>Ga0335085_10000180_pt1 | contig 198001 bp, 156 predicted proteins | sample Lox_Sample_45_FD_206712 | JGI IMG/M metagenome (GOLD analysis project Ga0335085, IMG submission 206712) | Soil microbial communities from Loxahatchee National Wildlife Refuge, Florida, United States - Lox_Sample_4.5 | ecosystem: Environmental > Terrestrial > Soil > Wetlands | place: USA... | reverse complement strand
AATAAGGTTGCGGGATACTCCTCGCCTCGCTTCACATGGTGATACGGGCTGTAAGCGTAGAGCCACTTGAACTGGTCGGGATTTTCGGCGCTGCCGTATTCGGGGATCCAGAGCTTGGCGATCTGGAAATTCTGGTAGCGGATCATGTCGAGCAGCGGGACCTGGCAGACTACGGCGCGGAACAGGTCGGGACGCTGGGTGATCATGGCGCCCATCAGCAGGCCGCCGTTCGATCCGCCCTGGATGGCGAGGTGATTTTTGTCTGTGTATTTTTCGGAGATCAGGTGCTCGGCGGCAGCGATCATGTCATCGAAGACGTTCTGCTTCTTGTCTAGCATGCCGGCGCGATGCCAGTCTTCGCCGAACTCGGCTCCGCCGCGCAGGTTGGCTACGGCGAAGACGCCGCCGTGCTCCATCCAGAGATACGCGGTGCGGCTGAAGCTGGGAGTGAGGCTGATGTTGAAGCCTCCGTAAGCGGTAAGGAGGGTGGGATTGCGGCCGGTCTTCTGCAAACCTTTCTTATGCACTACGAACATGGGGACGCGGGTGCCGTCTTTGGAGTTGAACCATTCCTGGGCGACTTCGTAGGCGGAGGGATCGATGGAGGGGGCGTCGACTTTGGACCAGAGAGCGCTGACGCCCGCGCTGTTCGCTTCACCGTTAGGGACGCCATGAACAGCGACGGGTTTCAAGTCGAGCAGGTAAACGCTTGGCGGCACAGTGAAGGAGTGGAATCCAAAGAACACTTCGTCGTGATTCCATTTCCCGCCCGTCCCAAACACTGTTCCAATCGCAGGAAGGGAAATGTCGCTAAGCTTCTTGCCATCGAGGTCAAAGATCTTCAATTGTGATGTCGCGTTCTGTTCGTACTGCACGAAGAGCTTGGCTCCGTACACAGAGACGTTCTGCAGAACGGCATCCGTCTGCGGAATGATTTCCTTCCATGCGGCGCGATCGAAGTTGCCTGCATCGGTGACGAAGACGCGATAGCGCGGGGCATCTTCATTGGTGGTGATGTAGACCTTGCCATCGTAAACTTCGGCACCGTAGTTGAAATCCTTGCCCGTCGTCAGTCGCGAGGGCGGATTCTGACCCTGCGTGTCCATGAGGAAGAGTTCGGACTTGGTCCATCCTTGCGAGACGTGGATCAGGAGCCAGCGGGCGTCGTTGGAGAGGAAGACGCTGGGCCAGTCTTCGGGGTCGCGGCCTTCGCCGAAGATAAGGTCGTCGGTATCGGGATCGGTGTCGAGCAGGTGGAAGAAGACGTGGCGGTTGTACATCTCCTGGCCCGCGGGGACGTCGCCCTTCTTGGGATAGCGCGTGTAGTAGAAGCCGGAGTTATCGTGCAGCCAGGCGATGGAGGCGGCGCGCGTTCGCTCGATTACATCGGGGAGAATCGTGCCGGTCTTGGTCTCGATGATGTGGAGCGTGGACATTTCGGAGCCGCTTTGTGAGGTTCCGTAGGCGACGTACTTGCCGTTGTCGGAGGGCTGAAACCAGTCGAGGGCAATGGTGCCGTCGGCGGCGAGTTGGTTGGCGTCGACCAGAACGCGGTCGGGACCGTCGAGGTTGTCGCGTACATAAAGGACCGGCTGGTTTTGCATGCCCTCGCGCTTTGTGTAGAAGTAGTGGCGGCCGGCGATCGTGGGCGGAGTGATGCTGCCGATGGAGAGCAGTTCGGTCAGGCGCTTGTGGATGGCGTCGCGTCCGGGGAGGGGATCGAGGAGCGAGCGAGTGTAGGCCATCTCTTGTTCGACCCATTTTTGAGTCTCGGGAGAATTGCCGTCTTCGAGCCAGCGGTAGTTGTCGATGACTTTGGTGCCGTGATAGATGTCGGCGACTGGCTTGATCTCGGCCCTGGGAGGAGCCGTTGGCAAGGTAGAAGACGAAGGGGAAGACTTCGAATCGCCGGCATACGCAATCGCGAAGAAAGAAGAGAGAGAAAGCAAAGAGAAAAGCGCCACAGGAAACCGTCCTCCCGGCATACGCACCTCAAAAGGAAAGCGTATCAAAAGCGAGCAGTGCGAAGCAGGTTTTGAGAACGCATCGCGAAATGCTATGATGAACGAGTCAGGCGAGCCCGTCAGTGGCGGCGCCTCTACTCCTCAGTAGCTCAATGGCAGAGCATCCGGCTGTTAACCGGAGGGTTGTAGGTTCGAGTCCTACCTGAGGAGCCATTTATTGCCCAAAATCAGCAAAATCTGTCCTGACGCTCACGTTTAGCGGCGGAGTGGCTCGCGTCCCCGTGAGAGGAGGGGATTTTGCGTGCAATCGCCTATTTGCGACACTTATCAATTGCCGCCTGGAGCTTATACGCATAGAATCGACCAACCTTATGCACCTGTCCGAATAGCCCAGCCTCTTTTCGGCCTGAGCCAAGGAGGCGGAGCGGCGTGCGCATCCATCTGGTTAATCCAAGCGAAGTGTCCTTCGGAACAGCCGTGATCACCCCCCGCTGGCTCTATGTCCTGGCTGCGGCAACACCCGCGAGTTATGGTGTTCCCTCGCTGGTCGACGAAACTCTGGAGGCCGTCGACCCAGCCCAGATTCAGGCTGGAGATATTGTCGGCATCGGCATCCACACGGCGAATGCCCTTCGCGGTTACGAGATCGGGAGAATGGCTCGCGCCAGCGGCGCGCATGTCGTATTCGGAGGCATCCATGCGAGCCTCTACCCAGCCGAAGCGCATGGGCTGGGTGGGGCACATGCTGTAGTCAAAGGCGACGGAGATGTGGTGTGGGCAAAAGTATTGTCGGATTGCTGTCGGGGTATTCCCCTGCCGATCTACGAAGGAGGACGGATAGAAGCATCGGAATTTCTGCCGGCGCGCTGGGAGTTGGTACCACGTAAGCGCTACATGTGGGCGTCGGTCCAGACCGTTCGCGGTTGCCCCAAGCATTGCTCCTTCTGCTCGGTTTGGCGGACGGATGGTCAGCGTCCCCGGCAGCGAACGTCGGATGTGGTCGTTGAAGAGATCGTCCAACTGCGACGGCTTGGCTTCCGCTTCATCGCGCTCGCTGACGACAACTTCTATCCCGTGACTCTTACGGATCTGCGCCTGGCCGAAGAGCAGCACAACGTCGAACGGCTCAAAGAACTCAAAGCGATGCGGGCAGAGCGCTTCGAGTTAATGGCACGCCTGGCTCTGCTTCCCTCAGACATGATTTTCTTCACGCAGATCACCATGGAAGCAGCGGAGGACGCAGAATTTCTCGATGCTATGCGGGCAGCACGGATCAAAGGCGTACTGGTTGGAGTAGAGTCTGTGACTCCCCAAGGATTGAAGGACGTTTACAAGGAGTTCAATGCGGCCGGGGAAGACCTGGTCGATCGGCTGAGAACATTTCGTCGCCACGGCGTATACGTGCTCGGCTCTTTCATTTTTGGCTTGCCCAGCGACCGCCCGGAGACGTTCGGCGCCACTGCCAAGGCTGCGGCTCAGGCCGAAGTTGCGTTTGCCCAGTTTGTAATGCTGACTCCGTATCCCGGAACCGTGGACTTTATCCGCTGGGAGAAGAACATGCAGGCGTCCCCGATGCACATCGCGGGGATTCCAATTACGCGACGCTGGCTCATCCCACCGTCCCTTCGACCCAAGCTCTACTGGCCGCATCCAACAATGTCCGCCGAAGAAATTCGGCGGCGTACGCAGTCTGTTTGGGATACTTTTTACAGTCTGAAGTACATTTGGAAGCGGTCCGGGTTTATAAAATCCATGCGGGCTCGCCTGGCGTTCGTCTTGATCTCGAAGATCTATCGACAGATGTATGCTGATACGGGAATTGCTACCGACAGTGCCCGAGTCACTCGATCAGCGCGTTGGGCGCGATGGCTGGCCAAGCCATGTCAACGGCTGTTCGCAGCTCCACCGATGCCCCACCTCAAACTGCCGGTGGCATGGATTTTACCCACGGTTCTGGAGCAGACAAGTTCGGCGGACTAGCAGGCAATCCAGTGTGCGGGTCCTGAATCTGCGGGCCTCGAGTTTAAATTAGTGTTACAAAATCCCGAGTACACTCAAAACCCCGGGACAGAGAAAAAGCCGCAGTCGGCTGCGAGTCCAACAAAGAAAAGTGTGGCCCTTTTTTTGGCCCCCCGGCATCCCTTTCGGTATCTTTCAAGGCCCGAGCAGAGCAGGAGAGATCACCCGGAAGGCAACTGATTCCGGAGGGTCCTCAGAGGTATAGAGCGGTACACGATCGAGAGGGGAAAACTAGCCGTTAACCGGAGGTTGTAGGTTCGAGTCCTACCTGAGGAGCCATTCTTTCAATGGCCAACGAACTCCGTGTGCTGTTCTGTGTGCTGTTTGTGAAAACCAGCCTGGAAAGCTGCTGCAGCACCTCATTTACTTCGCCGTCCGCAACCCCGCCATGACCTGTCGTCGTGCGGATGTCGGTATGCCTCAAAGCTCTCTTCTGAACTTCGAGGTCGGTGCCGAAAGAAGTCTTCCACGCGCGGTAGGAATGCCGGAAGGTGTGGGTGCTGATCCAGCCGAGATCCGCTGTTTAGGCCGCTGTTTTCAATGCCCTCCATACTCCCGAGTAGGAACGTGTGCACAGAACTGGAGAGGCGGGCGGCGAGCATAGCTGACTGAAGCCCAAGCCCTGCTATAATTCCGCGCACATTCGTGGATTCCGCGTCCCGGCTCCTGGGGCGTGACGATTGAAGGAGACCAGCGTGGATTTCGCATTCGCGCCGGGGCCTACGGCGCAAGACGGGCGGTTACGCCTGATGTTTCTGTCGCGTAATAACACCACCCTTCGTACTCCCTCGGGCGCGACTTCGATCGAAGATTTCCTCAAGGATCTGGATAGCTCCAGTCTCCAAGGCGGCGACCTGATCGTGGGCTCCCACGCGTCTGATGAAGGCTTCCTGTTTATTGCCCTTGACGGTGCGCACACCAGCCTGCCCGTCAGCTTTGAGGACGTTCAGGCAGTGGACACCAGCGGCTCCATTCATATTCCCGCCGGCGTGCGCAGCCCGGACACCAAGTTCCATTTCAAGGGTTGCACCATCGGCTCGGACGACAGCCTGCCGTTCCTCACGCTGCTGAAGAGTGCGCTGGACAACCCGGCGCAGGTGACAGCGCCTAAGTTCTTCCACGGGCTGTATGAACTCACCGCGGTAGGGGTGTTCGAGTTCATGGGTCACAACTACCGCCTGCTGAGCAAGGATGGATTCACCAAGACGAAGGATCTGGTGACTGCGTACCAGAACCTGACGCCTCCGCTGGCGCAGTTGGATGGAACACCGGTGTCGAACGACGACATCAAGAAGTGGGTAAGGCCAACTCTCGTCTTGAAGCCTGCCACAAGGGACAAGAAACCGATTCCGTTTCCGGTCAAGATCGTACCAGCCGCAGGAGGCCGGAGCGCGATCAGCGATCCTCCTGCGGAGTGCAGGTCCAGACGCGAGCAGTACACGTACGACCTGAATACCGGCTCGCCGCCACCGAAGGGCAAAGCCGCCCAGATTGCCGCAATGCGCACATCTCTGAGTGCCGAACCGGATATGCAGGCGCCGCCCACTCACCCTTGGCCAATTTATCAGCGCCTGCATTACGACACGTTCGATGATTTCTTCGACGGGCAGAACTGGACGGTTACGATCAACGGCAATGACCAGCACTGGGTCGGCACCCATTTCGTGTATACGCTGCTGATTCCGGTGGTGAAACCCGGCACAACCGACGAACTGATCTACAACTTCTATCCGAGTTCCGGTGCTCCGACCATGAACTTCCTAGAAGATAATGCCGCGTTCCCGTTATTCGGAGTGGCTTAGTTTTTCTTTTGAGCCGTCCGATACAGCGGAGTACACTCTGTTGCCATCGTCCTGGGGAACTCTTCGCAAGTCGGTCTGAGAAGTTTCAAGAAGTATGGATTACGCTTTTGCTCCCGGTCTCGAGTTCGATCACCTGCGGCTTGTCTTATCGCGGAGACCGAATACGACGGTCATTGACGACGCGAGCGCGACGACGATTGCCGGTTTTCTGAAGTATCTCAAGGACCACAACCTGCAAGCGGAGGACCTGATCATCGGCTCGCACGGAACCGACGAAGGACAGTTGCTGATCGCGTTGGATCCGGCGCAGCTGGCGACATCCGATCCCACGTTGGGACCACAAACCACCTTCGACACTTTGCAGCAGCACAACACTATTACGATCCCTGCCAGCGTCAAGGGACCGAACACCAGCGTGCGGCTCTTTGGCTGCCTGATTGGGTCGGCGAGTTGCCGCCCCTTCCTCAGTTTGCTGAAGCAGCGCTTCGGAAATCCGAAAAACGTGAGCGCTCCGGTTTACGTACACACCACGCACAGCCCTGACGGTGGCGTCAACTTTTTTGAATTCATGAAGAACGATTTCAAGATCTTCAACAAAGACGGGTTCACGACGCGGGCACAGTTGATTGCCGCCTACGTGAGTTCGCAACAGCACTTCCTGATTGACGGCAAGCCGGTGCCGGATGCCAATTGGAGCACGTGGATACCAGCTGCCGCCGAGCCGTTGCTGAAACCAGCCAATAAGAGCGAACTTTCGATCAACATTTCTTTTACCGTTTCACCTGCCGCCGATGGAGTCTCGACCTTGAGTGACAAGATGGGGAACTGGACCGCGACTCTGGAGCAGTTCTCAGAAAGCGGCATTCCCATGAGCGGGTCGATCCCCACGGACCAGACCGCACTGCTGGCCTTCGTCGAGCAGGCGTTGGGTAAAGACCCGGCTTTCGGGTCGGTGAGCGCGACCAATCCTTACCCGATCTATAAGCGTTACTTGTCGAACTCGCTGCACGAGTTTGTTCTCGCGTGGAAATGGGCCGTCACGGCCGCCAGCGGAGGGAAGTTCAACTTCGCGGCTACCCGATATCGCTACGACGTCATAATTCCGGTGACAAGCTCCAGCACTTCGACTGATTTGATCTACAACTACTATCCGGCGTCGGGCAGCCCGACGATCAATTTCAGTGAAAGTGACGCGCGGCTTTTTGGTGTGGCCTAACGGCAAAGATTGTTAAAGTTTCGTGCGGTTGAAGTTTTTCTGTTGCAGAAGCGAATGGTTTGCATAGAATGGTTGCCCAATATTCGAACTCGGGGAATTGGGAACGCGACCGCGTCGCGCGCGCTTGATCTCACAGCACAGATTTCCACCACAGGGTAGAAACTGGTTGATCCATCACCTTTTTTTGATCAACCGAAGGCAGCATGGCAGGGAAAGACACACTCGCCGTCATCGCGCAGGAGTTGGGGCTGGCGCTCCAGCCAGTCGAAACTGCGCTGAGTTCCGACGCCGCCTTCTCGGCCTTCATGCGGCTGTTGGGGTGGGACACAGCGACGGCCATTGCCGCTGTCAAGAATCTGGGCAGCATAGCCAGCAATATTCTGAACGCAGTCGAGAGCGGGTTGGATGAATCGCAGGCCGCGGATGTCATCAGCCAGGTCGTAAACTTCTTTTCCGCGGTCGGGCAGTTAGCCTCGGCATCGGGGCTTCCTGCCACGATCGATGTTGCGGAATTTCAAGCCGACTTTCCCGGGCAACTGATTGACTATCTCGTCGGGAGATACCTGCTCGACAACCATGCAGTATTGGGCGCGACCCTGCTGGCCGCAGGGGTGATCCGGCAGACACCCAAGCCAGCAGCCGGCAAGCGCCCGGCTTATCTGCGCACCGATATTGCCTGGAGCAACATCGGCGATCTGCTGAAAGATGGCCTGAGCACCTTCCGCGGCGCCTACAACTGGGGCGGCGCGGCCTTTGACCAGCAGTTGTTCCTCAACAACGTGAATACGCTGTCTGAAGCGTTCGGATTGGCGACCTTCTCAGTACCTATCGGTGGCCCGCTGAAGACCGCGCTCACGCAGGACGCAACCACTCTCACGAATCTGCAGAACTTCACGCTGCGCTGCCAGCTCATCGGCAATCTCATTGCTCCCGCCAATCTGACCGCCGGTATTGATGTTTATACGCTGCCACCCACAAGCTCGGCTGCACCAGGTATCGCTTTTCTTCCCTACGTTACCGGTTCGGGCGGGCAGAGCTTCGATATCTCCGACCGGCTTTCGCTGATCTTGAAGGCGTCGTTTGACCTCGCAGGCGGCATCCTCATTCGCATACGCCCCAACCAGCCGGTCTCGCTCAATACCGGCGTTTTCGGCGGCGGCGGTGGATCGGCAGCAGCATTCTCCATTACGCTCCAGGACCATGGCGAAGGGGGCGCCAAGCAGGTATTGCTCGGCACCGAAGGCGCCAGCCGGCTGGAGTTCGGCACGCTCGCCCTCACCGTCGGATTCCGCACTGACACGCAGACCAGCAGCTTCTACACCGAGGCCGCACTCAATGATGCCGCCCTGGTCATCACTCCGGGCGGCGACGCCGACGGTTTTCTGGCCAAATTGTTACCCGAAAACTTGAGCGTGGATGCAAGCATTACCGTGGGCCTCGATTCGAAGCTGGGAGTGTATTTCAGCGGCTCAGCGGGGCTGGAGATCGAAATTCCGGCGCACATCTCGCTGGGTCCGATCGAAATCATGTCGGCGACGATCTCGATTAAAGCGTCGGGCAACTCCATACCTGTCGAACTGGGCGCGACGATTCAGGGAAATCTTGGGCCGCTACAGGCGGTGGTTCAGAACGTCGGTCTCAGCGTTCCGCTCACCTTCCCGAAGAGCGGCGGCAATCTCGGACCGGTGAACGCAGGCCTGAAGTTCAAGCCGCCAAATGGCGTCGGATTGACCGTGAATGCGGGCGTGGTGGTGGGTGGGGGCTTTCTCTACATCGATCCGGACCGCGGCGAGTACGCCGGCGCGCTGCAACTGGAAATTGCCGACTTCCTCTCCGTCGCAGCCATCGGCTTGATCTCGACGAAGATGCCGGATGGCTCGCGCGGATTTTCGCTGCTCATCATCATCACCGCCGACTTCGGCAGCGGCATCCAGCTCAGCTTCGGCTTCACCTTGCTGGCGGTCGGCGGACTGCTGGGGCTGAACCGCACCATGTTGTTTCAGCCGCTGATGGATGGGGTGCGCACCGGCTCCATCCAGAGCATCATGTTTCCGCAGGATGTGGTCGCCAACGCGCCACGCATCATCAGCGACCTGAAGGCAATCTTCCCGCCGCAGGATGGCATCTTCCTCATTGGCCCCATGGCGAAGATTGGTTGGGGCACGCCCACACTGATCAGCCTCTCGCTGGGCGTCATCATCGAGATTCCGCCGGGCGACGTTGCGATCCTCGGCATCCTGAAGATGGCGCTTCCCGCCGACGACCTGGCGATACTTGTTCTGCAAGTTAACTTCGCGGGCGCGCTCGAGTTCGACAAGCAGCGCTTCTATTTTTACGCCTCGCTGTTCGACTCCCACATCTTGTTCATCACCATCACGGGCTCGATGGGCGTGCTATTCGCCTACGGCGACAATGCCAATTTCGTCCTCTCGGTGGGAGGCTTCCACCCGCAGTTCAGCCCGCCGCCGCTGCCCTTCCCGGCGCCGGAGCGCATCGCGATTGACCTCATAAACGAATCGTTCGCGCGTATCCACGCCGATGGCTACTTCGCGGTAACGACAAACACAGTGCAGTTCGGGACCCACGCGAGCTATTTCTTCGGGTTCTCGGCGTGCTCGGTCGAAGGCAGCTCGGGGTTCGACGCGCTCATCCAATTCTCGCCGTTCCACTTCATCGCCGAAATCTCCACAGAGTTCTCCGTCAAGGTTTTCGGCCTCGGTGTGTACGGCGTCGGCATTGATGTGCAACTCTCCGGTCCCGCACCGTGGCACGTTCATGGCACGGCATCGCTCTCGTTTTTCTTCTTTTCGATTGATATCGGCATTGACTTTACCTGGGGCGATAGTCCCAACACCACGCTGCCGCCGGTGGCGGTCATGCCCATCCTCAGCGGCGAACTCGAGAAGAAAACGAACTGGAAAGCCATTCCGCCGTCGAACACCAAACAGCTGGTCGCCCTGCGGCAGCTCGATCCGACGGAAGCCAGCATGGTGCTGCATCCGGCGGGGACCTTGCAGGTGAGCCAGCGCAGCATCCCGCTTGACCTGGTGCTGGAGAAAGTAGGCAATCAGGCGCCCAGCGATGCCAATGATTTCGTATTGACCGTGACGGGAGGCGCGCTGGCGAAGACGGGCGACGTCAATGAATCGTTTCCGCCCTCGCAGTTCCGCAACTTTGACGACGCAACCAAACTCTCCCAGCCGGCGTTCGTTCCGCAACATGGCGGCATTGAGCTGGCCGGAACGAGCAATCTGGCCTCTGCAACCGCCATTACGCGCCCGGTGCGTTACGATCTCACGGTGGTGGATTCCGAATCGGAGCCTGCACAATTCAAGTTCTTCGGGCACGCGAAGATCTTTTTCGGCAGCTTCCTGGCAGGGAACGCCACGTCGAAGTCGAAGCTTTCAGCTACCTACCGGGCGATGATCAAACCCGAAGCGACATCGGTGGAGGTGGCTGACGAGCTGTATACCGTGGCGTTTCAATCGTCGAACAAGGCATACCATCCGGAAGCAACGTCGCTCATCAGCCAGGCGAGCGCGCACGACTACATCGCGAAGGCCGTAGCCGCTGATCCGTCGCTGGTGGGGCAACTCCATGTTCTTCCTAATTTCGAGGTTGCGGCATGAGCCCGGCTCCAGATCCTGACCCGATTGCCAATCCGGAAGATCTGCTGGGAACGTATTCATTTCTACCCTGGCTGCGGCAGGGTGTTGCCAACGCTATCAATGCTCCGGCCGCCGGCCCCCGCGCCACCATCGACGTGCAGTTGCAGCTCAGCGGAACTCCGATCGGAGGAGGCGGACCGCTCACGCAGCCCATCCCGCAGAATATCCAACTCTTCGGGCCGGGCGACATCGTCGGTATTGAGGGGCGCGCTGTCGTCCGGACAGAGCCGCGCGACTGGGTCACCAACTTCGAGTCGAATTACCTTGCAGCCATCGATTTCTACGACGAAGACTTGCCGTGGCGCTACACTCCCGCCCCGCCGCAGGGACTGCAATTGCTGCCGTGGCTGGCGCTGGTAGTGCTGCAAGAGGGTGAGTTTGCCGAGGCGAAGAACATCGCAGGCCGGCCGCTGCCGTTTGTGACCGTAACGGCGGCCGGGGTGTTTCCTCCGTCGAACGAGACGTGGGCGTGGGCCCACGTGCACTTCAACCAGAGCCTCTCCGGAGGTGGGGGCGAGCTTGTCTCGCCGGACATGAGCGCTGTTTTGCCGCGCGTGCAGAACATTCTGGCGACCAATCCGGACCTGGCATATTCGCGGCTGCTCTGCCCGCGCCGGCTTGACGTCAACACTGGATACCACGCTTTCCTCATGCCAGCTTTCGAGAGCGGACGCCTGGCCGGACTTGGTTTGCCAGTGACTCCTCCGAGCGCGACCGCGGCAGCATGGGACAAGTACGCGGGCCAGCCCGAGCCACAGAATTTTCCCTACTACTACCGCTGGTACTTCCGCACAGGTGACCGCGGCGACTTCCGTTATCTGGTTGGGCTGCTGAAGCCGCAGCCGGTCGACAAGACGGTTGGTACGCGCGATTTTGATAGCACCAGCCCCGGCTCGGGCGTTCCCGGGGTGAACAAGCCCGAACTAGGTGGCGTGCTGCGGCTGGGGGGCGCGCTTCAGGTGCCCGATGCCGACTTGAACGACGATGATCTCGCCGAGAGGCAGAAATTCGAAGATTGGGACCAGCCCTACCCTGATGACTTCGAGAAGGGCTTGGCACAGTTCATCAATCTTTCCGACGACTATTCGCGCCTGAAGCCGCAAGCTGCCAATGCCGCCACGTCGCTGGAGGCGGTCGTCACCGGTAGTCCCGATCCATTGATCACTTCGCCGCTTTACGGCCGGTGGCACTCGCTTACGCAGCGCCTGTTGACGAACCCCGACGGGACGGACGCACCCAACCGTACGAATTGGGTGCACCGCCTCAATCTCGATCCGCGCTTCCGCATTCCGGCGAACTTCGGCACAGAGGTCATCGAGCAGAACGCCGAAGAGTACATGAACTACGCGTGGGAGCAGATTGGCGACGTGCTGGCCGCGAACTTCAGGATCCGTCGGCTGCATTTCGCGACTGCGGCCTCATCGCGGATGTTCGACCGCCATCTGCTAACCGTTGCTGATCAACCGCAGCGAGTCCTGTCGCTCACAGCCCCGGTCACGAGACGCGTGCTGTTCACGCCGACGGCGGTCGCGGGAGCCGCCGCGCCTGCGCCGGTCACGGTTGCAAGCCTAAGCAAGACGACGCTGGTGCCGCCGGTGCTGACCTCGACCATGATGCGCCGCGTAACTCGTCCTGGCGGCCGACTGATGCGCCAGTTGCCCTTTACCGCGACACTCACTCCGGGCAAGTTGCTGGAGCGCGTGAATGCCGGACAAGTGACGAGCGCTCCGCCCAAGACCGTGCCTCCGGGTGTGGTCACCGTCGACACGGTAGCCGGGGCGGCTATCCCACAGGGCGCGCCGCCCGTGGTGCTGAACTGGCTGAAGCAATATGCCTGGCTACCTCTTGCCGTGCTGATCGCCGGCGTCGTGCTTGCCCTGCTGATCGTGGTGTTGTCCCTCGGCATTGGCATTCTCATCGCAGTCGCCATCGCGGGATTCGCCGTGTACGTGTTCCGCCTGCTTCAGAAATGGAGAACAGCCGAGACGGCGAGCACCGCGGCTTCCGAGGCGGGGCAAACGCCGGGCAACATCGCCAATCTGCCGACCAGTGCCAACTTCGTGCTCAGCGATCCCGGTTCTTCATTCCGTCCGACGCTCGGCGGAGCCGATAGCCAGACGGCCGCACGCTTCAAGGCGGCCCTCAAGGATTCGTTCGCTCTGGCGCAAGCCGGCAGCAAGGCTGCGCAGCTGCCGCCCCGCGTCGCACTTGACCTGAAAGCGGTCAGCGCAACCATGATCAGCGGCATCGATCCCAAGCTCACCATTCTGCGTCGCGGCATCACGCAGATCGCGCTGCCGCCCTGGGTCATCAGCCAGATCGGCTCGGACTTCAATGAAGTCATGGCCTATCCGCGCATTGATCTCCCGATGTACAAGCCGCTGGCAGTAAAGGTCGAGCGCCTGCTGCCCAATATCAACAAGATTGCCCATAACAGCATTACGCTGATGGAGACGAACGAGCGCTTCATCGAGTCTTACATGGTGGGATTGAACCACGAGTTTGCGCGCAAGCTGCTGTGGCGCGAGTATCCCACTGACCAGCGGGGCAGCTACTTCCGCCAGTTCTGGGCGGTGGACAACTACATCGACAGTGAGGGCCTAAGCCACGACGCGCTCCAGGAGAAGCTGTACGACATTCCGAAGATCCATCTTTGGCCGCTCACCAATCCGCTGGGGGCGAACAATAACCGTGCCGACCCAGCGAACCCGACAGCGGCGCAGGTTGTGCTCATCATTCGTGGCGAGCTGCTGAAGAAATATCCGAACACGGTGATCTTCGCGCAGCACGCAAAAATGGTGAACCAGCTCCGCACACCCGACTGGCTTACGGCAGACGAGGAAAAGAACCCACCGCGCTCAAAGACGCGCTCCCCGCTGTTCAGCGCCAACCCGGTGGACGACATCTTCTTCTTCGGCTTCGACCTCACCATTGACCAGGTGAAGGGTACGGGCGGCGATCCGGGCTGGTACTTCGTGCTTCAAGAACGGCCTGGCGAAGCGCGCTTTGGGCTGGAACTGACCCGAGATGCACTTGAGACTTTCGACGAAGTCACATGGGACGACGCCATGCCGGGCGGCCATCCGGGAGACTTCCTGAGGGCGAATGTGCTGGGCAACGTACCGCTGACCGCGCCGGTAAACGACCCGGCCAATGCGGACAAGATTGCGCAGTTCCAGGATGACAGCAAGGTGAACGTCGCTCCCATCAGCTCGGCGCGGTGGGCGGATCTGTTGTTCCGCCAGCCGGTGACGGTGGCGGTGCACGCCGACGAAATGCTCCGGGAGAACCGCGCATAGTCATGGGCGATTTCAATTCCATCCAGGGCCAACTTGATGCCGCACGGGGCACGTTGCAGCAGGCGCAGGTAACTGCGACCCAAGCAGCGGCCAGAGCGGAACAGGCACAGTCGGTCCTCGCAGCAGCGCAACGACAGGCAAGCGGAGCGGGCGACAATCAGGCCCTGGCGCGACTCGCGGCTGCGGCCAAGAAGGCGGCCGCGCAGAGCGACGCCGCCAAGGCAGCACTGGGCAGTTCGCGTGCAGCCGTATCCAGCCTGACCGGGCAGTTCGCCGAGTTCTCGGATCCGCGACAAAATGTCAGCCTGCTCAGCGCAAACTCTCCTTTCCTGCTATTCCCTGTGCGTATCGAGACGCGCTTTCGCACGATTGCCGCCGCACCCGGCAACATAGCTGGGGGCGCGAGCCATCAGCTTTGGGTGCGCATCTATCCCGACGACTGTTCGATTGACACTTTCGAGCCAACGCTGTCGCAGTCGGAGCTGACGAGCATCAAGAATTACTGGGCCGCCATCTGGAGCGCGGGCAGCATTGAGGATGACGAACGCGGCGCGTGGGCAGCGCTGGTAGGCGCTCACGGCTCGGGACGCGCCGGTTGGCTGGCCGACAACTTTAAGCCGGCGAATCCTCCCCCTCCGCCGCCGCCGAAGGCAAAGGCCAGTGACGAGATCCTCGTTATACCGACCTCCACCGCGCTACCGCCGGAAGCGGACAACATCTCCGCCTATTGGAAAGCAGTCTGGCTGGCCGATGGCGACAAGGCAAAAACTGAGACGGCGCGCACAGTACTAGAAGGAGCAGTCGGTGCGGCGCGCGCGGCCGAGCTGATCGCGTCACTCGTGCCGTTTAATCTGGCGGACAAGCCGGCGCCTCCTTTGACGAAAGCTGATGTAGGTCTATCGACCGCATTTGTGGTCTTTCCGCCGGACCCTGACACAACAGTGCACTCCTGGTCGCAGGCGCCGCAGGTACACGAATTTCCCGACCGATTTGTTGTGCTCGGCTACTCGAACGGTACGCAGACGTTGGAGGCCATCAGCAATGCAGTCACGCTGCCACTGTATGCTGGCCCGGATCCATCAGGGGATCCGACCGAAACGATTCATCCCGACCCGCCGCCCGATGGTCCCGATCTTTTTGTGCCAGATGAGCTCCAGTGGATGGTGGACTTCGAGCGCGCGGTGGCGGCCGGCATGGGGCTGGCGATAGACATTACGCCCGAGCAGGCGAGCACAGGTTTCGATCGCGTGCTGGTTATCGGACTGAAACTCAGTACCACGGCCGAGCGCGGTTCAAGCGCATTACAGGAATTGCTGGCGCATCATCAGTGGAGTCGCAGCGGCTTCTCGCTGTTGCCGCAGGGCACGCCCACTCACAATGCCAGCGGCGCGAGCTCCGGGCATGGACGCGATGAAGATCCCGACGTCAGCTTCGCAGACCGCAAGAACCAGCCGCTGTTCACACCGGTTGCCGATCCAACGCAGAAATCGGACGGCGAGTGGTTTGCCGAATTTCTCGCCCTAGACCCGGCTTATGTCGCAACCGTACATGCCAGCGACGGCGAAGACCAGAAGCGGGCACGTGCCATGCAGACCGCACTGTGGCCGGCAACTTTGGGCTACTGGATGAACACGTTGTTCACGCCAACCGGCGCCAAGACGTCCATCTTCAGCGATGCCACGATCGAGCAGACGCGCTCATTTTTTACCCAGTACGTCAGCGGACGCGGCCCGCTGCCTGCCATCCGCATCGGCGGACAGCCCTACGGTATCCTGCCAGCGACAGCATTTTCGCGCATTCAGTGGTACGACCAGCAGGAGTTCCGCGGATTGTTCCTTCCGCCCGCATTCCTCGGCAACCTCTACCGTATCCTGAGGCAACTCGATTCCGACTGGACGAACATGAGCAAGGCTGCTGCGTGGGTGGGCGACAATGGAGACCCGCACCAGACGCTGCTCAATGTGGTAGCGCATCATCCCTCGTCGGTCGAGTACTACTCGCGCACTGCCGAAAGCCTGCAGCAGATCTACAACATGCTGAACTTTTGGGCGATCGGACCGGACTTCATCCAGGCGCTCATCCAACTCGGATTGCAGGGGGGCGCTATCTCCCTGCTGCAGAGGCTCGGCTACAGCGGCAGCGCACTGCCAGACCTGCTCAACCACTTCTTCCTGAAAGACAACCCGCAGATTGCGACCGTCATTGATGACCGTCCGTTGTCGGAGACGAGTGGCATTCGCGCCTATACCGATGCGGGCAAGAACTATATCCAATGGATGATTGACGCGGCGGCATCTCTGGAAACTTTGCGCGCGGAATCCGGCTTCACCGACAACAAGTCGCCGCAGGCGCTGCTCTATTTGTTCCTGCGCCACGCCATGATGCTGGGCTATTACGATGCCAGCTACAACTATCACCGCAACACGGGCATTCTCTCGCAAGAGGCCCTGCTGGCCATGCGTACGGAACCGACCTTCGTGCACGTCGACGCGGCAGGCACGACCAGCGAAAGCCGATATGCTGCCCTCTATAAGACGGAGAGCCGCATCACGGGCAGCCCGACGCTGCTCGTGAGCCAATACATCGGCGAGCAGATCGGGATAGCCGCTGAAGCTGCGGTCCTCACCGCGCAGCTTGATGCTCTGAATACGCTCGCTCTCGCCAGCACCGCTGAACTGGAACGACTGTTTGCCGAGCACATTGATACTTGCTCCTACCGCTACGACGCGTGGCTGCTGGGCCTGGTAAATCAGCGCATAGCCGAACAACGAGCAGCGGCTGCAGCAGCGAACAAGCAAAGCGGTGGAATCTATCTCGGCGCATATACCTGGGTTGAAAATCTTCGGCCCTCAACGGCTCCGCTGGTTCCGGCGCAAATACCGCCGGAGGTTGCGAAGCAGTTCCCCGGCGCAATGCCGCTCATGGTAGACACTGCCGGAGGCGGCTACATCCACGGTCCATCCATCCAGCACGCCAACGCCGCGGCGGTGTTGCGCGCCGGGTATCTCGCGAATGCGACGTCCGGTAACCCCGACACGTTGGCGGTGAACCTGTCGTCCGATCGCGTACGTGTTGCCATGGGGCTGATCGAAGGCATCCGCAATGGCCAGAGCCTAGGCGCGCTGCTCGGCTACCGCTTCGAGCGCGGACTACACGACGCCTACACCACCCTGGCCGAGGTGGACCGCTTCATCTACCCCCTGCGCAAAGCATTCCCGCTGGCTGCCGATGCGCTGGCTTCTACCAAGAGCGATCCGAGTGTACCCATTGAGGCCATAGAGGCGCGCAACGTGCTCGACGGCAAGAAACTGGTGGACCGTGTGCGCAGCAGCGGCATCGCGACCTATCCTTATGGGCTGACCACCACGCTGCCGGCGACTAATAATGCGAATGAGCAAGAGGCGCTGAACCAGCAGACCAGTGCTCTGCTCGACGCCTATGATGCCGTGGCTGATCTCGCGCTTGCGGAGGGCGTCTTCCAGGCGGTGCAAGGAAATTACGACCGCGTGGCCAGCACACTGGAGGCATACACCACTGGAAACTTCCCACCCGAGCCGCAGGTGGTTCAGACTCCACCCGCCGGCGCGACGCTTACCCACCGCTTCGCCGTCCAGCTGAAGCCCGGGCTGCCAGCGCCCGCAGGCGCGACTCCGCGCGCCACAGCCGAGCCCGCGGTCGACGAGTGGCTCAGCCGCATGTTGCCTCCCTTCACGCAGCTGGCCTGCACAGTTGTCTGGAACGATCCCATAACGGGGAACCCAAAATCACAGCCCGTCACGCTGGGCGAGCTCGGCCTCCGCCCGCTCGACGTTCTCTACCTCCTGAAGCCTGACAACGTGCAATTGATGGCCGAACTCGACGACCGGATCCTCGCCCGCGTGTATACCGGCGCCAACAATCCGCGCCCCGATGCCACTCTGCAAATCCGGTATATGCAGGCGCCGACCGGAAAGATCAGCCTGTTCGAGGCTGGCCCGCTGCTTCGCGAACTGCGCGCTCTGGTCACGCAATCGCGTCCTCTGCGCGCCAGCGATGTTCTCCGCGCCAATGACGCCTCGCAGGATGACAATGTTTCCGTCTCGGCCGACAGCACGCGAATTTCGGGTCCAGCCGGCGATCTGAAGACTTTAGGTGACGACATCGAGCCGTATCTTGCCACCCTTGCGCCGTTGCTTGCCAATACGGTCGCCCACCGCGTACAGATCCTGAACAATGTGGATACCAACCTGAACAAAGCCGTCGGCTTCCTTGAGCGCGCAGCCAAGTTCGCCATGCCGTCGTCAGGCTGGGGCTTTGCCTACGACTGGCTCCGGTTGGCGTTCACCGACTTGCTGTCGCTGGTGCGCGCGCTCGTGGATCGATGGACGCAGAAGCTGAGCGACTTCAACGCGGCGATCCTGGCGTACGACAACCTGCCGGCCGCTACGAGCGATGGTGACCGTTTTACCGCGCTGCAAGCTGCCGAAATGCTGATCAGCTCGCAGCTCGACCCGCTGCCCGCGACGCCTGCTAACCTCCGCAGCGCGCTAGTCGGTCCCGGCGGTAAGCGCGATGCCTTCCAAGGCCGTCTCAACCAGTTCTCGGCTATTCTCGGCGGCACAGGAACATCCTTCTCCGCCCTGTACAACGCTGTCGCCGCCCTCTCGGTACAGGAGTTCGATTCGCAACCGTTTGATATCAATCCCATCGGTGACCGCGCCATCACCGTGACTGAGGACATCTCGCGCATGCTCACCGGGCAGCTGGCCGCGATAGGCAAACGCGTTGACGATGTGAACGGGCAGCTTGCGGCCGCAGGTGCAGCCGCCTCGGCCTCGGACCAGGTCGCCGCCATCCAGGCCGCAGCCAAACTCCTGCTAGGCGCCGACTTCCAGATCGTGCCCGAGTTTACTGTTTCAACCGCGCAGGGAGGTGAGTGGGCCAATGCGGTGAATGCGTCTAAGAGCGGCGACCTGTTCACCTACTTGAAGACCACACTAAAAATAGACTTCCCCGTGGACGAGTGGCTCTACGCTGCGGCTCGCGTGCGCCCGCCTCTGCATAGCTGGGAGGCTGTGGTTATGTTGGGCTCGGCTTTCGGCGCCACAACTCCGTCTCTCACACCCATCCAGCTGCCCTACCAGGCCAACGCACCGTGGCTTGCCTTGCAATTCCCCGACGACTACACGGTCGACAGCGATCGCCTGCTGTACACCTGTTCCTATTCCCAGGCATTCAATCCCAATGCGCACCAGTGCGGGCTTCTGCTGGACGAATGGGCGGAGGTTCTACCTGCAATGACGCACGATACCGGTATCGCGTTCAACTTCAACCGTCCCGATAACGAGCCTCCGCAGACTATGCTGCTGGTCACGCCAGCTTCGAACAATCCGCAATGGCAGTGGGCCGACCTGGTAGACGCACTCAACGAGACATTGGACCTGGCCAAGAAACGCGCCGTCGAACCCATCGCGATCGATCAAACTGTGTACTCGCGGTTCCTGCCCGCCACAGTGATGGCCGCGACCACGTACGCCATCACTATCTCGACCCTGCTAACTGCCGCCAACGGCTCGCTGGAACTTTTATCGGGAGGAAACAATGCCTAGCGCAGTGGCAGTCGCCAATATCCAGGCCGCGCTCGCCAAGCGCGAGATCCCGAGCATCACGACCTGGAACCGTCTCGAAGGCCGACCGCGCACGCAAAACTTCGAGCGCGCATTGCAGGCCGAAGTCCGGGATGCCCTCTGGATGCTGACCAAGCAGTGGCAAATGGGTGAGTTCGAGGGCAGCGACGCCGGTTCGCCCGTCTTCGCCAAGATGTTGATGCAGACCACGCGGCTGACCAAGTACCAGCCCGCAGGTGGCAAGGCCGAACTGTTCGATTCCAGTATCCCGCTGGAGACCAAGGTCGAACGTCGTCCCATCCCGTTGCATCGTCAGAAGCGCATTCTCTCGCTCGATCTGCGACTGGTCATGGCAAGGCAATGGCTCTCGCTCATCGCCGACGTGGCCGACTATCGCTCCGCGTTCATCACTGCCTATCCTATTTCCGAGCCCGACCCGTCGCAGGCCTCGAACGCGGATGTCTGCGGACATCCCGAAGCTTTTGACACTTTCCAGGCACTCGCAACCCGCGCTATGGACGGCGGCTTGTTGTACGAATATCTCATCGCGGATGCCGGCCATCACTCGTACGACGGCATCGCCGCAATCAATCCCGGCGACTTTGGAGCGCTTCAGGACCGCGAGAAGCGCTTTCTGGCCTGGGCCGACCGCTTCCTTACGCAACCGACTAACGGTGACAACGCCTGGGTACCCGAGAAACTGGAATACCAGTTCGCCAGCTCCGCGCCGATGCCCGACGGCACCGAAAAGGTATACGTCGCGGACGAGTACTATTCTGGCGGGCTCGACTGGTACAGTCTCGACGAAGACGCTTCGAATCACGCGCTCGATCCGGTGGCCGGTTCGGACAGCACTGGCCTCAAACCCGACGCGCCCTTCACCACTATCCCCGTGCCTGTGTCGTTCTCCGGTATGCCCAACACGCGCTGGTGGACATTCGAAGAGCGGCGCACCAACTTCGGCGACATTGACGCCGCCACGACCGACCTCGCCAAACTGCTCTTCATGGAGTTCGCCCTGGTGCTAGCCAACGACTGGTTCGTCATCCCGCGAACGCTTCCCGCTGGAGTGCTGGCCAAGATTCAGGGTCTGGCAGTCACCAGCGTGTTCGGCGAGCGCTTCTGGATCGAGGCTGCCGGAAAAGGAATCGACAAGGACTGGAGCCGTTGGAGCATGTTCACCATCAATGTGCAAAACGCTGCGGCGGGAACTCCGGCGGACGCTACTCTGCTTCTCCTGCCGACGATCGCCAAAGCCCAAAACGGACAGCCGCTCGAAGACGTCTATCTGGTGCGCGACGAAGTTGCCAACATGGTCTGGGGCGTGGAGAAGACCGTGCCGCTCGCCACCGGGGCGGGCCGCCGCGGCAGCGAGGTTGCAGCACAGACCCTGAGCTATCTGCAAACCGTGATCGGCGGCGGAGCACCTCCTCCACCCCCACCGATGACTGCGCCTGACCGTTATCAGGTGATGAACACCGTTCCGGAAAACTGGATCCCGTTCATTCCCGTGCACGTGCCCAACAATAATCGAAAGATCCAGCTGCAGCGCGCTGCGTTGCCGCGCATCATCGCTGGCACCGTGACGCCAGTCGAGGCGATGACCACGCTGCTGCGCGAAGGCCTTGACCAGGGACAGTCATACTTCATCCACGAAGAGGAAGTGCCGCGAGCCGGGGCGCGCGCCACGCAATACTATTCACGCACGCGCTGGGTCTCAGGACGAGTGTTCACATGGTTCCGAGCACAGAAGCAGACCGGGCGCGGCGAGGCATCCAGCGGCCTCGGATTCGACAGACTCGTGGATCAGAATTCGCAGGAAGACTGAGAATCGGCGGACCCCAGGTTATTTGATTGCAGGTGGGCGCTCGGATTCGAGTCCTACCTGAGGAGCCATTCTTTCAAGGGCTTAGCGGATGTGCTTCCCTTGACAACGGATGGTTCGACTGGCGTTCGTTTACGCAGCGGTGCCGGCGGGAGTTGTGTCGTGAGCGAGGGGGACGCGGGCGACGATGGTTGTGCCCTGCTGCGGCATGGAGTCAATCGAAAGCTCACCATCGACGAGGCGCAGGCGCTCCCTCATGCTGGTCAGACCGAGTCCGTGTCCGTCCTTTACTGTCTTTGGATCGAATCCTGCGCCGGAATCGTGTACGCGCAGTTGGAGTTCATGCGATGCGCCGATGAGCGAGACTTCAAAGCTGTCGGTACCGCTGTATTTGACGGCGTTGTGCAGGGCTTCCTGCAGAACACGGAAGAGGCAAAGGGAAACGTCATTGGAAAGGTCTTCCGGGACGCCATCGCTGTGTAAATTGATCTTGATGTTCTGCCGCTCGGAAAGCTCCCGGCAGAAGCCGGCGATTGCTGCCTCGAGGCCAAGGTATTCCAGCTTGGACGAATGCAAACGGTGAGAGAGAGCCTGAATATCTTTCTCCAGGCCGGAAACCTGCTCGCAAGTAGCATCGATGTGTCGAATTGTTTTCGGTTCGGAGTGCGAGAAATCCTGCTTCAGCATCTTGAGGCCGACGGCCACCATGGCGAGGCGCTGGTTGATGTCATCATGCAATTCTCTGGCAATGCGGGTACGCTCTGCTTCCTGGGCTTCGATCAATCTGCGGCTGAAGCTGGACATCGCCTCTTCGGCCTGTTTTCGATCGGTGATATCTGCGATGACGGAAAGAACGCATGGCTCACCGTTGACCTCGATCCTTTCGGCGGATTTCAGGGTCATTCGAATTTGTCCGTCTTTTCTGCGTAAGGGGACCTCCAGGTCTCTGATCCCGCCGTTTGCGAGGAGCTGTTTCATGAAGGCAGTTCTTTGATCAGGATCGATCCAAAGGCCAATCTCGATTGGGGTCCGACCGATTACCTCATTACGCTTGAACCCAGTCTGGAATTCGAAGGTCTCATTCACCTCCAGATAGCGGTCCTCACCCATGGTGGCGACGGTGATTCCAAGAGGACCCTGTCGAAATGCCTTGGAGAATTTCTCTTCCGATTTTCGAAGCTGAATCTCCGCCCTACGTCGATGCACCCGCTGCCAGAACAAGGCCGCAATCAAAAACGCTTGAATCAGAATCACTGCAATGGCGGTGAGGAAATATTTTCGTCCCTGCTCCCAAAGGGTGGGTTCACGGAATAAGACACGGGTACCGGGAGGCAAAGCGGACTCGGAAATATTCCATCGGAGGAGCTGCCGCGAATCGACGGACACCACGGCTTTGGAGTTGTATACGACAGGAACGTGGTCCACTTGCTCACCGGAGAGTACGCGTGCGGCCAGCTCTCCAGCCAAGACAGGATCTATGGCGGGATCATAGGATGCTCCGCCAACGCCACCATGGCCCACGGTGATATGGGGCAAGATGGAATAGGTGGGAAACCGCTCTGTGACCGCCGCCAGAACATCCAATGCTCCGAATGCGGGCTGACTGGCATCTTCCGGATAGAGCTGAAACAAAACCACCGTATGAGGTGGGAGCTGGGCAACTCTTTGAAGCAATTCGGGGCTTGCAGGTCCAAGAAGGTCGATCTCCCTGACTTTGTCCTGATGGCGAAGCAATTCGGAGTGCTCTTCGTGGAACCAGTCGCTATCCGGGCCGGATGCCTTGCTGACGATTGCAACCGCTTGCGTATCCGGGTGGAGGCGAAGAGCCAGATCGATGGTTTCGCGAACTCCGCTAGTGGATTCGACACCCGTCACTCCCGACCAAATCTTCTGCGGGAGTGGACTGATGTTTGACATGAATACGATGGGCACGCCGGGAAATACTTTGTCGCGGTATTGCACCGCGAATTGGAGTGACGTGGTCATCACGGCAACTACGAGATCTAATTTTTCGCTGAAATAACCGCCTCGAAGGGCTGCCGCCAAGTTGTCCCGATAGGATTTCTGTTCGAAACGGGGGTTATCGAGGTCCACGATCGAGAAGTTCACCGATCCGGCAAAATGTGATCGCAGCGAGGACTCCATGGAGTTGATGGACACACGTCCGCGACCACCGGACAAGATCAACACGTTTTTTTGAGACGCCTGTGCAGTGGCTGGAGGGACAGAAGCCAGGAGCGCGAAAAGAGCAACGGCAATGGCCTTCCGTCGCGGAGAAAGGCGAGACTCAACTTTACGGTTAAACCAGCGCGAGATGAACATTCCGTTCATTGCAGCCAGGCCATCAGGAGGCATAAGCGCCACTCGTGCCGAAGATTGCGGACAGTATCTCAAATTGAGCAGGCCTATTCCTAGTAACCAACCTGCAGAGGCTACTGCAAAAACGCAGCGCCCGATGCCCTCGACAACGAGGTGAGCCGGCGGCAGTCACGGCAAGCTACCCCTACGCGGCTGTGTGAGCGGTGGTCGTTTGGTGGTCCGTTGTCGTGGTCATGTCTACTGGAACGCAGGCTAAGATGGTCGTACCCTCCTGCGGTTTGGAGTAGATGGATAGTTCTCCACTGACCAGTTTCAGGCGCTCCTTCATGCTAGTCAAGCCGAGGCCATGGCCGGCAAAGACCAGCGCGGGATCAAACCCTGCCCCCGAATCATGCACCCGCAATTGGATTTCCTGTGGTACATGCTGGATGGATACTTCGAACCGATCGACACCGCTGTACTTCATCGCATTATGAAGGGCTTCCTGTAAAACACGGAAGAGGCAAAGCGAGATGTCGCCGGAAAGGTCTTCCGGAAGGCGGTCGCAGCGAAAGTCAATCTTGAGGTTGTGGTGCTCGGAAAGCTCGCGGCAAAAGCTGGATGCTGCCGCTTCGAGTCCCAGGTATTCAAGCTTTGAGGAATGCAGGCGGTGCGAGAGGGCCTGAATATCGCTCTCCAAGTCAGACACCTGCCCGCAGGTTTCCTGGATGCCAAGGCGAGTTTTCTCCTCTGAATCCGGAAGGTTTTGCCTGAGCATTTTCAAACTGACCGCAACCATCGCGAGGCGCTGGTTGATGTCGTCGTGCAATTCTCTGGCAATGCGGGTACGCTCTGCTTCCTGGGCTTCGATCAACCTGCGGCTGAAGCTGGACATAGCCTCTTCGGCGAGCTTTCGCTCGGTGACGTCGGCGAAGACCGAGAGGACGCAGGGCTCACCATGGACTTCGATTATTTCGGCGGAACTAAGGAAAGTTCGAATTTCGCCGTCTTTTCTGCGAAGCTTGACCTCCAGATCTCTGACGGTCCCGTTTTGCTGAAGCATTTTCGTAAAGCCAATCCTGTGATCGGGATTGACCCAGAGGTTGAACTCAAGAGGGGTTCGACCAATGACCTCGTCGCGATTCCAGCCGGTTTGAACTCCGAAAGTGTCGTTGACTTCAACGCAGCGACCATCCTTGAGCTTAACAATAGAGATGGCGAGAGGACTCTCGCGAAAGGCCATGGCGAACTTTTCTTCGGATTTCCGCCGCTCCATCTCTGCCTTCCGCCTTCGCGAGCGTTGCCAGAACAAGGCAAAGATCAGTAAGGACTGAACGAGAATCACAGCAATTGCTGTGAGGAAATATTTGCGTCCTTGCTGCCAAAGAGTTGGTTCGCGGTACAGGACCTGGCTACCGGGAGGCAAGGCGGACTCTGGGATGTGCCAGTGCTGGAGAGCCCGCCAATCCACAGTGGGACGAAAGCCAGTGACGTGGCCAATTGGAATTTCGCTAACGGGTTCACCTGACAATACGCGGGCTGCGGTGCTCGCGGTCAACTGGATGGTGTCTGTGTTTTCCTGGTAAACCCCACCAAGGCATCCGTGGTTCAAGCATAGATTGGGCCATGCCGAAAAGGTGGGGGCCCGCTGTGCGACCGCATCGAGCAGGTCAAAACCCGCGAGCGGTGGCTGGCCCGACTCTTGCAAGGCCAGCTGAAACAAGACGACGGTGTGGGGAGGCAGATCGTTAACTTTCTCGAAAAGCTGGCGGCCTGCGGGGCCGATGAGGTCTATCTCTCTTACCTTTCCACGATAACGACCGAGTTCGTTATGGGTGGCTGCCAGCCAGGGTGGATCGATGGGAGAAATGAGTGCGACCGCTTCCGTGTCGGGCTCAAGACGTAAGGCAAGATCAATTGTTTCCCCGAGACCGACATGGTTTGTAACACCGGTAATCCCGTGCCATTTCCGGTCGGCGAACTCCCAATCGCTGACCGCAGAAAAGACAACCGGCACACCCGGAAACATTTTGTCGTGGTACTTGTCGGCAAATTCGAGAGCCCAGGGGCCAACTGTAACAACGAGATCCAACTTCAGGCCGGTAAACCTGCGATGGAGAGTGTCTGCAACGCTCTTAAGATAGGGTTTCTCCTCTGCGGGGCCTGAGCCCTGGGGGGGACCTTCCATGTAGGCTTCATCGAATGTGATGTCCGCCTTTACCTGAGCGCGTACTGAGGACTCAAAGGCTTCCAAGAATTGCGAGCGTTGCTGATATTCGGTAAACAGCAACAGTACACGCTTCTCGTTCTGCTGTTGCGCAAGGATGGAGCCGGGAAAAGAACAGAGAGAAATCACAAGAATGGCAAGCCAGACGGGTGGCCGGAGATTCACGCCGCAACGCGGATTGGCATAACTACGCCACATCACGACTGCCCTATGCCTCATCGGACTACACCAATGTGTACTCAGAAGTCAACCAACACTGTACGGACCCAGGATCTGCTAGAACCCGATGCGCATAGCCAGCTGCATGATTCGCGGTCCCCGATCGCCGGTGATGCGGCCTAGAGCCGAGTTGACCTGGTTTCCAGTCGAAGGATCGAATAGCGCAGTGTTGTTCACAGTCGACCACTGCGGATGATTCAACGTGTTGTACATCTCGACTCGCAGTTGGGTATCAACGCGCTCTGCGAAGCGGAAGTGTTTCGCCACCGCGATGTCCCAGTTGTTCACTCCGGGCCCATAGAATGCGGCGCCATTCCATGCCGTACCAATCTGGCCTGTGGCCGGCAGGGCGAACACATTGGGATTGAAATAGTGATCGAAGGTACGGCTACTTTTGGGCAGCACTGGGTTTCCGGTGAGAATCACCTGAGCTCCGTCGCCTCCGCCGGTGATGTTCTCATTGTTAGTGGTGCTCAAGTTGACGTTGGCTGGCTGGCCAGAGATAAAAGAGGCGATCCCGGAGACTTCCCAGTTGTCCAGAGCCCAGCGGCTAAACCCATTGTTCCAATGGGTGCTTGCTTTCGGTAATTCCCAGATCCAGTAGGGAGTGAGACGATTCCGCATATCGCTGCTGCTGGGACCATAGGTCAGAGAGTAGGGGACGTAAGTGGTGCTCCTACGATCATCCAGCGCCTTGGAGTAGGTGTAAGAGACGCCGTAAAACAACCCGTGCGACATGCGCCGATCGAGCGTGACCTGCAAGGAATTGTAGTTAGCGTTGTTACCCCATTCTGAGTCATGGATCGATGAGTAGCCCGGGTAGGGGCGGAAGTAGTCGTCCGGAAGGGGCGTACCGGTAGTGGGATCCTGATTCTGGGGAAGAAACTCGGCGCCGTAAGGAACCTCGTTCCGATTGAAATTGTACGGGCCATTGCGGGAGACGAGACCCACGTAGGAGGCGCTCAGAACGGTGCCAAAGCCAACGGTGCGCTGAACTCCGAGGGACCAGGAATATGAGTACGGCAATTTAGCGTTGGGGTTGCCGTAGTTTGTAGATGGAGGACCCAGCAGACCGGGGACGGCAGTGGGATCGGTGATATTGCCGTAATATGACGTGGGATACGATATCGCCGGCGGATTAATGATATAGCCGTAGATAGATCCTGAAAAAGTACGCATAGCAACGAATCTGCCGACGCCTCCGCGGATGGCAGTCTTGCCATCGCCGAACGGGTCGTAGGCAAAGCCAAATCTCGGCTCGACGACGACGTGCTGGGAATTATAAATGCCCCGCCAATCCGGGGAACCTACCGTGACAGAACCGGGAGCAATCGTGCCGCTTCCGGGAACGTAGTAATTCAGATAAGCCGCCGGGAAGGTCTCTCCGTTCAGAGGGTTTTGCATCATCCGTTCGCCATTGACCAGCACGGGCTGAAACAAAACCGGAGCAGCGGAGGGAGCATAGAGGTTGAAATTCAAAACTGCGCCTTGTCCCCCGGTGATGGCCTGCGGAATGTCGTAGCTGAACCGTGCGCCATAGTTGAGGGACAATCGGCGGGAGACTTGCCAGTTATCCTGCGCATACCATTGCAGGGCCTTTGCCGTGTTTGAGTCGTCAATAAAATTCGTAACCTGCACGTTGCTGTCGAAATACCCCAGCAATGCTTCGGCAAAGGAATAGCCAACGTTATACGGATTGCTGGGATTGGCCCCGGCGAGATTAAAGAGGCCACCAGGATTTCCGCCTCCAAGATGGTGGGGCTGATTCTGGTGCTCATCATCGAAATAGAATCCAAACTTCATCTGGTGATTTTTATGGAGGTATGTGAAATTGTCCGCGAAGGAGATGCTGTAGTAGTGATTGTTCATGGGAAAGCGGGGATCGTAACTAAAGCTAGGACCATGAGACAAATCACCAAATGTAAAGCCGGGGATCATACCGAGAGGGTTGGTCTGAGGGTACACCTGAGGCAACGTGATGCCGGTTGATTCCATCTGGAAGCCCTGAAGGGTTGAAGATGGAATTGAGTTCTGCTCATGATTACGGATATATCCCGCGGCGATCTCGTTCACCATGTGAGAATTGACGGTGTAGTTGAGATTCAGTTCGAGTCTCTGCGAACTGAAGTCATAGGTCTGCGGACCATTCCAGCCTGCGTAGATTCCGGGCTCGTTCACACCGGTAAAGCCAAAGAATCCTTGTTGCCAGCGGCCGAAGAGTCGCCACTTATCGTTTGGAGCATAGTCCAGACGCAGAGAGGCTTGGTGGATGGGGTTATCGGAAACTGCCGGAATAACGTAGTTGTAGAATCCCTGGCTCACGGCGGTATCTGTGAAATTGGGGATCGGGAACCAGTTCAAGAATTTTTGCATGGTGCCGACAATTTGGCCGGGATCGACGATGTTTCCCGAATACTGCTGGTGGGTCAGAGGGTTGTAGACGGGAATCTGCTTGGTCGTGCCGGCAAAAAAGCTATGGGAGAAATCGCCCTTGCGCTCCAATGCGCTGGGCATCTGGAACTCATTCAAGCCCTGCGGAACGGTGTTCGGTTCGTTGTCATAGGAGAAAAAAAAGAACAGCTTGCTCCGCTGGCGGTCATAGACACGCGGGAGGAAGACCGGACCGCCCAATGTTGCCGTAATTGTGTTGAAGCGATAGCGGCTCTTGGGCTGGCCATTCAGACCATTGAAGTAGTCATTTGCATTGAGCGCCTCATTCCGGAACGCGTACCACAGCGAACCGTGAAAGTCTTTGGTTCCTGATTTCGTGGTGACGTCAAGAACCGCGCCTAACGCTTTTCCGTGTTCTGGTTCATAGCCGCTCACCAGTATTTTGACGTCCTGGATATTGGCGAGGACGGTGGGCGAGTCATCCCAGCTGACATTGCTCAAACTCGAGAAGACACCGTTGGTGCTGAAGTAGGCAGCACTGGCGTGGTCGATTCCCATGAAACCCGCCTGGGAAGAGCCCAAGGTGTTGTTGCCGTTGCCCAAGAAGGTCGAACCGGGAACAATCTTCGTGAGAGTCACATAGTCGTTGCCGATCACCGGTAATGTAGACATGGCTTCGGCCGATATCACCGCGGATTGTTCTGAACTGGTGGTGGCAACCGGGGGAGTTTCCGAGGTTACACTGACGACCTCGGTGCTTGAGCCGACTTTCAGTGTGAGGGTGCCGACAGAGAGCCGATCAGCTGTGAGCAGCAGGATGTCGTTTTTCTCGAGCTTCTGGAACCCTTCCTTGACGACCGAAAGTCTGTATTTGCCGGGAGGGAGTTGGGCGAAGACAAAGTAGCCGTCTTCGTTGGTTTTTGTTGTCTGATTCGTCGCATGAAGGGGGTCGATCATCAGCACCGTGGCGGCTGGGACTGAGCGTTGCTGTTGATCGAGAACTGTCCCGCTGACAACCCCACTGACGGATTGAGCGAATGCGATTTCAGCCGGCAGCAATGCTGCCAGGCAGACGGCAAAGAGGACAACGGCTGGGGTTACGAGGCCTGATGGGTGCTTCCGGATACCGTCAGTAGAAGAATGCATCTTTGGTGTACTCGGCGATTGTGTCCAGCGCCACGTCGGGAAATCTACAGGGCGTCGAAACGCTGGCAAGACCTAATGCCAAGGGATGAAATTGAGCACACTTCTACTTCCCATGGCAATGCTTCACAGTGATGATCGCCCCTTACGAACAGGGCTTGCGGCAGGGCAACCCATGTTCTTGGCCCAACAGTTTAGAACAGGTGACCGGGTCCAATGGACCTGTCAGTTTTGACAGTGGCCCGTCCACCACTCTAGGGTGTTTTCTAAGCTTGGGGGATGGCGGGAGTGAAAGAGGACTGTACGAGAACTGCAATAAAACGAAACAAAATTCGTGGAATAGCTAAAGAAAATGTTGGGCTAATTGTCAGGAATACGGTATTGCTTTCTTGGGGAAACGGGGCCAGACTTTATCACCACAATGCCCAACTGTAGAACACTTGTAGTAGATGATGTTGAGGGCTTCCGGCGCTTCATGTGCACGACGCTCCTGGAAAGGCCGGAGTGCGAAGTGGTTGGCGAGGCTTCAGATGGGCTGCAAGCTGTTCAGCAGGCGCAACAACTGCAGCCGGACCTTATTCTGCTGGACCTTGGGCTGCCGATGCTCAACGGCATCGAGGCCGCTCGTCAGATTCGCAAGCTTTCGCCAAATTCCAAGATATTGTTTTTTACGCAGAACTGTTCTCGCGAGATAGCCGAAGGGGCAATGCGAACAGGCGCGAATGGCTATCTGTTGAAGTCGGATGCGACGGATCTGCTGTCGGCGGTGGAAACAGTTCTCAAGGGCGAGAAGTTTGTCAGTAGCCGCGTCAAAGAACAACCATAGTTCTGCAATCCGGTTCCAGCCTCGGCACACTGCAGAACGGGTCAACCGAACAGGGCTGAAGTGCGTCCGTTTAGCGTTTTGACGCGGCACAGCTAAGGCCTTGCCCTTCCCAACCCAATCCACGAGACCAGTCCGTAGAAGGCTAGCCTTGGCTTGCTTTCCGCCGCGGTCAAGAGAGATATTTAACGGGTGAAATTCAGATGCCGTGCCGAGCACTCATAGTTGAGGACTACGCGGAGTTCCGCCAGTTCCTGCATTCACAACTTCAGGAAAGCCTTGACTGCGTGGTCGTGGGTGAAGCGTCCGACGGATTGCAGGCGGTCAATCAGGCACAGGAACTTCAGCCCGATCTGATTCTGCTGGACCTGGCACTGCCGAAGATGAACGGCATGGAAGCCGCCCGACGAATCCGAAAGCTCTGCCCGCATACGAAGATCGTAATCCTGAGCCAAGATTCCTCTCCTGAGATCGTGCAGGGGGCGCTGCGCGAGGGGGCGGCAGGGTATTTGTTGAAGTCCGATGCCCTCGAGCTTCCGGTTGCCATGGATGAAATTCTCCAGGGTAGGATCTTTGTTAGCAGCCGGGCGAGGAACGGTTGAGGCAGCTGCGTTGCATGCAGGGTTGAGCGGGAGTTGTTCTCTTCCGTACGTGCTCTGGCTGCGGCGCACGGGTTTGTAAAATTCCTCCCCTGCCTTGACAGCCTCCCCCGACAAAGTTACTATTCCGCGCAGCCTCCTTCCCCTGAAGCATTTCAGCAATCCTATGCGGGAAATTTGCCTCCAGCTCCTGGTGTTGGTGCTTTTCTCGTCTTCTTTCGAGGGGAAAGCGATCGGCACGATCACTTTGGCCGAAAGTGAATTACACGTCACTCGGGGCGCGAGTGTTTTTGTCGGGGTGCAGGGTGCTCTCCTTAATGTTGGGGACATGCTGGAAACTGGCGCGCGTGGCGTGACTCAACTGGAGTTCAGCCCAGGGACGGTGGTGGCTGTTGGTCCGTCGAGCAGGCTGTTGCTGTTTGGCTACTCGGGTTCGGGTGGCGGAACCCAGGCCGAATTCGTGTTGCTGAGTGGATGGTTGAAGGGTGAAATCGATTCGAAGTCAGGGGCCTATCAGTTCGACACGCCATTGTTAGCCGGGGTGACAAAGCAGGGCAGTCTGGTGGTGCGGGCGGGTGCGGACTCGTCGGATGTTTTTGTGGAATCCGGAAGCGGGAGTGTCGGACAAGTTACGGGATCGGGGAGCATAAATCAGTTGCGTCCCGCAAAAGCCGGGGAATTTTTCTCGCGGCGGGCTGGAAAAGACGTGACACTCGCAAACCGGCCAGCGGCGGCTTTTGTGGAGTCGATGCCGGTACCCTTCCGGGATACATTGCCGCCGCATCCTGCGAAAGGGAAGGCACCGGAACTGAGCCACGGACGGGAAATCGAATATGCGCAGTTGCGTCCGTGGTTGCTCATGCCTTCGAGATGGCGCAGGGAGTTCGTGGCGCGGTTTGAATCGAGGTTGAGCGATCCCAAATTTCGCGAGGAACTGGCGGCGCACGTGCAGGAATATCCAGAGTGGGATCCAGTGTTGCATCCGGAAAAATATCCAAACAAGAACCAATAAGAGTTGACCGCTGAGTGGGGCGGCTGAAATGAAACTCCTTGTCAAATTCAATCTCGTGATGTGCGTAGTGTTCGTGGCCGGTTTCATTGGCGCGGGCTTTGTTTCCAACCGACTGCTGCAACGAAACGCACAGCAAGAAATATTTGAAAATGCGCGCATCATGATGGAGGCAGCGGTTGCGGTGAGAACATACACCGGCAAGGAGATCAAGCCGCTGCTGGACACGCAGTTGAAATATGCGTTCCTGCCGCAATCGGTGCCTGCCTATTCCGCGAACCAGTATTTTGCGCAGATTCGAAACAAGTTTCCGGATTACTCATACCGGGAAGCGACCTTGAACCCGACGAACCCGGTGAACCGGGCGAACGAATGGGAAGCGGATATTGTGCAGTATTTTCGCCAGAATCCGCAGGAAACCGAGCGCGTGGGAGAGCGCGAGACGCCAACTGGAAGAGCGTTATACATTGCGCGTCCAATGAAGGTTGGTCAGACGTGCATGCAGTGTCACGATACTCCGGACAACGCCCCGCGTACCCTGATTGACCGGTATGGGCCGAACAACGGCTTTGGATGGAAGGTGAACGATATTCTCACCGCGCAGATTGTCTCCGCTCCCATGCGACTGCCGGTGCAAAGGGCTCAAAGCACATTTGTGGTCTTCATGTCGTCGTTGGCTGTAATCTTTGCCATCGTCTTTCTGGCAGTGAATGCCATGCTGGTTTTCCTGGTGACGCGACCCATTAACCGCCTGTCTGGGGTTGCGGATGAACTAAGCCTGGGGAACTTGAATGTGCCTGAACTGCAGGCGGAAGGGCACGACGAAATCGCGAAACTGTACGAGTCGTTCAACCGCATGCGGAAGAGCCTGATGGAAGCGATCAAGATGCTTGAGACTTAGCAGGCTGGGGAAGGACTCCTTAGACGAGGAGTGTGGTCTGCTGCACTTCAGCTCTCGCTGGCGTGCCCACATTCCTTGAGGAATTGCGCCCGTTTGTTTTCCTCCACACGATCGGCGAGAAGAAGATAAAGATCCTGGACGTTGCGGGCACGGGCAGACGTGCGTTTCACCAAAACGGATGCAATCGGACCGACATAACGCGCCAATACGTGGACGGCGTGCTCCATGGACTGGGCATCGATTTCAGGGTTCGGCGTGGCAATGGTTGTACGGTTGAGGGTGAGGTCGCCTCGCTCGGCTGGTGCCTCCCCGGCAGCGGCAACCAGGAATTCTGATTTCCCCGCAAGAAAAGCTCTGCGATCCGCTTCGCTCGGCAGCTTAGCGACGAGCAAAGCCAGGAGTTCGTCGAAGTTGCTGGTCTGAACCGAAGCTTTGTTTACAAGAACTCGTGCCAGCGGCCCAAGGAGAGTGGCAAGTCGCTTTTCGATGCGTCGAAGAGTTTCCTCCGGCCAATTTGTGCCAGCCCTCAGATCGATCTTGGAAGGGACACTGGCGGCAGTGGATGAGATCATTTCCGGGGAACTGCGGATGATGTTGGGAGAATCCAGCGGCGCGTCGATTCGTTCGGGCTTGAACTCAGAAGCTGGCACAAGGTCGGGCAGAGAAGGCGCGACTGACCCGGGCATGAATGCCTCGGTGGCCGAGCCCCGCGCAGGTTGAGATGAGCCCTCATTAACGGCGGGGAACTCGATTACATTTGATCCCTGCCACTCCACCTTGCTTTCGGTCGCCGGTCCGGGCCAAGAAGGCTTTGATTCAGCCGATGGTGCTGGTGAGCCGTGAGCGACAGGTGGAGTGAGAGATGGTGGGACTTCGGAGATGGGCATAAGAGGCCGCTCGAGTTCGGCGGCTCCCGGCTGGGCCGGTTTTGCGTCTCCCAGAGACGAGAACGCATGTCGAAACTTTCCGATCCAGCCTTGCCCGGCTGCTTTGGGATCGACCGACGATTGCTCCACTTCGCGGTGAGGCAACGGTGAATGCGGTTCTGGCTCTCGCCCATGCTCCAGAAGGGCGTTAGCGATAGGGAAAGGAGAGCTGAGGTCAGTGAGGAGGCGAACGGTCGACTCGGCAAAGGCAGTTTCGTCATTGCGGGGATCGGTGCAAGCGTCTACTAACTGCCGCATAGCGCGGTGCCAAATCAGGAGGTCCTGCTTGGCGCTCTGGCAAGCTTTGATGACGGACTTTCGGCCGGCGTCCCATTTCTGTCGTGCGAACGCTTCCTCGGCAGCTGCCAGGAATTTCTCGGCTTTGTTTCGCGCCTTGATTAACGCCTCGACACTGCTCTGCAGGGACATGAACTCGTCGTCCCACGGGAAATCGGCAATTGCCTTGGGAAGCAAATCGGAAGCTTCATCGTAGTTGGAAGCGGCGATCATCTCGACGATCTTCTTGAGAGATTTGCTGCGGGCGGAAGTGCGGGCTTGATCGCGTAGTTTCTTTACGCGCTCAATGTTTTGCTCGAGATCAGGATAGTGACGGTATGTAAGGCGCAGAGCCTCCCACTTGGCAAGCGCAACTTCATATTCTCCGGCCTGCTCCTGAGCCTTCGCGGCCTGCGCCATCTCGGAGATGCGATGGGACAACTCCTTCACATGATTGAGCTGGGGCTGAAGCCGCTGGTCATGAGGATACTTTTGCAGTGCTTCTCCCAGAATGCTGGCACGAACGTCAAGACTGGTTTCAGCGTCCGCGCGCCGAATGGCATTGGACACAGACATTTCCTGTTCTTGACGGGCCCGGTCCTGGCGGGTCTTTTCTTCCTCCTGAGCAATCTGCAGATCGAGCCTTTGACAGAACTCGGCGAGGCGGGAGTCATTCGGGTAAATGGCAGCCAATTGCGCGACGTCACGGCGGGCGGCGGGTAAATCGCCTTTCATTTGCAGCAGCCTGCCGCGATCGAGGCAAGCGAATACAGCCTCGTCGCGACGCATATCCGACATCCTGGTGAGAAGGGGACCTGGGATCTGATGCTTTGGTTCCAATTCACGAAATTGCTTGAGCAATTGTTCGCAGGATCGCCAGCCTGATTTCAGAGATTGTTCTGCCGCGTTGAAGAACTCCGCAATGATGTCTGCCTTTAGCTGGACCACGCGAATTGGCTGGGACAGTTCTCTCTTCAACAGTTCCGCGGCCGGCTGCCATTCGCTCTTCTGCAACAAGGAGCGGGCTTCATCAAGGGCGCGTCGAGACTCTGCCCTGCGCTTCACTTCATTAGTGACCGCTGACTCCAGGTCGCCGAGCGCCCTGAAAACAGTGAGATTCATGCTGGTACGAGAAAGCGCCTCTTGAGCCCGGGTCAGCTGGCCAGAAGCGATATAGCCCTGGACCTCGGCACGAACGCGCTGGGCGATTGCCTCGGAGGCGACGTTTCGAGCATCTTCGTACCTGGACTGCAAAGTCGCGGGAACCTCGGACAAGAGGTGAGAAACGGAGGCGAGCTTGTCGAGGGCGGTGTCGAATTCGCGGACGCCGTTTAGAGTGATCGCTTCTGCAACCGCCAGTTCGAGGGTCTTGCTGTTTTCTGCGACCCGCTGTTGCTGAATGCGGACTAATTCCTGGTCGAGTTGGGTCGATCGGGCAACCCGGCTCTTGCAATCTGCCAAACGGGTACGGGCCGCGTCGAACTGGCCAGACTGAGCAAGGGCGCGCGCTTCCGTGATCGCTTGCTGAATCTGCTCTGCCTCCTGCACGCCTCGCCGGGCGCGATCGCGCAGAGACTGCCAGCCTGGTTCGCTGGAGAAGTACGAGTTTTCGGCCTCAATGGATTGCAGTGCTTCGCCGGGCTTGTCCTCTCGCATCAGTTTTTCAGCAGTTTCAAGAAGGCTCTGCAACTTTCGGCGATACGCCGCAGCTTCCATCCGAGTCTGTGCGAGAAGGATCTCCAACCCTTCGTCGGGAATTTCAGAGAGGGTGGTTTCCAGAAGCTTGATTGCGTCGGTGTATCCTTTCGACGCCATGGAGCTGCGGGCGCGGTCGGCAGCGGATGCGATTGTGGTTTTGTGCTGCTCAACCAGGGCCAAATCGGCGACATGCTGCAACAGATCCTCGACCTCAGCCTTGTCCTTGAGGTCTGCGCGGGCTGCCTGCAAAACTTTTGTTGCCGCTGAATAATCCTTGCGGGCAATGAGTTCGCGTGCCGCGTGGAGTGAGTCGTTTTTGCGTTTGTCCAACCCCCTGCGCTCGGAGTTCTCACGGACAAAACGCAGCAGTGAATCCAGCCGGCTCTCTTGCCCGAACTTTTGTACGGCCTGCGAGAGGAGTGTGATGACCTCTTCTTCGCGGCCTTCTTCCAAGAGCTTCTGCGCGCTGGCCAGTTCGTGGTTAATGTGGTCGCGCCGTTCCGCATCGCTGCGCTGCTGCTCTGAAAGTTCCTGGAGCTTCAGCAGTTCCGAGTTCCCTGGAAACCTTGCCAAAGCGGCCGCCGCCTTTTTGCTCGCAGCCGTGTAGTCTTGCCATCGAATAGCAGCTTTGATTTCCGCGCGAACGGCGTTCAACTCCTGAGACTTCTTCTCTGTAGCTCGCGCGGTGGTAGCTGAGGAAAGCAGTTCCTTGACTTTGGGAGCATCGGGATCAATGGCTTGGGCTTCCTTAAGGATCTCGAGTGCAGATGAGAACCGGCGGGACTTGATTTCGAACTGCGCCTCCTGTAGGCACTCCTCGAGACGAGAAGGGCGAGAGGCATTGGTATCCTTCGGCGCTTCCGCGCCGGAGTGAGCACTTTCGTTTCTGGAGTGCTCGGGAGAGTCGGAACTGACTTCGCCGGCGACGGGTCGTCCTTGAATTCGTTGTTGAATTTCACGCAAAAGGCGCCCGGCTCGGGAGTGATGTGGATCCCACTTGAGAGCCTGAAAAACCTCGTCCTTCGCTTTGGAAAGAGCGTTCACCTCAATCAGCGCGGTGGCCTGCTGCAGATGACGGTTGACGGTTTCCTGGCGGACTTGCTCGCGCACAACCCGAAGGTCGGCAGCGAATTCTTCGACCGTCTGGTAGCGCTCATCGCGATCCTTGGCCAGCGCACGCAAGACGATGGGCTCCAGTTCGGGAGGATAGACATTGAGGAACTTCGCTAGCGGCGGAGGCGCCTCGTGGACAATCTTCATCAGAGTTGCCGCGGTATTCTCAGCCTGGAAAGGAAGTGCCTTGGTCAGCAGCTGATAAAGTACGATGCCGGCCGAGAATATGTCGGTGCGGGTATCAATGGGTTTAGAGTTGATCTGCTCCGGGGACATGTAATTGAAGCTGCCAATCACTTGCCCGGGCAGGGTCAATTTTCTTCCCACGATGTGAGCGATCCCAAAATCGACGAGCTTAACGCCTCCGTCCTTCAGGACAACGATGTTGGCGGGCTTGATATCGCGGTGGATGATTTTGCGCTGATGCGCATAGTCCAATCCGCGACAGACATCAAGCATGATGGCCAGTTCGTCGATCAGGTCCAGATGGCGGTTGCTGGCAATTACGACATCGAGGCTGTGCCCCTCCAAGTACTCCATGACGAGGTAGGGATTTCCTCCGCAGTCGCCAAGTTCGTAGACGGTGACGATGTTTGGGTGTTGGAGGCTTGCCGTTGATTGCGCCTCGCGGAAAAAACGGCTCACCAACTCGGGACTTTCGTCCATCCCGCCGGTCACCTTAATGGCAACCAGTCGACCGAGGTGCGGATCTTTGGCCTTATAAACGACACCCATCCCACCACGACCGAGAACCTCGATAATGTCGTACTTACCAATTCTGCTTGGAGCAGAGAATGCCATAGATGATGAAGAAGCAAGCCAGCGCGTACAGGGGGGATTCGTTCGCGCTCAGAGACCGCACACCCGAGCGCCTCCGGTTTACCTTGGTTCGGCCCGTGGAGCTAGAAGGGAGGCAAACTCATTTTGCTACGAAGACACAATTCTGGCAATGGATTATGTCGGCCAAGCCTGAAAAACACCGCAATCCGATCTGGAGTTCTTTGACGCCGGACGCCAAAACTCGGTCATTTTCCACTTGACTTCCTGTCCATTTCAGATAACACTCTTGCCGCTCGGTTCGAATTGAACCGATCCCCCCATTTGTGGGCCCATCAGCTTGAATTCAAGGTGTACTGACGCAAGACGCCCGGTCTGCTTCGCGTACGACTGTCTATAACGAGGACGAGACCAACGCGCCCGCAATCTTATTTACCAAGAGATCAGGAAGGCCCGCAGCCGGGCGACGACTGCTGCAGAATTGAGGATGACCTCTAGTTCGGTATTTCCCGGTTGAGGGCTTGAAGCAGCATGGGCGGTTGATCTCTGGCGAGATCTTAAATTAGCAGGAGGACCTATGGGACCGCCGAACCAAGTCGCAGATTTTCTCCGAAAACTCCACGACGATCCGATTACGCAGAACGTGGTGGGAACATTCGATACCCTTCTTGGCGCGCTGACCGGCTCTGGCCCGGTGATTGGACCTATCGTGTATCCAAACCCTGTGGCTCAGATGATGAAACAGGTGATGGAGCGCGAAAAAGTGCTAAGCGAGATCGACCGGCAACTGATTCTCCAGTTTCTCGAAGGGGAGATTACCTATTTCAAGACCCATCGGACTTTGAAGGTACTCGCCTTGTACCACAGGGTCCATCACGACCAGCAGGTGTGCCAGAAGAAACAAGTGCAGATCAGGGCGGCGCTCAACCGCCTGTTCGATGTGCAGCAGATTGATTCCGGTCTATACGCGGCTTTGGCGCAGGAGCGCGGGAACAGCATCGTGGGCTACGTCAAGATGAAGATTTCCGACGATTACGGCTGGACGCCAACCATCGACGACTACCTCGATGCGCACGAAGCGATCGCGGTGAGAAAGATCATGGAGCAGGTAGTGGAAACCTGGATGGCCAACAACGACGACCTCTTCGCTGCGCCAGCGGAGTGGGCCGACCTGAAGGAACGGCTGGATGCATGGGCCTCGAAGCACCACAAGCGTGTAGGCGCCCTGAAGGGGTACTGGACGGCGTCGGGCGGGGGCAAGGACATAGACTCCAATGATTCGGGCCTGCAGATCATCAAGGCCTACTATAAGGATCTGTACGCGACCATCGAGGAAGGCGACCTGGCGCGCTTTATCAAGAAGGCAGCCGGACTTGAGCCCTAGCAGGCTGCGGAAACAGTTTCGGCCTCAAGGAATGCGACTACGGGAGCTGAAGGTGATCCAGTCCTCAGGTTCCATCCGGCGCAACCACAGGTAAAGGATTGCAGAAGACAATCCCTTGGCTAGTTCCGTCGAAACGATCACCTCAGCGGGTTTCGCGGCCCATGAAGCGGTAGCCGACTCCCGAGACGGAGAGGATCAGTTCGGGTTTCTTGGGATTTTGCTCGAGCTTTTGACGGAGGCTGGCGACGTGTGTGTCGACGGTGCGAGTGAAGGTGTCGGCGTCATAGCCCCAGACGGAGCGAAGGAGTTCGTCACGCGGCACGGTGGTGCCGGCGCGGTCCATCAAATAGCGAAGGAGTTGGAATTCGCGGGCAGTGAGATAGATGGGCTTGCCATCGCGCGTAACCTGGCCTTCACGGACGTCGACGCGGATCGAGCCGAACTGGTGAATGCCGTGACCTGCGTGGACGGGCGCTCTGCGGAGCAGGACTTCGATGCGGGCCAGGAGTTCGGCCGCTTCGAAAGGCTTTGTGACGTAGTCGTCAGCGCCGAGTTTCAAGCCCACAACCTTGTCGACGGTTTCATTTCTTACGGTGAGGATCAGAATCGGTGTGGCCATGCCGGCGGCGCGAATATCGCGGCAGACATCGAGGCCGCTACGGCGTGGGAGCATGACATCGAGGATGATAAGGTCGAAGGGATGGCTGGAGGCCTTATCGAGGCCATCGCGGCCGTCAGCAGCGGTCTCGACGACGTAACCTTCGCTGCGCAGACGGTCGCTAAGGGTAGTACGCAGCGCTTTTTCATCTTCGACTAACAAGATGCTTTCGTTCATGCTCTTTCCCCTTGTGCGGTTGAACCCGCGATCGCGAGCTCAGGTTGCTGCACATCGGCAGTGCGCAGATGCAGCGTGAAGGTACTCCCAATACCGACTTCGCTCTTGACCGAGAGCTGTCCGCCCATGGCTTCGGCCAGATGTTTGCAAACGGATAGTCCCAGACCGGTTCCCGGAATCTGGGCCAAGGTTGCGGCCGGCGTACGATAGAAAGGCTCGAAGATGTACTTCAACTCCGAGCTATGAATACCGATGCCACGGTCCTGGATGCTGATGGCTACTTGCTTTGCATTTTCTGTTGTCTCGAGAGCAGCCGTGATACGGATGCGGCGTTCGTCTCCACTGTACTTGATTGCATTGGTGATCAGATTTTCAAGGCAGCTGGAGACGGCCAGAGGATCGGCGAGAACGCCGGGCAGGTTCGGATCGATGGCTTCTTCGATGACACAGGATTCTTCGATGATCAAGCTTGCCATGTTCTTGCGAACGTGAGCCAGAATCTCGGAGACGCGAAGCGGGACAATGTTGTAACGATCTTTGCCGCTACGGATGGAGGCGTAAAGCAGAATTCGATCGACGTAATCCATGAGATGGCGGCTCTGGCCCATGACCATGGAGCCGTAGTCGGCGAGGCTGGACTTATCGTGCACGACGCCATCGCGGATATTTTCAGCCGCGGAGAAGATCGCGGTCAAAGGAGTCCGCAATTCGTGGGAGACGGAGGCGACGAAATCCATTTGCAGTTTGTTGAGCTTCTGGGCGCGAATGCCAGCCATAGTGAGAAGAGCAATATTCAAGGCCAAGAGGGCCATCAGGAGAGTACTCACCGCGAGGTTCCTCTGGCGCACTCGATTGATGCCCTCCTGCAGCGACTCGCCACGATGCTGGACTGCAAGCACCCAGGGAGTGGGATGAGACTTGTATTCAATGACAGGAAACCATGCCGGGCCGTAGAAGGTGTGCCAATCCATCGAGTGCAAGGAGCGAGGCTTGCTTTCCTGGTAGTGGTCGTGCACTGCATCGTCCGGGGGAGCGAAGATGTTGAGACTTGCCTCGGATTTGGCGATGTCTCCGGCTACGAATTCCGAGTCGGAGGAGTAAATCAGCCAGGGCGTTACCCCGGCGGCGACGACAGCGACCTTGTAGTCGAGACCTTCCAGACCACCGAAGTATCGCGTGGCGAGTTGCGGCAGGATTCTTTTCTGGAGAGTATTCAGATCAAGGACGATAACCATCCAGTCAACAGGGCTCTGGCTGTTGAGCGATCGGCCGTCGCGCTGGAATATGGGATGTACGATGGCAGGAACATTTTCGTCGAATTGCCATCCCGTGTTGGTGGTGGCTATGCCCGGATTCGGAAGGACCGGGCCATAGAGCAGAGAACCATGGCCTTGATAATGCGGCAACTGCCAGACGCGTAAAGAAGTGGAGAGGCTTGTGGAATGCGCGCGCAGGCGAGAAAGGAGGGTTTGAAGATTCTGGGGAACATCCACGGACTCGATCTTTTTGGCGTCTGCGTTTAGAAGGAATAACTGCGGCTTGCTATCGAGGTTCGTATCCCAGATGTAGACGTTCTGGACCAGATCGGGATTGCGGTAGACGGTGGGAAAGGTCTCATGAGGCGCCGCGTTGTTCCATTCGACGTAGCGTTCGAGATAATCGTTCCAGGTATCGCGCGCGCCCGAGTCTGGGCCGACTTGCATGGCGGTGCAAATGGCGGAGAATTCGCCATACAGATCGCCATGCCATTTCATCATGAGCGATTCCAGTTCGGCTCCGATGCGCAATTCCGCCGCCGCAGTGGCCTCGTTGGTCCAGTGATACTGCAGGAAGGCGAGGACGGCCAGCAAGACGACCAGGCCGGAGAGGATAAGAGGCCAAAAAGTGAGGAAAGCATTGAGGGGGCGTGGGAGCGAGAGCCGTGGGTTGTAGGGAAGCTTGTTCAACTTAGGTAAAAACCTCGCTCTCAGAGTTCAAGCCGAGGACGTTGCACAGACGTTGAAAGGAGCGATGCCTATCAGCATCCATCTAGCCTGCGCATGTTCTACGGATCGGGGGAGCTGTCTGGCGGCCGGACAATAGTAACTTTTTCGGCAACTGGTCGTATTTTCATATGCCGCATTGGGGCTGTCAAGAACCGGAGAAGCATGCTCAAAGGCAATGAATACGAAGGAGGGCAAGGGCGAAGAGGGCCTCCGTGGTGATCCTTTTTGGTTGTTGTGGCTTCTCCCTTTCACGGTTTCGAGGGTGGCGACTTGGGAGTCGTCTCTTTGAGCCAATCTTCCACACTCTTCTGATCTGGAGCCGGTTTTATCTCTCTTACTGCTAACGGATTGTATTTTTTCTTCTGTTCATCGTTCAGGACTGAGCGAATTCGCTCGACTGTCTGGTCCTGGAGGGCGCGAAAGCGGTCGATGCGCTCACTTCCAGAAATATATGGGTCCTGCCGGAGGCGCAGGGTTTCGAGCTGGCGCTGTTCGAGGATCTTCTTCACAGCCACCTGCTGAGGTTCACTGAGTTCAAGAGCGGTGGCGAGTGTTTTGACACGATCATCAAGGGTAGGACGTCGGCGAGGCGGATGAGCAGGATGTGCCGGAGCGGCGGGGTTAGGCGAGGCAGGAGTTGCCTGCGAGGGTTGGGCCGGAGGCGGGGGGGCGGGCTCATTCGCTTGAGCGGCCAACGAGGGTACCCAGAGAAGGCTAGACATCAGCGCGATGAGGCAGTAGGCCGCACCGTTAGAACGCCCCCGTCTGTTCACATGGGTGACCTTGTTGTTGGCGCAATTCGGCAGCACGAGAACCCTCCACGAGAGCATTGATTGCGACCTCATCGGCTAAGGTCTGCAATCACGATAATCGATCGTGGGGGAATTGGCGAATCTTACTGGACTACCAGGCCGGCGGCGCGAAACGGTCCGATGACGACGTCGACGCGATGACCCGGCTTTACGAATCCGCCTTTGTTTGAGAAGGCCATCCAGTACATTTTGCCAGATTCCGGGGCGCTGCTTTGGCGCAGCTTGCCAACCTTTTCGAGGGAGGGGACGACAAGTTTGACTCCGGCTTTGGAGTCGATAAGGGATGGCTCGGCCTGTTTGTCGTTCAGTGCTTTTGCCTTTTCGGCGTCGAGTACGCGATAGCTGAAGCGAATGATTTCGCCGGACTCGGCGGATCTTAGCGTCAGGGAATCAACACCCCAGGTGACAGCGTAATACTGATGAGCGTGTGCTGCGACACGATTCTGACGATAACGCTGGGGAAGCACGGGAGGGCCGGCATATTTCGCGGGGGGAGCAGAAGGTTGAGATTGAGCTGAGGCAGAAGGAGGAGAGGGTTGCTGGCCGGCGGTTGAGGACGGAGTTGTATTCTGCGCAGACAAAAGGGTACAAAGCGCGACGAAGACGGTGAGCATTTTGGCAAGAATCAGATTTCTCATAAGATACAGGCCCTAAATACTAGCGGGACCGGACATCCAGCGAGTTTTCTGGATGTCCGATCCCAAAGTTTGTTTAGTTCGCGTTGAAGTTGGATCCGTTCAGTGGGTTTGTTGCAGCCCCGCTGTTGGGCAAGGTCGCATGGGCAGTCGAACCTACGGCAGCCGGAGCAGCCGGCGGCACATAGTGCACATTGATCGTGCATGTGCCGCCTCCCGCGGCCACTACCACACCCGAGGTGCAAGTGCCCCCGGTGATGGAGAAGGTCCCTGTTCCAGCGGTCTGAGCGATGGCTGGCGCGCCGGTTAGAGTCAGCGGGCCAGCATTAGCGCCAGTGGCAGTGTTGGTCACCGTGATCGTGCCGTCCTTCGGGTTGCGGTTGGCTGGGGTCGTTGTCAATCCCGGATTGGAGAAGGTGACAGTAGCCCCTACGACCCTGAACGAATTGTTCAGAGTGACAGTTCCGCCGGGCGTCGTGATGCTGACGTTTCTCGGTCCGAGAGCGGCGCCACTAGTAATGGTGAAGGTGGCGGTTACAGTCGAATCGTTCACGACAGCGATGCCGCTAACGCTGACGTTGGCACCTGAAACGGCCACGGCAGAGGTGCCAGTGAGGTATGTGCCCGAGAGAGTCACATTTACCACACTGCCACGCGAGCCGGAGTTCGGGGTGACCGCGGCCAGGATGGGAGCATTCACGTTGGACGCGAACTCCACAGCACCGGCGTCGACAGCTCCGTTGGACTTGCGCAGATTACCAAAGAAGTCGTCCGTGGGAGCCTGGTTGAAGCTGGTGGAGAAGCTCGAGGTGATGTAGTTGATGGCCGGCGAGCCCGCTGCCAACGAATAATCGCTGAGCGGTACTTCGGTCGCCGGATTGGTCTCGGAGGTTGGGGCGATCAGCGACAACGGACCCCAGCTGATGTTGACCCAGTTGTTGCCTTCGTCGACCGTCGCACCTGCGGTCAGGTTGAAGATCGGCGTGGGCACGTTGCCCTCGAACGTCCCCGGAGGTACCTGGTACCAGGTCGTGGCACCCGCCTCTGGTGGGACCTTCGAGCCATTGCAGTACTGCTTGACCACTCCGGGGCTGAAGGAAGCCGTGTTCGCCCTGAATCCTGTGGCGGCTCCCGGATAGCCGGTGATGCTGGTCAGCACCGACGATTGCGGGGAGAAGGTGAAGCCGGAGTTGTGGTTGTTCGGGCCAGTATCGCCGCGCAGGCCGAGGTCCCAGTAAGTGGTTCCGGCCGGCGGAGCGACGCAAGCTCCGGTAGCGGACTGATTCAGCGCCGGGACCAGGGCGACGACGGACTGCTGAGATCCTGATCCGGTGGCTGGCTCGGTCACAACGATGTTGAAGGCACGGTTTTGCCAGAACACATCGTTGTAGAGAATCGGGTAGGAGACTGTCCGGCAGGCGCCGTTGACGCGGCCGCCGGTTCCAGTTCCGCCGACACCGTGACCGACGGGGCACGTGATATTGGCGGGCAGTGATGCGAGCAACTCTGCCGAGTGCCGGCCACTGGAGATTCCGGCCGGCTGTGGATCTGAGAGTGGCACACAGCGTTGCGAGGCACCGCTCGGATCTCTCGGGCAGGGAGTCGGGGAGCTGGCTTCAGGTGCGAAGAAAGCTCCGAACAGAGTGCCTGAGGACGCGGTGGAGTCGTTGGAGATGATCGTGTTGTTGATCAGGTTAACGCCGATCGAATCCTGCAAGGAGACGCCGCCGCCATCCCAACCGGCAACGTTGTCAGCGATGATGTTGTTGGTGACGGTAACGGAGTACCACCGCTCGGGATTACCGGGGAAGGTGCCGACTTCCGTGCCGTTGACACCCTGGAAGCGAATACCACCACCGCTGCCGGCTTCTGCGGCATTACCCATAATCAGGTTGGCGTTGATGAGCAGGTTGCGACCGACGCCATCGCCGGGAGCAGTGCTGAATGCAAGCGAGCAATCCGCATCGGGTTCGCTGCCAGCGGGGCAGGCCGGATCCGTATCCGGCGAGTTTCCGATGAGCAGGCCGCCACCGTTGCTCGGCGTGGTCGGGTTGGTTGCCTGGTTGAACAGGATGGTGTTGTGCTGGATCTGGCCATCCCAGCTAAAGCCCATGTGAGAAACGCCCGCACCATCACCGGTGCTCAGGTTGCCGCAGACCCAGTTGTAGTTGAACTGGTAGTTGTCAGCACCGGAACAGATGGCGACGCCGCCTGCGCCAGAGGGACTCGAGGAGAACAATTCATCTCCCTCGGACGAATTGGAGGTGACCGCATTGTGGTGCACATTCACATTCAGGTTGTGGCAGTACGGCAACTGAAGACCTGTGATGTTGCTGGACTGGCAGGAACCCGGAGCGATGAGAGTGGCATCTCCCTGAATTTGCTGGGGAGGAAATTCACCTTGGCCTAGTGTGATACCACCAGCCAGGGTTCCCTGGTTGTTGTTGATGCGGTTGTTGGCGATTTCAAGATTGTGTCCCCACGCGTGGACAAAGATGCCGCCACCACCCTGGGAACTGTTCGCGATCGACAAACCGTCAATGCGCGACGGGTTGCATTGGAAGTTGCTGGGGAACGGATTGCGATTATTGGTGTTAGCGCCTCCACTTCCGCAATCCTGCGGTCTGTTGCGGAGGAGTTCTGTGCCATCGGGGAAGCCTCCCTCTAGCGTGTCCTGGAAGGGATCCTGTCCGTGGAAGTTCACTCCTTTCGCTAGTACCGTTATGCCCGCTCCTTCATACGCTCCCATCAGCGACGGTTCTTGCAACTGTTCCGCCAGGTTGCCGTTCAGCGTGGCATCCCAACCGACAGTAGCTTCCGACGGTATGCGATCCACCTGTGGATTGTTTGGACCCGCATTGAAGCCGACATGGCCAGCCCAAGTGCCCGTGCAGGAACTCTGCCAGGAGCTTGGCGAACCATCCTCGCCCAATCCGAACAGGCATACCACGCGCTTGCGCCACTCACTCAGGAGGCCCGAGGGATGTGAATTCGCATCGATAATGCTGGAGGCAGCTCCAACGCCCTGCAACCGCACAGGTTTCCACATGATTAGCAGTTCGTGATAGACGCCGGGCGGCACGATGATCAGGTCGCCTGGCATGGCTGTGTCGATCGCTGCTTGGATCGATGCCCCGGAAGCGAGGCGGGTTGGAGCCTTGCCGCCGATGGTTACGGTGACGGCGTCCACGGATTTCTTACCGTTGCCCGCGGTGATCACCAACTCGCCGCAGCGAGCACCGTTCGCAGCTCCGGTTGGACCACCATACTGTTGCTGCTGCTGGAGCAAGCACAACGGTACCAGGTGAGCGTTGTCGTTCGGCAGGGTGACGGTGATCGTGGTATCAGTCCAACCAGTAACATTGGCCGTGATTCCACCAATCGTGACGCTGCCCGTGCCTTGCGTGGCGCCGAAGCCGTAGTGGCGGGTGATCGTCTTGTTGTTCCAGGGGGCTGTTGTAGCCTGCGGACCTGAATATGCGTAGCTGCTCACATTCTGATCGCCCAAGGCATGAATCGTGATGGTGTGCGACGGTCCTGGGGCAGCGACCCAAGGTCCAACGCCATCGCCGTCAACTTCACTGACTGCCGGAGTGGCATCGGGGTAATTGCAATCGGGATGGTTATAGGCCGGTGCGAATGCGGAGGTCGGGATGACCGGCGTGTCCATGTAAGACGTCTGACCGGGCATGAACGACCATTCGTAGCAGAACTGGCTGTAGGCGTTCTGATAGAACTGATCGGCAGCCGCGTTGCTGCCGCGGTCATTCATACACATGACCATCATCTGTGGAATGTAGCCGCTAGGATCCGGCGGGTTCACGGAGAAGGTCGAGAACGTCAAACCGTTGTAAATTCCGTGGTTGTCGGAGTAGACACGGGCGATCTCGTTTCCGGACCAATCCCTGATTCCCACCGGCAGGTTGGCCGGGGAGAACTTTTCTCCGAATGCCGGAGAGAAGGGATCGAACTCAGACGTGAAGTCGTCGGTGATGATGCCCGTGAAGTGTCCTGCGATGTGGGTGGAGCTGAAGACGTAGAACTTCGCCAGCACCGACATCTGATCTTGAAGGACGACCTCCTTGCGATCGCAGAGAGGACGAGAGGCTCCGGCGAAGGGAGCATTCTGGCCAGCCTGCGGGTAGAGACTGTTGAAGTCGGGAACGATGCGAGTCGCTCCGACGCACGGCCAGAAGGTCTCGACGCTGCCGGTATCGCCCTCATGGCGTGGCTGCACGCCGAGGTCGGTAGTCGGGTTCAGAGGGTTAGTAGCGTTGTAGGAGGCAGCCACTGTTGCCTGGTCCGGCATGATGAAGATGTTGCCGAAGCCGGCAAACTGGGTCGTTACCGGCGCGTCATAGGTGTCTCCCAAGAGGATGTTCTTGTCTTCTTCTTTTACCAACTCGTAGCCCGGGGGAACGATCATTTCTACGACGTAGGTACCGGTCGGGAGCACAGGTTCGCCGTCGGCGCCAGTGGTGCAGACGGTGCAGTTCGTACCGGTAGCAACGCCCGTTTGGGGATTGCGGCCGTTAACGCTCGGGAACTTGTACATGCCGTCGTAGGGGGCCGGCTGTAGCTGGTTCCACATGTGCATACCGTCATAGCACTTGAACTGAGAGCTGTTCGGCAGCGGAGTTACGGGATTGCCGCCGTGCTGCGCGTTGTACCAATCCAGATAGTTTGGCTGGTTGGTAAGGGTGTAGAGGAACAGATCGGTCGGATCCTGCCCCGGGCAGTTCATGTTCGGCACGCCGTCGGAGCGGAAGCCCTGTGCCCAATCGTCCCAACTGCTGGTCTCGGTGGTATCCACTTTGGTCAGAGTTGGGGTGACTCCGTCTGCCGCGAAGCCCTTCTTGTAGAGGTTCATGGTGACGTGTGGCACCTGAGGCTCCCAAGTGAGCTGGAGCAGCAGCGCAGGATCGTCGAAGGGACGGGTCGAGGCGTAAATGACGTGGCCACGAATGCCGCCATTCTCGCCGGGGTTGAAGGGGGCCTTGCCGAACTCGATCAACTGGTTCTGTCCCATGAAGCTCTGCCAGCCATAGCTGTTGACGTACGGGGGATCGATGCGACCAGTCGAGAGGTTGGTGGTGGCACCGCTGGTGCCGCCGTGCATCGGTCCGCCTGCGATCGAGAAACCAGTGCAGTCCGCGTTGTCGCAATAGACCGAACCGGGGAAGCGGAGGTTCGTGGGGAAAGAGAAATCCTCCTTGGTGCGGGCCAGGTTAGCCATGAGCGCGGAAGTGCCGCAGTCGGGGAAGCCATTTCCGCACGAAGTAGTACCGTCGGCCGGGCCGCCGGCATCGTTGATGACGTGGATACCGGTGTTCTTGTAGCGATTGGAATCGGTTTCCACAACGTACCAGCTGAAGATGGGGAAAACTTCGTTGAAGCCAGCGAAGCCTTCAAGGTCGGTGCTGTTGAGGTTCGAGATGCTACCGTCGCGGTACCGGACGTTGGTCGGCACCAGCGAGAGGCCGAGTTCGTTGTCTTGCGAGACACCGTCCCCGTTAGCGTCGAAGAAGGTGCGGGTGGAGAGGTTGTTCTTCCAGGCGTGAACTGCGATCTCGCCCATGTCGCAGGTTGTGCTGCTGGAGCCTGGTCCGTGGCAAAGGGAGGCGTTGGTGCCGCTACCCACACGCACAGGGGTTGAGATTCCGTCGACGATCTGATCATTCCACTGATCGAAGATGGTTAAGCGCCAATCGCCAGCGGGAACATTAGTCAAGGTGAAGTTGCCATTCTCATCGCACTTCCCGAACGAGAAGTCGGCTCCATCAGCAGTGCCCAAGCTGGCAAAGCACTGGGTGTAGCCAAAGGTATCGCGTGAACCGCTGCCGTACAGTCTTTCATCCGACGGACGGCTGAGACGTGACCCGGTGACTTGACCTTTGACCATCTCACTACAAGTCAAACCGCCACCGCCGCTCGATGTGGGATCACAGAGGCCGGTACCGGAGCCGTTGGTGGCGTGCTGATTAACAAATGCAGGATTGGCGAAGCCGATCGAGACGTGGAAACCGGCCGGTCCAAATTCCTGGAAGTAAGCCGGTTCACCCGCCTTGAGGAAAGCTTCGTGATCCTTGCCGCCGTCGAGAGTGTTGGTCTGGAGCCACTCTTCGCCGCGTGCAATGCGATCGGCAGCGGGAGTTGCAATGATGCCGTAACGTCCGGGAGGCATGTTGGCAACGACTGCCTGACCAGCCAAGGGCGACAAAGTGACACCATCCGCCTCGTAGGTCGGGCAAACGGGGATGACGCCCGTGATGCCGTTCGGACTGGTGACGCCGTCGAATCCGGTTCTCGGATTGGCGGTAATGGGACATGCATCGACCTGAGTTACGGGATCGATGGTTCCGGCAAGTGCGTTGGAAAGAGGCTGCCCGAACTCATCGTAGGTGAGCTGTCCGGCAGGATCGCCCGACATGCCGACGAGATCCACGATGGTTATGTTGAAGCCTCCCAGACCGGGTTCGTTGGGCGCCAGGATGTCAACGCCGCCGCTGGCGTCGTGTTCACCGTTCAACGGATGATCATCTTCGAACACAAACGCGGAGACTTTGGCGGCTTGCTGCAGTTGTGGCTCGACAATAACCTGGACGTCGCTGGCGGTCAGGGCTTCAGCATTCCTCCAGGCATTATTCACGAACACGAGCTGGGCGCCGCCCATGGCATGACCGGGATCCATAGCGTCGCCGGGAAGGACCGAGATGTAGTAGTGCCTGGTGGGATCGAGCGCGACGTTCGCGGGATCCAATTGAATTTTCTGAGTGGCGGAACGGCAAACGCCGTTGCCGAGGTCGCAAGCCGCAGAGACGTGCTCGCCGGTGCTGGGATCGAGAACGGTCTGGCCCAACTCGCAGGAGATTTGTCCGACGCAGCCCTGAGCCACGATGGGCATATAGCTGGTGTGGAAGTTCGTCCCGAATATGGCGGGCGCACCCTGGCTGGTGACAGTCGGGCATCCGGCCGGTAGGGGGTTCTTCTGGCAACTTGGATCAACATAGAAGGTACGATCTTCTTCGATGATCCAGCGGTAATCCTGAGGAGCAAGGTCAGCTTTGGTTTGGCCGTCGACCAGCCTGATATGGAGATTGCTGGGGTCGGGGAAATCAATCATCGCGGTCTGCGCATTACCTTTGACTCCCTGCGCATTTATCGGCGTAAAAGTCAGGCTGTGGAGACCTGAGACGGTGACCGCGCTGGCAGTGAATCCACCATTCTGATCCATCACGACAGATCCACCGGTCAATGTGGTAGCCGAGGAGAGATCGACGGTTAGAGGATAGCCAGCAGCGTCTTTGCAGTATTGAAGGACTCCAGGGGGCTTGATGCTCAGAGTTGTTGCCACGTTCGACTTGAACGCGGGGGAGGGGAAGGTGCAAGAGATGTCGCCGGCGGTTTCCAGAGTAGCTGTGCCGAGAGTTACGAGAGCACAACTCGGTCCTGAGGTTGCGCCGTTGCCGCAATACGTAAATGTGGTGGCGACAGTGCCGGTGTAGACAAAGGTGCCGTCCAGATTAAGGGTGAGTCCGGCTGGTGCTGTGCCCACGATCTTGACACCCATCACGTTCACGTCGTTGGCGATCACCCCTTTCGCAGGATCGGAGACCGTGAGGGTCTTACCTGAAACCACCGAGTTATAAGTGTCGGGGTTGGCTACCGCAGCGGAGAAGGCAGGTGCAGTTGGAAGGGCACCGTTGTTGATGCCGAGGTAAGCGATCATGCCGGCATCGCGGGCGACTGCGTTAGCAGACAGGCCCAAGGCGCGATCGAAGATGGGGAGAGCCTGAGGGGCGGCGGTTGTGCTGGCTCCAACGGGAACGTTCAGCATCACGTCGTAGGTCTTGCCCGGCGCCATGAAGACTTCGCTCTGGACGCGTCGTACGCCCGGCAGGACGTTGCCGTCCTCTGCAATCAGCGAGAAGCCGGAAGCGGCCGGTGAGCCGGTCTGTGCTCCTACGATGGATGGGATGTGCATGCGCAGGCCAGCATTCACCATGCGGACCAAGGCAGTCTTGCCGGCCGGCGCGATCACGGTGATCGGGCTGGAGGGGAATAATGAAGCAGAAGGGTTGGTCTTGTCGAACGCAACACCGTTGATCAGGTAATAACGCGGCGAATAGTTCACCACCGGCGGATAGCAGGTGTTGTAGTCTGCCGAACTCGGGTTGCCGCAATGATCGGGCTGGCCGGACCAAACCTTGGTCTCGCTGAATCCCGCCGTATTGACAGCAGTGCTGACTGCATTGTTTTGAACTGGATCGATTTCACTGAAGAGCAACCGAACGTCGGCGTTGAAGGTTACGCCAGGATATGCCGTAACGGGAGTAACTCCCGTGGACGAGGCCGGCCCAGTCACTACGACCATGCCGTACAAACCCATCGGTCCCTGAATCGAAGGATGGGTGCCAGACTCCAGGAGATAGGTGCCTGGGTTGGGAGCCGTCCAAGTCAGGCTGGTCGTGGCGCCGACTGCAACTTCGGTGGCAAATGATTGAACGCGGTTTCCCTGAGGCGGAGGAGTGTTCGCCCCGTCGGCCGGGTCGCTGCTGGAGGCCGGCCAGGTGAGCGTCTGCACAGGGTGTGCCGGGCTCGGTGTGGATGTGGCACCGGTGCCGAGACCGCCACCCACTTGGCCTACGATCGTCAGTGAGGTGGGAATGCTGGCGCCGCCGAAGGTGAGACTGTTAGTCAGGTTGATCGTCAAATTCTGACCCGTGGTAACCGTGATCACCACCGGGGACCAACCCGCGGCTGAAGGATTCAGCTTCGCGCAGCCCGCACCACCCGCGGTGGTGCCGCAGGTATAGCCCCACATGGGCACCGCTGAGCCGTCAGGCAAGGTGATCGAGGTGGGGCCTGCGGTTAAGTTCACCTGCTGCTGTGCAACAGCCCAACTGGCTCCAAGGAGGAGGATACATACCGCCAGTAACACTGTCTTTACAGTCTTGTCAGAATGGGTGAATCGCATGTCTATCTCCTCAGTATCCTCAGTAAGTTAGTTGGACTCGTTAATTACGAACTCCCGGGAATCCACTAACATCATCATGAGCATTCCGCCCGGGAAGATATTGTTGGTGGTGATCTCGCGCTCGTTATGCGAGTGCCACATGAAGGCGAAGCCGGCTTCGTCCGTAGGAGAATTCCCGACAGTGCCGGACGGTGGAGTGGTACCGGTCGAGCCGACTGCGCGTACAGTCGCGTCTGGTCCTAAATAGGGACTGCCGCCGAACCAAGGCCCGTTGGCAAAGATGTTGGGATCCGGCAATGTTGCGGGGCCCCCACCTGCAACATCACCAATCGGTGTGGCTTGCAGGGGTTTGTTGTGGTCCTGGCACCACTCGAAGTAGTTAATTGCCTGGTAAGAATTGCCAAGCGTGTTGTAACCGTTGGCGTCCGGTGTGCAGGGAAGAGTTGCAGCAGATGACGCATTGTGACCGTAGGGATCCCAGTTCAGTCCTTTGCCAGTCCAATAGTAAATTCCATCGATTGCCAGACCTGGAGTCGTGGTGGTGGTGAAGAGCAACGGTCCAGCGAGGCTGTTTGGATCGGTTTGGCTGAGGATGAGATTTCCGTCACGCGCCAGAACGCGCACGTGATTGCCGTGCTCGTGGAAGGGATGCTGCCAGCGTCCCTGGCCGATGATCCGCAGCAACACCAGTTCGCCGGGATGCATGTGAGGATTTCCGTTGTAGGGCTGATGCGGGTATTGAGGGGCATAGTTGGGGTCCATGTCATCTGGCATGGAGCGGCCGTTGATCATGAAGTAGGCGGGAATGTAAGGCTCGGTGGCAACCGTCATGCAGCCGGTGCAGGTCTTAGCGGATTGTGCTTCGGCCTCGCGGTGAATCCGCGGGTCCATCTCGGAGAACTGGAAGATGTATTCGCGGTCATAGCAGGCGGCGGCATGGTTATAAGCGGCGGCGGCCAACCGAAAATCATGCTCGGTTACGCCGGGATGGGCTAAGGAAGATGCCCCTTGGGCGCTCACATTGCTGGCATGAATTCCAGTGGTGCAAGCACTGGGAATGGTTGAGGGCAGAACAATAATGGCTCCGTACAGACCCATTTCCATCTGCAGGTCGCCTTGTGTGCCGCTGTAATAAGCGCGCGTGCCCGGCGTTGTCGCAGTGAAGGTGTAGGTCACTGTGCCGCCGGGTGTCGCTTCCTGCGTCAACAGGCCGCGCTGAGTGCCTGCGCCCGTGGATGAAGTCACGGTGAAGCCGGGGAATAAGATAGAAGTGCTGCCCGCAGCGCTGGGAAGATTATTCGTCAGATTGACGGTGACGGTCTGTCCTTGAGTCACGATCAAGGTAGGACCGGGCACCTGCATGCTGCCGCAGAAAGCCCCGGAGACCGCCGAAGGGGCGAAGCCAGCGGGAGCACCGGTGCAGCCGTAGCCCCAGGAATAGACCGATGAGCCGTCGGGCTGGGTGAGGTATTCGCTCCGCGCTTGCAGGTTGAAGGTCGGCCCCGTGATCCCAGGAGCGGCAGCGAAAGCCGCGGGCGCAAGCAAAAGCGCTGTGAGCGCTATCGCGAGAAACAATTGCATGCTTGAGATTTCTTTTTTCATGTTCATCACTCTCATTGGCTGCGCTCCTAATTCACACATTGATTGCCGAAGGTGTTGCCGCCGGTGACGCTGCCGCAAATGTGCACTTCGGTCATGAGGCCGCCGAAATTCTCAGCGTCATTGGCAAGGTGGTCGAGGTTTGGGGTGTAAAGATAGAAAACGCTATTGGCCGGATACTTGGTCGCATCAGAGGCATCCAGGATCACGTCGAGAGACTCACCGCCGGCCAGGGTGATCGAATTGGTTTTGTAAAAAAGGTTGTTACCGGCCTGATCGCGCAGCAGCTTGGCATTGAGTCCGACGACTGTCATGGGAATGCCTAGAGACGCCAGCGTCTGGTACTCGGTTACGTCGAGGTCCGCAATGCGCAACAAGGCTTTTCCGCCGACGGGAATGTTGATGATCGACGGCAAGGGCTGCGAGAAGTGCATGAGGCCGTCGGTGGTTTGTGTCGCCAAGGGTCCTGGCGTGACTGTGTCGGGGTAGCTGCGGCCGTTGAGCAGGAAGTATTTGTCCTTCATATCGGTGAAACCTTCGGGATTGAAGGTCATGCCGACGAAGTGGAAGTTGGGATCGAATCCATGAATTTGTAAGGGATACTCGACGTCGTAGGCAGTCGAGCCGTCACCATCGTTGTAGGTGTACTTTTGCGGGTTGTTCAGCTTGTCCAGTCCTCGAGTAGCGCTATTCGTGGCGGGCACTGGGTTGCTGCAAAGGATGTCGGAGCTGTCGCATTTGGTCCGTGCGTCGCTTTGTTGCGCAACCAGGGCGTCACGGAGAGAGCCGCCGGACGGAACACGATTCTGGCGGGGACGAACATAGATCTGTCCCACCATGCCCATCTGCAAGTGCTCGGGAGGCGTGATGTGGCAATGCCAGAAGTAAGTACCGGCTTCAGGCGCGAGATAGTAATACGTGAAGCTGCCGCCGATGTTGATGGCTACGGAAGCATCAGGAACGCCGTCATAAAACGCGGAAGCATTGGGATAACCGTGGAAGTGAACGGTGTGCTGCTCGAATAAGTCGGGGCGCATGACCTGGCCGACGTTGGTGAGAGTGAGGAAGAACTCGTCATCTTCGTCAATGGCCATGAGGGGCGCGGGCATATTGCCGTTCATGACACCGACATCCATGATCTGGCGGGTATCGACGTGGCCGTCCAGGCAAGGAGCGGTACAAGCTCCAGCGGCGATTGCGTCCGCATCAGGAGCGAGTCCGACAGCTCCGTTGAAGGAGAGCGCACTGGTCGAGAGTGGAAATCCCGGCCACGAGCCGGCGACGATCCCGTTCGAAGTGGCTGGATCGCCGGGCACGAGTGTGCTGGACACATCGTTAAAGACGATTGGGAACTGCGTGCCCGGTTTGCCCTCGGCCATATCCTTCAATCCAGACAGAGGCCCGAACGCAAAGAGATAGGTCTGGCTGCCATCGCCCATGGTTGCGAACCCGTCGCCGCCCGAGATCTGCTGGCATTTGATCGCGCCGTTCACGTTTCCAGTGGGCTCGAGGTATCCCTTCGTGCCTGGAGTGAAAGTCGTCGCGCCGAGGTAGTCGGGCTCAGAGTTGTTATTGGCAGCGTTCGGGTGCGTGATGGTGCTGGTCGGACACTGAATCTGAAACGACTGGCCGCTGGCAGCGACCGTCATGACGACGACCAGAACAAGGGAGAAACACAGCAGTGACATCTTCCTCATGACCGTTGTAGCCTCCTGGCTTCCTTGCGGGCACCCACGGCGCCCGGAATGGCAAGTGCCGCTCTCGTTCCTACCTGCCGCAAGCCGGTCAGCCGCGGACACAGAGATGCAGCGGTAGCTCGACGCACCCGGCTAAGCCTGTGCATCCAGCTCTACTTACCGTTCAAAATGCTTTGTTATTGATCCCCACTACTTATTTAGTCAGCGGCCGGCATAAGTATTCGGGGGAGCTGCCGCATGCCACTGCAAATGCTCGCGACTCGCCATCTCTGTCGCGAAGTGAGGCGAGCTTATGCGGAATGGAGGTAACTGATTTTGTTCAGCAGCAAATATCGAGCTGCCACAGGGGTGATTTTGCTGATGTTTTGCGTGTTTAACGATGCCATTTGGGTCGCATTAAAATGTCAAAATTGTAAAGTAACTAAGTTGCGTTATGCATGGACATATTCGCTTGTAATTGTGTCAGTATTTGATGGTTTAGTTTGGTGATAAGTACAAAAGTAATACATGGGAATAACAAGTTCGTGAATTGATTACAAAATGGCGAATAAGCGTGGGTAGATTGGTATCCGCGCCGAACTCCCTCTTGCGGCAGGAGGCAATTCGACTGGCGCTGCGGAAGGTATGTCGACATTGGGAGGGACGCAGGTCTTTGGTCTGCGGTAGTGACTCGATGGCGAGCGGTGCGGAGGATACGAATGGCGACTTCCCGGGTACAAATGTGGCCGAGTGCGAAGCAGGCGAGGAACGGAATTCGCAGAGGACATCCGGAGCTAGAGGTCGAGTGTCCGCAATGTCATTCGGGGGTGGGGCGGACATGCTTTATGGCACCTGGGTACTGGGGGATCACACATAGGGCGCGCAAGGGGCGATATCATGAGCTTTCCTTGGCAAAGGCTGACACTTTGCCGTCGTGAGGGGAGTCGGTTCTCGATTCGGCACGGGAAAGCTACTGCATGCAGGGCTGTTAAATCACCTCAAATTTAAAGTCTCCGTTCAGTTTTCCCTTCATTTAGCTCTCATCATTATTCTCCAAGCACTTCTCTAAGACTGGTCAGGGCTGGATTAGCTTCGTGTGTCTTGTCGATCGACGGCACGTTAGAATGTTCGCGGTGCCACGACACATATGAAGCTGATTCGATTTGGTGAACGAGGAAGGGAAAGGCCGGGAGTATTGATCGACGGTACACGCCGGGATTTGTCAGCCGAGTTTCGCGATTGGGATGACGCATTCTTTGCCGGTGGTGGGATCGACTCGCTTCGGGGCTTCATGCGCGAGCGTTCCGCGGAGTCGTTTCCGGAAGTGCCGGAGTCAAGTCGGTGGGCCGCGCCAGTGGCTCGTCCACGAAAGATTGTTTGCATTGGCCTAAACTTCCATGATCACGCCCGCGAATCGGGGATGGAGATCCCAAAGGAGCCGATCCTATTTCTCAAAGCCACGAACACTGTGGTTGGACCGAACGATGATCTCCTGATCCCGCGCCGGAGCCAAAAGACGGATTGGGAGGTTGAGCTGGGGGTCATCGTAGCAAAAGAAGCGAGGTATCTATCGTCGCGCGATAAGGCTACCAGTTATATCGCCGGATACTGTATTTCTCACGATGTTTCCGAGCGGGAGTTTCAACTGGAGCGCGGCGGGCAATGGAGCAAGGGAAAGAGTTGCGATACGTTCAACCCGCTGGGACCCTGGATGGCAACGCCCGATGAGGTGCCGAATATCATGAGCGCCGGAATGAGATTACAGGTCAACGGCGAACTTCGGCAGAACGGAAGTACGGGGACAATGATCTTTGAGCCTGAGCATTTGATTCACTACATCTCGCAATTTATGACACTGGAGCCTGGAGACTTGATTTCGACGGGAACTCCGCCGGGTGTGGGGCTCGGGATGAAGCCGCCAAGGTATTTGAAAGTGGGTGATGTGGTGGAGTTGGCAATTGACGGCCTCGGTGGGCAGAAACAAGTCTGCGTGCAAGCGTGAGTCGACATTAGGAATGTATTTCGCGGCCGGGAGATTTTTGGGGTCTCCCGGCAAGCGATGATTAGTGCAGACTCGAGCCAGTTTCTGCGAAAGAGGAGCCCCCGACATTATCGGATATCGGTGCCGGTCGCGTAATCCTCGGCGCGGCCTCGGGTTTTGTCGCTGATGTTTTGCACTTTGTCGCCGATGCTGCTACGCAGTTCCTGGCCGCTGGAGGGGGCAAGCAACACGCCGGTTGCGATACCGACTCCGACACCGGCGGCAAAGCACATGAAATTGCGAAGAGTGTTGCCTTCGTTGGGATAGATCACGGCACGCGTATTGTCAGCGAATTGCGACGCGCGGTCGGATACGCGGTCGACCCGGTCGGCGGTCTCGTCCATGATGTAAACGACTGATTTGAGGATTGATCTGACGAACTTATCTAGCTTCATAGCTGATTCATCCTTTCGCGGTTTTTCCTCGAGAGTAAGCCCGGTGGCGGAGGCTGTCATTCCGGGAAACCTTGTAGCCGACAAATTGGGTGCGGGTAGGCGGCGCGAAGCTGGGCAGTGCCGCAGCTATGCGGAGGGTGCCGCGATACAATAAGGGATCGATTGAGTCAGGCAAAGATTCCCTACAGAAGAGGCTCGAATGACGACTACCCACCATCCTCGTCCTCAGGCGGCAGCGGAAGTTCCAGCCGTGCCGCTGACCACCGAAGGCTACAGCGTTTTGCACCAGATGATGAGAATGCGCTGGCCCGCGTGGCGTGCACTGCCTGCTTCTGAGAAATCAGCGATCACACAGGAAGCGTCCGAAGCGCTGGCTGCGATGGAAGGGCACTCGCCGGGACAATCAGCACTTTTTTCGCTGATCGGACATAAGGGCGACCTGATGCTGATTCATTTTCGGGATTCATTCGCTGATCTGAACCAGGCTGAGCTTAAAGTAGCCAATCTTCGCGTCAGCGATTTTCTCGAGCCCACCAGTTCTTATTTGTCGATCATCGAGCTGGGCCTGTATGAATCGACGATGAAGATCTACAAAGAGCTGATCGACCAGGGGATTGAGCCGCATTCGGAGCAGTGGAAGGCGGAGATCGAGTGCAAGCTCAACCGGCACAAAGAGGCGATGAAGCCTCGGCTGTATCCAGATATCCCGCCGAACCGGTATGCCTGTTTTTATCCGATGGACCGGCGGCGGGGCGAGAGTAAGAACTGGTACCAGTTGCCGATCGAAGAGCGGGCCCGGCAGATGAATGAGCACGGGTTGGTCGGGCGACGCTATGCGGGAGAGGTCAGACAGATCATTACGGGCTCCATTGGATACGACGACTGGGAATGGGGCGTCGATCTTTTTGCGGATGATCCACTCGTCTTCAAGAAGCTGATTTACGAAATGCGGTTTGACGAAGTGAGTGCTGTTTACGCGTTGTTCGGGCACTTCTATGTTGGGGTACGCGTACCCGCCGCTTCTTTGGGAAAGCTGCTGAGTGGCGAGCTTCCGGTGGCTTAACCCGGCTGAAAGATTACGGCAGAGAGCGCTGAGAAAGTCCGCTGAGATCGCGGAGAACGGCTGTGCAGTCCCACGCAATTCGGAGAATCAAATGTCTACGTTAGGCCTGATTGAATACAAAGATGCGAGTCCTGAGGTTCGTGCAGTTTATGACGACATCATGGCGACGCGCAAGACGGACTGGATTAACAACTTCTGGAAGGCGATTGCTCACGATCCCGTTACGCTCAAGCGTACCTGGGAAGACATCAAGCAGATCATGGCGCCGGGAGCGCTCGATCCGCTCACGAAGGAATTGATATACGTCGCTGTCAGCGTGACGAACCAGTGCCACTACTGCATCGCATCACATACGGCATCGGCACAGAAGAAGGGCATGACGGATGCGATGTTCAAGGAACTGATGGCGGTGGTCGGGATGGCGAATGAGACGAACAAGATGGTCACGGGATATCAGGTGGAGATCGACGAGAAGTTCAAGAAGTAGCAGGGAAGACGGAGGCCATGCAGAAAAGTCCGGGATTCAACCCGCAACTCACTGCGGTTGAGCTGATGTGTTCCCGCTGGTTACCTTTTTCTGGCGAGCGGCGCGAGCGGCGTCTCCCAAGGACATTTGCGAACTAGTATCCGGTGCTGAATCGCTGAGAGTGACTTCATTCACCGGGCCAGTTACGTCATTCGAGGTGTTTGGCGCGGGGTTGGGGTTCGGGGCCGGATTCGAAGGCGCACTTGACTTGTGCGAGGAAGTCGCAAGCGGCTGATCGAACTTAGCTTCGCTGACCGTCACTCGCGAGGTGTCCACGACTTTGTTGGCATCCAGCGGTTTCAGCGAATTCGACCGCAACTCGTACCTGGCCTGTTCGGGCGCGGCGAGGGTGAGCCGCCCATGTCCCTTCATCAATCCCGTCGCAATTTCAACTCGAATGAAATATTCCTGACCAGGTTTTATGTCGAGTTGCACGCCAGATTGCTTGTCGTTGGAGCGAAAAGTGTGCGGTCCGGGATCGACATTCACAGCGAAGTAGCGTCCATTCTCTATGCGTGCGAGTTGTACCTCGTCGCAGTAAACGGACGGCGCCAAGGCACTTCCGACAAATTGTTTGTACCGATACACGAACACCGCCGACGTTTGCTGCTTGGGAGCCGATGGTTCTTGCGCATGGACGCAAAGATGTGCCAGAGCGAAAGCGAAAGGAAGTAGCTTCAGTGCACGCATGTTACCTCTCCGTAAATGTTTCGTAAGAAAGGGCCAACCCCCTTCACAGGTAACATGCGCCGATTGGTGTCTCAAGTTACCGCAGTGACTTGCAGTATGGGTGACGGGACCACTCTACCCAGCCTTTGTTTTCAGTCGGATTGCCAAGGCTACGATTTCGAACGCTGGCGGCGGAACTCGTGCTGCTTCATATCAACACGGCGTCCTCGGAATCGGACGCCCTCAGCCTCCAACCGCAAGCGCTGCTCGATGGCAGAGTCGCCGGTTAACTTGATCTGACCGCCGGCTCCCAGGACGCGCTGCCAGGGCAGTCCGTAACCGCGTTGCAGGACGCGGGCCACGAGGCGCGCGGCACCGGGATAGCCGGCGATCCTCGCGATGCCGCCATAGGTTGAGACCTTCCCGCGTGGAATCGAGCGAATCGCCCGCTCAATCTGGAGCCGCATCTTTGCCGTATGAGGTGAGGTCTTCTTGGGTCTCTTCATTCCTGAATAGTGCAGGCCGACCCGTATACGAGTCGGCCTGCAGAGTTTGCCATTACCGAGATCTCCTGCCACCGAGTCATTCTCGTACCGGCTGGAGATCGAAGAGTCCTGCGGAACTAAGCCGCAGTTCGGAATGCTTCCAGAGCATCGTATTCCGAGTCGTGTACCTCAAAGACAGTCAGGAGTTTGGTGACCTGCAGCAGGTCTCCGACCCTACGAGTCAGATTTGCCAGCTTGATGGTACCGCCAGCGTTGTGGGCCGTCGTGTGCAGCGCGACCAGAGTTCCCAGTCCGCCGGAATCAATGTAGCTGACCTCGCCGAGGTTGAGCACGATTCGCTTGTTTCCATCGGCGACCGCTTTCTTCACCTCGTCGCGCAACAGGGATGATTCTTCACCAAACACGATCCGGCCATTGCCCTGGATCACCAGAATCCCATCCACAGTTCGTTTCGTAAGTTTTAATTGCATCCAAGCCTCCCTCCGCGGTTCACCGGCCTTGCCGAGCCGCATCCGCCAACAATTCCAGCCGCACCAGCGTATCGCGGGTCAGCGCCATGTGCAAGCGCATCGAGATTCGTGAGTTGTGGACCGGACATTTTGACCGTCCGGCCGGCGTCGCCCGACGGCCACATCCCGTATAATCTGGTATTCGCCCTCATGAGTTATACCGTTCTGGCCCGCAAATACCGTCCCCAGAAATTCTCCGAGGTCATCGGGCAGGAGCATGTGACGCGCACGCTCCAGAATGCCATTGAACAGGGGAGAACGGCCCACGGGTACATCTTCAGCGGCCACCGAGGGATCGGAAAGACGACGGTGGCGCGCATTCTGGCGGCGGCTTTGAATTGCCGTTCCCAGGATCATCCAGTTCCGGAGCCCTGCGGCGTGTGCGAGTCGTGCGTGGAAATCCGGGCTGGAAACTCGGTAGATGTGATCGAGATTGACGCTGCCACGAACCGCGGTATCGATGAGATTCGCGAGCTGCGCGAGGCGGCTCGCTATCGCCCAGCGCGAGACCGCTTCAAAATCTACATTCTGGATGAAGCGCATCAGATTACGGATGCCGCCTTCAACGCGCTTCTGAAGACGCTCGAGGAACCGCCCGACCATATCGTGTTCATGCTGGCGACCACGCAGCCAGAGGACATTCCGCAGACGATTCGCTCCCGCTGCCAGCACTTCAGCTTTCGTGCGGTCAAATTCGACGATATTGTCGTCCAGCTTCGCGATCTGGTCACCCGCGAGAAGATCGAGGCCGACGATGATGCCCTTGCGCTTCTGGCAGAGGCTGGGGACGGCTCGATGCGCGATGCCCTGTCCATTCTCGATCAGGCGATCGCATCATCCACGGGCAAGCTGACGGCGGAATCAGTTCGGAATCTGGTCGGTGCTGCACCGGCTCATGTTCTGGAACAGGTCATGCAGGCCGTCTCGGAATCGAAGAGTGAGGAGATCCTTCGACTGGTCGATCATCTTGTCAGTGAAGGACACAGTCCTACACACTTCGCACGGCAGATGGTGCGTTTTCTGCGCAATGCGACCGTGGCCAGGATCGCCGGGAAGGACTCGCCGCTCCTGCAGATCTCTAATGAAGAACGGGAACGGGTGGCGCGGGTTTCGGAATTGTTTGGCGAGGAAGATCTCACGCGGCATCTGCAGATCATGCTGCGCACCCACGCCGAATTGGGATACAAGCAGGAACAGCGATTCCATCTGGAACTCGGATTTTTAAAGATGGCGCACGCGCAGAAACTGCTACCGCTGGAGCAGTTGCTGAGCGATGTCTCGGTAGCCCCAGCGGCCGGTACACCAAAAACGCAGGCCCGGCCATCGATTGTGGGGAGTCAACTATCGACGGGAGTGCGAGCGGAGCAGCCTGGTGGTCCGAACTATGTCAGCCCGTTTGCTGCCGATTCGGCGCGCAAAGGCACGCCGCGCCAGGAAGATTCCGTTATGCCGGGTCCTGGGCCAGGTCCGCGAATCGTGGGGCAGGGGAGTCAACCGGAGCCGGTCATCATGGGTTCCGCAGCGCCAGCGGCACTGCGAGAGCCGAAGGCGGTTGCAACGGCTGAAGTGACCGGATCGAGGGCATCGGGCGCTTCAGCACCGGCCCCTGAAGTCCCAGACGAGCCTACGGCTATCGAACAGAGTTCTTCGGAAGGAATCGAGAAGGTTCGCGGCGCTGTGCTCCGGGCGCTTGCGGATAGTGGGCAGAACTTCCTGATCTCGTTGCTTTCTGGCGGCGAGTGGAGTGTGCAAGGCAACGAACTGGTCATCAAGATCGCGGAATCGCAGACGGTGCTCGACATGTCTCTCGGCAACGATGCCAAGCGGGTCGCGATCGCGTCTGCAAGCGGAGTACTGGGGCGAGCCGTCAAGCTGAGGGTCGTTGCCGGGGCAACGGTCGCGGTACAACCGAAACGAAATGGAGGTCCAGCGCCTGCCGGAGGGTTGGGTGGGCGCGGACGCGCTGAGCAGGATCCGATCGTTCGCCGCATGCAGGAGAAGTTTGGGGCGGAGATCAGGACCGTCATTGATTACCGTGATAAGCGGTGAGGGCACGAGGCTTCACAGTTTCGAAATCGGTTTCGACCATCCAACTTTCAAATCAGCAAACTTTTGAGACCTTCGGGAATTGAGGTGTTATGGGCGGATTCAACCTGCAAGACCTGATGTCGAAAGCCAAGTCGCAGTACGAGTCTCTGCAGAAAAAGATGCAGGAGACTGTGGTGGAAGCATCGTCAGGTGGGGGAGCGGTTACGGTAAAGATGGACGGGCGCAAACAACTCCTGAGCCTACGCATTGATCCGGAAGCGGGCAGGTCTGGAGACATCGAGATGCTACAGGACCTGGTACTGGCTGCGGTCAACGAGGCCGCGCGCAAAATTGACGCGCAAATGCAGTCTACCGTGGGCGGTATGCTGGGCGGGCTTGGCATTCCCGGTTTGTGGCCATGAAGAAGGATTTCGGGATTGCCTTCATAGTCTTGGCGACGCTGACTGCATTGACAATCATCCCAGCGCAATCGACACAAAAAGAGGCCGTCACGACCATGCACGCCGCAGGGCCATTCGATGTAAAGATCACTCCCCAGGACGACAACGGCGGCGACCCGTTGCTCAACCGCATGATAATCGACAAGCAATATCATGGGGACCTCGCAGCCACGGGCAAAGGTCAGATGCTGACTGCCGGCACAGAAGTGAAAGGCTCGGGAGCGTATGTCGCGATCGAGAAGGTCACCGGAACGCTGAAGGGGCGCAGCGGGAGCTTTGTTCTGCAGCATACGGGAACAATGACGCAGAACACGCCGCAACTCACGATCATTGTGGTGCCTGATTCCGGGATGGGTGAATTGAAAGGGCTTTCGGGGAGGATGATGATTACCATTGCCGCCGAGGGCAAACACTCCTACGAGTTCGAATACACGCTGCCTGATCATTGAGGCGCAGGTCTCACAAGACCGTGACGCAAAAGTCGCGCGCGGCTAAACTATTCTCTCCATGTCAAAATTCGCCGAACCGATGTCACGCCTGATCGATGAGCTGAAAAAGCTTCCTGGGGTTGGTGCGAAGAGCGCACAGAGGCTGGCTTTCCACATTCTTCGAGCGAGTGATGAAGATGCGGAAGCGCTGGCGTCGGCTGTCCGCGCAGTCAAAGCGAACCTGCGGCTCTGTTCTGTATGCAACAACATTACGGACGTCGATCCTTGTGCGTATTGCACGAGCCCCACTCGCAACCAACGACTGGTTTGCGTGGTTGAGGAGCCTACGAATATCGCGGCGATCGAGAAGACAAAGCATTTCAACGGAGTCTTCCATGTGCTGCACGGGGCGATTTCACCCTTGCACGGTGTCGGGCCTGAACAACTCCGGATTTCCAATCTGATCCCGAGGGTAGAAGCGGGGAATGTGGATGAGGTGATTCTGGCGACGAATCCGACGGTCGAGGGTGAAGCGACGGCCGTCTATCTCGCGCAGCAACTGCGGCGGTCGGGCGTAAAGGTAACGCGCATTGCCATGGGAATTCCTGTCGGCAGCGATATCGAGTACACCGACGAGATCACCATGCTCAAGGCTATGGAAGGCCGCCGGGACGTTTAGTCAGAACATCCCCAGTTTGGAGCTAGTGACAAGATGTGGTTGCGGCCGGGGTTAACGGGGAGCTAGCACGGAACTTCCGGCTCAAGGAACACGTTGGTTTCATCTTCGGCGGGCGTCAATCCTTCCGGCAGGGATCCGCGATTGTATTCGGCCATCCGGTTCTTCCATTTGAGAAAGTCCGTAATGCTCTGGGGTTCGATGCGCACTTCGACGCGGCGCAGGCTGGCCAACAGGAGATTCATTTCGTAGCGGAAGCCGATAGCAGTGCGCAGGTTCTTTGCTGACGGATGAAGCATCTCGACGCGAGCGCGGCGATATTCCAGTAAGCCCCATCCCGCGGGTAGTTCATCTATCCTGACCAACTCTGGCGGGGTGAGATAAAAGCGTTCGCATCCGACGCCTTTTTGCGGTTTCAAGCGGAAGGGTTTCTGACGATCGGCCAGAAAGTCAGAGCGGCTGATTTTACATTCCACCAGGACTGAGTGAGATGCCTGTTTCCAGCCGATAGCATCGGGCATTTCGCCGCTGGCACAAGCCTGTTCTGATAACACAACACCGCAGCGATAGGAGCGGAGCCATCGAACCGCTTTTTCGACCAGTTGGGGATGAGTCATCGTTGATGAAAGTTCTAACTCCAGGAAGCGTGTTGGAAAAGTAACTGAGAGGCTACTGTCGAATGATCGCGGTTGGGCGTACCATCACAGGCCGGCGCAAGACGCTCTCCAGCAGATATCTCTCGGCGGCAACCGCCTGGGCGGTCGAACTTCCCTCGGAATAACCTTCCGCTTCAATGATCAAAGATTCATTCCTGGCGAGGGGAGTCGGCTTGCGCAGAAATCCGTTGGCACGACGGGAGGGCGGCGGCACATTTTCTAGTTTTATCTTGCGAATGCGGCCGTCGTGAGCGGAGTCGAAGGCATTGGCAAGACGCAGGACGGCGGAAAGGCGAATTACCGCTCTTTGATCTTCGGGCAGAAGGTCGCGGAGAGCTTTGTGACTTCGCAGTGGCAAAGAGCCCGCATGGAACCTTGCCACCAGGCTTGCTCTGCGCATATCCACTTCATTCCATCCGAGCGGCGTGCCGTGTTTATTGATCAATTCTTGCGATTGCTTGTGGTGTCCCTTGTTGCCCTCCGACTTGCCCACATCGTGCAGCAAGGCGGCTGCGTAAAGAGTCGAGCGCAGGCATTCCCCTTTTTCGTTCTGCGGTGGAACATCTTTAAATAATCCCGCGCGCATTAAACCGTCGTACAGCTGCAAGGAAAGCCGCGCGACGCGCTCCGAGTGAGCGAAGTCAGGGTCGAGCGCTTGCGCCCAGAGTTTCAGGCGGCGGGTTGCGAATTCCTGAATCTGCTTGCCTTGCGGCAGCGCGGCACGCCACAGGTTCCAGAGAGAGTCCGGGCCTACTGTCGTCTGGCGATACTCGTCGATGCGTTTCGTACGCTCTTGTGTGATGCGTTCGTGCCACCGCTCGCGTGATGCATCGTCGGCAAAGACATGCTCCGTCTGCGCTGCGGCCCAGAGGACGTCGAGGTCATGTACTTCACCCAGCAAATCCTGCAGGTGCTTCAGGTCGTTGGACCAAGCTTTGTGCTCTAGCGGGAGGAAATTCTCGACGATATAGCGGAACCGTTTGATACCGATGCGCAGTGTGTGCCATGAGACTTGAGAGCGGTTTCGAAGAGCAACGGTGTGCAACTGGCGCGCAGTTGTCCATCGTTCCAAGGCGAGGTGCTTAAACACGGCGCTGCCAAGACGAACGCGGGTGGCACGTTGCGGCAGAGAGTTGCTCCAGTGCCGCCATTGCTTGCGGTCGAATGCCTCAAGAGCTGCGCGAGCTTCGCGCTTCTGCTCGGCTTCGCGAGCCCGAAGGACGTTGAGCATGGCGCGGGCTGGATCTGGTGCGGAGGTTGCTTCGGAGGGAGGCGGATCCGAGGGGCCGGCAATTGGTCCCAAGGTGGCAGGCTCCTCAGGGGGAGCGGATGGCGCGCTTTCCTCGACAAAGAGCTTGTCGATCCAGTTCATCATGATCTGCGTGTCGCGCAGGGCGCCGAGTCGTTGAAATAATTGCTTGCCGGCCTTTTTCATTGCCATCCAGTTTCGATCGGGGTCCATGGCGATCATCCCATCGGCCATGGAGCGGCAGCGGCGCAAGGCGACCCGGAGATCATGGACGGGGTCGGCGCTAAAGTCGGCCGAGACCTTGTCGCATTCTTCCAAGACGCGCAACATCCAATAGCGCAGTCCGAACGTTTTGGAACTGGTTTTCAAGGAAACTGGCAGGTGTCCAGAGAATATTCTACTGAAGATAGAACGCGCCCGCTGCGGAGCAGGGAATCGGGCCATGATAATGCTTGCTGGCCTCAAAACAGGAGAAATTGGTGCTAGTTGTGTGCTCTTGCCAGAACTTCTGTGAGGACGAGCAGGTAACCGGCGACGGCGACGATTCCATGAATACGAATGGCGCGATGGCTGGCTGGCCAGGGAAACATCAGCAGCCCGAAAACGGGCATCAGCTTGTCGGGCCACATTAATCCAGCGACTCCAAAGATCAGGTTGAACTGCACAATAAGGTAAAAGACTAAGTTTTCCATTGAAGAGAACGTCTGAGGGAACCGCCATTCTAATACAGGCGCGTGCGCCGTTGCTGGCCGCCGGGAGTTACCAAAGTCACTGGGAGTAAAACCGCTAATCATCAGGCCGGGCCGTTGAGGTTCGGGATTTTCGGCCAATATTCGATGGACACTTACTTCCGTAACGTTTTAGGGCTTACCGTTTCGTCTTAGGCTTAGGGATAAATCGGCAGTCGAGGAGCGTTTTATCTCCGGCACAGACATATCGCAAGGAGCGCGTGCAGCATCGGCGCGGGCGTTTGTTCATAGCCTGAACATCCTTATTAAGTACGCGCGGATGTATGGCTACGATCACAAGCGCACCGAGGCGCAATTCGAAACAACGTGGAACGAACTGCAGAGCGCGTTGCCGAGTGGAGGCTTCTTGTTGGGAGTTTCCGACAACAAGCTGCTGCTCGATGGAATTCCGCTCGAATCAGGGCAGGCGGAGAAAAGCTTCGCTACTCTGCTGACCACGGCCGGCTTGGCCAGTCTGCATTTTTCCAAAGAAGTGACGGAAGAAGATTTCGTACGGCTGGTACGGGCATTTACGGTCGCGGGATCGAAAGCGACTGATGTTGCCAAGCAGATCAAAGAAGCGCTGGGCGGCAGCAAGCAGGGTTCGATCAAGATCAACGAAGTCAAATTTGTCGCGGCCGATCCGTTGACTGGGGATGTCAGTATCGCGGCGCAGATTGCCGCGCAGACACTAGGTCCTGAGTTCAAGCAGTGGCTGAATGACCCGCAGAAACTTCTGCAGTTGATCGCGGCCGCCGAAGGCGCCAGTTCGGGAGGAGGAAAAGCGGGCGACGGAACGCCAATGGTTCCGCTTGGCAGCGTGCCCAATATCCCACTGGGAAAGGGCGGGAGTGGTGCAGCCGGAGGCGGAGGCTGGGTTGGCGGTGGAGGCGGACCCGTCGCAGGGGGCGGGACCAGCACCGGCGGCGGAAATGTTGGCGGTGGAGCCGGTGGCCCTCGGGTTGGCGGTGGTGCGAGTGTCGGGCAGGTTGGACCCGGCACCGGAGGCGCGGGCACCGGTGTGGCTCCAGCCTGGACCGGCGGGATGGTTCCGCTGCAGGAGCAAGAAGTCATCCAGGCCATTCGGCTGCTGACCCGGTTCGGCCAGGTGCAGCAGGATCCGAGCGTCAAGGAAGAAGAACTGCAGAAGGAGATTTCCGCAACCGATCCGAACACGCGCCTGAACCTTCAGCAACTGCTGGGCAGCCTGGCTGCCCGCGCGACCTCCGAGGAAGAAGACACGCCGCTGTTGATGAAGGCTGCCGAGCACATGGCTATTCGCTTCGCACTCGAGCGTTATCAGAAGGGCGAAGTCAAGGTAAATGCCGTCCATCAAATGATGGAGCACATGAGCCGGCAGATGGACTCGCTGCGCCAGATCCTCAAAATCCAGGAAGAGAAGATGAACAAAGCGGGCATCCTGGTGGAGTCGCATGCCGACATCCTTGACCGCATGTTCTGGGCAGAAGTCCCCGAGGCCGGCAAGAAGAGCGTGCTGCTATCGCACGAGGCGCCCTGCGTGCCGCCACGGAACCTGCGGCAGTTTGTCGAGAGTCTGCTGGAGCGCGACGACAAGCAACTCGCGTCTGACATTCTGAACAACTATTCGGGTTGTCTGACTGCAAAAGATCTTGAGCCGCGGCGCCGTACGGCAATTGGGTTGAGCCAGATCGCCGACTTGTACGCACGCTTAGGCGGGCAGCCCATGGCACAGGCAGTACGCAAGCTGAGCGAGCAGATCATTGCCGAGAAAGATGCCGAGATGCAGAGCCTGCTCAGCGCTGCGTTCGTGCGTTTAAGCCAAGAGTCGAGTGCGGCCAAGAACTACGCGGCCATCAATGAAGTGTGCGCCGGCATGGAATTGATCAGCGTGGAGCGGCCCGTCTTGATGAGCGATCTGCGGCCGCGTGTTGGCGTGGAAAACCGGCTGCCTGAGTTCATTGAAGAAGCGATCCGGTTTGAACCGGTGCCGGGGGATTTGCTGTCCGTGTTACGGCGTACCAGCCAGGCTGGAGCGGAACATCTTGCGGACCGGTTCTTCCGGTGCATGCGGCGGGACGAGTGCGATCACATGATCGAACTGGTGAAGGAAGTGGGGTCGCCAGTGCTGCTGCAATTGCGGGAGATCTTGCGTACCGGGCAGCCGCGACAGGCATCGGGCGCCGTGGGGCTCATCAGTCGCCTGGATGTGAGTACTCTGCTGGAACTGCTTCCGGTCCGACTGCCGGAGTGGAACCGTTTCTATCACGACATTGTGGTGCGGCAGATTGCGTACGGGAATGCCGCCGATCGTGGGCGTACGCTGCTGGAACTGGCCGAGGTGCTGGATCCGGTGGTGCTACCGGAGGCGGTTGACGAAATCGGAATGAGCGGCGACATGACGTCGGTTCCGCCACTGATTGCCATGGCGCGGCCCGGCGATGCGGCATCACGGTCTCCGTTCGTGCAATTGAAAGCTATCGAGTCACTCGGACGCCTCCGCGATCCTGAGTCTGTTAACACGTTGCGCGAGATCCTGGAAGGCAAGAAGACTTTCGGATGGACCTTCCACCGTGAACTGCGAATCGCGGCTGCGCAGGCACTTTCGAAGACCGATCCGCGCTATAGTTCGCAAGTCATGCATGACAGCGGACTCGAGGCGGCGGAACTCGCGATCGCACCGCTGGATATGGCTCCGGCGTGTCCCTGGGTGCGGCAGCGGCGCTATGAACGGTTGGTGTTGGCGAAAACTGTCCCTGGCACCATTGGCAGTTCGTGGGGCAAGTCAAAGATCATGATCCGGGAATTGAGTCTGGGCGGCGGCATGGGAACGAAGGAAGATAACCTCCGCATCGGGAGTGAAGCCGACCTGGAGATCTCGCTGGGCATGCGGTCGAAGATTCGCGCGCATGTGCTGTTGCGGCGCGCCCGGGTGAATGAAGTTGGGTTTGAGATTGTCAGCACCGATCTGGAAAGCCGCTACAAACTCCGTCGACTGCTGGTCGAGGCGTTGAATGCCGCCCCGCAGAACAAGGCGCACGAGTGGGGAGGAGAACGGAAGCTGTAGCGACCGGAGTCTGGTCAGAATGGAAAAGCCTCTGCGTTTGGCAGAGGCTTTTCCTTTGAGCGAACCCGGTTCTTACTTCACTTTCAGGAAGATGATCGCCAGGGTGTACAGGGCGAGCGATTCGATCAGCACGAGACCCAGAATCAGAGCGAACTGGATCCCGGGACGGGCGGCAGGATTGCGGGCCAGCGACTCGGTTGCGGCTGCGACGGCTTTGCCCTGGGCGAGGCCGCAGACGGCGGAGGCGATCGCCATGGAGAATCCGGCAGTGATGGCGACCCAGTTTGCCTCGCTGGTGCCGCCGCCTTGCGCAAAGGCAGGCATGGCGAAACACAGCGCAGACAGGATCATGAACAAACGGCTCAGTTGACGCATGTTGTTGCTCCTCGATGAAATTGCCGCCAGGAGGTGGTTGACGCCTACCGTGCAGACGCCCTCACACTGGAAGCAGTGGCCAGTGGCCAGTTGTCAGTGATCAGTATTCTCTGGGATCACTGGCAATTGATCGCTGAGCGCCACGTACAACTTCCAGGATTCCTCCGTCTAGTGTTCCTCAGCAACAGCGCCGCTGACGTAAATGATCGACAGCAGCATGAATACGTATGCCTGCAAGACTGCCACCACGATATGAAGCCCGCTGAAGATAATCGGAATGCCGATCGGGATCATGGAGAAGAACACCAGCGTGATCAGGTCGCCGGCAAAGATGTTGGCCCAGAGACGCACCGTGAGCGAGAGCAGGCGTGCAAAATGGCTGACCAATTCGATGGGAAGCATGAGAGCCGCCAGCAAGATGCGTGCAATCAACGGCATGCCTTCCATCGGCGGTCCGAAGAAGTGCAATAGATATTTGGCACCGGCGTGCTTGAATCCCTGCGCGTGGTAGTACAGGAACGAGCAAATGGCGCAGCCCAGGGGCACGATCGGAACTCCCGTGGGCGACTCAAATCCCGGAACGAGGCCAATCAGATTGCAGACCAGAATGAAAATGAAAATGATGGCAAAAAACGGAGTGTAAGGCTCGCTGTGATGACCGATGATTTCGTGGCTTTGGCTGAGCACAAAGCCCTCGATGCCTTCGAAGGTGTGCTGTAAGGCTCCCGGAGATTCCACTGAGAGCCTGGACCGAACCAGCAGAAAGACGATCAGAAGGAAACCAAAAACCAGAAGCTCCATGGCAAACGAGTCCGAAATTGGAGCAGCGGGATGCTTTGGCTCATGGTGCAGCATCCGCAGGAACGCCGTGACAGGCGCTGCCAGCAGATGATTCAAAATCTGAGTGAACCAGAGTTGTTCAGGCATGAAAGCTTTTAACCGCGAATATCGTTTCTAGCTGGAGATTACTGTTTGACTGCGTCAGAGTTGCCGAGCGATTCCCGCATATAGCTCATATATCGCCTCACAGACGATCGCCCCTACGGGCAAAAAGAGGCCCGCGAATAGACCTGCGAGGCTCGCGGGGAAACTGGTTAATATAGCATAGGCGGAGAGCCCCAATAAAGCGTAGCGAAGCAGGAATCGTGCCACTATGCCTTTGCCTGACTGTCGCTTTCCTGAGTTCGTCACCTTGTCGGCCAGACCCGATACCCCGTTCTTCAGCCACTGGAAATTGAGGTGGGCGATGATACAGCCGAGCAGGAGACCGGCTGCAGCGCGCCACCCAAACCGGATCCATGCCCCGAGGCAAATCGCAGGCGCAAGAATCAGCATGAAATTGCGGATTCGCAACAGGGCTGAGGCGTAGAACTTCTCCGCTTCTGCGGCTTGAGCGCGTCCTTCGCCAATGCTGCTCATCGATCAGATTCACGCGGAATATCGCTTCACCATCTTACTCGGTGTCGCGCGAAATGGTGCGAATCAGCTCGATCAGGCCTGCAACCGTTCCCAGAAGCAGTCCAACAATGGAGATCCATCCGACATGCAGCCAGCGGTCCATCAAGGCTCCCAGCAGGTATCCAGCAACGGTGCCTGCGGGCAGCATGAAAGCGATCTGGCTGTAGCGACCGAATTGCACCCAGGGGTTTTTCTTGCGATCAGGATCTTTGGGAGCGGGAGTCATTGGGAAAGACCATAAACAACTAACGGTTGATGCGGCTTGGCTTTGCCGTCGCCGGCCAGCCGAGGCGGCTGTCTTTACGCGGATCGTGCGCATCTTTGTAGCTATCGCATTATTCCGGCGACGTTCGGTTGCTGCACAATTCCGAGCGCCCAATTCACCATCTCGATGAACTGGTTGGGCAGAAGGCCGATATACAAGGTTGCTATTCCGGTCACTGCCACCGCCACGCGCATCGCGAAGCTGACGGGCAGCCGCTCCTCGCCCTTTTCGGGTTGGCGCATAAACATGGCATTGGCGATTTTCAGGTAGTAGTAGAGTCCGAAGACCGAGTAGAGCACTCCCAGTGCTGCCAGGACATAGTGCTTGGTTTCGATCAGGCTCAGGAAGATGAAGTACTTGCCCCAGAACCCGGCCAGGGGTGGGATGCCCGCGAGCGACAGCATGAATACCAGCATCAGCACGGCTTCGACGGGAGCGCGCGAATAAAGGCCGTTGAGGTCGTCCAGATCGTCGCCGGCAATGTTTCGGTGGCGCAGGGAAGTGATTACGGCAAACGCGCCGAGATTCATGAAGGTGTAGACCAGCAGGTAAATCAGAATTCCCTTGATGCCGTCGGCGTTTGGCTCCGTGGTTGTCCCGGCAACCAGTCCGAGGAGCATGTATCCGACGTGTGCGATCGAGGAGTAAGCCAACAGTCGCTTAGTATTCGTCTGCGTGAGCGCAGCAAAGTTAGCGCCCGTCATGGTGGCGACGGAGACGAAGACCAGAATCGGCACCCACACCGAACGCAGCGAGATCAATCCGCATGGATGAAACGGGCTGCCGAACAGGATGCGGAGGAGCATGGCCCATCCGGCGGCCTTTACGGCTACCGACATGAAGCCTGTGATGCTGGTGGGAGCACCTTCGTAAGCATCGGGAGCCCACTGATGAAAGGGAATCGCCGCAATCTTGAACAGGAGGCCGGTCAACGTAGTGACGAGAGCGATAATCACAACAGGTCGGTACTGCGGATCGAAAGCTCGATGCAGAAGTTGCTGGTGGATGCCGAGGAGATTTGTGGTGCCGGTCAACCCATACAGCAACGACAATCCGTAAGCGAAGATGCCGGATGAAAAGGCACCCAGCAGGAGGTACTTCAAAGCTGCTTCGTTGGAGCGCCGGTCGCGGCGCAGAAAGCCGACGAGTACGTAGGTGGAAATCGCCATCAGTTCGAGACCGATGAAAATCAGCACGATGTCGAAACCGGCGGCCATGCACATCATCCCTGCAACGGACAACAACATCAGCGCGTAGTATTCGCCGTGGCTTTCGTGTTCGATTTCGAGGTAGCGGACGGACATCAGAATCGCGATCGCTGTTCCGGCAAGGAAGAGGTAGAAGAAGTAAATGGCGAAACGATCGACTATCATCGTGCCCAGCATTCCCTGCGCGCCGGGGCCTTGGCCGATCCACGCCTGAATCTTCCAGACTCCAGCGGCCGAAAAGCAGACTCCGATGAAGGCGGTGACCGCGTTGGCCCACTTCATCTCCTTGGGGAGCATGAAGTCGATCAGCAGGATGCCGAGGGCGAACAGCGTCAGCAGCGTGATCGGAAGCGCCAGTAGATAGTCGGTCCAGACCACTAGTTCTTCCCCTTTGGCGGCATCGTGGTGGATGCGGGAGCCGGAGCCTTCTGACTTGCAGGGACAGCAGCAGGAGCGCGTGCCACTGCGGGATGTATGGAGACTTGCATTACGGCTGGAGCGGCGGGCGCCGCGCTCTGAGTTGAAGCCGTGGTTTCAGTTTTGGGCGTCGCGCCATTCACCGTGGTTACGAGATTGTTCACTGGCTGCTCGAGGATCCGGAAGAACGGTTTGGGATAGAGTCCTATCCAGAAGGCCATGATGAGTAGCGGGACGAACGTCGCGACCTCGCGAGGCGTCAGGTCATGTAGTTTCTCATTCTTCGGATTGGTCACCGTGCCGAAGAATACGCGCTGATACAACCACAGCAGGTACGCGGCAGCGAGTACTACTCCCGGGACAGCCCATGCCGTCCAGAACCAGCCGGGGTGGCCGGCGATGTCTTTCTGGAAGAAGGTTCCGCCCAGGATCGTGAATTCGCCCACGAAGCCGTTTAGTAGGGGGAGTCCCATCGATGACAGGAACATGATCATGGTGATGGTCGCGTAGATGGGCATCACGTTGGAGATGCCGCCGTACTCGGCGATCTCGCGCGTGTGACGGCGCTCGTAGAGGATGCCGACAATCAAGAAGAGTGCGCCCGTCGAGATGCCATGATTGATTTGCTGCAGGACTGATCCGCTAAGGCCAAGTGGCGATAACGCGAAGATCCCCAGAGTGCAGAAGCCAAGGTGGCTCACCGAAGAGTAAGCCACGAGCTTCTTCATGTCTTTTTGCATCAAGGAAACGAGCGCGCCGTAAATGATCGCGATTATCGACAGGACCATCACCCAGAAACGGACGCGGCTGCCTTGAGTCAGTACGCCCGGGAAGAAGGGAAGCGAGAAGCGAATGAAACCATACGTTCCCATCTTCAGCAGGACGCCCGCCAGGATTACAGAACCTGCCGTCGGAGCTTCTACGTGAGCATCGGGGAGCCACGTGTGGAAGGGGAACATCGGAACCTTGATCGCGAACGCGAAGAAGAAACTCAGGAAGAGCAGCGTGGCCGCGTACGGTCCGTAATCCGAGTAAATCTGGGGAGCTGTTTTGTAGAGCGACTCCAGGGCGAAGGTATAAACGCCAGCCACCGTGTGGTGGTGGAAGTACAAGAACAAGATGCCCAGCAGCATCAGGACGGATCCGGCTAATGTGTAGAGGAAGAACTTGATCGCGGCGTAGAGTTTGCGCGGACCACCCCAGATTCCGATGAGAAGATACATCGGGACCAGCATGGCTTCCCAGAACACGAAGAACAGGAAGAAGTCGAGCGCCATGAAGACGCCAAGCATGCCCGTCTGCAGCACCAGGAACCAGACGTAATATTCCTTCACGCGGTCCTCAATCGCCGTCCATGACGAGAGGATCGAGATCCAGCCCAGCAGAGTGGTGAGCATGATCAGCAGGAAGGAGATGCCGTCAATGCCGAGGATGTAGCCGGCGCCAATAGAGGGAATCCAATTGTTGGCGGAGCCTTCCACAAACTTGAAAGGAGCCGGATCGCCGCTCGTGACCTTTTCCCAGAACATCGGGACCAGGGGCAGAGAGATCAAAAAGCCAGCGAGCGCGAAGATGTTGGCGATCCACCGGATCGCGTCCTTATTCTCCTTCGGGACGAAAAGGAGCAGGACCGCACCCAAGAGCGGAGTGAAGAGGATGATCGAGAGAATGTGAGATTCCATTGTGTTTTGAACTCTCAGCTACGAGTCCCAAGCCACGAGCTTCGAGCAAACTCGGCTTGGTCTGCTCACAGCTCACAGCCATCAGTGATACACGTAATAAAACACAAACCCTACCAGTCCTGCGGTCATGACCAGGGCATACCACTGGACCAGTCCCCACTCGAGTAATCGCGTGGGATAGCTCAACATGCGCGCCAGGATCGCAGGACCGTTGACACCGACACCATCGATGATCCACTTGTCCCACCAACTGGAAAGGGCGGCGACAGCCCGTGTGAGCCAGCCGCTGGCGTTTACCGCGCCGTCGACTACGTTGGCGTCAAACCAACTGCTGGCCTCGCCAAGCCCCATGGCGCCCAGGCGTACGCCGCCTAGTTTTCGGCGGCCGGTGAAGACGTAATCGTATCCCTCGTCGACGTAGTATTTGTTCAGCAGCGTGTTGTAGACCGGCGGCGCAGATGCGTTGATTGGCTCAACATAACCCTTGGTCGCGTCACGATAGGAGCGGCCTGCCAGCAGCCAACCTGCGATCGCCGCCGCGACCGACAATCCCATGAGCACAAATTCTGCAGGGCTAGTGTGTTTCTCTTCCTTCTCGCCAGCGGCAAGCTGAGCAGCCTCGCCTTGCTCCAAGAGCACGTGAGCTTCCCCGCGAGCGAACACTGGATCGAGATATCTCGCGAAGCGGTCCGAACCGCCAAGACTATGGGGAAATCCCAGGAATCCGGCAAACAGCGACATCACCGCGAGCACAACCAGTGGACCGGTCATGGACACGGGCGACTCGTGAATATGGTGCTCGACTTCGTGACTCATTCGCGGCTTGCTGATAAACGTGAGATAGATCAGCCGGAACATGTAGAAGGCTGTCATGAGTGCGGTGATGTAACCGATACCCCACAGGATTCTGTAAGCTCCTCCTTCACTGGTCCAGGTCTGCCAAAGGATTTCATCTTTCGAAAAGAATCCGGCAAACGGCGGTATGCCTGCAATCGCCAGGGTGGCTATGAACATCGTCCGATAGGTTGTGGGAATCCGGCCTCGGAGATCGCCCATATTGCGCATGTCCTGTTCGCCCGACATGGCATGAATCACAGAGCCCGCGCCCAGGAAGAGCAGAGCCTTGAAGAAGGCGTGCGTGAATACGTGGAAGACGCCGGCGGCGAATGCCCCTACGCCGAGCGCGAGGAACATGTATCCCAGTTGGGATACCGTCGAGTAGGCGAGCACGCGCTTGATGTCGTTTTGCACCAAGCCGATCGAGGCAGCAAAGATCGCCGTCAGGGCGCCCACGATGGCGACTGTCTTCATCGATGTGGGGGCCAGCACAAAGAGTGCGTTCGAGCGCGCCACCATGTAAACGCCCGCCGTGACCATGGTGGCGGCGTGGATCAGTGCGCTGACTGGTGTGGGACCCTCCATCGCATCGGGCAACCACACATACAGAGGAAGCTGCGCAGATTTCCCGCATGCCCCGACGAAGAGCAGCAGCGTTGCTGCCGTAATGATCGGATCGCCAATCTGGAAGTGACCGGAGCGCGCGGCGGCGTTTACATCGATGTAACGAAGCGATCCCAGGTACCAGGCAATGAAGAACATTCCCAGAATAAAGCCGGCGTCACCGATCCGGTTCACGATAAATGCCTTGTTCGCCGCATCACTCGCAGATTTTCGAAGAAAGTAGAAGCCGATGAGCAAGTACGAACAGAGTCCGACGCCCTCCCAGCCGACGAACATCAATACGTAATTGTTCGCCAGGATGAGAGTGAGCATGGAGAACATGAAAAGGTTCAGATAGCCGAAGAAGCGGTAGTAGCCGCCTTCGTGCGCCATGTAACCGATGGAATAAATGTGGATGAGCATTCCGACTCCGGTAACGAACAGGAGCCAGATGCCGGAGAGCGGATCGAGAAGGTATCCAGCGTCGATCTTGAAGTCCGCAGGAGAGCCGCCGTGCGTCAGGAAATTGAGGTGGCCGGTTCCGCTTCCGAGCCAGGTGTAGACGACTTTCTCAAACGGTTGATGGTCATGCGCGCCCGCCCAAACGTTGTACTGCAGGACCGCGCCGCAGGCGAACAGGAACGCCAGGACTACGGCGCCCACGCACACTGTGCTGACCGTTTGCTTCGTCAGTTTGCGGCCAAAGAAAAACATGACGGCCGCGCCGAAGGCCGGCAGCAGCGGGATCAGGTAGATATTGTTCAGGAAGAACAAGTTCGGCCTCTGGCTCCTGACTTCTGGCTCCTAGTTCCGCCGCCGAAGCTTTTGCTGGAAGCTAATGGCTACGAGCTAGAAGCTGTCTTTTCACCACTTCAACAAATTGACTTCGTCTACATTGACCGTCTCCTTGTTGCGGAAGAAGGCGATCAGAATTCCCAGTCCGACGGCGGCTTCGGCGGCCGCATCCGTGATGATGAAAATCGCGAAAACTTGCCCGTGTAATGCCGACGGTCCATGCAGTCCCTGCCAATAACGCGAAAACGCGACCAGGTTGAGATTGACGGCATTCAGGATCAATTCGATCGACATCAGCACGATCACCACATTCCTGCGCGTGAGCACGCCGATGACGCCCAGCAAGAACAACGCCGCGCCAAGCACCAGATAGTGCAGAGTCGAGATTTCCATCATTGCGTGCATATGAGTTATAAACAGCGAGCTATGAGCAATGAGCACCGAGCAATGTACAGCGTCGTTTGGTTCTGCTCATTGCTCATCGCTCATTGCTGTTTCAGATTCTCTTCTTTGCCATCACGACCGCCCCGATGATCGCCACCAGCAACAGAAGCGACGCGATCTCGAAGGCGAACATGTACATTCCCTTATGCACATCAAAGAGCAGGGAGGCGATTTCTTGCGTGTTCCCTGCTTCTACATAGGACTCGCGGCCCACAGGTGGAAAAAGGATCCCTCCCTTTGTGGTGGTGTAGACGGCGATGAATAATCCGCCCAAGGTCGCTGCCGCAGCGATTCCGACTAACCATTGCTTGTTGAACTGTCTTTCCTTCTGCTGTCGCTCGATCGAGATCAGCATGATCACGAACAGGAAGAGCACCATGATGCCGCCGGCGTAAAGGATGATCTGCACACCGGCGACGAACGGCGCATAGAGCATCAGATAGAGGCCGGCCTGTGCCAGCAGGGCGGTGATGAGTGCCAAGGCCGAATGCACCGCATTCTTGCGGGTGATCACCAGGATGCCGCCAATAATCATGACGGCGGCCAGTCCATAGAAGAAGAAGGGAGTGGCAACCGGAGGATTCGCCGTGAGCGAGGGATTCATCAGCGGAATACCTCCCTCACTTGGGCTAATAATTCGGTGCGCATGCCAACCAGGGCTGTCAGGATCAGCAGCGCCAACCCGGTGGGCAGCAGGACCTTCCATCCTACTTTCATCAACTGGTCGAAACGATAGCGCGGGAAGGTGCCCCGATACCAAATATAGAGGTACATGAATCCGGCGACCTTCGCGGAAAACCAGAAGATGTCGCCTACGCGATCACGGATCGGGGGAAGAAACATCAGCAGCCCGATGAACCCGAGAATAGCGCCAAATCCCGCCAGTCCGATGGTCTGAATTTTGAACAGAGGGTGTTTGGGCATGCGGACTGTGTTATAGAAGCACATGCCGCCCAGAAGAAGGAATGTCAAACCCGGGAAAAAAGAAAAGGCCAGATCCCACGTAGGTCCCTGCAGCAGGTTCGGAAATGGGCGCAGCCATCCACCCATCCACAGCGTTACCGCGATCGAGGAGACGGCGATCATCGCCGAGTATTCGGCCAGAAAAAACAGAGACCAGCGAAAGCCGCTGTACTCGGTATGGAATCCTGCTGTCAATTCCGATTCTGCTTCCGGGAGATCAAAGGGAGCACGATTCGTTTCGGCCACCATCGCGATGGCGAAGATGGTGAATGCGACGATCCCGAGAGGAAAGAACTTGAACAGGAACCACACTTCCTGCTGTTTCTGGGCCTCGACGATGCCGATCATGCTCAAGGTTCCGGTGTTCGCGGCATTCAGGCTGGTCATCAGAATGGCCGAAACCACGGCGAGTCCCATGGCTACTTCGTAGGAAACCATCTGGGCGCTCGAACGCAGTGCGCCGATCAGGGGATAGTGGGAGTTCGACGCCCATCCCGCCGTGACGATTCCCAGTACCGATAGGGACGAAACGCCAAGCATGAACAGGATTCCGATGTTCATGTCGGTGATGGCATGCGTTGGGCCGAACGGAACAACAACGAAGACGGTGAAGGCTGCGAGGACCACAATGAACGGAGCAATCCAGAAAACAATCTTGTCGGCGCCTGCCGGAATAATGTCTTCTTTGAGGAGCAGTTTGAGCGCATCAGCAATGGGTTGCAGCAGTCCGTGCGGGCCCACGCGCATTGGCCCAAGTCGCACTTGCATGTGAGCCAGAATCTTTCGCTCCAGCCAATTCATCGCGATTACGGCGACTGAAAGGCCAACAAAGACCAGCAGCACGTACACCGTCGCCCAAAAAACATTCCCGGCCGCACCTGGAGTCTGGTTACTTCTGAGATAAGACTCTATGTATTGGACGAAGTCATGCATCAGCGGTCCACCTCGCCCAGAACGATGTCGAGCGTGCCGATGACCGCGATGACATCTGCGACGAGTTGGCCGCGGCACATGATGTCCAGCGCTTGCAGGTTTACAAAACTCGGGGGACGCACGCGGATGCGGTAGGGCTGCGTCGAACCATCGCTCACGATGAAGTACCCAAGCTCTCCCTTCGGCGCCTCAATCGAGTGGTAAACCTCGCCCACCGGGGGCTTCATGACCTTCGGAACTTTTGCCATGATGGGGCCTTCCGGAATGGCTTCGACCGCCTGCTCGATGATGCGCAGCGATTGGCGCATCTCGATCATGCGCACGATGTATCGGTCGTAAGTATCGCCGTTCTGCCCGGTGGGGATCTCGAAATCGAAGTTCTTATAGTTCGCGTAAGGCAGTGCCTTGCGAATGTCCCACTTAACCCCGCTTGCCCGCAAAACCGGACCTGTAACGCCTAATGCAATGCAATCCTTGCCAGAGATGACGCCTACGCCCTTGGTACGCTCGAGCCAGATGCGATTTGTGGTGAGCAGTTCTTCGTATTCGTCGATCTTCGGCTTCACGAAGGAACAGAACGCCTTCACGTCTTTTTCAAAACCGTCATAGGCTTCATACTGCAAGCCGCCGATGCGGAAGGCGTGCGTGGTGAGCCGGGCACCGCAGTACTTTTCAAAAATTTTGAGGATCTCTTCTCGGTCGCGGAATGTGTAGAACAGCGGCGTGATGGCGCCGATATCGAGTGCATGGGTGCCGAGCCAGAGTTGATGGCTGGCGATCCGGTTCAATTCTGTGAGGATGACACGGATGTATTGCGCCCTTGGTGGCGCCTCAACACTCAGAAGTTTTTCAACCGCTTCGCAGTATCCCAATCCATTGGAGACCGCTGCGACATAATCCATGCGGTCGACGTATGGATTGAACATCGTATAAGTGCGGTTCTCGGCAATCTTCTCGACGCCGCGGTGCAGATATCCGATAACACATTCGAGTCCAAGGACTTTTTCGCCGTCAAGCCGGAGAATGACTCGCAGAACTCCGTGGGTCGCGGGATGCTGCGGCCCCATGTTGATAACCAGTTCGTTCGCATCCAGATACGTCTTGTCCGGGTTATCCAGGTCGAGCGGCGAGAGTGTGTTGGGATCGGTCATGAAATCGGTCGTCAGTGGTTGGCCCCTGCCCTCATTGGCCGCTCTCGATCCCCAAATTGATCTGCACCCACTCGTTATCCTGCTGCAGAATGCCGTAGTCTTTGCGTAATGGATAACCCTTCCATCCATCCGGAAGCAGAATACGCTTCAAGTCCGGATGCCCGTCGAACCTGATGCCGAACATATCGTAGACTTCGCGCTCCAGCCAGTTGCATGTCGTCCAGATCGGCACCGAGCTTGGCAGCGATTCGCCATCAGCAATCTGCGTTTTCACTCGAATTCGCTCGTTGCGCGGGAACGAATACAAGATCCATACGACATCAAACGGTTTCTCCCGCTTGGGGTAGTGCACCGCGGTCAGATCGACGCAATAGTCGAACTGCTCGTCCTCGCGCAAACGCTGCAGAAGCTCGGGAATCAACGAGCGATCAACCTCCAAGTAGTTCTGCCCGAGATGTGTCAAGGGATTAATGCCCGACCCATACTCCTGTTTGTACTTCGCCACCATCGGTGACTCCCACGGAGTCGGTACCGGGCCAGTTGGTTTTGGTGGTGCCGGGTGCCCGGCAGCTGCGGCAGGCGTAGCCGGTTTGGCAGCGGCCGGGGCAGCAGGCTTCGGCGGCGTTGCAGGCTGGGCGGCTTTCGATGGAGGCGCAACTTCTGAAGAAGAGGAAGGTTTGGTTGGGGGCGTTGCAGCGGTTTCCGATTGAACGGAGCCAGAGGATGTGGATTTCACTCCACCCGGGGTTGCGGGCTTATCCGCCGTCGGTTTCTCATTTTCCGGCGGCGGCGGAGTGGGGATTTTGGTCTCGTCCGGCATAAAGCGACGGCACAGGCTCCGGCGCAGGCTGCGTTCGAAAGAACGTTCACTTTTATCAGCTTGAGGGGATAGTGTCAACGAGGGGTGAGGGTCAAAAATCAGCCTCGCTGCGGGTTTTTAACCGGATCGTGATTTGTCCAGCAATAGCTGGACTCGTACTGATTTGAAGAGGCGCGAATGTAAATTTCTGCCCGCTCATGTAAACGCCGTCAAGACCGGATAATTCTTGTCTCTACGAACCAGACCCGAGTCGTTTTCACGAACAATTCAAACTTCTGTAACTCGCCGTTAATTGTCCGTTCATAGCCTTATTTGCCTATGAAAAAAACATTTGCTCTGTTCTCGCTCGCGGCTGTCTGTTTAGTGGGGACAGCAGTCTGCCAGAATAATCACGACAACCACATCAAACGGGTTCTTCTGATCAGCGTTGACGGTATGCATGCTGTCGATTTCCTGAACTGTGCCAACGGAATCAGCGGCGCCAATAACGGCAGACCTTTTTGCCCGGCGCTTGCGGGGCTTGCCAAGCACGGCGTCAACTATGTCGGTGCGAGCACCTCAAAACCATCGGACTCGTTTCCCGGACTCACCGCGATCATCACTGGCGGAAGCCCAGCCTTGACGGGCGTCTATTACGATGTCGCGTATTCGCGAAACTTGCAGGGACCGGTCACGACCACTGGAAATGGCAACGCGGCTGGACCCTGCACACCGGGTCAAGTGCCGACCGGCTACACGACCGAATATGAAGAGGGCATCGACATCGATCAGACGAAGGTGAACGGCGGAGCTCCCGGTGCATCGCTCACCGATGGCACCATCGCCTCGATCGATCCCAACAAGCTGGACCGGGATCCCGCGAACGGTTGTGCGCCAGTCTGGCCGTGGCAATTCGTTCGCGCCAACAGCATTTTCAGCGTGATTCACCAGAATGGCGGAGTCGCCGCATGGTCCGACAAGCATCCCGCGTATTCTTCAGTGGCCTCCGGCCTAGGGCCGGCAGCACTGGATGACTTCTACGCTCCTGAAATCAACTCCACGGTGATCGGGCTCCCCGGCGTCACTACGCCGACCGGGATCTCCTGCGCCACAATCCGCGACCCCCTCTCTTTCGATAACACAGCCTGGACCAACAGCTTCGAGAATATCCAGTGCTATGACACCTTGAAAGTCGATGCGATCCTCAACTGGATTAACGGCAAGACGCACCTCGGTGGCGGAAGGTTGAAAGGCGTTCCTAACATTTTCGGCATGAACTTCCAAGCAGTGAGCGTAGGCCAGAAGCTCATCGAAGCGCAGACCAATGGCGTGACCGTCACCGGCGGATACCTCGATGCTGCGGGGACCCCGAGCGCTGCTCTCCTCGACGAGTTCAAGTTCGTCGACGCGTCGATCGCGGCCTTCGTCAGTGAACTGAAGAAGCAACGTCTCTATGACTCGACGTTGATCGTGATTACGGCCAAGCACGGCCAGTCCCCGATTGATCCATCACTGTACAAGCGGCAGGCTGGCGCCGACGGCATTTCCCCGGCGACGGTGATCTCAAATGACTTGCACGCTGCCATGCCGCCATCTGAGGACCCCAATGGCAGCGGCATTGGATCAACGGAAGACGACGTTTCGTTGCTATGGCTGACGGACCCGTCCTACACCGACGCCGCAGTCGCTCTCTTGGAGGCTAACGCTGGACCCAGGGGAATCGGCCTCGGGCAGTTTTTCTATGGGCCATCCTTGAAGCTGAACTACAACGATCCAAACAAGGATCCGCGCACGCCCGACATCATCGTGACCCCGAATGTCGGCGTGACTTACTCCGGCAGCCACCATAAACAGGCCGAGCACGGCGGGTTCGCGCATGACGACACCAATGTCGTACTGCTAGTCTCCCATCCGGACTTCGACCGCAAGACCGTGAGGGCGGAAGTTGGCACGGCCCAGGTAGCGCCCACGATCCTCAAGGCCCTGGGTATTGACCCTCGAGCCTTGGATGCGGTGCGCACTGAGGGCACGGGCGTTCTCCCGGCGCTGGATCTAAAGTAGGATCCTCCCGCCACAAATTCGTTTTGTCATTCCGTCCAGCCATTGGATTGGCGAATCACCAATCCAATGGCCGGGGAAATCGCAACTCGATAGTGATATCCGGATATGGTGGCATCCGAACCTATTCAGATTTGTGGGCACGCTATCGGGATTGGGCCTGGTAGGTTTCGATCAGATCGCGGATGCGTTGCGCATCGCGCTTGCGGTGCCCGTGACTAGTGATGGGATCAGCGCCGCCGGTTGATTCAATCGAAATCTCGGACCAGAAAACGCCTGTGGAAATGTGCACCGACGCGATTTTCGACATCGCGATACTTTCCTCATTGCTCCCAAACAGACGGCCCTTTACGCGGGAGACGCGCTGCGGACTTACAACCAGCTTTGTGGGAAACAGAAAGTTACTTTGCGTCCACCGCGAGGCCGTAAAGGTCTCTGCCGGTGAAGAATCCATCGCGTTGATTGCGGAACTGGTCAAGGATCAGTGGCTCGATGCGGCAACGGAGCTAAACCCATTCGAGGGCGCCCTTCTTCCAGACCCAGATGTAGCCGACGATCAGGATGGCGAGGAAGATCAGCATCTCGAAGAGGCCAAACAGGCCGAACGCCTTGAACTTGACGGCCCAGGGGAAGAGAAAGATCGTTTCGACATCAAACACCACGAAAAGAATAGCGATAATGTAAAAGCGCACCGTATATCTGCCGCGTGCGTTGTCGATGGGATCGATGCCGCACTCATAGGGCATCAACTTGGTTTTATTTGGATTGTCGGGCCGGACCAATTTGGCCGCGAGCAGCGTAATCGGAAGCAATGTTCCGATAATCACGATGAAGATGAAGATAGGGACGTAGTTCTGCGGCATAGCAATGTTGGATACAGCACGCCATCGTAGCGCGGATGGGAAGGCGAGGCAAGTGCACCCTTTTAAGTTCAGCAAAGACAGAATGCAGAAGTCAGAATGAAGTAAAACTGCCAGTTCTCCAAGCGTTTACTTTGAATTCTGACTTCCCACTTCTAACTTCCCACTTCTAACTTTGCCTTGCCTCACGCGAATCCGTTTCGGCTCAGCGGCAACTCCCGCACGCGCTTGCCTGTGGCCGCATAAATGGCGTTGCATAGAGCTGGTGCAAACGGTGGAACGCCGGGTTCTCCGACGCCGGCCGGCGGAGCGGTACTTTCGACAATCTGCACATCGACATTTACCGGCGCGTCGTTCATTCGTGCGAGCGCGTAATCGTGGAAGTTCGACTGATCGATGACACCGTTGGTCGCGGTAATTTCTCCAGTCCTGGCCAAACTGGTACCAAAGACCGCTGCTCCCTGGAACTGGGATTGCACCATGTCTGGGTTGGCGACGATTCCGGCGTCGACCGCGGTGTAGACGTTCGGGATGCGCACCGCTCCGCCCTTTTCGACTTCGACTTCAACGACGGTAGCGACATAGGTTAAGAAGCTGCGGTGCACCGCGATGCCCATGCCCCACCCATCACCCGATTTCTTTTTGCCCCAGTTCGCCTTAGCGGCAGCCAATTCGGCGACGTGGCGCAGGCGGGTCGTGTCGTACGGATATTTCGTCGCCACATCTGGAGGCTGTTTCACGTCAATGATGTGCCCGGGACCGATTAGCGCCAGCAGGTAGTCGTAGGGGTCGCGTCCCGCGGCGTATGCCAATTCGTTCGCGAACGTTTGCACGGCAAACGCGTGATAAATGTTTGCGACGGAGCGCAGCCACCCGATACGCACATGGTTCACAGCCTTGCCGTTCTCCGAACGAAAATTCGGCACGTCGAAGGGAATCACGTTCCATCCGAGAGACATCTCGCCGTCGCTGCCGTAAACGGCATCCTTGTCGAATGTCGACGAGATCGGCGGAAACACCGAACGCTGCAGCCAGGCCTTGGGCATGCCCTTCTCGTCGATCGCAGCCTTGATGTACATGGCTGCCACCGAGTGAAAGTAGTCAAATTTGATATCGTCTTCGCGGCTCCAGACCACCTTCACAGGTTTACCCGTTTGCTTGGACAATACCGCGGCCTCTACGGCGTAATCGGGCTTCGACTTGCGGCCGAAGCCTCCACCCAGGAACGTGACATGGCAGGTGACACTTTCTTTCTTAAGCCCGAGTTTCTTGGCTACTTCCTCCTGCACGCCTTGCGGATTCTGCGTCGGCGACCATACAACGACCTTTTCCCCCTGCACATCTGCAACTGCGACGGGAGGCTCCATTGACGCATGCGCCAGATGCGGGGCGTAGTATTCGGCTTCGATCACCTTGCCGGTCTTGGAGAACTCGGCATCGGGATCACCGATCGTGTGAACAACCTTGCCCGGCTGCCGCGCAGTTTCCTGTAGTTGCTTCTTGTACTCCTGGGAGTTGTACACGGCGTGGGCCCCGTTCTCCCACTGAATCTTGAGCTGGTCACGGCCCTTCAACGCTGACCATGTGTTGTCGGCGATGACCGCAACGCCTCCAAGCGGTTGGAACTGGTGCGGCGGTGTGAAGGGATCAATCGCGATCGTCTGCTTCACGCCTTTAACCTTTAGGGTTCCAGAGTTGTCGACCGACTTTACCTTGCCGCCCAAAACCGGGGGATGCGCGATGGCAGCGTAGAGCATGCCATCGACCCGCACATCCATTCCAAACAGCGGTTTTCCCGCACAAACGTCGGTGACGTCATAGCCGGGAGCCGGCTTTCCGATGTATCTCCAATCAGACGGCGATTTCAGTTTCAGTTCTTCCTTCTTGGGGACGGGTTGCTTCGCAGCCAGCACGGCCAGTTCGCCGTAGCCGAGCGTTCGGTTGGAGCCCTTGTGCGAGACAATGTGCACCGGATCGGCTATGCACTGTGCCTCGGGAACGCCCCACTGCTGTGCCGCCGCGCGTATCAGCATGAGCCGAGCGGTAGCTCCGGCTTCGCGCAGAGTGTCAAAGAACTCCCGGACGGAGTGAGAGCCGTCCGTGTCCTGCGATCCGTAGCGCTCGTCGCCATCGCCCTGAATCACCTTGACGCGCGACCAATCTGCGTCCAGTTCATCGGCGACAATCCGCGGCAGGCTGGTCCGCACTCCATTTCCCATCTCAGTGCGGTGAGCCACGATGAGCACGGTCCCGTCAGGTTGAATTCCAAGAAAAACGCCGGGATGGAATGCCGTGGCGTCAATCGAGGGCACCGAGCCGGGAGTTAGAGGAACTCCGCTGGGTGACGTACTGGTCGCTGCTCTTGCCAGAAGAGAGGACTTTCCCACGCACAGCACAAAGGCGCTGGCCGAGAGTGCCCCTTGCAGAAAATTGCGGCGCGTCACGTTAACGATTGTGATCTTGTCTTCGGAAGATTTCTCGAGAGTGATCATGCCCGCTCCTTCGCCGCTACCTTGATGGCGGCTCGAATGCGCTGATACGTTCCACAGCGGCAGATGTTGCCCGACATCTCGTCATCAATATCGGCGTCGGTCGGATGAGGCTTCGAGGAGAGCAGGGAAATAGCCTGCATGATCTGACCCGTCTGGCAATAGCCGCACTGCGGCACGTTGACTTCGGCCCAAGCCTTCTGAACGGCGTTTGGTCCGTGTGCGGAGATGCCCTCGATTGTGGTGATATTGCGCCCCTCCACCTGTCCCATCTGAGTCGTGCACGATCGGATAGCTTTTCCGTTCTCCAGAACCGTGCAGGACCCGCACAACGCCATTCCGCATCCGTATTTTGTTCCGGTGAGCCCGAGAATGTCGCGCAGATACCAGAGCAGTGGCATCTCCGGATCGCCGTCAAATGTTTGCGCAGAGCCGTTGACCTTAAGGTGAACCATAGGCACGTCCTTCATTTGAGAAGTCAGGAATAGTTGCGCCTATTCTACAGCGGGATCAGTCCCGCCGGGCATGGGCAATCTGTGAACTCTAACCGGCACCCAAATTACAATGGGCGCATGCAGCGTTCGGGCACTGCCGATCTTCCTTTGCACGGCGGAAGCGTCCCCAAGTGGCTGGCGGACCGGATGACACTGCTGGGCACTGCGATCTCCGAACATGTCATCCATAACTACGGCACCTCGGCGTTGCTATCGCGACTTTCCGATCCCTTCTGGTTCCAGGCCCTCGGAAGCGTTATGGGCATGGATTGGCACTCGTCGGGCATTACTACCTCTGTTTTGGGAGCACTGAAACGAGGACTGAATCCGCGCAGCCACGAGCTAGGACTTTATGTATGCGGGGGCCGTGGGCGGCACTCGAAAAATACTCCCGACGAACTTCGCGTCTATGCCGATCGCACCGGACTTGATGGTGAATCCCTTGTTCGTGCCAGCCGGCTTGCCGCGCGGGTGGACAACAATGCGATTGCCGATGGATTCCAGATTTACCTGCATGGGTTTGTGCTCGATGCGAACGGCGAATGGGCTATCGTCCAGCAGGGACTGAACGATGCCACGGGATTCGCCCGCCGCTATCATTGGCATTCCGCGACGGTGAAGAATTTTACGATCGAACCCCATACCGCGATCGTTGGGGACCCGCAGGGCGAGATCATGAACCTTGTGGCGGCTTCGGCCTCTCCAGCGCAGCAAGCGATCCTGGAAATTTCGAGAAGTCGGCCCGATTCGATATTGAAGGATTTTCAGAAACTCAATATGCCAGCCCATCACGACGTACGGGTCTCCGATGTCGATCTCAAACGTCTTGGCGCCGTTCTGGCTGCGGCGTATGAGCGTGGCTTTCAGGATTTCGCTTCGCTGCTTCTTTTGGAGAAACTGGGGCCACGAACACTACAATCTGTGGCTTTAGTCGCAGAGATCATTCACGGGACACCTACGCGATTTTCTGATCCCGCGCGTTTCTCGTTCGCGCATGGGGGCAAAGACGGCCATCCGTTTTCGGTTCCGTTGAAAATATACGATGAGACCATCGGCGTCCTGCAACGTTCATTGGAACGCGCCAATATCTCTGAAACAGAGAAGATTGACGGGCTTCACAGGCTTGAGCGCTTTGTAAGGGCGGTGGAAGAACGCAATGCTCCGCAAGCTGATTTTAAGAGAGCAATCGCGCGCGAAAGAGCGATCTCAAATTCTCTGGGAGCAAGGGCCGCCGCCAAGAATGATCGCAGTAAGAAAGATAGAAAGCAGCTATCCCTTTTCTGAATTGCAGTAGTCGGTCAACGGGACTTGCAACATTAAAGGGACCGGCAGGCCGCATCTTACTTTTCCCAATGTGTGGCGGTAAACTTCTCAGGATCGAACATGTCCGGATCGAGTTTCACGTTCGCTTGAATGTCAGAATAATCCTCGGAGAAGACCTTTCTTCCCTCTGAATAGACTTCGACCCCCGCTGCAATCCAGGCACCGGCCAGCGGTTGGTAGTGGATAAAGCGGATATCGTCCTGCTTCGAAGCGTCACCGCGGGCGGGTTCAATCTCGCGCAGAAACAACAACGTGTCTTTTGCGACCCAAAACTGTTTTGCCTTCAGATTGCCTTTCCCGGCGCCGACCACATACGCAGGTTTCCCATCCCACACGTCTTCCCGCAACTTTGACAGGTCGTAGCCCTCATCTTTGACGACCTTGATTGTCACGTCAGGATCCTGACGGTATACGTCAAAGCCCAGCACCAGAAGCATGTTGATCGACTTCAGGTTCGCGACAATTTTGTTGTCCTTGATGATAGTGATGTTTCCATCGGAGAAGATGTAGCCCTTTCCCTCACTGGCCGGTCCGATATCGATGCGGAGCTTGCCGGGAAGCAGAGCGGCTTCGTACCAGGTCTCGACACTGCTAGTCCCATCGAGCTTATAGGTGGTGCTCTTCTGCGTGAAGGTGACGGTCTGGTACCACGAATCCTTGTAGTGGTCGTGCATGGCGCGCAACAGGTCTTCTCCATTGCGAATTGTTTGTGCCTGAGCTGAATTGAGTATGAGGACGAGGAAGAAGAGCGATGCTTTCATCAGATTCATAGGGGAACACTTGGGATTGGACGGATTAGCATCTTAAACGAGATCTGTGAGGGTTCATATCTGCAAAGGCGTCGATGTTTTACACCGAATTTACATATAGTTTGCGGACGCGCAAGCTTCTCAATCGGGATTGCCGCCAGCATTTGCTGCATTAATCGCTCCGGGGATTGAGCGGGCGGACCTCATTCTCACTTTTGAAGCATATCGAGAGCCCCATGCACTTGAAAGTGGCGGTTCACTGACCCTGCACTGGTTCGCTGCCACCAATCGCAAGTTGTCATAGACCAACGGGAAGACAACTAAGCCTGAGCCAATTCTTCACGGGTGCCGGTGACGCCTGTTTGAGGTTGGGTTGCCGTTCACGATTTCAATCAGCAAATGGAAGCGTTTTCCGTTGCTATCAAAGGAGTCGATATGACGTATAAGAGCCTCACGAGCGTTACTTTGTGCCTGCTTCTTGCCGTGGCTACCCGAGCCTCGGCGGGGACCTGGTCCACGCAAGCCGTACTTGCCACCAATGCCTACAACGGCACGGTCGCTCTGGACGCCTCCGGCAATATGACCAGCGTCTGGTATCAGAACTCGCTACCGAATGGCACCGCTGTGAACGAAATCTGGGCGGCCACCGCTGCCTTTGGTCAACCTTGGTCTGCACCGGTGAACATTTCCGGACCGATTGGTGTGGCATCGGGCAATCCTTCGGTTCGCACCAGCACGACCGGAAACGTCACTGCCATCTACACCAGCCCGGCGCTGGGAGCAACTTTTGTCGACCATCCGGCCGGAGGCAACTGGGGCACGCCAGGTTCGACACATGGCGTCAACCAGTTCTATGTGAGCAACGACAGGGGAGATCAAGGACTGGCTTGGGGGACGGGCGGAGCTCGAGCCACATCATCTACTGTGGTCGCGGTACAGCGCCCTGCTGGCGGTACCTGGACGTCCGCGAGCACAATTGCCTCGGCACCTCACCTGAGTTTCGATGGTGCGGTCGTGGCCCCGGACGGAACCATGGCTGTCGCGTGGGAGAGCTTCGATTCCACGTGCGGGTCGCGAACCTGTAAGACATCGAACTGGGTGCTGCATGTTTCCACTCGTGCACCTGGGGCACAGAGCTGGGTTGATTCGGGAGCACTACTCGGTCCGGACGCTTCGCAGCATTTCGGACAGCTGGCCGCCGACAGCGTAGGTGATCTCGGCGTGGTTTCGATTCTCGGAAGCAATGTCGTCTCTCGGGTCAGACATGGTTCCGCGTGGACGAGTTCCGCGGTTGTCGCCCCTCTTTCTTCGCTGCAGTTCTATACGGGCACGGGACGCGACAATCGGATCTATGCGAGCGATTCCTCGGGGCACGCTACCATTGTTGGCTGGGGTAACGCACAGCTCACTAATCTGGTCGCCGTAGATGGAAACCTTGCCACAAACACTTGGGGCCCCGTGACGACGATCTCGGGCTCAGACCAATTCCCGGGCTACTTCGATTTCGCCATGAGTTCCTCGGGAGTAGCGATCGCGTTTTATTGGGTGAACCCGAACGATGGGACCGGCAACACCATCTGGCGCGCGGCTACGCGCCCGGGGTCCGGCAAGCCATGGAATGCGCCTGCCACTGCCGGAGTGTCATTTGATGCTGGTGGCACGCCGGAAGGCGTCGCCATCGACAGCGCCGGCCAAGCCGCCGTCGTGTTTCATGGATACAGCGCCGACTTTCTGACCTACATTCTCTACACGAATACCTTCAAGCCCTGATGCCAATAGAGTAAGTGGCATTCTGCCATCGAGCTCCGGGAGGCTCCGATGCATGGAGCTTCCTGGAGCGGTTTCTCTTCTTAGTCCGGCGGTCAATTCTTTCCCACCGCAATCGCAAACGCAGCTGCGGCGTAGATCACCAGGTCCCCAATACCAGAAAGACCATGCAGCAGGTGAAGCAGGATTGCCATCACGAAGACAGCGAGCAATAGCCAGGCTCCGCGCACGACCGTTCCCGGGATTAGCAGAAGGATGCACCCGAGAATCTCTCCGAACCCGAGCACCAGTCGCACAAAGGCAGACATGTGGGTGCGCGTGAAATCGTGCGCGGCCGAGGGGAGCACGAACATTACGGCTTCAATCAGAATCACCACGCCGAGCGACCAGCGCAAAACATTGAGTCCCAGTTTGCCGGTCATGCTCCACCCTCTTTCCGCTTGCGCCCGGACCTGGCCTTAATCTCCTTCAGGCGATGACTCGCGCTCGAATCGAGGTCTAATTCATAAAACCTCTTCAGTTCGCGGATCTTCTCCAGGGACGCAGGGCTGAACGGGGTCTTGCCATCGAAGGCATGGAGCACAATTCCTTCGAGCACATCGCCCAGGGTCATGTCATGGTATTCGGCGAATGCCTTAAGAACTTTCAGGATGCGTTTTTCCATACGCACCCCGGTCTGCACGCGTTCGATTTCCAGTCGCAGTTCGTTATTCATTTGTACCAATGTACCAAATTATATAAATACATGCATAATTACGCCGGTCGCCGCATCGTGCTTCAGAACAGTGGCAGAATGTCGGAGAGAAGACGGAAGTCGAAATGCAAGCAAAGAGTACAGTGCCAACTGCAACTCACTTCAGAAACGATAAGAGCAGTCGCCAAAAAGAACAGCGCCGCACTCCCGCTGGAGTGCGGCGCGTATCTACCTAACATGCGGGGGCCGGCACTTACTTGGACCTCGCAGATTCTGCCCTTATACTCTACTTCCTCTGGTGCGGGCCTTTACCCACTATCAAGCTCGACGCGGCCATGGCATTGCTCATGGTGCTCACATACGGGCACTTGGGGCAGGCCATGGGCATGCGGTGGTAGGTTTCCACTATGGTTGCCCCAGCTAGAAAATCGACGTCCGGAGCAGTAACGAACGGGATCTTGTCAGGGGTGAAATTGAAATATGCGGCGTAGACATCAATCGTATTTGTGAGCGTGTTGCAGTCGACGAGTTCAACGCGGCTACGCACGATATCGACTTCCGGCAAGCTCGGATCGATGGTAATCCCGGGAAACGGCCCACCTGCTGCGGCGGTTGCGTCCCAAATCCAATAGGACATGCCGTAGACCTTGTACGTTTTACGGCTGATTTGTTGGAGATCAGCGCTCCAACTGCTCCACGCAACGTAGCCGAACGGATGGACGTCGGCGGCAAGCTGAATGTTAGAAGAAAAACGGCCATCGCCGACCGAAGATATCACCCATAGGTATTGGAATTGAGGATCGCTGCCTCCGTACCAAGTACCGCTGAGGTCGCAGCTCTTGCCCGTACTCCCTGCGAAGCTGGGAACAGAGGCCATCAAGAGCAGCATCAATACTGTGAAAAGGCGTTTGGAACGCATAGATGTGTCTCCTTAGTAAAGTAAAGAATGAAGCGATGCGCGACTACTGAACGCCGCAGATTTTGCCATTGATTTCGGCGATCCATCGTCCGCTCACCCCAAACACACTGTTGGTATCGGGCCAAACGATGAATGGGCCAGAGAGCTCCAGATTTCCCGAAGCTGACGCGAATCTATGGGTTCCTTGCACAATCTTGGCGGTGGCCTTGTAGCTGCCCAAAGATTCTCCAGCCGGCCAGATCACGACGGCCTGGGGCTTGTAGCTGAAGCTGTCCAGACAGTCACTTGGTCCGCCCCAAGCTGACGCAGTCGTTAAGCATGCCTTGTATAAGCCATCCTTGAAAATCGAGATGGGGCCGTGCGGATACTCGGTCCCGTCGTTGCCCGAGATGCCGCCTTGCAGGAACTCGGTGTCGAGGTTGCCAAAGATCGTTCCGCCCCAAGTGTCTGTGGCAGGTTCGAATGGATTCGGAGTGGGGAGGACGCCTTGCACTAATGCGTGGAATGCCTTGCACTTATCGTGTGCCTGTACGGTTGAACCGGCAACGGGGAGGAAGAGGACTGCCATTGCCAGGGCAAAGACAAACGTGACTGCAACAAAGCTCTTCGTTTTCATTCTCAAATCTCCTTACTAGATTTCGTCGACTCCTTGTTCTGTCAGGCAGGAAGCGCGGTCCCACAGACAACCTGTCTGGTGGCTTGCGACCGCGGCAGCTTGGTCGAAGGTGTCGCAAACGCAGGAGAGTCTGCGGCGGGGAGTGTTCAACAGCGAAGCGAATGTTCGAGGATAGTGGCTGAATCGCAGACGGAATGCGGTGTGTGTTCCGACCGCCCGGCGAGGACTCTGGGTCGGGCTCCGGCATGGAATTGCAGTTGCAACTCCAATTTCTGCGGCAAGCGAGGTGGGCGGGCAGACTCCTGCATGCTGGAGAAGACAGGAGTACTTTCGTAAGGCAGTGCCTCAGACTCGTCGTACGAGGTCTCCAGCACATCTTCCGCGGGAACGGCGAAAGACACACTAAGGACCAACGCAGCCAACACAGCAAGGATGGAGTGCGCCACTTTCATAGCGCTTGCCTTGAACTATATGGGGAAGTGTTGCCTCGGCGGATTCGTACAACTCCCGTACAATACACGGGAACCTGGCTGTTTCGGAGAGGCAGCGCGACCATTAATACGCTCGCACGGGCGGTCTGTCTGTGACGCCCGTCACTTGAGCCGCCCGCAACTGGCCGTCTGAGAAAACCGGAACTGAAAAGCTGACTCCGGCGTACCCCTTCTCAGGGACGGATGAAGTTCTGCTCAAACCGGGAGGTTTTATGCGGATCATTACTGCTGCATTTTTCGGACTTATCGCCGGCGCAATCTGTGCCACAGGGGCCTTCTACGGACATCTGTTGAGGTTTTCGGTGGCCTCTTTGATTTGGATTCTGCTGAACCGCGCGGTCATGGGATTTGTAATCGGCGCTTCCGGGCTCAAACTCCATTGGGCCTGGAACGGAATTATCATGGGCGTAGTGGTTGGATCGATCTTTTCCTACTTCCTGTTTATGAGTCTGGGTGCGGGAATCGTGCCTCCAGTAAATGCGGCCGTGAACGGCCTCTTCGGGCTGATGATCGAATTCTTCACCACAAAGGTTTGCCGGCAGCCTGCATTTGCACCGTCACGAAAAATGGAAGGGGCGTTGGCGGCCTGAGAATCGCAGGTGGAAGAGCTTCGCTTCATCTTCATCGTTGGGGTGCAGTGTGCCCGATAAAGTTGTCGGCCCATTCGATGAAATACTTCATGTTCGGCAGGTCGGTGTGTCCTCCATCGTGTTGTCGCCATGCAAGTTGTCCGTCTAGCAGTCCCTGGCCGACTGGGGGCGTCTTTGCTGTTTTGTGATCCCCAGTTACGGTCAGACCCTTCGCACCCAGCAATGTGAAAACCCTGCTGGCGTCGACTGTCGCCATGAAGCTGCCTTGCTGGTCCAGCCATTTAGCATCTCCGGCTTCGGGTATGCCATAGCTGATAAACGTCAACCGCGGTGCGCACAGTGCAATCAGTTCATTGGAATCGACCGGTATGTCGCCCGGCGTCTTCGGTCCGAAGCTCGCCTCCGACGCACCGTACTTCATAAAATTTCCGGCCATCCAGTAATATTCGCCGCCGGTTAGGTTCTCCACCGCTTCACCGAAGTTGCGCCGCAAGAGTGTGGAACCACCCTTTCCTGACGATCCCACGAGCACCATGGCAAAGCGCTGGTCGAATGCCATCGTGACGAGGGCAGCCTTGCCGAAGCGCGACACTCCCTCGATACCAACATGTTTTGCGTCTACCGCCGGATCGGTTTCCAGATAGTCCAACCCTCTGCTCGCACCCCACGCCCAGGCTCGCAATGCGCCCCAGTCTTCGGGTTTGCGGGGCTGACCTTTATTGGCTAGTCCAATAATTCCGCGGGTGATGCCTGCTCCATCATCCGCCTGCACGCTTGCCGTATCGAACAGTGCAAATCCCCAACCCGCTCCAATCAGTTGCCAGGTCGCGGGGAGATCGCCGTCTTTTGTGAGCTGCGGAAACTGATGTGGTGTGGCTTCAACTGGTTCCCAAGCGGGATGCTGTGCAAAGACGTCTTGAAGCGACGGGTCCTGCTGTATGAGCAGCGCCTTCCAGGCTTTGTTGATGCGGTCAAATTCCTCGGCAGACGGCTCGTTGGGAGCAGGGAATCCGGCTCGTGCGAACATCATCAGCACCGGGACAGGTCCCTTCGCACTCGCCGGCGTAACCAGAGTCATGTGAAGCTTGACCGTGATCGCGGGATAGGAGGAATTATCCACAGTTCCTATGAGGTCTTTCGCGAGTACGGGAGTGAAACCGATCATCTCGTGGTCGGTGGCCCTAACAGTCCAGGTGACCTTCGGCATATTTGCGGGAACTCGCCCATACACATACTTCTCGAACATCTCCAGTAGTTCTGGACGCCGCTGTTGCTGCCAGATCTGCGCGCTCGTCGCGTTCTGACCGTTGTTCATCGTGAGCGGATCGGGGAGATCGGGAAACGGATTCGCCTTCGCCTCGTCGTAGTTGGCATGATTCGGCGCCTTTTCATTCCCACTAGGGCCCGGCCGCAGCGCCTTGATTCCGAGTTGATCCATCATGTTCTGATGGTCCTGATCGGCCGTGAACGTGACTGGTGGTGGTGTGGTTGGTACCGCATTCTGGGCACGCGCGTTGGTGATGCAGACTATGTACGTCAGGAGAAGCAGCGGGAATACGCATCTGGCTGTGAGTTTCACGCGAGGTCTCCAGGACTGGACTACTATTCTTCCTGCGTTCGGCTGGAGCAGTTCAGGATGGATATTAAACCTTCCTTCATGAAAAGAGCATTTATCGATTATGGCTTGCTCTGGCTCGTATTCGTGGCCGGTACGGCCCATCTCGGTGCGGCGGCGAAACCCCAAGTCTGGATCGTCAGTTGGGCTGCTTCGCAGCAGATTCCCGAACCACAAAATGCGCTCCCGTCCGACGATCTCAGCGACGCCACCGTGCGCCAGATTTTTCACCTTTCGATCGGTGGTTCCACGCTGCGAGTACACGTGTCGAACGCATTCGGAATCGAAGCGCTTCACCTGACGGCGGTCCACATTGCGCGGCCGAAAGACCCGGCTTCCCCCGCTATCGATACAGCCACGGACCGGGCACTGACATTTTCAGGATCTTCCGAGGTCACGATTCCTCCGGGTGCTGAATACATTTCAGACCCCATCGAATTCAATGTCCCCGCTTTGTCGGACATCGCGGTTACGTATCACCTGGATATGCCTCCCGCAACGGAGACTGGCCATCCTGGATCGCGGGCGACTTCCTACGTCTCGCGCGGTAACTTGGTGGCAGCGGAGAATCTGCCGGACGCAAAACATGTCGACCACTGGTATCAGATCTCTGCTGTGGATGTACTGGCGCCCAAGCAGGCTGGCGCGGTGGTCGCGCTCGGGGATTCGATCACTGACGGTCACGGAGCCACTACCAACGGGAACGATCGTTGGACCGACGTTCTCGCCCAGAGGCTACAGACTTCACGTCACATACGAAACGTCGGTGTCTCCAATCAAGGAATTGGTGGCAATCATCTCTTGACCGACGGGCTCGGCCCGAACGCGCTGGCTCGCTTCGATCGGGATGTGCTGGCGCAGGCGGGAGTGCGCTGGCTGATTGTATTCGAAGGAGTGAATGATCTTGGCGGCCTGGCTCGACTGGGCGAAGTCCCGGACGCCGAGCATGCAGACCGCGTCCGCCGGGTGCTGGCTGCTTACCAGCAGATCATTACCCGAGCCCGTGCGCACGGGATACGCGTCATCGGCGCAACGATCACGCCATATGTCGGGTCCGACTATTACCATCCCGGGCCTTTAAGCGAAAAAGATCGTCAGGCTGTGAACGATTGGATCAGCACCGGGGGACACTTTGACGCCGTGATCGACTTTGATGCCGTAGTGCGAGACCCTCGTCAACCTGAACGGCTAAAGCCGGAGTTCGATTGCGGAGACCACTTACATCCGTCTCCGGCCGGGTACAAGGCGATGGGCGAATCCATCCCGCTGGCTTTGTTCACGCGTTAGCAGAACTAGCGAAGGCAACCAGCCAGTGCATTACACAACTTCGGAAGCTGGCAGCAGTTCCTGCTCTGGCGCTGGGACGGGCCTGTGTTTGCGTTGCCGCTGCAGTAAGGGCGGTGCGGCCGCAATGCTACAGAATACGTAAAAGATCGCAGCGTTCGCCGGGATCTGGAGATTGAAATCGACAAAGCTGTGAAGAAGGATTCCAATTATGCCCAATACGCATGCCACGGTAGCGGCGCCGCTCGTCTCGGTTGTCCAGTTGCGGATTTTGCGTAGCGCATGGCGAAACACTATCACCAAGAACCAGAGCATGGTCGCGAATCCAAGAATGCCTACCTCGGCCAGCAACTGCACATAGTCGTTGTGCGCGGCATTTACAAAGAAATTCGTGTAGAAACTCCTGAATTGCGGGTACACGACGGGGAAGGTGCCGAATCCCCAACCAAGGACAGGGCGGTGCGTGAACATGCGAATACCGTCCTTAGCGATGGAAAGCCTCACGCCTCCTGAAATTTCTTCGCGAGCTTCTGTTGAAATGCTACCCACTGTTTGGGTGAGTTCTTTTCCCCCCAGCCAGACAAGCAGGCTCAAGACTACGATTAGGAAGGCGCCCGCAGCGATCGCGATCCGGACACTCCGCTTCTTCTGCCGAAGCAGAATGAATGCGAGCACAGCAAGCTCCGCGAAGACGGAGAGCATCCCGCCGCGTGAACCGGAGAGAAAAACCGTTCCCACCATGATGGCTGCTGCGACTCCGGCCGCAATGCGCACCCGGTCGGCTGCCTGGCGAGAAAGCGCGATGACCAGCGCGACGGGTATGAGCATCTCCATGAGCCCTGCATAATGGTTGTGATTTACATATGGACCATAGATGCGCCCGCCTGAATGTGGCACGCGCAGCCAGTAGATTTTCCCGTTCGGAGCCACACCCTGCAACAGCGCAAATGCCGCGACTGCGATTCCGTACAAAGCCAGAATTCCCGCGAGAGTCCGGACTTGAGCGCTTCGTCGCCAAGATTGAGCCACGAGAAAGGACAGCATGCCGTAGGCGAAGTACAAGCCCGCCTGCACAATGGTCTCGTGCCGGGAGGCGCTGAGCCCGAGGATGAGCTGTAACAGAATCAGTCCTGCAAACGTGAGCATGGGTGGAAACAATGGGTTCGGATGAATATCCATTTCACCCGACATGCTCTTTCTGGCAACCCACGCTAGCCCTAACAGAACCGCGCCTGATTCGAGAATCAGAATTGACCAGGGCTCGACCGCCCCGAATGCTAAGGGTCCGAACATCAGCAGCAGCAAAGGTCCATACAGAAGGGTCAAGTCGATCTTCGCCTCCAAGGATTGGCGGCTTCTGCTGAAGTTTCTTCTTGAGGTTGGAGGACTCATCAATGGATGTAGTTCGTTAAATTCACAAACACTACAACGCCTTTCTGACTATTCGAAAATCATCCACCCAAAGCTTTCCTCGGATCGGGCTGCCCGCCGGGAGCCTGCGAATATGAAGTGCGATAAGTCTGCAGTCAGTGGAAGTCGTGAATTGACCGCTCGCGGACTTCCAGAATCCTGCATCCTTCAACTCGTCGCTTTCGTAATAGACCTGCAGGCTGTACTCATCCTGGATCGTGAAGTGCGGTCCGCCAGCGCCTTCCATCTCACTGTTCTTATAGTAAGCCGTGAAATCGTAAGTTGTGTTGGGCTCCACGGGAATGAACTGGTAGATCCCGGCGTCGCTAATACCGGGGCCATCGAAGCTGATCTGCAACGAACGCCGCCCGGCGTGAAAATCACTTGGATCCAAACTCAATGAGACACCGGATTGCTTTTGATACTGCCAGTCCAAACCGGCATTCAGGACCGGCATTTCAAAGTTGCCATTGACCACCAGATTCTCGGAGGAGGGCAGGTAGGCAGTCAGACCGAAACGCGCCGCAGTCTGCTGCCAGACACTCTCCGCTTGCCCGGGTTCTTTGTGAATAATCAGGAAATGGATGTAGTCGTACGCGTGATGCGACTCGAAGGATTCACGCGTTTGCATAAGCGCGTTCCAGACTTTCTTGGTGGCGTCGGTTTCTTGCTTCGACTCCAAAAACGCAAGCAGGGAGGTGTAGGCGTCCGCGCGCGCAGGCACTACATCGTGCAAAAGAGCATCGATATCCGGTCGAATCCGCCAGCAGAGTTGCAGAGCCGAGGACTGCAGGCTTGGATCATTGGCAATCACAACACGAAACTCTCGTAATGCTTTCTCGTTCTCGCCTTGAACCAGGTAGAGATTGCCGGCTTCCCATGCGACGTCGGGGGTAGTAGCGTCTGCCTGGATGGCATGTTCTAGAGCATCTGTCTGGCGCGGAGTGTCTCCCAGAACTTGGTATGCGCCGGCCAGATCGAACCAGTAGCGGGCCGAGTGCGGGTTCAATACAACTGCAGTCTGGTACTCCGTTACTGCAGAAGACGGGTCACGAGCTACCAAATCGTAGTATCGACCGAGATGGTCGCGATACTCGGCATTTCCCGGGTCCAGCCGGGCGGCCCGCCGCAGACTGGCGACATCGGTCTTACTTCCGAACCAGGCCGCGAGGAACTGGCTCACTGCGAAGCCGATGTAAGCGGTTGCGAAAACGGCGGCTAGGGCAATGACGACTCCTTTGCGGACTGGAGTGTTCAGAGAGATCTTCATTGTCGTTGGTGACGTGTTTCCTTACGCGCTGCTTGAAGATGGGGAATTCTCTGCCAGGTCCTCGCCATCTTCCTCGAGATCATGTCCCGACGTGTCGTCGTTGCGATAGTAGCTGGCGTACTTTCCGCGATATTCGTAATAGTAGTAGTAGTCCGGCGAGCGGAGGTCGACCGCGTTGAGCAGAACTCCGACAACTTTCGCATTTACCTGCAATAGAGTGTCTCGCGAGCGCCGCAGGGCTTGCTTGGTGGTTTGGCCCGAGCGAATCACCAGCACAACGGCGTCTGCTCGTGGCGAAAGCACTACCGCATCGGTGACAGAAAGCGACGGTGGCGTGTCAATGACGATGTGGTCATATTGCTCCCGCAAATGGTTCAGTACATCGCGCATATTCGTGGAGGCCAGGAGCTCCGCAGGATTCGGAGGGGGCGTTCCGGCCGGCAGCACGTACAGATTGGGAAGGATGGGAGAGATGGAGATCGCCTGTTCCAGCGTCGTGCTGCCCGTCAGGACATTGCTCAGTCCGCTGTGTGGTCCCATGCCGAGCGTCTTATGAATGCTGGGACGCCGCAGGTCGGCGTCGATGAGCAACACACGAGTGCCCTTTTGTGCGAGAACGACCGCGGTGTTAATGCTCGTCGTGGTCTTTCCCTCTTGCGGCAAGGCACTGGTGACAACGATAACTTTGGGCGGAGCGCCGAGGCCTGAGAGCAGAAGCGAAGTACGCAGTGCGCGGTAGGATTCCGCCATTTGCGACTGGGGCCGGACCTGGGTGACTAATTCGACGGCCTCTTTCGAACTGGCGATCACCAAGCGCTTGGGATTGTCCCCTTCGCGGGCTGATTTTGAGCCTAGGGGAATCATCCCGAGGGAGGCAACACCAGAGATCATCTGCGCTTGTTCGGTGGTCCGTACCGTGTTGTCTAGGCCCTCAATGAGAAAGGCCAATCCGACGCCGGATGCAAGACCGAGAACGGCGGCGAAGAGCAAATTGCGGGGCACATTCGGTTCGATTGGCGACGTCGGGGGACGGGCACTATCGACGATTCGAAAGTTGTTTGACTTCAAGCCCGCCGATACGCCAGCCTCCTTAAGCTTCTGGAGAAGTCCTTCGTAGAGCTGGCGGTTGGTGTCGACGTCGCGCTTCAGCAGTGTATATTCGATCGCACTTTCATTCAGCTTGTTCGCTTCCTGTTTCTGCTTATCAAGCGCCTCGCGAAGCATATTTTCACGCTGCAGAGCCGCGTTGTACTGTCCGCGAGTTCTTGTGACGATCTTCTTCATCTCTGCCTGGATCTGGGAATCGATCTCTTTGAGCTGATTGTTGATTTGGGTAAGTTTGGGATACGACGGTCCGAACTGTGTGCTCAATTCCGCCGCCTGAATCTTCAGATCCACCTGTTTTGAGTGCAGCGTGCCCAGCAACCCGGCGGTGGATTGTTGGCCGCCAAGAGCACCTTCAATAGCGCTGGCGTTGGATGCAACGGCGTCTGGATCTCCGGACTCCACCAAACGGTAGAGAGCCTCCTTGTCCATTCGTTCGCTCTCAGCTGTGGTGAGTTCCTTGTTGAGTTCGTCCAGCTTCTCCATCGTGATGTTTTGCTTTTCGTCGGCTCCGAGAATCTCGTGCTCTTTCTGGTAACGCACGAGCTTTTCCTGCGACGTTTCAACCTTCATCTGGAGATCAACCAGTTGCTTCGAGAGCCAGTCCGAAGCTTGCATAGTCGACTCAAACCGGGCCTTGAAGTTGTTTTCGACGTAGGTTTGCATCAACGTGTTGACCACGTTGGCTGCCATCTGGGGATCTGCGCTGCGATAATGCACTTCGATGATGCGCGTGTTCGGACTGAGGACGACTCGCAAACCTCCTTTGAACCCGCCAATCATAGAAGAGGCGCGTGCGGGATCGGTCTGCAGCGCGTCGGGAGTCAGATAGAGCGAAGGCGAGGAGGCAGGAGGCGCTTGTCCCGCAAATTCCGGCCGCCGATCAAGATTCAACTCGCGAATGACCTGCATCGCCAGCAGATCGCTTTGCAGGATCTTGACTTCCGTGTCGAGTTCCGTTGGATCGAAGTAGTCAAGAGTGAAGGTGGCGGAATTCTGGAAATTCAGCGTGCTGTCGGGCTTGTTGATCGCGATCGTGCCGCTGGCCTCGTAAACCGGCGTTGTCTTCAACGTAGCGATCGCCACAACAGAAAAAATCGTAACGAAGGAGGCGACCACCACCCATTTCCGCTTGACCAATGTTCGGAGGTACTCACCAGCACCAGACTCGTGAGAAGCAAGGGGCGGATAAAGGCGAGGATCCAGTGGCCTGACCAGATCGACATTCTGAGACGGGGACGGCTGCAATTCGCGCACGGCAGGAGTGCCAAGCGGTGCCAAGGGCCCTAGATCCATGCCTGCTCCTGAACGGTCTCTGACATTGCCCAAAAGGCCTAAGCGGCCATGTAACAAACACTTACTACCAAGTCCCGGGTCGAAGAGGCTGGTCCGTCGCGCAGGGAATTAGTTCGCAACAAAGAACTGGGAGTTCGTCGGCCATTCTAGCATTGAAGCAGCGAATTCGTGAGAATTTTAAGGGCCAAGTTGCTGTCTTCCGCCGGTGAAACTGCCCAGGACTCCGCTATACTAGCGTCCAACGTGAGCTCATACGAGAGCCCGTATCTGAACGATGCCATTGTGGTGGTGAAGGATTGACTGCCAACTCCGGGGGCACCCGTTTCTTTGGAATTTCAGCGATGACCGCAAGAAGGCGGATGGGATGAATTGGTCCGAACAGTCGGTGTTGGTTACGGGCGGGACAGGTTCTTTTGGCAAGAAGTTCGTTGAAATCATGTTGAAGGATTACCGGCCCAAGCGCCTGGTAGTCTTCAGTCGCGACGAACTCAAGCAACATGACATGCGGGCCGGAGGTTTTGACCATCCCAGCCTGCGGTACTTCATCGGAGATGTCCGTGACGCGTCCCGCATGGAACGGGCTCTCGCCGGCATTACCATCGTGGTTCATGCCGCTGCCCTAAAACAGGTTCCGGCCTGCGAGTACAACCCGTTTGAGGCAATTCAGACCAACATCATTGGCGGTCGAAACGTTATCGACGCGGCAATCAATCAAGGTGTTTGGCGTGTGCTGGCACTCAGCACCGACAAAGCCGTCAATCCGATTAATTTGTACGGAGCGACGAAACTTTGCGCTGAGAAGATGTTTGTGCAAGCGAATGCATACGCGGGATCGCAAGAATCAAGATTCAGTTGCGCCCGCTACGGAAATGTCGTGGGCAGCCGCGGTAGTGTTATTCCTGTTTTTTTAGAGCAGAAGCGCCGGGGGCGCATTACGCTTACCGATCCGAGAATGACCCGGTTCTGGCTGACACTGGAACAAGGGGTTCGTTTCGTGATCAGCAGCATCGAGCAGATGCACGGTGGTGAGATCTTCGTGCCGAAAATTCCCAGCATGCGGCTGGTGGATTTGGCAGAAACGATTGCTCCGGGATGTGAGATTGAGACCATCGGAATTCGTGCCGGCGAGAAGCTGCATGAAGTTCTTGTATCCGAGGATGAGGCGCGCAACACCTTGGAAGTAGAGGACCGCTACGTCATCCAGCCGGCGCACCCGTGGTGGCGCGCTGAAAATTGGGTGAACGGCAAACCGCTGCCGGAGGGATTCCGATATACCAGCGATACGAATGACCGGTGGCTCTCGAACCGCGAACTGCAGGAGTTGATTTCCCCAGATGTAGGTGAGGCGGTTCCGGTGCGGGTTCCAGCTTAGGCGAATCGGATGACAACCACTTCCGTCAGTCCGCAAGCACTCGCCATCTTCGGCGGCGCGCCGATTCGCCCGACCTACCTTCCGTATGGGCACCAATCCATTGATGAAGCGGACATTCAGGCGGTAGTGGAGGTATTGCGTTCAGACTGGTTGACTACGGGGCCTAAAGTTAATGAATTCGAGGAGACCTTCGCGGCGAAGGTTGGGGCGAAGTATGCGGTGAGCTTCAGTTCTGGCACGGGGGCACTGCATGGAGCGGCGTTTGCGGCAGGTCTAAAGCCGGGAGACGAAGCGATTACGACCCCGATGACGTTCGCTGCTACAGCCAACTGCGTTTTGTATCAGGGCGCTACACCGGTTTTTTCCGATGTGAAGTTCGAAACTTTGAACATCGATCCCGAGCAGGTGCGGCGGCGTATTACACCCAGAACACGAGCCATCCTTCCCGTCGATTATGCCGGGCAGCCGGCCGATCTGGACGCAATTCGAACGATCGCAGCGGATCACGGGCTGATCGTGATTGAGGATGGCTGTCATGCCCTGGGAGCCGAATACCGCGGTCGAAACATCGGTTCGATTTCGGACCTGACCATATTCAGCTTTCATCCGGTGAAGCACATTACAACCGGAGAGGGCGGCATGGTCACGACCAACGATGAAACGTTTGCCGAGACTCTACGGCGCTTTCGCAATCATGGAATCTCGAGCGAAGCCCGGCAGCGGGAGACCTCAGGGCAGTGGCACTACGAGATGGTCTTGCTGGGGTTCAACTATCGAATCCCCGACATTTTGTGCGCCTTGGGGGCCCGGCAACTTACGAGGCTTGAGGCGAGTCTGCGCCGTCGACGTCAGATCGCGGCCCGGTATACAGATGCATTTCGCGAAATCCCGGGCATTGTCATTCCGCAGCCTACACCGGAGGTGAATCACGCCTGGCATCTTTACCCGATTCGCTTGCGGCTGGAGAAGTTCAGCGCCGACAGGTCTCAGATCTTTCGCGCTTTGCGCGCAGAGAACATTGGTGTGAACGTGCACTACATTCCAGTCCATTTGCATCGTTATTACCGCGACCGTTTTGGATACAAAGGCGGAGAATATCCGGTAGCGGAGCAAGCATACGATCGCCTCGTCAGCCTGCCGATGTTCAGTGGGATGATCGATCAGGATGTGAGCGATGTGATTAATGCAGTCCACAAGGTTCTCACGCATTTTGCGAGCGACAACGCCTGATGCGAACCATGCTCATCATGCAGGTGCGAAGTTCGAGCACGCGACTGCCCGGAAAGGCTCTGCTGCCCGTGGCGGGATTTCCGAGTTCCGTTCTCGCTGCCATGCGGGCGACGAATCGTGGACATGAGATTCGCGTTGCTACCTCTACTGACAGTTCCGATGACCAATTGGCTGAGATCTTTGTAGAGAGCGGATTCAAAGTAGTCCGAGGCCCCCTTCACGATGTGCTGGCGAGATTCGTGATGGCAACGGCGGATCTGCCTCCGGATTGTGTCGTCATTCGCTTGACTGCAGACAATGTAATACCGGATGGACACCTTGTCGAAGAATTGGAAAAGCATTTTCACAGGTCGGGAGTCGCGTACGTGTATCACGCCTATCCTCAGAGTCACCTGCCATACGGGCTCGGGGCAGAGGCCTTTTCTGTGGCGACCCTCAGAGAGGCGCACGCCGCAGCTGCCAGCGCCTACGATCGCGAGCATGTCACTCTATGGGTGGCACGCCATTGCCGGTTGGCGATACATGTACCGAAGGAAGCTGAATCCCTGGATCTAAGTCATCTGCGGTGCACGATTGATGATCTGGAGGATTACGAGCGTGTTTGTTCGTTGTTCGATGGAGTGGACCAGCCGGTGCAGTGCAGATGGGGTGACCTTGCGCGAAAGTTGGCCGGAATGCCAGGGGAGCCCCGTTTCCGCGTTGCCTACAAGGTCGCCGGAGGACGGGTTCACAGTGAATTCACGCTTGGGACGGCGCAACTCGGCATGGACTACGGTATCGCGAACCGATCCGGGAAGCCGGTACGACCGACGGCGATTGCGATGGTTCGAAAAGCCATTGCTCACGGTGTAACCAGTATTGACACGGCTTGCGCCTACGGAGATGCGGAACAGGTATTGGGGCAGGCGCTCTCGGGTGCTTGGCGATCGCGCGTGGCGGTGATCACCAAGTTGGATATCCTCGGCGGGTTCGCATCCAATATTGCTATCTCGGATGTCCGCGCATCAGTGGATGAAAGTGTGAAGCGTTCCTGCGAAGCACTCGCGACGAACCAACTGTCCACTGTGTTGCTGCACACTTGGCGGCACTATCGCCAGTGGAATGGTGCTGTGTGGCATAAGCTGATGGAGCTTCGAGATAGCGGTACGATTCGCAATCTCGGGGCATCGGTGTATGCGCCGAACGAGGCGCTCGAGGCGCTGCGTGACCCAGCGATTCAACATCTCCAAATCCCCATGAATGTACTGGATCGGCGTTGGAAATCGGCAGGAGTCGATCGAGCCTGCGCGGAACGTCCGGATGTTGTCGTCCATGCCCGCAGCGCCCTGTTGCAGGGACTTCTGGCAGCGCCTGCAGAGTTATGGCCGGTCGTTCCCCTAAGCGAAGCGTCGAATTACTTAGGTTGCCTGCGGGAATTCGCCAAGGGCTTTGGCCGTGACGGCGTAGTCGACCTATGCATTGCGTACGTCCGCTCACAGCCTTGGATTACGAGTATCGTTGTCGGTTGCGAGACCATGGGGCAATTGGAGGACAATCTGCGATGGTTCCATGCACCGCACTTAACCGAAGGGCAGTGCCTCGAGTTGGAATCGTCACTACCGATCGTACCGGATGCATTGCTGAATCCATCAAAGTGGAACCTTGTGCATGAGCCTTCCGCACGTTAACAGTTCGGAGCCGCTTTCTATATTTCGGTTGGACGGTAAAATTGCCTTTCTTTCCGGTGCAACGGGTCTGCTCGGGCGGCCGATGGCGTGGGCGCTCGCTGGAGCGGGGGCGCATGTGATCTGCAACTCCCGGCGGCAGGACGCTGTAGATGCACTAGTCCGTGAGTTGACAGGTGCGGAATTGCGCGCCTCGGGTGCATGCTTCGATGTGACCGATGATGGGGCCGTAACAAAACAGGTCGGCTTGATCGCTGAGACATATGGCCGCCTGGATGTATTGGTAAACAACGCGAGTTCGGGACGGGCGGGCACGATCGAGAGCGCAACATTAAGCGATTTCGAGGAGGGATATCGCGTAAACGTCACTGCTGCGTTCTGGCTTCTCCAGTGCGCTCTGCCGTTGCTGAAAAACTCGGCAGCGCGTTCGGAGGGCGGTGCATCGGTGATCAATATTGCGTCGATGTATGCCAGCATAAGCCCGGATCCGCGAATCTATGGCACAAGCGGGGCAAATAATCCGCCATACTATGGGGCGGCAAAGGCGGGCGTGGTCCAGCTTACGCGATATGCAGCTTGTCACCTGGCACCGGATCGTATTCGGGTGAATTGCATCAGCCCCGGTCCATTCCCGAGCATGAAGTATCTGGAAGCAGATCCGGGATTTCATGATCGATTGAAGGCCAAGAATCCGATGCACCGGACGGGCGATCCGCGTGAGATTCAAGGGCCGTTGTTGTTCCTCGCTTCAGGCGCTTCGTCGTATGTAACGGGTGTCAATCTGGCTGTAGATGGTGGATGGACGGCTTGGTGAAGTTAACAGACATAGATACGCCGAATCGCATGGAGACGACACATTGATACCTTCGGATCATGTCGAACGTCATCGTGCGATATGGGCTGCGGCACAGGAGACTGCAGAGACCGAAAAGGACTCCTGATGAGCATTGGTACCCTTTTGATTCGGGCGGATGCGAGTGCCGCCATTGGCACCGGCCATGTCATGCGGTGTCTTGCGCTGGCACAAGCCTGGCAGGATGCTGGAGGTCGGGCGGTGTTTGCCATGGCCGAGAGCGCGCGTGCGACCCAGACGCTGCTCGAAGCCGAGTCCTGTGATGTTTTGCCCGTCTCTGCTTCCCCGGGAACGATTGATGACATCCTCCAGACGATCGAGCTTGCGCAGGAGCGAAATTGTGAATGGGTTGTCGTTGATGGCTATCAATTCAGAGCAGCATATCAGCAGGGACTAAAAGCATCGAAAGTCAAGGTGCTCTTCTTGGACGACTGTGGGCATTCGGAGCACTATGTGGCCGACCTCGTGCTCAATCAAAATGCGTCTGCGACTTCGATGATGTATTCGGCCAGGGAAGCGCATACACAGCTCCTCCTGGGGCCTCGATACGCGATGCTGCGCCGAGAGTTCAGCGTGTGGCGGGACTGGAAGCGCGCAATTCACCCGGCCTGCAGTCGTGTTTTGGTGATGATGGGAGGAAGTGACGAAGGAAACGTCACAGCCATTGTGATCGAGGCCCTGCGCCTCCTGGCCATGAACGAAATCGAAACGACTGTGGTGGCAGGCGGTACCAACCCGCACTTCGCCGGATTGCAAAGTCAGGCTGCACGAAGCGGTCTGAAGATAACAGTGCTGAAAGACGTCTCGAATGTTGGGGAACTCATGGCCGGTGCCGACTTGGCGATTTCCGCTGCCGGTTCCACCTGTTGGGAACTTTGCTTGCTAGGTCTCCCTTCTCTGCTTATCGATGTGGCTGATAATCAGACCACAGTAGCCCGAGAATTGGACAAGCGAGAATGTGCGATCCATATCAGCGATAGGAAGGTTACTCCCGAGACTATTGCTAAGGGCCTGCAAGGCATAATCGGGACGCAGGAGTTGAGGCAATCGTTGTCATGCCGGTCCCGCGAACTGGTAGACGGAAGGGGCGCATCGCGTGTTGTCTCCATTCTGCGCAGGCAAGAAGCATTGCGCTTGAGGCCCGTGCAGTTTGAAGATCGCCGCCTATTATGGGAGTGGGCAAATGATCCCGATGTTCGAGCGGCTTCGTTTTCATCGGAGCCGATTTCGTGGAAAGCTCACGAGGTTTGGTTTGATGAAAAGCTCCATTCGTTGCAGGGATCCGATTCCAAAACCCTCATATTCATCGCTGAGGACGAGGAAGCAAAGGCAGTTGGACAGATCAGGTTCGATTCGCGCTCCGAAGGAGAGTGGGAAGTGGGCATCAGTCTCGACAGGAATATGCGAGGTCGCGGATTGGGCAGTGAATTAATCGCAGCAGGTGTGCGGGAGCTCCTGAAGGAAATTAGAACGGCTCGCATTCACGCCCACGTAAAGCCGCTGAATCGGGCCTCCGCAAAGTCGTTCGAAAATGCCGGTTTTCGTAGAAGCGGTATGGATCAAGTACGAGGAATCGCCGCAATTCATCTGATCTATCAGTAGTGACAAGCGAGAGTGGCAACGCAGGCTTTGCCACTGCGCCTTTCCCAATCGGACTAACATGGAAACCCAGATTGAGATCGGGAAAAGAGGTGTCGGGCCGGGGTACCCAACGTATGTGATTGCCGAAGTTTCTGCTAACCACGGTCAGCACTTTGACCGGGCAGTCGCCATAATACGCGCCGCCAAGAATGCCGGCGCCGATGCGGTCAAGCTGCAGACCTATACTCCCGATACAATGACGATCGCGTGCACCCGGCCCGAGTTTCTGATCAAGGGCACGTTATGGCAGGGGCGCAGCCTGCACGAACTCTATGGCGAAGCATATACGCCATGGGAGTGGCAGCCACGCTTGCGAGACGTCGCCATCGACCTTGGCATCGAGTTGTTCTCTACACCTTTTGATGCGACTGCCGTGGATTTTCTGGAATCGATGAATGTGCCGGCATATAAACTCGCCTCCTTCGAGCTGGTGGACCTTCCGCTAATTCAGAAAATGGCTTCGACGGGAAAGCCGCTGATTATGTCGACGGGGATGGCAACGGTTGAGGAGATTGCCGAGGCATTGCAAACCGCGCGCCACTCGGGCGCGACACGAATTGCACTGCTAAAGTGCACAAGTGCTTATCCGGCACCGGCGGAAGAGATGAATCTGCGCACGATTCCGGAATTATCGCAGCGTTTTGGCGTGCCAGCGGGACTCTCGGATCACACGCTGGGGATAGCCGTACCAGTGGCTGCGGTGGCCTTGGGTGCCTGCATCATCGAGAAGCACATCACTCTCTCACGGTCGGAGCCGGGGCCAGACAGCGCCTTCTCTCTGGAACCGCATGAATTCAAGGCGACGGTTGATGCAATCCGGGTGGCGGAAAAAGCACTCGGCGAGGTTCATTTCGGATTGAGCGCCCATGAGGAGAGCAGTCGAGTTTTCCGTCGCTCTCTTTTCGTTATCGAGGATGTAAAGCGCGGCGACACCTTCACCTTGCAAAATGTGCGGGCGATCCGTCCAGGACACGGGCTTCATACACGATACTTGCATGAAGTCTTGGGTCGTCGTGCGGCCTGCGACATTGAGCGCGGGACTCCTTTGAGCTGGGATCTGGTTGAGCCGCAATGAAGAATGCCGGCTCTCCCTTGAGATTGGCTGGTTTGCATCCATCTGCCGTGGTTCGCAAACTCTGGCAGCGGGCCAAAAATCTTGTTCCGGTCTCGGGGTTTCATTTCGACCGGCCCCTCGTGATCTTTCAGAGCGACGACTGGGGTCGCGTGGGCATTCGCGATCGTGAAGGTATGGAACAGCTGCGGTCCGCTGGGGTGGCGGTCGGCGAGCATCCGTACGACTTCTACACCTTGGAGACGGCTGAGGATGTGGCAGCCCTTATCGCAACACTGAAGCGACATCGCGACTCCGTGGGTCGTCACCCGTGCCTGCAGTTGAATTTCATCTTGGGCAACCCTGACTTCGCCAGAATGGAAACCGACGGCTGGCGGGAGATCCATATCCGGCAGCTAAACGACGGTCTTCCCGCAGGCTGGACGCGACCCGGGTTGAATGATGCGTATCGCCTCGGAATCGAGGATGGAGTGTTGCGCCCGGAATTGCACGGGATCACTCATTTCTGCCGACCGGCCGTCGAACGCAACTTGCGGGAAGAAGGCGAGCGCGCCAATCTTCTGCGGACTCTGTGGCGGGCGGGGACACCCTATGTTCACTGGCGTATGCCCTGGATTGGCTATGAATATTGGGATCCCGAGCAAGCCGTCGACGACCGATTCTTGCTGGCAGCAGTGCAGAAAACCATGATCTCTGAGGCTGTCGGGGCGTTCGCGAAGATGTTTTCCATGCTTCCTGCGTCCGCCTGTGCGCCTGGTTATCGTGCCAATAACGATACAGTTCAGGCCTGGGCTCAACACGGAGTCAAGGTGGCGCAGAACGGACCGGGGGCTATGGTTGCTCCCTATTTCGACAGCCATCAGGTTCTGCACCTGTCGCGGAATCTGGAATTTGAACCCGCGGTGGACGCCGGATTCTCGCTCGAGGGGTGTGTGAGCGCAGCGGAGAAATGCTTTGGGAGAGGCCTGCCCGCCGTAGTCTCCATACACTCTATTAACTTTCATTCCACGGTCAAGGACTTCCGCACCGTCACGTTAAGACTGCTGGATGAATTCCTCAGCAGACTCGAGTGTAAACATGCCGATTTGCTGTATGTTCACGATGCGGAACTCTGCCAATTGGTGCGCCACGGGACTTGTTATACTGCGCAGGGGGATCTGCGCGTAAACGTCGTCAGAAGAGATTCGCGAAGACGGGGGTTACTCAGGAGTAGGTCGTAAAAGTTCTGAGCAGATCAATCCCTTTCCTGTTGTCATTTGCAGGGTTTCGACCCTTCCTACTCTGTCCCGTAATACTGGATTCGCGTTTCCCACGACTATGAAGATTCTGCTCTTGCATCGCGAAGACGCAGCAAATGGCGGAGCTTGGAGCCAGGAACCGTGGGACCTCATCGTCGATCTTGGTTTTGCCGGTCCTGAGACCTATGCGAGTTGTAGCCAAACCCTCAACAGCCGCATTCTCAGCATTCACCAATTCGCGCGCCATCCGGAAAGCTATCGCGGGGTGAATCAGTTGTTTGAACGCGGTCGGGGAAGGCTTCTTGATCGCATGGGGCTGGACTGGTGGGAGATCCTGGCGATGGAGAGCTATCAGGATCTCCATACCCTTTACTTGTTCCGACAACTGCGACGGGAACTCCATGCAGGCCAAATCGAGCTGGCGGCGAGTCGTGCGCATCGTGCGACCCGGATTGCCGAGCAGGTGTTCGGCGTACCCGTCCGCTACATGGTGCCGGAAGACGATGGGCGGCTTCCCCGAGTGATGCAGGCTCTTCGATCGGCCCGCAAGCTGCGGCTTGCCCAAATCACCGAGATAGCTCTCGACAAATGGGACTCACGGTATCGTTTTCGTCGCCACTTTGCGAAACGCGCGGTCGCGAGAGTTACTGAGCCCTGCCTCTTATTGCCGTCAGCCTATTCAAACGTGACACGATCGGTGCTGGGGTATGCATCACGATTGCCCCATCGTAAATTTCTACTCATTACGACGCGACAAAATGCCGCTCCTGACACCACGCCAGCCAACGTAACTGTAGGCACTCTCGCCGCATATGTTGGAACTGAAGACCCGCGTCGCAAAGATGCCAGGCTCCTTCAAGACACATGGCAGGCGCTTGCAAGACAGTTGCAATCGGAAGACGAACATTTTCGAACTGCTGCAAAAGCGGGGGTGTGGGACTATTTTCCAGCGCATCTGGAACACGGTCTGCTGCTGCGAGATGCGTGGGCGAACGTACTCCAGCGGGAGCCGGTTGCGGGGGTTCTGTGCGGAGACGATCTTAATCATCACACCCGTTTGCCACTCATTTTGGCAAACATTCAGGGACTGAACGCCCTCTATTGCAGCCATGGCGCCTTGGATGTCGGCTTCCTGTTCAAAAAGGCTTATGCCGATGCATTTCTAGTCAAAGGGGAGATGGAAAGGGACTACCTGGAGCAAGCCGCCGGCATTGATCGGAAAAAAATATTCGTTGGAGCGCCACGGTACCCCAGACTTGTCTCGCCAGGTTCACGGACCGGGCAGGCCATTGTATATTTCTCACAGCCCTACGAAGTTGCAGGGGGGCGCGGCGACTCTATCTATCGTGAGATCGTACCTCGCCTCTACTCCGTTGCTCAAGCTACCCATCGTAAGTTGATCATCAAGCTGCATCCATTTGAGAGTCGGAGTGCGCGTCACGCGTTAGTGAGGTCAATCTTGGCTGGCCGCGACCTGGATGACGTCGAGATACTTGACAGAGTACCTGCCGAGCAGATCTTTTCGCGAGCCTGGTGCGGGGTCACAGTTGATTCCAGCGTTGCCGTCGAGGGTGCCTTGGTTGATATACCTTTTTTCCTTTGTGGGTGGTTAGATTTTACGGGAGATGGCTACCTTGAGCAGTTTGTTCGATTCGGGGTAGCACAGGTGCTCCATACGTCGGCGGACGTCGAACGGATTCCTCAGATGGTTTCCGATTTCCGACCTGAGCCTGCCAAGTTACAGCAGGTTTGGCGCGAGGCAGATTCGAGTCAGCTCGACGAACTGATGTTTGGCGTGCCAGATGTGAGATGCCACCCATGCGTGTGTTGAGTCCCATTCTGCGTCAATTCGTATACCCAACCCTCAGCAAAGTCGGTTACTTCTCTTCGAGAAAGGCAGCTAGCGTGTTGACGTATCACGGCGTGCTGCCAGAGCACTACAGGAAAGTGGACTCGTTTATCGACAGCATGCTGATCACAGCCGAATCTTTTCGTGCCCAGATCAGGATGCTCAAGCGACAACACAACATCATTTCGCCGGAGCACTTTCACGATTGGTTGCTCGGATCGCGGGAACTCCCCCAGCGCGCTATGCTCTTGACGTGTGACGATGGGTTACTCAACAACCTCACCGTTATGACTCCCATCTTGCGCGAGGAAGGACTGCAGTGTCTGTTCTTCGTGACTGGAGCTTCTCTCGATAAGGTCCCGCAAATCCTGTGGTACATCGAGTTGTACCTGATGATCATGGAGGCGCAAAGGAACCATTCAGCGACGGTCTGGCGTGGAATGGATGTTCCAGAAATCGATAGGAACCCACGGAAGAGACGGCCGCAATGGCTGGCCTTGATGACTGGCCTTTCGGCGTTTGAAGCACCGAAGAGGGCGTTTTTTCTGCAGGAGGCTGAGCAACGCTGGGGAGTCGCACCCGACTGGAAGCGGCGCTATCTGGATGATCCATTATTACGGCAGCGATTCCAGCCGATGGGAGCGGCGGAGTTGCGCCAGCTTGCAGATGCGGGTATGACGATCGGTTCCCATACGTTCAGTCACCCCGAACTTTCTCGCCAAACTGAGGGCATGGCGCGGAGGGAGATTATTGATTTTCGTCGCGAATTGGAAATCTGTACCCAACGTGCTGTCTGGGCTTTGGCGTACCCGTTCGGGAATCCATCTTCTGTTGGCGAGCGCGAGCTTCAGCTGGCGGAAGAGGCAGGATACAATTGTGCCTTCATGAATATGCTCGGAGAGGTAGCGGCGAAAAATAGGTTTGCCCTGCCTCGAGTGCACGTGGGTGCGGACATGAATCTGGCTGTACTTGAGGCGCACGCCACTGGTTTGCACCATGATGTGCAGCGTTGGCTCAGTCCGTCTGTGCCGATCAATGTCCTGACGCCTGAAGCTGATGCTCGAATTCGGCGAGCGGGCGGCGGCAATGGCACTTCCGGCACACAAGACAGTTCCTTCCCTGTGTCTATACCGTTGCTTGACAGACGGTGATTCTTGCGTGTTGTAGTGTTCGACCACATACCCGACGACCCCGACCTTCGTCGAGCCTGGAACGCGTTAGCCCTCGGCATGGAACATGCCGAAGTATTCTTCACCTATGAGTGGTCAGTCGCCGTGGAGCGAGCCTACAAGGGCAGGCTCACTCTGCTTCTCGTTTTGGGCTACGACGATGCGGGTCTTGCAGGTGTTGCCGCCCTCACACGAAAGAGGACCGGTGAACTGGTTTTTCTCACCGCCGATACCGCAGACTATTGCGACTTCCTGTGTGCGTCGAGTCTTCGGCGACAGTTCGTCTTCGCCGTGCTCTCCGAACTGAAGGCTCGCAAGGTGGGAACCGCTGTTTTTACTAATCTTCCCGCCGACTCTCATTCGGTAAGTGCGTTATGGGAAGCCGGTTCAAGGACAGGATATTGCCTGCACATGCGTGGTGCTTACGTGTGCGCACAAGTGCGGTTAGGTTCAGGCGAGGAACGGTACAGCTTGAAGCAATCCGTCCTCGCGAAAAAAAGGCTACGAAAGAACTTTCGCGAGTTAGCCAGTCGGGGTACGGTGCTGCTAGAACATGAAACCGAGTGGAGCGACATTCGCTCTCTGTTGCCCCAGTTCGCTCGAGCGCACATCGCTCGTTTTCTTGAGACTGGGAAGAAAAGCAGCCTGATCTGCCCGGAGCGGCGTGCTTTTCTCGAAGAATTAGGGGATGAACTCTCGCGTTCGGGGTGGATCGTGTTCAGTCGCTTGGTAGTCGGTAAGGTGACGGCCGCGTGGAACTATGGGTTTCGCTTTGCCGGATCCTGGTTCTGGTATCAGCCTACGATGAACGACTGCTATCGGGATCTCTCCCCTGGCCACTGCCTGCTCGCAAAGATTGTGGAACAGGCTTGCGATTCCCACGATTTGGACGTAGTAGATCTGGGGCTAGGCGCCGAAGGATATAAGGAGCGATTTGCCAATTCAAGCCGACGAACTCTGTATTGCGAGGTGAATGGGTCGAGGATTCGGCACTGGCGCACCATTGCCCGCTACCGTGCCGCCACCATTGCGAGGGCTTCGCCCTCGCTGGAAACTTGGATTCGCATGATGATATCGACCCTCGGCAAAGTCCGTGAAATGCTCGCCACTGAAGGTATCTGGGGGATGTTGAGACGCGCAGGGCAGCGGGTAAGGCGCCTTTTGTTCAGTCATGACAAGCTCCTCGTTTTCGAATGGCGTGCCGGCGCGAGGACTCCTGATACATCTGGCATTCGTCTTGTACCTCTCGATTCTGATGCGCTTGGCGCTGCCGCATTACAATACGGCAACGACCCTGTCAGGTTGCGGTTCTTCATGCGCTCAGCACAACGACTCCGGTCTGGAGATGGACAAGGATTTGTATTGATGACCGCCGATGGAACACCAGTGCATTTCTGCTGGGCCAAAGAATGTGAAGGGTTCTACGTAAAGGAGTTGGACCGTACTTTGCGGGGTCTCTGCGAGAATACTGTGATCATCTTTGATTGCCTGACGCCGGAAGCTGCTCGTGGGCACGGCTATTTCCAACAAGCGATCTCGCTGCTTGCCCGGCAGCTGAACTCGCAAGGAGTAGCGGCATGGATTTTCAGGTGCGAAGCGGACTTAACGGAGTTTCGGGACAGCGAAAAATCTGGCTTTCACCATAAGTTCACTCTCGGACGCCGACGCATACTCTTCTTCAAGAGGATCAGCGACTCGCTGCCCACGGTGAAGTCGCACCAGGAACATAAGCTCTCGGCGGTTTAAACTACAGCGGGGCTCGTAATCCCATTTTGATGGCTTCACTTTCCAATCTTCAGACGGAGGCAGTCGCTGCCCCGAACTCACCACCAGACACTCTGCGTGACGAATTCCGTCGCAACATGGGGCAGATATCCCGGCATTCCCTTACGTTCTTTGCCGGAACAATCTTCACCATGGGAGCCGGCTATGTGGTCAAGATTTACGTGGCCCGCGTGCTGGGGGCCGAGCAACTGGGTCTCTATGCCCTGGGAATGACCTTGGTCAGCCTGACGCAATTGGTGAGCAACCTGGGATTGCAGGGCACGGCTGCACGGTATATTGCCGTCTACAGTGCGACGAAGAACTTCGACGCTCTTCGGGGATTCCTGACGCGAAGCGTCGGGATTGTACTTTCACTCACCTCAGTTTTCTCCCTCGGCCTGATCGTCGCCGGCGGCTGGCTGGCACGTCGGCTATACCACGCCCCCGGCCTTAGCCAATACATTCCGCTGTTTGCGCTGCTAACGGTCCTTGGTGCGGCCAACACGTTCTATTGCCAGGTCCTCGCAGGATTCAAAGACATTACGAAACGCACACTCATTACTAATTTCATCGGAACACCGCTGGTTATTGCTCTGACGGTTCTGTTGTTGGCTCTAGGGACAGGAATGCACGGTTATTTATGGGCGCAGATACTGAACTCTATCATCGTGTCGGCACTGTTGATCTTCGCTGCGTGGAAGTTGACTCCGCCTGCCGCCAGATTTTCCTGGCGCTCACTGCCGCCGCTCGACCCCGAGGTTAAGGCGTTTGCCGCAGCCGCGTTTGGGATGAGCGCAGTTGAGTTCCTTGTCTCTCAAGCGGATAAGGTTCTCCTCGGCTTCTATTTGACTCCTGCTCTCGTTGGTATCTACGTCGCTGCATCGACGATCGCCGCCATGGTCCCTTTGGTTCTGCAGTCCGTCAATCAGATTTTTGCTCCCGTGATAGCCGATTTGCATTCTCGCAACCGTATCGATGTTCTGCAGAGGCTTTTTCAAACACTGACGAAGTGGGTGGTGGGCCTTACCCTCCCATTGGTGCTCGTCGTCATCACATATGCCGCACCCTTAATGCGTATGTTCGGAGCGGCCTTTGAGACTGGTTGGCCCGTGCTCGTGATTGGAGTGGTCGGGCAGATTGTGAACTGCGGTGTCGGATCTGTTGGTTTACTTCTTTTCATGTCTGGGAACCAGAGACGATTGATGAAAGTTCAGTTCGTGATGGTTGGGGTATCCCTCCTGATGAACATCATGTTGATTCCGATGTTAGGAGTCGTGGGAGCTGCCCTGGCGTCTGCCTCAGTCAATGTTGCGGGCAATGTATGGAATCTCTTAGAAGTGCGCAAGGCTCTACACATCATTCCCTACAATCGCAGTTACTTCGCATTAGGTATTCCTGGACTGTTTTCGGTCGCAGCAGCGGTCCTTATGAGAGTTTGGGGTGGGGGAACCGTGGCCCCTTGGCTGGAGATCCTCGGCGCTGTGATCCTCTCTTACATGGTGTTTACCGGTTTCGCACTAAAATTCTCGTTAAGTGAAGATGATCGGATTATTGCCACAAGTGCCTGGGCCCAGGTGCGAGCGGGGCTGCGGAGATAAACAATGACGGATGAATTCAGATCGGTACGTCTTCCTCAAGTCTTGTGTGAGCAGGCGGAACGTTGGCTGCAGGGCCGCTTTGAAACGCTGGAGGCACTCATCACTTTTGTGCTTCAGGAAATTACTAATAACGAGGGCAGCAGGCTTGACCAGCAGGAAGAAGAAATGGTTCAGCAGCGGCTCCGCGATCTGGGGTACATCTAGATCTGGCGATTCCTTGACCCATCCTCGTTCAATGCAGGCGCGTTCTTCGGTTTTGGTCACCGTGGATTGCCTCCGCGCAGACCGCCTCGGTTTTCGCGGCTACTCGCGCCCGTTAGCCCCCTTTCTGGATGCATTGGCCCAACAGAGCATCGTGTTCTCAAGCGCCGTCGCTGCGGGAGCCCCGACCTATTTTTCTTTCCCCGCCATCATGGCTTCACGCTATCCGTTGAGTCTGGGGCGTGAGGTTGTCGGAGTTGCTCCAGGTGAACCTACGATTGCAACAGTCCTTCAGGAATCTGGCTACGAGACCGGCGCCTTTCTCGCGGGAAATCCATATCTAACGGCGCGTCTCGGCTACGCGCAGGGTTTTGGGCAATTCTCTGATTTTCTGCATTTGGCAGATGCAAGGGCTGGCAGCGTCAAATTTTCGGCGAGCCCCGGTTTTTCCCGGTTCAATCGCGCACTAGAGCGGCTGTCCAATCGAACGAAGCTTACCGCTGCCGCTTACAACGAACTGTATTTTCGATATTGTCAATGGCGTTCCGGACGGGAACGGTTGTCGATGGATCAGCTGCGTCGCTATCCGGCGGCCAATGTTGTCGTGGACGCAGCCTGCGACTGGTTGAAGGAACGATCAGGCCGGCCTTTCTTCCTCTGGATCCACCTGATGGACCCGCATCATCCTTACTACCCGCCACCAGAGGCTATGGAGTCGTTGGGGATGTCGCATATCACTCCGAAGTATGCCCGGTTTCTCAATTCGGTTTGGAATCGCGGCGATCTTTCACCGCGACGGCTCCAGCGGTACAGAAAGGAGGTGATGGCGCTGTACGATGCCGGAGTCCACTGGGTGGATAGGCAATTGGCGCGCTTGGTTGAGTTTCTGAAGGCGCATAACCAGTGGGACGATACCGTCTTCCTGGTGACTGCGGATCATGGAGAAGAATTCCTCGAGCACGGCAATCGCTATCACTCACCAGTCGGCCTGGCTGAGCAACTCATTCGCGTTCCAATTCTCATCCATGCGCCAGGGAGTTCTGCGGCGCGTGTGACTGATACGTTCAGCCTGATTCATCTCGCGCCCACATTGCTGGAAGGATTGGGCGTCGAAATCCCGCATTCATTCCGTGGACGCGCGTTGTGGAACGACCTCTCCACGGGGAAGCTGCCTGGCTCGCCGGCAATTGTTGAATGCGTCGAATCGTGCAACAATCAGTTTTCTGCGGCCGATCGCTGCGGGAATCGCCTCATGGTGGTTCTTGATGGCGACCACAAGCTGGTTCTGCGTTTCCGTGAGCAGAGCGACTCTCTGTACGACCTGGCACGCGATCCAGAGGAAAGGCGTCCTTTGCCGGATACAGTCGAGACTAAGAATCGTGCTCGGCTACTGGAGTGTGCGCGCGACTACCTACGTTATGAAAGGGAACATCGTGATCAGGCCCTGGCATTACGGGCACGTTTGCGCGAGCTGCGGCATCATGTCGTGTTGAAATCCGCACCAGTTGAAGCGGACAAGACCACCATTGAGACCGCCGAGCATGGATAAAGTCCGGGTACTGTTCTTGCCCTCGGTGGACGCCGATAACGTGAACGCTCAGAGCCTGAATGTTCGCGAAATCGCGCTGCGGCTTAATCCCCAACTCTTTCAGGTTACGTTGTGGTTCGAACGGGAACCAGACACCCGCCTGCTAGGCAGTCCTGCCATTCGATTGGAAAAACTGCCGCCACGGCAACGAACACTGCGGATATTGAAAGAGATGGCTTCAGGGTATGACATCATCGCTTACATGGATTTCAGTCCGGCAAGCTACACAATCCTGCGTCTGCCACGCGCTCTGCGCCGAGGAGCCACAGCCGTATTTCATGCGGAAGGCGTAATGCAGCTTGTGAATCCGTCGAGGACTCTGTGGCTTCTGTACGACGGAGTTTTTCCTCACTGCGATGTCTATAGCGCAATCACACAATTTGTAGCGGCTGATGTATTCAAAAAGATCGGCAAGACAGTGAGTTACATACTCCCAGCAGGAGTGGACACCAACTTGTTCACGCCGCCCGCATCGCGAATGAATTCTGTGCCCGTCGTACTCTTCGCGGGAGCAGTGATCGAGCGTAAGGGACCGCAAATCGTGGTCGAAGCCGGCCGGCGCTTCCCAAATGCTATATTCCGAATTCTTGGCACAGCACGCGAAGGGTTCGATGAAGTCCTGCGGCAGCAAATTGCTCGGCTCGACGTACGGAATGTGACGCTCGAAGGCCCCAAGTCGCAGGTTGAACTGCTTGAGATTATGCGGAATTGTGACATCTTTCTGCTGCCCTCTCGTCTGGAAGGAATGCCGAAGGTAACCTTGGAAGCTGCCGCGACCGGTCTGCCCTGCGTGGTATTCCGTGATTATCAGACGCCGTCAATTGTTGATGGCGTTACCGGTTTTCAGGTTGGAACTACTGAAGAAATGATGCAAGCTCTGGAAACTCTCATAAACGATCATGCCTTGCGGGAGCAGATGGGCAAGAAGGCGCGTGAGCATGTCCAGCAGTTCAGTTGGGATGTTGTGAGCCGGCAATGGCAGAATGCTTATCTTGAAATTGCGGCATCCCGACTATCGTGAAAGAAGCCTCCGTGAGTTCGTCGAGCTTGCCCCACAACGCTGCGCCCGATGATCTCCATGTTTTGACCTTGACGCCCTTCTACCCAACTGATCTGGACGATGCCTCCGGCTGTTTCATCTATGAGACACTGCTCTGGCTTAAAAAAGTCGGTGTAGAAAACACGGTATTCGCTGTCCAGCCTTTCTATCGCGGTCGCTTCCGCAGCAGTTCGTTGCACCTTCCAGCTCAATGGATTCGTTGCTTCGCACTACCGGGCGGATTTGGCCTCCCGAGCGCGGGAGCATTTGTGTTTGCGCAGTGTGTCGGACGATTGCGTGAGCTACACCGCAGAAACCCGATCCACCTGATTCACGCGCATGGTGCACTGCCGTGCGGCCATGCTTCCATGCTACTCAGCAGGGAATTGGGAATTCCGTTTGTCGTCTCCGTGCACGGTCTGGACGCATATTCGACCGTCCAAGTTACAGGTCAGGCGGGAAAATGGTGCCGCCGGGTTTCGCAGCACGCCTACATGGCGTCCCGTCGCGTGATCTGCATCAGCGAGCACGTTCGAGAGAAAGTTCTGGAGGGGGTCGGACGGAATTGCCGCACTTCGGTCGTGTATAACGGCGTCGATCCAGAACTCTTCTCGCCCGGGACTACGACGCCGTCAAAGCATTTGTTAATACTCAGCATCGGCAACCTGATTCCAATTAAAGGCCATGAGTTGCTCATTCGGTCCGTGGCCTCCCTTGTACCGGAATTCCCATCTCTAACTCTGGACATCATCGGGAATGGACCAGAACTCCATCGACTCCAGAGACTGTCAGAACAGTTGGGATGCGCCGATCGTGTCCGCTTCTTGGGACGCAAGTCACGAAGCGAAACTGCCGCCGCCGTTCGACATTGCACACTGTTCGCATTGCCCAGTCGTTACGAGGGACTGGGCTGCGTCTATCTGGAGGCGATGTCGGCAGAAAAGGCGGTAGTGGGGTGTCGCGGACAGGGAATTGCTGAGGTCATCCAGCAAGGCTCCAACGGTTTTTTGGTTGGCGCGGACAATGAAAAGGAACTGAGTCTGGTCCTCTCGATGCTCCTCGGTGACGAACAGAAGCGCCGCAATCTCGGGCGTTCCGCTAGAGAGACGGTTCTCGAGGGTTTGACACTCGCCCATCAGGCTGAGCGTTTAGCCCGCATCTATCGGGAGTGCGTTGCATGAGTCGCCGCCTGGTGATCTTCACGGAGATCATCTCTCCCTATCGCACACCTCTCTTCAACGCCCTGGCGAAGAATCCCGAGATCGATCTGCACGTTATCTTTCTGTCTGAGAACGATCCAACGCTGCGTCAGTGGAAGATATACAAGGACGAGATCCAGTTCTCTCACGAAGTATTGCCGTCCTGGCGACGCCGTGTGGGAGAGTTCAACCTTCTGGTGAATGGCAGGGTAGCTCAAGCCCTGCGGAGAGCCTCGCCGGACGTGATCTTGTGTGGTGGATACAACTACCTTGCCTCCTGGCAGGCGCTTATTTGGGCGTGCGCACAAAACATTCCCTTTCTTTTGTGGTCGGAAAGCAATGTTTACGATATGCGTCGCGGCCGTGCCCTGGTCGAAATGTTGAAGACTGAGTTCTTAAACCACTGCGATGCGTTTGTGGTTCCGGGCCGCTCAGCCGAGGAATATCTCCGCGCGACCCATAAGATTCCTCAGGACAGAATCTTTTTTGCGCCAAATGCCGTGGACAACCACCTATTTTCTTCTCTGGCCTTGCAAGCGCGTCAGAATGCCTCTGCAGTGCGCCGCGACTTAGGTTTGCCCGAGAGGTACATTCTTTTTGTGGGACGCCTTGTGGCGGAGAAAGGAGTCTTGGAACTTTTACAAGCCTATGCCTGCCTCGACGAAGATTTGCGCCGTCAGGTTGCGCTCGTATTCGTCGGAGATGGCCCTGCCCGTTCCGAACTGCAGCAAGAGGCGTCCCGCGTGACGCCGGGGGTAGTCGAATTTTCAGGCTTTGCGCAAAGAGAGCAGTTGCCGGCTTACTATGCACTCGCTGAAATGTTGGTTCTTCCGACATATACTGACACTTGGGGCCTGGTCGTCAATGAAGCGATGGCCTGCGCGGTTCCCGTGATTGTGAGCCGCGTAGCCGGATGCGCGGCAGATCTCGTCCAGGAAAACTGGAATGGCCTGCTGGTCGAACCAGAGAGCGTTTCTTCTCTCAAGACTGCCATATTGAAATTAGCCAGCGAACCCAAGCTTTCTGCGACGATGGGTGGGCACGCGAGGCAACACATCGATCAATATTCGCCGCAAGCCTGGTCGGTGGCGATTGCACACATGATGAAATCCGTTGGATCTCATGACTGAGCGCTGTCCCAAACCCGTTCTGATTACTGAGGACGTGATTTCGTCCCGTCCATGATTCATATTTACATTAACTCGCTGGCAGCTTCTGCCGGTGGCGGACTAACCTATGTTCGCAACGTCATTCCGCATCTCGCACGCCATTCCGATGTGCGGGTCACAGTCACGCTCAGCCCCACTCTGCACGGTGAAGTCGCGCCTGCGCCGAATATAGAATTTGTGGAGCTGGAGCTTCCAGCCGGCAAACGATTCTGGTACGAACAACGCATGCTGCCGGAATTGATCCGGCGAAGCGGAGCTACGATTCTTCTTTCCACTGGGAATTTTGCCTTAAGAAAATCGCCGGTACCCCAGATTCTCCTCTCCAGGAACTCACTTTACGTTTCGCCGGATTTCGACCGAGACCTGTGGTCCCGTGGCGAGTATCGGATGTGGCTCAACACCCGTGCTCAGGCTTTCTTCGCAAAGAGATCGATCCGTTGGGCAACCGCGACGGTGGCGCCGACCGAGGCATTTGCCAGGCAGTTGGAGACATGGACCGGCGCGGAGGTCATTGGTATCCATCACGGCTTTGACAAGGCGACTTTTGCCGGTGATGACAGCCCTCTTCCGGCGCAGGTGCAAGCTCAGATCGACGCGGTTCGAGACTCCGTGAAGGTGCTCTTCGTCAGCCATTACAACTACTACCGGAATTTCGAGACATTAATTCGCGCTCTTCCCATCCTGCGAACTCGGATGGCCTCGCGATCAGTACGCCTTCTGTTGACCTGCCGCCTGTCTAAGGGGATGAATCCTGGAGCTTACCGCACTGAGACTATAGCGCGTCTAGTGAAGGAACTGGAAGTTCCGGATATGGTCGTAGAATTGGGAACGATTCCCTACCAGAACCTGCACCGTCTCTACGCTGCAGCAGATATCTACGTGACACCAGCGTATGCGGAGACGTTTGCTCATCCACTGGTAGAGGCGATGGCGAGTGGAGTGCCGGTGATCGCGTCCGGCATTCCTGTTCACCGCGAGATATGTCATGACGCTGCTGTCTATTTCGAGCGATTCAGTCCTGAGGCTCTGGCGGAACGTATTTCCCAAGTCGCCAGTGACCTGCCTGCCCGTAAATCGATGGTTGCCAAGGGACTATCCAGGGCTGAAGACTTTTCCTGGAAGGTTCACGTAGAGCGAATCATCGCGTTATCACGGACGCTCCTTGGGGCTGCGTCCCGTTTGTGAAAGAGTCGAGAGCGATGGGATCGAATCTGGCGAAGGGAGTGGCCGCAGAAATAGAACCAGAGTTACTGCGTCTTCTGGTTTGTCCACGTGACAAGCGGGATCTGTCGAGCGAAGGAACCCATCTCGTCTGTCCCCAAGGTCACAGGTATGCCGTGATCGAGGGAATTCCTATCCTTCTGGTCTCGGAGGCGGAGCAAACGCACATCGAGGGCACGCGGGCACTTGCTGTAGCGGAGAGCGGTGACACATCCAGTCTGCCTGCTTTCAACGTCGGCGCAAACGAAATCGATCCTTTCGTCCGCGGATCTATCGGAGCGACCAACGGCGGGCTCTACCAGCACTTGGTTGGGACTCTTACGGAATATCCCATTCCGCGTCTCAGGCTCCCTCCCGGGGAGAACCGTTTTTTCCTGGAAATTGGCTGTAACTGGGGACGCTGGTGCATTGCGGCAGCTCGCTTGGGATATCGACCGATTGGCATCGATCCATCACTCAAAAGCATCCGAGCGGCTTCTCGAGTATCGCGGCAACTGGGTGTCGCAGCCAGCTACCTTGTTGCGGATGGACGCTTTCTACCCTTTCGCGATCAGACCTTCGACCAGGTTTTTTCCTACAGTGTGCTCCAGCATCTCTCGAAAGAGAATGTGTTCACGATTCTGAACGAGATTCGCCGGACACTGCGAATTCAAGGTACGGCCCTCGTCCAATTGCCCAATGTTTATGGAATACGCTGTCTCTATCATCAGATTCGACGAGGATTCCGCCAGGCCCGTGATTTTGAGGTGCGCTACTGGACGGCCGGGGAGCTGCTTTCCGCGTTTGCATCGAGGATCGGCAATGCACAAGTAAGCGTAGATGGTTTTTTTTCGCTTAATGTGCAACCGAGCGACATCCACCTGCTCCCTCGCCGGTATCGAGCGCTTGTGCACACATCGGAGAAACTCCGGCACATCAGCGCATTTGCCCCGGCGTTGACGAAGGTGGCAGACAGCCTCTATGTCAGCGCACAGCGGACGACTTAGTCTGCCGTTGACCACTGCCTAGCGCTGCTCCTCCGCCCTGTCGGATAACATGATAAGCGGTCCCGAAGCAGACTCTTGAGAGAGTTGCTCCCGCCATTGCAGCTGCGACTCCTGGCGCATGGCGTAAAGCAGTAAGACCGACATGAGCAAGAGAAGCCATGTTTGGTGCGGCATCAGCAGGCGATCCCACCACCAGGATTCTGCCCAAGTTCTCGGAATCCAGCCGTCGCGGAAGGCCTGCTGTAATACTGCAGCACCGGGCAGCAGAAAGGGAATCATAAGCAGCAGAGCTGCATTCGCGACACGCGCCAGAGCCTTTGGCCGAATGACACACCAGCAGAGCGGAATCGCCAGCATGGATGCGTCATATAGCCGGTGGTAGAGCGGCAGTAATCCGATAACGGCGATCGTTGCCAAGCTCAACAACTCGACTTGCTGCGTTCGGCCCTTAGGGACAAGGATGATCCACGTCACCATCAACGCGGCACCCGCACAGAACGCGATCAGATTGGCGGACTTCGCGTTGTGAGTAAACGAATACAAAGGAACCTGCAGATTGATTAGCATAAATCGGATCGGATTTGCGGTTGTGAAATCGTCGATAGTATTTTTAGCCGCACCGAACTTCATGTTGTTCAAATAGTCAGGGACCCAATTTACCCCTGCAAACTGCATCCATGCGGCGGCGAGGACGACGAGAACTACGGTGAGTACAACCGCGGTGGCGAACAAACGCCAGCGACGTTGCAGAATGTAGTAAAGAAGAAGAAAGCCTGCAATGTGAGGCTTCAGGCTGCAGGCTGCACCAAGGGACATCCCGGCGATGATGTCGCAGTTGGCACAGGCCGCCCACACTCCAAACGCACAAAGCCCGACAACCACGATCGTTTGATTCCCGGTAGCAATGCCAGTGTGGAACGGCGCAAGCGCAAGACACGCTGCCAAAAACGCAAGCCCGCGCCGCTCAATCACCGAAAGGCCTGCGATGTGCAATAACGAGCCGACTGTCACCGCAAAACCGGCTAACAATACCGCGAGCCAAACGAGTTTCGCCGCAGGCCAGGGCAGGGCGGATATTGGTGCGAACAGAACCAGAGCGCTGGGCGGAGGCGCGATATGCATCCTGGCCGTGTTCGCGCTTAAGGGCTCGCCTATTTCATCCCGCCACATCGCTGCAAAGTTCTCAGGATTGGCGAAATTCTGGCCGCGCAGCCAGATCCGGCTGGTCGCATAGTATTGCGCGAGGTCGTTCCAATTCGTCGGATGCAGATACCGCACTGGGCCCCGCACTACGAATTCTGCCGCAGCCAAAACGAGCAGGCAGTACAGAACGATTCCTCCCGTCTTCTGCAGATACTTCCCTGGGATGCTAGTCAGCGGCATTGACGTTCGCAGAGCATACGGCTCGGAGTGAGTCCACAACGCGTTCCTGTTGCCTTTCCGTCATCTGAGAGAAAAGCGGCAGAATAATACCGAAATCCTGGGCCTTCTCGCTTTCGATCAGATTGGGGCAATGTGGGCTGGGATTGCATTGCGCTTGCGCGCAACGCCAACTGGAAGGATCACCGTACGCCGGTTCGCGATGGGCGCACATGATCCCTCGGCGAGTAGCAATTCCGTCATCCAGCATTCTCTGCATGACCTGGCGCTGATCAAAATGTTCTGAGAGGCGAACACAATAGCTTTGCCAGTTGGTTCGCGCCCATTCGGGCTCTTCTGGGAGTTTAACGTCCTCGATATCGGATAATAGTTCTCGATACCGGTCAGACAGTCGGCGGCGCTCGTGAACTGCTTCGGGAATCCGCTTCAGCTGTTCGCGCCCGACAGCCGCCTGGATGTCGGTCAACCGGTAGTTGAATCCAAACTCCGGGTACGACTCGAAAACCACGACGGGCGATGCATGCCGCACGGTGTCGGGTACGGTCATGCCATGTTGCCGCCACAACCGGAACTTGCGGTCCATGGCAGCGTCCGGCGTCGTGAGCATTCCGCCATCGCCTGTGGTAAGCAACTTGCGTGGATGGAAAGAGAAACAGGCCACGTCCGCATGCGGCTTACCGATCTTTTCCCACCTGCCGTTCCAAAGAATCTCGCTACCGATCGCACAGGCAGCATCTTCCACGACCGCCAAACCGTGCCGGCGAGCCACTTTGAGTACCTCTTCAAGATCGCAGGGCATGCCCATCTGGTGAACGCACAAAATGGCTCGCGTCCGGTCGCTGATGGCCGCTTCGATCCGTTGCGGATTGATATTGAACGTCGCGGGATCAATGTCAACGAAGACGGGCCGCGCCCCGCAGTAGCGAACGCTATTCGCAGTGGCGATGTAGGAGTGGCTGACCGTAATGACTTCATCGCCGGGACGAACCCCCACCGCCAGCAGCGCGAGGTGCAACGCTGTTGTTCCGCTGGAAACCGCACATGCGTACGCTGAGCCAACGAACGCTGCAAATTCGCGTTCGAAAGCCGCGACTTCCGGTCCCTGTGTGACCCAGCCCGACAGAATTGCTCGCTCTGCGGCGGAGACTTCTTCCTGGCCCAGCAGCGGCCGTGCCACCGGAACAAAATCCTCAGACATGAATAGGAACGCTCCGTGGTTCCCAGTTGCGCACGACTTCTTCTTCCAGGAGTTCAACTGGCGATTTCCCCTGGCTCGTATACCAATCGCGAAGCCGGGCAAGTCCTTCTTTCAGCGAAACCGTTGGCTCGAAGCTCAACAGTCTCTTTGCCTTGGAACTGTCGGCGAGCAATCGCAGAACATCTCCGGGGCGTGATTCCAAATGAGTAATTTCCGCATCACTCTTGCCTAGAACATCGGCAATCGTATCTGCGAGTTGAAGGATCTGAATTTCTCTCTCGCTTCCCACGTTAAACGTTTGTCCCAACGACTGTTCGGAAAATCCGGCAGCCACGATTCCCCTGGCGGTGTCGGAAACAAAAGTGAAATCGCGTGTCTGTGTCCCATTGCCGAAGACCACCATCGGTTTGCCCGCCAGAGACCGCAGCATAAATTTTGGAATGACCTCTCCACTGTCGCCCTCGTGGTGGGAGCGCGGCCCATAAGCATTGAAAGGGCGAACGATCACCGTCGGGAATCGATAGGTTTCCCAATAAGCGCGCGTGTAACATTCTCCGGCCAATTTGGAGGCACCGTAGACCGTCGTCGGCAGGGTTGGGTGCTCCTCGCTGATGGGCACAGTTCGGGCGGTTCCGTAAACTTCGGAACTGGAAACATAGACGAAGCGTTTCACGCCCGCATTTCTGGCCGTATTGAGGAGCGCGAGGGTTGCGGACGCATTGACTTCGTGATTCTCGATCGGGTCGTGGATGGAATGGCGAACGCCCAGACAAGCCAAATGGAAGACAACATCAATTTCCCGCAAGAGCGAAGCGATTGCCTTTTCATCACGGATGTCAGCCACGACGAGTTCAACATCCGAGCTGAGCACCTCAGAAAGGTTCTCGCGCTTGCCGTTGATGAGATTGTCGACAGCAATGACACGAAAATGGCGTGCCGCAAGTTGGCGGACTAACTCCGAACCGATGAATCCGGCACCGCCGGTTACCACAACGCGCTTGTTCTCCACCACTCCCATCCTCAAGATTCCTGCCGAATGACGATTCTACCAAGCTGAAGTCACATTGATCCCCGCGCGCCAGATTCGAGCCGATCGGTCTGGACTGTGTCTCGCTGGTCTAGCGTCTGTCGGAGCTGTGCCAGTTTGATGCCCTTGATGCCCAGCAGAGCAAGCCCGACAAGAACGTTTGCCACAAAGATCCAGGCGTGTATTACGACGGTAAGTGCGAGCGCATTGCTGGCCGGGATACCCGCCAGCTTGAACGCCTCGGTGCCGAAGAGTTCGTAGGTGCCAAGGCCGCCCGGAGCCGCAGGAATCATGAATCCTAATCCAAGAATGGCAGTCGCGACCACCGAGGACTTCAGGCTAACTGCCATGTTGAGCGCCCCGGCCAAACCCCAGATTACCGATGCCTCCGTAATCCAGATTAAGCCCGTCAAAAGCATCAGGATGAGCAGTCGCTCGACGGAAGAAATGCCCGACAGGCCATGGGCAAAAGAGGTCAGAAGGCCATCAAACCGCTCCTCGAGCCACGATAGATGCATCCATCGGAACGTGCGCCGGACCCAGTCAACAAGGGTGCGGCTTCGATAGCGAACGATTACGAGTAGTACAAATGCGCCGGCAAACACCAAAGCCGCCGTGCGAACTAGCGCCAGCACCCAGGCTGGCGGATTCAGAGCCCAGATCGCAAACAGCACCATCCCGATCAGTGCCAGACCATCTAGCACTTTCTCGACCGCGAGCGTAGCAAGCGCTCCGGTGCTTTCCAGCAAGGAGCCTGTTGGGCCTGAAAGGGTACAGCGCGCGATGTCTCCGGCGCGGCCCGGGAGCAGGAAATTCGCCATGTTACCGATCCCAAGGGCCGCCAGGCACGAAGTGAATCTGGGACGTGAGTCAGCCGGGAAGATCAATTGCCAGCGCCACGCGCGCAATGGCAGATTCACGCAGAACACGGCGAGCGGTACGAGCATGAAAGGGCCGCTCAATCGTCCAAGCGCCTGCGACGACTGCCTCAGATCGACTTGTCGCAAGAGAACGCCCAGACACCCGAGTCCAATAAGAATCCCGACGATGCCTGACTGGACACTGAATTTACGTCCCAACCCGGCGCTCCATGGTGTGCGTTTGCGTCTCGCTGACATCCATGTCTGACGTCTCCTCGAGGAAGTACGTAGGACGCTGCCGGGCTGCTTCCAGGGTTCGCCACAGATACTCGCCCAGCACGCCCAGCATTACCATCTGTACGCCTCCCATTACCAGCACCACCACAATCAGCGAAGACCAGCCCAGCACCGGTGTCCGGGTCATGATCCGGAGCACAATCACCAGAACCGCGTAGGCGAATCCTACCAGGCTGAAGAGCATGCCCAGGTAAGACATGGCCCGCAGCGGAGCATAAGAGAACGACACAAATGCGTCGGCAAACGCCTTCAACTTGCGCTTCAACGTCCATTTAGATCTGCCGGCGGCACGCTCCTCCTTCGTGTAGGTGATCTGGGTTGACGAAAACCCCAGCCTTGCGATCTCGCCGCCAATGCTTGGATCGCTGCCCGCCGATTGCAGCAAACCGTTGATGGCCTTCCTGTCGAGCAGCGCAAAGTCCGAACCCCGGGGCGGCAAATCGACTTCTCCGAGCAAATTCAATAGCCGATAGGTAGTGTTCGCTAGAAAGAGATCGATTTTCGAAATGCCCTTGCGCTCCTCACGAATCGCCCAAACGATATGATGCCCGGCTCGCCACAGATCCAACATCTGAAGAATGAGCTCCGGCGGGTCCTGCAGGTCCGCTGCCAGGAAGACCGCGCACGCGCCTCGCGCACGCGAAAGTCCGGCCAGTATCGCAACATGGCTTCCGCTGTTCTTGGCTAGTCGTGCGTAACGAAACAGCGGGTCGTTCGAGCAAACTTCTTTCAGGATTTCTGGTGAGCGATCGACCGAGTGATCGTCCACCAAAACGATCTCAATTAGCAGTGGAGTCAGTCGCGCCACAAATGAGCGTAAACGCTCGATGAGCGCCGGGAGGACTGCCTCTTCGTTGAAGACAGGAATGACGATGCTGAGTTCGGGACCACCCATACGGCGCACTAGGCGCATCCAGTGTATCGGACTCAGCCCGCTAAGCGCTCAGCATTTCTCAGCATGCTTTGCGCGCAACGTCCAACCCACTCCTGGTCCACGCTCTGGTCCACCCACAGATTCACAACACGTCGTGCAAACCGGTCGGCATTCACACATTTGTCCGCAGGGCGGAAAAAATCGTTGACCGGCCAATAGAGGTTGGAAACGTGAAAGCCGTCGTGACGAACCCTCTCGCTGAACTCGACGAGTTTCTCCGGAAAATCAATCAGCAGGGAATATCGCCAGCAGACCCCACTTTCACGCCATTGGCTTAGTCGCTGCCAGGGACCATCTTTTAGTTGATCGTCATAAGCCTGGGCACTGACATACCTGGAGTGAAGAATCTCGCGCAGCCGTGGCCATGCGCTCAGAAGAGCAGCCGGATCTTTCATCTGCCGGACATAGAGTCGTCGGAAGGCGGGCTGCAGCTTAAGAAAGGAAGTTGAGACATCTCCCATGGCTCGCTCTCGCAAGAGCGCGACGAGAGAATGATGCAGATTGCGATAGCTCAATCCCAGGATTCTCGCCTCCGCCTCGCTGATTTCCTCAACCGGGTCACCGCGAGATACGTCCTGTGAAACCGCGATCAGTTTCTCCGAACGCAAAAGAAGTGCTCCGCCGCCGCATTCAAGCATCTTCGTCGGATTGAAGCTATAAACCGATAAGTCACCCATCGATCCCGCAGAACGACCATCCGGGAGACACGCTCCCAGCGCCTGGGCGACGTCTTCAATCAATAGGATGTTCTTTTCACGACACCATTCCGCCAGCGGGCGTAGTTCGGCAGTATTGCCGAACAGATGGATAAACACGACCGCACAGGTTTGCGGCGTCCAGCGTTGTTGAATCGTGGCCAGCGTGGGCATTCCCGTCGTCGGGTCCACATCGGCGAATCGGGGCGTAACAGCAGCCAGCAATGCTGCGTTGGCAAGGGTTGCGCACGAGATGGAAGGCAAAATCACTTCTGCCTCTTGATCACCACCCTTGGCCCGCTTGGCAATTTGATAAGCCCTGCACAGAGCAGTGGCTGCACGTCCGCACCACTCGACCCCCGTACTGCCGGTCTGTTCCCGGAGATCCATCTCGACAGGTCGGAGAATCTCTTTCGTCTCGGATTTTTCAAGCACTTGAGTCATGAAACCATGCAGCCTTGATGAGCCCGCCAACGTTCGGCAGCGTCTGAAACGGTTGTCCATTCAAACGTATGTCCACGCCGCCGCAATCTTTCTGCCATCAAATGCAAATTCCTGCAAAGCGTACTGATCGAGCGCGAATAAAGACCATCGGCACTCTCAGTCGGTAGCACTTCGTCCGGATGAAAGATCATCACCCAGACGCCTGATTCAGAAGAAGAATATTCACAAGCGTTCTCCCACGTCTCAAGAGCTTTGGCGAACAGGCTGGGATGCACTGCAGGATTCATATAGCGCACCTTTGGTGCAGGATCGTGCGGAGCCTGCAACAGCCATGTGTTCATCGGCAGTTCGAGCATAGGACGCGGAGGACCACTCTTGCATAGCTCTTCCAGGCTCGGGAAATAAGGCTCGTTGAGCGCGGCATTCCAATTCATCGGATGTCCGTTACCACCAGTCCGCCCCGGAATTGCCGTCGAATCGCAACGAAATCCCAGCCGTTCCACCGTCGTATACGTTTCCGGAGTGTGCCAGCCCTCGCCATGCCGGAATGCCGTCGCAACAAAGTTTGCATTCAGTCGGCTCCAGAGACGCTCGAGTTCCTCCTGCGCTGCCTTCGGATCCGTGATGAGAACAGGAATGTCTTCCGCTCGGAGTTGCCGATACAGGTGGGGATGCCAACCTAGTTCGTGGCCATAACCCCTCAGCTTCGACCAGAAGCTTGCGTATCTCTCAAGCAAATAGAAAGGCGTGCCGAGAATACTCTCCAACTGTCCATCCGCTCGGATAAACCAGGTGACCGGAATCGGGCCCGACTCTGGTGTAGCCGCCAGGTCGTCGGGCAATCGCTGCAGATGGTCAAGCCCATCCCACCGTAAGGCGGCACGATTTGTGACCATGCCACTCAGACCGTCGGGGTCGGTGTCCACGGTCAAGCACAGCAGGTGGTTCTTCACCGCAGGTAGCCCTCGACATCTGCGTGATAGAGGTGCACGCAGAACTCGAACGCCCGGTAGTCATGACGGACAATCACGCGCCGTGCAATCTCCTTCGCCAAATGAAAGATTTCTTCCGGCGAGTAGTAGAAGAGATCAGGGTTACGGAAGTCGACATACGTCGAGAGCATGTCGACCGCAACCGACACTCGCGTATGCGTGAACGCCAGATCAAGCGCGCGTCGCATCACCTGCATGTTGTCCGACTTGTGGTATCGGTTGTTAAGTACCTGCGACATCACGATTGTGTCGTACGTGCCCTCGATGCCATCGACGAAGATGTTGCGCACTTCGAACTGTGCCTCCGGATGATTGCGCCGGCACTCCGCGATATATTCCGGCACGATATCGTATCCACGGTATGAGCACTCTTGGCGATGATGTAGCAGATATTTGTAGAAATCCGCCAGCCCGCATCCAACTTCGAGGATCGAAGGCTTCGCGCCCCGCAACGCCGAGGCGAGCACTCCATGCCTCAGAGCCTGTTTCTGCTCATTGCCCGAATTGAGTGAGGCAAGCGTTGGACCGTGCTCCGCAATCCGCTGCTGGTATCGACGCACCACTTGAGAGACATCGTCAGGATGAAGGACCTGCGTCATGAGTGCGCCAACTCCTGGAAGTCGGCCAATTCCGCGGCGTGAGCGGTCGTGCCGTTATGATAGCGAACAGAGATATCCCGGCATCCCCGGTTGGCCCGTTCCACGGCATCCTCGAGAGAGTTTCCGACTGAAACGAGAAATCCCGCGCGGTCCGAAGTGCTCCGCAAAGAGCGGATCGTGTCGCCTCGAGTAATCGTTACGCCAGCATCCAGCGTATGCGGATCGCGTATCACCGAGTCGGGAACTGTAATCTCTTCCACTTGCCCAGGAGGAAATATCAGGAAGCGGTAATCCGCTCCGCCCCGACGAGTGGGTCTGAATTGAGATGGTGCCATCCCGCACGCCATTCTGCAGGCCTCCAGAAATTCATCAACGCCGCTGACATGATGCGCAATCTGCGGTGTATGCCCGCCGCCGCAACGTGCCCCTAATTCAAAAAGGACTGGTCCCCGATCTGTATAAGCAAACTCCACGTGCGCAGTTCCTTGAGTCAGCCTCAATGCGCCGATGGCCTCATCGCACATCTTGGCTACGGTCGCCTCCTGCGCCAGCGTGAGTTGTGCAGGATATTGCACGCTCACGTCGACGCGGTACGGTAACAAAGACTTGACCTTCTGACCAATGCAAAGAACGGAAGTCTCGCCTTGCCAAATCAATACCTCACAGCTATGTTCGCTGCCTTCCACCCAGTGCTCGATCACAACCTCTGAATTCGGCAATCCTGCGGTTTGTGCCGCCGCAAACGCGTCCGTGATCTGATCCGGCCGTTCTACTCGCGTGACTCCGCGGGAACCGCCGAAACTGCGATCTGGTTTGAAAATCAGCGGAAGGCGCGCCAGGTCCTCAACCGCTTGTTCAGCTTCGGTCAATGTTGCGACTACCGCGAACGGAACGGAATATTGTTCGATGTTCTGCCAGAGCCTCCGCATGGCAGCCTTGCTGGTTGCGTTCGCTGCCGCTTCTTCGGAGATGGATGGAAGACCCAGCCGTGCCGCAATCTCGGCGGCAGCACGTACACCAACTTCCGCCATGCTCACCACTCCATCTATGCCCCCGCAGTTCGCCGCGGCCGTGATTAGTGCGTCGCAATCATTCAGGTTGATAGCCAGTGGCACATCCGCCACCTTCAGCCCGGGAGCTTCTGAATTGCGATCGGCCACGATCGCAAAGAATCCGGCTTCCCGCGCACTCCGGATCGAAGGCACGTTATAGCGTCCACCACCGAGAATGAGGATTCGCTTGGAAGCCATGCAGAGTCGTGATGACTAGTGCGTGTTTGTGCCGGTCATCTGCGGTGCGACTAACCTCCGGTTGATTTCCGTCTGCACCTTTTGTACCCGCTTCGCGTCCGCCTCACTGAATCGGAAACGCACGCCTCCCTGGCCATCGCATACGCCGATGACGCGAGTCGGATGCTTTACACTGTCCACAATCACGTCACCTGAGCGTCCCATCGCTCCCCCGGCAACCACCGGGACGTCATGAATCGTCCGCCAGCCCAACGCCTCGCGACTCTCGAGAAGAGACTCGTGCGCTCCCGCGAGCGTACCGGTCAGTGCTGGCCAGATGTTAACCCGCAGCAGAAAACACCCGCGGCGATGTGCCTCTTCGATGCCCTCGGGCAATATCGCCCCGATTCCTGCATCCAGGACGAAGGTTCCCTTCGAGAGTCGGGTCGCGAAACTCTGTCCGAACCAGGGAGTGCCTGCCGGCCATACAAGAACGGCTGCCGCATTGGACAAAGCCTCGCATGCTGTGTCGGATTCTGACTTGATAAAACTGAGCCTCAGTTCGGACCCTCCGGATGAGAGGGCACCGAGGTGATCAAGCGTCGGGTCGTTCCCAGTCTCAGATGGGTCCTGGACTACTGCGACCTCCGCACCACGTTCAGCCAACCGCAACGCCAAATATCGGCTGCGTGCGTGATCTCCTGCAATCAGGATTCTCACTCCCATCAATTTCTCGCGCAGAAGCCGGACCACCTGATCCTCTACCGCTTCTACCCAGACCCGGCTATCAAGATAGGTAAGTAGCGACGTTTTTGTGAGGCAGCCACGTGCGATCTCGACTGCATTCGGCGGCCCGAACGGCTTACGGTCGACGTCGAGCAATATCACGTCAACACGTCCCTCCGCAGCCTTCACGATCTCCAGTAGTTGCTCAGCCGACGAAAACTCGACCGACCCCACCACGTGAGATTGAGTCGTATGAATATTTCCCGAGGCAGCGAACTCCGCTTTCGACCTTTCTCCCGTGACGACATTGAGCGCGGAGAATTTTCCGGACTTCACCGCGCGGGCACGCAACTCCTTCAACAGCAGATCAAGGGCTTCGGCAGAAGTCGGCTGCTTCCCCGATTCGATTCGAAACGCCGGAATCGAAAGCACCCGCGGCATCTTCATTAACGCCAACTCTTGGCTCAAGCGTTCCAGCAGTTCGTCCGGCGCTGAGACCTGGTCCTCCTGGCACAGCCGAACAATCAGGTCGCGGACATCGATGTCGTGCTTGCGAGCGTAGCTTTGCACTTTGCTTGTGAACGAGGAATGAAACCTGGCAAGACCGCTGGTCACAGCCATCGGATCGATGCCACGTCTGCCCAACAACGGCTGAATGAGGCCCTGGCCGACGTCCATCGCGGCCTTGAGGTCAACGTGCGGCAACGCGCCTCGGCGCTGCAAAATGGCAACCAATACTTCGGTGACGGTATTTCCGGCAGAGCGCCCCATCCCCTGGAGAGAGGCGTCAACAAGTACAGCGCCCTCATCGATGGCGCGCAGCGTGTTCGCCATGGCGAGGGAGAGATTGTCGTGTCCGTGGTAGCCCAAAGCACAGTCACTCTCCGCTTTGGCCGCACGCATGTATGCAGACACAGAATCCGGATCCATGCTTCCGGCAGAATCTACCAGGCACGCTACGTCGGCGCCCCAGGAGTGCACCCGCGCTACGATCTTGCCAAACTCCTCTGGAGTCACCGCGTAAGACTTCATTGCATTGTGCGAAACGATGAATCCGAGTTCCTTCGCCAGCGCAATATACGGCTCAGCCAGAGCTGTCTCGGTTACATTCGTTCCGATCCGGATGAACGACATCCCGTAGCGGGCTGCTAGCCGGACGTCTTCCTCGCGCCCAATGCCGGGAATGAAAAACATGCCCCACTTCGCTCTCTTCAGCGCTTGGGCCGCTGCCTCCAGATATTCCTCATCAGTAGCGGCTGCCAAGCCCTTTCCCGCCTGCGAGGCGTTAAGTCCTAATCCGTGACCAACCTCGATCCAGCGGAAGCCCACGCCTTCGAGTGCGGCCGCAATTGTTGCGGTATCTTCAGCTGTGAACTGGAAATCGATGAGATAGGAGCCATCGCGCAGCGTTACTTCGAGGATTTCAGGAACGACTTCGAACGTGGCCATGGTCAGACCCAATTCACTATCTCGTGACCGCAGTAGGCGTCTTTGCATCTGCTCTGCTAGCCGCGGCCGCGACTTGCGCAACCGCCTGGGACGAAAGTTCTGGGTACAGCGGCAGTGACAGGACTTCCCGCGCCGCAGCCTCGGCTTGCGGGAAGGCTCCCGGACCGTATCCCAAATCGGCGTAAGCCGGCTGCATATGCACAGGTACGGGATAGTGAATGCCGGTTTGAATTCCTTCCGCGTTCAGTGCTGCCTGCAACGCATCCCGATCCGTCGAGCGGATCGTATACACATGGTATACATGGTTCGCCCAGGCCATTTCCGTGGGTCTTGCAACATCAGCATGAGCCAGCAGATCGTTGTATTGGCGCACAATGCTGCGACGTGCTTCGGTCCACTGATCCAGATGTTTCAGTTTTACCCCCAGCACTGCGCCTTGAAAACCTTCCATGCGATAGTTGTAGCCGCGTAGCACATGGTGATATTTGCGGTCCTGCCCCCAGTCGCGAAGGATTCGAACGGTGTGAGCATATTCCGGATTGCTTGTCGTGACCGCTCCGCCTTCGCCGTAAGCGCCAAGATTTTTCCCGGGATAAAAGCTGAAACACGCTATGTCACCGATGCTGCCCACGGTACGGCCTTTGTATTTTGCACCGTGAGCTTGAGCCGCGTCCTCGATAACAACAAGGCGGTGCCGGCGCGCAATATCCATGATTGGGTCCATGTCCGCCGACTGCCCATAAAGGTGGACGGGTAGAATCGCCTTAGTCCGGGGAGTGATCGCAGCTTCGATCTTTGCCGGATCGATCGTGAATGACCGTGGTTCGATATCGACTAAGACGGGCTTCGCGCCCGCGTAGAGGACCGCCGCCACGCTGGCGACGAAGGTGAATGGAACGGTGATAACCTCATCGCCCGCGCCAATTCCAGCGGCGAGCAGCGCCACGTGCAGTGCGCTCGTTCCGGAGTTCAGCGCGATGCACTCTGCCGTTCCACAGTAGGCGGCAAACTCCCGTTCGAACGATGCCACTTCGCTGCCCAGGGCAAATTGGCAGCTGTCAAGGACACGCGCGATCGCGGCATCAATCTCAGGTTTGATGCTCCGGTACTGCGCTTTCAAATCCAGATACGGTATTTTGACGTTTGTCATGAAAACTGGTGAATTCCTAAGGAAGCTATGCCGTTGCCTGGAGCGTACTCAGTCGCAACTCCACCGGGCGTCCGCGCTGCGCTATTGACTGCGAAGCGGCCTGCAGGATCTCGACGACTCGCAGTCCTGCGGCGCCGCCGGTCTCCGGTTCAGCGCCCTGCTCAACGCAGTGCAGGAAATGGTCGACCTCGCGACGCAGGGCCTCGGTTCCATCGATCTGCGGAGCGTGCATGTCGCCAGTGCGATATCCGACCAGGGCTTGATACAGCTTCTCGGGGTTCTGATGGTTGCTTAACGTGATCCCCTTGTCATAAACCTTGACCTTTTCGCCTTGATCCAGATCGTCATAAACAATCATCTTACGGCTCGCGCCAATCAGGGTCCTGCGCAACTTCACCGGAGCCAGCCAGTTGGCATGGATGTGCGCAATCTGGCTGCCCTCGAAAAACAGCGTCAGGTATGCGATGTTCTCTGTCCCGCCCGGTACGTGGCTGAGCCCTGTTGCCGATACCGCGCATGGCCGGAAGGGAAGCACGTAATCCATGATCGACAGATCATGCACCGCGAGATCCCACAGCACATTCACGTCGTGCTGAAACAGTCCCAGGTTCACGCGCACGGAGTCGTAGTAGTAGATCTCTCCCAGTCCGCCACTGGAGACCAGTTCTCGAATTTTCCGCACCGCGCCGTTGTACACGAAAGTGTGATCGACCATCAGCACACAGTTTCTCTTCTGCGCGACTTCAATAAGATGCTGCGCCTGATCCGTCCCGGAGGCTAGTGGTTTTTCCACCAGGACGTGTTTGCCTTCCTGCAAGGCCCGCAGAGCCAGTTCGTAGTGCGTTGATGCCGGAGTTGCAATCGCGACTGCATCAATCGCGGGATCATCGATCAATTCGCAAAAATTTCGAGTGGTGCGAATCGTCGGGTAGCGGCTGCTAACGTGCGCCAATCGATCGTCTCGCAAGTCGCTGACACAGGTTACTTGTGCCCCCTCGGACTCAAAGAAATTCCGAACCAGATTTGGTCCCCAGTACCCGTACCCCACTACGCCGATGCGGATCAAATGTTATCTCCTGTCAATCTGCCACACCCTCGCGCCGATGACTTCCGGCAACCTTGCGTCCCAGCCGCGCAGGAACGCCTTTGGCGATCTGGTGGTCCGGTACGTCGTGGGTTACCACGGCACCCGCCCCGATCAGCGCCCCCTCCCCGATCGTCACGCCGCATAGAATGACGGAACCACTCCCGATCGAGGCGCCACGCTTGATTCGCGTTGGTACAACCTTCCAATCTTCCTCGGTCTGGAGACGACCATCGGTCGTCGCCCGCGGATAAAGATCATTGATGAACATAACGCCGTGTCCGACGAAAACATCGTCTTCGATCGTTACGCCTTCGCAAATGAAACTATGCGATGAGATCTTGCATCTGCGTCCGATGACGGCGTTCTGCTGCACTTCGACGAAGGCTCCAATCTTCGTTTCTTCGCCCACAGTGCAGCCGTAGAGATTGACTAGATCTGGCTGGAAGATCCTGACCCCGTGCCCCAAAACCACGTTGGCAGCAATTGGCATGAAGACCATTGTACCCGGCACCTCTCGCTTCAAGCAGTGCTGGCGGGAAGTTAAAGGTTTTGTTGTACTAGGATCAAAGCGCACAATACAGCAGAATCGCGGGACCATCAACTGACCCTACCGATTGGGACGATTCGCTGCGAGATATCTGCTAGCTGCCGAGCCCCATCTCGCCGCGGGAAAGGACAAAGCCAGTTCCACCGAAACACGGTACACGTTCAGCGCCAATTCTTGGGTCTCTAGACCGGCTCCAGTTCCTTTTCCTCCGCCTGCCCGATTAGGCTTTCGAACTGGCGCTTGTCCAGACAGACGGCGTGCTGCCCGTAGCGGGCTTCCTTGCCTGTGACATGCCAGTAGGGCATCCAGCAGAACTGCTTGCCGTCGTAGGTCTCGAGAACTACGAGGAACGGATAGAACGTGACCTCTTCCTCCTCTTCGCCCAACCATGACTCGAGCTTCTCCGGCAGGAGTGCCGAAACTACTTTGTACTCGTTGTCGCCGGCACCCAGGGGAAAGTCGAGAGTGAGGCGCAGATCGCGTGGTCCGCCGCAAACCGGGCAGGGTTCCGGGGCTAGTTTGGTGAAATCGTGGAGAGTGTCGAACAGCTTCTGGTGGGTGGGATGCTTCTTATGACATTCAGTACAGTAATAGAATTGCGCAGCCACGTGCAGGCCTCCTTTCCTGGAACGCCCGCTAGTCCTGTCGCAGCCTAAGGCTCGATCGTAGCCTCATCGATCAGCATGATGGGGATATCGTCCTTCACCGCGTACACCCGGTGGCATTGGGTACATTTCAGGCTTTCCGGCTTTGCGCGGTACTCGAGCGTCTGCTTGCAGGCTGGACAAACCAGCATTTCCAGGAGGTCTTTGGCAACCATGACTGGGCATTCTACGACACGGGCTGGAGCAGGCATGTGACGAGGCTCACAGTGGCGGGAAGTGGGAATCACCACCGCGGCACAGAGTCAACAAAGAAAAGGAGCTCCGAATCCTTTTTCTCCAGCTCTAACAGTAACCTTCTCCGTAGACTCAGGCTTATCCGTTTCTCAATGCCTCCGTGGTGAATCCCCGCAAATCTCCTGTAAGATTTGAGTGCGGAGGACTAAAGCCGAAACGATGCCAGCTCTCATTCTTGACGGAACCAAAATCGCACAAGAGATTCGCGCAGAAGTGGCCGCCGAGGTGAAAACCAGGGTGGCGGCTGGGGCTCGTCCCGGACTGGCAGTGGTCCTCGTGGGACACGATCCGGCTTCCGAAATCTACGTCCGCGGCAAGGTCAAAGCCTGCGAGGAGGTCGGGATTTACAGCGAGAAGTTGACGCCTCCAGAGTCGGCCACTACGGGCGAGTTGCTTCAAATGATCGAGGACTTGAACCAGCGGGACGATATCGACGGCATCCTGGTGCAGCTTCCTTTGCCGTCGCAAGTGGACTCGAAGAAGGTGCTGATGTGGGTCGATCCCGCCAAGGATGTTGACGGATTTCACCCGATGAACGTCGGTTTTCTTTCCACACAGCGGCCCGGACTGGTGCCGTGCACGCCGGGCGGTGTCATGGAAATCTTGAAGCGAAGCAACATTCCCATCGCCGGTCAAGAAGTGGTCGTGGTGGGGCGCAGCGACATCGTGGGCAAGCCGGTAGCCATGCTGCTCACCAATGCCAACGCGACCGTGACGATCTGCCATTCAAAGACGCGCGACCTGCCCGGCGTCTGCCGGCGAGCCGATATCCTGGTGGCGGCCATCGGGCGAGCGGGAATGATCACCAAAGAGTTTGTGAAGCCGGGTGCAACGGTGATTGACGTAGGCATGAATACTGTTACCGATCCCAGGGAATTTCAGAGATTCTTCGCCGGCAATGCGAAGAGGGAAGAGACTTTCCGGAAGAAGGGATCGACACTGATCGGCGACGTGCATCCGGAAGTCTCCGAAGTTGCCGGAGCCTTGACGCCGGTCCCGGGCGGAGTCGGGCCGCTGACCATCGCCATGCTGATGTTCAATACAGTGAAGGCAGCGAAGATGCGGCGCGGCAACGGAGTGCGGGAACTTTCGAGAGTCTAGTACACCCTGGGACACGGAAGTCGCGAAGCGGGAAGAGAACCCAAAGAGAAAATCATTGTGTGCGGCACGGTTCCCGTTGTTTCATCATTTTTGACTATTTCCTCCGCGCATTCTGTGTCTCCGTGGTGAAAACGAACAATGAAAAACCCATGCTGAAAGTCGGGCTGACGGGTGGCATCGCGGTCGGAAAATCCGTTGTGGGCGGGATGTTTGTCGCACTGGGAGCGCATCTGGTGCAAGCCGACCGTATCGCCCGCTCGCTGATGCAGCCGGGTGAGCCGGTCTATAACGAGGTCGTTCGGCATTTTGGACGCGGGATCCTCAATCCCGACGGCAGCGTGAACCGGGGCAAACTCGCCGAACTGGCCTTTCGTTCTCCCACACCGAATCAGCGCTCCCCGCGTGTCACCGACCTTAATCGCATTGTGCACCCGGCAGTGATTCGCAGCCAGGAAGAATGGATGCATGCCATCAGCCTCCAGGATCCGCACGGAGTGGCGATGGTTGAGGCAGCCTTGCTCATCGAAGCAGGCGCGGCCGAGCGTTTTGACCGGCTGATTGTGGTGACCTGTGATATGGAGCAGCGCGTGCAGCGATTCGCGAAAAGGCAGAAGGTCGATGTTGAGATCGCGCGCGCCGACGTTGCGCGGCGTGTGGCTGCCCAGCTTCCCGACGAGGAGAAAATAAAAGCCGCGGATTATGTGATCGACAACTCCGGGTCAATGGAGCACACTCGTGAACAAGTCCATCTGATCTGGGAAAAAATGTGCGCCACGCTCTAGAATAAAATCCGCCTTATCGAGCTCAAGCCGGTTCGCTCACCCTCGCTCATGCGTTCCGTTTTGCCCGCTCATTCAGCTAAATAATGCCATTTCGCAACAGTCGCGCCGAATTGCTCGTACGCGAGAGTCCAGTCATCGAAACTGATTGACGGTCCGAATTAGTCAAGCCGGAGATGAAATGCTCTTCAGACAGATTGCCGTTCTCTTCATCAGCCTCGGAACTGTGAGCGGCTTCGCACAAAGCGATTCCCGTCGAACGGACATTGATAAGTATCTGCAGCCGTACGTTCAGAGCAACAATTTTTCCGGCGCGGTGCTCATTTCAAAGGATGGAAAAGAAGTTTTCAAGAAGGCCTATGGCTTTGCTAATCGCAAAAGCCGCGTCCAAAATACCACCGAAACGCAATTCCACATCGCATCGGTCTCGATGCAGTTTACGGCAGCTACGGTCTTGCGTCTCGTTGACGCGGGCTCGATCAAGCTGGATGAAAGTGTGGGCACTTTCCTTTCGGGAATCCAGAGAGCGGACAAAATCACAGTCCGCGACCTCCTGATGCAGCGTTCAGGACTGCCGGACATCAATGGCCTTCCCGAGTACGATGAGGTCCTCCAACGCCATCAGACACCTGCGAGCCTGATTTCCAAGATCCGGGATAAGCCCCTGCTTTTCGACCCGGGTACGAAATACCTGCACGAGGAGCATTCTGCATACAACCTTCTCGCCTTAATCGTCGAAAAAAAGACTGGCCTGTCATTTGCCGATGCGGTCCAGCAGTCGGTGTTTCGCCCCATTGGGTTGAACCACTCAGGTCTGGACGACGACTCTATCTACCCGACGATTCGCATGGCTGAGGGTAACGAGCCGGAGGGGGCTTACGGATTGAGGCCGGCCAAAGCGATTCATTGGTCTGCCAAGACGGGGAACGGCTCGGTCTGTACAACAGTCACCGATGCGGCACGATGGGTAGATGCTCTGTTCTCCAGTAGCTTCTTGAGCCCGGCATCCCGCGGGTTGGTGCTCGATACTTCCACCAGGGTTGGTTATGGGTGGTTCCGGGGCCAGAACAAGCGGTTTGGTGAAACGGCCTACTACATGAATGGGAGGGCTCCCGGGTTTTCCTCGTTCGTGCGTTATTTGCCCGGTTCCAAATTGACCGTGGTAGTTCTGAGCAACGTCTATTCGTCAGCGACGACGACAATCGGCTACGATCTTGCCGCCTTATCCCTCGGCCAGCACTACCAATCACTTCACATTCGAAACATTGGCCCTGCAGCATTGAAACGCTGTATCGGCACATTCCGGTTTGGTGCGGATTTCTATCAGGCGAACGCGACAGTGACCCTGGTGGCACTCGACAAGGGATTGGAGATGCGCTGGCCGTCTGGTGAGACTTCAATTCTTATTCCACTTGGCGATGACCGTTTCGTCGATAGATCATATTGGGCAGACGTCAGGATTGAACGTGATCGATCGGAAAAACCTGTGACCCTTATCTACGATCAGTTTCGAGGAACACCATTCCACTGACCGCCGTTCCCAGGTCGGGTGTCGGGGTGCCGGACCCGCTGCAATTGTTTAAAATTATATTTAGGGACCTTTCGGCTCCCGGGCATCGTACACATCTTCAGTCATCGGCTCAGCAGGAACTTGAGCGTATGGGAATCGGAGTGTTGAGCGTATGAAATTAGTGCGGCCTTTGGCCCTCGCGATAGCGATCGCATTTGCATTCTTCTACTTCACGACATGGCGACCAAATTCGCCGGGGGAGATGCATCCTGTGGATTGGTTCTCCCGACCCGACCGGGTGGAGATCACGGAGGCCGCGCCCAACGAGACCCTCGACGGAGAAGAACAAAACAATATCTCCGTGTATAAGCGGAACATCCCGTCGGTGGTCAACATCACATCGCGGGCCATGACGTTTGACTTCTTCTATGGGCTCGTGCCGCAGGAAGGGCAGGGGTCGGGGTTCGTCATCGACAAGGAAGGGCACATTCTCACGAACTACCACGTCATCGCTGACGCGCGGCAGGTGGAAGTGACAATGCACAACCGCAAGAAATACAAAGCCACCGTCGTGGGCACCGACCCGTCACACGACCTGGCCGTCATTCAGATCAAGGCTCCAGAACTGGTTCCCGCTGTTCTGGGCGACTCGCGCAACCTGCAGGTTGGGCAGAAGGTCTATGCCATTGGCAATCCCTTTGGCCTGGCCGGGACCATGACCCGCGGCATCGTGAGTTCGATTCGGCCCGTGCGCGAACCCAATGGCGCGACCATTGATGAGGCCATCCAGACGGATGCGGCCATCAATCCGGGCAATTCCGGTGGGCCCTTGATGAACTGGCACGGCGAAGTCATCGGGATCAATACGATGATCCTGTCAAATGTCGGGCAGAATGCCGGCATTGGATTCGCCATCCCGATCAACACGGCCAAGGCTGTTCTGAATGACCTGATGACGCTGGGACGCGTGCGCCGTCCAGCCCTCGGCGTCCGGACGGTACCCATCAGCCCAGAACTGGCGGAAGAGATTGGTTTGCCGGTCGATTACGGATTGCTGATCATTGGCGTCGTTCCGGGCAGCGCCGCCGATCAGGCCGGTTTGCGTGCCGGCACAGAGCGCGCCTATCTGGGAAACATTCCGATCATGTTGGGCGGAGACCTGCTAGTTGCGATCGATGGCGAGAAGATCCAGGATCAGGATGACCTGGCGCAGATGATGAACAATCACCGGGCAGGCGATAGCGTCAAGGTCACGATCTACCGCGGCAAGCGGAAGATGGAAATCGACGTGTTACTCGGCGAGGCGCGCCAGCAGGTTTAGCTGCGATGTAATGATGTCCCTGCGCTATTGCTCGGCGAACTCCAGAGTAATCACGCCTTTGCTGACAGTCGGAGCGGGTTCGAACTTCCACTGCTTTACTGCCGCAATCGCGGACGTCTCGAATACTGGATTGCCGCCTACCATCTTGGCCGTAGTAACTGACCCGGCCGGGTTGATCTCAACCTCGATCTTCACTTTGCCCGAAAGATGCATCTTTTTGGCCAGCGACGGGTAGGCCGGCGCTGCTCTTTCCACCACGCGGCGCGAGGATTCCTGCGCGGGTGAGGCCGCTACGACAATCAATCCTGCGGCGAAGATCAGGTACGCGCACATCCACGCCAGGGTTTTCCTGGACTCTACTCGAACACTCATTAATGCCTTACCTTCCTGTCTGTACGTCAGTGGAGCTCCACCGGAACTGCATCACAACGCCGTCAGCTTAAAGTTGGTGATTCGTCCGAAGGGTGCTGTCTTCGGTTCAACAATAAGGTTGTCGAGCACTGCGCGATGCCAGACACAGGATTGGTCTGTGACGACTTGCGATTCTGGAACTCCGTCGCAGTGCAACTCTTGTGTGAGTGTAGAAGGCAGCTACGTTACGAGAGAAGATAACGCCGGTAACGTGGACTCATCCCAGATTGGCGAACGGGCCATATCCTTTGACGATTGCGCAAGCCTGCGCCATCGTTTAAGCTATCCACCTGCTTATGACCGCCGTCCTTTAATTCGGCGCCTGCCGTCCTGAGCGATGCGCGCGACATTCTCGTGCGCACGTTTCTCCATGTGTCGCACTCAGAGAGGACATTTCAATGAATTTTGTCGATAGGGCGCTCGCCCGTCGCCTGGAGTCATGCGAGGAAATGCCGCAGGTGCTGTACGCAAGAGTATTCCGCAACTTACGGCCAGAAATCGGCGCTGCCGAAGAAGAGATCTGCGGGGGCCACATGGTGTTTGCCGGACTTGGTTCCCCCATCGGACGTGTGACGGGCGCCGGCTTCGAGCGGCCCCTGACAACAGAAGACTTGGACCGCATTGAGCACTTCTACCGAGAACGAAAGGCTCCCTCCCAGGTCGATCTGACGCCGCTGCACCGGCCCGAAATTTTCGAAATGTTCAAAGAGCGCGGTTACGCAATCGCTGAGTTGAACAACGTTCTGTATCGCAAGTTGGATTTGTCGGATGTCTTTTCGCCCCCTCCACCGCATTGTGAGATCCGTCGTTCGCCTCCGGAAGAGGCCGAGATCGCGGGCTGCATCGTAGAGAGTGCTTTCTTCCCCGACGGCGCGCCCGAGGCGTTTCGGGGTCTGATCACGCCGCTCTATCAGATGCCGGACGCCCTTCCCTTCGTCGCAGTGGTCGATGGAAAGCCCGTCGCCTGCGGTACTGGGGTCGTCATTCGCGAGCACAGAGTGTTTGCGCTCGGCGGTGCGGGCACGCTCGCCGCCTACCGCGGACGAGGCCTGCAGACAGCTCTCTTGTGTGCTCGCATGAAGGCGGCGCTCGAAGCCGGATGTGAATATGCGGTGGTGGTCACACAGGGAGGCACAACATCACAGCGCAACGCCGAGCGGTTAGGACTGCAAGTCGCCTACAGCAAAGTAACAGTGATCAAGAATCTTGTGTAGGGGCGGACGCCTTCGTCCGCCCCGCTCGCAAAGCGAGCGTGTCCACAGTATGGGAACCCGAGGTGCGCGACCGCTTTTCCACCTCTCGTTTTTATCCAAGAGAGAGGCCCCGATCACCAGAATCGGGACCCACGCGGCGCTACGATAGCTAAAGATGAGTACCGAAAACCTCACGCTGCAGGGCAAATCCATCCGCCTCGAACCGTTGGCGCACCACCACGTAAGAGGCCTGGTTGCGGCCGCGGCTGGCGATCCGACTCTTTACCGCTGGAGCCCTGTTCCGCAGGGAAAGACTGAGGCTGAACGCTATGTCGACACTGCCCTCGCATGGCGTGACGCGGGTACGGCTGTGCCGTTCGCCATCGTCCGCATGCAAGACCAGGTCGTGATCGGTTCGACTCGCTTCTGGAACATCGAGCGATGGGCCTGGCCCCAGGGGCATCCGTTATATCGCCGCCATGCGCCTGATGCGTGTGAGATCGGCTATACATGGCTCGCACAATCTGCGGTGCGGACCGGTGCGAACACTGAGGCAAAACTCCTGATGCTGCGCCACGCTTTCGAAGTCTGGCAGGTGCTGCGCGTCTGCTTTCATACAGACTTCCGAAATCAGCGATCGCGCACGGCTCTGGAACGCATCGGCGCCCAGTTCGAGGGCATCTTGCGTGCTCACCGAATGGCGGCCGATTTCATCCCGCGTGACTCGGTCCGGTACTCGATCCTGGCTTCGGAGTGGCCGGCAGTAAAAACGAGGCTGCTCTCATTCCTGCAGCGCGTTTAGGTCTACGCGACGATCTGAGATTTAATCCCGTAGGCCTTTGTCCACTCGTCCTGCTGTTCCTGATTGGCTGGCCATTGGAAGCAGAGTCCATAGCCGTCGGGATCTTTGAACCACAGCTGTCTCATTCCATAGGGAGCAACCTTCGGCGGCTGCAGTCTGACTCCGTGATTGAGCAGATGCTTATACGCCGAATCAAGATCTTCGCAACCGAAAAACAAGCATGTGTCTTCATGGGCAGCGATGCGGGCGGGGTCGGGAACGGGCGGGCGCTTATCGGATTCGTAGGCAGCGTTGAGCATTACTTCGGCGCCCTTCAGCCGCAGGGCACACCAGTTGCAGTGATCTCCGGGCTCCGAGGATGCCCACACCGTGAATGCCAGGACGTCGCGATAGAAGCGAATCGAGGTCGGCATGTCATAGACCTGCAGTAGCGGAGCGACTCCTTGAATGTCCATAGATAGATCATCCTCCCGCTCATTGCGACCACTGTATCAGAGCATTTAACGTTTCGGTTCTCGGCGTGATCGCTCTTCTGACAGGTACGATCGGCAGCCCTTCCTCGCCCCTCGCCGAATCAGAGCTAGGAGTCCGGCAGTGGGCAGTACAATGGGCGAGGCAGACGCCGAAAGCGGCTCCGATTGGATCCGGACTATGCCAGTAACGTACAGCATTGATCCAGTGCGGAAACTGATCCGTACGACCTGCAGTGGCCAGGCCACGCTGCAAGAGATCATTGACCACTTTCAGACGCTAAGCACCGACCCGCAGTGCGCGGGTTCACTGGATGTGATGTTGGATGTGAGTGGTTCGGAGTTATTTCCCGACAGCCAAAACCTCGCGCGTGTTGTCACCGAGTTGGCTAAAGTCAGCGAGAAAATCCAGTTCAGACTGTGTGCCATCAACGCTGGTCAAGACACAATGTTCGGCATGATGAGGATGTTTGAGGTCTACGCGGGGAAATATTTCAAAGCGGTCCGTGTGTTTCGGAGCCCGGCTGACATCGAAAAGTGGCTCGACTCATACCAGATTGGAGACGCACCCGCGAGCGGTTCCTCTTTCTAACAGCGGTTCGGAATGGCACGTCCTCCCTTTTCAGATTGACTCTAAAGGCTGGCCTCGGCTAGCCTCAAGAGTCTCCTCCAATTTTGGGTTTCCTCAAAAAGCATGCGATCTCCGCATCGATACCTTGTCCTTTGGCTGTTAACGACTCTTTGTCTCGTCCCAACCCTCGTTGCCTCCACCCGTCCCGTGCACGCGCAGCACGGGATGGTGGTGAGCGTGCACGATCTGGCCTCTCAAGTGGGCGCAGAGACTCTTCAGGCGGGAGGCAATGCTGTTGATGCCGCCGTGGCCACGGGTTTCGCGCTGGCAGTCGTCCATCCTCCGGCCGGCAATATCGGTGGTGGGGGCTTCATGCTGATTCGCATGGCCGATGGCGCCACTCATTTTGTCGATTATCGCGAGAAGGCTCCGGCCGCCGCGACCCGCGACATGTATCTCGACTCGAAGGGCAATGTCATCGAGGGAGCCAGCGAATACGGCTACAAATCGATCGGAGTGCCGGGATCGGTAGCTGGCATGGTTTACGCCGAAAAGAAGTTTGGCAAGCTGACTTTGAGACAAGTAATAGCCCCGGCGATCAAGCTCGCACGCGAGGGATTCGCCTTGAGCTGGGAAGAAGCTCATGATTTGCACGATTCTCATCTGTCGCGGTTCCCCGAATCGCGGCGAGTCTTTCAGCGCAATGGGGATTACTACAAAACGGGAGAGCTTTTCCGCCAACCTGATTTGGCCCGCACCTTGGAGCGGATCTCGGAGAACCCCGATGATTTCTATCACGGGGCCCTGGCTCGCGAACTCGCAGCGGCTTTGCAGAAAGGCGGGAGTCTGATCACGGCGGACGATCTGGCTCAGTATGAGGTGAAAGAGCGCGAACCGGTGCGCGGCAACTATCGGGGCTACGAGGTGATCAGCGCGCCACCACCTTCCTCCGGCGGCATCGTGCTAATCGAGTCGCTCAACATTCTCGAGGGCTACAATCTCGCGAAGATGGAGAGTCGCTCGGCCGAGTCCATTCACTTTACGACGGAAGCCTACCGCCGCGCATTTTTCGATCGGGCGGAGTTTCTGGGAGATCCCGACTTCGCCAAAATTCCCGTCGCTCAGCTTCTCGACAAGAAATATGCCGCGGCGTGGCGCGATACGATCGATCTGAAGCATGCCAGCGTAAGCAAAGAATTGAAGCGTCCAGCCGTCTTCAGCGAGCTGGAGCAGTACGCCGAGACGCATCCCGCAGCATTTGCCCCGCGCGAGTCAAACCACACGACTCACTACTCCGTCGTCGATGCGGAAGGCAATGCCGTCGCTGTGACCACCACTATCAACGACTGGTTCGGATCGCGCGTCACGGCCGACGGGCTGGGATTCCTGCTCAACGACGAAATGGATGATTTCTCTTCCAAACCTGGAGTCCCGAATGCCGACGGCCTGATTCAGGGCGCTGCCAATGAAATCGGGCCGGGCAAGCGGCCGCTGTCTTCGATGACCCCCACGATCGTCGTACATAGTGGGAAGGCGGTGCTGGTGTTGGGGTCGCCGGGTAGTTCGAAAATCATTACCACGGTGGCCAACGTGCTGATGGGAGTTCTCGACTACGGAATGAATCTCCAGGAGGCTGTGGATGCCCCGCGATTCCACAATCAGTGGATGCCGGACGTCTTGAACGTCGAAAAGTGGTTCTCACCTGACACCTTGGCAGCACTCGGGAAAATGGGATACACCGTTCAGATCGGCCTGCACGACAGCGAGCAGGTCGAACCGTACTGGAGCGACGCCGAGTGTGTCGCCGTGGATGAGAAAACCGGCGAGCGCATGGGTGCCACCGATGAGCGCAATAGCCGGGGCAAGGCCGTGGGATACTAAATCATTGAAGATTTCAGATTTCAGATTGCCGGTTGAAACGCGTGCCTTCCGGGAACCTGCAATCTAAAATCTAAAATCAGAAATCTGCAATCAAACAGTGATGAGTCTGCAATACTAAATAGCTATGCAGAGAGCGGTCTCAACCTATCTATTCGTGAAGGAGCGCCTGCATCCCGGCATCCTCGACGGACTCGCGCGCAGCGGTGTGCAGGCCATTGAGATCTTTGCGGCGCGCCAGCATCTCGACTACGCCAACCGCAAGCAACATGTGAAGGAAATCGCTGAGTGGTTCCGCGCCAGCGGCATTCCGCTGAACTCAGTGCATTCCCCTCTTTATGCCGATTATGAATGGGGACGCGCGGGAGCTCCACCGGTGAACGTCGCTTCAACCGACCGTGCCAGCCGGATCGAGGCGATGGACGAGATCAAGCGCGCTCTGGAGATCGCCGAGCAGATTCCCTTCCGATTTCTGGTGCAGCATCTGGGAACGCCGAACGAGAGCTTCAGCGAGAAGAAGTTCGAAGCGGCGATGACTTCGATTGAGCATCTGCGGGCTTTCGCCAAGCCGCTTGGTGTGAAGATTCTGCTGGAGAACATTCCGAATGAGCTTTCGAGTCCTGACAAGCTGGTGGAACTCATCCACAACGCTCACTTTGACGACGTGGGAGTGTGCTTCGACTTCGGGCATGCGCACATCATGAGTTCGGTCGGCGAGGCGTTCGAGATCTTGCGAACCTACATTTGTTCCACGCACGTGCACGATAACGATAAAGACAAAGACCTCCACCTGTGGCCGGGGCAGGGAACCATTGACTGGAAACAGGCCGTGGAGTTGCTGCGCACCGCCCCGCAGCGCCCGCCGATGCTGCTGGAACTGGGAGAGGACGAGAAGGTGAATCCGCTGGAGAAGCTTGGCGAAGCTTTTGACAAGCTCGAAGCCAACTAGGTTCCAAAGTCTCGGTTCAGAGTTGTTCGAATTGCACGGAATCTTGTTCTTGACACCTTGAGAAATTGAAACCTTAATACCAAATTTCTATGCCGCCTGTTACAACCATCTCAGACATCGGCAAGCACGAAAGCCAGACCGTGACCATTCGCGGCTGGCTCTACAACCTCCGCGAGAGCGGGAAGCTCTTGTTCCCGCAGTTTCGCGACGGATCGGGAATTATCCAGGGTGTTGTTCCCAAGAATGCCGTCACTCCTGAAGTGTTTGACGCGGTCAAAACACTGACCCAGGAATCGAGCGTGATCGTCGAAGGCAAAGTGCGTGCCGACAAACGAGCGCCCGGCGGATACGAACTCGATGTTCAAAATGTGCAGGTCGTGCAACGCGTGCCGGAGAGCGATCCCTACCCGATCACTCCCAAGGAGCACGGCACCGATTTCCTGATGGAGCATCGCCATCTGTGGGTGCGCTCGCAGCGGCAGGCGGCAATCTTGCGCGTTCGCGCTGAGATCATCAAAGCGGCCCGCGATTTCCTCGATGATCACGGATTCACGCTCACCGATCCGCCCATCATCACTCCGGCCGCTTGTGAAGGCACAACGACGCTCTTTCCTGTCGACTATTTCGAAGACCAGGCTTACCTGACGCAATCCGGTCAGCTCTACGCCGAAGCCATGGCAATGGCGTTGGGCAAGGTCTATTCGTTCGGCCCGACGTTCCGCGCCGAAAAATCGAAAACTCGTCGTCATCTCACCGAATTCTGGATGGTCGAGCCGGAAGTGGCCTATGCCACGCTCGACGACGTAATGGAACTTGCCGAGGGCCTGATCAGTTTCATCGTGAAGCGCTGCGTGGAGAAGCGGCGCACGGATCTGCAGACGATCGGCCGAGACATTTCAAAACTGGAGAAGATCGAACCACCATTTCCGCGCATCAGCTACGACGATGCTGTGAAGAATTTGCAGGAAGGCTATGCCAAGGGAGCTCTCGAATCGAAGTTCGAGTGGGGCGGAGATCTCGGTTCTCCCGACGAAACGTATCTCTCGTCGCAGTTTGACAAGCCGGTGATGGTGCACCGTTATCCTGCCAAGGTAAAGGCGTTTTATATGGAGCCCGATCCGGAACGGCCGGAACTGGCGCTCTGCGTCGATGTCCTCGCGCCAGAAGGCTATGGCGAAATCGTTGGCGGCTCCCAGCGTATGGCTTCGCACGAATTGTTGCTCCAGCGGATTCACCAGCATGGACTGCCCGAGTCAGCGTTTAAGTGGTATCTCGACTTGCGCAAGTTTGGCACCGTGCCGCATGGCGGCTTCGGCATGGGGATTGAGCGTGCCGTAGCGTGGATCTGCGGCCTGGAGCACGTGCGCGAAACCATTCCCTTCCCTCGAATGCTATACCGGTTGTACCCATGAAAACCCAGTATCTCTGGGAGGATCTCCATGAAGAGATTTCTCTGGTTGTTGCTAGTCTTGTCGACATCCGTCCTGGCTCAACGCCCCGAGCAAGCGCCTGACGTTCCGGTGGAGAAGTGGACCGGCAAAACCATTATGCTGATCGGTGCGCACGCCGACGATGACGCCCTTTCCCACGGCACCCTTGCACTACTGCAGGCGCACGGAAATCAGATTTACGTCGTTACGCTAACGACCGGCAACGTAGGCACCCAGGACCCAAATTTGTCCCGCACCCAGTTGGCGGATATCCGCCGTCGGGAAGAACTGGCAGCGTTAGCGGACTTGGGCGTTCCTGCCGACCACTACATTAACCTCGGATACGACGACGGCCTGCTGGAGTTTGAAGATCGCAAGGCCGTCGTGGAAAATCTCGTGCGCTGGATTCGCAGATTGCGCCCCACAGTGCTCATGTCCTGGGACCCCGGCAAGAATTATCAGCGCTGGCACAAGTCCGACCACCGCGCGGCTTCTTACCTGGCGGCAGACGCCGCCCGCGCCGCCATGTGGCGCCTGCTTTTCGAAGGACAGATTACCCAGGAAGGGTTGAAAGAGCACATGATTCCTGAATACCTGTTCTACAACGATTACGATCACGATGACGAGAACACCTGGGTCGATATCAGCGAATTTGTAGAGAAAAAGGTCAACGCCTTTTCCCATTACGTGAGCCAGTACGGCCCGGGATGGAAGAACTACAAACCGAACCCCTCGGACGCGGAACTGAAGCAGATGAAGGACGACGCGCGCAGCCACGTCAGGATCAAGGACGGTAAGCCGGTCGAAGGATTCCGTTACTATAAAGGTCTGCCTGATGGCTTGGGGAAATAGCAAGACTCTATGACAACCACTACAACCGCTTCCTCTTCCAGCACCTCTGGCCGCAGGATTCGCGTCATCGGTGTTCCCCTCGATCTCGGGCAATCGCGCCGCGGTGTTGATATGGGTCCCTCTGCCGTTCGGGTCGCGGGACTCGAAGCGCGTTTGGAAGCGCTAGGCCACGAGGTCGAAGATGGCGGCAATGTCCCGGTAGCGATTCCCGAGCAGAAAAAGGAAGGCGACACCCGCGCCAAATATCTGAAAGAAATTACAGCGACGTGCACGAAACACGCCGACCTCGTATTCAAAACTCTCGAAGCAGGGAAGGTCCCGCTAGCTTTGGGCGGCGATCACTCCATGGCCGTAGGCACCGTCTCGGGCGTGGCTGAGTTCTACCGCAAGCAGAATCAGCGCATCGGTCTGATTTGGATCGACGCCCATACCGACATCAATACGCCCGATTCATCTCCCAGCGGGAACGTGCACGGCATGCCGCTGGCTGCTCTGATGGGGCTCTGGCCAGGCGATCTCGCCAAAATCTACGACTTCTCACCCAAGGTGAGACCGGAGAACTGTGTGCTGGTCGGCGTGCGCGACATCGACGCTGTCGAAAAAGAAAACGTCCGCAAGACGGGCATCGGAGTCTTTACCATGCGCGACATCGACGAGCGCGGTATGCGCACTGTAATGGAAGAGGCCCTCCGCATCGCCGGACGCGGCACCGCCGGCTATCACATCTCCCTCGACATGGACTGGGTCGATCCCGAAGATGCCCCCGGTGTAGGCACTCCCGTCCGCGGTGGTGCAACCTACCGCGAAGCTCACTTGGCCATGGAGATCATCGCCGACCACGGCCGCATGCTGAGCTTCGAGATTGTCGAAGTGAATCCCGTCATCGACGAGCACAACCAGACCGCTGACCTCGCCGTCGAACTCGCGCTCTCCGCCTTCGGCAAGAAGATTTTGTAGCACACTGTAGTAGGCGGGAAGAGCACGCCCGGGTCTGATACCGAGTCGAGCCGTTGCCGAGCATATCCCAAGACCGCGAGCTACAGATCCGGACCCAAAAGACGCCTCAAAACTTGCAAAAGGGGGGTGTGCGCGTAATGGCGATATTGCGTCAACTACGTGGCTTCGCTCATCGCGAATTAAATCTCCCACGCTGTAGGATGTAACCTTGCCCGTACCAAATCTGCTGTTTTCTTGAGCGATTCAGACTGCGCGTTTCGCCAGACAGCACTGCCGTGAGCACCGGCAGCATCAGCAAGAACATTGGCGGCGAAGGAGGGGACAGCGTTCGTTACGCACATGAATTTGAAGGAACTGTCAGAAGCCGCATCAGCACGACCGGCGGCGTCGTGCGCGTCAGCCTCAGCAGCACAAGATGCAGCATAAGCAACACTATAAGCGGGTGAAGTTGGCGAGACACGCGAATCACAAGCGGCAACTTCTACCACCCTTTTAATTTCTTCAACCGTTGCTTCCCCTTCTGCCCAGAGCCGTGAAACACGGACGCACTCTCGCGAACTCGTTTCCTCCTTGGGCAAGTAAGGGAGAACGGTCTCAGCTCAATCGCAAACGACCAGAAGAATCTCCTGTTTCGTTGGCCAACCTTCGGTACCGATCATCGCCCCACAGAGCCGAATTAGTTCGTGGCCATCCTCACATTTCTGCCACACTTCGGCTAGTGTCTCGGCCCCTGCGAGATTCTTGATGTGGGATGGAATGCTCTCACATCCTCGAACCATATTCCCCTTCTCCTGGATTGGTACTGGCCATCTTAGTGGATGTATCAGGCCATGTCACAAGTGAGCCATAGGAAAACTTTTTTGCCTGACGGTAGATAAGCGATGTAGGCGTCTACATTCGTTGACTCAGCATCCAGGATTGCTGATCAGTCTAGCCCGTATCCTGCTGTCGCCGTTAAGGGCCACACCGTTAGAACTCGCGCGCAATCAGCTCCGGCAGCTCCGCGATGCTGTTGATGATATGCGTATGTGGCTCCCGCTCCAGATTCTCGCGCTCGTGCGTGCCAGTCAGCACTCCAATCACTCCTGCAACACCCGCGTTTGATCCTGACCGCAGGTCCAGCGGAGTATCCCCCACATTAACGACTTCCTTCACGCTCCTGACGCCCGTCGCCTCCATCGCGCGAAAAATCATGTACGGCGCCGGACGCCCCTCGCGGACATCGCTGCTCGAAATATTCGCGGCAAAAAAATCCCTCCACCCCGTTTGGTTCAGAACCAGATCGCTGATCTCCCGGTAGAACCCGGTTGTAGTGGCCATAAGCATGCCGCGCTCCCGGCACCAGCGGAACGTCTCCAGCGCTCCTGCGATAGGGACAACCTCCTCCGAATAGCATCGCTCCAATTCCGCGCGAAAGCAGCGGTAGGAGGTTTCGACTCTCTCCTCGACCGCGCCTTTGGGATCGGCTCGCGTGACGAAGTGCCGGATGACCTCGCGTTTCGACGCCCCCTTCCACTTCTTCAGCTCATCTTCGACGAACGGAATCCCATTCTCCCTCAGCGCGTTGGCGAAGGCGCGGATCACCTCCCCGTGATCTTCGATGAGGGTGCCCGCGATATCAAAGACGACCAGCTTGACCCGAGACATGGCGCGATTGTACCAACGGAACCTCTCCTGAGATTGACGCACGACTGTCTCCCCGTCCACACTGGTTGGGCATGGAAAAGCTTCGGGTCGGGGTTCTTTTCGGAGGCCGCAGCGGCGAACACGAGGTCTCACTGCTGTCGGCTGCATCCGTTCTTAACGCAATCGATAAAGATAAGTACGAGGTCGTGCCCATCGGCATCACCAAGGATGGTCGCTGGCTCACCGCCGAGCACGCCGAGAACCTCCTGAACGGCAAGCTCGTGCTCGAGCCCCGCAACCTTCGCGCCGGAGATCCGCAGAACACCGAGGCTGCCGCCGTGCTCTCGCGCGGCGAAGCGGTCGTTGTTCCTCCGGAACCGGTGCATCGCCAAAGCGGTCTCGTTCCGTTTCAGACCGATGCGACCCCGATGCGCCGCGCCTCCGACCGTGCCATCAACGTCGACGTAATCTTCCCCGTGCTTCACGGCACCTTTGGTGAAGATGGAACCATCCAAGGCCTGCTCGAACTCGCGGACATCCCGTATGTCGGCGCTGGCGTCCTCGGCTCAGCGGCCGGTATGGACAAGGACATCATGAAGTCGCTCTTCATCGCCGCGGGGCTTCCGATCGTGAAGCACGTCTCTATCCTCCGCAGCGATTGGGAGAAGGACCCGAAGAGAATTGAAAAGCAGGTCGCGAAACTGAAGTATCCGGTGTTTGTAAAGCCCGCGAATCTGGGATCCTCGGTCGGCATCAGCAAAGCCCACAACAAGAAAGAACTCGGGCCTGCCATCGAAGAAGCTGCAAAATTCGATCGCAAGATCGTGATCGAGCAAGCGGTGGGTGGCAACGACGCCAAGGCTCGTGAAATTGAATGCTCCGTGCTGGGCAACGACGACCCGCAGGCGTCCGTTCCGGGCGAGATCGTCCCCATCAAAGAGTTCTACGATTACGACGCGAAATATCTCGACGAAGGATCACAACTGATCATCCCGGCCAAGCTGACCAAAGCCGAAGCGAAGAAGGTGCAGGAGTTGGCAGTCAAGGCTTTCAAAGCCGTGGACTGCTCCGGCCTGGCACGCGTTGATTTCCTCATGGATCCCAAGACGCGCAAGATCTACCTGAACGAGATCAACACCATGCCCGGCTTTACCGCGATCAGCATGTATCCGAAGCTGTGGGCAGCCTCAGGCCTGGACTACCCCGATTTGATCGACCGCCTCATCCAACTCGGCATCGAGCGCCACGAGGATAAGAAGAAGAACCAGTACAGTAGGTGAATCTTGAACCGGTGCAAGCTCCTCCTATGCTTGGCTGGATTGCTTCTAACAGATCCCAGCTTGGTCGTAGGCCAGCTCGCTCCGAAAAAGAATCCCCCGTTCAGGTCTACCGAATACCCGAAGGCCGAATTCGCGGTTACGCAGAGCATGCACACCTTCGGCGACATCACGATTCGAATCCTTCACGTGAAACGGAGAAAGCAAAGCGCAACGCCTCCAAGCTACTGTCGCGCGTGGGTGGAAATAAGCCGGGATCAGAAGCTCGTTCGGCGGATCTATTACGACGACTTCGAGCCGGTCGGATCCAAGTATGGGGTCTTTTTGCCCGTGACACAGCCAAGCCCAGACTTGTTCGTCTTGGTCAAAGAGGGAGACTACGATGGACGCTTACTCATCGTGGACCAGGAAGGAAAGTTGACCAATACATTCGGCGGATTCTTTTTTTTCGCCAGTGAAAGGTTCCTTGTGAGCAACTATTCCTCAGACGAGGCCGGACTTGCAGTTTTCGACTTGCAGGCGCACAAGCTCATCTTGCAAACAACTGATCTACCTTATGTTCAACGATGGTACAAGGACCGCGCAGGATACTTCTTCACCGAATCCGAATGGTCAGGTACAAGCGCCGAGCCGCATGAAAAGCAAGGGACTGCTTATCGATTGAACCTGCAGAAGGCGAAAATTGAGGAGATTACCATCACTCCTTCGCAGCTCAAATCGGCTGCTCGCGTCAAGTACGACTTCGATCCACGATCCTATGAGGATTGCGTCTCGAAGTAATTTCGCTATTTCTTTCCCGCCTCGCAAACAAAGTTCGCCGCATCATTCGTATCCCCGCTCCCTTTGTACTTCGCCGCTTGTGGATACGGACACAATGGCCGCGTCATCTTGGCCTTTGTACGGTCCTGCCTTTCGAACTTCGACGCGATAATCGTTGCCGGCGCGGTTCCTTTCTCCACCCACTGCTCCAGTGCGGCATCCACGCTGTGCGAAGGATCAATGAAATTCAAGTCTCCGACCTGCCCAAAAGAATCAGGCCCGGGTCCGCCACTGCAGTGCTGCACCCCCGGTGCCATATAGAGCCGCAGAAAGGAGTCGACATCTTTCTGTCCCATTTTCTTGATGACGCTCCCGAAGTAATTGATCGTATTCAGCGCCGTGATCGCCGGATCATTCCAGCCGTGATACAGAATCAATTTCCCGCCTCGAGCTTTGAACGCCTTCAGGTCCGGATCTGTAGCATTGAGCGCCTGAGCGGTCCTCTCGTTCGCAAGTTTGAGGTCGGCATCTATGTGAAAGTCTTTAAAATCCCAATCAGGTTTTCCATAGACGAAATCAGAAAAGAAACCCTTCCCGAAAAATGCCATCAGGCTCTTCTGTGGCGCTGGTCCGGTGATCCACAGCCCCCATCCGCCCTGTCCCTCTTCAGCCCCGGGTACATAACCTGGATAGACAACATGCCCATTGGAGTCGAGCGTCCCCTCATACAGCTTTTTCAGCGCAGCAACTTGCGGAGCCGTCAGGCACTTGTCGGAGTCCTCCGCCTTGCACTGAATGCTGGCAGGATCGAAGTGGCACTGCCGCGGATCGTTCAGAATTCCATCACGCACGCCGTCGTGTTCGTCGCACGCGGCATTGACTGCCGCAGCAATAGTCGGAATCTTTGTCTGAGGAATGAAACTTGCCGGATCGAGCGTGAGTGCTTGCGTATCGTAGGCCGCAGTCGCGAGCAGGGGCGTCCAGTTGTTCGCTGGCGCGCCCGCGAGAATTCCGTCAAAGTCTTCCGGATACCGCTGCGCTTCCATCAACGCCTCGCGCCCGCCGTCGGAGCATCCCGCGAAATACGATCGCTGTGCAGCCTTGCCGTAGTACGTCTGGGCCAAGGCCTTGGCCACGCGCGTCATCTCATGAATCCCCCGATGGCCGAAGTCAATTACCTTCTCCGGATGCCCGACCGCCCATCCCGCATCAATCGGAGAACCCGTATGTCCAGCGTCGGTAGCCGTTGCGGTATAACCTGCCTTAACCGCCATGCCGAGTTGCATGGTGTCGATAATCCCTGCGAATCCGCCGTTGCCAATGCCTTGTAGTTTTCCGTTCCATCCTGAAGCGGGTAGCCAGACTTCGAGCTTGATGTCGGAATCGGGCGTCGGCTTCGCCTCGGCGACTATGCGGCAAAATGCCGGCAAGCTCTTGTACAACGTCGTGAGATCAACGCCGCTGAATGGCGCCGGAGGCCCTTTGAACTCTCCCGCCGCCACTTGCTGCGCCAGCGTGATCGTCGTGTTCGGAATTTTCGCCGCGCTCAGGTGATCACAGGCATCATCGGCGAAACCTGTTGAGCTCACGCCCAGCAGCAAACCAAGCAATGCCAATCGACAGCATTTCGCATCTCTCATGAGTGCCTCCTGGAACAAGAAGCCGTTACTGCGAGCCCGCCGCTTTCTCCATGAACGCCGCCTCATCGGCCTTCATCTTCTTTAACCCGTCCGTAGGCAGATACACCATGTGGCCCGCATCGTAGGTCGCAAAAGAAATATTATCGCGGTACTTCTGCGGAAGGTTCAGGTGATCGACGGTATAGTTCGCAGCATAGTAGGGAGTCGCCAGATCATAGTAGCCTTCCATGACCAGGATCTTCAGGTAAGGATTCTTCACGATCGCCTGCCGCATCGCCGAAGCCGTGTCGGGGAATCCTTGAATCGCCGATCCCCAATCCCACGTATCTCCGCCCGGGCCTCCGCGCGGCGCGCGCACGTTGTAGGGCATGTCGACCTTGTATCCGAGTTCAGTGCGCAGATAGTTGTTGAAGACGGAAGTGAATGGCGGTTGCGTCGCCGCACCGGTTGGATCGTAGAACGGCGTATCGAGCAGCCCGTTAGGATCAGGTCCGGTATACCTGCCATCGAGCCGTCCCACACGGAGCTTCTGGTCAATAAGAAGATAGTGCGTAAACTTCTGCACGTTGATCCGCAGATTCGCCTCGTCGATCACTTCCTTGCTCAACCCAGTGAAGTGCGCCAGCTGGTCAATGACGTTCTGCCGCTCCTGCGGCGTGAGCGCGTCTCCTTTGTCGAGCGCGCGTTCGTATTCGGTCGACGCCCACTGCTCCGCCTGCTGCCGTGCGCGGTTCATATCCTGCGCCAGATCGGCCGCAAGCTTGTGGTGATAGCCGGCGATCATGGTGAATGACGGAATCAGAAAAGTGTATGGCTGGTCGTTGGTAAAGTTGTCCTCGAGCGTTTGGAAATTCAAGACCGTCGACAGCAGCGTAATCCCGTTGAACGAGATGCCGCGATCGGCAAGGTAGCCGGCAATGCCCGCGGCGCGCGTCGTTCCGTAACTCTCACCGAGAATGTACAGCGGCGACGACCAACGTTCGTTGCGGCTGATGTAGAGCCGTATGAATTCACTGAAAGACTCGATGTCTCCCTTGACGCCCCAGAATTTCTTGAGCAGCTCCGGATCGGCTGCACGACTGAAGCCTGTGTTGATTGCGTCGATGAGCACCAGATCGCTTTTATCCAGCAGCGTGTAGGGGTTGTCCTGAATGCGATACGGCGCCGGCGGCATGAATCCGTCAGGCTGCAGCACGACTCGTTGCGGCCCCAGTGCTCCCATGTGCAGCCAGATCGAGGCCGACCCCGGCCCGCCATTGAACGAGAACGTCAGTGGTCGCTTGGCTGCATCCTCCCCATCAAGTGTGTAGGCGACATAAAACATCTCCGCTTCGATCTTCCCGTCGCCGCGCTTGATGGGCAGTCGCCCCGCAGTCGCCGTGTACTTCAGCACCTTGCCGTCAACGGTGATCTGATGATGCGTCACCACCGGCGGCACCTCGGCCATGTCGTAGTGTTCTTCTTTGTCTTTCTCCTTGTCACTTCCGGCTTCGTGGATCGCTGGCTTCGGCTCCGGAGCCATCTCCGGCTTGGGAGTGGTTTCTGCAGGTTTTTCTGCAGGCGGCGCGGCCGTTTGTTTGCGCGGAGTACCAGACTTCGTAGACTGAGTTTGAGATTGTTGGGCGGGACAGAGGGTGCAAAGAGCAACAAGAAGAAGCAATACTGCAGGAGACCACAGACCTTTCTTCATCCATTCCTCGCTGGTTCGGTTTACGCCCTAGAGATCAAGACCTCTCCCGAGTGCGGGAATTGTACACCGCGCCACCGAGAGGGTGTTGTGAGAGCTCTTTGTTTTCAAAGCACGTCGAACAAAGTTTCAATTTGCAGTGGATCAGCCGCGAAGCGGCGAAAGAATACAGCCCACGGCGCAAGCCGTGGGTGCCGAGTCGGAAATGAGCAAGCCCCGAAGGGGCGAAAGAAGAGCTCGATACCTCTGAAGATCTGACGTCCGCGATTGATTACTCCGATATTTTTTCGAGACTAAATCCAGCCTACTCCTCGCGCAGCGCCTTCACCGGGTCCAGTGCCGCAGCTCGCCGCGCCGGTATCCACGACGACAACGCCGCGATCACCAAAAACAGCACCACCATCGCTACGTATGTTGCCGGATCGCTCGCCCGCACACCGATGAGCATCGCCTTCATCAGCCGCGTCAGTCCAAACGCCGCTACCAGGCCGCACCCGATTCCAATCGCACTCAGGCGGAATCCTTGGCTCACGACCAGCTGAAATACTCTTTTCGGTTCCGCGCCCAGCGCCATGCGTACGCCAATTTCGGCCGTGCGATGCCGCACCGTTGTTGCCAGCACACCGTACAATCCCACTCCTGCCAGTAATCCGGCGACGGTCGCGAACACCCCAATCAGCAGCAAGGAGAATCGGGTTCCCGATTGCGCCTTCTGCATGAGAGCGTCCCCGGTCTGGATCTCGTTCACCACAACTTGAGAGTCCACTTCTCGGACAGCTTCGGTGACGGTATTGGCATAATTCTTGGGATCATTCCGCGTGCGAATCGTCCAGAAATTCACCGCGCCCGATCCCACAAAGGCGTCCGTGAAATAGACCTGTTCCCGCCCGACTTCCGCCAGGGTCGTTTCCCGCTGGTGCCCGACGACCCCAATGACTTGCACCCATTCCGCCTCGGGCGTGCGCACGCGAACCAGAATCCGTCGGCCCACGGCTGATTGCCCGGGGAACGCCTTCCTGGCAAGCAGGTCGTCAATCACGACAAAGTCGCGTTTGGGCAAATTGTCGTCGTCGGTGAACGTCCTTCCTTCCAGCAACGGAACGTGCATAGTTTCGAAATATCCCGGCAGCACAATCGAATTGTCGGTCGCCTGAAACCTGCTTGCGTCCGCCAGCGCTTCCTCGGTTCCCCATCGGATGGGAAAGAATCCAGGCTCGAATGGGTAGCGGTTCGCAGCCGTCACGCTCTCGACGCGTGGAATTGAACGCAGCCGGTCTTTCACCGCGCGCGCGAAAGCGGCAAGCTTCTCGGGTGTATCCGCGTTTCGCGGAGTGCCTGCGATTTGGAAGATCAACAAGCGGTGCGGGTCGAATCCCGGATCGATGTGCTGCAGTTCGAAGAAACTGCGGAACATCAATCCCGATCCCACCAGCAGAACGAATGAAAGCGCCACTTCGGCCATCACGACCACGCTTCGAAGTGCGTTGCCGCCCATCAGTCCTGCATTTCTTCCCGAGCCGCGCAACAGATTGGATACTCCGGGCCGCGATGCGCGCCATGCGGGGAGCATACCGAAAATTCCGATCGCCGCGAGGCACGCCAGCGCCGTGAACCCTAGCACCTGAAGGTTGATCTGGATTGTTTCCAGGCGCGGCAAATCTTCCGGAGCCAATCTTTGCAGGACGCGGATGCCCATCCACGCCAGCCCCAGCCCTGCCGCTGCTCCGATCCCGGCGAGTACCACCGCCTCCGTCAGAAGCGGCTTCAGCAGTCGCCAGCGGTTCCCGCCCAGAGCCGCGCGTACTGCAAGTTCCCGTTCGCGCAATGACGCGCGAACCAGCAGCAGATTAGCTACATTCGCGCACGCAATCAGCAGCAGAAAAATTGCTGCTCCCATTAGGGCAACGATTGCCGGACGCACCTTGGCCACCATGTGCAGCCGCAGCGGCTCCAGCCCGATGTGGTACCCCGCTGTTCCCGAGATCAGATTATTCTTCCGCGTTTCGGCGGCAACCTTCTCCACCGCCTGCTGCGCCTGATCGAGCGCAGTTCCCGGCTTCAGTTTTCCAATCGCGCGAATCCCAAACTGATTCCGGTTGGCCGCATCGTAGTCGAGCCGATTTGCGATCCAAACATCGGGAGCAGGCTCTTCTTCCGCATCTGCAGGAAAGTAGAGCCGGAAATTTGGAGCCAGCACTCCCACGACAATCGGACTTGGTCCGCCGGCCGTCGCACCGATCGTGTGCCCGAGAACTGATGCGTTCGCGCCATACCGCCGCCGGAAATACTCGTAGCTCAATACCGCGAAGGAGGGCTTTTGCGCCGGTTGCGGAGCTCCCGGCGCGGCGGCAGGCTGTGGCGAGCCGTCCTCGTCTTGTAAGTCGCGGCCCATGACGATATTCCCGCCTAGCATGCGGAAAAAATTCGTGGTCGTCGTCGCCATCTTGACCTCTTCGGGAGTGCCATCGTCATGAACGATGACTTGCCGAAAAGTTGTGACCCCGGCGTAATCCTCGAATTCATTCTTAGTCCCGTCGCGCATGTCGATGTAATCGGCGTTGGAAAACGGCATGTCGCGCACGTGGCGCTGGCGCAATTCCATTCCCGCAAACACCAACCGGTCGGCGTCTTTGTAAGGCAGCGGCTGCAATAAGACCGCGTGCGTCACGCTAAAGATTGCGGTACACGCCCCAATGCCGAGTGCAATGGTTACAACCGCAGTCAGTGTGAACAACGGACTGCGCCACAGAACCCGAACCGCGACTTTCCAATTGTGTAGTGCCACAGAACCCTCCCAGGCGTTGGTCTGACATTATCCATCAATGGCGGGGTCGATATGTCTCCTGGGGAGCCACAAGGGGAGGCGAGCCGTAGGCCAGATATTATTGTGGAACGTGACCGAGATAGCCACCGCACCCGCGCAGCCGCAGACCCGGACGGGTTTGCGATTTCTTCTTCTGCGGCTCGGCATCGTCGTGGTGTCTCTTCTTGTCTTTCTCTGGCTTCATGGCGTGCTGATCCTTGTGGCTTGCCGGTGGATCGACCCGCCGACAACCGCGGTGCACATGCAGCGCCGTTTTCAAGCGTGGATTCATCACACGCCGTATCGCGAACGCTACAAGTTCATTCCACTCAGCCAAATCTCGCCGGATCTTCAGCACGCCGTAATTGCTGCCGAGGACACGCGTTTCTACCAGCACGACGGATTCGATTGGGCCGAAATCCAGATCGCCGCCAAAGAGGACCTGGAAGGGGAACGCACGCGCGGCGCGTCGACGATCACGCAGCAACTCGTGAAGAACCTTTTTTTTGGTACCAACCGTTCTATTCTGCGCAAGGGCGCGGAGGCCTCGCTGGTGCCGGTGGCGGAATTTGTACTGGGCAAGCGACGCATTCTGGAGATCTATCTCAACGTGGTCGAGTGGGGGCCCGGCGTCTATGGTGCGGATGCGGCGAGTCATTATTACGACGGAATCCCGGCGCGGAATATTGGACGCGAACGGGCGGCACGGCTGGCCGCCATCCTGCCGGCTCCTCTGAAGCGGCGGCCCGAGCGCATGAATAGCTACAGTGCGATCATCCTGAGGCGGATGGGGCAGCTGGGGTGGTAGTCGCGGCCAGATCTGGTCCACAAGTGTTCCTGCAGGAACACATCGTCATCACGGAATTGGGTATACGATAACGTCATGACAGATAAGCTCAAGAAACGAAGGCGACAAAAAGCACGACGGCGGGGCATCAGAGTTGGCGACCTGCACGCGTCGGTGGAAGACGACCTGCTATCGCTGGCGGAGGAGAAGGGCGCGGAGTCTCGCTGGAGCCGGCCGCGCAAGCGGAGAATCTCGTTGCGCGTGGATGTGGAAGTAGTGGACTGGTTCAAGTCCAAAGGCCCAGGCTACCAGACGCGAATGAACCGGATATTGAGAAGAGTCATGCTGGAAGGGAAGAAGCAGGCAGGGGAGAAGTAGAGGGATCGGACATCATTCCTGCCAAAGCTAAACTTGAATGGCCGGCGATCCGCGGAGGAGAACAAGTGGGTGTCGTGCTTGTGGCGAGGGCCCACCCTCACGCCAAGATCGCGGGAAGGGTGGGGCAACCTCTTGAGCAGTCTTGATTCGAAGAGGATCGGCCAGCCTCCCCCTATTCTCCCTAGTCTTCGATGGCCTCGACACCACGCTCGCGTAATCGTTCAACGCCTACCTTCATGTTTTTGAGTTTCTCGGCGGAGTGTCCTTGCCAACCGTTGACCTCGCCGATCACACGAAGCGGGGCCCTGGAGCGATAGGACAACGTGGGATTGCCTGGATACTTTTTGTCAGTCAGGTTGGGATCATCTTCAATCGGGCCGGTCGCTTCCACAACGTAGATTCTGCCGGGCTCCTCGCCGAAGGCCAACTCGGCTCCCCAGATCGCGGCATTCAGAGTGCCTGAGAGGTAGACGTAGGCAGCCATCGCCCTTTTGCCATAGTTGGAGTTGTAACCTGGCTTGATGAGATCTCCGTGCTTCAAGTTGGCCTTGGTGCCGTGGAAGAAACTGCGGCCAGGAAAGGCGGGCTGGGTCATGGATATCTCCTATCGAGGATTCTATCCGGTCGAAAAGGTGGGAAGATTGCGGCTGTTACAGTTTCCCAAAGATCAAAATCTTCTGGCCTCAGCAACATCGTTCCCGCCCTTGCAAAAAACGCAAGGACGGGCCACCCACAGTTTGGGAAGTGCGAAAAGGAAGACCGAGGCTGAAACCGTGGGCCACCCGCCAATGACTTATACAAACAAGCAGACAAACCGGTCCCGCCAAACAGAACCAGAGACCGTAACTAGTTACAATGGGGGAAGCAGAGGGATCGGAGATGGCCGAGTTCAAATCCTATCGGAGCTACCGCGATTTTGCGTTTTCAGTGACAAATCAGTCGCGATACTCACGAAGTCCGGATCGATTAGCATTCCTTCAAGCTGTCTTGGGAACGTCGAAACGAGAAAGGATTCCAGCTGGTTCGAAATTGTGGCGGGCAGCACTAGGAAACGTCTGGATCGAGACAGATGTCGACGGTGAACTCGAGAGTGTTCCGGTGCCTTTCGATCTGGAGAGGATGAAGCCTAGGACTCATCAGGCAGCGGAGGGGCGCGCTAACCCTTTAGGCATCCCGTTCTTGTACGCGGCAACCCATCTCGAAACGGCAATCGCAGAAGTGCGGCCTTGGATCGGATCTTACGTTTCTGTCGCTCAGTTCCCCCTTCGGCGAGATGTGTATGTGGTCGATTGCGTGACGGGTGATCGGCGAATCATGGCTTACGCTGGCGAACCTGAGCCACTTGAACGGCAGAGGCAGGTCTGGCAGGACATTGATCAGGCATTTTCCCAGCCGGTGACACGCGGTGACGACGTCGCCAGCTATGCGCCGACTCAGGTCATTGCAGAGTTTCTCCGGGAGAACGGACTTGATGGGGTGGCATACGGGAGTTCGTTGGGACCAGGACACAACTTGGCTCTCTTCGATCTTGAGGTGGCCGATCCAGTGAATCGACAGCTGGTTGTGATTAAGAGCGCGAAACTCGACTTCGACTTTGAGCCTCCACAATGAAAGACAGCCGTCACGAGCTTTCTGAAATCAATTCAGGGGGCTCGCCGGTTGCCCCATTTCTCGCGCGCCGTTTGCGCGAGAAGTGGTGATTCTATGACCGTTTCACCCCGATCTTGTCCCGAATCTTCTTCCTCCCACCACCTCCAATCGTTAATTCGAACCTGCCCAGCCTCGCCGTACGCGTAAGACCGATAGCTACTCCAAGGCCAGTCGTCCGGCTTCTCCACCAATCCGCGCACCACTGGATTCCGGTGTATGTACTCCAGCTTCTCCACTTCTTTCCGTTGACTCCACACGTTGAAGTCACAGAACCGGCGCTGCCAGAACTGTCCGGCGACACCGCTGGTTGGCCGCCAACGTTGGGTAAATCCCAGTTTCACGGCCTGCACAACAACCGAAGGATCGCCGATCTGGGCTCTGAGATGAGGATGTGCACGTGCTCAGGCATCACAACACAGCCGACGACACCAAAGCGATACCGCTCGCGCATCGGCTCCAGCACGGCAAGCAGCAGGTCTCGCGCTCGTTCCGCGAGCAGCGGCTTGCGCCGGTAACAACTCCAGGTGATGAAGTGGAGGCCTCCGGTGCCGTAGTAGCGCTTCAAACCCCAAGGCACGGAGCGAGATTAGACTAGTGCCAGGAGTTCCGCTGTGACTAGCCGAACGACCGCGCATTTTTTCCGGATCGAATGACCTGTAATGGGAAAGTCAAAGACCCCACTTCTCGCGCAGAGCGCGCGCGAGAAATGGGGCACCCAGCAGTCCGCTATTACGATTTTTCGGTATGGACCGAGGCGAAACGCATTGGGAAGGTGCGCTACATCCATCGCAATCCGGTAAAGAGAGGACTGGTGGCGAGGCCAGAGGACTGGAAATGGAGCAGCTTTGTTCACTACGCGACGGGGATGAAAGGGATTGTCGAGATTGGATCGCATTGGACCGCGCGGAGACGAGAAAGAATGGGGGGGCGTGCTCGTGGCCAGAGCCTACCCTTCCGCCAAGAACGCGGGAAGGGTGGGGCAACCCTGTTCAGGAGTCTTGGTTCGAAAAGGATGGGCCAGCCCGCCGAGGGGCCGCAAATGTAGATCCTACAGTGGCGTTGCGGTATGAGTGAGGACAGGTCACGTCTGAGGAGAAAACGATGAAGCGAAGAAGATTGGCAATGAGCGCTTGTCTTAGTTTTGCGGTGATCTCGGGGCTCCTTGAAACTGAGCAAGCGTGGGCACAAACGCCGAAAACAGCCTATCCGAACATGGCGGCACTCGATCAGTACCTCATGGAAGACCGAAACGCCGAGATTGCATTGGCTCGAAGCGCCGCACCGGATGCCATATCGAGCGAGGCCAAGATTTTGGTCCTCGGTCGCCATGGCTACGAAACTGCCGTCGAAGGAAAGAACGGTTTTGTTTGTGTTGTGGAGCGAGGGTGGATGTCGCCTTCCGACGCTCCGGAGTTCTGGAACCCGAAACTTCGAGGCCCAATCTGTTTCAATCCGCCAGCCGCGCGATCGGTTTTGCCGACTACTTACAAGAGAACAGAGATGGTATTAGCAGGCCGAACGAAAACTGAGATCATCGAGGGCAACAAAGCGGCGTTCGAAAAAGGGGAACTGCCGCCACTCGAAGCCGGCGCGATGAGTTACATGATGTCGAAGGGGGCTTATCTTACCGATGACGGTGGTCACAACCTGGCCCACTTAATGTTCTATGCGCCCCCGCTGGACGGCAAGGCTTGGGGCGCCGATCTGCCGAAATCACCGGTAATGCTAATTCCACAATTCAAAGGCGCTCAACCAATCGACGTGTTTATCGTTCCGGTGAGCAGGTGGTCAGACGGATCCCCGGCCCCGGCTATGTAGAACCATTTCAGTTCCGGATGTCTCCGATTTCCCGCCCAGTGCTCCAAGCCCACCCTCCCTCCAGGAACGCGGGGAAGGGTGGGGCTACCTCTTGAGGAGTCATGATTCGAAAGGGACGGTCCAGCCCCCAAGCTGCTGCGCGATACTTCCCGGCCGCCGGACAGCCGAGGGCGGCTGTCCCTACATGAGCTTCGAGAGGCCGCATCTTCCGCTTGACTGCCGACCGTTCGGTTTGTATCATTACCGGAACAAGTTCGCTCTGACGTTCATTCGTGGGGCGGACCTGAATTTCATGCAGAGTGGCTGAGGGACGAGCCCTGAGACGCCACGGCAACCGATCTGGGATCATATATCCCGGGTGTCCGGTGCCAACTCTCTCCTGGAAACAGGGAACATGGGATTCGGCAAGCGCGCTGTATTTGCTTTCCGATAGCCTCTTTTCCTTTTCCTGGAAAAAGAGGCCATTTGCTTTTATGGCCACTTTTTCCGGCTCGTCCTCAGCTATTCGCGATAAAGAAGCGATCCAAACGCGCGGTTATGGCGTCGCACAAAACGCGACGCTTCGCGCGGATCGCCCAGGTCCTTCGGCGGGTAAAAGGCACCCGCCTCAGGATGACAACTTTCACGAAAGCGAGTAGCTCATGTCTCATTACGAACTGCGATGCCGCGAATGCGGACGGACCTGGGGAAACCAGCCCCGCTCCATCTGCGACGAGTGTTTCTCCCCCCTGGAAGTCGCTTTTGACTACGACGCGCTGAAGGCGCAGGTTAGCCGCGAGCGCATCTCGCAGCGTGCACCGAATATGTGGCGCTACTCTGAACTGCTGCCCCTCCCCCAAAGCTATACCCCGAAATTGCCGGTTGGCTTCACCCCGTTCTTCAACGCGCCGCACCTCGCGGCGAAGTTAAGCGGAACGGCTGCCGCGGGCAATCTCTACATCAAGAATGATGCCGTATGTTTGCCGACGCTGAGTTTCAAGGATCGGGTTGTCGCTGTAGCCCTCTCCCAGGCGCGTGCTTTCGGATTCGACACAGTTTCGTGTTCATCCACGGGGAATCTGGCGAATGCCGTTGCTGCCCACGCGGCGCGCGAAGGCCTGAAAGCGTGGATCTTCATTCCGTCGGATCTCGAACCTGCGAAAATTCTCGGCACGAATGTGTTCGGAGCGAAGGTGGTCCGCATCGCCGGAAACTACGATCAGGTGAACCGGCTCTGCTCGCAGATCGCTGATGAGCATCGCTGGGGATTCGTAAACGTGAATCTCCGTCCTTACTATGCTGAGGGATCGAAGACCGTGGGCTTTGAAATCGCCGAGCAACTCGGATGGCGTCTACCGGACAACGTCGTTTGTCCGATGGCGGGCGGATCGTTGATCACCAAAATCAAGAAGGCATTCGACGAACTGATCAAGCTCGGTCTCGTCGAGGCGAAGGAAGTGAAATTCTTTGGGGCGCAAGCGACCGGTTGTTCGCCGATCTCGACTGCTGTGAAAACAGGCAGCTCTGAGATTGAGCCCCAGAAGCCGAACACGATTGCGAGGTCGCTCGCGATCGGCAATCCTGCCGACGGGCACTATGCGATCAGGACAATCAAGAACAGCGGAGGCTGGAGCGAAGACGTGAGCGATCCCGAAGTGGTCGACTCGATTCGCCTGCTCGCAGAGTCGGAAGGAATCTTCACTGAAACCGCGGGCGGCGTGACAGTAGGATGCGCCGGAAAGCTCTATCGTCAAGATCGCATCCTGCCCGAGGAAACGACGGTGTTGTGTGTTACCGGCAATGGACTGAAGACCACCGATGTGCTCGCCGGTGCGTACAAGACGGAGCGTCCGATCGCGCCGAAGTTGGTGGAATTTGAGGCATACCTGCAGCAGACGCTCGATGTCGAGGAAGTTCCCGGCGTAGTCGCCGCGACGCAAGAAGTCGAGGCGATCGGAGCATAGCGATGCCCATCACCGTCAGCATTCCTACAGCCCTGCGACGCCACACCTCTGGCGTCGCTTCGATTACCTGCGCGGCAACGAATCTCGGGGAACTCTTTTCCGTGCTCGACGAAAAGTTCCCTGATCTCAAGCCGCACTTGCGCGATGACCAGGGCCAGATCCGTCGCTTCCTGAACATCTATGTCAACGAGGAAGACATCCGTTTTCTCGGCGGACCGGCGTACGCGTTTCAGGAAGGCGATGAAGTTCTGCTCGTGCCTTCGATTGCTGGAGGCGCCGAGTAGCCCCGCTGGTCAAGACAGTGGATGTCGCGCGCATTTCCTCTGATACTCCCGGCTTCGCACTCCTCACTGCCGCACACACTTCCTGACACTTTACTGTCTTTCGATGTTTCCCTTCCGCCTTCTCCGGTAACCTTAAGCGCTGATGATCACGATTCCATACAAGACGCATTCACACACGGGAGCGCTACAAGCGCATTTCCCGTGTGAGGTTTCGATGAAGATCGACATCGATAAATTTATATTTTGATGACGACAATCCGCGCTACCGGTTTGCCGTGTGCCGCGTCTGACTCGCAATCGTCGTCGCGCATGGGGCAGAGTTCAATCCCTGAAGCGCCACGAACACGGATGCGCGACAGCGATGCGGGAGCGGTTTATGACCGGTCGCTTGGTTGCGGTAGTTCTGCTTCTTCTCGGCGCGGCGTGCGCGCAAATCCAGCTTGGCTCCAATGATGTGGTGCGGCGGCTGCGAGTGCAGCTTGCATTCGGCGATCACGTTCCCTGCGATTCCTCGACAAGAGTCGCTCTCACAGGCGGAATGGGCTTTGCGCTTGCTGAGGGCTCCGTAGATGGAGAATGCAGAGCCGAGTTCTTCGACGTTCCTTCCGGCAAGTATCACGTTACTGTGCGCGGAGCCGATGCAACCAATGCCGACGAAGGCGATGTCGAGGTCAACTCTGTCCTTACGCAGGACGTAGAGGTTCGGGCCAAACACACGGAATCGGATCCCGCGAACTTTGCCGCACACTCTTCATTCATCTCGGTAAACGAACTGCGAATACCGTCGAATGCGGCCAAAGAGTTCGTGAAAGCGAATCGCCTGATCGCGAAGCGGGACTGGAACAAAGCGAGCGAAAGTCTACGCAAGGGTCTCGCGGTCTACCCAAACTACGCTGCGGCCTACAATAATCTGGGCGCTGTGTACTCCCGCATGGGGAACAACCGCGAAGCGCGCCAGGCGCTGCAACAGGCGATTGCGCTCGATGATCATCTGGCTGCGGCCTACGTCAACCTTGGTCGCATCAGCTTTCTGGAGAAAGATTATCCCAGGGCGGAGTCTCTTCTGACGAAGGCGGTAGCTCTCGCACCCGCTGCGAATGCCGACGAACTCTTCCTGCTGGCTTACTCCCAGGTCACCGACAACCATCTGGATCAGGCGCTGCAAACTAGCCGGCAAGGACACGACGCGGGTTTCAGCCAGCACGGCTTTCTCCATCTAGTAGCGGCAAATGCACTAGAGCAACAGAACAAAATTCCGGAATGCATAGCGGAACTGCAAACGTACCTGGGCGAGGAGCCGAGTGGTACCCAAGCAGAAAAGACAAGAAAGGCCTTGGCAATCTTGCAGACGCGGACGCCGGGACTAAGTTCCGTGGGCGGTCAGTAGTTGGAGGTCTCTGCCGAGACCTGGCCGGTCGACAACTGTAGTTGTTTAGAGCGCTCGATCACCCACTGCGGGAACACGGGCGCGCCCTGTGGAAGTTTCCCCTGTGTGACTGCCCAGTGATCGATCCAGCCTGTGCCTTCTTCTCCCACATACGTATCAGGAAGACTGTAGACCGGATCACCCAAAGCGTCCTGCAGTGTGATGAAGCGATAGCCTCGCTTACGCAGAAGATCGAGCAATTCGCCGATATGATCAGCTTCCAGGTTGCTGGCGTGGAGTAAGAGGATCTGCTTAGGTTCATAGCCGACGAGTTTGGCGGACTGCTGCTCGGAGTACGCAAACGAGGCCTCGTGATATGCGAGGTAGTCTTTCACGATCTTCTGCTGCATGTCGGTGTCGTTGCGTTTCTTCGCGTCTTCGTAGATTCCGGCGAAGGCCCAATCCCAGCCGTCCAGAGTAATCGGGGCGATGCGGTATCCGCGCTGAATCAGAAATTCCTCGGCCTTGCGGCGGGTCTCCAGATCGCGCCCGGTGTCGAGATACGGATGGCGGAAATACCGCAGCCTCATTTTGTGCTGTGCCAGCAACATGCGGGTGACGCTTTCGCCCTGGACCACATCGTCTTCCCAGTCCTTGAGTTCTCTCTGATTGAGCGACATGTGGCTGAAGGTGTGGTTGCCGAGTTCGAATCCGTAGTCGAGCCACATCTGCAGGGCCTTGATGCGTTCGTCGACCTCGCCGAGCTTATAGAGCTTCTTCTCGTTGACGAAGCCAACCACGGGAATCTTCTGATCGCGGAGTGTCCCCAGCAGCTTGGTAGTCATCGCCGTGATATCAGCCGCAGGCAGGCGATCGGCCATCCCGGCGGGAAGATCGTCGATGGTGACCGCCACCTGGCGATCGAGCTTGGGAGACTGACAGAAAGCAGGTATGCCAAAGAGGGTCAGAAGAATAATGACGGGAAGACACCGCTGAATCATGCGAAACCTCCATGCCATAGAGGGAACGCCTATTAGAACACGGGCAGGCGATCGGAATCAGTGGGATCGGGCAGGCGAAACCGCCTGGTGAAAAGGGTTCTGAATCGGCCGCAAGTGATGTATCATCTAACTAACTGGTTAATTAACTATGGCCCGCCTCCTGCATCGTCGCAACTCCTCGCACGGCCACATGGGATCCCGCGGGCAGCCCGAGGAGAGCCGCGCCGCCATCTTGAAGGCTGCGGCTTACGAGTTCGCGAAGTACGGGATTGCAGGAGCGCGCACAGACGCGATTGCGCGCGAGGCCCAGGTCAACAAAGCTCTTCTTTATTACTACTTCAAAGACAAAGAAACGCTTTACGGCGCTGTCTTAGACGACGCATTCTCGGGGTTGAAGAATGCGGTATTCCAGGTGCTCGATAGTTCTCTGCCGCCCCGCGAGAAAATGCTGGCCTACGCCGGCGCATATTTCGACTTCATCGCTTCAAACCAGCTCTATCCGCGGCTGATGCAGCGGGAAATGATGGCAGCGCGGGAAGGGCACTCCGCCCACATCGACAAGGTCGTCAAGAACTACATCCAGCCAATTTTCCTGCGGGTCACTGAAGTGCTAAGGGAGGGTATTGCCGGAGGCCACTTTCGGCGTGTGAATCCTGCGTACTTCGTGCAATCTATCGTTGCCATGATCGTCTTCTACTTCAGCAGCGCCCCGATGATGCAGAAGATCGTCGGCTTTAACCCGTTGACTGCCGAGCGGATCGCCGAGCGGCGGGCCTCGGTGCTGGATTTCATCTCCGCCGCATTGTTTGTTCCGAAGCAGACCGCCTCACAAGGAGCACGCTCATGAGCGCGCGCAATCGATTCTTTGTCCTTTTGGGAATCATTTTCGTGATCGCTGCAAGCTACTACTTTCTCTCCACTGACCACTCACGGGACCTGGTGCTGATCGGTACCGTGGACGCGAACCAGGTAATCGTCAGCGCACAGGTGGAAGGGCGCATTCAAAAGCTGCTGGTGGACGAAGGCACCCCGGTAAAAGCCGGGGACTTGATCGCGGCGCTGGACCCATCGGAGTTGCAGGCGCAAGAGGCCGCGGCCACGGCGACGATCGCCAGCTTGCAGCACAAAGTTTCCGAGATGCAGCACACGGAGGAATCGACCAGCGGTTCCACTACAAGTGAAGTGGCCAATGCGGAAGCGAAGCTTTCCTCGGCGAAGGCGCAGCTATTGCAGGCCAAAGCCACGCTCGAGCGCATCGAGAGCGATAGCCGACGAATCATTGCGTTGGCGAAGGCAGGCATCGCGTCCGACCAGGAGCGGGTGCAGGCGGAAACCAACCTGCAAGCGGCGCAGGCAACTGTCCAGGCGCAACAGGATCTTGTGACCGCGGCAGACGCGGATCTGAAGGCGGCGATTGCCCGGACGCATCAGGCCAACGCAGCCAAGAGCACAGTGGCCGCAACAGAAGCCGATCTCAAGAACGCCGTTGCGCTGAAGAATCAGGTCGCGGTGCGACTGGGATACACGAACGTTTACGCTCCGGTCAGCGGAACGGTGTCGGTGCGCGCGGCACGGCAGGGGGAAGTGGTGAATATCGGCGCGCCCATCGTCACCATCGTTGATCTCAGCGATACCTGGGCCCGTGCGGCCATACCTGAGACCTATGCTGACCACATCGGCTACGGCGATGTGCTTCGGATTCGTCTGCCAGGCGGGACCGTAACTTCCGGAAAAGTTTTCTTTAAGGGCGTTGAAGGCGACTATGCAACCCAGCGTGACGTCAGCCGGCGCAAGCGTGACATCAAGACGATCGTCCTCAAAGTCAGGCTCGATAATCCCAAGGGTGCGTACGTTCCCGGCATGACCGCAGAAGTGTTGATCGCGCCTGAACAACTCAAGAATGGCTCGGCCCAAAGCGCGAAGGCATCGGAGTGAACATGGCTGAACTCAAGGCAAACTCGGGCAATGGCTCTGCGGACCACGTACTGGAGAAGCCGGTCTACGATCCCAAGGCTCCGTCGGCGATTGAGGTCGAGCACATCGTGAAGAAGTACGGCGACTTCACGGCTGTCGACGATGTTTCCTTCAGCGTGAAAGAAGGTGAGATCTTCGGCCTGCTTGGGCCCAACGGGGCAGGGAAGTCGACGCTGATCCGGATGATGACGACGCTGATTCCGATTACGGCGGGCAAAGCGCGGATCAGCGGCCACGACGTGGCCAAGGAAGCCAACGCGGCGCGGCGCATGATCGGGGTGATCCCGCAGGCGCTGACCAGCGATCTCGACCTCACGGTCGCTGAGAATATGAATATCTACGCCAAGCTCTACGATGTTCCGGCAAAGGAGCGCAAGGCGTCGATTGATGAACTGCTGCAATTAGTGGATCTGACCAAGTGGCGTGATGCGCAGACGAAGACGCTCTCGGGAGGAATGCGGCGGCGGCTGGAGATTGCACGCGGCCTGGTGCATCATCCGCGGATTTTCTTTCTCGACGAGCCGACGACAGGTTTGGACCCCGTCTCGCGGGTTGCGGTTTGGGAAATGCTGGGCAACATCAAGGAGCACCGGAATCTTACGATCCTGATCACGACGCATTACATGGATGAAGCGGACCGACTCTGCAACCGCATCGCGATCGTCGATCACGGAAAGCTGGTTGCGCTCGATACGCCGATGGCGTTGAAAGCCAGCGTGCCGGGCTCGAATGTGATCGAGGCGCAGTTCGACAATCCTCCGGCTGATTGGGAGCACAAGCTCCGCACCCTTGACGATGTTACGTCGGTGCAGCACGAGGGTGCGGGGATGTTTCGCGTCCTCACTGGCAACGGTTCTCGTACCACGACCGAGTTGGTCGAAATGGCTGTGCAGAACGGCATAGCGGTGAAAACCTTGAGCGTGCAAAACACGACGCTCGATGACGTCTTCGTGCACTACACAGGACGGCAATTGCGGGACGAACTGCAGAAAGCGTATGCGTTCGTGATGCCGCAACGGCCCGGGCTGCAACCCTAAGAGCGTCGATGACATTGGTCGTTCGTTGTCTGCAAAACCAGGTCAGCCAACGACCATCGACTAGCGACCAACGACGGTTGAAATAATTGCTGGAGTGTTCTGATGAATCGCATGATGGCCATTGTCGAACGCGAGATGCGGAAGTTCTTCCGCTCCCCGGCGCTGATGCTGGCGTCGATGATCTTCCCGCTGGTACAGCTGATTATTCTTGGCAATGCGTTCGGAGGAAAGATTCATGACGCCAAGATCGCGATTGTGGATCAGGATGGGGGTCCGCAGGCGCTCCGGATCCGCCAGGCGTTCGATTCAGTGCGCGCCAACATCCGCACCTTCACGCCGATTCCCTATGACAGCGATAAGCAAGCGGCCGAAGATGTCCGCAATGGCAAGCTGCAAGGTGCGGTAATTATTCCGCCACAATATTCCCGCCGCGTTTATGAGCAGAATCATCCGCAGATTGTGCTGGTCGTCGACAACAGCGACAACTTCATGAGTGCGGCCGTCGAAGCGGAACTGGCCGATCTGACGAATGCGCTGAACCAGCCCGCGGCGACGCCGCGCATTCTGCAGCAGACCGCGTTGAGCATCGTCGAACTCTATCCCTATATCGAGTACATGAAGTATCTGCTGCCTGGGTCGCTTGTGCTGGCCATGTTCGTATCCGTAATGATCGGCGGAGGCATGCTCTACATCGACGACAAAGCCCGCGGGGTGCACGAAGGCTATCTGGTTACGCCAATTACGAAGCTGGAACTCGTGCTGGGACTGAATCTCGCCGGTGCCATCAAAGCGGTCATGACTGGTGCGATCATCGTCGGAATTGGATCGATGCTGGCGGGAGTCGGAACAATTTTCAACCCGACCAGCGCGATCGGCCTGGTGCTGATGATCGTTCTCACTTCGCTCGCTTTGAACACCATGATGTTCCTGCTGATGGTGCGCATCGAAGACCCCCTGGTGCCGCGTGCGATGTTCGGGATCCTCAACACTCTTCTGTTTTTTCCGAGCGGATCAGTGTATCCCATCCAGGCGTTTCCGCCGTGGCTGCGCGCGATCGCGAGGTGCGATCCGTTTACTTACGCGGTGGATGGGTTTAAGTGTCTGCTGTTGAAAGAGACGACCCTTTCAGCCGTGTGGGGCGACATGCTGTTTCTGGGGGTCTTTGCGACCGTGACGTTGGGGATCGCGATTCCTTTGTTTAAGAGAACTCTATAGGCCGGGCACTGGGCTGAGGACGCCTTGCTCGCGGTTTGAGAAGATCCCACTTCTGGCGAAGGAGGCCAGAAGTGGGGTACGCCCGTTTATTGCTCCGCTGGCGCTATTTTGCCGCGATATCGACAGAAGCCTTTGTGGTCTCCCACTCGAGATTCATCGTGCATCCGCCACCGGACTTCTGGTAAGAAATCGTGAAGTTTTCAACCGGCGAGGTCAGCTTCGAGACTTTCATGTCCACCCGCGCCAGATCTTTATCCTGACCGGGATAGTTGGTTCCCCACTCTCCGGTACCCTTGCTGATGACGAGACTCCACTTGTCGGCGTTCGGAACCGTGAAGATCGTGTAATTGCCGGCCGGAACGTTGGTTCCGCCGACCGAAATATCCGAGCTAGTTACAAACGTAGTGGCTTCATTTGCGCCTGTCCGCCAGACTTCGCCGTAGGGCACGAGATCGCCATAGATCTTACGGCCCTTCATGCGTGGGCTGGAATAGTCAGTCTTGACGGTTTTTCCCCCACCCAAATCACACGTGGCGGAGGCCGCGGGGCTGGGACGTTTGGATTTGTCTCCCTGCGCTGAACAGGCTGCAGTGGTTAAGAGTGCGAAAAGCGTGAGAAGGACGATTCTCTTCTGCATGGTTTCTCTCCTTGAAGTTGCTGAACGGCGAAGATACTTTGACGGTTGAGGTTTGATTTTGTCAGCGGCTCATTATGCTCCACGCTGCGGCGCAGTTACAATCTCCGCATGCCGGTATTCGACGAGAAGCAGGAAGAACTGGAGCACTACGAGACGATGATGGGTGTTCCACGCGGGCGGCTCGCGGTCACCATGGATACGATCACTGACGCAATGGCGCTGGTGGGCCAGCACGGCGTCTATTGCCAGAGCCAGCGCTGGCCGGGCAAACCAGTCATGGATATCCAAATCATCATGAAGAATTTGACCGACGCGAAGGAACTCATCCAGAGTGTGATGGAAGAGCTGAAGAAACGTACGTATTTGGAAGCAGGAAATCAATGATGCGACGACGGACCGCAAGTCGATCGCTCTCTCACGTGTCGTTCGTAGAGTCGATTTCAGAGGCTGCCCCGAGTTTCCCTTCCCGCCGGACCTACGTGTAAAATAGTGCTTTAGCCCCTGTGGCGGCGGAACTTGGCTTGCCCGTCTTCCGCCGGCTTCACTGCAATCGTACAAGGAGAGTTTTGAGCGATGTCGATCCCTGCAACACAGCTTCGTCCCGGCATGATCATCAAGCACAACAATGATCTGCACTCCGTTTTCAGCGTCGAGCACCGCACACCCGGCAACCTGCGCGCCTTTATCCAGGCCAAGCTGCGCAACCTGCGCACCGGTGCCATGTTCGAGCACCGCTTCCGCTCGCCCGATCCCATCGAGAAGATCAATGTCGACGAAGTCGAGATGGAGTATCTCTACAACGACGGCGACAGCTACTACTTCATGGATACGTCGAATTACGAGCAGACGCATCTCACAAAGGACACGTTGGGCGACGCCGTCGACTACTTGATCCCGAACCTGCAGATCAAGGTCGAATTCTTTGACGGCAAGGCGGTCGGGATCGAACTGCCGCAAACCGTGGAACTTACGGTGATCGAGACCGAGCCCGGCCTGAAGAGCGCTACCGCTTCCAGCGTGACGAAGCCCGCGAAAACTGAGACGGGTCTGATTGTGCAGGTGCCGCCGTTCATCAACGAAGGCGAAAAGATCAAGGTCGATACCTCGGAAGGGGCCTACCTGTCGCGGGCGTAAGCTGCCGCGCATTGCAGATTGTTGATTTCAGATTGCAGATTGAACATCCCCAACGCTACGGCTGTTAACTTTGTTTCAAGCTGAAATCTGAAATCGAGTTCCGGAAATATGAGTTCTACGGAAAAGCCGATCCACGCTCGCCGTTTCCTGGTCCGTGGCCGCGTGCAGGGCGTCGGCTTCCGCTGGTTCGTCGAACGCGAGGCGCATATCCTTGGCATTGCCGGCTGGGTGCGCAACAATCATGATGGCAGCGTAGAAGTGCTGGCGCAGGGGACGCGTGATCAACTGTCCGGTTTACACTCCCGGTTGCGCGAGGGGCCGCGGGCAGCCCGCGTTGATTCCGTAGAGGTTTCCGACGAGAGCCCCGTTAACGGTCTCGTTTCATTCCGCATTGAAGGAGCGTGGTAGATGTCGCCGAGCTCGTCGTCTCCAGTAACGGCCGCAGAAGTTGATCGCCTCAAGAAAATGATCCGCGAGGTGCCGGATTTTCCGAAGAAAGGCATCCTCTTCTACGACATTACCACCTTGCTGAAAGACAAAACTGGACTGGCGACCCTTATCGACAAGCTCTCCGAACACTACATTTCGCAGGACGTCGACCTGGTGCTCGGCATGGAAGCGCGCGGATTCATCTTCGCACCGGCTCTTGCGTACCGCCTGAACGCCGGATTTGTCCCTGTCCGCAAGCCAGGCAAGCTGCCCGCCGAATGCGTGAAATACGACTACACGCTGGAGTACGGCACCAACACGCTTGAGGTGCACAAGGATGCGATTCAAAAGGGCCAGCGCGTCTTGATCGTTGACGACTTGCTTGCCACGGGCGGCACGGCGGAGGCAACTGCGAAGCTGGCAGAGTCCCTCGGAGCGAGGATCGCCGGCCTCGGTTTCGTGGTGGAACTGACTTTCCTGAACGGGCGCGAGAAGCTGAAGAACTACGATGTGATGTCGCTGCTACAGTACGAAAAGTAAGCGCGCAAGATATCAAAACGGGGCCAGCGCTGGTTGACGCCTGGCCCCGTTTTGTATTCGATCGAGGAAAAACCCGTTTTATGCCAGCAGCCTGGCGACCAATACTCCCACTCCTGCCCAGAAGCACGCGCTGAAGACCAACGAAATGGCGATACCGCCGATGGCGCCCCAATTCATACGACGCTGCGGAAGGTCCGACTCGTTGTCGTCATCGAACCAGGAACCCAGAAATCCGTTTGGCCCTGCGGGGCCGTCCAGGTCCATCCAATGCAGGCGTACAGGTACCGTGCGGGTGCTGGTGTGAGGGGGAAATTGCAGCAGCTTAAAACTCATCAAGCACCTCCCCGCATTGGAATGCAAGTCGCCTGCCATTTCGAACCTGCTGCAAGCGTCTGCACGTAAGACGAGCATTCCTGTGTGCGGGTTGCCAGTTGTCAGGATCGCGTCAAAACTCCCAGTGGGGAGCGCGAATTTCACGCAGTAGGCCCCCTGCGCCGGCGAAGAACCTCAACGCTCGCGTACGACTAAGTGAGACTCCCTAGGCAGGTATCCCTTCCGCCGAAACCAGTCCTCCATGGAAGTCCTGAGCTCATCCAGTGGAACTGCCGAGCCGATCTCCATGTCCCCGTCGGCAACCGGAAGTGTGTCATCGAAAACGCTGAAATTCGTGAAGCTGCGCATGGAAAAGGAATCCAGCCACTTCATGGGGCAGGGAAACAGTCGGCCATTTTCCTGGTACTCCACGATAATTTTGCGGGCGAACATAAAACTGATTGTAAACACAGAGCTGCGGCGAGATTGAAGTGAAACGGGATAAGGCCAACGACCCCTCTAGCTTTTTCATGCTGGCCCGTGCGACTCAAACCATTGGAGCACCCTGTTCTCGAACTCTGCGGGCGCAATCTTATGAGCCTGTGTGTGGACAGCACCGGGAACCTTCCAGACCACAACGTCGGCAGGATTGTGCGCGCTGATTTCATCAGAATGATAGGACGGAATATTACGGTCCTGTAGTCCGTGGATAAGCAGCACGGGAATCCCAATTCCTTCGACTGCTCGCTTGGGAGATGCATCTTCCATGTCAAGGCCAAATCTCAGACGCGCGAAGAGAAACCCCGCGTCGACGGTTGGTCGAAAGAATGTCGCTCCCAACCATGGTCCAGTGTGAAATTGACGCCCGAAGCGGGCATACGCGACCTCGCGAAAACTAGCGAAAGGGCACTCGGCCACTACCGCGCAAAAACGGGACTCCTTTGGGAGAGCTTGCAGCAACTGTGCGGCACCCATGGATTCGCCAAGTCCGTATACGCAGCGTGGGTGATACGTTCGCTCAAGCCAGTCCACCCAGAGATGAATATCATCGGACTCCTTCAGTCCATAGGTCGCCAGGCCGCCACTCGCTCCGTGCGAGCGCGCATCGGGAAGGAGTACCGCGTATTTCTTACTCAGAAGCCATTTTCCGAAGCCGTACATTCCCATGCGATTGTCTGAAACTCCATGCAAGAGAATTACTGCGTCGCGATTCTCCGTTTGGGGCTCCAGTAACCAAGCTCTTAGGATGACTCTGTCCGGAGCGGTGAGAGAAACATCGGTGAAATTCTGAGATGCGGCCGAAGCGAATCGCTGCACATTCGCAGTCTCCTGGGAAGTGATATTGGGGCTCGGTGGATGTAGCGCAATCCAGCCTAGACCGATTCCTCCAAATACCGTGCCACAGAGGTAAAGCGCTGTTAGGACGTAGAACAATCGTCGAACCGAGGATCTTCGGAGTGGCATAGGATGGTGCCGCCAAACAGGTTCGATGTTCTAGCCCCTGCCTTGCGCCTTCGGTCCTGCGGCTTTGACTTCCGGTGGAGCGTCGAAATTCTCGAAGTTTTTTGCGAAACGTTTGCGGAGGTCTTCGGCAGCCCGGTCATATGCAACTTTGTCTTGCCACGCAACGCGCGGATTCAGAACCTGCGGCGGGACGCCATGGCAGAACTTCGGAATGCTGAATCCAAACGCGGGCTCGATTTCAAACTCCTGACGAATCAGTTCGCCCTCGACCGCGGCATCCACCATGGCCCTCGTGTAAGGGATGCTCATTCGTCGTCCGATCCCATAGGGTCCGCCTTGCCATCCCGTATTCACCAACCAGCATTGCGCATGGTGCTCGCGCAACCGCCGGCCCAGCATCTCTGCGTAGGTTTTCGGAGGCAACGGCAGAAATGGCGACCCAAAGCACGTGGAGAAAGTGGCGGCCGGCTCCTTTACGCCGGCCTCTGTCCCTGCCACTTTCGCGGTGTAGCCCGACAGAAAGTGATACATCGCCTGTTCCGGCGTCAGCTTCGAGATCGGAGGCAGCACCCCAAAAGCATCCGCAGTCAGGAACACAACATTCTTCGGATGCCCGCCGATCCCGGGAATCACAGCGTTCTCGATAAAGTCCACGGGGTAAGCCGCACGCGTGTTCTCGGTCTTGCTGTCGTCGTCATAGTCCGAGATGCGGGTGTGCGAATCGAGCGTAACGTTTTCCAGCACGCATCCGAAGCGCAGCGCATTCCAGATCTGTGGTTCGTTCTGCTTCGAGAGCTTGATGCATTTGGCGTAGCATCCCCCCTCGAAATTGAAAACGCCGTCGGCGCTCCACCCGTGCTCATCATCGCCAATTAGATCGCGCGAGGGGTCGGCCGATAGCGTGGTCTTACCCGTGCCCGACAATCCGAAAAACAGCGCGGTCACCCCGTTGTGCCCCACATTCGCAGAGCAGTGCATGGGGAATACGTTGCGTGGCGGCAACAGGAAATTCATCACGCTGAAAATGGACTTCTTCATCTCGCCGGCGTAGGAAGTCCCACCAATCAGCACGGTGCGCCGCATGAAGTTCAACAGGATGAAGACTTCAGAATTTACGCCATCGCGCCTGGGATCAGCTTTGAACTCCGGCGCGGCGATGACCGTGAATTCGGAATGATGATTCTTAAGTTCCTCGGCGCTCGGGCGAATGAACAGTTGCCGGACAAACAAGTTATGCCAGGCATATTCGTTCACGATGCGGACGGGCAAGCGGTATGCCGGGTCGGCTCCGCAAAAAAGATCCTGCACGTAAAGCTCCCTGCCCCGCAGATGCTCCATCACCCGCGCGTACAGCGCATCGAACTTTTCCGGTTCAAAGGGCACGTTGACGGAGCCCCACGCCACGGTGTGCGCAGTGATCTCATCTTTCACGATGAACTTGTCTTTCGGAGAACGTCCCGTACGGTTGGTATACCCCACCAGAGCGCCATTGGACGCGAGCTTGGCCTCGTTGCGCCGGAGCGAATGCTCCACCAGTTGTGCCGGGGAAAGGTTGAAGTGGGTTCGACCTTCGCTCAGCAACTCGGCTACGTCGCTGACGTGCATGGTGGTAGCCATGTGGGAAAATCTCCTGAAAGCGGCAAACTGGGGCAAAACGCTCTATTCTGCCCTAAAAACATTAGCCTTGCCAAGGAACCGGATCACAGTTGGCGAGTTTTTGTAAGAAGAACGATATTGCGATTCGGCGTGAACGCGATCATGAAGGACAGATGACTTCGGCGGGAGAAGAGTTGTCGCGAGTCGATCGCAATGCTTGCGGCCTAGAAAGCGGCTACCGACAAGTTCGCGGCCACGACCTCCGATTAATCGGCTGTCTTATAATCGCACGCCGCTCGGCAGGGCTCACAGTACATCAACCCGTCGATGCACAGGCGGACGTCGATCACCGATTGGCACAGACAACAATACTTCTCACACTGACAGTTGGCTTCGGATTGCTCGCATTGTGCGCAGCGGATTTTGGCAGAACCGGTTCCGGTACTCATGAAAGTAATGTATCGCGCGGCTTGCAACGATGGAACGTGACATTGGTAATGAAATATTGGTCAATGATCAGTTCTCGTATAGGTTGAAGGACGAACCCACTAACCGCTGACCAACGACTCTCCTGCCCTATAATTCAAAGCAATGACTTTCCAACATCTTCTGGATGGCGCCGAGTTTCTGGCCCAGACCGGGAACCCGGACGTCACCGGTGTGGAATATGACTCGCGCCGCGTGAAGCCTGGGTCGTGCTTCGTAGCGATGCGAGGCGAAAGTTCCGACGGAAATCGCTTTATTGATCAGGCGATTCAAGCTGGAGCCGTCGCCGTAGTGACCGATTCCACTACGGAACAGCCGCGCGAGGGGGTTGCGTGGGCCGTTGTGCCCCACGGCCGGCGGGCGTTGGCTCGAATTAGCGAGAATTTTTACAAACGTCCTGCAGAGCGAATTGCCATCACTGGCATCACCGGCACGAACGGGAAGAGCACTACTGCCTTTCTGGTGGAATCAATTTTCACTGCGGCTGCCCGCAAGAGCGCGCTGATCGGTACCATCGAGTATCACGTCGCGGGCAAGGTTTATCCGGCGCCGCACACCACTCCCGAGGCGCTTGAATTGGCACGTCTGTTCAACGAAGCGTTGGGGCAGGGCGCGACTGAGACCGTTATGGAGGTCTCTTCCCACGCGCTTGCCCAACAGAGGGTCTTCGGCGTGCCTTTCGATGTCGCGGTATTCACAAACCTGACGCGCGATCATCTCGACTATCACAGGACCATGGAAGAGTACTTCTGCGCCAAGCGTGCGTTGTTCGAAGGTTGCGGAACCGATCCTCCGCGTCTGGTGGTTACCAATCTCGACGATGAATACGGTGCGAAACTGGCCGAGTTCAGCCGTAAGCGCAGCTCCGATGTGCTGACGTACGGTTGGAATCGCGGAGACTTCCACGCTTCGAAGCCCGACATTACACCGCGCGGAACACGCTTCGACATCGTTACTTCGAACGAAAAGTTACCGATCTTTTCGCCCCTCATCGGGCGCGTGAACGTCTACAACATCCTGGCGGCGGCGGCCGCTGGTTTCGCTCGCGGCTGTTCGAGCGAAGTCATCGCTCGCGGTGTTGCCGCTCTCTCCCATGTCCCGGGCCGTTTTCAGCGCGTCGACTGTGGCCAGCCCTTCACCGTGGTCGTGGACTACGCTCACACCGATGATGCTCTGCGCAACCTGACGACCCTGGCTCGTGAGTTTGTTTCTCGTAACGGGGGAGGTGCGAGAGTGATTGCCTTATTCGGCTGCGGCGGCGATCGCGACCGCGCCAAGCGTCCCCTGATGGGGGAAGCCGCGGGGACGGGAAGTGATTTTGTGGTGCTCACCTCCGATAATCCCAGGACGGAAGACCCGCGGGCCATTATCAACGACGCCCTGGTTGGTGTGCAGAAGAGTGGTGTGAAATACGCGGTAGAAGTTGATCGGCGCAAAGCGATTGCCCTCGCTATCGCGGAGGCGCGCCCCGGCGATATTGTCCTATTGGCTGGAAAGGGTCACGAGAAGGTGCAGGTTACGCGCGACGGCTCAGTGCCCTTCGATGATGCCGAAGTTGCCCGCGAGGTCCTCAAGGCATCAGGATTCGAATGCGCTAATTAGGCGATCCGCTCACTAGGTTCGCGCGGCTCGCCTGAGCGAAGTCAAACAGTGTCTTCCGGGTCGTTGTGACTAAATACAAGGGAATTGAATGAAACTCCCGCTCACAAAAATTGCAGAGTTTGTCTCAGCCTCGAGCGCTTTCCCAGGCGACGAACTCGCGCACGGATACTCTATCGATTCCCGTACCATCGCGGCTGGGGACCTTTTTCTGGCCGTCAAGGGTGAGCGTCTGGACGGACATGATTTCGTTGCGGCGGCACTGGAAAAAGGAGCGGTAGCGGCCGTCGTGCGCAAGGATCAGCTAGCCCGGTTCCCCGGCAACGCCAGCCTGCTTGCGGTGGACGACACACTCATCGCACTCCAGACGCTCGCCACAGCGGTGCGCAAGCTTTGGGATAAACCGCTCATCGGCGTTACTGGTTCAGCCGGCAAGACCACGACGAAAGAAGCGATTGCCCATGTGCTCGCTTCGAAATTTCGCGTGCTCAAGTCGGAAGGGAATTTCAATAATCACTTCGGGCTTCCCCTGATGCTGCTGAGACTCGAACCGGAGCACGATTTGGCTGTCATCGAGATGGGGATGTCGCATGCGGGCGAGATCCGCGCCTTAGCTAAAATCGCGCAGCCGGATGTCGGTGTCGTGACCAACGTGGCTCCCGTCCATCTGGAATTCTTCGATTCCATTGCCGGAATCGCTCGCGCCAAATATGAACTGGTTGAGTCGCTGCCCTCCAGCGGAACCGCGGTGCTGAACGCCGACGATGAGTACGTCTCTCAGTTCGGCCGCGACTTCAAGGGCAGGGTCATCCGTTACGGCACCGCGATCGGTGCTGATGTGTGTGCCGAGAACCTGCAATCCAGCGGTGCCGAAGGCTCGGAGTTCGACGTCGTTGTTGCCGCCCATCGCGGGCACGCCAAGTTGCCGCTCGTTGGACAGCACAATGTCCTCAATGCTCTCGCCGCCGTTTCGGTCGCGATCGCGCAGGGCATGAAGGTCTCCGAAGCGATCGCGGCTCTGGCCACGCTCAAACCCGCCGACAAGCGGGGACAGGTTCTCCAGTTGGGTAACATTACTGTCATCAACGATTGCTACAATTCCAATCCGAAGGCGCTGAGGGCGATGGTCGACGCGCTCTCCGGAATGCGAGCAAAACGCCGCATTGTGGTTGCCGGAGAGATGCTGGAACTTGGTCCGGCGGGTGAAGAATTGCACCGCGAGTCAGGGCGTCACATGGCGGAGAACAGAATCGACGTCCTGATCGGAGTTCGTGGGCTCGCGCAAGCAATGGTCGATGCCGCAAGGCAGATTGGAATGGCTGCCCAGTTCGTTGCAACCCCGGAGGAAGCCGGCGACTGGCTTGCCCGCGAAACTCGAGACGGTGATGTGGTTCTGTTGAAGGCGTCGCGTGGTGTGAGACTTGAGAAAGCACTTGAAACGTGGAAGGCGAAAATCAACGGATAGAGGCCGGTGATCAATGGCGATGACTTGCCACTGATCACCGACCACTGACCACTATTCGGAGGCTGATTGCTCTATTGGTTGCTGTTCCTGAAGCTGCAACACTACGTCGCACCCTTCCGTATCTTTCGCTATGTCACGTTCCGCACGGCTTTCGCCAGCCTCACGGCGCTTTTCACTGCACTCATCGTCGGTCCCCTGGTCATCGGACGGCTGCGCGACTTTCAGATCGGCCAATATATTCGCGAAGAAGGTCCCAAAGATCATCAGAAGAAGGCCGGAACTCCTACGATGGGCGGCCTGCTGATTGTCATCGCCATCATCGTTCCGACCCTGCTGTGGGCCGACCTGAGCAACCGCTTCATCTGGATCGCCGTATTTTCCACCTGCGCTTTTGCGGCGATCGGCTTCACCGACGACTACACCAAGGTGACCCATCGCAGGAACCTCGGTCTGACCAGCCGGGCGAAGTTTGGCCTGCAAGTCGCCGCCAGCATTATTGTCGCTTCGATGCTGATCGCGATGCAGACCTACGGGATGTATTCGACGAAACTTATCGTTCCCTTCTTCAAGCAATTCCGGCCGGATCTGGTGGTAGGAGCATGGGAGCATCTTCCGCATCTCTGGCCCCTCGCATTTCTGTTCTTTATGGGGTTTGTGGCGCTAGTGATCGTAGGCTCCAGCAACGCAGTAAATTTGACGGACGGTCTCGACGGCCTCGCCATCGGCTGTACCGTGATCGCAGCCGGAGCCCTCACTGTCCTGACGTATGTGAGCGGACATGCAACGTTCGCCACCTATCTCGAACTGCAACGCATGCCGCAGGTGGCCGAGCTGACGATTTTTTGCGGTGCCATGGTCGGCGCCTCCATCGGATTTCTCTGGTACAACGCGCATCCGGCGGAAGTGTTCATGGGCGATGTCGGATCGCTCGCCCTGGGCGGCGCGATCGGCACCGTCGCCGTCATGATCAAGCAGGAACTGCTGTTGCCGTTTATCGGTGGCGTGTTTGTGATTGAGGCGCTCTCCGTCATCCTGCAAGTCGGGTCTTACAAACTCCGGAAGAAACGCATCTTCAAGATGGCGCCGATACATCACCACTTCGAACTGATGGGGTGGTCGGAATCAAAAATCATCGTGCGTTTCTGGATTGCGTCGCTGATCTTCGCGCTCTTCGCTCTGACCACATTGAAACTACGCTAGGATTTATCACCACGAAGACACTGGGGAAAATCTTCAAATTGTTTGTGCGTGACTCCGTGTCGCCGTGGTGAAATATAGAGGAATGGAACTCAAAGGCAAGCGGGCACTCGTAGTTGGCTTAGGGAAGTCCGGTGTCGCCTCAGCGCTGTTCATGAAAGCGCATGGCGCGCGGGTCACGGTCTCTGACACCAAGAGCGGCGATGAACTCCGCAACGAAATTCCCGTGCTGCTCGATCACGGCATCACGGTTGAAACCGGCGGCCACGGCGAGCGCACCTTTCGCGGGCAGGACCTCATCGTGGTCAGCCCCGGAGTTCCGGTCGATGCGCCCCCACTCGTGCAGGCTCGGTCGTTGGGGGAAACTGTTATCGGAGAGGTTGAATTAGCCGCGCAGTTCCTGCCGGGACCCATCGTCGCCATCACCGGCTCCAATGGCAAAACCACCACGACCACGCTGGCTGGAGAAATTGTCGCGGCCTCGGGACTCCCAGTGCTGGTGGGCGGCAACATCGGTACGCCTGCCATTTCGCTGGCCGAACGGGCGAAAGCTGAAACCGTGATTGTGCTCGAAGTCTCCAGCTTCCAGCTTGAGACGATCCAGACCTTCCGCCCGAAGGTTGCTGTCGTACTGAACGTCACGCCCGATCATCTTGATCGCCACCGCACATTCGAGATCTATACCGACGCCAAGGCGCGGATCTTTGAAAATCAGCATGGAAACGATTTTGCCGTCTTGAACGCCGACGATCCGACCTGCGTTGCAATGGCTGGGCGCACCCGCGCGCAGGTCTTCTGGTTCAGCCGCCACAAAGAAGTCCAGCAAGGCGCATGGGTTCGCGAGGGGAACATCGTCTTCCGCGGTGGCAAAAGCCAGCGCGAGATTCTGCAAGTGTCCGAGATCCCGCTTAAAGGAGCCCACAATTTAGAGAATGTGCTGGCAGCAGTCTGCGCGGCGGCGCTCATGGGCTGTGCACCCGAAAAGATCCGACTGGCCGTCCACGACTTCAAGGCGGTCGAGCACCGGCTGGAATTCGTCGCGACCATCCATGGCGTCGACTATTACAACGATTCGAAAGCCACCAACGTCGATGCCACGATCAAGGCACTGGAATCATTTCCTGCCAACATTCACCTGATTCTCGGCGGCAAAGATAAGGGCAGCGATTACACGGTGCTGAACGACCTGATCCGTCAGCGCGTAAAACGTGTCTACACGATCGGTGCGGCGGCAGCAAAGATCGAGTCCCAGGTAAAAGGTGCGGAAGTCGTCCATGCGGAAACACTTGACAATGCAGTTCGGAAGGCCACCGCGGCAGCCAAGCCGGGCGATGTGGTCCTGCTCGCTCCTGCCTGTGCCAGCTTTGATCAGTTCAAAAGCTATGAGCACCGGGGGAGACTTTTCAAAGAAATCGTCCAGGGACTAGCCGCGGCAAAGCCCTGATTCTCAAAAAACTCCGTGCCTCGGTGGTGAAGTTGTTCGGGCCGTACCAAAACAATCAACAAACAAAATTCAACAAGCAGCACTCTCACTCTTCGCCTCCGTGGTGAAATAAGTGTCCCATGGCGAAGCGCGTAAGTGTCGACCGCTGGCTATTCACCGTCACCATGCTGCTGGTATTTCTTGGGTTGGTGATGGTTTTCTCGGCTTCGGCGGTCATGGCGCGCGAACGATTCGGTTCGCCCTACGCTTTCTTATCGAAGCAGTTGATCTGGGCTGTTGCTGGCCTGGCGGCCATGGTTATCACCATGCGCCTGGATTACCGACGTTACAAGCATCCAGCGATCGTTTTTTCCCTGATGGGTGTGACCACTCTCCTGCTGATCTCGGTGTTTTTCCTCGACCGCTCTCACAACACGCACCGGTGGATCCACCTCGGCGGTTTCTCCTTCCAGCCCTCGGAACTCGCCAAGCCAGTGTTGATCCTGTTCCTCGCGTATTTCCTTGAGGGCAAAACGAAGACCATCGACGACGTCCGCAACACCCTGCTGCCCGCTGCTGCACCGGTGCTGGTTTTCCTGGGACTGATCGTGCTCCAGCCGGACCTCGGCACAGCCATCGCTTGTGCTGGCATCGCGGCATGCATCTTCTATGTGGCGGGCATGCGGATGCGCTACTTCGGCTATGCGTTCGCCGCCTCGCTCGTGCCGCTGTATTTCTTGATCTTTCACGTCAGTTTCCGGCGAGACCGCATCCTGGCATTTCTCAATCCTTATGCCGACCGCCAAAGGGCCGGGTTCCACATCATTCAATCGCTGATCGCAGTCGGGACGGGGGGCATAACCGGTACCGGCCTGATGGAAGGGAAACAGAAGCTCTTCTATCTCCCCGAGCCGCACACGGATTTCATCTTCGCCGTAACCGCCGAGGAACTCGGCCTGGTGGGCGCGATCTTTGTGGTTACCCTGTTTGGAATCTTCCTGTGGCGAGGCATGAGAGCTTCTTGGCGAACCGAAGACCTCTTCGGGCGGTACCTCGCTGTCGGGATCACCAGCATGGTCGTCCTTCAGGCCCTGATCAATATCAGCGTAGTGCTGGGCATGATGCCGACCAAAGGCATCCCGCTCCCGCTGGTCTCCTACGGGGGATCTTCACTATTCGTAACGCTGGCTTGCGTGGGAGTGCTGCTGAACATGACCAAACAGGCAGAGTGAGAAGTTACTGATCGTCAGATTCTTTATTGAACTCCTGGCAGATCATTCCCGCGTAATGTGCGATCGTAGCCAAGCTGCCAGATTCGATTCCGACAGATCTCCCGCAGCGACGGATTCCGTGGTCGAGATGCACTCGACGTCGTCGGCATCGAGGATCCATCCATTAAGATTCAGAAACAATTCCATTACCACGAAGGCTGTGCGCTTGTTTCCATCAAAAAAGGGATGGTTGCGTGCCAAGCCAAACGCATAAGCAGCTGCGAGATCAGCGGCATCTGGACTTTCACCATAAACCGCCAGATTCTGGGGCCGAGCCATTGCCGATGAGAATAATCCCTGATCACGCAGGCCAGGAAGGCCGCTGTGTTCAGCCAGTTGAGCTTCATGGATGGCAAGCGCGACGCTTTCAAGCACCCATCTCCAGCGCATTGCAGTTATTTCGCCAGTGCGCGCAGGACGTTGCGCCGTTTCTTCATGATGCGCTCGGCCGCCTTCATCTGTTTTTCGAAAGCAGGGTCGTAAGGACTGAGGCGATAGCCGTCGGGAGATTCGGTCAAAAATACAACGTCGCCCTTTTCAACCTTCAGTCGTGACGCAGCCTCCTTGGGAAGGACAAAACCGACCGAGTTGCCGATCTGCATGAGCTTCAGAGAAATCATGACCAGCTCCAGTAATAACATATGTTATTACGTTGCCGGTTTGCCGTCAATGGTTCAGGCAAAAACGCTAAGGCAAAACGGAAAAGAGCTCATTTATAGTCACCACATGCGCGCTATTCTCGCGGGCGGAGGTACGGGTGGGCACGTGATCCCGGCTCTGGCTATCGCGAATCAACTCAAGAAAGCTTACGGCGCCGAGATTCTCTTCATCGGCACCGCTCGCGGAATCGAGAACCGGCTGGTGCCTGCCGCCGGGTATCCTCTACAACTTGTCCGCGTTGGTGCTCTTAAGAATGTCAGCCTCACCACACGCTTGAAGACCGCCTTCGATCTGCCCCACGCCATCTGGGACGCGGGGCATATGCTGAATGAGTTCGCGCCCGACGTGGTCATCGGGGTTGGCGGATATGCTTCAGGGCCGGCTATGTTATCGGCGGTGATGAAGCACATCCCAACGCTGGCCTTCGAACCGAACGTTGTCCCAGGATTCGCCAATCGCCTCGTCTCGCACTTTGTTTCGGGAGCGGCGGTCCATTTTGAAGAAACGGCGAAATACTTCCGCCATGGCGAAGTCACCGGTGTTCCGGTGCGCCACGCGTTCTTCGCGATTCCGCCAAAACGGGGTGGAACCCCCACGGTCCTGGTATTCGGCGGCAGCCAGGGAGCTCACGCCATCAACGAAGCTATGATTCGCTGCCTGCCTGTTTTGCTGCGGGAGGCACCCGGCATTCGAATCATCCATCAGACCGGCGAACGTGACTATAATGACGCGCTGGCTGCCTACAAATCGCTGGGAGATTCCGCCCAGGTGTTCAAGTTCATTGACGACATGCCGGCCGCATTCGCTGGTGCGGATCTGGTCGTTTGCCGGTCGGGTGCCAGCACGGTGGCGGAGATCGCCGCGGCAGGGAAGCCGGCGATATTCGTCCCCTTCCCGCGCGCGGCCGATGATCATCAACGCCGCAACGCCGAGGCCTTCGCCAAGCACGGAGCCGCAGTCGTGGTCGAAGAATCGAACCTGGAAGGAGTCTGGCTGGCAGAAACAATCGCCGCGTTGCTGCAGGATTCGCAACGCCTGCACAGAATGAGCCAAGCCGCGCGGGAACTGGCGCATCCCAACGCCGCGCGGGATATCGCAGCCATGGCCGTGCGTGTCGCCGGAATTGAAGACAGGGTAGCCATGGGTTAACAGGGATTCCGGGGATTCAGGTTGATCGGTGTTGATCCGCGTAAATCCGCGGCCAAGAAGTTAATCTTATGTTCGCAAAAATTCAACGCATTCATTTCGTAGGCATCGGCGGCATCGGTATGAGCGGCATTGCCGAGGTGCTGCTGAATCTGGGCTACAAGGTCTCGGGTTCCGATCTGAAGACCTCCGCGGTGACGCAGCGCCTCGCGAGCCTCGGAGCCATGACCTTTGAAGGCCACCGCGCCGAAAACATCCCCGGCGCTGAAGTGGTGGTCACCAGTTCCGCCATCGCGCACGACAATCCCGAAGTCACGGAAGCCCACAAGCTTCACATCCCCGTGATTCAGCGCGCTGAGATGCTGGCCGAACTCATGCGCTTGAAGTACGGCATCGCCATTGCCGGTATGCATGGCAAGACGACGACCACCTCCATGGTCGCCGCCGTCCTGGCATCTGGCGGATTGGATCCCACGGTTGTTGTCGGTGGCCGCGTCGATGCCATGGGCTCCAACGCCCGCCTCGGAAAATCGCATTATCTCGTCGCCGAAGCCGACGAGAGCGATCGCTCGTTCCTGAAACTCTCGCCGATTCTTTCCGTCGTCACCAACATCGACCGCGAGCACATGGACTGCTACCGCAACATGCGCGACGTGAAGAAGACCTTCCTGGAATTCATGGATCGTGTCCCCTTCTACGGCATGATCGTCGCCTGCAACGACGATCCGCTCCTGCGTAAACTGCTTCCTGAAGTGCAGCGCCGCACTGTGACGTATGGGACGAAGCGCGGCTCCGACTTCCTGATCAAGTCCGAAGAAACGAAGCGGGAAGGCAGCGGGGACTCAAGGCCGTACAGCCGCTTTCATGTGACGTATCAGAAGAAAGATCTGGGCGAATTCACGCTGCACGTGCCGGGCGCGCACAACGTGCTGAACGCTACCGCGGCGATTGCGGTCGGACTCGGCCTGGATGTGCCCGTCGAATACATTCGTACGGCACTTGATCAATTCCGCGGCGTGGACCGTCGTTTCCAGTTGCGGGGTTGCGTCGCTGGCGTCAGCGTCATCGACGACTACGGCCACCATCCCACGGAAATTAAAGCAACCTTGGCCGCCGCCCGCCAATGTGGCTTCGGCAAGATTCACGTCATCTTCCAGCCTCATCGTTACACCCGCACCCGAGATCTGATGGATGAATTCACGACGGCGTTCACCGATGCCGACTCCGTATTCGTGCTCGATATTTACGCCGCGAGCGAGAAGCCGATTGAAGGCGTGACCGCTGAAATCTTGTCTCAACGTATCCGGGACACAAGCGGCAAACGAGTGGAATACGTGAGCTCCGCCACCGATGCCACCCAGGCGGCTGCCTCCGCAGCGCAGGTGGGCGACATGATCCTGACACTGGGCGCCGGCAGCGTCTCACAATTGGGCCCGATGCTGTTAGACAGACTGAAAGAGCGGGAGACCGCACCCGTGTAGGGGCGGACGCAGCCTGCCCTGAGCGTACTCGAAGGGTCCGCCCTCGCCGAAAGCGATCGAGATATCCACTGATCTCGCACTCAGTCTGAACTAAACTATTGCTCCTATGAGCCACCGCTCGTTCATTCGCTTGCTCGTCCTTGCATTCACAGCACACGTCGGCCTTTGGGGACAGTCTGGCACCAATCCCACTCCCGCCGAGGCCGATTACATCGCCCACGACTTCCACTTCAAGTCCGGCGAAACTCTGCCTGAACTCCGCCTGCACTACACAACGTTCGGGAAGCCCACCCGCGATGCGGGTGGCAAGGTCACGAATGCTGTCCTGATTCTCCACGGCACCGGAGGTACCGGGCACCAATTCCTCGCGCCGCAATTTGCCGACGTGCTCTTCGGTCCTGGCCAGCTTCTCGACGCCACTAGCTACTTCATCATCCTTCCCGACAACGTCGGCCACGGGAAATCCAGCAAGCCGAGCGATGGCCTGTACGCCCACTTCCCGCAATACGACTACGACGACATGGTCGCCGCGCAGCACGAGCTATTGGAGAAGGGCTTGGGCGTCAGCCATCTCCGCCTCATCCTCGGTACGTCCATGGGATGCATGCACTCCTGGGTCTGGGGCGAGACCTACCCCGACTTCATGGATGCCCTCATGCCCTTGGCCTGCCTACCGGTACAGATTGCCGGACGTAACCGCCTGTGGCGCAAGATGGTGATCGACGGCATCCGCAACGATCGCGACTGGAAAAACGGAGACTACACGACGGAACCGCGCGCCGCGCTGGAAATCGCGACCGATTTCCTGCTGATCGCCGGCAGCGCACCGCTTCCCATGCAGAAGAATCTGGCGACGCGGGATGCCGCAGACAAGTACCTGGACGACTCGACGAAGCGCATCACTGCGACCCTCGACGCCAACGACATGCTCTACGCCGTGAACGCATCGCGCAACTACGACCCCTCACCGAAGCTGGAGGCGATCCAGGCACCAGTCATGTTTGTGAACTCCGCCGACGATTTCATCAACCCTCCAGAATTAGGCATTGCGGAACGCGAAATCAAGCGTGTGAGGAAAGGGAAGTTCGTGCTGATTCCGGCATCAGAGCAGACGCACGGCCACGGCACGCACACCTGGGCCGCGATCTGGCAGGAGTATCTGAAGGAGTTGCTGCAGGAAACGGGCCACTGAGTCCGACCATTGATGAGTAATCGCGATTACACTCACCCCCCCGCAGGTATTTCGAGTGCAATGGCGATAATACGTCAGCCCACAGTGGACGGGTTATTCCCGCGTTTTAGGAAACAGGTTGCAGTTGACCACGTTCGAGAACAAGCATGGGCAAGTGCGCGCGTGGAAGGGCTATGATTGGGATGTGCTGAATCGCCTGCACGAGAGCGGCTACATTGAGGACCCGGTCAGCAAGGCGAAATCGGTGATGCTGACGGACGAAGGTGCGGAGCGGTCCAAGCGCCTGTTTGAGCAGCATTTCATGAAACGGTAGGGTCGCTGGCCAGCCGTGGCCCTATCCTACGGGCAGCGTACCACCGCCAGCAGGGGTTTTGAGTGTAATGGCCTTCCATGAGAAGGCCGGTCGGAGTCAAGTAGATTCGTTTTTGTACTTCATGGGGATAGTTTTTCTCCTCGCCGAGTAGCCATTGTCGCCATGCTTCCATCCGCGCT
>Ga0335085_10000179_pt1 | contig 202119 bp, 203 predicted proteins | sample Lox_Sample_45_FD_206712 | JGI IMG/M metagenome (GOLD analysis project Ga0335085, IMG submission 206712) | Soil microbial communities from Loxahatchee National Wildlife Refuge, Florida, United States - Lox_Sample_4.5 | ecosystem: Environmental > Terrestrial > Soil > Wetlands | place: USA... | reverse complement strand
GACGAACCCGAGGACGATCGCGATGACCGTGAGCGTGACGATGGTCCCCACGATGATGAACACCGCGGTCCCGGCTCCGGAGAGCCCGGGGATCACCGTGTAGTTGACGGGAACGACCGCGGTTCCGAAGGCGAAGAACCCGAGCATCCCCTTTTCGAGGTGGCCCGGCTCGGTGCAGACGAACTCGAACCACTCGGACGTATTGGGCGCCGCGAACGAGACAGACTTGGCGTGCTCTACCGCAGGGACGAGGTTCACGAGGGGGGCACCGCACTTCGTTCCGTTCACGTACGCCGACACGTTGTACGCGTTCCTGCCCTTGAGCGGAATCGCGACGTTCGGGCAGCCGAGGAGAGTGAAGGTGTGGGCGAGCTTGTCCGTGTCTCCGTTGATGAAGTTGACCGTGAGCGACGTGTTGGTCGGCAGGCCCGAAACGTAGTTCGGAGAGAACGCGAACGCGTTCGTCGCGGTCACGGTGATGGTCGAGGAGGTATCGACGACCGTCGAGGCCGCGGCCTCGCGGGCGACGCCGTTCGAGCCGAACGCCGCCAGCAGCAACGCGACCGAGATCCCAACCGCCCATGCGGTGCGTCCGGCTCGCCTCACTCTGACCTGGGCCCGGGATCCCCCGGGGCGGTCCCACCCACGGGAGATACGGTTCAAACCCCCTCCGTACGAACCGGGCCGCAGCGGAACCGGGGTCCCTCGCCGGGGGCGCCCGTACGAACGCGGGGGATATGTACCGCCACGCCGCAACTTCCCTCCGTGCCACTTTCGACCCGGGACGGCCGCGCGCTCGCCGGGCTCCCCGGGCTCCCGCTGGGGGTCTGGGGCGCGATGGCGAGCGGGCAGTCGAATCTTCAGCTCACGAACCCGATCCTGTGGGTGATGATCGGGATCAGCACGGCGGGCGCGCTCGTGACGTTCGCGTTCCTCGTCTACTCGATCTGGAGATTCCGCGACCCCGCGGTCCGACGGAGACGGTATGGTTAACAAGCTCGAGGTCGCCTGGACGCTGACGGTCGTCGCCCTGATCGCCGGGGTCAGCGTCTACTCGACCGTCCTGCTCTACCAGCTCGATGCCTTGCCGGCCCACCCGAACGAGTACGTGCAGGTGATCGGCCACCAGTGGTACTGGGAGTTCTGTTACTCGAACCACACCTGCTTCAACTCGACCTACAACAGCATCACGGGGGGGGTCTCGGGCGGCGCCTTATGGGCCGAACCCGGATGGGTCGTTCAGATCAACGTCACCGGGGCCGACGTCATCCACTCGTTCAACATCCCGCAGCTCGGGATCCGCATCGACGCGATCCCGGACCGAACCAACGCGTTCGCGTTCACGGTCCCCACCGCTCCGATCGGGACCCACTACCTCATCCAGTGCACCGAGTTCTGCGGCACGTACCACGGAACGATGCGCTCCGCGCTCGTTCTGACCTGACGCGGACCGCGGGCACCGACCCCCGCCGGCCCCGCGACCCCTAGTGGCCGCCGTGCCCGGACGGCGGGGATCCGGGAAATCGCCCCGTGAACCCGGCGACCACGACGAACAGGAGCCCGATCCCGAGGAGGGCCGCGGACCCTCCCAGGATCCACGCGTCGACGATCGCCGTGCTGAGCGGGGCCGGGCCGGGGGGGACGGGGACGCCGGCGTAGAGGTAGCCGAACATGCCGTTCTGGAAATGGCCCTGGACTGTGCAGACGTACTCGTAGACGCCGGCGGCCATGAGCGTGAAGTTGCCGAACCCCGACTTCCCGGCCTCGGCCGGGATCGTCACGTTGACGAGCGGGGAGTTCGACTGGAAGTAGCCGACCGTCGTGATGTTGACCCCCGGCTGACCGACCAGCGTGAACGTGTGGCCCAGCGTGCCCAGGTTCGTCACCTCGATCGCGAAGTTCGCCGGGAAATGCGCGGGGTCCGCGGCGAGCGCGGACGGCTGGAAGGCGAAGCTGCTCGTCGTGTTGTCCGATAGGGAGAGGCCGGGGACGTTCGAGGAGATGTTGAGATACCCCCACATCCCGGCCTGGTACTGGTAGGGCACCTGGGAGACAAAGAGGAACGAATCAAAGCTCGCGTTGGACGCGACCGTGAAGTTCGCCCAGTGCGTGCTCGTCATCGCCGGCGCCGAGACGTTCACCAACGGCGGGTGGGTCGCGAACGACCGATTGAGCGCCGCGGGGGTCTCGGTCCGGTTGACCGGCAGCCCGCTCTGGCTCGCGAGGGTGAAGCTGTGCGCGTTGACGCCCGTGTTCATGAGCTGGATCGAGACGTTCTGGTCGGGCGCGGCGGTGATGAACCGCGGGGAGAACGACGGCGTGTCGTTGAGGTACATGACGATCGTCAGGTTCGCCGGTCCCCCGAGGGGCCGCGCATGCCCGACCCACTCGTGGTACGTCAGGAACGGCACGCCCCGCGCCCCGCCCGACGCGGCCAGTACCGCAAGGACGAGGCCGACGGCGATCCAGGGGGCTCCGCGTCGCCAGGCGCGGGCCGGCCGACGGAACGCTGCGACCGTGACCTCCTCCCGAGCGCCGACGACCATGGCTCGGTTGATATCGCTACGGTACGAATCGGGCCGCCGCTCAACGGGTCGAGAGCGGTCGTTCGGGGGTGACGGTCTCCAAGGGGAGGGGTCGACCGCCGGGGCGAGAAGCGGCGGTCGGATCGACCTCCCGGAGGGGAGGGACGGCCGGCGCCGGGCCCCGGTAGCACCGGCGGACCAGGTAGCCGACCTCTCCGACCATGCCGACCGCCATGACGGACCCGAAGATGATCCGGGACGGGTCTTGGCCGCCGTCCGCCACCAGCCCCGCCGCCGCCACGGCCATCGCTAGGAAGAGGCCGCTGAGCGCGAGCAGGAACCCCAGCTCCGACGGGGAAGCCCGATGCCGAAGGACGACGCGGGCGACGAACAGGAACAGTCCGACCATCACCGCGGCGGCGGCGACGCCCCCGACGAGGGGGAACGCCGCGACCCACGGAGCGAAGACGCTCGCGAGCGCGAGGGCGGCCGACCCCGACCGCTCGACCGGGGAGAGCGGAGCCCACAGCAAGAGGGCGATCATGACCGCGGCCATCGACCAGTACAGCCAGATCGACGAGAGCCCCAGCGCGACCGCCGCGCCCAGCGTCAGGTGGCCGTTCGCCCCGGCGACCGCGAACAGGATCCCCATCAACACCTCCGAACCGGTCGTGGCGACCCCGATCGTCACGGGCCAGCCCCAGCCGAACGGCGAGATCGTCCGGTCCTCGAACAGGATCTGGGAGACGAACCAGAACCCGGCGGGGAACATCATCATGAAGTTGAAGGCGAGCAGGACGAGCGTCCAGGCGGTCGAGCCGTTCGAGTCGATGAAGACGAAGACGAGCGCGAGCAGCAGCACGCTGCCGCCGAAGAGGACGGAGAGCGCGAGGGCGAGCTGCGTCAGGAGTGGGGGATCGCGCTGCCGCGGCAGGATCATGAGGAGGACGAACACCGTGATCACGATCATCGAGATCGCGATCGCCGCGAACGGAACCAGCGCGTCGCTCACGCCGAGGACCGGGAGCGGGAGGTGCATTCGACCGGGGGCTCGACCCCGGTCCGTTTGATATCATGGGAGTACCGACCGAGGGCCGGCGAATGTTCCGGAGACCGGCGAGGGTCCCCGTCCGACCGCCTCGATCAGGCGGCGGTCCCGCCGCGCAGGGGCTTTGCCATGTGGGGGCCCCGCACCTCGAAGCCGAAGCGTCGATAGTACGCGCGGGTCCCTACGGCGCTCATCACGTACAGATCCGAGTATCCTCGCCCCCGCGCCTCTTCCTCGGCCGCCGCGATCAGGTTCCGGCCGAGACCCCGGTGCTGGAAGTCCGTCGGCCCGGTGGCCGGAGAGCCCACCGCGAGCTCGTGGCCGAGTACCTTCAGCTCCCGGATCACGGGTGATTCGAGGCCGCCTTCCGGGGTCGCGGCGGGACACCGGAGCCGCAGGAATCCGGCGACGAGGTCGCTCTCCGGCTCTTCGAACGCGAAGAACACCTCGTTCCCGCCGCCCGCGTCGTACTCGGTGCGGGAGAGGGCGAAGCGATCGGCCGTCGGGGTCGGGCCCCTCCCCGCCTCCCGACACCGGAGGCACCGACACCGGGCGCCCTCCCGAGCGAGCCGCGCGAGGGCGAGCTGCCGTAGATTGCTCGACCGGACGCCCGCCGCGATGAGCCGCGCCGGGATATCCCGCTGGATCCGGTGGATCCGCACCCAGGGGGGAAGCTCCCGCTTCATGGCGGCCAACAGCTCCGCCGCCCGCTCCGTGTCGTACGGCACGTACCGGCCGGCGGCCCAGTCGTTGTAGAGCGGGGTCCCGGGCAGAACGAGGGTCGGATAGATCTTGAGGAAGTCCGGGCGGAACGCCGGCTCCGCCCACAGCCGCCGGAAATCCTCGAGGTCCCGCGCGGGGTCCATCCCCGGTAGACCCAGCATGAGGTGGTACCCGACCTTGAGGCCCTGGTCGCGCGCCGCCCCGGTGGCGCGGGCGACGTCCGCGCTCTCATGGGCCCGCCCGACCGCCCGCAGCACGTCGTCGTGCAGGCATTCGACGCCCAGCTCGACCCGGGTGACCCCGGCCGAGAGGAGGTACGGCAGCACGCGAGCGTCGCACCAGTCCGGCCGAGTCTCGACCGTGAGCCCCACGACCCGGTGCGCGCCGCTCTCGTTGCGGGCCTGCGCCTCCGCCAGGCTGGGGGCGGCCTCCCCGTTGAGCCCGTCGTAGATCCCGCGGAACACCTCCTCCTGGTAGCCGCGCGGGCGCGCCGGGAACGTCCCGCCCATGACGATCACTTCGACCTTCGACGTCGGGTGGCCGATCGCCTCCAGCGTCTCGATCCGGTGGCGGGCGATCGCGCCGGCGTCCCAACGGAACTGGGCGCCCCGGAGCGCCGACGGCTCCTCTCCCGTGTAGCTCTGGGGGCTTCCGTTGTCGACCCCCCCGGGACAGTAGGTGCAGCGCCCGTGGGGGCAGCGGGCCGGCGCGGTCATCACGGCCACGATCGCGACCCCCGAGAGCGTTCGGGACGGTTTTCGCAGGACCGCGCCCGACAGGCGCGCACGCTCCGAGGGGCTCCGGCCGCGCGCCCACGCGACGTTCGACGGCAACGGTCCGCCCGGAACCCGGTGCGCCTCGCGCAGCTTCTCCCGATGGAGCTCTTCGGGGGTCGGCGCGGGAGTTACCGGTGCAGCCACGGCCGGCTCTCCCCGGTGATCACGTACGGGACCTTCTGCAGCTCCGCGACCGACCGGGCGCCCGTGAGGAACATCGCGACCTTCAGTTCGTGGACCAGCGTCTCGAGCTCCCGCTTCGTCTCCTCGACTCCGGTCGAGGCCGCCCGCAGGAGGCCGCCCGCGATCCCGGCGGTCGACGCCCCCAGGGCGATCGCCCGGGCGACGTCCAGACCGGATCGGACCCCTCCGCTCGCGACGACGGGTAGGCCGAGGGGCGCGACCTCGAGGACGGAGATCGGGGACGGGATCCCCCAGTCCCAGAACGTCTTGCCGACGCGCGCTTCGCGCTCCGCGCCCCGGTCGACGGCGCGATAGTACTCGACGGCGGCGAACGACGTCCCGCCGGTGCCGCTCACGTCGAACGCCCGGACTCCGCGGTCCCGCAGGGCTTCGGCCACGGAGCGGGAGAGCCCGGCGCCCGTCTCCTTGACGAGGACGGGGAACGCCTTCGCCATCTCGCCGATCCGCTCGAGGCATCCCTTGGCTCGCCGGTCGCCTTCGGGCTGGACCATCTCCTGCAGGAAGTTGAGGTGGATCGCGAGCACGTCGGCGTGGATCAGCTCCATCGCCCGGCGGACCTCGTCGACGCCGACGACCGGGTCCCCGGGCTTCTGCCCGATCAGCTGGGGGGCGCCGATGTTGGCGAGCTTGAGGGGGACCGGGTGCCGGGCGACGCAGGAGTAGCTCTCGGGGTACTGGCCCTTCACCACCGCGGCCCGCTCGCTGCCGACGCCCATCGCGATCCCGACGTCGGCGGCCGCGCGGGCGAGGTTTTCGTTGATCTTGGCGGCGTCCGGGAACCCCCCGGTCATGCCGGTGATCAGGATCGGCGCCCGGAGGGGGTGGCCGAGCAGGGTGGTCGCGGTGTCGATCTCCTCGAAGTCGAGCTCGGGGAGGGCCCGGTGGACGAGCTGCACGTCGTTCCAGTACCGGTACCGTCCTTCGACGTCCCGGCCCAGCACGACCTTGACGTGCTCGGCCTTGCGGTGGCTCAGGTCGAGCCCTTCCCGGTCGGTCGGCTTACCCGGGCCGCGCGCGCGCCCAGCTTCCGTAGACCGACTCCCCGCGAATCGCCCGCGCGACCGCTCCATCCGTGAGTCCGCTAATAAGAACTGCGTCCACGCCGGCGCGCGCGATGCGTCGCATTGCGGCCGCCTTGCCGCGGATGCCGCCGGTGACGTCGTGGCCGGCCCCCCGGCTCGGCAGCGAGGCGACAAGCTCGTCCGTGACCTCGGGGACGATCGGGCGACGGCGGCCGGCGTTCTTCTCGAGGATGCCGGGCACATCGGTCGCGAAGACGACCCGGGACGGCCCGAGGAGCGGCACGAGCGACTCGGCGATCGTGTCGGCGCTCAGGATCGAGAACCCCCAGTCGTCGTCCGGGACGACGTCGCCGAACGACACCGGCGTCGCCCCCCGCTCGAGCGCGTCCTCGATCGGGGAGGCGTCGATCGACGCGAGCGTCCCCCCCTTGTTGCGGGCGTGGGTCGACATCGGCACGGAGAGCGGCCGAGCGCCGGCGGCCACGAGCTCCCGCAGGATCGCTATGTGCAGCCGCCGGACCTCGGTGGAGACGATCGCCGCCCCGCGGGTCCGCGCGCCCGCGCTCTCCCGACCGTTGGGGGCCTCGGCGAGCCCGAACCGCCGGGCCCCGGGGTGGCCGAACGAGCCGGCGCCGTGCAGGAGCACGAGGGGGACGTCGCGCACCGAAGCGATCTCCACCGCGACGCGCGCGATCACCTTCGGCCGGAGCTTCTCGACCTCGTTCTTGCGCGTGACGAGGCTCCCGCCGAGCTTCAGGACGACCGGACGCGGCGCCGACGGCGCCGTCGAGGGCATCGTCGGCCCCCCTCGTCCTAGGCGTGGTCCGGGCCGGTGGCCTTCGTGAAGAACAGGAGCCCCCCAGCGGCGAGTGGCAGGACGCTGGCGAGGAAGATCCAATGGAACGTGATGAGCCAGTACGCCATTCCCGTCAGGCCGACCCCGACCAAGAGCGCCGAGCCGACCACGAGCGGCACCGAAACGGTCCCCTCCGAGGGATGTTCGGGAGCGTGGGCGGTCGCCGTGGGGGCGGACATCGTGGGCGAACGACTGCCGTTCCCCTTCAAATCGGTTCGGTCGGGTTCGCCGTCGGAAAAAACCGGCGTCGGGCGTATAATCCGGCGACCACGACGCGTTCGTCGTCGTCGCGTTACCAAAGATAGATATGCGCGCCTTACCTCGCACCCCCGCTCGAGGCCCGGGCAGGTCCGTACTGTGTCTCCTTCTCCCGACGAAAGGCCGTCCAGGATGCCGGTCTCCCCCGAGCCTCTCCAGGCGGCGAATCCGTCGGTCGCCCCGGTCGGGGACCGCCGGGCACCTGCGGCTCCGCCCCCGGCGCCGGCCGCCGGGGCGCCTCCGAGCTCCGCCGCCGAGTTCCTGGACGAGATCCTCCTCAGCAAGAGCGACCTGTTCCGAGCGAGCCGGGAGGTGCTGCGCGACTCCCACATCCCGAGCCGTCTGCCCCACCGCGAGGCCCAGCTCCGTCAGGTCGCCGAGGTGCTCGCGCCGGCGCTCCGGGGCGACCTTCCCTCGAACCTCCTGATCTACGGGAAGATCGGGACCGGGAAGACCGCGGTCGTCGCCCAGGTCCGTCAGGACATGCAGCGACGGGCCGAGGCGGCGAAGAGCCTCTCGTTCGTCACGATCAACTGCGGGAACATCGACACCGCCTACAGCCTGCTGCAGACGATCGGCAACGCCTACGCGCACACGGAGGGCGAGCGGATCCCGACCGGCTGGTCGCTCGACCGGGTGCAAGCGGGCATGCGTCGCCTGATGGATTCGAACGGCGGCACCATTCTCCTCGTCCTGGACGAGATCGACCGGCTCGTCGCGCGCAGCGGCGACAGCGTCCTGTACACGCTGAGCCAGCTCAACACCGAGCTCGAGACGGCCCGCCTCGTCCTCATCGGGATCTCGAACGACCTCAAGTTCACGAATCATCTCGACGCGCGCGTCCGCAGCCGTCTCAACGAAGAGAAGATACTCTTCCCGCCGTACGACGCGCTCCAGCTCCAGGATATCCTGCGCGAGCGCTCCCGCGAGGCGTTCAAGGACGGCGTGATCGACCCGGGCGTCGTCGAGCGGTGCGCCGCGTACGCCGCCCTCGAGAACGGCGACGCCCGGCGCGCGCTCGCCCTGCTGCGGCTCGCCGCCGAGATGGCGGAGCGCGACAAGGCGAAGCGGATCACCCCCGACCACGTCGTGAAGGCGAAGAACCGCCTCGAGCAGGACATCATCGTCGACTGCTGCCGCACGCTGCCGCCCCACTGCAAGGTCCTCCTGTACGCGATCCTGCAGTCGTACGAGCGCCGGCGCACCGGCGTCCTCACCGGCGAGGTCTACGACAGCTACCGGCGGCTGGCTGAACGCCTCGGGCTGCAGCCGCTCCACGCCCGGTCGATCTCGAACTACGTCTCCGAGCTCGAGACCCTCGGCCTGATCCGGGCCACGATCGTCTCGCGCGGACGCGGCGGGCGGACCCGGGAGATCATCGTGGACGTCCCGATCTCCGAGACGATCCCCGCCCTCGAGGAGGACCCGCTGCTCGCCCCGGTCGGCCGGCCGCGCACGCGCGGCCAGATGCTGCTCACGAACTTCGACAACCCGGGCCGCACGGGCTCGTTCTAGTCGGAGGACGCGTCGGCCGTCAGGCGACGGCCTCGTCCGCGGCGGTCTCGTCCATCGGCTCCGCGACCGCGCCCCGGCGACGAGCGCGTTCGCGCCGCAGCTCGCGCAGGTCGCGCTCGAGGGCCCGCATCTCGGCCGCGGCCCGGGCGAGGCGCAGGCGCGCGATCCGCTCGACCTGGGCGATCTCCCGGTCGAGCGTCTCGTCCGAGCCGCGGAACCGCTTCATCCGGCGCCTACTCGGCGTCGATCTGGGCCTTCTGCAGCCGCGCCGAGAAGTCGACGAAGACCGTCTTGATCTCGGTGAACTCCTCGATCGCGACGCTCCCCGCCTCGCGGCCGCCGTTCCCGGTGTTCTTGATGCCGCCGAACGGGAGCTGGACCTCGGCCCCGATCGTCGGGGCGTTGATGTACGTGATCCCGGCCTCGAGCTCCTGGATGGCGCGGAACGCGCGGTTCACGTCCCGGGTGTAGATCGACGAGGAGAGTCCGTAGTCGACGTCGTTCGCGACCCGGACCGCCTCGGCGTAGTCGCGCACCTTGAGGACCGACAGCACCGGGCCGAAGATCTCCTCCTTGGAGATGCGGCTCCCGTGCTTCGTCTCGAAGACGGTCGGCTCGATGAAGAATCCGCCGTCGTACGCCCCGCCGGAGAGCTTGCGGCCCCCGCGGCGCAGCGTCGCCTCGGCCCGTCCGATCGCGATGTACTCGAGGATCTTCCGTTCCTGATCGGCGGAGGCGACCGGACCCATCCCCGTCGCCGGGTCGAGGGGGTCGCCGACGGAGAACCGGTCGAGGCGCTGGTCGAGCAGGCCCAGGAACTCGTCGTAGACCTTCTCGTGCAGGATGAGCCGGCTCGTCGCCGTGCACCGCTGGCCCGAGGTCCCGAAGGCGCCGAAAAGGACCCCTTCGAGGGCGAGCGGGAGGTCGGCGTCCTCCATGACGATCTGGGGGTTCTTGCCGCCGAGCTCCAGGTGGACCATCTTGAGCCCCTGCGCGCCGCGCACGTAGACGTCGCGCCCGGCGTCGACTCCGCCGGTGAACGAGACGGTGCGCACGCGGGGGTCGCCGACGAGGGCGTTGCCGACCACGCCGCCGGCCCCGGTCACGAAGTTGAGGACCCCCGGGGGGACGCCGCACTCCTCGTAGACCTTAACGACCTCGGCGGCACACCGGGCGGTCGCCGACGCGGGCTTGAAGACGATCGTGTTGCCGGTGATGAGCGCCGCGGCGATCTTCCAGTTCGGGATCGCCGTGGGGAAGTTCCACGGCGTGATGCACGCGACGACGCCTTTCGGCTGGCGGACGGTCAGGCAGAACTTCGAGCGGAGCTCGGAGGGGACCGTCTCGCCGAACAGCCGACGACCCTCGCCGGCCATGTACTCGATGAAATCGATCGACTCCTGCACGTCGCCCAGGCCCTCGCCGATCACCTTGCCCATCTCGGAGGTGACGATGCGGCCGAGCTCGGCCTTTCGCTCCGTCATCCGCCGGGCGACCTTCAGGAGCAGGTCCCCCCGCTTCGGCGGAGGGGTCGCCTTCCAGGCGGGGAACGCCGCGGCGGCCGCGGAGATCGCCCGATCGACGTCCTGGGCGGTGCCCGAAACGAACGACCCGACGACCGACCGGTCCGCCGGGTTGACGGTCTCGAACCGCTTCGCGCCGGACGGCGACTCCCACTTCCCGTTGATGAACAGACCGTACTCCTGCGTCACGGATGCGCCCCTCCGAGGAGGCCGACGGCCCCGACCTCCCCCGGGGGTACTAGGCGTTTGCGCGGCCCTCCCCGCCCCCCCCGGCCGGGGCGCGCTCCACGGCAAGCTCTTTCGCAAGGAACGGCTGCGGAGCGCGTTGATCGACATCGACCTCGTCCGCAAGGACCCCGCGCGCGTGAGGGAGAACCTCGCCCGGCGGCGGGACCCCGGCCCCCTCGAGCGCTTCGAGGCGGTGATCGCGAAGGACGCCGAATGGCGGGGGCTGCTCAAGGAGGCCGACCGCCTCCGGCGGGGGCGCAACGAGATCGGCCGGCGGATCGCCGAGGCGAAGACGAAGGGCGCCCCGACCGCCGAGCTCGAGGCCGAGGCGAAGTCGCTCCCCGGGGAGCTCGGGCGCGTCGAGGCGCGGGAGAGCGAGCTGCTCGAGGCCCGGGATGCGCTCCTGCGCCGGCTCCCGAACCTGCTCGACGACTCCGTGCCGTATGGGAAGGACGACCGCGAGAACGTCGTCGTCGCGACGTGGGGCTCCCCCTCCCCCGGCGGCCCGCACCTGAAGTCGCACGCCGAGCTCCTCGAGTCGCTCGGCATGGCCGACTTCGACCGGGCCCGGAGGGCGAGCGGCGCGGGGTTCTACTACCTGCTCGGTCCGGTGGTCCTGCTCGACCTCGCGCTGCAGCGGTTCGCCCTCGACCTCCTCGTCGAGCGGGGGTTCACCCCCGTCGCTCCCCCGTTCATGCTCCGACGCGCCCCGTACGAGGGGGTCACCGACCTCGCCGACTTCGAGAACGTCATGTACAAGGTCGACGGCGAGGACCTCTATCTGATCGCGACGAGCGAGCATCCGCTCGCCGCGATGTTCCTCGGAGAGCTCCTGGAGGAGGATCGCCTGCCGCTCCGCTTCGCGGGGATCAGCACGAACTTCCGCAAGGAGATCGGGGGCCACGGCGTCGACCAGAAGGGGGTCTTCCGGGTCCATCAGTTCGCGAAGGTCGAGCAGTTCGTCTTCTGCCGACCCGAGGAGTCGCCGGCGATCCACGAGGAGCTCCGGGCGAACGCGGAGGAGGTGTTCCGCCGCCTCGAGGTCCCCTACCGGGTCGTGAACGTCTGCACCGGGGACGTCGGTTCGGTCGCGGCGAAGAAGTACGACATCGAGGCGTGGTTCCCGCGGCAGCAGGCGTACCGCGAGGTCGTAAGCTGCTCGAACTGCACCGACTACCAGGCGCGTCGACTTGGCATCCGCATGGGGAAGGCCGGTCGGCCCGGCAAGGGAGTGCCCCACACGCTCAACTCCACCGCCATCGCCACGTCCCGAGGGCTTGCGGTCCTGCTCGAGCAGTACCAGCAGCCGGACGGTTCGGTCACCGTCCCGTCGGTCCTCCGGCCGTACCTCGGGGGGCGGACGTCGATCGGACCGGCCGCGCCCGCCGGCTGACCCCGACAGCCGGAACGCACCCGGCGGACAAGCGCCTTAGCGCGCGGCACGATGCCGCCCGGGAACTCCTTGAGCCCGCAACGCAGCCTCGACGAATTCGCGGGAAAGGGCGAGGCGACGACCGAGTTCCTCCGCCGGAAGGGCCGTTCCCATCCGCCGCCCCTCCCCGGAGTATGGCAGGTCGCCGACGGCTGGGTGGCGCACCCGTTCCTCCGTCCGGCGGTCGTCCGGGCCCTGCCGTTCCAGATCGACCTCGCGCGCATCGGCCTCTCCTCCGACCTGCTGGTCGTCCTGCCGACCGGGTTGGGGAAGACCGTGATCGCCGCCCTCGTCGCGGCGGAGGTGCTCCGCCGGTCGGACGGCAAGGTGCTCGTCCTCGCGCCGACGCGACCGCTCGTCCAGCAGCACGCCGAGTCGTTCGCCCGCTGGCTCACGTCCCGCTCCACCGCACGGTTCACCGGGACCGTGAAGAAGCCGGCGCGCGAGGGGAAGTGGGAGACCGCCGAGGTCGTCTTCGCGACCCCCGAGATCGTCCAGAACGACCTCGACGCCGGGCGGTACCGGCTCGACGAGGTGGCGCTCGTCGTCTTCGACGAGGCGCACCACGCGGTCGGCAAGTACGTCTACGTTCCGATCGCCGCGCGGTACCGGTCGGAGCGCCCTCCGGACGGCCGGGTGCTCGGGTTGACCGCCTCCCCCGGGGGCCGCGACGAGCACGTCGAGGAGGTCGTGGCGGCGCTCGGGGTCGACCGGATCGAGGCGCGCAGCCGGGAGGACGAGGGGGTCAAGGAGTACGTGCAGGAGGTCGCCGTCGACTATCGGATGGTCGACCTCTCGCCCACGGCCGAGCGGATCCGAAAGCTCCTGGGCGCGGCGACCCACGCGACGGCGCGGAAGCTGCAGAAGATGGGGTTCCTGCGGAAGAAGCCGATCACCTCCCTTTCGGTGAAGGATCTGATCGCGCTCCGGGCCGAGATCTTCGCGCGCCCGGGGCCGATGGTCCGGCGGTTCGGGCCGCTGTTCCACCAGCTGGTCCTCCTTCACCTGCACCATTCGCTCGAGCGGCTCGAGACGCAGGGGATCTCGCCGTTCCTCCAGTACACCGAGCGGGTCGGCGCGAAGGAGAAGCCGTCGCGCGGGGACGCGGCGTTCCTGAAGCTGCCCGAGGTCGTCGAGGCGCGCGCCGTCGCGGAGGAGGTGCTCCGGACGACGAAGGAGTCGTCGCACCCGAAGCTCGACGCGCTCGTCGACCTCGTCCGGGAGACCCTCGCCCGACCGACCGAGCACCCCCCCCGCATCCTCGTCTTCGCGCAGTACCGCGACACCATCCAGACGATCCAGTCGATGCTCGAGCTCCAGGGCTGGACGGTCGGGAGGTTCGTCGGCCAGGCGACCCGCGACCGCGACGACCCGGGGATGAACCAGAAGGAGCAGGCGCGGGTCCTCGACGGGTTCCGGGCGGGCCGGTTCCCGATTCTCGTCGCGAGCAGCGTCGCCGAGGAGGGGCTCGACGTGCCGGACGTCGACCTCGTCGTCTTCTTCGAGTCGGTCCCGAGCGAGATCCGCGCCATCCAGCGGCGGGGGCGGACCGGACGCACCTCGCTCGGCCGGGTCACCGTCCTCCTGACACGGGAGACGCGCGACGAACGCTACCAGGTCGCGGAGGCCCGGCGCGAGAAGTCGATGCGCCGGATCGTCCGTCGGCTCTCGGCCGAGTCCCGGCGGCGGCGCCTCCGGGACCCCCCCGCGGAGGGGGGCGGCCCGACAGAAATCGGCGTATAAACTCTCGGTTCCGCCCGCTGAGCCGTAGCACGGTGGGCGATGCTAAATACCGCATTCCGGGTCGAACGCCCCGGCGGTCGGAAGGCTCCCGTGGACTGGCTCCTGGCGCACCTCGGCCTTTCGCTCCTGACGGTTCTGTCCATCGCGCTGATCGTCTACCTGGTCTACGTGATGATCCACCCCGAGAGGTTCTGAGCCGTCCATGGGGGTCCCCCTCCAGTCGCTCTGGGACGTCGTCGTCCTAATCGGGATCGCGCTCGCCGTCGCCCCGTGGTTCGGCCAGTACCTCGGCCGGGTCTACATGGATCTCCCCATGGTCGGAGATCGGCTCCTCACCCCGATCGAGCACGGGATCTACCGCCTCCTCGGGACCTCGCCGCGCAAATCGATGCGCGCGGGGGAGTACATGGTCGCCCTCCTCCTCGTGAACGGGGCGGTCCTCGCGTTCCTCTACGCCTTCTTCGCGCTCCAGGGGAGCCTGCCGGGAGACCCGACCCACGTCCCGAGCATGTCCTGGAACCTCGCGTTCCACTCGGCCGCGAGCTTCACGACCAACACCGATTTCACGCACTTCGTCAACGAATCGCAGATCTCCTTCGCCTCCACCACCGTCGCCTGGCAGCTCGCCCTGTTCCTCTCCCCCGCCACCGGCCTCGCCGTCATCGCGGCGATGGTCCGGGGGTTCGTCCGCCGGGACGGCACGGTCGGGAACTTCTACGTCGACGTCGTCCGCTCGATCACCCGGCTCCTGCTCCCGATCGCGGTCCTCGCGGCGCTCGTGATGGTGCTGCTCGGCGTGCCGGAGACGTACACCCCGGTGGTGACGGCGCACACCCTCACGGGCGGGGTCCAGACGATCTACCTCGGTCCGGTGGCGTCCTACCAGTCGCTCTCCCTGCTCGGGTCGAACGGGGGCGGGTTCTACTCGGCGAACATGGCGAGCCCGCTCGCCAACCCCTCCGCCGTCTCGAACCTGTTCGGGACGTTCGTGATGATGCTGATCCCGTTCTCGAGCCCGTTCGCCTTCGGCGCGATGGTGAAGCGGCGCGGCGAGGCGTGGCCGTACGTCGGGGTGATCCTGATCGTCTTCGTGGTCGCCCTCGGCCTCTTCATCGCCTACCAGGCTGCCTCGAACCCGCTCCTCTCGGGGGTCAGCGGCCTCGGGCCGCAGGTGAACGGCTACCCGGTCGGACAGGAGACGCGCTGGAGCCTGCCGGAGGGCTCGCTGTTCCAGGTCGTCAGCGTCTACTCGAACGTCGGCGCGAACAACATGGCGATCGGCTCGCTCTCGCCCGTCGCCCAGATGGTCCTCCTCTTCGGCATGTTCACGCAGAGCACCCCCGGGGGGGTCGGGACCGGGTTCGGTCAGCTGCTCTTGTTCTCGCTGATGGCGATCTTCGTCGGCGGACTGATGGTCGGTCGGACCCCCGAGTACCTCGGGAAGAAGATCTCCACGAGCCACGTGCGCTGGGCCGCGATGGCGATCCTGACGCACCCCGCGTTCATCCTGCTGCCGTTCGGCGTGGCGCTGCTCGGCGGCTATGTCGACGTCGGCGGGGCGACGGTCGGGGCGACGTCGCACAACTTCACGGCGGTCCTCTACGAGTTCACCTCCGAGTCGGCGAACAACGGGAGCGCGCTCTCGACCGGTGCGTTCAACGACACGACGCCGTTCTTCAACGTCGCCGGGGCGGCGGTGATGCTCTGCGGCCGGTACATCCCGATCTGGGTGATGATCAAGATCGGCGGGCTGTTCTCCGAACAGGGGACGATCCCGCCCGGCCCGGGAACCCTGCGCACGGCGAGCGGGACGTTCTCCCTCTACCTCACGCTGTTCGTCGTGATCACGACCGCGCTGATCTTCCTGCCGGTGATGACGCTCGGCCCGCTCGCCCAGATCCTCGGGGGCCACTAGGATGGCCGCGGAGGAGCCGTTCCTCATCGAGCCGGGCGCCCGCGTCTCCGTCCGGCGCACCCCGCACACCTCCTGGCGCCGGGTCCTCGCGGACTCGTTCCGGCACTTCGACCCGCGCCGGCAGGTGCGCCACCCGCTGATGTTCTGCGTCTACGCGCTGATGTTCTACGTCGCCGTCCTGACCGTCTACCCGCGTGCCTTCCCGGACATCGCGCGGTCGTACCAGTCGGGCTACTACCTCGCCACCTCGATCCTCCTGTTCCTCACGCTCTGGTTCGCGAACCTCTCCGACTCCATCGCCGAGGCGCAGGGGCGGGCCCAGGCGGAGAGCCTGCGGGAGATCCGCAGCGGCATCCGGGCCCGCCAGGTGCTCCCGGACGGCCAGGTCCGCTGGGTCGCCTCCGACATCCTGCACGTCGGCGACACGGTCGAGGTCCGGCCCGGCGAGCCGATCCCGCTCGACGGCGACGTGATCCGGGGTGCGGCGCTGATCGACGAGTCGATGATGACAGGGGAGTCGGAGGCCGTGACGCGCGAGCACGGCGGCGACAAGACGAGCGTCCTCGGCGGCACGCGGGTGCTGCAGGGGACCGTCCGCATCCGGGTGAGCGCCGCGCGGGGGGAGTCGTTCCTGGACCGGCTGATCCGGCTCGTGGAGGGGCAGGGCCGCGAGACGACGCCGAACGAGATCGCGTTGAGCGTGCTCCTCGCGGCGTTCACCATCACGCTGTTCACCGTCTGCGTGTCGTTCGTCTTCCTCGCCGACAACTCCGGGATCGTCACGATCGACATCGCCACGATCATCGCGCTGTTCGTCTGCCTGATGCCGACGACGATCGGCGCGCTGCTGCCCGCGATCGGCATCTCGGGGGTCAACCGGGTCGCGCGGGCGAACGTCATCGCGAAGTCGGGGAAGGCCGTGGAGGCGTCCGGGGACCTGGACGTCCTCATCCTCGACAAGACGGGGACGATCACCGTCGGGAACCGCCTCGCCGTGCAGTTCGTCGTCGCTCCCGGCGTCTCGAACGACGAGCTCGTCGAGGGGGCGATGCTCTCCTCGACCCTGGACGAGACCCCCGAGGGCCGCTCGATCGTCCGGCTCGCCGCCCGCCGGAACGTGGCGGTCGGCCGGCTCGAACCGGGGACGTTCAAGGTGATGCCGTTCACCGCCGAGCGGAAGATGAGCGGGCTCGTCCTCGGGGACGGCACCGAGCTGTTCAAGGGGGCCCTCCACGCGATGGAGACGTACGGGGCGACCCTCGCCCCCGAGCTCCGGGCGTCGGCGGCGGACGCCGCGCGCAAGGGGATGACGCCGCTCGCGATCGCCCGCAACAAGCGGGTCCTCGGGCTCGTGATCCTGAAGGACGTGGTGAAACCGGGGATCAGCGACCGGATCAACGAGCTGCGGCTGATGGGCATCCGCACGATCATGTGCACGGGTGACAACCGCCTCACCGCCGCGGCGATCGCGAAGGAGAGCGGGGTCGACGAGTTCGTCGCCGAGGCGAAGCCCGAGACGAAGCTCGAGCTGATCCAGCGGGAGAAGGCGCTCGGTCACCTGGTCGCGATGACGGGCGACGGGACGAACGACGCGCCGGCGCTCGCGCGGGCGGACGTGGGTCTCGCGATGAACAGCGGCACCAGCGCGGCGAAGGAGGCCGGCAACATGGTCGACCTCGACAACGACCCGACGAAGCTGATCCAGGTCGTCTCCATCGGCAAGCAGCTCCTCATTACGCGGGGCGCCCTCACGACCTTCTCCATCACCAACGACGTCGCGAAGTACTTCGCCATCATCCCCGCGATCTTCGTGAGCTCGGGCGCCGCGGGCCTCCCCGGGGTGACGATCCTGAACATCCTCGGCTTCTCGGACCCGTACCTCGCCGTGCTCGCGGCGCTGCTCTTCAACGCCCTCATCATCCCGATCCTGATCCCCCTCGCGCTCGCGGGCGTCCCGTTCCGGCCCCGTTCGGCGATCGACCTGCTGCGCCGGAACATGCTGACGTACGGCCTTGGTGGCCTCGTGAGCGCGTTCGTGGGGATCTGGCTCTGCTACTACCTGCTCGTCTGGCTCACCGGCCTGCCGTTCGTCGTCGGGGTCGGCACGTGGGTCGGCCACTACCTGCCGTTGGGGGGCCCATGAGCGCCGCGTCGCCGATGAACGAGCGCGATGCCCTCGCGCCGCGCGCCGCCCCGGCCCACACGACGGCGGGGCACCTGCGCGCCACCGCCCTCCTCCTCGCGCTCTCGATCGCCGTCTCCGGCTTCGCCTACCCGATCTTCGTCACCGAGGTCTCGCACCTGATCGACCCGTACGCCGCGGGCGGCTCGCTGCTCCGCTACCCGAACGGGACGGTCGCGGGCTCCACGTACGTCGCGCAGAACCTGACGAACGCGAGCCAGCCGTGGCTGTTCTGGGCCCGCCCGTCGCTCTCCGACTACAACACGACGCTCGGGGCCGAGACGCCGCCGGGGCCGTCCGACCCGGCGCTCCTCGCCCTCTTCAACGAAACCATAGCATACATGCGGCTCTACGGGAACTTCACGGTGAACGCCACGCTCCCGATCTGGCTCGTCGCCCCGTCGGGGTCCTCGATCGACCCGGACCTCGTCCCCGAGGCGGTCCTCGTCCAGGTCCCGCGGGTCGCCGCGAACACCAACCTCTCGGCCCTCGGCTACACGACGCTCGCCGAGAGGATCGCCTACCTCACGGCGTTCGTCACCGCGCACATCGAGCAGCCCCCGCTGCCGTTCGTCGGGGTCCCGTACGTCGACGTCCTGAAGCTCGACCTCGCCCTCCTGCCCCGCATCGGACGGTGAGCCCGTGTACCGCAAGATCCTCCTGCCGGTCGCCACCCCCTCCGAGGTCGAACCGATGATCCGGTTCGCCTCGCTCCTCCTGGAGGCCGACGGCGAGGTGCGGGTCCTCCACCTGATCCCGGCCGCGACCCTCACCGAGGTGACCCGGGAGTGGCGGGCGTCCGTCAACCTGGTCGTGCCGGCGCACGAGGCCGGGGCGGCGCTCGACATCCGCGTCGAGCCCGAGGTACGCTCGGCGAACGACGTCCCGACGGAGATCCTCGAGAGCGCGGAGGCGCACCAGGCGGAGGCGATCCTCCTCACGCTCCGGGGCGACCGGCGCAGCCGCAACCCGCTCGTCGGGCACACCGCCACCGGGATCCTCCAGCACGCCCGCTCCGACGTCCTCGTCGTCAACCGCCTCGCGCTCACCTCCGAGAAGTTCCCCCGCATCCTCGTCGCGACGTTCCTCCCCGAACCCCCGCGGCGGGCGACGCAGCTCGCCGAGACGCTCTCCGTCCGCAGCGGCGGGGTGCCGATCGTGCTGCTCTCCCTCGGCCCCCGCGGGCCGGGCGAGGGGATCTCCGTCCACGAGGAGCGCAGCCAGCGCGGGGTGCCGTTCACCCGCAAGCGGTCGATCTTCTCGGAGGCGCTGCTCGGCCGGCGGCGCCGGTTCCCCGAGCTGATCCTGCAGGCCGCGGCGAAGGAGCGGTTCGGCCTCCTCGTCGTCGGCGAGGAGGAGGCCGGCGCGGGCGGACCGCTGCTCACCCGCCGCTTCCTCGAGGAGCTGTTCCGCGCGGCGCCGTGCCCGGTGATCGCGCTGCGCGCGTAGGAGCGATGGGAGAGCTCGCGTTCGTCGGGCTCGGGCTCGACGACGAGCGGGGGCTCTCCGCCCGCGCGCTCGACGTGTTGCGCGGCGCCGGGGCGGTCTTCGCGGAGGAGTACACCGCGGTCGCCCCGGCCGGGACCCTCGACCGGCTCGCCTCCGCGATCGGCCGGCCGGTCCAGCGGCTCGACCGGCCGCTCCTTGAGTCGGAGCGGCCGATCGTGGAGGCGTTGGGCCGGGGGGACGTCGCCCTCCTGGTCGTCGGGGACCCGTTCGCCGCGACGACCCACGTCGCCCTCCGCCTCGCGGCCGAGCGGGCCGGGCACCGCTGGCGCTACGTTCCGAACGCGAGCATCCTCACCGCGGCGCCCGGCTTCCTCGGGCTGATGCCGTACCGCTTCGGTCGGACCGTCTCGATGCCGTTCCCCGCCCCGGGGTTCGAGCCGCGCTCGCCGGTCGAGCAGATCGGGGCGAACCGCGCCCGCGACCTGCACACCCTCGTGCTCCTCGACCTGCGCCCCGAGGAGGGACGGTTCCTGAGCGCCACGGAGGCGCTCGAGCTCCTGCACGCGCGCGACCCCGGCGGGACGGTGCTGGGGGAGCACGACCCGGTCGCCGTTGCCGCCCGCGTCGGGCGGGACGACGCCGCAGGGTTCTTCGGGGAGTTCGCCGCGATGCGCACCGTTCCGTTCGGCCCGCCGATGCACGCCGTGGTCGTCCTCGCGCCGTCCCTCCATTTCGAGGAGGCGGCGGCGCTGGAGCGGTTCCGACGGCCCTAGTGGACCGGGTTCGGCGCGGGGGCGCCCGGGGGGTGGATCGCTTCCGCGAACTGGCGGATACGGAACGGCCGGAGGAGGACGACGTCCGGGCCCTGGCCCGAGACCCCCATCACCGGAGGGGGGCGCGAGGCGGGGGCGACGAGGATCACGCGAAGCTTCGGCAGGACCGCCCGCGCGTCCGCCACCAGCGACGCGGGGCTCCCCTCCGCGAGGTTGACGTCCGCGAGCAACAGCTCGGGGCGGTGGGTCTTGAGGAGGCTCAGCGCCTGGCTCGCCCCTTCGGCCTCCCCGTCGACTCGGAAGTGATGCAGGCGCAGGAGCCCTCGGAGCAGGACCCGCGTCTCCTCGTCACCGGCGGCCACGACGGCCGTGTGCTCCGGGCCCTGGGGCGCGCTGGACGTATCCCTCCATCCTTGCAGGGCGGTTACCCGGCCACCCTGGTGGATGCGTAGAGTACCCCACCGCTTGTATTTTTCAACTAGCCCCCGGCGGTACGGCGTTACGGCGGCGGTTCGGCCGTCTCGAGCGTCCCCCAATCGACGACCCCGGCGCTCTCGAGCAACCGGGCGAGCGCGGCGTGGTAGCCGGTGGCCGGGGCGCGCAACAGCTCCCGCGCCCGGGCCTCGAGCGACTGCCCGAACTCGCGCTCGGTGGGGGAGAACTGCCAGGCGTGCGCGTTCCCGCGCCCGAGCGCGAGCAGGAGCCCGTAGGCGACCCCCCGCTCCTTCCCTTCCCGGGGAAGGGTCTGCAGGACGATCCGTTCCGCCCCCGCGTCCCCGCGGGTCCGGTGCTCCCGGGCGATCCGGTCGACCCAGCTCGCCTCCCGCGCGAGGCGGGCGTACCGCGGGAGCGCCTCGAGCACCTCCCGCTCCTCGTTGCGGCGCTGGGCCCGCTTCAGGATCTCGGCGACCCGCCCGGGGGCGCCCCGCGCCTCCTCTACGAGGCGGCGGGCCTCCTCCGCGTCCGGGACGATCGCCCCGACGATCTCCTCGGCGTGCTCGGTCCAGAGGCGCTCGAGGGCGCGGCTCGCCGACGGTTCGTCGACCTCGAAGTACCCCCGTTCGGAGGCGAGGACCTCCTCGAGGGCGCGGCGCTCGACAGGGGTCGCGCCGAGGGCGTCCAGGAACGCCCCCCGCTGGTCGCCGTAGCAGACCCCTCCCGCCACGAACGTCGGGCGGTCCGGCCGCTCGATCCGCGGCTTCAGCTCCGCGAGGTACTCGTCGAGCAGCTGGCCGTCGGAGAACCGACCGAGCTCGTATCGCTTCAGGAGCCCCCGCGGCAGCTCGGGGAGCCGGGCGTGGACGCAGTCCGGGCCGCCCTGGCAGCGCACGTTGAGGGAGGCCGAGACGAGGAACTCCTCCGACGGATCCGGCACGACGGCGCCGTCGGAGAGGCTCGAGAGGAGGTGGCGGTCCGCTTTGGCGCACTTCCGGCAGACGCGGAACGCGCGATCCGCCCCCGGCCAGCCGACCTCCACGAACGGACGGGGCTCGCCCGCCGCAAGGTGGGAGCAGTGGTAGCGACGGTGCGGCGCGTCCTCGAGCAGTCGGTACGGGAGCTCGGCGATGCGCTCGGTCAGGAAGTCGGGCGGCGGCCGAGGCGACTTGCCCGTGCACCAGAGCGTCCGACGGGTGGCGAAGAAGTGGAACCCCTTGCGCGCCCAGTCGACGTAGCCGAGCAGGAGCCGCGTCGGGTCGTCCGACTGCTGGACGGCGACCTCCGCCTCGCGCGGGGTCCGAGCGAGGGCGATGTACGACACCTCCCCGTCGGGGACCGGGAAGCTCACGACCACGGGCGTCGTTGGTTCGAGCGCGTACTGCAGCAGACCGGCGTAGGCGCGAGCGAGCGGGTCGCCGTGCCGCGCGAGCTTCTCGAGCCGCCGCGCGTCGTCCGACGCCCCCCGGACCTCCTCGAGCTCCGCCCGTAGACGATCGAACCGGTCGGAGGGGCAGTCGGGGGTCAGTCGGGGAAGGAGGCCGTCGACCCGTTCGCGGAGCGCCTTCGCGCGTCCGATGAGGTCCTGCTCCCGAACACCCGAGCCGCGACGGACCCTCGCCATGCTACTCCCCGTCGCCGAGCGGAGGGAGGTACATATTCCGAATGGGGGCCGCCGAACGCCGCTAGCGGTGGCAGAGGTCGAGGAAGTGCCGGAAGATCGCCCGGCCGCCCTCGGTGTGCTCGACCTCGGGGTGGAACTGGACGCTCCAGATCGGGCGCGCCGGATGGGCCATCGCCTCGACCGGGCAGCTCGTCGAGTGCGCGAGGATCGGCCAGGAGGGCGGTGGCGTCACGACCTGGTCGTTGTGGCTCGCCCAGACCTTGAACCGTCCGGGGAGCTCGGCGAACATCGGGTGCTCGGGCCGGTCGACGGTGAGGTCGACCGAGCCGAACTCGGGGCCGCCCCGCGCGACCGTCCCGCCGAAATGCCGCCCGACGAACTGGTGCCCGACGCAGATGGCGAGCACCGGCACCGGCACCGTGTCGATCCACTCGTCGACCCGTCCGAGGGGGGCCGTCGACCCCTCCAGGCTGAGCGCGCCGCCGGAGAGGACGATCCCGTCGGCGTCCATCTCCGCGAGCGGGGTCGTGTTCGGGACGATCCGGCTCTCGGCGCCGAGGTCGCGCAGCACCCTCCACTCGCGGTGGGTCCACTGACCGCCGTTGTCGACCACCGGGACCTTCACGACCGGCCTCGGGGCGGCGGAGGGGGCGGCTCCGGGTCGTGGCGGTCGGGGCGCACCGACCGCCGGATCTCGTCGACGACGGCGCGCATCTCCCGGACCTCGCCGCGCATCCGGAGCATCTCCTGCTCGTACGGGGTGAACCCCTGCGGGGTCAGGAGCCGGTGCGAGATGTACAGGCCGATGAAGATCGCGCCGACGACCGCGAGCAGGGTCGTGAAGACGAGCGCCGTGACGAGCGCGATCGGGTCGCCGAGCGCCAGCTGGATCGGCAGCGTGAACAGGTGGGTCAGCTCGGCGACCTCGACCCCGAGCAGGACGACGATCAGCCCTCCCCAGACGACGAAGATCGCCCAGGAGCGCCTCACGGAGGACCCCCGGAGCCCCAGTTCTGGAGCAGCAGCAGGAGGGGAAGGCTCGCGATCGGCTGGGAGGCGGCGGGCGGGGTCGCCCCATAGCAGACCGCCACCGAGACGGTGCTGCCCGAGAAGTCGAACGCGAGCTCCGCCGAGTAGTTCGCCGTCGCCCCGCCCGCGGTGTACGTCGCGGTCGCGCTGACGGCGACCGGGTTCGCTGCGGTCCCGACGACCGCGTCGAGTCGGTCGGTGAAGTTCTCCCAGACGGAGAAGGCGAGGCCGGACGTGGGACAGACGCCCGTCCAGGGGAACCCCGACGCGAGCCCGATCGAGAGCACGGCGTACCGCACGGTCGGCCCCACCGCGTGGAGGTAGAAGGTGGTGTTGCTGCCGACGGGGTACTGGTCGACGGCCAGCTCGCCCTGGGTCTCGAACGACCCCGCCGCCGGCGGTCCCGTGGCGAACAGGATCGGCGTGAAGACGATCAGGACCAAGAGGATCGCGGCCGTGCCGACGAGCGGGATCGGGAACAGACCACCCCGGGACGGGGACGGAGGTCGGGGTGGGGGAGCGCCGCTCATCCGGAGTCGGAGCCCCACGGCCGGTAGAGCCGGTGGCGGAGGCCGAACTGGTCGAGGATCTTGCCGACGAGATAGTCGGTGACGTCCTCGATCGTCCGGGGCTTCAGGTAGAACGCCGGGGAGGCGACGAGGACGACGACCCCGAGCTCGCTCAGGGTCGTCAGGTGCCGGAGCATGACGGTGGGGAGCGGCGTCTCGCGGGGCACGACCACGAGGCGCCGTCCCTCCTTCAGGTGGACGTGGGCGGCCCGGGCGATCAGCGAATCCCCGAGCCCGAGCGCGAGCCGGGCCACGGTGTTCGAGGAGCACGGGACGACGACCATCCCCCGCGTCGGCTGAGTGCCGCTCGCGATCGGGGCCGCGAGGTCGTCGTCCGCGTACGTCCGGGCCGCCAGCTTCGATAAGCGCGCGATATCGATATCGGTCTCGGCCTCGACGACCTTTCGCCCTCCGGCCGAGACGACGAGCGCCGCCGGGACCCGCGCCTTCCGCAGCCATTCGAGCAGGCGTACGGCGATCGGAGCCCCGCTCGCGCCCGACACCGCGACGACGATCGGACGGTTTTCCCCCACCTCGGTCCCCCGGGCTTAAGGGCTCGAACGACTCGACCGTTATGACGATTGGCGGAGCAAGCCGTGGGGGGACATCGAGCCGCGGTCATCGGGGCCGGGCACACCCCGTTCGGGGTGGTGCCGGACGGGCCGCGGAGCCTCCTACGCCGTGCGATCGACGGGGCGTTCGCGAGCGTCGACCGGGGGATCGAGCGCCGCCAGATCGACGCCGCCTACCTGGCGAGCCTGGGGTTCGGGGGCTGGCAGATCGGGAACTCCTCCGCGATTCTCGCCGAGGAGGCGGGCCTCCCCGGCCTCCCGTCGGTCCGGATCGAGAACGCCTGTGCCTCGGGTGGGTTCGCTCTGCAGGTCGCCGTCGGCGCGATCGCGTCGGGGAGCGCGCACGCCGCCCTCGTCGTCGGGCTCGAGAAGATGACCGACGTCTCGAACGCCCGGCGGCGATACTGGCTCGGGGTCTCGGGCGAGACCGAATGGGAGCGCCAGGCCGGCCTGACGTTCGCCGGGGTCTACGGGCTGATCGCCTCCCGCTACCTCGCGCTCCACGGCGTCGGGCCCGATGCGCTCGCCGAGGTCGCCGTGAAGAACCACGCGAACGGAGCGCTCAACCCGAACGCGCACTTCCGCAAGCCGATCACGCGCGAGGCGGCGCTGGCGTCCCCCAGGGTCGCCGACCCGCTCCGCCTGTACGACTGCTGCCCGGTGAGCGACGGGGCGGCCGCGCTCCTGTTGGTCGCGCCGGAGGCGGCCCGTCGCTACACCGACACCCCGGTCTTCGTCGACGGCGTCGGCGCGGCGTCGGACTATCTCGCCGTCCAGGAGCGCCCGGAGCCGACGCGCTTCGACGCGACGCGCCGGGCCGGAGAAGCGGCGCTCCGGTCGGCCGACTGCACCCGGGCACAGATCTCCTTCCTCGAGCTCCACGACTGCTTCACCATCGCCGAGCTCCTCGCGCTCGAGGACCTCGGCTTCGCCGCCCCCGGAGGGGCGGGTCCGATGACGCTCGCGGGCGAGACCCAGCGGACCGGTCGGCTGCCGGTCAACCCGGACGGGGGGCTGAAGGCGAAGGGCCACCCGATCGGAGCGACCGGCGTCTCCCAGGCGGCCGAGGTGTTCCTGCAGTTGCGGGGCGCCGCGGGGGCCCGCCAGGTCGCCCACGCCGAACGGGCGCTCGCCCACAACGTCGGAGGAGCGGGCGCGACCGCCGCCGTCACGATCTTCTCGGCGGGGTGAGCGGTGGCGCAGATCGTCGGGGTCGGGGCATACGTCCCCCGCCGGGTGTCGCACGGGCGGCGGCTGCTGGGCGCGGACGAGGACGGCTTCACCCTCGCTGCGACCGCCATCGAACGGGCGTCCCGAGGGCGACTCCGACCCGCCGAGCCGATCCGGATCGAGCTGGTCGGCGAGGTAGGGCCGGTCGGCGGATGGGGGTTCCCGGCGCTGACCGGAACGGAAGTGTCCTTGCGGACCCGCTCGCTCTCTACCGCCGAGCTCTCCGAAGCCCGCGACGAGCTCCGACGGGGCGACGGCCCGTCCCTGCTCGTCGTCGTCGACCCCGGCGCGGGCGCGGCCCCCGGCTCCGCCGGTTCGGTCGCGTTCCTCTTCGACCGGGCCGGGTCGCCCGGTGGAACGACGGAAGGAGACGTCCTGCACATTCCGCCGTCCGGCTCCCCCCTCGAAGCCGCTCTGCGGTGGCGGGATGCGGCGAGCCCGGCCCGCGGCTCGGCCCCCGCGGACGACCGCAGCGCCGCCGACCCCTCGCCGTCGGACTCCGGGGATGCGCTCGCCGTTACGCCAACGCCTGCGTCGCCTTCGGTGTCGGAGGGGGCGTACGTACCGCAGCCTAGGTACCTAGAAGGGCTGCCGAGCCGGTGGCGGTTCATCGCGGAGCGGTGCGGAGAGTGCGGCCACGTCGGATTCCCGGCTCGCGCCCGCTGCCGGGGATGCGGGCGGGTCGACCGACTGGAGCCGTTCCCCCTCCCGCTCGACGGAGGGACGGTCGTCGCCGAGACGTGGATCGGCAAGGGGGGCCAACCGACCGAGTTCGACCCCCAGGTCGAGGCGACCGGCCCCTACGGCGTCGCGATCGTGGAGGTCGCTCCGGGGGTCCGCGCGACCCTCCAGATCACCGACTCCCTCCCGGGCGAGATCCGGCTGGGTTCGCGGGTCGGCACGCGCCTACGCCGGCTCTACTCCCTCGAAGGGGAGTGGCGGTACGGCCGCAAGGCGGTCCCGACGGGCCGGCCCGGCACGGAGTAGGGGTCGGGTTCCGACCTAGCCGAAGCCGGGCAGGTTCTGCTGGGCGTCGCGCGACTCCTTTCGATTGTAGGGCTCGGCGGCGATGCCGAGATGGGTCGCGAGCGTCTTGAACGTCGTGGCCAGCTGATTGACGGCCCGCACCAGCTCCTGCTGCTCGGCCCGAAGTTCGGCGAGCTCCTGACGGAGCGATCGCAATTCCGCCTCCCAGTGGTGCTCGGACGACGACGCGGTCACGGGAACCTTCCGGAGCCCCCGACAGCGGGGCGGATTGATTAGCTTCCCGGCGCCGGCGTGCCTGCCGCTACGAGCTGGAGCTCCCGGCCGGCGGATCCTTCTCGACGAACGGGCCCCAGTCGCCCTTCTCCGCCGAGAAGTCGATGCGGCGGAGCTCGAGGACGAACTCCTTCAGAAGGTCCGAGGGTCCCGGGCGCAGGGCGATCGAGTAGACGTAGACCCCGAACCCCATGAAATCGAGGACCCGGCGCAGCACCTCGGCCACGTCCTCCCGGGGCACCGAGACGCGGATCGACGTCTCCCCCAGCATGCTCGAGAACTGTTCGATGTCGAAGCCCCGGTCGAGCGTGATCAGGGGATCGCCGCCCGGGGGAGGTGGCGCCGGGGCCGAACCTCCCGGGGGGGAGGACCGCCCCCGGCCGTCCGCGCTGATGACGACGGGGGGAGGCGGGGGCATCTCGGGTACCCGAGGGGGGTACCGTTCGAGCACCGGCGACGGGTCGCGACCCACGAACCGGGCGGCGCCCGCTCGGGCGAGAGCGGGGCGACGCGTCGCAGCGCGCTTCGGTTTCGAGCGCTTGGAAGGGCGGGTCGGCATCGTCCCCGGGCGGACGCGCGGGGCGTGCTTAAGGTCGCTCGTGGAGAGGGGAGCGGGGAGGACGTTCGGGCTCTCCCCCCCTCCTTCCGAGGGTGTTACTCGCCGTTTGTAGCGAGGGGGACCGTGCGAACCTACGTCACGGGGAGCGACTTTTGTCGCCCCCGCGACGACAGATGGGTTATGTAGCATGGAATTCGTGGCCCAGACAAGCCTGGCTCGCAAGAGCCGGGCGGAACGGAGAGGAAACCACCAATGCCGGCGCGCGTGATGAAGGAGTTCCAGGCCCCACGGGGTCTGCCGCGGAAGACGGCGTCCGTCTGCCCGGAATGCATCAAGGTGATCCCGGCGATCGTCCGCGAGAAGGACGGGCGGGTCATCATGGAGAAGACGTGCCGGGCGCACGGCTACTTCTGGGATATCATCTCGAACGACGTCGATTTCTACCTCCGGATGGAGGTCTACGCGCACGACGGGGTCGGCTACGAGAACCCCTACTACGAGAAGTTCCGCGGCTGCCCGACGACCTGCGGTATGTGCAGCCACCACAAGTCCCACACGGGGCTGGCGCTGGTGGACCTGACGAACCGCTGCAATCTGAAGTGCCCGGTCTGCTTCGCGAACGCGAACGCCGCGGGGTACGTCTTCGAGCCGACCCGCGAGCAGATCCACTTCATGCTGAAGACCCTCCGGGAGCAGAAGCCCGTCGGGACCGTCGCGGTCCAGTTCTCGGGCGGGGAGCCGACGCTCTCGCCGCTGTTCCTGGACGCCGTGTCGATGGCCCGGGACCTCGCCTTCAAGCAGGTCCAGGTCGCCACGAACGGCATCCGCGTCGCCAACGAGCCCGGCTTCGCCCAGGCGTGCCGGGACGCGGGCCTGCACACCCTGTACCTGCAGTTCGACGGTCTGGACGACGAGATCTACCGGAAGGTCCGGGGCGTCCCGCTGCTCAAGGTGAAGCAGAAGGCGATCCAGGCCGCGCGGGAGACCCACTCGCCCGCGACCGAGCTCGCGGCGGGTAAGCCGGACAAGCCCCTCTCCGTCGTGCTCGTCCCGACGCTCGTCGGCGGGTTCAACGAGAAGGAGATCTGGCCGACGGTCAAGTTCGCGATCGACAACATCGACGTCGTCCGCGGCGTCAACTTCCAGCCGGTCGCCCTGACCGCGCGGATCCCCGACAAGGACCGCTTCCAGATGCGGTTCACCCAGTCCGACCTGGTCCGCATCCTCTGCACGGAGGGGCCGTTCGAGAAGTCCGACTTCTTCCCCGTCCCGTCCGTCGCGCCGATCTCGGAGCTCGTCTCGATCATCCACGGCGAGGAGAAGATGACCCTGACGACGCACCCCGGCTGCGGCTGCGCCACGTTCGCCTTCGTCTCGAAGGACGGGCAGACGATCACGCCGCTCCCCCGCTTCATGGACGTCGACGGCTTCTTCGAGAACGTCGAGTCGATGATCGAGAAGTACCGGGACGCCCGGTTCTCGCGGGTCCGCACGGCGGTCGCCGGCGCCCGGCTGCTCCACGACGTGTCGAAGTACTTCGACTTCTCGAGGGCCCCGGAGGGCCTGAGCGAGAAGAACTGCGTGAAGGTCATCGCGGGGATCTTCACCGAGGGGAACAAGGAAGCCCTCGCGAAGTTCACCTGGCGCACGCTCTACATCGGGAACATGCACTTCCAGGACGCCTACGACTACGATATCCAGCGCCTGATGCGCTGCGATATCCACTACGCCGTGCCGGACGGGCGCGTCATCCCGTTCTGCTCGTACAACTCGGGCCCGATCTACCGGACGGAGGTCGAGAAGAAGTTCTCGATCCCGATCAAGGACTGGCAGGCCGCGAAGAAGCAGGCCGGCGTGCCGCTGAAGACGCTCGAGACGATGGGCGTCAACGGCGAGGTCATCGTCGACCCCGAGTACTACAAGATCCGGGCGCTCAAGGGCGCGCCGGGGATGTCGGCGTAGGCGGATCCTCCCCGGACCGCCGCGGCGAACCCTTTCTTCTTCTTCCCTCTCCCTTCGGCGAGGGCGTCCCCTAGGCGAACAGCGCCTCGCCCGGACGCGCCAGATCGCGACCGGTGAGCCGGGCGGGGGGCGGCAGCTCCTTCTCCCGCCGATCGATCTCGAGCCAGACGCCCGTCGGCCGCGCGGAGCCGTGGGGCGTGGGGGGAGGCTTCGCGTCCGGGCGGGCGACGAGCCAGCGGACCCCCGCTTCGATGTGCTTGCACGTCCCCAGGTCCCGGCGGGCGAAGTCGGTGCAGGTGCACAGCGCGGGCGCCGCCGACGGGAACTCGGGGAGCATCACGAGGTAGGCGGTCCGGTGGATCGGGTTGCGGACCTCGAGAAGGGGGTACGGCTCCGCTGCTTTCAGACGGACGTCGAGCGGCTCCTCCATCGACCGGGCCCGGCGCTCCGCCCTCGCCTCCGACGCGGGCGGACGGGACTCCCGCGGCCGATCGACCCGGGCCATGACCCGCTCAGCGGGCCGGGCGTCATTAGCCGAACGGCCCGCCCCCGGTTCCACTCCCGAACAAACGTAGTTATGCGAGGACCCGTCGGTCGTCCCACCGACGGTCCGCCGGGGCTCCTCGGCGGGGGGACCCGCGGACCTCACCCCCCCGGGGGGACGGTGCGGTGGTAGGACGGGGGACGGGACGGACGTGAACGCGACGACCCTGTTCATCGTCGGTCTGTTCCTCCTGTTCGCGTTCGCCGTCGTCGCGGGCGAGGCGATGAGCCGCCTCGGCCAGCTGCCGCTCGTCGGCCAGCTGGCGGTCGGGATCGTCTTTGGCCCGACCCTGCTCGGGCCCGCCCTTGGCCTCGGCGGGCTCTCCACCGCCTTCCAGGGGATCCAGTTCCTCGCCACGTTCTTCATCCTGCTCGCGGCGGGCCTCTCCGTTACGCCCGCGCAGATGCGGGCGACGGGGGTCCCGGCGGCCGCGCTCGGCGTCACGGTGTTCCTCGTCCCGTTCCTGGTCGGGACGGTCGTCGTCCGGGAGGTCTACCCGGCCCTCCCGTGGCTGACCGACCTGTTCGCCTCCCTGACGCTGTCGATCACCGCCCTCCCGGTCCTCGCGGTGATGCTGCGGGAGTTCGACCTCCACAAGAGCCGGTTCGGGATCTTTCTCCTGAACGGGGCGGTCGTCAACGAGCTCGCGGCCGTGACCGTCTTCGCCGTGCTGCTGCGGGTCCGTTCGGGTCCGGGCAACATCGGGGCCGACCTGGCCGTCTCGTTCCTGGCGGTCGCGCTGTTCCTCTCCACGGTCCTCGCCGCCCACATGCTCGTCCGGTCGCTGCACGAGCGGCTCGCCTGGCCGCGCCTCGTCATCCGCTTCCGCCAGCGGTGGCGCTCGCGCGAGGCGTGGTTCGCCCTCCTGATGGTCGGGGCGCTCGGCGCTGCCCTCTACTCGCAGTACCTCGGCCTCACGTTCCTGATCGGCGCGTTCTACGCGGGCCTGCTCGTCACCCCCGAGAGCGTCGGCCACAAGCCGCACCGGGCGTTCATGCACGTCTTCGACACGATCACCTGGGGGTTCTTCGTCCCCCTCTTCTTCGCGCTCGTCGGCCTCGAGATGGACCTGCGGCTCCTCGGAAGCTCCTGGGTAGGGCTCGGGGTCTTCGGAACGCTCTGCCTCTTCGCGTTCGGCTCGAAACTGTTCCTCGGGGCGGCCGTCACCCGGGGGCTCGGCTGGTCGGGCGCGGAGTCGCTCGGCGCCGGGTTCCTCCTGGCGAGCCGGGGGGCCGTCGAGCTCGCGATGGCGGTGATCCTGCTCACGCTCGGCGTCTTCACCCCCGCCCTCTTCACCGTCGTCGCCGCGGTCGGCCTGGTCACGACGGTCCTCTCGCCGATGGGCGCGCGTCCGTTCGTCGGGCCGCCTCCCCCGAAGCGCGGAAGGGTGGGCGTCGCGGAGTTCCGCCCGGCCCCGCCGACCTCGCGGGAACCGCCGGCGGCCGACTCCTTCCCGTGAAGGTTCGGCGGGCGCTTCGGCCCCGCGCCGTTATCCTATCGGCCGCGTCGGGAGACCGATGGCGCTCTCCCCGCCGGGGGCCCCCGCACCGTCCGGCCGCCGTCGTCGCCCGCTCTCCAAGAAGGCGAAGATCGGGCTCGGGCTCCTATTCACCCTCGTCGGACTGTTCCTGCTCGCGGACGCGCTGCCGTCCGCCCCCGGCCCGCTCGGGCGGATCCTCCCGGTCGCGGCGGCCGGGCTCCTCGCCCTCTGGCTCGGCGGGATCCTGATGGGGATCGGCAGCCGGTCCTGAGGCGCCCTGGAACGTGCCGGACGCGGTCGACAGGTTTCTTATAACGTCGGCCGGTCGAGGGGCCGATGGAGTACGTCGTCGTCCGGGCGACCCACCCGACGTGGCTGACCCTCCAGCTCCCGACGGAGGTCGCGACGCTGATCCAGTTCGACCCGCCGACCGCCGGCGAACCCAGGGACGGCGGGCGGTCGATCTCCTTCCTGTCGCGCGGTCCCGGCCTGATCCGCGTCATCGCGACCCACCCGGCACGGGAGGCGCTCGCGATCGAGACGGTCCGCAGCCGCCTCCTCGCCACCGCCCGGCCGGGCGACCGCCTCCTGTTCACGCTCCCGACGCCCGTCGCGGAGCACCTCGGCCTGAAGGTCTACTCCCGGGGGCCGCGCGTCCGCGGGACCGACGACTCCCTGCTCTGGTTCGTCCCCGCCCCCGAGTACTACGAGTACCGCTCGATCGCGGCCGCCGAGAAGCCGTGGACCGGCCCCTCGGGCGGGCCGTTCGCCCACGTCTACCTCGCGAAGTCGCTCGTTCCGTTCCCGAAGGAGTTCGCCTTCCTCGCCGAGCAGGAGTACCGCATCGAGCAGGAGGAGTGGCGTCCGGGGGTCGAGGCGCTGCACCGGATCGGGCGGGGCCGGCGGGTCGTCCTGTAGGGGTTCCGGAGGACGACCGGAGCGTAAACGGGAAGGTCGCTTACCAACGTATATATACTGAATCTTCGAATAGAATCGGCTATGCCGGCGTCCGAGCGGCGGCCTGCGAAGAACGGCTCCTCGTCCAGCTACACGCTGAGGAATCCGGTCCCCCTCCGGACCGCCGCCGACACCCGCCGGACGCGGGTCGGGCTCCCCGAGGACGCGGCTCTGTCGGGCCTCTCGGGCCCCGTCGATTTCGACTCGCTCGCGAAGGCGATCCGGCGCTCCGTCGGCCACGACGGGATGCGCCCGGAGGACGCACGGTCGATCGCGGCCCACGTGCTCAACTTCTTCGGCTTCAACGAACGGATCATCGACAACGTCCTCGAGCCGGACGACCGCGACACGTTCTACATGCTCGAGGACACGGGGATCCTCGAGACCGAGCGGGACGAGACGACCCTCTACGACGGCCGCGAGTGGCGCATCCACTACTGGATGTTCCGCAAGGACCGCATCTTCGACCTCGCCCGCGAGGAGAGCGCCGCGATGGCCGCCGCCGGGGAGCTCGACGTCGTCTACTCCTCGAACGCGAACCGCTCGGGCGTCTTCCGCCTGCCCCACGGCGAGGTCGGAACCGGCCTGCCGGCCCACGCGGTCTACCACGAGCTCGGGGACGAGATCTGGCTGGAACGCCGCCAGAATCCGGTCCCGCCGGCCTCCGCCCCGCGCGCCCGGCGCTCCCCCCTCGGCCCGTAGGGCGTCCGGCCCCCCCGCGAGATTAAGCCCGGCGCCGGCTCCGCCGGCGCGATGCGCCGGTTCCTCCTCCTCGCCCACCGGGTCCCGGTCCGCGGGGAGTTCACGCTCAACGACCTCGCCGGCGGCGGGGGTCGGATGGACGAGATCGCCCGCGCCGTCTCGACCGCCTTCACGCTCTCGAACGACCTGCGTCGGGACACGGAGGTGACGATCCTCTTCGCCGGGGCGGCCCCCGCGGAGGCCCGGCGGATCGATCTCATCGGAGCGCGGCTCCGCTACCTGAACCCGGACGAGCGGTCGACTGCGGCGCTCCTCAAGAACGCGCTCACCCGGGCTGCGGTCTACCCCCACGACTTCGAGTCGTCTCCCGGTTTGCGGATCGGGCCGTGCGCACCCCTGGAGGTGCTCGTCGAGTTCCTGCGTCGACCCGCGGCGGTCTGGCTCTCCGAAGGGGGGCGCCCGATCGCCTCTTGGGCCGGGCCTCCCGGCGAGATCGCCGCGGTCGTCTCCGACCCGTACGACCCGACCCCCGAGGAGACGGCCCGCCTCGAGGCGAGCGGCGTGCCGCGCCTTTCGGTCGGCCCGCTCGTGCTCCGGACGAGCCAGGTGATCGACGCCGTGCACCGGGAGCTCGACCTGCGCGGCAGCGGGCCCGCGGCCCCCGGGTCGGCTTAACGGACGAGCGGGATCTCGTAGCCCCCGCGGGGGCGAGGGCCGATCGCCTCCCGCACGGTGCGGGGACGAAGGCCGCCGACGATCGCCGTCAGGCGGACGGCGTCCCGGTTCTCGGGGCCGAGCCGGGTGCCGAAGACGAGGCGCTCGGGCTCGTGCAGCTCCGCGCGGACCGCCTCGAGGACGCGGTCGAGGGTGTGCAACGTCAGGTTGGCGCCCCCGTCGACGTGGACGAGCGCGGAGGTCCGCTCCGAGAGCCGGTAGTCGAGCATCGTCCCCGACAGCGCCTCATGGACGAGGCGCTCGGGCTCGGAGATGTGCTGCTCGCCGATCGTGAGGGTGGAGAGGCCCGAGTCGCGCAGGTGGCTCTTCAAGCTCGCGAGATCGACGTTCAGCTGGGACGGGTTCTCGACCATGTCGACCAGGCTCGCGACGAGGGAGTGGAGGTAGGCGTTGCGGACCTGAAAGACCCGGTGGATCGGGAGCGTCTCGAACCGGCGGAGCTTCTCGTTCGCGAGGGCGAGGAGGAGGCCGCCCATCCGCTCGAGCTCCTCGACCGTCTCCTCGACGTTCTGCCGCCGGCCGGGGTTCGCCTCGAGCTCGACCCGGAACGGCAGGAAGACGACCGGCACCGGGAGCGTCTGCGTGCCGCGCAGGCGCCGGGAGAGGTACGGCAGCAGCGCGCTGCCCGTGCCCCCGCCAAGCCCGGCGAGGAGGAACACCATCTCGAACGGCGCGAGCCGCAGCAGCACCTCGTCGCGGCACTCCTCGATCGCCCGGACCACCGCGGCCCGGTCTCCGCCGCTCCCGCGCCCGCGGAGCTCTCGGTGGCCGAGGAGGATCCGCTCCTCGACCCGGATCTTGGAGAGGTGGGCTTCGTCCGTGTTGACCGCGATCGAGCGGACCCCGGGGATGCCGAGGCTCGCGAGGTCCTGGACCGCTTCGCTGCCGGCCCCGCCGAGGCCGACCACGGCGATCGCCGGCCCGGAGGCCGACGGGCTCCACGATTCGGGCGGTGCGTAGCGGTCGGTCATCGGCCCCCCGGCCTCGTCAGGGCGGCGGGGAGCCCTCCGCAGTAACGGCCTCGCCTTCGCGCCGGTGAGCCCGAGCGGGCGGAGAGAGCTGGTCGATGCGGCTGCGGATGTACTCCCGGACGGCGGAGCGAACGGCGTCGTCGACGCTCACCGAGTTCCCTTCCCGGACGAACTCCTCGAGACGGCTGTTGTCCTGCCGGGAGAGCTCGACGACGACCTTGCGGATGTGCTGCGGCGGAAGGTTCAGCTCGATGTACTGCTCGAGCCCCTCGCGGATGGTGTCGGAGATCGTCGACGTCCCCTTGTGCTGCTGGATCTGCTTCAGCCGCTCGAGGAGGTCCTGCGGGATCCGAACCGTCACCCGCTCCGATGTGTCGACCATCTCCGTCAGACAATACCCCTATTTTTGTCTGACGATTGACATATCAGCCTTCGCCTATATGAAATCCGCTCCGCGCTCGCCGTGCCCGACCGAGCAGTAGACGACTGGTTCGGCGAAAGGCGTCGATGGCGCGTCTCGTTCCGGCGGAGCCGGACGTCCTCGCGCCGACGGCGAAGCACGGATTGCAGCGGCCCGCGCGCCTGGCGCGTTCGCTTATCGTGACCGAAGATTCCCCCAGGCGGTGAGCGACGAGGTGATCCCCCTCAGCGCCGACATCGCCGCGTCGGTCCGGCTAGGTCGGGCGGCCCTCCTCGCTCGGCCGTGGATCGGGGACCGCGGCCCCGAGATCGCCGACCAGTACGAGGCCGCGCTCCGCGCGGGGGACCGCCAGGGGGCGCTGTTCCGCCCCGGCGGGAGCGCGGTCGGCATCGCCGTCTGGCAGCCCCACGGTCCGCTCGGGCTCAGCCTCAACCTCCTCTACCTCGACCCGTCCCACGCCACGCCGGCGATGTACGCCCGTTTCTGGAGCGGGCTCGGGACGATCGCCCCTCGGATCGTCTTCGCCCCGGGGGAGATCCCGGGCCTCACCGAGGAGGAGGAGACGATGCTGATGACCGGGTTCGGATTCGCGCGGTTCGGTCGGAGCGAGATGCGGCTCCGGGACGGCGTCGCGATCCCCCCGGCGGAGGTCGTTCCTCCCGCGGTTGTGCGGCCCGTGGGGCCGGGCGATGGGGCGGAGCTCGCCCGGCTCCATCGGCTCGCCTACCACGGGCGGTTCGACCGGTACCTGTTCCTCGAGGACACCGACGAAGAGGCCGACGCCGCCCGGATGGCGAAGGACCTGTTCTCGGGCCGATGGGGGGAGTTCTCCCCCGAAGGCTCCTGGGGGATCGAGGAGAACGGCCGGCTCATCGCGGGGGTGCTCTGCACCCGACGCGGGAGCGGGGTGCTGATCGCGGACGTGATGGTCGACCCGTCCCGGCAGGGCGGTGGGCTCGGACGGACGGTCCTGCGCGCCGCCCTCCGGGCGCTCGCCGACGCGGGGATCGGACCGGTCTTCCTGAACGTCACGGAGGGGAACGACCGGGCGATCCGCCTGTACGAGGGCCTCGGGTTCGTCCGCTCCCTCGGACCGAGCCGGGACTGGTACGACCCTCGGCTCATCCCGGTCCGCCCCTAGGCGGCCGCCGGTTCGCCGGGTTCGCCCGGCGGGGTCGGGTGGTAGCCGAGCCGACGCAGCGAGGCGAAGCTCGCGAGCATCACGACGCCGAGGAGCGCGATCGCCGCCCCCGAGAACAGGTAGATCCCCTGCACGCCCACCGTGAGCGTCAACAGTCCGCCGGCCCACTGCCCGGCGGGCACGAGGGAGACGCTCCCGAGCTCGTCCGCGGCGAAGACCCGGCCCATCTTGTCGTCGGGAACGGTCGCCTGGATCGTCGAGAGGAAGACCGTGGTGATCATCCCCGGAGCGAGTCCGTAGACGAACAGGATCGGAAGCGCGAGCCAGATCGTCCGGACGAGGGCGAGCGCGACGAGGCTGCCGGCCATCGCGAAGACGAGCAGGATCATCACCTGGCCCGCCCGCGCCTCGAACCGGAGGTGCCCGATGACGAGGAACCCCGAGGCGGTGCCGAGGGTGGCGGCGGCGACCATCGCGCCGTAGTAGATCCCCTGGACCAGCCCGAGCCAGCTGACGACGTAGAGCGCCAGCTCGACGAGCGCGAGCGCCGTCAGGAAGTTGACGACCAGCGCGGAGATCGTGATCTCTAGCAGGTCGCGTCGGTGTCCGAGGTAGGAGAACCCCTCGCGCGCCTCCGCCCAGATCGGCCGGCGCGGGGCCCCGCGGTCGACCGACAGGTCGATGCCGATGAGCAGGACCGTCACTTGCGTCGCGAAGAAGAGGAGGAACGGGACGGCGAGGGCGTACTCGCTCGGGGCGACGGTCAGGAGCGCCCCGACGGCGACGGTCGTGAGCGCGCTCGCGGTCGCCGCGACCGCGTAGATCAATCCGTTCGCCCGCCCGAGCGCGTGCTGCTCCACGAGGCGGGGGACGAGGGTGTTGTAGGCGGGTCGGAAGAGGGTCGCCGCCGAGGCGATCGCGGCCCACGCCGGATAGGCGAGGACGATCCACTCGGGCAGGTAGAACCCCCGCGGACCGAAGAACCCGATGCGGCCGGACGGGCGGAGGACGAGGTCGACGGCGAGCAGGGCGGTCGCGAGCAGGGCGCAGAGGTTCGCCCCGCGCATGAGGACGCCGCGGTCGTACCGGTCGGCGAAGGCGCCGGAGAACACTGCGGTCAGGAGCGTCGGGACCGTGGACGAGAGGCCGAGGAAAGCGAGAGCGAGCGCCCCGTAGGTCGCCCGCTCGGGAGCGGGGTAGGCGAGGGCCACGCTGAACAGGAGGATCACGAGCACGCCGGACGGGGCGGCGAGCTGGAACGCCCCGGCGAGCAGGAACGGCCGGAACGACCGCTCGCGGAAGAGGTCCGCATAGCGGCCGGGGGCGGGCTCCGCCATGGACGAGCCCGACCCTCGCCTCGTTGGATAAGGGTATCGAACGGGGCGGTACGAGCGCACCTATCGGGCGAAACGCGCTTGTACCGGCCCCCCGTCCGTCGTCCCGGAGAGCCACCGTGCGCCTCCTCTTTCAGGACCCGGTGACGGGGCTCCGACGCCTCCGCCTCGAAACGCCGAGCGACCTGTGGCGGATCGCCCGGATGGTGCGCCCCGGCGACCTGGTCGGGGCGTCGACGACCCGCCGGGACCCCGAGGCGCCGATGGACGTCGCCGGGGCGGAGCGCTCCCGCCGGCGCGTCTTCCTCACGGTCCGCGCGACGCAGGTCGAGTTCCACGGCTTCTCGAAGCACGTGCGCATCACCGGTCCGATCGTCGAAGGGCCGTTCGACATCGGACGCCACCACAGCCTCGACCTGACAGAGGGCGACGACGTCACGCTCGCCCGCGGGGAGCTCACGTCGGGGGAACGGGCGATCCTCGAGGAAGGGCTCGCGGGGAAGGGGGACCCGACGATCGTGATCGCCGCCGTCGACTGGGGCGATTCGTCGATCGTCCGGGTCCGCGGGCGCGCGATCGAGCCGGTCGCGGATGTGCGCCGGTCGATCGCCGGCAAGCGGTACGCGGGCGGCCAGGGAGAGAAGGACCGGGCGAGCTACGTCGCCGAGCTCGAGGCGCTCCTCGTGAAGGAGGCGGCCGACGCGCACGTGCTCCTGGTCGTCGGCCCCGGGTTCCTCAAGGAGGAGCTCTCCCACCGGATCGCGGAGCACGTCCCCGAGCTCGCGCGCAAGATGCGCGTCTACCCGACGGCGGAGTCGGGGCGCGTCGGGGTCGACGAGCTGCTCAAGTCGGGGCGCGCCAGCGAGGCGCTCCGCGGCACGGTCGCCGCCGAGGAGGCGGAGGTCGTGGAGCGGCTCGTGCGGGCGCTCGCCGGCGGCACCCGGGCGGCGGTCGGCGTCGACGAGGTCCGCGAGGCGGTCGACGCGGGCGCGACCGAGACGATCCTCGTGTCGGAGGAGCTGCTCCCCGAGGCGGCCGTCATCCCGATCCTCGACCGGTCGCGCGGCTCCAAGACCCGGATCTTCGTCGTGCGGACCGAGGGGGAGCCGGGCGCGCGACTCGCCGCGCTGGGAGGGATCGGGGCGATCCTGCGCTACGACTGGACGAGCGCGGAACGGCCTAGGGGATCGCCTGGAGCGCCTCGCGCAGCGCCTCGAAGCGCCGCTTCAGGTCCTTGAGCGAGTAGCGCAGCGCCTCGCGGGCGCTCAACGAGCCGTCGGTCTCGAACTTGAGAAAGAACCGCTCCGTGTCCGGCGTGATGCGGATGGAGCCGTGCTCGCACGCCTCCTCGCAGGCGCCGCAGAGGATGCACTTCGTCTCGTCGGTGACGCCGAGCTTGCCGCCCTCGAACGTGAGGATGTTGACGGGGCAGGAGGCGGCGGTGCGCTTCAAGCATGCGTCCGAGCACCCCTCCTTGCGCGCGATCTTCACGTGCGGGCGGGGCGTGATCCCGATGCCGCTCGCGACCTGCCACTTCGAGTGGTCGCGCGCGCTCCCGACGACCGCGGTCGCGTAGGCGAGCAGCGCCTGGCGGGCGCCGAGCCGGACGATCGGGATGTCGGGCTCGAGGATCGCGAGCGAGGCGTCCCCGAGCGGAACGACGTTCCGCGCGTAGACGGTGCACGGGCCCTTCTTGTCGACGGAGAACATCACCTGGCAGTGCGGGCAGCCGGTCCCGCCGCAGTCGCACTCCGACTTGCGCCGGAACTGACCGGGGTCGCTCGGGATCGGCAGGAGGCCGAGCCGCAGCGCGACCCCCTCGTCGAACATGCTGGTCGAGGAGTCGTAGTCCTTGCCGCTCGTCTCGTCGCGGATCGGGCCGAGGTGGAACTCGACGTCCTCGATCGCGAGCTTCGGCACGTCCGCGAGCAGCGTCCGCCGGATCGCGTTCACCTGGGACGCGGTGGCCCCCTCGATCTCGAGGGCGGCGCTGCGCGTCTTCAGCTCGTTGATCGTGACCGGCATGCTCACACCCGGCGGCCGCGCCGGCCGCCCTTCGGCTTCGTGCCGTCGTGCGGGACCGGAGTGACGTCCTCGATCCGCTGGATCTTCACGCCCGCCCGAGCGAGCGCCCGGATCGCGGCCTGAGCGCCGGGCCCGGGGGACCGGGAGCGGTTGCCGCCCGGGGCCCGGACGCGCACGTGGAGCGTGTCGTACCCCTTCTCCTTGATCGCGGCCGCGACCTGGTCGGCCGCCTTCATCGCGGCGTACGGGCTCGACTCGTCCCGCGCCGCCTTCACGACCATCCCGCCGGTCGCCTTCGAGAGCGTCTCCGCGCCGGTGATGTCGGTGACGGTGATGTGGATGTTGTTGTAGCTCGCGTAGATGTGCGCGATCCCGATCTTCGCCATCGCCTACCCCTCCGGTGGCGCGGGCGGGGCGGGTGCCGCGGGGGCGGCGGCGCCGGGGTCGGCGGCGGCCGGCTCCGCCGGGGCGGTGCGGTGCTCGAGGCGCTCGCGCAGCGCCTGGCGCATCGCGTGATCGTCGGAGGCGAGCGGGCTGGTCGGCGAGTAGGCGAGCCGCGCCTCCTCCGCCGGGGGAACGAGATAGCCGGGCCGGGTGACCCGATGGTCGCCGATCGAGAAGTGGCCGTGGACGATCCACTGCCGCGCCCCGTAGGCGGTCGGGGCGAGCCCTCGGGAGAAGACGATCCACTCGAGGCGCCGCTTCAGGAGGTCCTCGGTCGAGAGGGCGAGCACGTCATCGAGGGTCGGCGAACCGACCGGAAGGAGGCCGAGGCGCGCGAGCCGTCCGAGGAGGCGCTCGGTCTCGAGCCGGGCCTGCTCTTCGCCGGCCCGCAGCCGGGCCTGGAGGTCCCGTGCCTGCCGACGGAATCCCCGGAGGATCGACTGCGCCTTCCACAGCTCCCGCTTGTTCTTGAGGCCGTAGCGGTCGAGGAGCTTCCGCTCCTCTTCCATCCGCGTCGCCTCCCACGGGTGCTTCGGCGTGTCGTACGTCCGCCGGAGGAACTTCGGATCGCCCATCGGTTCGTTACACCTTCTTCGCGGCCGGCGTCGCCGGCGCGGGGGTCGCGGCCGGGGTGGCGGCCGGCGCGGCGCCGCCGCCACCGCCGGACGGCGCTTCCTTGCCGGCGGCCGCCGCGGCCTCGCGGGCCGTCTTCTTGATCACGCCCGCGGCCATGCCGGTGCGCCCGTTCGACCGGGTGCGCTGCCCGCGGACCTTCTGGCCGCGCTCGTGCCGCACGCCGCGGTAGCTGCGGACCATCTTCATCACGTTGACGTCGTCCCGACGTCGGGTCTCGAGGTCGGGGCCGATCAGATGCGGGGACTCGCCGAGGAACGGCTCGCGCGGATGGTTCGTCATCCAGACGGGGACCTTGGTCGGAAGCGTACCGAGCGTCGTCTCGAGGACCTCGACCGTCGCTTCGGGGAGGTTCCCGATCAGTTCGGCCGGGTTCACGTGGGACATTCGACAGGTCGCCTCGGCGATCCGCATGCCGACCCCGCGGACCCCCGTCAGGGCGAGGCCCGCGGGCCGGGTCCCGTCGAGGTCGGAGTTGGCGACGCGCACGATGTAGCGGAAATTGGGGTTGTCGGCGATGATCTTCGCCGTCTTGGTGGACGCCGCGGACTTGCCCTTGCCCTTCCCTTCCTTGGGCTCCTTGCCGTCCTTGGCCTTCCCGCCCTTCTCCTTCTTCGCGCCCTTCTCGGCCGGCGCTTCGGCGGCGCTGGCGCCCGCCGGCGCGGCCTTCTCGTCCGGAGCCTCCTTAGGCTCCTTCGCTTCTTTGGGCGCGACGCTCACTCCCCTGTTGGAGGTCTCTCCGATCGGCGGGCGTGCACCGGGGCGCTCGCCCGCGGCCTGGCCCGTCCCCTCGGAGGGAGGCCGTTGAGAAGTGTGGGCTTCTTAACGGCTTCGGAGGCCGCACGGCCGGACCTCGATGGAACCGCCACGTCGAGGACCCGGTAGCCCGAGCCGCGGCCCGTCACGGCGACGCCGGGCCCCCAGTGGGTGCGGATCCACTCCTGGTAGAACCGGATCCCCTGGCTTCCCTTCCCGACGAGGAGGAGCCGCCCGCCCGGCGCGAGGCGCTCGGGGACGGCCTGCAGCATCTCGAGGACCGTCTCCCGACCGGCCCGGAACGGCGGGTTGGTCGCGATCAGGTCGAACCGTTCCCCGGCGACGGGGTCGAAGAGGCGCCCGACGCGGACCTCGGCGTTCCGGATCCCGTTGCGCCCGAGGTTCTCCGCGGCGAGCCGCGCCGCCCGCCGGTTCACGTCGGTGAGGATGACCGTGCCGTGCGGCGATGATTTCGCGGCGGCGACGCCGACCGCCCCCCAGCCGCAGCCGAGGTCGAGGATGCGCGCACCGTCCTCGACGGCGAGGTGCTCGATCAGCAGGCTCGTTCCCGGGTCGAGGCCGTGGGAGGCGAACACGCCGGCATCGACCGTGAAGGCGAGCAGCTCGCCGCGGTAGAGAAACCGCAGCTCCCGTCGCGCCGACCGGGAGCGGGGCCGCTCGGTGAAGTAGTGCTCCCCGACCGGGGGATCGAGCTCGCCGTCGCTCACGTCGCCTTCCGGCGGAAGAACGACTCCTTGCGGCCGGCTGCTGCGCCCGCGGACGGCGCGAGCGCCTCCTTGAGGAGATCGCGTTCGTGCGAGGAGAGCGAACGGGGCACCTCGACGTGGACCGTGACGATCTCGTCGCCGCGCGACGAACCGCCCGGCGGGGGGAATCCGCGGCCCCGCATGCGGAACTGCGTCTCGGGCTGCGTCCCGGCGGGGATCTTCAGGATCGCCTGCCCGTCGATCGTCGGGACCGTCACCTCCCCGCCGAACAACGCCGTCGCCAGCGGAACGGTCGTCTCGACGTGCGCGTCCTCGCCGTCGCGGCGCACGTGGGGGGACGGCTCGAAGGCGATCTGGACGAACAGGTCCCCGGGGCGCCCGCCCCCCGGACCGGCGAGGCCGTGGCCGGGGACGCGGAGGACCGCCCCGTCCTCGACCCCGCGCGGGACGTTCACCTGGATCCGCTCGACCGACTGCTGGTGGCCGGACCCGCGACAGACCGGGCACCGCTCGAGGATCTTCCGCCCCGCGCCGCGGCAGCGGGGGCAGACGGCGACCGAGATCAGTTGCGTGTACCCTCGGCTCTGCACTCGTCGCACCTGGCCCTGACCTTTGCACTCGGGGCAGACCTCGAACGCCGTGCCGTCCTTCGCCCCGGTGGCGTGGCACGCCGGACAGTCGGTGACCCGCGGGACCTCGACCGTCGGATGCGCCCCCTCGACGGCGGCGATCAGCGGGAGCCGCACGCCGAGCTCGAGGTCGCTGCCGCGGCCGCGCCCGCCGAACCCCTCGAACGAACCTCCGAAGTTGCCGAAGAACTGCCGGAAGAGCGGCGAGGAGCCGAGCAGGTCCTCGAGGTCCTGCGCGTGGGTGAAGTTCTGCCAGGTGAACCCGGTCGGCCCGAAATCCGACGCGACGCCCGAGAATCCCATCTGGTCGTAGCGGTGCCGCTTCTCGTCGTTCGCCAGCACCTCGTACGCCTCGGAGAGCTCCTTGAACTTCTCCTCGGCCCCCTTCGGGTCTCCTTTGGCCACGTCCGGATGGTACTGCCGCGCGAGCTTCCGGTAGGCGGTCTTGATCTCGTCCGTCGAGGCAGTGCGCGCGACGCCGAGCACCTCGTAGTAGTCGCGTTTCGCCATCGATCGGTCCGCGGAGCCGCTCCGTCACCGTCGTCTAGGGCGCTCGCTATTTACCGATTGAGAGCCCGAGGAAGCGCCGGTTACCCAGCGGGCGTCGATCGTCGCCCCGACCCGGGCGCCCAGGCGACGGGCCGCGTTCCCCTCGCCGACCGCGACCTCGAGCGTGCCGAAGCTCGACCCGAGCGCGAGGATGCGGCCGGGCCCGGCCGCTTCGTAGCTCCGCGTCCACGGGACCGAGCGTCGTCGTCCCCCGACCCGAACGACGAGGCGATCCACTCGGGAGCCGACCCATCCGGTGGGGATGTTGGAGATCAGGTTCCCATACCGGTCGACGTGCACCACCTCTCCCGAGGCGCCCCCGCTCCGGCGCGTCGCCCTCGGAAGGCGGAACACCCGGGGTCGCATCGCGGGACCGAGCGACGCCGCCCGGGCCCCCCGGGCGAGCCGGGCGGCGGCCGGGGCGAACAGGTCGCGCGCGTCGAACGTCGTACCGACCCGGGGGGAGTTGCGCACCCGGCTCGGGTCGATACGGTACGCCCGGCGAAGGCCGAGGGTCTCCGCGAGCGGGTACAGCAGCCCGTTGTCCGGCCCGACGAGTCGGGAGCCGTCCGAGCACTCGACGGCGAGAGGGGCGCGCTCCCCGCCGACCCCGGGGTCGACGATCGCCAGGTGGACCGTGCCCGCCGGGAATCCTTTCGCCATCGCCTCGAGCAAGAAGGCGCCCTCCGCGACCCCGTGCGCGGGCAGGTCGTGCGTCAACTCAACGACCCGGCCCGGGTCCACTCGCTGGGCCAGGACGGCTTTCACCTGGGCGGAGTACTCGGCCCCGAGGTCGCTCGAGAGAGTGACGAGGCGGGGACCGCCCCGCGCGCGCCGCGCCACGGGGGCCCCGCCGCGGGCCGCGGCCCTACGACTTCATGATCGCGACCAGGAAGATCCCGACCGCGACGAGCGCGCCGATCACGGCGGCGACGATGACGAGGAACGACTCCCAGATCAGCGCCTCGAGGCGGCCCGGATGGGTCGCGTTGAGGGCCCCCGAGTGATAGAAGTACCCCGTCAGGAAGCCGACGACGAGGCCGGCGGCGAGCAGTCCGACGCCGACCGTGCGGCTCTTGCCGCTCCCGAAGTACGCCGTGAAGATCCCCGCGAGGATCAGGAACAGCGAGAAGACCAGGAGCAAGATCGTGAGGAATTGCCAGCCGCCGACTTCCACTGCGGTTCCCACTACTTCGAACATCGTTGCTCCTCAGAACTTGATTCCCGTGAGGGTCTTCGTGTCGATGACGCCGGCGACGGACCGGATCTTGTCCACCACGAGCTGGCCCAGGGCGTTGAAGTCCTCCGCCTCGACCTTGGCGATCAGGTCGTACTCTCCAAAGAGCGGGTGGAGTTCGACGATCCCCTTGACCCGAAGGAGCTCGGTGTACACCTCGTGCTCCTTGGCCGGGGCCGTGCTGATTAGGACGAATCCGATGGCCACGCGCGGCACACCCTCGAGAGGCCGCGAGAAGACCCTCCCTTAATAAGCGTGTCGAGACGGACTCGTCGCGCGACGCCCGGTCGGGGGCCGGAGCGCCGCGATAGCCAGTGGAGTCGACGCGACTTAAGAGGGGAGCCCGTAGACTCCGCCGTCGCCGATGGGGGTATCGTTCCGCCACTGGCCGGGCCGGCTCGTCGCCCGCCCCTGGCTCCTCGCCTTCCTGCCGATCAACGCCGCGACCGCGGGGTTCGGCGTCGTGCTGCCGCTGCTGATCCTGATCCCGCTGCATGGGAACTGGGCGGACGTCGCCATCGCCGCCACGCTGTATAACTCGACGTTGATCCTCTCCTCGGTCCTCTGGGGCCATCTCTCGGACCGCTACCCGCTGCGCCGCCACTTCCTCGTCCTCAACTACGCCGGGTTCGCCGGGCTCTACGCCCTAATGATCCACGTCGGCTCGCTGCCCGAGCTGTATGGCCTCTACGCGGTGATCGGAGCGATCGCTCCCGCCGGGGCGAGCGCGTCGAACCTGCTGATCCTCGAGAAGTTCACGGAAGGGGAACGGGCGACGGCGTTCGCGTCGTTCCAGGAGGTGAGCATGATCGGCTGCCTTGTCGGCCTGCTCGCCGGATACTTCTGGACCGCGGGGAACGCGGGGCTGCTCGCGCTCCTCGCCGTCTTCGCCGCGCTGGCGCTGGCGAGCGCGATCGCCGTTGCGCTCGGTATCTCCGAGGCGCGCCGTCGCCTGACGACGGCGAGCGTGGCGCGGCATCCGGAGAGCCTGCTCTCCCGGCTCCGCCCGGCGACGCCGGCCCACACTCCGGTGCCGTTCTTCCCCCGTCGGCCCCGGCTTCGGCCCGAGCCGTGGGGGCGGCTGCGGCGGTGGGCCGCCGAGGAGCTCCACCACGAGCTTCCGCTGATCATGATCGCATCGTTCCTGTTCAACCTCTCCGCGAACCTGTTCAACATCTCCTACACTCCGTACCTGTACTCCATCGGCCTCACGGCCGCCTCGATCTTCCTCGTCAATCTGTCGAACAATCTCGCCCAGGCGATCGTCTTCCCCCTCACCGGCGGCCTCTCGAACCGGCTCGGCGTCGACCGGCTCGTCCACTCGGCGACGTACGTCCGAGGGGTCGGCTACCTCGCGACGGCCGGACTGACGTTCGTCGTGCTCACCCGGACCGGCGGGTTCGGCGCGAACGTCGCGATCTACGCCCTCCTCGGCGGCGCGATCGCGGTCTACACGACCGCCAGCACCCTGATCCTGTTCCGGGGCGTCGCCGGGCGGGAGGCCGGCAGCCTGCTCGGCGTCAACAGCGCCCTCGGCGGCGGCGCGGCGGTCGTCGGGGCGGGGCTCGCCGGGATCCTGGCGGTCGTCGGAAGCTTCCGCCTCGTCTTCCTGGTCGCCTCGGGGATCCTGTTCGCCTCACTGCCGCTCTGGACCGCCGCGTCGATCGCCTACCGACGGCGCCGCCCGGCCGAGGTCCCGACGCCGGCCTCCAGCGAGCGCGGGACGCCCGGGACCGTCGCCGAGCCGATCGTTTCCGCGAAAACCCATTAACCGTCCACCGGTACGCTCCGACGGTTCGGAGTCTATGGCGACGCCCGCGGAGGTTCAACGGGGCCTCGAGGATGTCATCGCGCTCGAGTCGCGGATCTGCTTCATCGACGGGAAGCAGGGTCGGCTGATCTACGAGGGGTACGACATCCGGGACCTCGCCGCTCGGTCGACCTTCGAGGAGGTCGCCTACCTCCTCTGGTACGGACGGCTCCCGAACGAGGCGCAGCTGGCGGAGCTGCGCACGCGGTTCGCGGCGCTCCGGGTCCTCCCGCCCGCGCTCGCCGCGCGGATCGACGAGCTTCCCGCGACGGCGCATCCGATGGACATCCTGCGGACCGCGGTCAGCGCGCTCGCGCTGTTCGAGCCCGAGGAGACCCGGCCGGGCGAGAGTTCGATCGGCGGCGCCCAGCGCCTCACGGCGGTGCTTCCGACGATCCTCGGCCAGTTCCATCGTCGTCGGATCGGCCGGAGCCCTCCGGCGCCCCGCCCGGAGCTGTCGCAGTCGGCGTACCTCCTCTACTGCCTGCTCGACCGAGACCCGACGGAGCTCGAGAGCCGGGCGATCGACGTGGCCCTGATCCTGCACGCCGACCACGAGCTGAACGCCTCGACGTTCGCCGCGCGCGTCACCGCCTCGACGCTGAGCGACCTCTACAGCGCCGTGACGAGCGCGATCGGCACCCTGAAGGGACCGCTCCACGGAGGCGCCAACGAGCGCGTGATGGAGATGCTCGACCAGATCGGCTCCGTCGACCGGGTCGAGGAGATCGTGAAGGGGATGCTCTCCCGCCACGAGCGGATCATGGGGTTCGGCCACCGCGTCTACAAGGTCGAGGACCCGCGCGCGACGATCCTACGGGAGTGGTCGCGCAAGATCGGGGAGTCCCGCGGGAATCTGCGCTACTACGAGCTACTGCGGCGGGTCGAGGAGGTCGTGCTCCGGGAGAAGGGGCTCTACCCGAACGTCGACCTCTACTCCGGCTCCGTCTACTCGCTCATGGGAATCCCGCACGACCTCTTCACGCCCGTCTTCGCGGCCAGCCGCGTCGCCGGGTGGACCGCGCACGTCCTCGAGGAGTATCGGGACCTGCGCCTCATCCGGCCCACCGCGAAGTACGTCGGGGCGACGGACCTGCCGTACGAACCGATCGCCCGGCGGAGCTAGCGCGTCGCGGGGCGCCCGCGCGGTCGGGACCGGCGGGTTCCGGCGCGCACGACGTCCATGAGCGTGTAGCGCAGGTCGGGCCGGTGGCGCAGGCGCGCCACGACCTCGACGCCGCGATCCTCGAGCCGGACCCGGACGTCGAGCATCTCCGGAGCGAGGTAGCGGTAGGCGAACCGCCCGCGTCCGACCGGGGGGCCGCGCGCGGGCGTCACGCGGACGCGGACCTCCCGGACGTACGGCTGGAGCCGGACCGCCGCCTCGATCGCGCGGGCGAGCGCCGGCGCGGTCCGGGGATCGACCGGGATGCCGAGGTACTGGTGGAAGATCCCGCCGAGCTTGATGCCGGCCTCGAAGAGGAGCGACTCCCGCGGGGAGAGGCGGGCGGCGCGGGGGGACGGGGCGCGGGTCATCGTCTACGCCGGTGCGGGAGGCTCCCGCGGGGTGGTGAGCGGCCCGAGAAGATAGTAGCTCGCGACGCCGACGAGCATCCCGAACGCCGCGACGTCGGCGACCGAGAAAAGGAGCGAGCCGCGGGCGGGCTGGAACTGGAGCGGCACGAGCGCCACCGCCGCGCAGACGGCGGTCGCCGTCGCGGGCCATCGGAGCGGGGCCCCGCGCCGGATCTTCGGATACGGAACCGGGACGACCATCATCACGGCGAGCACCGCGACGCCCACGAGCACCCCGATCGGCTGGACCCCCTGGAACGCCGGGGTGTCGTGGAAGAGGAGCGCCACCACGAGGGCGAGGGCGCTCTCGGGGGTCGGGACGCCGAGGAAGTGCGACAGGTGATGGGCGCGGGCGGTGAAGTAGACGAGCCGCGCGATCGCCGCGGCGCCGTAGGCGATCGCGAGGGCGGTCGCGAGCGGAACGTAGGGCCGCCATACCGCGACGTTCGAAGTGTGGATCGCGATCAGGAACGCCGGGGCGACGCCGAACGTCGTCGCGTCGGCGAGCGAGTCGGCGATCCGCCCGAACCGCCCGCTCGGCAGCGGGCTCTTCCGCGACAGGAGCCCGTCCAGGCCGTCGAACCCGATCGCGGCGACGATCAGGAACATCGCCCACAGCTTGTTGCCCGCGAGCACGTAGAGGATCGCCCCGACGCCGAGTAGCGCGTTCGCGAGCGTCGCGAGGTTCGCCCCGAGCCTCCAGCGGTCGGTCACGGCGCGCGCTCCGCGACCGTCGTCGCGCCGGCCCGGACCCGATCACCGACCGCCACGACGGGGCGAACGCGGTCCGAGGGCAGCAGCAGATCGACGCGAGAGCCGAGCACGATCATGCCGAACCGGTCGCCCTTCCGGAGCGCCGCCCCCTTCGAGACGTACGGCACGATGCGGCGGGCCACGAGCCCGGTGATCTGGACGATCTCGACCGGGCCGAGGTCGGTCGAGAGCCGGTAGTGGCGGCGGACGTTCCGGTCGGCGTCCGGCCGAAAGGCGGCCCGGAACCCCTCCCCCGCCGCCTCGATCCCGTCGACCCGGCCGTCAAGGGGGGCGCGGTTCACGTGGACGTCCGTCACGTTCATGAACACCGAGATCCGCAGCCGATCCCCGTCCCGTTCCACCGCCCGAACGTGGCCGTCGGCCGGCGAGACGATCCCCGCGCCCGGGGCCCGCTCGGGGTCCCGGAAGAACACCGCGAAGAACGCGGCGATCGCGGCGAGCGTCGCGAGGGCGGCGAGCTCGGGGATCGCCGCGGGAAGGAGTCGCAGGGCGAGAACGAGCGCCACGGCGGCCGCGGCCAGGGCCGGCGGTCCGATCCACCGGTCGGCCCCGGGGGCGAACACGCGCCTACCCGGTCAGCACGATCTCGATGTTGACGCCGTCGGGGACCTGGATGCGCATCACCTGGCGGAGCGCCCGCTCGTCGGCGTCGATGTCGATCAGGCGCTTGTGGATCCGCATCTCCCAGTGGTCGATCGTGCTCGTGCCGCCGCCGTCGGGGCCCTTGCGGACCGGCACGCGGAGCTTCTTCGTCGGCAGCGGGATGGGCCCCGCGATCGCGACCCCGGTCTTCGCCGAGATATCGCGGATCTGCCGGCAGATCGAGTCGACCTTGCCGGAGTCGGTTCCGCTCAGGGAGATCCGGGCTTTCTGCGGCATCGATAGCCCCTCCCCTCGGTCGACCTTCCGCGCGGCCGCGCGCCTACTCGCGCTTCTTGACGTCGACGACGACGCCGGCGGCGACGGTCTGGCCCATGTCCCGGATGGCGAACCGACCGAGCTGGGGGAACTCCTTGTACTTCTCGATCACCAGCGGCCGCTTCGGCGTGATCTTGACGACCGCGGCGTCGCCCGTCTTGAGCGTCTGGGGGTTCTCCTCGGCGACCTGGCCCGTCTTCGGGTCGAGGCGCTTCTGCAGCTCGGTGAACTCGCAGGCGACCTGCGCCGTGTGACAGTGGAACACCGGCGTGTAGCCGACCGTCAGGACGCTCGGGTGGTTGAGCACCTGGATGTTCGCGATGAAGCTCTCGACGACCGTCGGCGGCGCCGACGCCGGTCCGGCGACGTCCCCGCGGCGGATGTCGTTCTTGTCGATGCCGCGGACGTTGAACCCGACGTTGTCGCCCGGGATCGCCTCCGTGACCTGCTCGTGGTGCATCTCGACCGACTTCACTTCGCCGGTCTTCCCGCTCGGCATGAAGGTGATCTTGTCGCCGATCTTGAGGGTCCCCGTCTCCACGCGCCCGACCGGCACGGTGCCGATCCCGGTGATCGTGTAGACGTCCTGCACGGGCAGGCGGAGCGCCTTGCCCGTCGGCTTCTCGGGGACCTTCAGGTTGTCGAGCGCCTGGAGCAGGGTCGGGCCCTTGAACCAGCCCATGCTCGGGCTCGCCTTGTTGATGTTGTCGTCCTTGAACGCCGAGATCGGGACGAAGACGACCTGCTCGGCGACCTTGAAGCCGACGTTCTTGAGGAGCTTCGTCAGCTCCTCCTTGATCTCCTCGAACTTCTTCTCGGAGTACGCGACCTCCTGCCGGTCCATCTTGTTGATGGCGCAGATCAGCTGCGTGACCCCGAGCGTCCGCGAGAGGAAGATGTGCTCCCGGGTCTGCTCCTGGATCCCTTCGGCGGCCGAACAGACGAGCACGGCCGCGTCGGCCTGGCTCGTCCCCGTGATCATGTTCTTGACGAAGTCGCGGTGGCCGGGGGCGTCGATGATGGTGAAGTAGTACTTCTGGGTGTCAAAGCGGCGGTGCGCGATATCGATCGTGACCCCGCGCTCGCGCTCCTCCTTGAGCTCGTCCATCACCCAGGCGAACTCGAACGTCGCCTTCCCCTTCGACTCCGCTTCCGCGCGGAACTTGTCGATCTCCTCCTGGCGGATGTAGCCCGTATCGAGCAGGAGGCGACCGACGGTGGTCGACTTCCCGTGATCGACGTGGCCGATGAAGACGATGTTGAGGTGGGGCTTCTGTGCCATGAGGGGCTCCGGGCGCGCCGAAAAGGTACCCCTATATAGGCATTGTCGAACGCGGAGCGCGGTCCGCGACCGTCGCGCGGCCGCCGGAGCTGGGACGCCGGCCGCGCGGGCCGGCCCGGGCGCGCGAGCGCCCTACGGAGCGAGCATCAGCTCGTTGCCGTCGGGGTCCCGCGCCACCGCCCACCAGCCCCACTCGGCCTTCTCCGGCTCCCGGGCGAACGCGACCCCGTTCGCCTTCAGCGACGCGCAGTTCGCTTCGAAATCCTTCCCGGGAAGGCGTAGGAGGATCCCGGAGTTACCGGGCTCGAGCGCGGCGTGGGTGTCATACTCCGACACCTGGCAGAGGTGCAGGACGCCGTCCTTCCCCTTCCGGCCGACCGCCACCCAGTGGTCGTCGCTGTCGATGAGCTCGAGCCCGAGGCTTTCGGTGTACCACGCCTGGGCCTTCCGTCGGTCGGAGACGACCACGGCGACGCTGGCCAAGTACGGGGCGGGCGGTCGGGCGGAGCGGCGCGCGGGCGCTTTCTTCGCGGGCATGGGACTCCTCCTTTCGCCGAGACCCCCGCCGGTTCTTGAGGGAGGGGCCGAGGGGGCGAAACACCCCGGCACGGCCCCGTTCCTCCTCGACCCGGCGGTCCCGCCCCCGACCGCGCGCCGCAATCGATTTACCCCGCACGGACCTCGGGGTCCGACGCGTTCTCAGGGCGACCCTGGTGTCCGAACTCTCAGCGTCGAGCGTGGAGCGCAGCCGAGCGTCGGTCGTCCGACTGATGGTGCCGACCGACGCGAACTTCTCGGGGAACGTCTTCGGCGGGTCGATCCTCGCGGAGATCGACCGGGTGGCGTACATCACCGCCACCCGGCACGCCCGCGCGACGACCGTCACGGCGTCGATCGACCGCGTCGATTTCATCGAACCGGTGCACGTCGGGGACGTCGTCGACTTCGATGCCCGCCTCGCGTGGGTCGGCACCACCTCGATAGAGGTCTGGGTGCGCGTCCGCGCCGAGGAGACCGCCGGTGGAACCCCCCAGCTCGTGGGGGAAGCGTTCGTGACGATGGTCGCGGTCGACGCCCAAGGAAAGCCCGTCGCCGTTCTGCCGCTCGTCCCCGCGACCGAGGAGGAGCGGCGCCGCTTCGAGGAGGGCCGAGAGCGAGCCGAGCAACGGCGCCGGTCGCGGCGCCGACCGGAGGTACCGAACGATGCTGTGTGAGATGTGCGGAAACGATGTGGAGTCGGTCAGCCGAGTGAAGATCGAGGGCACCGTCCTCAGGTTGTGCCCGGCGTGCGCGCGGTTCGGCGAACCGCTCGACCCGCCGCCGGCCCCTGCTGCGGCCGTCGTCCCAAGCCCCGTGCGGGCCCGGCCGATGACGCCCGCGTCGCGCCCGATCGGCGGAGCGCGCCGGATGGAGGAGCGGGACCTGTACGGGGAGATCGGCGAGCTCGAGCTCGCCAGCGACTGGTCGAAGCGGGTGCGCTCCGCGCGCGAGGCGCTCGCTTGGACCCCCGAGGACCTAGGGAAGAAGCTGAACGAGAAGAAGTCGGTCGTCCTGAAGATCGAATCCGGGCACATCCACCCGCCCGACGCCCTCGTGCGAAAGCTCGAGCACCTGCTCAAGGTCCGTCTGCGCGCCGACGCGGAGCCAGCGTCCCCGCGCTGACCCCGGACCGGTCGTGGCCCCACACCGTCAGCGACGGCGGGCGGGGCGCCGCTTCGGGGGGGCCCCGAGGAGCCGTTCGAGGATCGCCTTCTGGGCGTGGAGCCGGTTCTCCGCCTGGTCCCAGATCGCGGCGTGGGGACCGTCCATCACCTCGTCCGTGATCTCCTTGCCCCGGTGGGCGGGCAGGTCGTGCAGGACGATCGCGTCCTTCTTCGCGAGCTCGACGAGCGCCGCGTCGATCCGGTACGACGCGAACGCCGTCTCCCGCGCGGCCTCTTCGGCCTCGTCGCCCATCGACACCCACACGTCGGTGTAGAGCGCGTCGGCCCCCCGGGCGGCGTCGCGGGGGTCGGCGGTGAACGAGATCGCGGCCCCGGTGCCGCGGGCGAGCGCCCGGGCCGCCGCGACGATCTCCGCGTTCGGTCGGTACGCCTCGGGGGTCGCGGCGATCAGGTCGAGCCCGAGCGCGGCGGCCCCGAGGAGCAGGGAGTGGAGGACGTTGTTCCCATCCCCGATCCACGCGAGACGTCGGCCGCGGAAGCGACTCTTCCAGCGCTCGTGCATCGTGAGGAGGTCGGCGACGATCTGGCACGGATGCTCGAGGTCGTCAAGCGCGTTGATCACCGGGACGCTCGCCGTGCGCGCGAGCTCGAGCATGTCGCTGTGACGGAAGGCGCGGTAGACGATCGCGTCGACGTACCGGGAGAGGACGCGTGCCGTGTCGGCGATCGTCTCGCCCCGGCCCAACTGCAGGTCGCGGCTGGAGAGGTAGAGGGGGTGGCCGCCCAGGTCGTTCACCGCGACCTCGAACGAGGTCCGCGTCCGGGTCGACGGCTTCTCGAAGATCATGGCGACGTTGCGGCCCGTGAGCGTCTGTGTGCCGCTCCCGCGCCGGCGCTCCTGCTTGAGACGCTCGGCGTGGCGGAGGAGCTCGCCGAGCTCCGGGGCGATGTCCGTGATCGACAGGAGGTCGCGCTTCGGCGCGGTCGCCGGCATGGCCGGGGGGATTCGGCCCGAGACGAAAGACGTTGCGCCGCAGGCGGGGCGGGCGGACCGTGCGAAGGTTAAGAAGCGGACCCGGATGCGCCCGCCGGGGAACTCGATGCCGGCACGATCGAAGCCGTCCGCCCGGCGCCGCCCAAGCACGGCGGCCCGGACACCAAAGCCATCGACGAAGGGACGCAAGGTGTACATGGTCACGGGCGGACTCACGAAGTTCGCGAAGGCGCACCCGTCGATGGACTTCCGCCTGATGGTGAAGCGCGCGTACGACTACGCGCTGAAGGGGATCCCGAACCTGACGGCGGACCGGATCGACGGGACGCGGATCTCCTACTTCTCCGACCACTTCTCGCGCCAGCTGAAGGCGGCGAGCATGGTGCAGGACTACCTCGGGATGAACCCGAAGGGCTCGGTCCGCATCGAGTGGGGCGGGGCGACCGGCGGCGAGTGCTTCCAGGCCGCCTACGAGGCGGTCGCCAGCGGGCGGATGGACGTCTGCCTCGCGGCGGGGTACGAGACGATGAGCCGTGTCGCCACATGGAAGGGGAACGAGTTCATCGCGCTCGCCTCCGACACGAACTTCGACTTCCCGCTCGGGGGATTCTACACCGGGTACTACGCGCTCATGGTCGTCCGGCACATCTACGAGTACCTGCGCCTGCGCCGGTTCGCGCACATCAAGGACGAACGGGAGGCGCAGCGGCTCGCGATCGCGGAGGGGAGCCGGATCATGAGCATGGTGTCGGTGAAGAACCACCGCAACGCCCTGCACAACCCGTACGCCCAGTACCCGAAGCGCCTCACCGTCGACGACGTCCTCCGCTCGGAGATGATCAGCTACCCGCTCACGCGCGAGCAGATCTGCACGATGTCCGACGGCGCCGCGGTCACCGTCCTGTGCGACGAGGCTCGGGCCCGGGAGTTCACCGACAAGCCGATCCGTGTCACCGGCGTCGGGTGCGGCACCGACACGATGCGGCTCGCCGACCGCCCGTTCGGGAAGGTCCCGCTCCTCCCCCACGAGAAGGCGTCCGATTATGCCGACCTTCCGTACCCGGGCGTCCACTCCTTCCGGGCGGGCCGCGCCGCGGGCCGGGAGGCGTACCGGATGGCTGGGATCACGGACCCGAACCGCGAGCTCGACTTCATCGAGCTGCACGACGCCTACGCGTCGAGCGAGATCCAGACGTACGAGGACCTCGGGCTGTGCCGGTACGGGGAGGGGTACTCGTTCGTCGAGCGGGGCGACCCGTTCCTGAAGGGGATCGACTACGGCTTCCCGACCCCGCGCGCCGGGGCGATCCCCGTGAACCCGTCGGGCGGCCTGATCGCCTGCGGCCACCCGGTCGGAGCGACCGGCCTCATGCAGGCCGTCTTCGCGTTCTGGCAGCTCCAGGGGACGGTCGGCAAGCACTTCGGCGACGCGAAGCTCCAGCTGCCGAAGGCGAAGCGCGGCGCGATCCACAGCCACGCGGGCACCGGTTCCTCGGTCACCGTCTCGATCCTCGAACGGGGGTTCCCGTGAAGGCGCGCCCCCCGACGTTCACGAAGTTCCGGGACGTCCAGGCGGAGCTCGACGCGTCCGGGGCCGCGATCTTCCGGTCGGGCGACGGCGAGGAGAGCCTCGTCATCCGCTATCCGTACTCGATCAACTACATCCACAGCTACGCCGAGGACTCGCCGTTCTTCCTCGCGCTCGCGGACGGGAAGCTCAAGGGCTCGCGCTGCACCAAGAAGGGCTGCGGGTTCGTCTTCGGCACGCCGCGCGGCCACTGCATGGTCTGCGGCGCCGCGACGGAGTGGATCGACCTGCCGAACCGAGGGCGTCTGCACTCGTGGACGACCTGCCACTTCGGCAGCGAGGCGTTCCTGAAGGAGACCCCCTACAACCTCGCGCTCGTGGAGTTCGAGGGCGTCGGGAGCCTCCTGCTGGTGCGGCTCAAGGACGCGGTCGAGTCGGACCTGTTCGTCGGGATGCCGGTCGAGGCGCGGTTCGACCCTAACCCGAAGTACTCGATCACCGACGTCTGGTTCGTCCCGGCCCGCTGAGCGGCTCGGAGCCCCCGGGGCCGCTACGGGGCGGTCGCGAGCCCGACCAGCGCGAGGATGTCCGCCTGCGAGCGCGCGATCTCGGCCCGGGGGGTCCGCGCCGCCTCGACGAACGCGAGCTCCGAGAACGGGCGGGACGCCGGGAACCGCGCGGTCGGCCACCGCGCCTCGTAGATGAAGTGGAGGTCCCAGTGGGGGTCGCCGGCCGACCCCGGCCGGCGGTACGCCTCCGAGAACGTCGCGGGCCCCGTGAGCCCCGGCAGGGGCACGCCGAGCTGCTCGCGGGCGATCCGCTCGGCCGCTTCGGTCGGCGATTCGAAGAACAGGAGCTGCGACGACGGGAGCATCCAGCGCGTCGCGATCTGGGCGACCCGCCCGGGGTCGAGCCCGCCGATCGTCGCCCAGTCGGCGCTCGGGTCGATGCGGCCGAGGAGGACCTCGCCCGACCGGCCCTCGGGCCGGACGATGAGGAACACGGAGAGGCACATCCCGTCGTACGGCACCTCCGCCGCCCCCGGATGCCCGGCGAGCCCTCCGGCGCGCAGTCGGGCGAAGCGGCGTTCCGCCATCGCGACCCTACCGGGTGCGAGCGGTTAATCTTGGCCCCGGGGCGGGCCGTGGGGTCGCATCAGAACAGGGATGCCGCGGGCCGGGCTTGAACCGGCGGCTTCAAGATCTTCAGTCTTGCACTCTCCCAAACTGAGTTACCGCGGCGTCGGGGCCCCCGACCGTTCGGGGCCTATAAAGTGTGGTCGGAGCCGCGGCGGACCGGGACCGCGCCGGTCGAACGCGCGCGCCCACGTTCTCGGAGGATTTTCGGCGGTCGCCGGCCCGTCCCTTTATCTACGCTGCCCGGCCTTTCACCGACTCCGTGACCCGGACCCTGGTCGTCGCTGAGAAGTTCAACACCGCGCTGCGCATCGCCGTCGTCCTCTCCGACGGCCGGATGAAGCGCTCCCGCATCGAAGGGACGAACGTCTTCGAGTTCGACCGACCGGACGGGCACTACGCGATCGCGGGGCTCCGCGGCCACATCGTCGAGCTCGACTACCCCGCGGAGCTCCGGGAGTGGACCCTCGAAGGACTTCCGAAGCTGCTCGAGACCGTGCCGGACAAGCGGGTCACCGCCACCGGGATCGTCGCGGCGCTCCAGTCGATCGTCAAGCAGTACGACCGCGTCATCATCGCGACCGACTTCGACCGCGAAGGGGAGCTGATCGGGCTCGAGTGCCTCGACCTCCTCCTGAAGGTCCACCCGAAGATCGAGGTGCGACGCGCCCGCTACAGCGCGCTCACCCGCGAGGTGATCGAGCAGAGCTTCGAGCACCTCTCCGAGCTCGACCACGCCCTCGCCGAGGCGGCGGAGGCGCGGCAGGAGATCGACCTCGTCTGGGGAGCTCTCCTGACCCGGTTCATGTCGATCACCTCCGGGCAGCGGGGTCGGCAGTTCCTCTCCGTCGGCCGGGTCCAGACGCCGACCCTCGCGCTGCTGGTCGAGCGCGACCAGGAGATCAAGGAGTTCAAGCCGACGCCGTTCTGGGAGCTCGTCGCCCACGCCGAGAAGGGCGGCGAGGGGTTCCTCCTCCGGCACGCCCACGGGACGTGGGACGTCAAGGAGGACGCCGACCGGGTCCATGCGACCGTGAAAGGGGCGGAGTCGGGGACGGTCCGGGAGTTCGTCGAGGAGGAGACGCGGCGCCGTCCCCCCGTGCCGTTCTCCACGACCCTCTTCGTCTACGAGGCGACGCGCCTCGGCCTCAGCGCCTCCCTGGTGATGCGGATCGCCGAGGACCTCTACACCCAGGGACTGATCAGCTACCCGCGGACGGACAACACGGTCTACCCCCGGGGCCTCGGCCTTAGGAACCTCGTGGAGAAGTTCAAGGACGGTCCGTTCGGCGAGGCGGCCGCCTTCGTGCTCGCGCAGCCGTCGTTCCGGGCCACGCGCGGCCGGACCGAGACGACCGACCACCCGCCGATCTATCCGACGAGCGCCGTCGACCCGAAGAAGCTGAAGCCGGACCACGCGAAGGTCTACGAGCTCGTCGTGCGTCGGTTCCTCGCGACGGTCGCCCCGGACGCGGTCGGGCAGAGCCGGACGACGACCGTCGACATCCGGGGCGAGACGTTCCAGGGAAAGGGGCAGCGGATCCTCGACCCCGGCTGGTACCGGGTCTACCCGTACAGCCAGCCCGAGGAGTCCCCGATGCCGGTCCTCGCCGTCGGCGAGCCGGTCCGCATCACGGCGATCGACCTCACGGAAGAGCAGACGAAGCCGCCCCGCCGGTTCACGCAAGGCTCGCTCATCCAGGAGATGGAGCGCCTCGGCCTCGGCACGAAGAGCACCCGCCACGACGTCCTGCAGAAGCTGTTCGACCGGCACTACGTCAACCAGCGACAGCTCGAGCCGACCTCGACCGGGATCGCGGTGACCGAAGCGTTGCGGGCGCACGCCCCCGTGATCACGCGCCCCGAGATGACCCACCGGCTCGAGGAGGACATGGAGCTCGTCGCGGAGTCGAAGAAACCGAAGTCGGAGGTTCTCGAGGAGTCGCGCACGATGCTCCGGGAGGCGTTCGCGCTCCTCGCCGCGAACGCGAGCGGCGTCCAGGAGACGCTCTCGACCGCGCTCGACCGGCAGCATTTCGTCGGACCGTGCGCGAAGTGCGGCGGCGCGCTCCGCCTCTGCCGCAGCCCCCGCGGCTCGCGCTGGGTGCAGTGCGTCAACAACCCCGCGTCGTGCACCGCGACGTACGCGCTCCCGTCGGCCGGGTTCATCGAGCCGGCGCCGGAGTTCCTCTGCGGGACGTGCAAGGTGCCGCGCGTGAAGATCGTCTTCCGCGGACAGCGCCCCGACCTGTACTGCATCAACCCGGAGTGCGCCGAGCACCACCGGGCGTTCCGGATCGGCGTCTGCCCGTCGTGCGGAAGCCCGCTCAACATCCGCTACTCGTTCGCGGGCAACCGCTTCGTCGGCTGCTCCGGTTACCCCAACTGCCGGGTCTCCTACCCGCTCCCGCAGCGGGGCAAGCTCGAGAAGGACCATCCGCCGTGCCCGGTCTGCCGCTCCCCCGTCGTGACCGCCATCGAGGCCGGCCGGCCCCCGTGGACCCAGTGCATCAACCCGGCGTGCCCCACGCGGCAGAAGGCGGCGCCGCCCGAGGGGAAGAAGGCGCCCGCGACCCGGCCGTCCCGCGCGAAAGCAACCGGAGCCAAGCGGTCGACGGCGAGGGCGAAGAGCGCGGCCCCGGCCGAACCCGGTGCGGCGCGCCCGAAGCGCGCGGTCCGCGCGCGGAAATCCCCCGCTCCCTCGGAGAGCCCCGCGCCCGACGGAACGGCTCCGACCCCGCCGTAGCCGGTCGAACCCCGAGCGAAGCGCCGGGGCGCTAAGACGCTGCGGGCTCGCGTCGGCCGCGCGACCGTTTCTGCACCTCCCGGCCCGCGTTAAATACGGTCCGCCGGTCGATACGGGTGTGTCCACCAGTCGACGCCTCATCGACCTCGACTCGCGGTCGTTCGAGCGGCGACTGCGCTCGAACCCTCTCGTGATCCTTCCGGTCGGAGCGCTCGAAGCGCACGGACCGCACCTCCCGCTCGGCGCCGATCAGCTGCAGGCCGAGGCGACGGCGTTCGAGCTCGCGGAGCGCACGGACGGCCTGGTCGCGCCGACGGTCCCGTACGGCTCGGCGCCCGGCGCCCGGAAGTTCCCCGGGACCGTTTCGCTCTCGATCGCCGAGCTCGAGACCCATGTGGAGGGGATCCTCGCCGAGCTCGGCCGGACGGGGGTTCGCCGGGTCCTCGTCCTCTCGGGGCACGCGGAGCGCGGGCACATGGCGGCGCTGCGCGAGGCGGCCGACCGAGCCGTCCAGCGACGGCCCGAGATGCGCGCGGTCGTCCTCTCCGACTACGACTTCGTCTACGAGCTCCGGGGCAAGGAGGCGCCCGCGAGCGACGGGCACGCGGGTCTCCTCGAGACGTCGCGGGTGCTCGCGGTCGCCCCCGCGAGCGTCGGATCCGAGCGTCCCGTCGTCGTCTACCGCCACAGCCCGTTCGTTCCGGGCAGCCCGACTGACGCCGACTGGCCGGAGAGCGTCATCGGCGACACGCGGGGTGCTTCCGCCGAGATCGGGGCCCGCGTCCAGGCCCACGTCCTCGACCGGCTCGTCGAAACGGTGCGCGCGCTCCTGCCGGCCTGAACGGAGGATCGATGCCCGAGCCGTCCGACCTCATCCGCGTCCGCGGCGCGCGCCAGCACAACTTGAAGAACATCTCGGTCGACCTCCCGCGCGGAAAGTTCGTCGTCCTCACGGGCGTGAGCGGTTCGGGGAAGTCGTCGCTCGCCTTCGACACCCTCTACGCGGAAGGCCAGCGGCGGTACATCGAGAGCCTCTCCTCCTACGCGCGCCAGTTCCTCGGCCAGATGGACAAGCCCGATGTCGATTCGATCGAAGGGCTCTCGCCGGCGATCGCCATCGAGCAGCGCGCCGGCAGCCGCAATCCCCGTTCGACCGTCGGGACGGTGACGGAGCTCTACGACTACCTCCGGCTCTTGTTCGCCCGCATCGGCGTTCCGCACTGCCCGAACGACGGGGAGACGATCGCCCCGCAGTCGGTCGACCGGATCGTCGAGGCGGTCCGGCGGGACGCCGCCGGCGAGAAGGTCGACCTGATCGCCCCGGTGGTGCGGGCGATGAAGGGCGAGCACCGCGACGTGCTGGAGCGCCTGCGCAAGGCCGGCTACCGGCGGTTCGTCGTCGACGGCGTCGAGGTCCGCTTGCCGGGCCGCGAGATCCGTCTCGGCAAGAACCAGAAGCACACGATCGAGGTGATCGTCGATACGTTCGAGGTCGTCCCCGAAGAGGAGAGCCGGCTGGCCGAGGCGGTCGCGCTCGCCCGCCAGATGGCGGACGGGCTCGTGATCGTGCGGCGTCCCGGGGGCGCCCGCTCGACGTTCTCCTCGAGCCGGGCGTGCCCGAAGTGCGGGTTCTCGATGGTGGAGCTGACGCCCCGGATGTTCTCGTTCAACAATCCCGCGGGGGCGTGTCCCGAGTGCTCGGGGATCGGCGCCACCCTGCACGCCGACCCGGAGCGGATCGTCCCGGACAAGGACAAGACGCTCGGTCGGGCGATCGCCGTCTGGGGGCTCACCCCCGATGCGACCGCGATCCAGCGGTTCGGCGCCGCGTTCGGCTACGACCCCCGTCGGCCCGTGCGCACGCTCTCCGAGAAGGGGTGGAAAGCGCTGATGTACGGCTCGGACAGGTCGATCGGCCCCGGCGTGCGGGGGCCGGCCCACTGGTGGGGCACCGGCTGGTTGCGGGAAGGGCTCGTCGCCGCCGTCGAACGCCGCTGGAAGTCGACGAAGAGCGAAGGGGCGAAGGAGTACTACCTCGGTTTCATGTCGTTCGTCCCCTGCCGCAGCTGCGCCGGGCGGCGCCTGAAGCCGGAGAGCCTCGCCGTCCGGGTCGAGGGCCGTTCGATCGCGGAGGTCGCGGCGATGACGGTCGACGCGTCCGTCGCGATGTTCCGGGACCTTGCGCTCCCCGAGCGGGATCAGCAGATCGTCGGCCAGGTCGTCAAGGAGATCCGGGCGCGGCTCGGCTTCCTCGAGAACGTCGGCCTCTCCTACCTGACGCTCGACCGAGCGTCGGGCTCGCTCTCGGGGGGCGAGGCGCAGCGGATCGCGCTCGCCACCCAGATCGGTTCGGGACTCGTCGGCGTCCTGTACATCCTGGACGAGCCGTCGATCGGCCTCCACCCCCGGGACCACAGCCGCCTGCTCGCGACCCTCAAGACGCTGCGCGACCTCGGCAACACCCTCCTGGTCGTCGAGCACGACGAGATGACGATGCGCGAGTCCGACTGGCTCGTCGACATCGGGCCGGGCGCCGGCCTGCACGGCGGGGAGGTCCTCTTCAACGGCCCGCCGGGCCGGATCGGCGGGACGCCCCGGTCGCTGACGGCCCAGTTCCTCGCGGGCGAGCGGTCGATCGCCCTCCCGACCCGGCGCGCGGCGCCGACCGGACGCTGGCTCACCATCCACGGTCCGCGCGAGCACAACCTGAAGGGCGAGTCGATCCGGATCCCGCTCGGCCTCTTCGTCGTCCTGTCGGGGGTCTCGGGGAGCGGGAAGTCGACGATCCTCGAGGAGATCCTCTACAAGGCGGTGCGCCGACACCTCGGCCTCGGGCGCGAGACCCCGGGGCGCCACGAGTTCATCGAGGGGATCGACGCGATCGACCGGGTCCTCTTGATCGATCAGTCGCCGATCGGGCGGACCCCGCGCTCCAACCCGGCGACGTACACGGGTCTCATGACCCCCATCCGCGAGCTGTTCGCCGGTCTCCCCGAGGCGAAGGCGCGCGGGTTCGCGCCGGGCCGCTTCAGCTTCAACGTCGCGGGCGGCCGGTGCGAAGCGTGCGAGGGGGACGGGGTGATCCGCTACGAGATGCACTTCCTGCCCGACGTCTACGTCGCCTGCGAGGAGTGCGGGGGGCGTCGGTTCAACACCGAGACGCTCGAGGTGAAGTTCAAGGGGAAGACGATCGCCGACGTCCTCGACCTCACCGTCGAGGAGGCGTTCGACTTCTTCGCGAACCACCGACGGATCGCGAGCCGCCTCGCGCTCCTGCGCGACGTCGGACTCGGCTACGTTCGCCTCGGCCAGAGCGCGACGACCCTCTCGGGCGGGGAGGCGCAGCGGATCAAGATCGCCTTCGAGCTCGCGAAACCCCCCACGGGGAAGACGCTCTACCTCCTGGACGAGCCGACGACGGGCCTCCACTTCGCGGACGTGGAGAAGCTGCTCGAGGTGCTGCTGCGGCTGCGCGCCGGGGGAAACACCGTCGTCGCGATCGAGCACCACCTGGACGTCCTCAAGTCGGCCGACTGGCTGATCGACCTCGGGCCGGAAGGCGGCGACGCCGGCGGGCGGGTCGTCGCCGCCGGGACCCCCGAGGAGGTCGCCCGCGCCGCGGGCTCGCACACCGCCCGATTCCTCGCCCCGCTCGTGCGCCTGCACGCGCCGGTGCCGCTGGCCCGCCGATGAGCGGCGAGCGGGCCCCGGAGTTCCTGTCGTTCGTGCCGGCGAGCCGGCTGGCGGCCGCCGCGCAGGACGGCTTTAGAAAGGGTCCCGATTCCCCCGGCGTCTACCTGTTCCGGGGCGCCGGGGCGGAGGTCGTCTACGTCGGCAAGGCCCGCAGCCTGCGACGGCGGGTCCTCGACCACCTGCGCGCGAAGATCGAGAAGGACGGGTCGATCGTCGCGCAGAGCGCGAGCGTCGAGTTCGTGCCGACGACGACCGAGCGCGAGGCGCTGCTCCTCGAGGCGAACCTCGTCAAGCAGTACCAGCCGCCGCTCAACGTCCTCCTGAAGGACGACCGCAGCTACCCGTACCTCGCCATCGACACGACCCAGGAGTTCCCGCGCCTTCTGTTCGTCCGTCGTCCGCGCCGCCGGGCGGGGCTCCTCCTCTTCGGCCCGTACACGAGCGCTCGCGAGGCGCGGGGCGTCGAGCGGCTGCTCGGAGACCTGTTCCGGCTCCGCCGGTGCGTGACGCTCCCGAAGGCCGCGTGCCTGTACTACCATCTCGGCGTCTGCAGCGCCCCGTGCATCGGGGCGATCGACCGCGACGGCTACCACCGCGACCTCGACCGCGCCGCGGACGTCCTGCGCGGCAAGGTCACCTCGGTGCGGCCGTCCGTCGAAGAGGAGATGCGCCGCGCCTCCGACCGGCAGGAGTACGAGAGGGCCGGCCTGCTGCGCGACGCCCTCGCCGGGCTGGACGCGCTCGGCGAGCGCCAGTCGGTGATCGGCCGCGGCAGCGGCCGGGCCGACGTGATCGCGGTCGCGTACCCGAGCGACCCGTCGACGCTGCGGATCGCCGTCGGGGTCGTCGGCGTCGACGACGGCGAGGTCCGCCACACGGAACCGCATCTCGTCACGTTTCCGGCCGACGACCTCCCCGAGCCGTCCGAGCTCCTGCGCCAGTTCCTGGTCCAGTACTACGGGGGCCGGATCGATCTGCCGGCCCGCCTCTACATCGCCGGCGCCCGGCCGGAGGGGATCGACGCGACGCTCGACGAGCTGTTCGGCGAACGGGGGATCGACGTCCAGTTCCGCCCGACCGGCCGGTACGCCGCGCTCGCCCGCCTCGCCGAGCGCCTCGCGCGGGCGACGGTCGACCAGGTCGTCCCCCGGACCGCACCGCGGGAGGTCCTCCTCGCGGTGCAGTCGCTCCTCGAGCTCCCGACGATCCCGAACCGGATCGAAGGGACCGACATCTCGCTGTTCCAGGGGTACGAAGCGGTCGGCTCGCTCGTCGTCTTCGAGCGCGGCGCGCCGAAGCGCGCGGAGTACCGCCGCTTCCGGATCCGCTCGGTCCCCGGCACGAACGACTTCGCGATGATCGCCGAGGTCGTCCGGCGCGCCTACCTGCGCCAGCAGCGGGAGGAGGAGCCGCTCCCCGACCTGCTCGTGGTCGACGGCGGGGCGGGGCAGCTCTCCTCGGCCGTCTCGTCGCTCGCGGCGCTCGGGCTCGCCGACCGGATCCCGGCGATCGGGCTCGCGAAGCGGGAGGAGGAGGTCTACCGCGCCGACCGCTCCGAGCCGATGCGGCCGAACCCGAACACTCCGGCGATGCTCCTCTTGCGGGCCGTGCGCGACGAGGCGCACCGGTTCGCGGTCACCTACCACCGCACCCGGCGGCGGATCCGCCTGCGCGAGGAGTTCGAGACCGCGGACGGGGCCGGGCCCGAGTAGCGCCTAGCGCGACGACGGCTTCTTCTCGGGGGAGCCGACGAACGGCATCCCCTGGACGCGCTTCGCGACCTCGCCGGGCGTCAGGCGCCGCAGCTCGGTCTCGGGCTCGAGGATCGCGACGTCCAGCGCCTCGGGGAGGAACGGCGTCGGCGAGCCCTCCGCGACCGCCTGGACGGCGAGCTTGAACGCGCTCTCCTCCGTCAGCTTGTCGGTGATCTTCTCTTCGAGGAAGTCCGCGACCGCCCGGCGGTTGCGGCCGATGGCGTACGCCTTCCAGCCGATCGTGGCGCCGCTCGGGTCGAGCTCGATGAGGCCCGGAGCACGGCCCTGGAAGCCGCCGAGGAGCAGAGAGACGGCGAACGGCCGGGTCCCGCCGAACTGGGTGTACTGCTGCAGCAGCGTGCCGAGCGCGTGCCCGAGCACGGAGTAGGGGATCGCCTCCCCGTAGGAGAGCTTGTGCCGCTGCGCTTCGACGCGCAGGAACTCGACGAGGACGCGGGAGTCCGCGATCAGGCCGGCGGTGACGCAGCCCAGCCCGGCGTCGATCGCGAAGCTCTTCTCGATCGACCCCGCCTCGGCGAGCGAGCTCACGGGCAGGTTGCGGAACGCGACGAAGACGATCCCCGCATCGTAGGCGACCGCGACCGCGGTGCCGCCCATCTGGATCGCCTGGAGCGCGTACTCGACCTGGAAGAGGCGTCCGTCCGGCGAAAAGACGGTGCTCGCGCGGTCGTATGCCATCTGGCCCGGCTGCATCTCCATCCGCTGAACCCCTCCGGAACTGGGCGCGGCCAGCCGGGCGGGGGATTTGAGCCTGCGCCCCGACCCCTCCTCGACCCCACTTGGTGGCGCGGCTCCACCAGTGAACCTTCCCGTCGCCGGCGTCGCCCCGTCGCGAGGAAACCCTTTTGGCCCCCGCTCGCGCCTCGGGGGTCGGACGATGGAGCCCGGGTCCCTGCACCAGTTGCCGATGGCGTCGTCGTACCGGGGGGCGCTTTCCCCCGCCTGCGAGCAGTGCCAGGAGGGGCGCAAGATGGTCCTGTTCGTCACCGGCGTCTGCCGGTTCCGCTGCTTCTACTGCCCGGTCTCTCCGACCCGGAACCAGATCGACGTCGTCTACGCCAACGAGCGCAAGGTCGTCCGCGACGAGGAGATCCTCGAGGAGGCGCGCGCGATCGGCGCCGCGGGCACCGGGATCACCGGCGGCGACCCGCTCGGCGTCGTCGACCGGGTCGAGCACTACGTCCGCCTCCTCAAGGGAGCGTTCGGCCCCGAGCACAACATCCATCTGTACACTCACGAACCGAACCCGGAGAAGCTGCGCCGGCTGGCGGACGCGGGCCTCGACGAGTTCCGCCTGCACATCCCGCACTACCTCTGGGGGCCCCTGACGGGAGCGGGCTCTGCCTACCGGGCGGTCCTCGAAGAGGCCCCGGCCTGGGGGATCCGCCGCGGCGTCGAGATCCCGGTCCTTCCCGAGAAGGAGGCGGAGCTGCGGCGGCTGCTGCTCGCGCTCGACGGGATCGGCGTCGACTTCGTGAACCTGAACGAGCTCGAGTTCTCCGAGACGAACGAGGAGAACCTCCTCGGCCGGGGGTACCGGACCGACGCCCGGAACGGATGGGGCGTGCGGGGGAGCCGCGCGGCGGCGGAGCGGCTCGTCCGCGAGATGCGCCTGTCGATCCCCGTCCACTACTGCTCGTCGCGCTTCAAGGACGGCGTCCAGCTCCGCCAGCGACTGCGCCGCCGGGCGGAACGGACGGCCCCCCCGTTCGCCGGCCGGACCCCCGACGGCACGATCGTCCTCGGGGTCGTCGAGCCGAGGTCGGCCGTCGACCTCTCCCGCTGGGCGGAGCGGGTCGCGCGGCGCGTCGGGGCGACGCCGGGGCGCTACCGCTTCGATCCCGGCCGTCGGCGCGTGGAGCTGTCGGCGGACGCCCTGCGCCGGGTCGCCGGTCGGCTTCCCTGGCCCGCCTTCGAGGTCGAGGAGTACCCCACGTCCGATGCGCTCGAGGTCGAGCGGGAGCCGCTCAACGACGCGGCGCGCGCCCGGCTCGGCGTGGTCGGCACGTAGCCTTCGTCGCACGCGTGCCCCCCCCACGTAAGGTACCGATCGTCGCCCCGCCGGTTCTTGATCGAGCACGGCCCCCAGCCGTCGTCCTCGGCGCCGTACCACATCGGGCAGTCCTTGCAGTGCAGGTCGATCGGGGAGGGGACGTTCGGGCGGGCCGTCGTTCGGCGGGCGCTCACGGCCCTCCCCCTCCTCCGGTCAGCCGCTCCCAGGCGCGGACCGTGCTCCCCATCAGCTCGGCGACGGTCACCGGACCGACGCCTCCCGGGACCGGGGTGAGCGACCCGGCCCAGCCGTCGAGGGAGGCCGCGTCGGCGTCGCCGACCGCCCGCACGCCGCCCGGCCGCGACGGGTCCGGTACGCTCGAGAGACCGACGTCGACGACGTGCGCCCCCTGGGGGACGACCGACCGGTCGAGGAGACCCGGCCGCCCCACGCACGAGAAGATCGTCGCGGCCCCGGAGAGGCACGAGGGCAGGTCGGGGCTCTGGGAGTGGACCAGCGTGACGGTGGCGTTCCCTCCCGGGGGACGGCCCGAGAGCAGCAGCGCGAGCGGCCGGCCGACCGTCTCCGACCGTCCGATCACCGCGACCCGGGCCCCGGCCACCGGGAGGGCGTAGTGGCGGGCGATGTCGAGCGCCGCCGAGGCCACGGCGGGCACGTGCAGGGGGCGCTGCGCGACCAGGAGCCCCAGGTTCCGTTCGCCGACCCCGTCGACGTCCTTCTCGGGCCGGAGCTCGTCGATCGCGCGGTGAAAGTCGAACGGAGGGGGGAGGGGGTGCTCTAGGAGCACCCCGTGGACCGACGGGTCCCGGTCGAGCGCCCGGAGCGCGGCGGCCAGCTCCTCCGGACCGCCGCCGGGAGCGAGCGGGGCGTCCCGGAAATCGATGCCGAGCTCGGCGGCGGCCTTCGCCTGCCGCCGCAGGTAGAACCGGAACGGGCTGTCGACCCCGCGATGGACGCTCACCAGCGACGGGCGGGGCCGCGACCCCCGACCGTCGATCGCCGTCCGGACGGAGCGGTGCAGCGCCTCCGCGACCGGTGCTCCGTCGAGCCGAACGGTCACCGAGCTCCCTCGGGCCGAACGAAGTCGGGCACGATAGATAACGACCGGCCCCGTGACGCCCCGGGAGTCGTCGGCCCCCGGGGTCGGCCCGGGGAGGTCGAGAACGGGCGCCGCCCTCGCGTCCGTCTCCTAGACCATTTATACGGCGCGCCCCTTAGATTGTCGGCGTGGCGGTCCCCGTGCGTCGGGGACCCAGACGCCGCCATGGTAGAGGGAGCGGAAACACCGTCCGGGTCCACTGGTGACTCCCCGCCGGCGAGCGAGCTCGATAGCTGGGCAGAGACGCTGCCGTACCAATCGACCGCCCAGGTCGAGGTCCCGGCCCGGCTGCTCGACCAGGTGATCGGTCAGGACGAGGCGGTCGAGGTCGCACGAAAGGCGGCGACCCAGAAGCGCCACATGATCCTGATCGGGGAGCCCGGGACGGGCAAGAGCATGCTCGCCCGCGCGATGGTCGACTTCCTGCCGAAGGAGCAGCTGCAGGACATCCTCGCCTACCCCAACGCCGACGACTCGAACGAGCCGAAGATCCGGGTCGTCCCCGCGGGGAAGGGCAAGGAGATCGTCACCGCCCAGAAGCTCGAAGCGGCCCAGAAGAAGGAGCAGCGGACAATCCTGTTCGTGCTCCTCGCGCTCCTCGTCCTCGGCCTCTCGGTCTACATCACGGTCGTCTGGAAGGACCTGACGGCGCTGCTGCTCGGGATCCTGATCGTCGTGGTGCTCTACGTCCTCGTGCGCCTCTCGGGCGGACGGAGCGAATCCGGCCCCGGCGTCGCGAAGCTGTTGGTCTCCCACACGCCGGACGACAAGCCGCCGTTCGTCGACGCGACGGGCGCCCACGCCGGGGCGCTCCTCGGGGACGTGAAGCACGACCCGTTCCAGTCGGGCGGGCTCGAGACGCCGCCGCACGAGCGCGTCGAGGTCGGCGCGATCCACAAGGCGAACGGCGGCGTGCTGTTCGTCGACGAGATCAACCTCCTCAAGATCGAGAGCCAGCATTCCCTCCTCACCGCGCTCCAGGAGCGCAAGTTCCCGATCGTCGGGCAGTCGGAGCGCTCCGCCGGGGCGATGGTGAAGACGGAGCCGGTCCCCGCCGACTTCGTCCTCGTCGCCGCGGGGAACGTCGACAGCGTGCAGACGATGCACCCCGCGCTCCGCTCGCGGATCCGCGGCTACGGCTACGAGCTGTACGTCAAGACGACGATGGCCGACACCCCCGAGAACCGGATGAAGATCGTCCGGTTCGTCGCCCAGGAGGTCGTCAAGGACAAGAAGATCCCGCACTTCGACCGCGGCGCGATCCTCGAGGTGATCCGCGAGGCCCAGCGGCGCTCCGGGCGCTCGGGCCAGCTGACGCTCCGCCTCCGCGAGCTGGGCGGTCTCGTGCGCGTCGCCGGCGACATCGCCCTCTCGGAGGGGGTACCGATGGTCCACGCCGAGCAGGTCGTCCGCGCGAAGCGGGCGAGCCGCTCCCTCGAGCAGCAGATCGCGGACCGGTACATCGAGCGGCGCAAGGAGTACCACATGTTCTCGACCGAGGGCTCCGCCGTCGGGGTCGTCAACGGCCTCGCCGCGATCAACGCCCAGACCGGGATGTCGGAGTTCTCCGGCATCGTTCTCCCGATCGTCGCGGAGGTGACCCCGGCCCAGACGCGGGACGGCGGGGTGGTCGTCGCGACGGGCAAGCTCGGCGACATCGCGAAGGAGGCGGTCCAGAACGTCAGCGCCCTGATCAAGAAGTACACGGGGGAGGACATCTCCCGCTACGACATCCACATCCAGTTCGTCGGGACCTCCGACGGCGTCGAGGGCGACAGCGCCTCCGTCTCGATCGCCACGGCGGTGATCAGCGCCCTCGAAGGGGTGCCCGTCGACCAGGGCCTCGCGATGACCGGCTCGCTCTCCGTGCGCGGTCAGGTGCTCCCCGTCGGCGGCGTGACCGCGAAGGTCGAGGCGGCGGCCGACTCGGGGATCCGGCGGGTGCTGATCCCCGCGGACAACATCGACGACCTCGTCCTTGAGACGCGGTACCGCGGCGCCGTCGAGGTGATCCCCGTCGGGACCCTCCGGGACGTGCTCAAGTACGCCCTCGTCGGCCAGGGAACGAAGAAGGAGTCGCTGCTCGAGCGTCTGGCCGCGATGGTCTACGCGACGAGCCGAACGGGCGAGGAGATCCGGGCGCCGGGCGCGCCGCCCCCGGTCCCGGCACGTCCGGCGGGATCGTGAAGGGCGCGCCCCGTCCGTCGTTCCATCCGCCCGACCTGCTCCGACCGGCGGTGACGCCGCCGGCGGACGAGGAGACGAAGTTCTTCGACCGCCCGTGCTACGAGTTCAACCGCCAGCTCGCGGTCGCGTGGAACGACAAGTACTGCGAGCACTGCCGGCACTATCTCACGGCGCGCTGTCCGCACATCGACGAGTTCCTGGACGACGTGGAGGATTTGAGCCCGGAGTGATTCCGCCGACCGTGCGGGGGTTGCTCGTCGGACGCTTCCAGCCGTTCCACGCGGGCCACCTCGGCCTCGTGCGGAAGATCCGCTCGGACGCCCCGTCGGAGGAGCTCCTCCTCGCCATCGGCAGCGCCGAGCAGTCGTTCACGGCCGAGAACCCGTTCACCGCCTCCGAGCGCTACGAGATGATCTCGCTCGCCCTCGCGGAGGCCGGGATCGGACGGGTCGTCGCCGTCCCGGTCCCCGACATTCACCGCCACTCGCTCTGGGTCGGCTACCTCGAGGGGCTCCTGCCGTCGTTCGAGCGGGTCTACACGAACAACCCGCTGACGCGGCTCCTGTTCGAGAAGGCGGGGTACTCGGTCGAGAGCCCGGCGTGGATCGACCGCGCCGAGTTCGAGGGCCGGAGAATCCGCGCGCGCCTCGCCGAGGGAGCGCCGCTCGGCCGGTCCGTCCCGCCGTCGGTCGCCGCGTATCTCGAGTCGATCGGCGCCGCGGCCCGTCTGAAGCTGCTGATGGCCCGCACCGGGCCGGCCGGGAGCCTCCCGACGTGAGCGCGGAGCCGGGGCCGCCGGCGGAGGCGTCCGCGCCCCGCGACCGGGCCTACCGGCCCCTCCCCCCGTGGTCGGGCCCGACGACCCGCCTGCTGCACGGAGGCTGGCGGCCGGACTACAACGCGGGGTCGGTCGTCTATCCGATCTATCAGACGTCCACGTTCCACTATCCGGCCGACCGCACGGAGTCGGTCGGCGGGACGTACCTGTACTCGCGGAACGCGAACCCTACCGTCGAGGGACCCGAGGAGCTCCTCCGCCAGATGGAGGGGGGCGAAGCGGCGCGGCTGTTCGCCTCCGGCATGGGGGCGATCAGCGCGACCGTGCTGTCGCTCGTGCGCCCGGGCGACGAGGTCGTCGCGCTGTGCGACCTGTACGGGGGCACCACCGATCTGCTGCACGACCTCCGGGACCGGTTCGGGGTTCGCCTCCGGGAGGTCGCGGACGCGGAGTGCCGTGCCCCCGAGTCCGTGCTCTCTCCGTCGACCCGCCTCGTCCTCCTCGAGACCCCTACCAACCCCCTCTTGCGCGTCCACGACATCGCCCGGTGGTCGGCCGCCGCCGACCGCGTGGGGGCGGTGCTCGCCGTCGACGGGACGTTCGCTCCTCCCACTAACCAGCAGGCCTTGGTGCTGGGCGCCGACCTGGTGATGCACAGCGCGACCAAATATCTCGGAGGGCACTCCGACCTTCTCGGCGGGGTGGTCGTCGGTCCGAAGCGGCTCCTCGACCGGATCGATCCGCGGCGGGCCCTCGGCGCGACCCTGGACCCGTTCGCCGCCTTCCTCCTGCACCGCAGCCTGAAGACGCTCGGCGTGCGCGTCGACCGGCAGAACGAGAGCGGCCGGCGGATCGCGGCGGCGCTCGCCGACCATCCGGCCGTCGCCGCGGTCCACTATCCCGGGCGGGCGAGCGCCGAGCAGGAGGCGATCGCCGCGCGCCAGATGCGGGGGCGGGGCGGGGTGCTGTCGCTAGGCCTGCGGGGCGGCGCGGCCGCCGTGGACCGGTTCCTCGGACGCCTCGAGCTCGTCCACGTCGCGTCGAGCTTCGGGGGCGTCGAGAGCCTCGCGAGCGTGCCCGTGCAGACGTCGCACCGCCACCTCTCCCCCGAGGAGCTCGCCCGTCGCGGGATCGACGCCGGGCTCGTTCGCCTGTCGCTCGGCATCGAGGAGACCGCCGACCTCCTGCGCGACCTGACGCAGGCGCTGGACGCCGCCCGCGCGGTCTCCCCGCCACCATTATAGGTCGAATCCGGTGGTCGGACTCTCCGTGCCACTGTAGCTCAGCGGCAGAGCGGCTGATTCGTAATCAGCAGGTCGGGGGTTCAAATCCCTCCAGTGGCTTGGGCCGCCGCCCCCGCTCTGCGAGCCGATGCGCGGGGGACGTACCCGTACCGCTCTCAGGTCCCTCGGTCCGCGTCCGTCGCACGGCGGCCGTCTAGAGAGCCCACGCGGCGTGCGGTGTACATCGGAGTGAGGACGGGGAGCCGGACGGTCTTCCCGAACTGTTGGTGCACCGTTCGTTCGAGCGTGTCGAGGAACCAACCTCGCTTCGCCAAGGGCAACGTGACGACGTCGGAGAACGTTCCCCAGAGAGCCACGACCTCCGCCACCGTCAGGGTGGCGGTCCAGTGGATCTCCTCCCCGGAGATCGATTCGAACCCCGCGACGGAGCGGAGGGCGAGCAGCCGCTTCGAACGAAGCCGCCGCGCGGCCGCCTTGGTGTAGGGGCGCCCCTTGCGCCCGCCGGCGAGTTCCTGGTAGATCGGTTGGAGGGCCCGGTGAAACTCCGCGTCGCGGCTGGGGTCCCCGTGCTGGTTCTCCCAGGTCGCCCACCATCCTCCGGGTCGGAGCGCCCGGGCGATCCGTCGCAGGGATCGTCGCTCGGGAAGCCAGTGGAAGCTGGTCGCGGCGACCCCGAGGTCGAAGCTCCCCGGGGGCAGCGCGGTCCGCTCGAACGGTCGGACGGAGTATTCGACGTGCGCCGAGCGCGGGCGAAGCGTTCCGCGAAGGTAGGCGGCGAGCCGCCGGTCGGCTTCGATCAAGAGCAACGGATCGGCCCCGCGACGAAGGAGCTCCCGCGAGGCGATCCCGGTCCCCGGCCCGATCTCGAAGACGGAGGCGCCCGGGCGGAGCCCGCAGGTCTCCGTCAGGATCCGATAGACCCGAGCCGGGTAGCGGAGGCGGGCGCGGTCGTAGGCGCGCGGGTCCCGCCCGAACACGCGACGGCGCACGCGAGCGGGGGCGACTCTCGGCACGGCGCCGGGGAGCCGACCGAAGATATGGCGGTGCTTCCTCCGGCGGCCCGGATCCGCCCGAGCGGGGGTGCGGGCGCGCTCGCCGTCGCCCTCCCGCGGAACGAGGTCCCCAAGAGCCCGGGTCGACGCTCGAGAAAAGACGCTTGAAGGCGGACGACCATGGTCGGCGCATGCCCGTCCGCGATCTCGCGTGGACCGACTACCCGGGATGGATGGACCTGTACTACTCCCGGTTCGACGAGATCCACCACAACCCGGACCTCGGGGTGTTCCTGCGCGCGACAAAGCCGACCCCCGCCGAGGAGGCGGCGCTCTTCGGGCAGGTGATGAAGTCGGTCCTGGAGCGCGACATGGTCGCCGCCGTCTCCGAGTCCGACGGCCGGATCGTCGGGGTCTGCACCATCGCCCGCAACGGCCACCACTTCGAGGACCGGCACGTCGGGACCCTCGGGATCGCGCTGCTCCCGGAGCACCGGGGACGTGGTGTGGGCACCGCGCTCCTCGGCTATGCGCTCGAGCGATGCCGGGGCGTCTTCGAGATCGTCGAGCTCAAGGTGCTCGCCATCAACGACGTCGCCCGGAAGCTCTACCGACGGCACGGCTTCGTCGAGTTCGGTCTGCAACCCCGCTCGTTCAAGCGGGGCGACCGGTATCTCGACGAGGTGCTGATGCAGCGGACGATCGACCTTCCTCCGTAAGCGCGAGGGGAGTGGCTCGCACCGCCGCCCGGCTCAGGCCGAGCGGGAGGCGTCGGCGGACGAGGTCCCGGGGTCGCCCCCGAGGTGCCGGCCGCAGTACAGGTAGTACGCCGCCACGAACAGCATCCAGCCGAGCGCGAGTCCCAGGAAGAGCCGCTCCAGGAGACCGCCGATGCGGGAAGGCCCCAGGAAGAATCCCACCGCAAACAGGAGCGCCAGCACCGAGAGGGCGATCGCCGGGGTCCGGATCGGGGCGACGTGCGGGTCCGCGTCGAACTGACGGGAGAGGAGGATCTCCCCGATCGCGACGCACGCGAACACGATCAGCGCCGTGACGATGTGCACCCACTCGTGTCCGGAGATGGGGGTCGGCGGTACGTCGGTGGGAAAGGCGGCGAGGACGAACGCCCCGACCGCCCACACTCCGAGGAGCGCCACCCCGGTCCGCGACCGCTCCCCGAGGCGCGTCCCCTTCGCGAGTCCCACGAGGAAGAACAGCGAGAGGACCCCCCGAACAACGAAGTTCGCCGTCATCACGTAGCCGTACGGTCCGACCGCAAGATCGCTCTCGGGCTGCCGGATCGGACTGTAGTGAGGCGGCAGCAGCTGGGCGATCACGTCGAGGACGACGTACAGCGCGATCAGGGCGATCGTCGCGGTGAACGCGGCGCGGACCGACCTGGCGGCCTCGCCGGGAGCCGCACGGGGCGCGGCGGGCGAGCCCCCGGTGGACGCCATCGGCCCGCGGGCGGCCTACGCGCCGACGACCGTCAGCTCGACCATCCGGATCGGGGTGCGGGGGCGGTCGTTGCCGTCCCGGGGGACGGCGGCGATCTTCTCCACGACGTCCTGGCCGCCGCGTACCCGGCCGAAGACGGCGTGCTTGCCGTCGAGCCACGACGTGGCCGCGAGCGTGATGAAGAACTGGCTGCCGCCGGTGTTCGGCCCCGCGTTCGCCATCGAGAGGACTCCCGGCCCGTCGTGGCGCAGCGTCGGCGAGAACTCGTCGGGGATGGTATACCCCGGGCCGCCGGTCCCGTCGCCCTTCGGGCACCCTCCCTGGATCATGAACCCCGGGATCACGCGGTGGAACGCCAGGCCCGTGTAGAACCCCTTCTTCGTGAGCGTGAGAAAGTTCTCGACGGTCTTCGGTGCCTTGTCCCGGAACAGCTCGATCCGCACGTCGCCGAGCGTCGTCCGGATCGTCACGGTGGGATTCGCCATGCCGGCCGGACCCGGGCCGCGGCTAAAAGCCCGACGGACCACGGCCGAACGGCCGGACGTCTTATCATGGGGAAGCGCGGTTCCACGGTCCTCGGGCGACGGCGTCGTCCCCTCCCCGCATGAACCGTTCCATCGTGTACATCGGGGTCGGCGTCATCCTGTTCGGGATCTCGCTGGTCTCGTCCCCCATCGCCCTCACCGGCCGCGAGGAGTTCGACCTCGCCCAGGAGGCGGGATTCCTCGTGGCGCCGGTCGGGCTGGTCGTCGTGATGCTCGGCGCGAGCTTCTACGACCCGACCCGCACGACGGTCGGCGGGGCCTTCGGGAATCCCGAGGCCGTCCGACCGTCGGGCGTCGTGGACCGCTCGCCGGTCCGTCCCGCGTCGACCCTCTACCATCCGCACGGGTTCGCGATCTGCCGGCACTGCCGCACCCCGATCGGCTACGAGCAGGCGAACTGCCCGCGGTGCGCCCGGGCCCGCGACTGCCGCAGCTGCGGCCGCCCCCTCGGTCTCGTGCTCGAGCGCGCGACGTGCCCGATGTGCGCGCGCCCCGAGGCGCTCTGCAGCTGCCCGCCGTTCGCCCGGGGCGGAGCCTCGCCCTCCGGTCCGCGCGCGAGCCGAGGCCGATGACGCCGCCCCCCGACGACCCGGAGATCCCGCGGGGGATCGCGGTCCCCGATGCGTCCCCCGTCACGGTACATTTCGACGGTGCCTGCCAGACGGTCGGGCGACGCCGGGTCGCGGCTTACGGCTGCACGGTCGAAGGGGCCGGGCTCGCGCACGAGGAGTGCGGGCTGGCGGTTCCCCCCGGGCATCCCCGCTCGACGAACAACGTCGCGGAGTACATCGGGGCGATCCGGGCGCTCGAGTGGCTCGCGGCGGTCCCGTACGCGGCGGACGTCCTCGTCCAGGGTGACAGCGAGCTCGTGATCCGCCAGATGAACGGAGAGTACGCCGTCCACGCGGACCACCTGAAGCCGTACCACGAGCGTCTCGGCCAGCTGGCCCGAAGGTTCCACCACGTCGAGTTCCGCTGGGTCCCCCGGGAACAGAACCGTCGGGCGGACGAGCTCTCGAAGGAAGGGATCGACTCGGTCGGGATCCCGCCGCCCCGCGCCGCGAAGTCCTCGGACGGCGAGGACGTCGGGGACGACGCGGACGAGCCCTCCGACTAGTTCCAGCGGACCGTGTAGACGAGCGTACGCCCCTCGATCGCCGCACGCGCCCGGGCCGGGTCGACGTACGTCGCGAAGGCGGCGGCCGCTTCGGGGGAGAGCCGGGGTCGTGCGCCGTATCCGCGCGGGTGGGCCACGCCGAGTACGGTCGGCACGCCCCGGAGTTCATCGACCAGGGGTCCGCGGCGGACCGGAGGGGACGGTTTCATTCCAACCCCAGCACGGCGCGACGGACAGGGAACGACGGGAGCATGCAAGGGATCGCGGCGAGGGAGGCGGGGGGATTCTCGGGCAGACCGACCCACACCGGGGCGGCGGCGAGCAACGACCTCCCGTCCGGTATGTCCGACATGTGCCCTTGTATCTGTCAGACGGCCGTCGTACATAAACCCGAAGTTCCAGTGGAAATGGGGGGGTCCGGGTCCCGGCTCACGGGGTAAGACGGCGGCGGACAACGGGCAGACCCCCCGAGCGGCGCGGTCCGAGCCGGCCTCATATGCGGACGACGCTGCTCTGCCGACCGATGGACCGCGCCGGCGAGCCGCGAGGAGGAGCCACGGAGTTCCTCGCTCGCGCGGAGGCCGAATTGCTCGACCTCTCGATCGAAACCCAGCGGACCGACTGGGTCTACGCGACGTACATCACCCCGGACTCGGAAGCGCTCGCGTCGAAGGCGTACTCGCGGCTGATCGACCGGACCGTCCGCCTCGTGAAGGAGTCCGCGACGTACCCCACGACGGGCGTCTCCCCCGCCGACGTCCGCAAGCTGAAGCTCCTCCGGCTCAGCCTCCCGCTCCTCGCCCCGGCCGACCCGAAGGAGTCAGAGGAGCTGACCCGTCTCGTCGCGTCGATGTCGGGGACGTACGCGAAGGGCCGGCACACGATGGCCGGAACCTCGGAGCCGGTCGACCTTCAGGCGTTGTCCCGGATCCTCGCGGAGAGCCGCGAGCCGGCGGTCCTCCGGGACGCCTGGACCGGCTGGCACCACGTCGGGCGGGCGATCCGACCCGAGTTCGAACGGTACGTCCCGCTCGCCAACCGCGGGTGTCGCGACCTGGGGTTCGACGACCTCGGGGCGCTCTGGCGCTCGAAGTACGACATGGACCCGGGGGCGTTCGCGAAGGAGGTCGACCGCCTCTGGACGGAGGTGCGGCCGTTCTACCTCTCGCTGCACGCGTACGCCCGGCGACGTCTCCGCGAGCGGTACGGGGCCGACCAAGTCCCCGAGCGCGGCCCGATCCCCGCCCACCTGCTCGGCAACATGTGGGCGCAGTCGTGGGAAGGGGTGTATCCGCTGCTCGCCCCCGAGACGAGCGGACCCGGCTACGACCTCACCCGACTGCTCGTCGGCAAGGGGACCTCGCCGACCGACATGGTCCGGTACGCCGAGGAGTTCTTCGTCTCGCTCGGTCTCGCGCCCCTCCCGGCGACGTTCTGGGAACGGTCGATGCTCGTCCGGCCCAAGGACCGGGAGGTCGTCTGCCACGCGAGCGCCTGGGACATCGACTTCGTGGACGACCTGCGGATCAAGATGTGCATCGAGATCACCGGGGAGGATTTCGGCACGATCCACCACGAACTCGGCCACAACTACTACCAGCGGGCGTACGGCCACCTTCCGTTCCTCTTCCGCGACAGCGCGCACGACGGGTTCCACGAGGCGATCGGCGACACGGTCGGCCTCTCGGTCACGCCCGAGTACCTCGTGCGGATCGGGCTCCTCGCGGCCGCGCCGCCCGAGAGCGGCGACCTCGGCCTCCTGCTCGAGCGCGCGCTCGAGAAGGTCGCGTTCCTCCCGTTCGGCCTCGCCGTCGACCGCTGGCGCTGGGACGTCTTCTCCGGGGCGATCGCCCCGAAGGAGTACAACCGGACGTGGTGGGAGATCCGCGAACGCTACCAGGGGGTCGCGCCGCCGGGGGCTCGGGGGGAGGAGGAGTTCGACCCCGGCGCGAAGTTCCACGTTCCGGCGAACGTGCCGTACATGCGCTACTTCCTCGCGCACATCCTTCAGTTCCAGTTCCATCGCGCGCTCGTCCGCACGAGCGGGGCGCGCGAACCGCTGCACCGCGCCTCGATCTACGGGTCGAAGGCCGCCGGGGATCGGCTGCGCGCCGCCCTCGAGATGGGCCAGAGCCGCGAGTGGCCGGACGCCCTCGAGGCGCTGACCGGCGAGCGCCGGATGGACGCCTCCGCCCTGCTGGAGTACTTCGCTCCGCTGCGACGCTGGCTCGACGAGCAGAACCGGGGCGCGCCGGTCGGCTGGTAGCGGGCGCCCGCCCCGGGGCCCGGCCCGACACTCTTACACGGCGAACGTCCTCCGGCGGCCGATGCTCCTGCACGCCGGGGAGAGCACGCTGCGGAGCGCCTACGCGGTCCTCGAGTCCGCCCACGGGAACCCGCCGCACCGGGGGCCCGGGGTGCTGTATCTCACCAACCGCCGGATCGTCTTCGAGTCGCCGGTCTCGCGCGGCGTGGTCCGCGACCTGATCGGCGGGCGCGACAGCCGGCTCGTCCTCGACGTCCCCCTGACGGAGGTGCGGAACGTGAGCGTCCGCCGAGGGCGGATCCGGGGTACCCGTCTGGTCGTGGAGCTCCTGCACGACCGCCCCGCGTTCGACGTCCTCGACCCCGAGGCGTGGGTCGCCGCCGTCGCCCAAGCTCGCCGAGACCTTCCTCCTCCGGCGGCTCCCGGGGCCCCGTCGGTCCACCTGATCGAGCGGCAGGTAGTGAAGATCCGATGCCGCTACTGCGGCACCCTGGGCAACGAGGGCGAGCCGCGGTGCCCGTTCTGCGGCGCGTCGCTCTGAACGCCGCGCTTAGTTGTCGCGCGCCGGGCCCGGGGACCGGCCCTCGGGTCCGAGCACCAGGTACGACACGCCGGCACTTCCCCGACCGTTGCCGGCGCCGTTCGGACGGATCGACTGCACCGCGTGGTAGAGCAGCTCGTACGCCGCCTCCTCCGCCTCGGCCGGGTCGCCGCCGGCTTCCCCTTCGCGCACGTAGACCCGAAGCGCGGTCGGCTCCACCCCGAGGTACACGGTCCCCGCTCCGTCGCGTCGGGCCCAGAGCAGGAGGCGCTCGCGCCCCCGATCAAAGGCGCCGACCCACCGGAGGGTGCCGAACCATCGGCCCGTGAGACGGGCGGCGACGGCGGCCGGGGTCGTTCCGGGCGGGAGCTCCACCCGCGCGATCGCCCGGCAGTGGGCGGCGGCGTCGACCTCCGCTACGGGGCCCGCGACGAGGGACCGGTATCCCCCGTCGCCCCGTTCGACCAGGCCTTCGCGCTCGAGCCGGTGGAGCGCACGCGACAGGGACTCGGGGTGGACGCGCAGCATCCGCCGAAGGCCGCTGAACGCGACCCGGCCGTGCGACCCCTCGAGCGTCTCGAGGACCCGGTCGTCCAACCGCGGCAGCGTGCCGCTCTCCTCGATCTCCCGGGTCCCGGCCACGGCCGTTCTAGGCTCGGGACCCCATTTAGCCCCGGCGTTACACCGCCGTTACCCGGGCGTGCCTCCGCTTCGGCAGGCCGTGTGACCGGCCCGGCCGCCACCCGGTCAATATCCTCCGCCGACCGGTACCGACCCCGGGACCCGACCGGTCCCGAGTGAACCACCATGAACGATTCGAAGGACGACGAGCCGGGACGTCGATCGCACTACGGTCCGTGGGTCTGGACCGCCTACCGCGCCTACAACGAGCTCCTGCGGGAGAAGGTCAAGAAGCGGTTCGAGGAGCAGGAGGGGCCCTGGATGGAGAAGGTCGCGGACCTCCTGGTCGAGATCGTGAACGCACGCTGGGAGGGCGGCAAGAAGCGCGCGAAGGACCTGGACCCGTTGTTCGCGAAGCTCGACCGGCTGCTCTCGGAGTGAGGCGGATGCCGATCCAACCTCCGCCGTTCCCGATCGTTCCGCACCGCCCCGAGCCGGTGACGCCGGGGCTCGGGCCGGGGCCGTCACCGTGGGGCTGACCGAGATCGAGGGCCGGATCACCGGCGCGGTCGACGCCATCGCGCCGAGCGTGGCGGTCGTCGAGAGCACGCGCGTCGGACGGCACCGGGCCCGGTCGCCGTTTCTCCACCCGGCCGAGGCGAGCGCCGTCGTCGTCGATCCGGCCGGATTCCTCGTCACGAACCAGCACGTCGTGGAGGGGGCGACGCAGCTCAAGGTGCGGCTCGCCGACGGCCGGGAGTTCCCGGGCGACGTCGTGGGCGGCGACGAGGTCACGGACGTGGCGCTCGTCTCCGTCGAGGCGAACGACCTTCCCGCCGCCCGTCTCGGCGCCTCGGAGGCGCTGCGGGTCGGTCAGATCGTCCTCGCGGTCGGCAACGCCCTGGGGCTGCCGGGCGGCCCGACCGTTTCGATGGGTCTCGTGAGCGCGCTTGGCCGACCGCTGCCCGGCTCGGACTTCATCTTCGAGGGGCTGATCCAGACCGACGCCGCGATCAACCCCGGGAACAGCGGTGGGCCGCTGGTCGACCTCTCGGGGTCGGTCGTCGGGATCAACGCCGCGATGGTGCCGTTCGCCCAGGGGGTCGGCTTCGCCATCCCGATCCACGCGGTGAGTCGGATCGTGGACGAGCTCCGCCATCGCGGGCGGATCGTCCGGCCCTGGATCGGCGTCACCGTCGCCGAGCTCCGTCCCGAGCTCGCCCGGGCCCACGGCCTGGAGGCGCACTCGGGGCTGCTCGTCGCCGAGGTCGTCCCCCGCTCGCCGGCGCACCGCGCCGGCCTCAAGGCCGGCGACGTGATCGCGCGCGTCGGCCCGTTCCCGACGCGCTCGGTGCGGGACCTCCTGGAGTCGCTCTCGGGATTCCCCGTCGGCTCGGACGTCGAGCTCGCCTTCCAGCGTCGGGGCCAGGCGATGGCCGCGAGCGTTCCCCTGCAGGAGCGCCCCGAGGCCGAGGCCCCCCGGCCGTAGCCGAACCCCCGGGGGGCGGGGCGGGAGCCGGCCCCCCTATAAGCCGCCGACCGCTGTCCGGAGCGGGATGCTCGCCGACGCCTACGGGCGCGCCGTCACCGACCTGCGCATCAGCGTGACGAAGCGGTGCAACTTCGGCTGCATCTACTGCCACGACGAGGGGCTCGGGCCGGTCGCCCGACCCCGCGCGCCCCACGGCGAGGAGCTCACGCCGGCGGAGGTCGAACGCCTCGTGAGCATCGGCCGGGAGTTTGGTATCCGGTCCGTGAAGTTCACGGGCGGGGAGCCGCTCGTCCGCGACGACCTGGAGGAGATCGTCTCGCGGACGGTGCGGCACGTCGCGGACGTCTCGCTCACCACGAACGGCTCGCTCCTCGAAGGACGGGCCGAGTCGCTGCGCGACGCGGGACTCAAGCGCGTCAACGTCTCTGTCGACTCGCTCGACCCGGAGCAGTTCCGCTCGATCCGCCACGGCGCCCTCGCCCCCGTGCTCCGGGGGATCCGGGCGGCGCTGGCCGTCGGACTCACGCCGGTGAAGCTGAACCTCGTCGTCTTCCGGGACACGGTGAAGAACATCCCCGGGATGATCGCGTACGTCGGCGCGACCGAGGGGCTCAAGCTCCAGCTGATCCAGTTCATGCCCGAGCTCGTCCCCGAGCAGGCATGGGCGGTCGACATCGCCGAGGTCCGCTCCTGGCTCGAGTCGCACGCGAGCGAGGTCCTCGTCCGGGAGATGCACCACCGGCGGATCTACCTGTTCGACCGCGCGGAGGTCGAGCTCGTCGATCCCGTGCAGAACGCCGAGTTCTGCTCGAACTGCCACCGGGTCCGCGTGACGCACCGCGGGGAGCTGAAAGGCTGCCTCAACCGCAACGACGACCTGATCGCGACCCGGGGTCTCGGCGACTCCGCCCTGCGCGCGGCGTTCCGCCGGGTGATCACCACGCGGGTGCCGTTCTACGGGGTCTACGTCCCGGCCGACGGTGTCCCGCGGACCGGCCCGCCCCTCCTCCGGATCGAGATGGCCCCGCCGGCCGGCCGGTAAGCGAATAACCCCGCCCGGCCTCCCGAGGCATGGCGCCCCCCCTCGTCGATTTTGAGTACGCCCGCTTTCCCGCGGTCCGCATCGCGTCGATCAGCTGGTCCGGTCCGTGGAACGAGAAGAAGATTCGCTCCCAGTTCGAGAAGGTCGCCGCCTGGGCGAAGCGGACCGGCACCAAGACCGGCCGCTGGATCTTCCGCGAGCCGGGCGAGCGCCGGTGGGAGGCCGGCCTCGAGCTCAAGGGGAAGGCCCGCGCCTCCGGGGGGATCCGCCTCAAGACCCTGCGGGCCGCCCCGATCGCCCGCGTGACGTTCGACCCCGAGGCGGTGTCGCCGCGGGTCGTCTACCACGGCCTGAACGACTGGCTCAAGTGGCAGAAGAAGGAGAAGAAGATCCGGGGAGTCGTCTCCTCCCGCGAGGTCTACTCGGGGAACCCCTGGCGCGATCCGAAGGTCTGGGCCCGCATCGAGGTCCAGTTCGTCGTCCGCAAGTAGCGGGCGGTGGCCCGGGCGTACGCGCGCGCTCAAAAGGCCGCGCGGCGTGAGTCGGCACGATGTCGGCCGCGTCGCCCTCCTCGGAGACGATCGTCCTCGGCGGTGGCTGCTTCTGGTGCACGGAGGCGGTCTTCTCGGACGTCAAGGGGGTGACCCGCGTTCTCCCGGGGTACTCCGGAGGGAAGGTCCCCGAACCGACCTACGAGGCCGTCTGCACGGGGACGACCGGCCACGCGGAGGTCGTCGAGGTCGTCTTCGACCCCACGGTCGTCTCGCTCCACGACCTCCTCGTGATCTTCTTCACGACCCACGACCCCACGACCCCGGACCGCCAGGGGAACGACGTCGGCACCCAGTACCGATCGGTCGTCTTCTACCGCACTCCGGCGCAGAAGGCGGCGGCGGAGGCGGTCGTGCGGGAGCTCGAGGCCGAAGGGGTCTGGAAGCGGAAGGTCGTCACCCAGGTCGTGCCGTTCGCCGCGTTCTACCCGGCGGAGGAGTACCACCGGAACTACTTCCGGCGCAACCCCGAGCGGTCGTACTGCCAGATCATCATCGCCCCGAAGGTCGCGAAGTTCCGCAAGGAGCACGCCGCGCAGCTGCGCACGGCCTGATCCGGCGCCGTCACGCCGCGAGCAGCGCGAAGTACGCGGCGAAGACGAGCAGGATCGCCCCCGACGCGAGGACGATCGCCCGCTCCAGGCCGGGGTAGCGGCGGACCCCGGCGTGGATGGCGAGCGGGAAGACGACGACCCACGTCGCGACCGCGCCGAACAGACCGACCAGCAGGACGGCGCCGCCCAGCCGCGCGAACGCCAGGCCGGCGGTGAACCACCAGATGATCTGGAACGGGTTCGTCAGTCCGAGGGCGAGCGCCTGCGAGAACGACCGGGTGTCCCCGGGGGGAACGGCGTCGTTCGAACCTCTCCGGGCGAGGAGCCGCACGCCGAAGTAGGCGAGGGCGACCGCGCCCAGGGCATCGACGGGCCGGACGAGCGAGCGCAGGTCGAACGTCGCGCTCAACGAGAAGACGACGGCCGCGAGGATCAGGTCCGCGCTCATCGCCCCAAGCCCCATCACCGTCCCCGCGCGGGACGAGCGGGCGGCGGCCGACGCGATCACGGCGTTCATCGGCCCCGGCGGGACGGTCAGGGAGAAGCCGAGCGCGAGACCGAAGCCGAGGTTCTCGAGGAGGTCCATCGAACGGAGGGGAGGTCCGTCGCGGGACTACGGGCTCGACGGGCGCGGGGTAGTTTCGACCGGACCGCCCGGCGGCACCCAGACGTAGGTGAGCATCCCGCCGAGCAGGACCAGGAAGATCCCGAGGACGAAACCGGCGAGGGCGAACGGGATGGTGAGCACCGCCAGGACCATCGCGGCGAAGGCGAGCGCCGTCTTGTGGGCCAGGACGAACGGTACGAGCGCCCCGACGACCACGATCGCGACCCCGACGCCGATTCCCGCATCGCCCGCCCCCGGCCCGGTCCCCAGAAGGACGAGGCCGGCGAGGATCGAGAGGATCCCGCCCCCGACGATGAGGAGCCCCGGAAGGACCGGACGTGCCATGCGGTCGACCCGGTCGCGCCGAACCGGGGGATGTCTATTAGACTACCCGCCGGCCGTTCTCTCTCCCGTTCATTCGAAGCGAACCTATTTGGAGCCTCACGTTCCTACAACCGCCCGATGGCGCCCCCTCCCCCGCTCGATACCGTCGGCCCTCGGCCCAACGAACTGGTCCTCTACCGGTGCCTCGTCTGCGGCTTCCAGTCGCTCAAGGGCGACGAGATCGGGGAGCACCTGATGCAGCACACCGAGGCCGCGAAGTACACGTTCGCGACCGTGGTGAAGTAGCGGGCGCCGCGGCCCCCCCGGGGCGCTACTGCGACGGGGTCGGCGCCGTCTCCTGGAGGCGTCGGGCCATCTCCTGCAGGATCGTGCGCAGCACCGTCGGGTGGTCCTGGGCGAATCCCCAGAACTCCCATCGGGAGAGGACGACGACCCGCGTCGGCACCGCGGTGACGACGTCGGCCGAGCGGGTCCGGTCGTCGAAGAGGGCGAGCTCTCCGAAGAAGTCGCCGGCGCCGAGCCGGGCGATCGTGCGACCGCCGCGCCGCACGTGTACCTGGCCCTCGAGAATCAGGTAGAATCCAATCCCCTTCTCGCCCTGCTTGACCACGGGCGTCTCGGCCGGGATGTCGCGCACCTTCGCGAACTTCGCGATCCGCTTGAGGTAGCGCTCCGGCATCTCCGCGAAGAGCGGGGCGGCGGCGAACCCGGCGACGATCCCCTTCAATTCCTCCTTCGCGGACGGCGTCACGGCCCGCGGAATCGGGCCCGGGGATAAAGAGTTGCGCACGCGGCCTCCCCGTCCGCGGCCCGCGCGCGATGGGCCGCCCGCGCCCCGGTTGCGTGCGAAGGGTTCGCACGAACGTCCGACGGCCCGGCCGGCTTAAGAAGTCAAGGAATACTCTAGAGGAGCGGAGCCGCCTCCGGGGTGTCCCATGACCTCTGCCACTTCGCGCTACAGCCGGATCGACGTGCCGGAGGAGCGCCCCGAGGCCCGGACGAACGACTTCCGAGAGGTGCTGCACTCCTACTCGCGGGAGGAGGCGGTCCTCGAGGCGCAGCGGTGCCTGCAGTGCGATCTCCCGTTCTGCGTCGAGGCGTGCCCGATCACGCAGGACTGCCGCGGCTACATCGGCCTGATCGCCGACGGGCAGTTCGACGAGGCGGCCCGGCTGACGCTCGTCGCGAACCCGCTCGCCACGACGCTCTGCAAGGTCTGCTACCACTACTGCGAGGACGCCTGCGTCATGAAAGGGCGGGGCACGCCGATCGCGATCCGGCACCTGAAGCGCGCGGCCCTCGAGTTCGGGGAGTCGCATCAGATGTACGTCCCGAGCGCACCGAAGCACCAGCGGATCGCCGTCATCGGTGCCGGCCCGGCCGGCCTCATGGCCGCGTGGGAGCTCGGTATCCGGGGCTACGGGGTCACGGTCTTCGAGAAGCAGGCCGCCGTCGGCGGCCAGGCCGGCGCGATCCCCCGGTACCGGATGCCCCACCACGAGCTCCTGGTCGACCTGCAACGGTTCCGCGCGTTCGACATCACGTTCGTCGAAGGGAAGGCCGGCGGGGTCGACTACACGCCCGAGAGCCTCCTGAAGGAAGGGTACCGCGCGGTCTTCATCGCCATCGGCGCCTCCGCGGCGAAGAACCCCGGGATCCCGGGCGAGACGCTCCCCGGCGTGATCCCGGCGCTCGATTACCTGTACGACGTCAACCAGGGCCGGCCCGTGGTGCTCGGCGAGAAGATCGTCGTCATCGGCGGGGGGGACGTGGCCGTCGACGCCGTGCGCACCTCCCGCCGGCTCTCGCCGCACGCGCAGGTGACGATGGCCTACCGACGCACCCGCGCGGAGTCGCCCGCGGGCGAGGAGGAGATCCGGGAGACCGAGCCCGAAGGGGTCGACTTCCGCTGGCTGCTCTCGCCGCTCCGGATCCTCGGGACGGATCACGTGTCGGGGATCGTCTTCGGCAAGATGGAGCTCGGGCCACCGGACGACTCCGGACGCCGGGCCATCCGGCCGGTCGAGGGCGCCACCGAGACGATCGAGTGCGACACGGTGATCGTCGCGATCGGCGAACAGGCCGATCTCTCCGGCTTTCCCTCGGAGCTCAAGCTCGCGATCGGGCCGAAGGGGTGGCCCGAAGGGACCCGCGCCGACACGATGACCGCGGTCGAGGGGGTCTTCGCCGCGGGGGGTCGGTCGGTCGTCCACGCGATGGCCGCCGGGACCCGGGCCGCCGAGGGGATCGATGCCTACCTCGCCCGGAAGGACGGCCGCCCGGTGTCGCCGCGCCCCGACCCGTTCGGCGGGGGCAGTCCCCCGCCGTGGATCCCGAAAGGGTACTCCGGACCGGTCTGGCGTCCGTAGCGGCTTCTCCGACGGGCCGAGCCCGGGCACGCGGCGGCGGTCGAGCGACCGGAGCGTCGCGATCAGCTTCGGTCGGTGACTCGCCGGGGTCGACGTCGCCGGGCCGAGCGGAGCGCGCGACGTCGCAACGCCATCCCAACCACGCACCGGCCGGCCCGAGAGCCGTCTCAGGATTGGGCGCGCGGGGTGGGACGGGGGGACGGAATCAACGCCTTCTCCCCCTCGGAGGGCGTTCGAGGTCCGAAGGGGGGAGCGCGTCCCCTTCCGTACGGGGGGTCACGGCGGGGGACCGACCTCGAGGTTCTCCCGAGGTGAACCGCCCGGGTGAGTCACGCTTATCGGGAAACATCCCCCTTCACGGCTCCGTCGCGGACGGACCCGGCCGGTCATCCCGACGCGCGCCGTCGCGTCCGCGCGGACGACCGAGGCGCGGGAGAGGGAGGATGGCGGAGCGGGGACCGGACGGCCCCGGGTTGGACGACGCCTTCACCGGCCAGGGGCCCGTCGGAGGTCGGGCCCGCCTCTCGGAGGAGGCGCGGGTCGACCTGAGCTCGCACCGTTCGACCCCGGTCGACGCGACCGTGATCGTCGGGGACCTGCGGCTCTCCACCTACCTCCTCAAGGAGTCGGTCCGCCCGAACCTGTTCGCCCGATTCATCGTCGGGTTCACGGAGGCGACGCGCAGTCTCGTCCAGGCGCGCGACGGATGGTTCGACAAGTTCACGGGCGACGGCTTCATCGTGTTCTGGATCGGGGATCCCGAGCCGACGTTCCTTCTCGGGACCGTGCCCGGATTTTGCCAGGAGGTCCGGGGGGCGGCGGGGAAGCTGATCGACGGGCTGCGCCGCAACTCGCGCAACTTCCCCGCCGGGGTCGGCCTCTCCCTCGGGATCGACGCCGGCCCGTGCGAGCTCGTCTACGTCGGAGGGAGCCTCACGCTGGTCGGGAGCCCGATCGTGGGCGCCACGCGGATGGCGAGCTCGGCGTCGGCGGGGGAGACCCTCGCGAACGTCCACATCGGCGGCGTCCTGGAGCGGGCGGGCGAGTCGCTCGGCGAGGCCCGCGTCGGGCTCGAGCGCGTCACCGCGCGGACGAAGGAGTACCCGGAGGGGCAGGAGGCGTACCGCCTCGTGTTCAATCCGGCCCTCCCGGCGGACCGCGCGTAGCGGGCCGGCCGGCTACGGGCCGGCGGACGCGGCGTCGGGCTGCGTGATCCCGCCGAGCGCGCGGGCGAGGATCGCCGCGGTAACGAAGGAGAGGACGAAGACGATCACGAGGACGACCGCGATCCCGAACTCCTCGAGGCCGAGCTGGTGGACCGCGCTCATCCCACCGCCGAAGAGAAGCCCGTTCGGGAGCGACGCGGGAGCCCCGGCGGGTAGGGCGAACGCCGTCTGCGTGAAGAACGCGATCATCGAGACGCCGAAGACCCCCCCCAGAAGATGCCCCGGCAGGAGGCCGACCGGGTCGGTGAACCAACGGAACCGCGCGAACAGAAGCTCCCCGAGGTAGAAGACCGGTCCGCACATCGCCCCGAGGACGATGGCGCTCCCGGGGCTGACGAACCCGGCGAGCGGCGTGATCACGATCAGGCCCATCAGGATCCCGTTGACGGCTGCGAGCAGGTCGGGCGCCTTTCGCTGGGCGACGTAGGTGGTCGCGCTGAAGGAGAGCAGCCCCACCGCCGCCGCCACGAACGTCGTCAGCACGACCACGATCGCCTCGTTGTTGAAGGCGAGCACCGACCCCGGGTTGAAGCCGAACCAGCCGAGCCACAGCAGCAGGATTCCGAGCGTGAGCCACCCCGGGCTGATGCGGATCGGAACGGCCGGGCTCGCGGTGGCGCCGCGGGCGCGCTCCTCCCGCCAGATCTGGTACATGACGCCCAGTCCCGCGGCCCCGGCGGCGCCGTGGACCACGAGCCCCCCCGCGAAATCGACCATCCCGAGTTTCGCAAGCCAGCCGCTCGGATTCCAGATCCAGGCGGCCGGGAGGTTCCAGATCAGAACGAAGTAGACGACCGAGTAGGCGACGATCGCGGCGAGCTTCACCTTGCGGAAGAAGACGACGCCGACGAGCGCGAGCGTGACGGCCGCGAACGCCGTCTCGAACAGGAAGTAGACCCCGGGGGTGAGCCCTGGCGAGGCGACCGACCACCAGACCCCCTGCGTCGGGTTGACCGAGGAGGAGGAGAACGCCCCCAGGAAGAATCCGGGCTGGTAGAACGGGTTCCCGAGGATTCCGTGCCACGTCGGCGCGAAGGCGGTGTTGAACCCGACGATCGCCATCACCGTGAGGGCGATCCCTGTGAAGTAGGTGGTCTTCAGGAGGCTGAACCAGTGGTCTTCGCCGAGCTCGCCGACCTCCAGGAAGCCGACGGCGATCGTCATCAGGAAGACGAGGAGGCCCGCGAACAGGACCCAGAGGTTGTTCGCCTCGACGGTGAAGCTCGTGAACACGCCGGTTCGGTCCCCCCGGCCCTGCGGCCGTACGACCGCGCGTGGCGGTTCGCCCTATAAGGAAACTCGCTTCGAAACGAGGTCGCACCGGACTCGCCCGGTACGCGCGTCCGTCAGCGGGGCGGGAAGCCGGCCCAACCGTTCATCCGGTCGCGGCGGCGGCGTGCGACGTGACGAACGCGAGGTTCTGCTCGAAGAACGACCGGAACTTCCACGCATCGAACGGAGGGGGCGGGGCGGAGGAAGGGGCGGGATCGGTCGACCGGCGTTCCTCGCGGCCCTCCCTCCCGAGGCGACGGAGGGTCGCCACGTACTCCTCCATGAGGAGGAGCTCGGGGAGGCCGCCGATCGGACCGTGGCCCGGCAGCGCCCGGTCGGGACGGAGCGCCCGGATCTCCCCGAGGATGCGCACCAGCCCGTCCGGGTCCCCGTCCCAGAGGCACGGATGAAAACCGATCGACAGGAGATCTCCGAGGAAGACGATCCCGTCGTCCGGCAGGTGGACCAGCACGTCGCTGGGGGAGTGTCCGCCCCCGAAGGAGACGATGCGCGCCCGGCGCCGGCTTCCCAGGAGCACCACCTCGTCCGCGATCGTCACATCCGGCGGGGTCACGCTCCAGTCGGGCGGCGTGGCGAGGACCCCCTCGAACCATCCTTCGAACACCGCGCGCTCCGCCGGGGTCGCCGGGGTCTCGCCCGAGCGCAACTTCTTCAGCTCGACGGCCGCCTCCGCCCGGTCGCTCGCGATCGCGGCGGACGAGCGTTCCACGATCAGGTCCCGGACCCGATGGGTCGACAGGATGTGGCGCGCCGCGACGGCGCCGTTTCCCCGGACGTGGTCTCCGTGGTAGTGGCTGTTGACCAGGAAGTCGATCGGCCCACCGGTCAGCCGACGGGCGGCGATCCCGAGGGCCTCTCCGGCCTGCGGCGTGAGCATCCCGTCGAAGACGATGCGGGTCCCTCCGAGGTCGACGATCCCGGAGTTGCAGAGGCCGTACCCTTCCGCTGTCGCGATCGCCGCATGCACTCCCGGCGCCATCTCCTCGATCCGGAAGTGCTCCCGCTCCGCGCTCATCGCCGGTCCCGGAACTCGTCGGAGCTTATTCGTTGCGAGGGGCCTCGCGTGGGTACCTACCCGAGTACCGGCCTGCCCGAAGTAACAAGAGCCGAGCCAACGGTGTCAACGCGAGAGTGAGGTCCGGATCTTGACCCCAGCCGCAGCACTCACGACGGCCGCGGGGCCGGCCGTGCCGATCCCGGTCTCCGACAATGCCGGGGCTCGGCTGGTCCGGTGGCTCCACCAACGACCGATTCTCTGCCTCGCCATCCTCACCCCCGGGATCTCCGAATACCTCTCCACCTCGAGCCCGGTGCTGAACCTGGTCGCGAACCCGGTCTGGTTCTTCCTCGGCCTCGCGATCAACGTCGGACAGTACACCGCCGGCGCGCTGCTCGTCCGCGAGGCCGTGATCCGATGGAAGAAGGGCTGGGGCACGGTCTTCCTGCTCGGCCTCGCCTACGGCATCACCGAGGAAGGTCTCGGCGACAACACGCTCTTCAACAACACCCACCACACCGACGCGATCCTCGGACAGTACGGTCACTTTCTCGGCGTCAACTGGGTCTGGTCGACCGGGGTCCTTCTCTTCCACATCCTCTATTCGATCGGTCTTCCGATCCTCCTCCTCGGCCTGGCGCTGCCCGAAACGCGCGGGCGGAGCCTGATTGCGGGGCGCCAGGTCCCGCTGGTCTTCGCGTCGCTCGCCGCCTCCACCGCGCTCGAGACCGTGCTCGTCTGGGGCGAGTTCCGCTTCTGGATGGGGATCCCCTTGTTCGTGGGCTCGCTGCTGGCGATCGGCGCCCTCACCGTCGCCGGGCGCCGGGCTCCTGCCGACCTGTGGGCCCCCGCGCACGAGCGGCCGACCCTACCCTCCTGGGTGCCGTTCGTCCTAGGGTTCCTCTTCTTTCCAATCGCGTTCGTCTTCGAGTACGGGATCGGCCCCTCGCACGTCCCCCCGTCGCTCCTGATCGTCGCCGAGCTCGCGGTCCTCGTCGGGCTGGGAGAGGTCGTTCGCCGGGGGATCGGCCGGGCGGAGAACGGACGGCTCCTGGTCAACCTCGCGTTCGGATTCCTCGCCTGGCAGGCGGTCTTCGGGGTCCTGCTCACGCTCGGCCTGCCGTACACGCTGCCCCTCGTGGGGGTGATGCTCTGGTTCTTCGTGCGCCTGCGTCGAGCCTACCCCTTGCCGGCGCCCCGCCCTCCGCCAGGAGCGGTCGGCGTCCCTCCTGCCCAGCCGGCGGCAAATCAGTGACCTTGGTCACCATCCCGGTCGTCCGCCCTGTTCCATCGGCGGATCGCGGCCCGCCCCGGTCGTCGGTCGGACCCCGGCGTGCCGCCCCGACGTCGGGCGTTCGAGAACGAAACGATTAATGCCCCGGGCCCCCCCCTTTTCTCCTGACGGCCGCGGGCCCGTCCAGTCATGGCCAGCGATTCGGACGCGGACGAGATCCAGCGAGAGCGCGAGCAGCGCCAGGCTGCCGAGCGCCGTCGGATCGACAGCGAGCGCGTCCGTCGCAAGGCCGAGCTCGACCGGCTCCGGGCGTTCGACGGGGGCCGAGTGTCCCCGCGGGGCCCGAATGCGGCTCGGGCACGCGATTCACCCGGCGCGGCTCGGGGAGAGCGAGCCGCTTCGGGACCGCCGGCGCCGACCGCTTCCGGAGTGTCGCCTCCGCCCGCCGCGGAGCCGACCCCGCCGAAGGTGATCGGGGGACCGATCCGGTCCGGGTCGCTCCGGGAGTTTCTCGCGGTCGACCCGTCCGAGCGGTTCGACCTCCAAGCGCTGAACGTCATCCCCCTCACCGGGCTCGTCGCCTCGGTCGCCGACGACCCTCGACTTCTCGCGACGCTCTCCGGCCGGCTGCGCGAACTGATGTCCCGGGTGAAGCAGGAGGTCGACGATCCGCTCGGTGCCGGCGCTTTCTTGCGCGAGCGGGTCCTCGAGTGGTACCGACTGAGCGCGAGCGACCCCGCCTGGCTGGGCCGGACGGCGCCCCGATGGGCCGGCCTGTTCGCCGACTCTCGGGTCAGTGGCGGGAGGCTCCATCCGTGGCTCAACCTCCGCCTTTGGGCGGTCCGAGAGGAGGCGAACGACGCCGGCCGATTCCCCGGGAAGCTGCGCCGGGGCATCCTGCGCGACCGGCGCAGTGAGCAGACGATCTCGCGCACCCCGTCCCAGCTGATCCAGGCGGAGGTCGCGCAGGCGCTCCTGGACGACCTCGTGAGCCGGCCGAGGGACGCGGAGGCGCCCCTTCCTCTCGTCCGCCTGAGCGAGCTCGCGGTGCGCCGCCAGGTGACGACCGTCAACGACGCGCTCGCGCTCCTCTTCAGTTCCCCCGAGAACGGGCCGTTCGTCATCCTCCATCCGAACCGCTACCCCGACTGCGACGAGCTCGTCATCCGACCCCCGGCGCCTGGGTCGGCCGGTGCGGCGCTCGCGTACAGCCTCGCCTCGGGCCGGCCGAACCGGCGCTCGTCGGTCCGGCTGAGCCTTTCTTCGGACGGGGTGCTCGTCTCCGGCTCGCCGACCGACGGGCCGGGCGGGACCCCCGACCCGGAGGGGGAGGTCGAGGCGTCCACGATCTGGGAGGCGGAGGCCGCCGGCACCGCGACCTGGATCCGGGTCGTGGAGGAGCGCCGCCGCGAACGACGCCGCCTCGATGCCCCGCCGAAGGATTTCCGCAGCCGCCCCGCCTACCCCGCCCTCAAGGAGCTGATCCTCGGCCACGCGGAGTTCCGCAAGGCCCTGCTCGCCGCGAAGTGGCGGGGCCGCCCGACCGGCCTCCCGCTGCTCGTCGCCCTGCTGCAGAAGGGGAAGTTCACGCCCGAGGTGGCGACCGATTACGAGTACCTCGAGGCGGAGCTCGACGAGTGGGCGGACGATGGACCCGAGCCGCGGTCGACCGAGGGGGTCTGGGCGTTCGGGGAGTGGACCGTCCGTCGCGAGGGGAGCCCGGGCGCCGCATCGACCTACCGGGCGGAACGGTCGTCGGCCCGGCCGGCGGCCCGAAGCTAGGCTTCGATCTCGTCGGAGTCCGGGAGCCGGTAGGCGATATCGCCCAGGCGGTCGAGGAGCGCGTGGTACTCCTCGAACGGATACTCGGGCTCCCAACCGCCCACGGGGGTCTTCCACCGGCGACGGATGCGCGTGCCGCTGCGCTCCTCGGTGACGACCTCGCTGTAGAACCAGGTCGGCGCGGCGACCTCGACCCGCCGGCCCCGGGCCGCCGCGAGGACGCGGTCGGTCTCGGGGAGGAGCTCCTTGAGGACGCGCGAACCGAACGCCGCACGGGCTTCGGACGACCACGACGGCGGCGGACCTCGCGGCGCGCCGAGGCGGTGCGCCGCGGCGTCGCTGAGGAGATCCGACTTCGTGAGCACGAAGAGCGGGTACAGTCGCCGCGCGCGACGGTCCCGCTCGGCGGAGACGAACTTGAGGACGAGGTCGAGCGTCCGCGCGAGATGCTGGTCCTCGAGGGTGATGCGCCGATCGGAGACCCCCTCCTCGTCCGGGATCGTCGTGGCGTCGACGATCGGCATCAGGATGTGGCTCGCGAGGAGCCGGCGGGTCGCGCCGTCGAGCACGGCGTCCCGACCCGAGAGCTCGGCGACGTCTTCTGTCGCGAGCCCCCCGATCTCGACGCGGAACGGCCGGAACTCGAGGTCGGCGGTGGCGCCGCGCGGGAGGACCCGGCGCAGCCCGCTGCGCTTGAAGCCGAAGAGGAACGTGAGCGGGGTGCGCCCCCAGTCGACCTCGCTCTCGGGGAATCGGCCGTCGCCGAGCTCGCCGTAGATCCCCTCGAGGCGGCGGATCGACTCCCGGTCGACGTGGAATCGGAACTCGTCGGCCCGTTCGCTGCCCAGGCGGACCTCGGCGGTGTAGAGCAGGCCGAGGAACGTCGACAGCCCGGTCCCCCGGGCGGCGACCACCAGCGCGGAGCTCACGGAGGCCCCCGTTCGCCGCGCGTCCCGGGAACGGGGCCCCGGAGGGCCCCGCCGGGACGGCGGCGGCCTAGACGAACGCCTCCGCGATCCGCGTGTAGACGGGGGTCCGCCCCCGGACGGGGGGCAGCGCGACCCGGTCGATGCTCGCGTCCAGGAGCGTCCAGGTGCCGTCGGCGCGGACGCCCCGCGAGGAGATCGCGAGCCGGAAATGGTTCATGGCGCTCAGGGTCGGCGCGTCGCTGATCGCGGCGAACAGGGGGATCTCCCCGCCCGCGTGGAACAGCTCGACGAGCTTGTAGAGCAGGTCGTTGCGGTACTGGTGCGTGCTGCCGCGGCAGAGGATCAGGGTCCGCGCCTGGCCGTCCGCGAGGAGCCGGCTCGCGAGCGTGTCGACCGCCGGCTTCGTGATCAGCCGTCGCAGGCCGACCCCGAGCGGCTCCTCGACCTCGCCGGGGCGGCGGAGCGGCACCGAGATCGGGTCGATCTTGCCGGCCGCCTTCGGGAAGTGCCGGTCGAACTCGATCACCGCCGCTTCCGCGTCGGCGAACGTGATCCGGCCGGCGCGGAGCGCGGCGCCCGGCAGCACGATCGTGTGGTTCGCGATCGTCGGCCGGTTGTACTCGTCGGCGACCCCGCGTCCGAGGATCGAGAGCAGCACCTCGTCGTTCGCCGGGGCCGGATGGATCATCCGCGCGTCGATGACCGTCGAGCCGCTCGCCGTCTTCTCGACCCGCACCGGGGTGAAGTGGTTCTCGAGGTAGCGCATGTAGAGCGGGCCGTTCAGTCCGGACGACTCCGCCTTCGTGCCGTACCCGCGCTCGGGGCTGGCGCCGTAGATCCAGTGCTCGAGCGCGACCGCGCGGTCGTCCTCCATCATCGTGGGCATCCTCCCTCCGTTCTGTTGGGATCCGGGCCGTCCCTCACGCCGTCGCGACGGCCGGAGGGGTCTGGAGGGTCGCCTGCTCGACGATCTCGTCGGGGACCTTGTTCGCGACGTCACGGAAGTGCTCGATGAACGCGACGTAGTCCTCGTAGGAGAAGTCCGGGTCCGCGCCGCCGTCGGCCGAGAACCCCTTGCGGACGATCCGCGGGGCGCCGACCGGCTGCATGCCGGCCTCGGCGGTCTCGGTCCGCACCCAGCTGAAGAAGTACGCGGCCTGGTCGAAGTTGACGCCCGCGACCTTCCCACCGCGGATCTGGCTCAGCGTCTGGGGCATGAAGACCCGCAGGAGCGCCTCGGCGTACTCCTTGCGCTTGCGCTTCTCGTTGCCGGGCGGCACGCCGCGGTGCAGGCCGAGCTTCACGAGCACCTCGTCGCGGACGGAGTCGAACTTCGAGAGGACGAGCGCCGGATAGATCACCGGGTTGCCGACGCTCAGCCCCTGGGTCTTCATGCGGCTGAACTCCTGCTTCTTGTACGTCTGCAGGGAGACGAGGAGCGAGGCGACCTCGCTGTCGTACTTCAGCATCTGGCGGAACACGGGGGAGTCGATCTCCGTGGTCATCTTGCTGCAGTCGACGAGGATGACGACGACGTGGCTCTTCAGGAGCTGCTGGATGATCGGGCTCGCCGCAACCCCCGTCTCGATGAACTCCTGGACGTCCTCGCCCGAGACGTCGTACGCCGCGAACTGGAGCTTCGCGAACGGGTTGACCCAGTTCTTCTCCTTGATCGCGGTCGGCAGGCGCCCGGAGAGCGGCTTTCTGTAGCCGAAGACGAAGCCGATCTCCGTCATCTCGTCCTTGAGCGTCGCGCCCGGGAACCGGGCGTCCTTCATCCCCTCGTAGACCTGGCTCATCAGGCGCAACGACTGAAGCGGGGCGTGGAAACGGAACGAATCCACCACCCGGGTACCGTACTTCACCTGAGCTGCGTAGAGCAGTCCCAAGAACGTCGTCTTTCCGCAGGCTCGATCCCCCAATATGGCCGCCGGACACATCTTTCCCCACCTCGTGCTTTCTTCACCCGATAGACTCCGAGTTCGCCTCCGCGTCCGGGGAGGCCCTGAGCGAGGGCCGCACCGGTGCGGGCGTTCGCCCGTCGGCTATCGAATCGTGAACGGGAGGCGGGGACGGCCCGGGCGACGGCAAGTCGAGCCAGCGGCCTTCCTCGACAGGGCGGCCCGGTTCGTCCCGGAGGAGCCGGGCGAGGTCGGCCGCGATCGCCCGCAGGCCGCGCTCGACGCGACCGAGCCGGAGGTCGGCGTCGTCCCGCGCCGGGGCGGTGTCGGTCGAAGGCGTCGGCCAGCCCGCCCGCCGGCGCGCCTCGGCCGGGCGCTCGGGTCGTCCCGTCGGGGCGATGCGCCGAAGCTCGGTGACGGCGATCGAACGGACGATGAGGCCGGCCGGCACGAGCTCGGGGGCGACCGCCGCCTGGATGTCGGTCCCGAGACGCTCCCAGTCGGGTTCGCCGTCCGCGCGCCGGATCCGGGCGAGGACCGTGGGAACGGTCCCTTCGACCGTGCGGCGAACGTAGCCGCGCACCTCCTCATCGCCCAGCCCCAACAGGTTCTCGGCGGCGGCGCGGAGCGCCTTCGGCTCGGCCGGGATCTTGACCTGGATCTGGAGCGCGACCTCCCATCCCTCGGCCGAACCGCCCTCGAGCACGTGGAGCGCCCGGACGGTCGTCTCGACCTCGATGGGGGCGAGGGAGAGGTACGCCGTCGCCTTGTTCCAGGGGGGGAGGTAGGTGCCGCCCCCTATCAGGATCCGCGGCTCGCGCGCGACGGCGTTCGCGTCCCGGCCCTCGCCGACCGCCGGGCGGGCGCGTCGGCCGAAGAGGACGAGCGCCTTGTTCGGGGGGATCGGGACGTACAGCCGCTCCAACAGCGCCCAGGCGGCGAGCGCGCCCGCGGCGGCGCCGGCGATCGGGACCGCTACGGTGAGAACGTCGACCATCCGCCCCGCCCGCGCTGGAATACGGCGGCACGACCGTTGGTCGTGCGCGCTCGTGGCTGCCAGCCGGCGACCCGGGCGGGGCTAGCGATCGTCTCGGCGGAACGAGGACCCGGCACGGGGGGTCCCGGAACCGAGCGCCGCGGCCGCGCGAACTGCCGGCCGTGCATCTCGGTGTCCCCCCGCGGTCCGCCCTCGCCGAAGCGAGAGTTCCGCAGCGGTCAATACGCATCCATGGGGATAAATACCTACTCCCCCGGGGAGGGGTAAGTCGGCCGGGGTCGCGGGCCGTTACGCTTCGCCGAGGGTGGCGCCGATCGCCCCGGTAACGTCGTGGTGCTCCTCGACCCACGCGATGACGATGAAGTACCAGCCGAGGATCAGGAGGAGGAGGAGCGCGGGGTCGGAGCCTGCGTCGCGCGACGCGACCACGACGCACCCCTCGAGGTGCTTTCCGCGGCGCCGGGGCTCGAAGGAGAGCATCTCCTTTCCCTCGACGTCCGTCACCTTCCAGACCGGGTCCTTGAACCCCTCGCGCGCCCAGCGGAAGACCCGCCCGTCGGCCGTCTGGATCGTGCTCTCCCGCCACTGCGCCCGGAGCACCGCGAGGTCGCGACGTGTCGCGATGCTGCGCACCGTGATGCCCGGCCAGAGGAATCCCCGGCGCTTCAGGGTCCAGCGACCCTCCGACGATTCGGCCGCGGCGATCGAGCCGCTCCCCTTCTGCCAGGTCAGGGTCCCGAAATGCTGGTTGCCGACGAGCAGCTGGTAGGCGTGGGTCGACGGGATGTGGACCCACTCGAGCTGGCTCGCCACGACCTCCGGCGCGGCCTGCATCAGCCCTCCATTCGGGACCTAAGGAAAAAGGATTGGGAGCAACGAGAAGGGAGCGGAGTTCGTCCGGTCGCTCCGGGCGGCGGAGGCCCGGGCGGTGTGAGGGCCGCCGTCGACCTCACCGGGCGGCGGAGCTCGCCGCCACCGAGGAGGGGGCGCCGGCCGCCGCGTCGGGGGGAGGTGCTCCGGCTGCGGGGAACGTCGGGGCCGGGGGCATCGCCGAGTAGCCGACCCCCTCCACCTGCAGCGATTTCGGCTTCACGCGGACCTGGATCGTCTCGGACTTCGGGGTGATGAGGTTCCAACCCGCCTTCAGGATCGAGCCGCCGACGAGCCACATCACGGTGAGCAGGATGAACGTCTCCGCGGTCGAGGCGATCCCATCGAGCGAGCCGCCGAGCGTGTTGCCCAGGATCGAGCCGATGCTCCCGCCGGGCGAGACGCTCGGCGAGCCCTGGCCGGTGCTTGAGGCGCCCGTTCCGACGTGGAGGTTGGCGAACGACTCCGCCGCGACGCCGTTCTTGTCCTCGACGATCAGCGTGACGTTGTAGTTGCCGGCCCTCGTGTACGTGTGGCTCGTGTTCGTCGCGCCGCTCGAGTTCCCGTCGGAGAACTGCCAGTACGTCGAGGAGATCGGCGCGCTCCCCCGGTGGGCCTGGTCGGTGAGCGTGACGGTGAATCCGGTCACGGAGTAGGCGAAGCCGGCCTCGGGGCCGGTCGAGGATTGGCTCGAGGGCAGATGACCGAGGAGCCCGTACGCGTGGTAGAACGCGAACAGAAGAATGGCGACGCCGACAACGACCAGAACCGTACCCAGGATGCGCTCGTGCGGTCGATCCACGACTGCGTATGCGTGCGCACGCCTTATCAAACTTCACTTCGGGAGCGGCCGCCTCGGGGAGGCCCCCGGAGCCCGAGGGCAGTGGCGAGGCGGTCGTGCGACCCGGAGGCGGGGCACCCGGCCGGGCCCGAGACGCTAGCCCTCGAGGTCGAAGTAGATCTTGACGGTCGCGTGGTACTCGGTGATGCGTTGATCGGTGATCCGACCCTCGAGCTCGCTCACCCGGAACCATCGGAGGTTCCGCACCGTCTTTGCCGCCGTCGCAACGGCGTTCTCGGCCGCCTTCGCGAACCCATCCTTCGACACCCCGACGACCTCGGTCACTTTCTGCGCCATGCGAGACCCTCGCGGTCGTCAGAGGGGCCCTCCCCATAGGATTTCGGGTCGCGCGCCGACGCGGTCGCGCGGGAGTCTTATGGACCCGCGCTCCTCCCCGCCGCATGGCCCCTCCATCCCTCCGTCCCCTCGGGAGTACCTCCCTGAAGGTCGCCCCGTTCGCGTTCGGGGGAAACGTCCTGGGGTGGACCGCCGACGAACGCCGGTCGTTCGAGCTCCTCGACGCGTTCGTCTCGGCCGGCTTCAACCTGATCGACACCGCCGATGTCTACTCCCGCTGGGTCGCCGGGCACGAGGGAGGGGAGTCCGAGACGATCCTCGGCCGCTGGCTGAAGGAGAGCGGACGACGCAAGGAGGTGGTCATCGCCACGAAGGTCGGGATGGAGATGGCGCCCGACCGCAAGGGCCTCTCCCGGAAGCATATCCTCGCCTCGGCGCAAGCCTCGCTTCGGCGCCTGGGAGTCGACTCGATTGACCTGTACCAGGCCCACGTCGACGACCCCGAGACCCCGTTGGCCGAGACGCTGGGCGCCTTCCAGGAGCTGCTCGACGCGGGAACGGTGCACGCGATCGGAGCCTCGAACTACTCGGCCGCCCGTCTCGCCGAGGCCCTCGACGTGAGCCGGACCCAGGGGCTGGCCGCGTTCCAGACGTTCCAACCGCGGTACAACCTGATGGACCGAACCGAGTTCGAGGGAGCGGTCGAGACGGTCTGCCGGACCCACGGCCTCGGGGTGATCACGTACAGCTCGCTGGCGAGCGGCTTCCTTACGGGGAAGTACCGATCCAAGAACGACCTTGGGAAGAGTCCTCGGGGCGTCCGAGCGGAGACCCGGCTCACCGAGCGAGGAACTCGGATCCTGGGAGCGCTCGACGCGGTGGCCGCAGAGCACGGCGCGACCCCCGCGGCCGTGGCGCTGGCGTGGCTGATGGGCCGCCCGTCGGTCACCGCCCCCATCGCCAGCGCGACGTCGCTCGGCCAGCTGGCGGAGCTCACCTCCGCCGTGCGGCTCTCGCTCGGCCCTGCGGCGCTCGAGCGTCTCGAGCGGGCGAGCGAGTGACCCCACGCGGGACTCGGAGAGGCGGACCGTGGGGGAGACGCCCAACGCGGGATTCCTGACTATCGACGAGCTCGAAGAGCGTGCGTCGACGAAGCTCCCGCCGGATCTGTGGGCGTACGTGGAGGGGGGAGCCGCCGAGGAGCGGACCGTCCGCTCGAACCGGGAGGCGTTCGCCCGCGTGACGTTGCGCCCGCGGGTCCTTGCGGGGGTCGCGGAGATCGACCTGCGGACCCCGTTGCTCGGCCGGACGTTCTCGGCTCCGGTGTTCGTCTGCCCGACCGCCTACCAGGCGAAGGTGCATCCCGACGGGGAAGCGGGGGCCGCTCGCGCCGCGGGCGCGGAAGGGCTCCTTTCGGTGTTCAGCACGCTCTCCTCCCACTCGATCGAGGAGATCGCCCGCGCCTCCGGCGATGGTGGACGGTGGTTCCAACTGTACCATCAGCCCGACGAAACCGTGGAGTCGCGCCTGATCGAACGGGCGGAGAACGGCGGATACGACGCGATCGTGGTGACCGTGGACACCCCGGTGCTTGGCACCCGGGACCGGCAGGCCCGCGGGGGGTTCGCTATCGACACCTCCGTGCCGATCGGCAACGGCCCGGGCGTCGTTCCCCCGCCCCGGAATCCGACCGCCGACGGCGGGGTCTACCGTCTTCGGCCGGCCGCTGGGGCTACCTGGGCCTGGTTCGACCGGCTCCGGGCGAGCACTCGCCTTCCGGTCGTCGTCAAAGGGATCCTCACGGCGGACGACGCCCGGTTGTGCGTCGACCACGGAGCCCGGGGGGTGATTGTCTCGAACCACGGGGGCCGTCAGCTGGACGGGGCACCCGCCACCCTCGCCGCGCTCCCGGAGGTGGCGACGGCCGTCGGGTCGAAGATCGAGGTCTACCTGGACGGAGGGGTGCGCCGCGGGGCCGATGTCCTGGCTGCCGTCTCCCGGGGGGCTCGCGCGGTCGGGATCGGCCGCCCGGTCCTCTGGGCGCTCGCGGTGGGAGGGGAGCAAGCGGTGCAGCGGTATCTCTCCCTCCTGAAGCTCGAGATCGCGGTCGCGATGGCGCTCTCGGGCCGCCGATCGATCGCCGAGATCGACGCATCCCTGACGGAACCGTACCGCTCGTAGCGTCCGCCGAGCCTTGCGGGAGCGCGGCTTGCTCTGTCCCGACCCGGAGGCCGCCGCTGGAACAGTAGGTTGATAGCACTCCTCCCGGCCAAGCAGCGTCCGAACTCCTTGCTCGACCCCTCCACCCCGCTCGCGACGGACGGCACCCTGGGCGCCGCGCCCTCGCCCCCCCTTCTCCTCGACCGGTACCTCGTTCCGATCGGCATCGTCACCCTCGTCTTCCTAGGATTCAGCCTGATGCTCGCGATCGGCGGATGGCTCCGGGGTCTTCCGCTCGGTATGGTGCTCGCCTCGGGAGGATCGATCTTCGCCGTGACGATCGCCGTGGCGTACCCCCGCCGAGCCGAGAGGGGGGCCGTCGCACCGACTCCGCCCGCTCCGATCGCGCACGTCGAGAGCGCCTTCGTCTGCTCCGCCTGTTCCGAGTACACCGCTCCGCCCGACTGGGAGGCGCTCCTGCGAGAGACCGGCCCCTCGGACGACGTCCCGGCGAATCGCCCGGCGAGCCTCGGTTTCTCCCCGTTCGTCCCGCCGACGAACGCGTGGGCGAGCGCGCTCCCTACCGTCGGATTCGGGCGAACGCCCGCCGGCGAACTCATCGCCGGGCCGGAGACCGTCTACATCCCCCCTCCGGCGAGCTACGCGCTCTCCGAACTGTTCGAAGACGGCCCGGTCGAGCTTCACCAGGGCCGCCTCGTACCCCTCCCTGCTCCGAACCTGTCCCGGTCCGGAGGGTGGCGGTCCGCCGCCCCGATCGGGCCCGGCCGGACCGGCCGGGCGCCCGCCACGCCTGCCACGGACGCGATCGTCGCTCCGAGCGTCCCCGGTCTCCCGGTCCGCACGGACCCCCCGACCCTCGACCTGTGGATCCTGTCCGAGGTGGACGGCATCGTCGCCCGCTCGACCTCCGTCGGCGATCCGCTCGACGCGCTCCTGAACGTAGCGCGAGAGATCGAGACCGAGCACGGGGGAGTCCGAGGAGCGTCCACGTGCGCGGCCTGCCGCGAGGACGTCGCGCAGACCGGGATCGCTCACCAGTGCACGGACTGCCTGCGACCGATCTGCACGCCGTGCCGCGGCCGCGTCGTGCGACACGACGGCGCGGCGTGGTGCGGACCGTGCGCGGTCAACCGATTGAGCGCGCAGTTCATCGCGTCGGTTGCGCCGAGTACCGAACCCGCTCCAGAAGCCTCCGGAGCCGTCGCGGCGGTGGGCCCGATGCCGAGCGACCTCGAAGCGTAGAAGCTGTGGGCCTAGACCGGACCCGCCCTCAGGGGAACGGCAGGCCCGAACCGGTGTTGTAGAGCAGGACTCGCTCGCCCGCGCGCACCGCCCCCGAGCGAAGCAGCGCGGGAACGGCGGCGTACGGAGCGGCGCCCTCCGGCGAGACCGAGATCCCGTGCCTCCGAGCGACCGTCCCGACCGCTGCGCGGATCGCCGCGTCCGTGACCGTCTCGCCCCGCCCTCCGCTCCCCCGGACCGCCTCGAGGATCCGTTCCGAGGAGAACGGGGCCGGGACGAGGAGCCCGGGAGCGATGGTGCTCGGATTCTCCCAGGGGGATACCGTGGCGGCGTCGGACCGGAGCGCCCGCACGACGGGGGCGCACCCCTCGGGCTGCACCGCGATCAGGCGCGGCATCCGCGGGAGGAGGCCGAGGGTCCCGAGCTCCTGGAACGCCTTGTACATCCCTACCAGCCCCGTCCCCCCTCCGGTCGGATAGACGATCGCGTCGGGCAACCTCGCCCCGGCGAGCTGTTCGACGATCTCGAGCCCCATCGTTTTCTTGCCCTCGACCCGGTACGGCTCGCGCAGGGTCGACATGTCGAACGCACCGCGACCGGCTTCGGTGGTTCGGGCGGTCTGGCCGGCCTCCCGGATCGTCCCCTCGACCTCCACGACCTCCGCACCGTACCGGCGGCACGCGCTCTTCATCGGCTCCGGGGTCCGGACGGGCAGGTAGACCCGGACGGTGAGGCCGGCCCGCGCCCCGTAGGCCGCGAGCGCGACGCCCGCGTTCCCGGCGCTGGGGACGAACGCCTCCCGGATCCCGAGCTCCCGGGCCCGGGCCACGGCGACCGCCATCCCGCGCGCCTTGAACGAGCCGGTGGGGAGCCCTCCGTCGTCCTTCACGAGCAGCTCGACGCCGGGCGCCTCGGGGATCTCTCCGAGCGTGAGGATCGGCGAGAAACCCTCTCCCAGCGTGACCACCGCCACGTCGCTCTGTACGGGGAGCAGCTCGCGGTACCTCCACAGGGAGGCGGGCCGGTCTCGCAGGGACCGAAACCACGCGACGCCGTCGAAACCGTCGAGATCGTAGACCGCCAGCAACGCGTGGCCGCAGGTCGGGCACGTTCCGGCCGGCCGCGACGGATCGACCTCGGTGCAGCACGCCCGGCACGCGAGCGTCCTCAGCCGGGAGGTGGACCCGGACGTGGACGGCGACAACGGGGTCGGACGGTCCCGTCGGGCTAAGAGGGTGGCGTGCCCGCCGACTCGTCCGGACACGCACCGCCGCCGAACCGGTTCTCGTTGGGACGGGAGCAGGGCGACCCGCGCGTCCCGTTCCCCGCCCCGACGTGCGCTCCGAAATCCGAATACGGTCCTCGGGTTGGGCGGTCGAGGAAGCCGATGGGTCGCGCGCGAGGGCTGCGTCTGGAGCAGGCGGGGTTGCGGGTCACCGATCTGCGTCGCTCGTTGAGGTTCTACACGAAGGCGCTCGGGCTCCGGATCACGGCGCGAGGGGACACCCGGGCCTGGGGCGGTGGCCTGTGGGTCCAGTTGAAGGACCCGTCGTCCCGTCGCGTGATCGAGCTGAACTGGTACCCCCGAAACTCCCGCTTCGGGACGCGGTACGTCTCGGGCGATGGGCTCGACCACCTCGACTTTACGCTCGGGAGCGCTTCCCGCGCGAGGCTCGAGCGGGCCTACCGACAGCTCCTGCGTGCGGGGGGTCGGCCGACCGGACTCGAGCCGGCGACCACCGAAGGATGGATGGCAAGCGTGCGGGATCCGGACGGCCTCTGGATTACCATCGGGCGCCGACCGACCGCCTCCGAGCGGGCGGGGATCTCCGTGGGTCAGTCGGGGTAGTGACCCGTGGGTGCCGGCCTTCCCGCCTTCTCCCCTCCGCTCCCGCGGAGTGTACCCTGTGCGGGGGCCCATAGACGAGTGCGGCCCCGGACGACGGGCGGTCGGCCGTGAGCGCCGCTACGCACTCCGACCCTCCGATCGTCGATCTCTCCGGCCCGGACCGGGACCGCGCGATCGACGCGCTCAAGCAGTCGTTCACCGGGATCTACCGGTGGCACGCGAAGCGGACCCTCCGCGCTATCGCCTCGGTCCGGGCGATCGAGGTCGGCGGTGCGGTCGTCGCGGTCGCGATGACCGAGCGGTTCGACCGGGAGGTCGCCTACGTCTACTACCTGTTCGTCGCGACCGCCCACCGGGAGCGCGGCCTCGCCTCCCGGCTCCTCGATGACGCGCTCGCCCGGTTCCGACAGGGGGGTGCGGTCGTCGCCTACGCGGCGTGCGAGGAGGAGAACGCTCCCTCGCTCCGGCTCTTCGGCTCCCGGGGGTTCCGTCGCGTCGATCGCGGCGAGCCCGGGTTCCGGGAGGGGGGACTCGGAGCGTGGGGCTACCGGAGCCGGATGCGGATCGTTCCCGGCGAGGTGCTGCTCGGTCTCCGCCTCTCGGACCCGCCCCCGCCGGTCCGAGGTCGGGAGGTCGCTAAAGGAATTCGCGGGCCCTAGGGAGCGGGCTCCGGGCTCCCGCGGCGGCACCGATCGGAAGGACGATCGCACCGAAGCTCGTCACGGCGAACAGCCAGAACGGCAGCGACACGACGCCGGGCCCGTACGGCCAGATCCCGCGAAGATTGATCAGGCTCACGGACGGAAAGAACGAGCATCCGCGGCAGAGGTACCAGTCGCCGATCGCCCAGAAGACGTTCCACCATCCGTAGACCTCGACCAGGAAGGCGAGCGCATACGCACCGTACGGCCGGAACACCGCCTGGGTCGACACCGCCAGGAGGACGAGCACGCCGAGGGCCAGGATCAGCCACCCGACGTAGTAGTGGGGCGAACCGGCCCGGGCCGTGTCGACGACCGCGGCCCCGAGCCCGAACGTCACGGCGGCCAGGAAGAACCCCGCGAGCGAAGCGCCTCGCTGGGTCGCCCACGCGACGTGCGGCACGGACGGTTCCAGCGTTGGGACTCTACCTAACAGTTCCCCTCGTGCGGGTGGCCGGACGAACGGCCGGCCGGCCCCCCGGGACGCGCCGGGGCCACCGGTTCCCCCCGGTAGCCGCGACGACCGCCCCGGCGGTTCCCCGACCGTTAGCGACGCCTTAATTCGGGTGCGGGGCTCCGGCCGTCAATGGGACTCCCCCCGGAGATCGTCGCGCGGCTGCTCGAAGAGGCCCGCACCCACGACTGCCCCGAGTCGCCCGAGATCTGCACCAAGCTGGTGGCGGTCGCCGACCTGCCGACCCGGTTCGGTGCTTACCAGGTCGCCGCCTTCTGGAACAACCACGATCGTCGCGACCACGCCGCCTTCGTGCACGGCAACATCTACGAGCGCGAGCGGGTGCCGGTCCGCATCCACTCCGAGTGCCTCACGGGGGACGCCATCGGGTCGCTGCGTTGCGATTGCCGGGATCAACTGATCGCCTCGCTCGACCGGATCGCGAAGGAGGAGATGGGGGTCGTGCTCTACCTGCGCCAGGAAGGCCGAGGGATCGGCTTCGCCAACAAGATCCGCGCCTATCAGCTGCAGGACCAGGGGTACGACACCGTCCAGGCGAACGAGGCGCTCGGGTTCCGGCCGGACGAGCGCGATTACGGGTTCGCGGCGCACATGCTCGACTCCCTGCACATCCGCTCGATCGAGATCATGACCAACAACCCGGCGAAGGTCGAGGATCTGCGCCGGCACGGCGTCGAGATCGTCGGCCGCATCCCGCTCGTCATCCCGCCGAACGCCCAGAACCGCCAGTACCTTGACACGAAGCGACGCAAGATGGGGCACTGGCTGGACGACGAGCAGACGGACGAGCCGTTGCGGCCGGTCGAGGAAGCCCCGCGGTGAGCCGGCTCGCGGCGCCCTTAGCCGACGTGCGTCTCGCGGTTATGACGCTGGAGCGCCGCGACCGAGGCGAGCCGGGTCCCGCAGACCGAGCAGCGCACCGAGCTCGGGGCCGGCTTCGGGGCCTCCGGGCCGGGGGTGGCGTGGGAGTCGCGGACGTGCTCCTCGAGGACCTCGGCCGACCGGAACGCGGCGCCGCAGTGCGGACAGACCGCCTCGTACTCCGAGTACTCGACGAACGGCACGGGCGAGGGAACGGGCCGTGCGCTATCCTCCTTTCGGCGGGTCCCAGACGTCGACCCGGGGCTCCGAGGGCGGTCCCGCAACGCGATAAGCCCGCCCCCGTGACGTTCGGTCGACCCGTGACGCCGAGGGGGGGACCCGACGCGCTCCCATGACCGACTGGACGAGCCTCGCCATCTGGTCCCTGCTGGGGACGTGGGCGCTGGTCATCGGCACCCTCGTCCTGATGTACTGGCAGACCCGGACCAGCCAGCACCTGAACTCCGCGAACGCGGTGATGGCCTTGCGGGAGCGGTTCGACGCGAGCCGGATGCGCTCCGCGCGTCGCCATCTGAGCGAACGGCTCCTGAAGCAGGAGCACCACGACATCGCGAGCATGGAGGTCGTCACGTTCTTCGAGCTGGTCGGCACGCTCACGCACCGCAAGGTGTTGGACGACGACCTCGTCTGGGAAGCGTTCGGGACCTGGGCGACCGCGTACTGGCTCGCGATCCGCCAGCCGGTCGACCTCGTGGGCCAACTGCGCGCGGACCTGAAGGACCCGCTCGTCTTCCACGAGTACGAGTGGTTGTACGAGCGGCTCCGCGCGATCGACCGCGCCGAGCTCGAGGCGCCCCCGGAGGTCCCCGCGGAGTCGATGGACGACGTGAACCGGATCCTCTCGCGCGAGGCGAAGCTCGAGTCGATCTAGGATCGGTCGTCCCCCCGTCGATCACGCCTTCGCCGGTGCCGGGCGGGGCGCTCGTCGGTGGATCCGCACGAACACCATGACGATCCAGACGAGCTCGGCGGTGACGGGGGAGAGCAGCGCCACGGGCATGGAGGCGAGGAAGACCGCGACGACGGCGGCCTGGTTCAGCTCGGTACCGCGGATCCACTCGTCGGGGAGCGTCGGGTCGACCAAGCGGTGGCCCCGGGTCGCGTGCCGCCAGATGACGAGAAGGTCGAGCCCCCCGAGCGCCTGCACGCCGGCGTAGAGGACGATCGCAAGCTGCGTCGACCGGATCGGCGTGCTCTTGCCAGGCCCGTACACGAACAGGAGGTCGACGAGGAACGGGGTGATCGAGATGACGAGGAGAAAGAAATTGTTGAGGCGCACGAGCGTCGCGTCGTATCGCACGAGGGGGGAGAAGAGGCGGTGGTGGGTCTCCCACCAGGTCGCGATGATGAAGAACGAGAGGGCGTAGGCAAGGAACCCCGGTTCGAGCCGGGAGAGGAGGCCCGTCAGCGACGGCTCGGCGGTCGTCCCGGGGGCTGGCAGGAGTAGGCTGACGACGAGGAAGGTGAGCGAGAAGGCGAAGACCCCGTCGCTGAGGCTCAGGAGCCGACCGAGATCGGTGCCGCTCCCGTCGAGCCCCTCGTACGCTCGCCGCTCGGCCCCGGACGGTAGGCCCGGGGTCAGCGCCATCGACCGCCCCCCGACCCCACCGCGGCCGGTCCTACGGCAGCACAAAGAGGTAGGCCGAGAGGCCGCCGCTCCACTCCGCCGCGACCGTGCCGTCCGGCGCGATGTACTGGTCGGTCCAGTTGGCAGCGACCTCGTATCCGCCGAGCGCGAACTGATAGCTCGTACCGTTCGCTTCCATCGCCTTCACGTGGAGGTAGGTCCCGCCCAGGAGCGACCAGTTCGTAACCCACGTGGTGAACGTCACGTTGCGGAACTGTTCGGAGGAAGGGAGGGTCCGAGTGGCCCCCGGGGTCGGGATCGGCACGTTCGTGGCCGTCCAGTAGTAGGTGCGTCCGTCGACCGTGGCGTACGGGCTCGGAGTGAAGTTCGGATGGAGGCCGGGGATCCATCCGCCGAACAGCAGAACGCCGATGACGCCGCCGATCGCCAGGCCCGCGAGGGTCAGTCGAGCCTGTCGGGGGGTCGGCGGAAAGTCGTGGTCCATCATCGCCGAGGACGCGCGAGGGGCCCCGAGATAATACGCATTCGCTTCGAGGGGCGTCCGGAGGCTCATAGCGCCGGTCGTCTTCGGTCGTGCGATGCAGGCGGTCGCGGTGCGCGAATTCGGCGCCATGCCCGAGCTCCTCGACCTGCCCGTCCCCGCCCCCGCGCCGGGTGAGGTACGCGTGCGGTTGGAAGGGGCGGGGATCAACCCGTTCGACTGGAAGATCGCCGACGGGGCCCTCAAGGGCCATCGTCGGCACGTGTTCCCGCTCGTTCTGGGGGTGGACGGGGCCGGCACCGTCGATGCGGTCGGAGAGGGGGTCTCCCGATTCCGGGCCGGCGACCGTGTCTTCGGTCAGTTCCTGCACGATCCGGTCGGCACCGGCACCTACATCGAGAAGGCGGTCGTCCCCGAGACGAACGCGATCGTCCCTACCCCGTCCTCCGTCTCGAGCTGGGAGGCCGCTGCGCTCCCGACGGCCGGTATGACCGCGCTGGACGCGCTCGACGCGCTCGGCCTCTCCTCGGGCGAGACGCTGCTGATCGTCGGCGCGTCGGGCGGGGTCGGGTCGTTCGTCGTGCCGCTCGCGGCGGCCGCCGGGATTCGCGTCGTCGCGGTCGCCCGGACGGGCTCGCACGAGCGGCTCCGCTCGATCGGCGCCACCGAGACCGTCGACGCCTCGCTCGCCGACCCGGTGTCGGCGGTCCGAGCGATCCGGCCGACCGGCGTGGACGGGCTTCTCGACGTCGTCAGCGACGGGTCGACGTTCTCGCGGTGGGCTATGACGGTCCGCCCGGGGGGATCGGCGGCGACGACCGTCCATGTCGCCGGAGCGGTCCCCGGGATCCGGGCCGTGAACGTTGACCTGCAACCCCGAGCGGCCTTGCTCCAGCGCCTCGCGGCCTTGGTCGCCGGCGGGCGGATCCGCGTGCCGCTGGAACGGGTCATCCCGCTCGCCGAGGCCCCGGCCGCCGTCGCGGAAGGTCGAGCGGGCCGACTCTCGGGAAAGACCGTCATCCGGCTCGATCCGCGAGGCGAGACAGCCCCGTCCGCCTAGCCTTCGAGTCCCCCCGTCAGCGATCGGACATAGTCGCGCTCGCGCGAGGCCATCTCGGCCATCAGAGGCTGTCGCCCACCCTGTTCGAAGCGGGGTGCGAATGGACCTCTGCGGGATCTACGGTTCGCACTCCCCGTGGTGGACGGTGGGGGAGCGGTCGCCGTCCGCGATGCGCCCGCTCGCGTCGTAGGCCTGTCGCCTCGAACGGCTGGGTGCGTAGCGGATCCGTCGTCCCCTCTCGGGCGGTGGGGAAATACTCCGGTCGGCTGGCCGGGCCGGAGGCGTCCGGTGGGAGCGAGCCCCCTCGAGGTCCCTTACACGGAACTCGCTGCCGTCTACGACCGGGTGTACTCCTGGAAGCGGTACGAGCACGAATCCCGTCTTGTCCGAGCGCTCGTCCGCCGCTACGGTCCTCCCCGAGCCCGAACGGTCCTCGACGTCGCGTGCGGGACCGGGGGACATCTACGGTTCCTCTCGGGGTGGTTCGACTGCACCGGTCTCGATGCGAGCCGGGCGATGCTCACCGTCGCGCGCGCCCGGGTCCCGTCCGCCCGCTTTGTACAGGGCCGAATGCCGAGGTTCGACCTAGGACGGACCTTTGACGTGGTCACCTGCCTGTTCTCCTCGATCGGGTATGTCCGCACCCCGACCGCGCTGCGGGCGACCGTGCGCACGCTGGCGCGCCACCTCGCTCCTCAGGGCCTCCTGATCGTGGAGCCGTGGCTCACTCCGTCCGTCTGGAAGCCGGGGTCGTTCCACCTGCAGGTCGTTCCGTCCCCGACCTCGCCGATCGCGCGGATGAACTCCTCACGAACAGTACGCGGGCGCTCGGTGATGGAGATGCACTACCTCGTGCCGTCGGGGCCCCGTGTCCGCCATTGGGTCGAAGTACACGACCTGGGGCTCTTCTCGAGGAGAGAAACGGAGGCCGCGTTCCGCGCGGCCGGATTGGACGTGCGCAGGCTTCCCAGCCGATTCTACGGCCCCGGACACACTGATCGGGGTCTCTACCTCGGAACGTGGCCCGCCTGACCGTAGGGACGGTGCGGGACGCCGCGCTCGGAAGAGGTCTACGCCCGCAGCGACGGGCAAGGCGAGTTCGCTCAGAGGGTGCGCTCGGGACCGGGTCTTGGCAAGAACGCAACGGATGCAGGTTCGTGCACCTCGATCGCGGCCCCGCCGATCTCCGGTCGCGAGAGTCGGCGAGCGAGGTAGCGCCGCCGCTCGGCGGTCGACTCGGGGGTGGGGGAGGGATCGGACTCGATCGCCCGAAGAGGCGAGAACGCCCCCCACTCTGTCGCGGCGACCTCCCGATCCCTCGGCAGCGGAAAGATCACGGCGGGACCGACGTCCGGGCTCGGGGAGTAATCCGGCCCGTCCTCGCGGGTACGAGGTTCGGGGACGTTGCTGGCCCCGCCGTGCATGCCGGTAGAGGGGTGAGAAGACTACTTAATCAGTGTCAAAATTAGATATCGAAATCTCAAGTCAATGCTTCTGTTAGTATACTAAAAGTGGTGCTCAATCCACGGGCTCCCCGCGGGAGGACGTGGTCCATACAACCGCGGCGACAGGGGCCGAGGGACCGCTCCCTCCGAAGCGAGAGTCGTTCAGTGGATCGCTGGCGCGGACCCACGGTTCCCTCGCCGGGCCGCTAGCTCGCGACGAGCCGGCCCTGGTCGACCAACGGTTCGCCGTCGACCTGGAGGCTGCCTCCCATCAGGTCGAGGTAGGCGATCAGGTGGGGAGACCGGCTCCGCCCCCCCGCCTGGGCGTTGCGCCCCATCATGAACGTGATCGCGCCCCGCGCCTGGTCGAACATGAGCGGGATCGTGGAGATGTGGGAGTTGAGACCCACGGACAGCTGACCGGCGGGGACCCGCGGCTTCCCGAGGTCGTTGAGTTCCTTCCGGAACTGCTTCCCGCCCTCGGGACAGTCGAAGTCGTCCAGGGCCCCCTTGCGGAACGTCCAACTGCCCTGTGGCAGCGGGATCTCCTTCCCATGGACAAACAGCACCCCCGTCGCGTTGGAGACAAAGCGGCCCTCCGCGTACTGCTCGTCGACGGTCACGCTCACCACGCCGGCCGGCATGACGAGCATCACGTTGCCGGACTTCATGTCCTTCTGATCGATCACCCCGTCGTCCACCTTCGGGATCCTTCGGGCGAGCCGAAGGACGAGGCGCGTGCCGTTGGCGTGGGTAATGATCGCTTCCTGCCCCCGGTGCAGGCGCTTCGCGATCCGGGCGCCGTCGCGCTGCATCCCCGTCGGGTCGACCATCGACGCGGCGATGAGCTCGCGCCTCCAGTTTTGGAGATCGACGCGATATCGACGCGCCCAGAGCTGGCTCGTGCGACCGAGATCCCATCGGACGCACCGTACCCCGTACTTTTGGATCACGCGCATCAGCTCGTGGTTGTTCGACTCGGCCCTCCGCGCAGCCGTCCCCGGGAGCGACTCCTCCCGCAGGGCGTCCTCCGGCCCGTACAGATAGACGTAGGCGTCGGACGCTTTCAGGGCCGCCCATTCGTGATTTCCAACCCGGCCGAGCTGGCTCGTCGGGGCGTCCGACATGCTCCGCCAGTACGACGGCTCGTCCTTGAGCGACACGAGCGGCCGGGCGCCGAGGATGCGCGCTTCGAGATCCAGGCTGGTCGCCCACGGGAGCGTGCCGCTCCAGGTCTCGATCAGGATGCTCTCTCCGCGCCGAAGGCGCAAGGTCCTGCGCAGCAGGTTCCGGGCGAAGGCCCGTCGCATGGACTCGGGGTACGTCGGCAGCATCCGCTCTATACACCGAGTTGCGGCCTATTTAAGTCAGTGTCGGTTTAGGCTACTAACCCTAGGGGCGACTCGGAGGTCAGAACGGCATGAGACTTCACAAGGTCGTGAACCGAGTATACGAAGGGACGACGTACTACCGCTGGATCGTCTCCATTCCCCCCAAGCGGGTCCGCGAGCTCGGGTGGACCGATGGCCAGGAGCTGGAGGCGGTCGCGCGAGGCTCGTCGCTCTGGGTCCAACCGACCCTCCGGACCCAACCGGGGCGCCGGGATCGACCGACCGACTCGCTCGAGCAGGACGTGCGCCGGAAGACGCTGAGTCGTCGGCTCGGCCCGTAGGCCGTCGCAGAGCACTCCGAGCGCGCCGTCGAGGATAGGAGGCCCCCCTCGGGGGGGGGTGAGTGGACACGGGGGGATTTGAACCCCCGACCTCTGCTTTGCGAAAGCAGCGATCTTCCGCTGATCTACGTGCCCACGGCCGCTGGGGAGAGCCGTTCCCCCATAAGCGTTTGGAAATCCGAGGCGGCCGCCCCCTCAGAGGGGGCGGGAGAGGACGCGCGTGAACCGGACGAGCTCGGCGAGGTGCTTCGCGATGAAGCCACGGACGGTGTCGTCCGTGAGCCGCCCCGCGGCATCGAACTTCTGCGCGGCGAACGGCACGATCACCTCGGGCCGGTTGATGGGGAACATGTTCAGGAAGACCATCGACTGGCGCAGCTCGTACTGGGCGCGGGCCCCGCCGATCATCCCGACGGAGGCGCTCATGATTCCGGCCGGCTTGCCGTTCCACGCGCTTTCGGCGTAGGGCCGGGAGACCCAGTCGATCAGGTTCTTCTCTGCGGCCGACAGGCCGTAGTTGTGCTCGTTGATCGAGAAGAGGACCGCGTCCGCCCCGCGTACCCGCTCGCGGAGGAGGCGCACCGGTTCGGGAGCGGGGCTCTCCTCGTCCTGGTTGAAGACGGGGAACCCCCGGTTCTCCGCGATCTCAACGCGGCTTCCCGGTGGGGCGAGCTCCTGGGCGGCCAACAGGAGACCCCGGGAGTACGCATTCGCTCGCAGGCTGCCCGGGATGCCGAGGATCACGAGGTCGGTCCCGGTCGTTCCGCGGAGGGACGCCTTCGAGCGTTCTTAGGGAGCGACGGAACGGACCGATAGCTGGTGGCGGTCGGGGGGTTATGCGCTCGCGCGGGCCATCTTCGCCGCCGGGTTCTCGGCGGGAGGGGAGGCGGCCCTCTTTCCCGAGGAGGGCGGGGGAGCCCCGGCCGGCGGCGAGGGAGGGGGCGCCTTCCCGCCGCCGGTCTTGGCGGCGGCGGGGGTCCGTACGGCAAGGAGCCGATGGCTGTCGGCGTCGTACCGGAACAGGTCGGCGTACCGACCCCAGTTGATGATGTTCTGGACCGCCTCCTCGCTCGGCGTGGTCGTGAGCGAGACGATCTGGCCCAGGTCGTGGTCGCTCAGCTGGTGCTCGGGGGCGCCCTCGAGGGCGCGGACCAGGGTCTTGAAGAGCGTCGTTCTCCGCAGCTGCTCGCGCAGGATCGCCTTGCGGCTCCGGATCGTCCCCGCCACGAGCCGCTTTCCGAGGTCGGTGAACGTCGCGCGGCCGTCGGAGACCTTCACGAACTGCAGGATCTCCGCGTACTCGAGCGCGGGGAAGATCTCGTCGATCTCCAGGTCGAGGTCGTCGGCGAGGAGCGCCACGTCCTCCGAACCGTGATGGGAGTCGAGCAGGACGAGCAGCCCCAGCATCTCGGTCGGGCTGCACTTCGGATAGCTCGTCGGCACGGTCGTGGAGGTTCTCCTTAGCCGGGGGCTCGTATATAGCCTCTCAAGCCGCGGGCTTCCCCTCGGGCGGGGCCGACATCGGCGTCCCTCCCTCCGTGATCAGCGAATAGACCCGGTCGGTGAGCTCGTAGAACGCCGGGCTCTTGCGGTCCCGCGGCCGGGGCAGGTCGATCGCGACCTCCGCCAGGACGTGGGACGGGCGCCGGGACATCACGATCACCCGGTCGGCGAGCTGGATCGCCTCCTCGATGTTGTGGGTCACGAGCACGACCGCCTCCGGAGGGAGCTGCGGGTCCGTCCACAGCTGCAGGATCTCCTCCCGCAGGCTCTCCGCCGTCAGGGCGTCCAGCGCGCTGAACGGCTCGTCCATCAGGAGGACCGCCGGCTCCACCGCGAGCGCCCGGGCGAGGCCGACGCGCTGGCGCATCCCCCCGGAGAGCTCGCGCGGGTACGCCTCCTGGAACCCGTCCAGGCCGGTCACCGAGACATACCGCTCGACCTGCGTCGCGATCCGGTCGGCCGGCCAGTCGAGCGCCTCGAGACCGAAGGCGACGTTCTGCGCCACCGTGAGCCACGGATAGAGGGCGAAGCTCTGGAACACCATCGCCATCTGCGCGCAGACGCGGTCGACCGGCTTTCCCCGGAACTCGACCCGGCCCGCGGTCGGGCGGTCGAGGCCCTGGATCAACCGCAGGAGGGTCGACTTGCCACAGCCGGACGGTCCGACGATCGCCAGGAAGTCCGCGTCCTTGACGTCGAACGAGATGTCCTGCATGATCGTGATCGTGCCGTGCCGCGACGGGAAGCTCTTGTCGACGTGCTGGATCCCGATGAGCGTCATCGTGCCGTGTACCGCGACCGTGCCCCGACGGCCGGCCCGTCAGTCGTACCGGAACCGGTCGGCGGCCCGGCGATACAGCGGCTTCCATATGACCTCGTTGATGACGATCACGCTCGCGACCAGCGTGAACAGCGCCGCCACCATCAGCGGGGTCCCCCCGACCTCCGCGTAGCCGATGTCGATCTGCTGGCCGATCCCGAGCACGCTGAGCGATCGGCTCGTCCCGACGTGCAGGTACTCGGCGACGATCATCGTGTTCCAGCCGCCCCCGAACGCGGTGATCGAGCCGGTGACGAGCGCGGGGAAAATCCCCGGCAGGAGCACCCGTCGGAAGAACTGGCGTCCCTTGAGGCCGAACGAGCGGGCCGCCTCTTCGAGGTCCGGCGCGAGCGACCGGACCCCGGCGAGGAGATTGAAGAAGAGGTACCACATCATGCCGGTGAGGAGCATCAGGACCGACGCGCCCTCGGCCCCCATGTACGGGATCAGCTCGAAGATGATCACCGGGAACAGCGCGGTCGCCGGGAAGGACGCGACGACCTCGACGATCGGGAGCCCGACCCGCGACGCGCGGGGCCGACGCGCGAGAAAGATCGCGAGCGGCAGCGCGATCGCGAGGCAGAACGCGTAGGCGGCGGTGATCCGGAGCGCCGACGCCCCCATCGCGAGCGGCAGCAGGAGGATCTGGTGGCGGACCGATCCCGAGATCGGTCCGGTGTACACCCGGAACACCGCGACCGTGATCGCGATCATCATCAGCCAGACGACGACGAGGATCGCGCCGAGCGCGAGATAGTAGAACACCGAGCGCTGGAACTCGGAGGGCCGTCGGACCGGGCGCACGGTGATGGAGGCGAGCTGGACGAGCGGCGTCGAGATCCACGAGACGCTCGTGCGGACCCCGCGCGTCACGTACGCCGCGGCGCGGTGGAACCGGCCGGCATGGTCGCGGGTCGGCTCGGGCACCGCCCCTTCGCCCGAGGGGCTCGTGTCGTAGCGGAACCGCTCGGCAAGCCGTCCGAGCGGCCGCCAGACGGCGAAGTCGAGCAGGGCGATGACGACGATCAGCACGAGGATCCCCGCGAGGAACGCGTCGGCGTTGTGCGCGCTCGCCGACAGCGAAAGGAAGCTCCCGATCCCCCGGAGCGGCGACGTGTTCGTGGTGAAGATCTCGGCCTCGACCAGGAAGAACCAGCCGCCCGTCCAGGAGAGGACCGAATTGTAGACGAGCCGATTGACGGTCGCGGGGAACAGCACCCTTCGGAATCGCAGCCCGCCGCGCAGCCCGAACGTGTCGGCGGCCTCCTTCAGCTCGGACGGCAGGTTCTTCACCGATTCGTAGACGCCGAAGACCATGTTCCACGACATCGAGGTGAAGATCAGGAACACCGAGGCGATGTTCGGGCCGAGCCAGCTGACGGCCGGCGTGAGGCCGACGAAGAAGTAGATCGCCACCGGAAAGAAGCCGAGGATCGGCACCGACTGGAGAATGTCGAGGATCGGGATCATCACCCGTTCACCCGTCCGATGGGTCGCCGCGTAGTAGCCGTAGGCCAGCGCGAACCCGAGGGACGCCGCGTACGCGGCGCACATCCGGACGAAGGAGAACCCGACGTCGATCGTCGCCGTCGGGAGGAGCCGGGCGATTCCGTCGAGCGTGCTGCCGTAGCCGGCGATGCCGATCGCGCCGAGGAACGTGGGGATCGCCAGGTAGAGCGCGGCGGAGCGGGCCGAGAACGACGGTAGGTACGCTCGGGCCGGGTCCGTCTCCGCCATGCGTCCTCCCGGCCCGGGATGGTCGACGGACCTCCCCCGTCTATTTGTGGGTGTGGTTCGGGCGTCCGTTCCGGCGGCGAGAGAACGATCGCCCGCTTTCCCCGCGGCAACGTTTATCAACCGCCCTACGCTGGCACGGACCGTAGCCCCGTAGTGTAGTGGCCAATCATGCGAGACTCTGGATCTCGCGACGCAGGTTCGAACGCCGCGGGCCACCGCGCACCCGCCGGCCGGAACTCCTGCCGGGGCTACTATGCGGGCCGTTCCGATCTACCGATGCGGGGGTGCTCCAGTCCGGCCAAACCGCGCGGCGACGCCGCCGGGGCCACCGAGGCAGGGCTTAGGACCCTGTTGCCTAGGGCATTCGCCGGTTCAAACGTTCGGCGGGTCCGCGCGGCCCCCGGGCGGAAACTCCGGCCCCCCGCATTCCCCACAACGGGGGATCCGGTCTCGTGAGCGCGTCGCCCGCAAGCCCCGAGGCGTACTCCGGGCTCGACGCCTCGGCGGCGGACCGTCTGCTCGATCGCCTCGAGAAGGAGGTCCCGCAACGGCCCCCGCTCGCCGAGATCGCCTCCCCGGGCGCCGGGTCGGCGATCGTCTTCGGCGACTCGCACGGCGATTGGCGCTCTACAGCTGAGGTCGTGGCCCGGTTCGAAGCGGCCGGCCCCGGCGCCGTGCTGGTCGGGCTGGGGGATTACGTCGACCGGAGTCCCGCCGAGCTGCCGCACGGGTCGGTCGTCAACGCGCTGCTCCTCCTCGACGCCGCGTCGCGGTGGCCCGACCGGGTGTACCTGCTCCAGGGAAACCACGAAACGGCCCGCCGGCTCGGCGTCCGCCCCCGGGACCTGCCGCGCGAGGTGGCGGCCCTCTGGGGGGAGGACGCGACCCGGCTGCGCCGGCTCGTCTCGCTCCTGGAGCGCGGTCCGCTCGCCGCCTACACGGGCAGCGGGGCGTACTTCGCCCACGCCGGATTTCCCCGCGGTCCCCTTCCCGCACCGTGGACCGCCGCATTCGAGCGGGTCGACGACGACCGGCTCTCCGAGATCGTCTGGGCCGAGTGCGCGGCGTCCTCGATCCGACGCGGGGTCGTCGACCCGTTCACCGAGCCGGAGCTCGCCTCCTTCCTTGCCGCGAGCGGGCTCTCCGTGTTCCTGCGCGGGCACGACCCGGACCTCGCGGGACAGCGGGTGTTCGGCGACCGCTGCCTCACCCTGCACACAACCCGGGTCTTCGAGCGGTACGGGGGGATCCTCGTCGCCGACGTTCCGCTCAGCGGCCGGATCGCCGATCTCGGCGGGGTGCGGGTGGACCGCCTCTCGGTCGACCGCCCGCCGACCGCGCCGCGCTGACCGGGGCGCCCGCTCCCCCGAACAGGGCGCGCTCGGCGGACCGAACGTCGTCCGGGGTCGCCGCGACCGCGTACCGGTCGAGACGCTCGCGGTTGATCGCGAGGAACCCTTCCCCGCCCCGGAACCCCTCGAGGATCCGACCGGCGTCGGACGGGTACCCGAGCAGGTACAGGCCCGCGGCGAGCGCCTCCACCGTGTTGAGCTCCGTCAGCCGGCCGTAGTGCTGGGGGTTCGCCGCGACCAGGATCGGGAGCCGGCGGCGGGTCGCCCCGTCCCGTGCCGACGGGACCGACGCGGGGAGCGACCCGCGGGAGGCAAGGCGGTTCCAGGAGCAGTCGACGACGAGGAGCCCCTCGTCCCGCACGCCGGCCCGATCGGCCCCCGAGAGCGGACTCGGGGCGTGCGGGTCGAGCACGACCGGCCTCGCACCGTTCTCCCCGATCCGGGAGACCGGCCGCACCCATCCTCGGTGGAGGAGGCGGCGGCCGGTGCACGCCTTGGGGTGGTCCTCGCCGGCGAGCAGCAACAGAAGGCGGATCGGGGGCCTAGGCGACGGGCTGGGCGTACTCCCCGAAGATCGCATGGAGCTCTCGCGTCAGCCGCAGCGCCTCGTCCCGGGGCCGTTGCCAGAGGTTGCGCCCGAAGATGATGCCGGTCGCCCCCGCGTGCATCGACGAGCGGACCTTCGCGAGCAGCTCGGCGTCGCCGACCTTCTCGCCGCCCGAGACGAGCACGAGCGCCCGGCCGGCGCTCTCCACGACCTTGCGGAACGCGTCGTCCGCGGAGAGGTGGAGGCCGTTGTACGGCGCCGGGCTCTCGGCGTCCTTCTCGGACGGGACCGGGTAGTTCAGCTTGACGATGTCCGCGCCGAGCTCGAGCGCGACGCGCGCGGCGTAGTCGATCGCGTAGAGGCTCTCCTTGCCGCCCTTCTTCGCGACCGCCTCCCCCCGGGGATACGCCCAGACGATCACCGGCATGCCGAGACGGTCGGCGTCGCGCCGGACCTCCATGAACTGCCGGAAGTCCCTGTCCTGCGCCGGGGAGCCGACGTAGACGGTGTAGCCGACCGCGTCCGCCCCGAGGCGCACCGCGTCCTCGACGGTGCCGGTCAGCGGGCTGAACGCCTGGGCGTCGGACGGGATCGCCGTCTTGCCGTTGAGCTTGAGGATGAGGGGGACGTCCCCCGCGAACTCGGAGAAGTACTTCTCCGCCAGCCCGATGTGGAGCGCGATCGCGCTGAAATTCCCCTCGCGGGCGAGCTCGTACTGGTAGCGCGGGTCGAGCGACGCGGGGTTCGCGAAGAAGTCGCCCGGGCCGTGCTCGAGCCCCTGGTCGATCGGCAGCACGAGCAGCGTCCCGCCTCCCGGGCCGTGGTCGTACAACAAGCGCCGCAGCCGGGTGCGCTTGCCCGACGAGAGGCCGAGCGTGCTGAGCGGCGGACGCGGGTAGCGCACCGCCGGGGGCGCGGCAGAGGAGCCGCGCGCCGTCCCGGGGCCCGGAGGGGTCGTCAAGGAGCTCATGGTCGCCGTCGGCCGCGCACGGGTCCGCGCGATTTAATGGTTGGTCCCGGCCGGTCGCCGACGACCATCGCCCGGTTCCGGGGAACGCTTTATCGCCCCGCCCGCGGTGGACGTCGGACCCGAGGGACTTCCCAGGCACGATGCGACCGCAGGTGATCCTTGTCGCAACGCTGTTGCTCAACGCGGCGCTCTTCGCGCTGAACCTCTGGGTCGCGATCTCCTCGGGAAGCCGCGTCGTCCTCGCGGAGGCGATCTACGCGATCACCGACCTCACGGGGAGCGCGCTCTTGCTGTGGGGCTTGTACCTCTCCCGACGTCCGCCCGACTACGAGCATCCGTTCGGGTTCGGGAAGGAGCGGTTCTTCTGGGCGTTCGTCTCGATCGTCGTGACGTTCACCACGACCGGGATGGTCGCCCTCGTGACCGGGATCGCGCAGGCGACCAACCCGCACGCCGTGACGCACATCGGCGAGGGCCTCCTGGTGGTCGGGGCGACCCTCGGGGTGAGCCTGATCGGGATCTGGATCACGCTGCGCGAGCTGCGGATCTCCCGCGAGACCCTCTCCACCCTCCTCGAGTCGGCCCACCAGGGGCTCAAGTCGGTCTTCTACCAGGACCTGGTCTCGATCGTCGGAGCGGTGATCGCCTTCGTGGGACTCCTCGTCATCTACCGGACGCACGACTACGCGCTCGACGGAGCGATCGCCGCGCTGGAGGGGTTCCTCCTGGTCGCGACCGGCTTCGTGCTCACGGCCGAGAGCCGGGAGTACATGATCGGACGGGCGCTCGACCCCGGGGTCGCGCTCTCCATGATCACCTTGGTGGAGCGGGACCCGCGCGTCGCCCGGGTCCGCTCGGCCCAGTCGATGCTCCTCGGGCCGGACGACGCGCTGGTCGCCCTTCGGATCAACTTCCAGGACGGGCTGACGACCGATCAGCTCGAGGCCGCGATCGACCAGGTCAGCCTCGCGCTCAAGACGACGTACCCGGTCGTACGGCACATCATCATCGAACCGGAATCGTAGCCGCCCGCTCCTCGAGCCACCGGACGGCCGTGAGGGCGCCCAGGATCCCCGCGATCGACCCGAAGAACGGGTAGAGCCCCGCATCCCCGAACCGGGAGAGGAGTTGGCTGGAGGCGATCAGGCCGACGATCATCCCGCCCGAGATCGTCAGCGAATAGATCGCCATCGTCGTAGCGCGGCTCAGCGCGGAGGCGAGGTCGGCGAGCGCGGCGAGCGCCGCAGGCCCGTAGGCCAGCGCGGGGATCACGCTGATCCCGAGCCCGACGAGCACGGGCCACGGGTGGTTGTACGCCACCGCGAGGCTCGCGAAGAGGAGGACGAGGGTGAAGCCGGTCGCTCCGATCGTCATCATCCGCGTCCGCCCGATCCGGTCGGCCCACCCGCCGAAGTACGGCTGGGTCAGCACCAGGAGCCCGCCGGCCCCGCCGATCACCGCGGCGAGGTACAGCGGGGAGATCCCGACGCCGTTCGCGGCCGGCGCGAGGAAGACGAGCGCCGCGCCGATCAGGGCGTAGATCACGAGCCACGGGACCGTGACGACGAGGACGCTCGGGCGGAACGAGGCCCGGACGATCTGGCGGAACGAGAACCGCGCGGAGGTCGGGCGGGCCGCCCCCGCACCCCGCAGGAGGTAGCTCGCGCCCACGATCCCGACCATCAGCGCGGCCGCTCCGACGGGGAAGACCGCCCACAGCTCCCGGTTCGGGACGGTGCCGAGCACGCCGAAGCCGAACGCGAAGCCGCCGATCCACCCCGAGAGGTTCACCGCGTCGAAGCGCCCCATCTCGAGGCCGCGCTCCTCGGCCGGGCTGCGGTCCGCGACGACGGCGAGGCTCGCCGCGAGGATCGCCCCGCTCGCGATCCCGAACAGGAAGTTCGCGACGCCCAGGACGAGCGCCGATCGGGTCGCGGCGACCACGGCGAACATCACCGCCGCGCCCGCCATCCCGCCGAACAGGACCGGATACCGCCCCCACCGGTCGGCGGCGGCCCCGGAGAAGAGGACCGTCGAGCCCTCGCCGATCGGCGCCATCGCGGTCACGAGCCCGGCGACCCCGAAGTCCTGCGCGCTGAACCCCGCCGAGTGACCCGTCAGATAGTCGGCGAAGACCGCGATCGTGATCCCGAACGAGAACCGGACGAAGAACGTCGCGAGAAAGACGGCCGCCAACGGCCGCGGGACCTCGGCCGAGGGCGGCCGCGCTCCCGGCTCGGCGACCGATCCCGCGCTCACGCCGACGGTGCGTCCCGTTCGATGAGTTCGATCCAGACGTCGTTCGGGTCGAGCACGAAGGCGATCCGGCCCGAGCCCCCCGCGAGACGGTACGGCTCCTTGGCGACCCGCACCCCGCGCCCGCGGGCCCGGGCGAGCCAGCCGTCGAGGTCCTTCACCTCGAAGGCGAGGTGGTCGAGCTGCTCGCCGGCATCGAACGTCTCCTTCCCGTCCCAGTGCGTGAGCTCGATCCGCGCGCCGCTCTCCGGGTCGACGACGAACGCGATCTCGGCGTGGTTCTGCGGGATCGGCCGTCGCCGTTCGAAGCGGAGGCCGAGGACCTCTGTGTAGAACGCGAGGCTCTCGTCCATCCGGCGGACCGTGATGGAGGTGTGGAGGAACTTCACCGCCGCTCGGACGGCGGTCCGCCTACAAAAGGGTCCGCGTGCTCTCTACGGGTGTCCGAAGACGACCTTGCGGGGTGTGGTACCGGGCGCGGTGCCCGAGTCGAGCCGGACGAAGCCGACCCGCTCGAACTGCAGGATCTCCCGGGCCGGCGCGGTCCCGAGCGCCGCCTCCGAGACGCCGGAGGAGCGGGTCCCGTCGACCCCGAGGAGGTCGACGGGGACGGCACCGTCCACGCCGACCCACTGCAGGCGGGGGAGGCGACGGTTCTCGCGGCTCGTGAACTCGGCGCGCACCGGCCCTTGCGCCGGGATCTCCTCGGGGAGCCGGACGTTCAGGAGGTCCTTGAGGCGGACCTCCTCCCCGGGGTGCGCGAGGACGTCGCGGCCGGGAAGGTAGAACGACGGCCCCGCGCGCACGGTGCGCGTGCCCAGCTCGGGCCGGTCCGGGTGGTTCGGCAGCGCGACGCTCGCGAGCTCCGCCGGATAGGCGTCGACGTCGACGCGAATGGGCTCGGGCACGAAGGCCCGTCGCGGGGTCGTGGCGTCGATGCGCTTGCGGTTCTCCGCGTAGAGCGTCTCGGCCGCGACGTCGATCTCCGAGAGCGAGAGGCCGAACGACAGGATGAACGTGCGGAGCGCCTCCATCGAGATCCCGCGCCGGTCGAGCGACCGAAGCGACCAGGTCCGCGGGTCGGCCCAGCCGTCGAACCGACCGCTGCGCACGTCGAGGTTCGTCTTGCTCTTCGCCACCTTCGCCTCCCGCACGCGCAACAGCCCCCAGTGGAGGAACGGGGGGCCCCGGACCCCCAGTAGGTCCCAGATGTACTGCTGCACCCGGTCCTCGATCACGAGCTCCTTGCCCCGCAGGACGTGGGTCACGCCGAGCTCGACGTCGTCGACGGCCCAGGAGAACTCGAGCATCGGCCAGACGCGGTACTTCCGGCCGACCCTCGGGTGATCGAGGTCGCTCAGCCGGCACAGGACCCGGTCACGGAACGCGGGATCGGGGTCCGCGATGTCGGTGCGCAGGCGCAGCACCGCCTCGCCGGGCGCGAACCCGCCGTCGAGCATCCGCTGCCAGGCGTCGACCGTCTCGCCGGGGCTCTGCGCGCGCTCCGGACAGGCGATCCCCTTGGCCCGGTTCTCGCGCAGGAGCTCGGCGGGACAGGTGCAGACGTACGCTCCGCCCTTGTCGATCACCCGGCGCGCCCACGGGTAGTGGGCCTCGATCCGGTCGGACTTGTAGAACACCGCGTCCGGGCGGACTCCCGCGAGCGCGCAGTCCTCCTGGATCAGGTCGAAGAACTCGGTCTCGACCCGCTTCTCCTCCGAGCCGATCGTGTCGTCGAAGACGAGCAGGATCTTTCCCCCGTACCGCTCCCGGTAGTACTGGTGCACGTACAGGAGCCTGCCGTGGCCGATGTGCAGGACCCCGTTCGGGAACGGTGCCATCCGCATCACGACCTTCCCCGGCACGGCGCCCGCGAGCTCCGGGAACTCGCCCCCCGCGCTCTTCGGCGGGGCGACGCGGGCGGGGGCCCGGCCTCCGGCGGCGGCGAGCCGGTCCACGAGCTCGGCGACGGGCACGCCCTCGAGCTCGGCGACGATCTCCGCGACGAGCCCCCGCAGCGCCTCGGCCTGCGGTCGCAGCGCCGGGTCGGTCGCGAGGAGCCGCGCCATCACGGCCGAGGAGTGCGGCACTCCCTCGTGGTCGACCGCGTTCTCGAGGACCGCCCGGCGGACCCGGTCCGCAACCGCGACGGAGAACGGCACGGGCGCTCGACCCGGACCGGGGTTAAAGCGGTTCGCGGACCCGGGCCGGTCGGGGCGCCCGGAGCGTCTGGTCGACCGCGTCGGCCAGGCTGATCTCCCCGCGCAGGACCCGGTGCGCGGAGCTCCGGGAGATCGTCACGCGACCTCCGCTGCCTTCCCGGCTCAGCCGCTGGAGGTTCGAGATCTCCCCCGGCGTGAAGGTCCCGACCATCGGCTCGCGGACCGGCGTGCCCGAGGTGCGAGCGATCGAGCGGGCCGCCTCCGCATCCCGGGGGCGACGACGGCCGCGGGGCGTCGTGCCGTCCTCGTTCACGAGCTCCACGGTCCGGAACCTCCGGACGAGCGAGTTCACGATCCGGTTCCGCGCGGGAGGGTCGCCGACGCCGACGCGGAAGCGGAGCGCGCGGCCCGGGAACCGGTGCCGGAGCTGGGCGGCGAGGGCTCCCGCCGCCTCAGGCCCCTCGAGGATCCCTTCGCCGATGCACCGGGCGCCGGAGAGGATGGCGTAGCCGGGGCGGGGGCCGGGGTCGATGCCGACGACCAGCTCGTCGTCCGGTTCGGACGGCTGCAGCGCCTGCGTGATCGCGGCGCCGAGCGCCCGGCGGTCCCCGCCCTCCGAGACCGTGAGGACGCGGGGATGCTCGATCAGCTCCAGTTCGTCCGGGGAGGTCAGGACGACCGCGACCCGGTCCGGGATCCGATCGCCCGGGAGAAGGCTGACGGACGGGAGCCGACGCTCCCGCAGAAAGCCGGCCAGGTCATGGTAGAGGGCCGGGTCCCGGGTGACGAGCGCGACCGACCGAGGTCTCACCGATGGACCGGACGGAATTATACCGAATATACCTTGCCGTCGCCGTGCCCGTCTGCCTCCACTGCGGCGAGACCGGTCCCGAGGGAGCCCTCTTCTGCACCAAGTGCGGCTTCACGCTGCCTCAGGGCGACGCCCCGGCTCCGATCCCGGCCCGACCGCTCCCCTCGTCCGGTCCCGGAGGCGCCGCGCCGGCGTCGCCCTCGCCCCTTCCCGCCTCGCCCGCGCCGCCCGGGTACCCGATGGTGCTCCAGGCGGTCCCGTACATCGTCCCGGCGGCGTCGATCCCGGGGGCGATGGACCCGGTTCCGCCTCCGCCGAACGCGAAGTACTGCACGCGGTGCGGCACGATGATCGCCCAGCCGGCGGTCTACTGCCCGGTCTGCCAGCAGCCCCAACCGTGAGGCCCGCGGGGCGCCGGGGGCGCCGGACCGGGGCGATGGTCCGGATCGCCCACGAACGGATCGACGACCTGTTCGCGCTCGCCGCGCGGGAGTTCGCGAACGGAGAGCCGGCACTGGCCGACCGGTACGTCGTGCTCGCCCGCAAGGTAGGCACGCGCTACAACGTCCGTCTCCTGCCGGAGTACCGGGAGCTGTACTGCCGCGCCTGTTCCGCGTACTGGGTCGAGGGACGCACCGTCCGCACCCGGCTGCGGGCGGGGCGCCGGGTCCGATCGTGCCTCGCGTGCGGTCACGAGCGTCGCACCCCGCTCCGACGCCCCGCGCGCATCCTCGACGGCCCCGCCCCCGAGGCGAGGTCGTCGGCTCCGCGGGACGACGGGGCGCTCGTGACGACGGGCGGGGACGACGAAGAGCCAGGGGACGAGACCGAAGAAGGATAATCCCCCGAACGCTGCCAATCTCCGCGCCGGGGTGGCCGAGTGGCCAAAGGCGGCAGACTCAAGATCTGCTCTCGCAGGAGTTCCCAGGTTCAAATCCTGGCCCCGGCACCGGAACGTCCTCGCGCGAGTTCCCTGCGGCGCGTCACTGGCACGCCGGGGTTCCGCCCGTCGGCCCCGGCCCGCGGCCAACTCCGGACCGGGGGAGACCGATTTCGGGGCCGTTCCCTCAGGGCGACCGGTACCTCAGTGGCTGGCGTAGTAGTCGGCCACGACCTTGAACGACTCCTTCGGCTCCCACGGCATTCCGGGATAGGTCGCCGACGGGATCGGGTCCAGGAACGTCTTGACGAGGCTGTATCTCACGATATCCAGATCGAAGGTCAGCCCTCGGGCCATCCGCCGGCCTGCGTCATCGTGGATTCCCACGCCGGGCTCCACGAACGTGAAGACGAAGGTGGCGTTGACCCCGACCGCGTCGTTGACGCGCAGCAGCTCCCCAAGCTCCCTCGCTTGAGTCGCTTGGTCGTAGACGTAATCGCCCTTGAGGCGGGGAGGCGTCGCGCTCCAATCGACGATCTCCCAGCCGCGCCCTCCGAGGTCCTCCGCGCCCTTGAACGTACAGCACCCCAGCTCCATGTTGGCGAGAGGCTTGCCGAACTTCAGGTAGCGCTGGATCAACGCAGGGTAGATCTCCCGGGTGCGCCGGTCGCGGTAAAGGTCGACCCCGACGATATCGAACGGTGTCCAGTCGACGGTCTCTAGCCCGACCGAGGCGTACGTTACGGGGCCGTGGAAGACCTCCCGAACCTGCCGACTCGTGACGGCGAGGAAGTCGTTGAGCGAGGCGTTGTGGGCCCCTGACCTCAGGGTCTCCCAGAACGCTGGGTGGGCCAGTCGCTCCAGCACGTTCTCGCCCGGAAGGAAGCCCTGGGTGAAGAGCGTGACCTCGCTCCCGACGCTGAAGACGAGCCGATCCGGCCAGCGCGCCCTGAGCTCTTCGGCCCTCCTTGCGCCCTTCACGACGTGCGCGCGCGTTTCCTCCGGGGCTCGATCCCACATCTCCGGAGAGAACCAGACCTCAAGTCCCAGTTCGAGGGCGTCCTCCGCGGCGGTCGCGAGACGATCCAGGTCGAGCCCTTGCAGGCGCACCGCGTTGCAGTGAAGGTCCTCCTTGATGATCTCCAGCTCCCGATGAACGATATGGGGGTCGAAGTCGGGACGCCAGTTCTGGCCCATCATCACGCGTCCAACGTCGTAGCAGACACCCTTTCGTTGCATTCGTCACCCGGCCCTCTGGCGGGCCCTCCGAGGTCGGGCGTCGAACACGGGGAAGCCTGATGACCTTCGCCCCTCGGCCTCCGGAGGGTCGGCCCGTGCCGGCGCAGGGCTCCGAATGCCGTCGCCGATCGGACGTTCCGCGTCGACGGATTCGGCCGCCGCCGGCCGCTCAGCTCGCGGGCCCGGCGTTCGGGGACACCGGCGGTCGTCGGGTCACCTGACGGTGGGCGTCAACGTAGGCGGCGAGGAGCAGGAAGTAGGAGAGGAAGAGGTAGGACGCGAGCGAGTCGAGCGGCGTGATGAAGCCGGGCAGGGTCGGCTGGTGCGTTCGGATCAGGTGCAGGATCGTGGAGAGGTTGGCGGCGAGGGTGGCGCCCATGAAGGCGGAGACGAGGAGCGACCAGGCGGCGGCCGCGAAGAGGACCCCCTTGCTCGGCCGGCCCACGAGGTGGAAGACGAGGTAGACGTAGGTGACGAACGTTCCGAGAACGAGGGACGCCACGGCGCCCCCGAACAGCGCCTTCGCCCAGAACGGCACGCCGAGTCCGGGTTCGGAGTAGAGCGCGGCGACGACGCCGGCTGCCACGAAGCCGCCGAGGATGCTCAGACCGAAGACGACGTGGGCCTGCCGGACGCGCGATCGGTGGAGCTCGCTCCACTCGTGGCGGCCGATCCAGACGAACAAGAGACCCGCCAGCGTCATCACGACGGGAAGGAAGAACAGGAGGTTCGCCCCGGGGCGGAACGTCCCGCCGGTGAGGAACGAGTAGACGTCCCCCGCCCCCTCGATGGCGAACCCGATCGAGAAGACGGTCAGGGCCAGCCGGAGGTTCGTCGTCACGCGCGTGCCGCTCCGGGCCTCCGAGCGCCGGCACCCCACTTAGAGGCTATGACGAACGCGCAGCCTCCACCGGGGGTCCGGCGCGACGGGACCACCGCGGCTACGTCACGCGACCGGGGTGGGGAACGTCGGAAGGTACTCGTCCGGCGGGCGTCCGACGATCGGGATCGCATGACCGCAGGCGCGGCAGCGGTTCTGCCGGTCGAGGTTCCACTGCTGGATCGTGAACCCGTAGCGGCGGACGGCGATCGCCCGGCACCCGGGGCAGTAGGTGTGCTCGAGCGGATGCCCCCAGACGTTGCCGAGGTAGACGTACTCGAGCCCCTCCTCGACGGCGACGGCGTGGAGCTTCTCGAGCGTCGGGATCGGCGTGACCGGAAGGTCCATCATCCGGTAGTCGGGGTGGAACCGGAGCAGGTGGAACGGAGTGCTGGGGCCGAGGCGGTCGGCGACGAACCGCGCGAGCTTTCGGGTCGCCTCCGCGGAGTCGCCCACGCTCGGGACGATCAGGTCGGTGACCTCGACATGGGTGCCTTTCTCCTGCAGGCCCACGGCGGACTCGAAGATCGGCTCCGGGCCCTTCGCGCTGATGTACTTGCGTAGGAAGCCGGGCTCGCCGCTCCCCTTGAAGTCGACCGAGACGGCGTCGAGCTGGGGTCCCAGATAGTCGACCGCCTCGGGGGTCATGTAGCCGTTCGTCACGAAGTTCGCAAAGAGGCCGGCGCGGTGCGCCTCCGTGATGACGTCGCGGGCGTACTCGGCGAAGATCGTCGGCTCGTTGTAGGTGAACGTCACGCCGGCGCAGCCGTGCTTCTTCGCCCGGGCCACCGCGTCGGTCGGCGAGAGCGGCCGACCCGAGACCTCCTGCTCCTGGGAGATCTCGGCGTTCTGGCAGTACTGGCAACGCCAGTTGCAGCCGACCGTGCCGATCGATAGGACGCGGGTGCCGGGGCGGTAGTGCGAGAGCGGCTTCTTCTCGACCGGGTCGACCTGCACCGCCGACGCGAGGCCGTACGTCATCAGGACCAGGCGCCCGCCCTCGTTCTTGCGCACGAAGCAGAATCCGTGCGACCCCTCCGGCACCGTGCAGTACCGTGCGCACGCCGTGCATCGGACCTTCCCCCCGTCGAGGGCGACGGAGAGATCCGCGGGGTGGTGCGACGCGGCCGCCATCGTTCCGTCCTAGGAGAGGCCGCGACGGCCCGATAAGGCTCCCGACGTGAGGCCGGACCGTCCAGCCGAAGGTTCATCTTCCGCCGAACGTCCCGGAGGTCGATGGGCGCGACGCCGGTCCAACCCTCCCGCGCCGCCGCCCAACGGGTCGAGGCGTCGGTCGCCGCCCGGGTCGCGCCGAGCGCCGAGTTTCTCTCCCGCGTCGCCCGCGTCCGGACCGAGCTGGTCGCCCGCGCGGAGGCCGCGGCGCACGCCCGATCGAGCCCGCTCGTCCGGGCGATCGTCGCCGGGAGCGCGGCCCGGGGAACGTTCCTCTTCGACCGGCTCGACGTCGATCTGTTCCTCCTGTTCCCCCCCGACCTGCCGAAGGAGAAGCTCCGGGAGGAGGGGCTGGCGCTCGGCCGGGCGATCCTGACCGACACCGAGACGCGCTACGCGGAACACCCGTACCTTCGCGGAGTGTTCGAGGGGTTCCGCGTCGACGCCGTTCCGGGGTTCGCGATCGAGGACCCTTCCCGCCCGATCTCGCCGGTCGACCGCACCCCGTTCCATCAGGAATACCTCGCCCGTCGCGAGACCCCCGAGCTCGTCTCGGAAGTGCGGCTCGCCAAGCAGTTCCTGCGGACGCTCGGCATCTACGGCTCGGAGTCCCGGACCGAGGGTCTCTCGGGGTATCTCGTCGAGCTGCTCACGCTCCGGTTCGGGTCGTTCCATCGATGGATGGAGGCGGCCCAGGGTTGGAGGATCCCGGTCCGGCTCGCCGAGGCCGGCGCGGAGCCTCCGAGACTGCCGGACGACGTCGCGCTCGTCCTCGCCGACCCGGTCGACCCGCATCGGAACGTCTCGAGCGCGCTCTCGCGGCGGAATCTGGGGGTCCTGATCGTCGCGGCCCGGGAGTACCTCGCCCGGCCGGACGAGTCGTGGTTCGAGCCCCGCGCCTCGTCCCCGCTGTCGCTCGAGTCGGCGAAGGCGCTCGTGCACGAGCGGGCGAGCCACGTCACGGTCCTCGAGCTGCCCCGGCCGGACCTCGTCGACGACACGCTCTACCCGCAGATCCGCAAGGCGGAGCGGGCGGTCGCCGAAGAGGTGGGGCGTTCGGGCTTCGAGCTCCTCGGGAGCGCGAGCGCCGCGGACCCGGCGCATGTCGTCGTCGTCGTCGAGATCGCCCACGCCCGACGCGGAGCGGTCCGCCAGCGGGACGGCCCTCCCGCCGGGATCGATCGGGTCGGCGAGTTCCTGGAGAAGTGGACCCAGGACGGGATGGGGGTCCTGCAGGGACCGTACGTCCGGCCCGACGGGAGCCTCGCCGTGGAGAGCCGGGAGGAGCTCCGGGACGTTGAAGCGGTCGTGCGGGAGCGCCTCCCCCGGCTCTCGCTGGGAAAGGACCTCGCGGCGCCCCGTCCGGACAGCGTAACCGTCCGGCCGCTCGGTGAGTCCACCGACTCGGAGGCGCTCGGGATCGCGCTGAGGGAGCTGCTCGAGAAGCGGCTGCCGTGGCTGGGACGGTCGCCCGACGCGTCTACGCGCCGGTGAGGTTGGCGAGCACGAACCAGAGCGCGAGAAATCCGAAGAACTCGAGCGCGATCAGCCCGGCCCAGTCGCCCTTGGTGTAGAGGTCGGAGCGTTCGCGCAGCCGCTGGATCAGGAACGGACTGAGCACGAGTCCGACGATCCCGACCAGGAAGGTGAGGTACCACAGCAGCCCGAGACGCGTGAGCGCCCAGGCGACCGTGCCGAGCACGAGCGTCAGGATCGTGGCGATCGCCACCGCGGAGGCGAGCTCGAACTCCTTCGTGACGAAGGCGACCTCGTCGAACACCGGGAACTCGAAGGCGGCCGCCTCCTCTTCCTCGATCCGACGGCGAGCCTTCTTCGCCATCGCCTAGCTCCCTCGCGCGGCGCACGCCCGCCGGTAGAGCTCCTCGGCCCGGTAGGAGCTTCGGACGAGCGGGCCGGCCTCGACCCCGGCGAACCCGGCGGCGAGGGCGACGGTCCGGAGACGGTCGAACTCCTCGGGAGGGACGTACCGAGCGACCGGGAGGTGCTCGGGGCTCGGGCGGAGGTACTGTCCGATCGTGAGGAGGTCGACGCCCGCGCTCCGCAGATCCGAGAACGCCGCTCGGAGGCCCGCGTCGTCCTCCCCGAGGCCGAGCATCACCGAGCTCTTCAGAACGAGGCCCGGGCCGCCCAGCGTCCGCGCGCGGGCGAGCAGTTCGAGCGAGCGGTCGTACCCGGCCCGGGGGTCCCGGATCCGGGAGGAGAGCGAGCGCACCGTCTCGAGGTTGTGCGCCAAGACGTCCGGCCGCGCCTCCACCACGGTCGCGAGCGCTCGCTCGTCGGCCCCCAGGTCCCCGACGAGCAGCTCCACGAGCGTCCCGGGGCTCTCCTGACGCAGGCCGCGCACCGTCTCGGCCAGCACGGAGGCGCCGCCGTCCGGGAGGTCGTCGCGGCAGACCTGCGTGAGGACGACGTACCTCAGGCCCCAGCGGCGAACCGCCTCGGCGACCCGGGCCGGTTCCGTACGATCGACGACCCCCCGGGGCCAGTGGGTCGAGACCGCGCAGAAGCCGCAGCGCCGGGTGCAGTCCGTGCCGAGCAGCATGAGCGTCGCCGCCCCGGCCGACCAGCACTCCGGGAGGTTCGGGCAGCGCGCCTCCCGGCAGACGGTGCCGAGCCGAAGCTCCTCGAGCATCCCCTTGACCTCGGGGTAGACGGGGCCGCGCGGCGGGCGCACGCGGATCCAGGCGGGGAGCCCGTGCTCGGTCCCGGGCGCACGCACGACGTCGGAGCCCGCCACGAGGCGCGAGGACGGGCGGTCCCGCTTTAGGCTTTCCCGCCCCGGTCGCGGCCGATCCGCTCTTCGAGGAGGGTGGCGAGGAAGGAGGCGGGCATCTCGTCCGTGGCGACGTGGCTCGATTCGCCCGTCGCTCCGGCCTCGAGCGTCACCAGGCCGTCCCGCTCGAGCTCCTTGAGCGTCCGCCAGAACGTCGTGCGGCTCATCGTCGCCGCGCCGAGCTCTTCCAGCAGGGCCGAGTGCGTCGCCCGGAGCTTCTGGCTCGTGACCGAGCTCCCCTTGCCCTTCAGCGTGCGGGCGAGCGCGAGCAGCACCCCGAGCTCGTTGGTCGACAGCTCCTCGAGCTGGGTCTCGGAGACGGTCGGGAGGAGCGACCCCTTCGCCCGCCGGACGTGGTCGGCGGAGATCGCGTCGGCGCCGGCGTCCTCGGCCGCGTGGGCCGCGTTCGTGAGGAGCTCGAGGGCGAACCGCGCGTCCCCGTTCGGCGCGGCGATCCGGGCGATCTGCCCGAGCACATCGCGGTCGAAGCTCCCCTTGCGCAGGGCGAGCCCCGCGCGCGATTCGAGGATGTCGACGAGCGCGTCCCGGCCGTACGGAGCGAGGGAGAGGCGGTGCGTCACGCCGAAGCTCGACCGGCTCGCGGCATCGAGGTACGACAGCAGGTCCTCCGAAGCGATCAGGACCAGCGAGATCGCCCCGAGCTCGACCTCGCGCGAGCGCGTCAACAGGTAGACCAGCTTCGTCCCCTGGCGGACCAGGGCGGACGCTTCGTCCAGGAGGATCAACCGGTGGGCCGGGCTCTTCCGGAGGCCCTGCTCGAAGACGTCCAGCATCTCCGAGAGGCTGTAGCCGCGGTCGGGCAGGGAGACGTCGACGCTCCGCAGGAGGTCGAGCATCACCGTCCGGTCGCTGGCCCGACGCCAGCAGTTGATGTACGTCGACCGCACGGGGAACTCCCCGAGCCGCCCCGAGCGCTCCAGCTCGGCGGAGAACCGGCGGGCGAGCGCGGTCTTTCCGCTGCCGATCCCTCCCGTGAGGAGCAGGTGGAAAGCGAGCCCCTTCGGGAGCGCGTCGCGGTAGCGCCTTCCGAGGACGGCGAGCTCCTCCTCCCGGTGGACGAGCCGCGGAGGGACGAACGACGGATCGAGCGTCTCCTCCTTCAGGAGGATGCGGGCCGCGGCGGTCATGCGAACCCCGCGCTGACGCGGAGGGCGGATATCATCTGCGCCTCCCGGCGCGGCGGGCGCGCGACCTCCGGTCTCCGACACCGAGCGCTCCGAGCGCCTCCCGGAGCAGCGCTCGCGGTGGCCGCCGAGCGTCCAGCGTAGTCCACCCGCGCCTACGCGCCAGGATCCGGTACGCGCGATCGACCCGCTCGAGGGTCTTTCGCCGTTCGAGCGGAGCCCGCAGGCGTACGCGACGCACCAGCCGGCGCATCGCCTCCGACGGAGGCAACTCGAGCAGCAGGACCCGGTCCGGTGGGACGCTCGCGCCCGCCTGGATGCGCTCGAGCCGTGCCCGATCCTTCGGGGGCAGGGCGCTCCCCTGGTAGGCGAGCGTGGAGTAGAACGACCGGTCGGTGAGGACGATCGCCCGGCGCGAGAGGTCGCGGCGGAGCGCCGGGAGCGCGAGGTGGCGGTCGACCGTGAAGTAGACCGCTCCCGTCCACGGGTCCCGCACGCTCGCCTCCTGGGCGAGTCGGCCCAGCCGCGGGTCGGCCGGCTCCCGCCGGAGCGCCACCGAGACTCCCCGCCGCCTCAGCGCCGCCGCGAGCCCCCGGGCGAGCGTCGATTTCCCGGTGCCGTCGATCCCCTCCAACGCCACCAGGAGGCCGCGCTTCCGCCTCGGTCGCGTCATCGGCCCCCTCCCTCGGCGACCTCGGGCCGCCACCCGTAGACCCGCTCGACCGACTCGACGAACGGTTTCCACAGCCGCTCGGGGGAGCCGTCGGGGGCTTCCGCGATCGCCTTCGCCCGTCGAGGCACTGTTTCGAGATCGAGCACCGCCCCCCGCCGCGCCGGGTCGTCGAGAAAGTCGGTCTCCAGGAACCACGGGGCGGGGTCGTCGATCGCCTCGCGGACAAGCTCCCGCCGTGCGAGATACGACGGGACGACCCCGGCCGTATCGGTCGGAGCGGCCCTCTGACGCGCATAATGCTTCACGACCTTCCCGGCCGGCACTCCCGCGCGCGCCGCTTCGTCGGCGAGGCGACGGTACGCCGGCGGGTCGAGGTCGGCCGAGTGGACGACGACCGGACAGCCGACGTCGCGCGCGACGGCCAGGGCGTGGGCGAAGGCGTCGTTCCCCGCCTCCTCCACGGCGGCGTCCACGGGAAAGTGCGGGCGCCCGACCTCGCCCAGCGCGACCGCCCGGTGGTCGCGAACCCATCGGCCGGCGAGGTCAAGCGCCTGGCGGTGGACCTCGAGCGCCGCCGGCACTCCCACGGCGCCCGCCGCCTCCACGAGATCGACCGGGTACGGGGCGAGGACGACGTAGACCGTCACGCCGGTCTCCTCCCGAACCCGTCGGGCGAGCGACTCCGTGGACTCGTACTGACGGCGATAATCGTCCGGCGTCGTGAGAGGCCGGCGTGCGTAGTTCTGCGTCGCGAGGAAGAGATGCGTTCCCCCGGCGGCCCGGAATCGGGCGGCCGCTCGAACCCCCTCGCCGTCGGGCGACAGGTGGCAGTGGTGGTCGATCACCGGAAGGCCGGGCGGGAGCGCCACGCTCGGCTCGGGGGCCGGCTACCGCAGGAGGCCGGCGCCCTGGAGCTCCTTCGTGATCTTCTTGACGGCGACCTCGACGTCCGACGGCTTGCGCGCGCCGGTGCAGACGAGCTTGCCGCTGCCGAAGAGCAGGACGACGACCCGCGGTTCGTCGATCCGGCAGACGAGGCCGGGGAACTGCTCGGGCTCGTACTCGACCCGGTCGAGACCGAGGGTGACCGCGATCGCGTTGAGGTTGATCTCGCTCTCGAGGTCCGAGCTCGCGACGATGTTCTGAACCTCGATCTTCGGCTTCATGGTGATCTTCTGCCCGCCCTTGCGGATCTGGGCGGCGACGGTCCGGATCGACTCCTCGACCTCGTGCATGCTCTTCGCCCCGGTGCAGACGACCTTGCCGGATCGGAAGAGCAGGATCGCGGTCTTCGGCTGCTTGAGACGGTAGATCAGGCCCGGGAACTGCTCGGGCTCGTACTCCGCGCCGTCCAGGCCGAGAGCGATCGACTGCAAGTCGAGTTCGTCTCCGAGGGACGTCGACGCGACGACGTTCTCGATGCGAATCTTGACCAAGGTACTCCCCCGGCGCGGGACTATTTAAAGTCGTATATAAAGGGTTGCGGGCCTCGCGGCGCCCGTACGGCGATTCGGGGGCGCGGCGACACGTTCCCAAACGTCGCGTCGGCCCCGACGACGTGCTCCCGGAGCTCGAGCCCGATCAAGTATATCCTGAGCCGGCCGATTTGCTCGGGGCCATGGCAGCGCTTAGTTTCGGCCGTAAGGCCGTCGTGGCGACTGCCCTGATCGCGCTCGTCCTTGCGGCCTCCTCCGCCGTGGTGATGGCAGGCCCCCTGGCGCCACACGCTCGGCCCGCCGCCCCGACGTCGGGCGGTGGGATCGACTGGGGTCGGCACACCCCGACCTTCCCAGTCACGTTCAACGAGACGGGGCTCCCGGCCGGAACCAACTGGTCGGTGAGCATCTTCGGCGACACGGCCCGCTGGGGGTACCACACGAACGGCTCTTCCACTTCGGCGATCGGCTTCTCGCTGCCGAACGGCACCTACGGGTACACCGTAGCGAACACTTCCAACGCGACCTCCGTCTACACGGCGTTCCCCTCCTCAGGCAACCTGTCGGTCAACGGTTCGGCGGTGAGCGTCTCGGTCGCCTTCGCCGCGGAGCTCCTCTACGACGTGGTCTTCGTGGAGTCCGGCCTGCCGACGGGGACGTTCTGGTCGGTCGAACTCTCCGCCTCCCAGAACGGGTCCTGGGTCGGTGGCGGGAACGGCTCGTGGTCCCCGTTCTGCTTCGGGATCACCTACTGGAACGGCTCGGCGACGACCGTGGTCGCCTTTTCGGTCCCGGCCGGGAGCTACAGCTTCTCGGTCTCGAACGTCACGAACGGCAGCGCCCTCTACGTCCCGACCCCCTCGTCGGGCAACGTGACGGTCAACGGTACGGGGGTGACCGTGGACGTGGCGTTCGCCACCGTCCCGCTCTACAACGTGACGTTCGATGAGACCGGTCTCCCCAACGGAACGCTCTGGGCGGTCGCGATCTCCGGCACCGCCACCGGATGGGACCTCGGTGTCTCGTCGAACGCGACGATCGGCTTCGTGGTCCCCGACGGCACCTACGACTTCTCCGTTGTCCAGCCGTTCTACATTCCTCTGCCGGTAACGGCCGGGCCCCTCTGCTCGAACGGTACCGGGAACGGCTCGGCGTTCGGCGGGCGGTACGTTCCGACGCCGGAATCCGGCAACGTGACGGTCGCCGGTTCCGACGTGACGGTCGGCATCTCGTTCGCTCCGGTGACCTACTCGAACGTCACGTTCGTCGAGACCGGGCTCCCGAACGGAACGGTCTGGTCGGTGACCCTCACGAGCCAGTCGACCGAGCCGTGGGGAACGGCGGCCGGCCCCTCAGCGCCCGCCGGGGGCGAAGGGTTCCACTTCAACGCCTCCGGCACGAACGAGATCGGCTTCACCGTCCTCGGAGGTACCTACGACTTCACCGTGGGCAACGTCTCGTTCAACGGCACGCTCTACACCGCCTCCCCGACGGTGGGGAACGTCTCGTTGAACGGGACGACGCAAGTGGTGAACGTCACGTTCTCGGCCGTAGCGCTCTACAACCTGACGTTCGCGGAGGCGGGGCTTCCGAACGGATCACTCTGGTTCGTCGAGCTCACCGGCGCCTCCTCGGGCAGCTTCTACAACCTCTCCGGCGGGTCGAGCCTCTCGTTCGAGGTGCCGAACGGGACCTACAACTTCACGGTCTATGCCTACGGTTTCGTCTGGGTGAGCCCCCTACCGCTGTGCGTCAACGGCTCGACGCTCGATCAGCGGTACGTCGCCACCCCCGCCGCCGGCAGCGTCGCGGTCGCCGGGACGAGCGAGATCGTGAGCATCGCCTTCGCGCTAGAGACGTTCTACTCCGTGTCGTTCGTCGAGAGCGGCCTCCCGAACGGAACGTTCTGGACGGTGGCGGTCGACGGCGTCGCCGGCGTCGGGGGCATCGGGCCGTGGGCTGTGACCCCGCTGTCCTGGGGCGGAAACGGTTCGGGCGGCTGGCCGTTCAACTTCTCCACGATCTCGGTCTCCCTTCCCAACGGAACGTATCCGTTCACCGTCGGGAACGTCACCCTTTGCAACGGAACGCTGTTCGTCCCGACCCCCGCGTCGGGGACCGTGACCGTCGACGGGTCGAACGTGACCGTCTCGATCGTCTTCGCCGACCCGCCCGCCGGCGGTCACTCGACCGCTCCAAGCGCGCGCCCGGCTTCGTCGCTCCCTCCCCTGGGCGCCTCCGCCGCTGTGGCGGCGGGAGCGGCCGTCCTCGCACTGCTCGGCGCTGTCGCGCTGATCGCCCGGCGCCGCCCGCCCCGCCCCTCGACGCCAATCCCGACCGAACCGGCCCGAGCTCCCGAGGACGGGACCGGGCCCCAAGGTCCGATCTGACCCTCGCCCTTCCCGCTTCCTCCGGTCGGCGCGGTTCCCTCCCCGAGGGGAGTCGCGCCGGCCGCTACTTTGGCCCCATCCCGAGGTCGGTCAAGCCGGGGTCGTGCGCCGGCGTGCCACAATGCTTTAGGGCGGAGAACGGCATTTACCGAGGGGGGCTCGATGGTTCGCGCTTCGGTGCCGAACGCTGTCGGCGGCGGGCGCCTCGAGGTTTCGCCCCGAGGAGATTTTCCGGCGCACGCCCCACCCCTTCGTTCACCTCCACCGTCATCCCTTATAGGGGCCGGGGCCGACGAACGCCGGTTGGACTGAACCGATGGCCGACCGGCCGGACCCTCGCAAGCCCCGCCTTTCGGGCGGCTGGAACGACCCGGGGTACGCCGATGCATCGTCCGGGAGCGACGAGACGTCCCTCTCGCTTCTCGCCGTCCCGATCAGCCCCTATCCGCTCATCGAGGTGGGTCGGCGTCGATCCGCCTCGGAATCCGATCGCGTCAGTGCCCCCGAAGAGCCGCGCGACCCTCGAACCGCGGCGGACGGCGCGAGGCCCCCCGGACTCTATGATCTCCCGTCCTTGCTCGCCCGCATCTGGTCCGTCCCGGCGGCGAAGATGACGAAGAGCGGGTCGTACGCCGGCCCGTTCGATCCCGGGCGGATTGGCGGAACGGCACCCGAGGCTCCGATGCGACCGTTCGAGCCGCGGCTCGAAGAGCGGGACGCGCTCAGCGACTGGGACGCCTCGGCGCGGAGCCACGACCCGTCCCTTCCCCTCGCCGCGGTACCTTCCTTGACGCTCGCTCCCCCGTTCCGCCCACCCGCATCCCCGTCAGCGGCCCCGCCCCCGACCGCCCCGGAGGCGCTCTTCTCGCCGACCACGCAGTACATCGCGTGGCGGCGACCCCCGTGCCGCCTGGCGTTCGACATTCCGCTGCCCCGCGGGATCCACTGCGGCCGGGGGGCGTCTGCCGAGCGTTCCGGGCCGGAGCTCGTCCTTTCGGCCGGCCACGCTCGCTCGGCGAGCCGAGACTGGATGATGCGCCCGGCGACGTCGGGCTGGCTGCTCCATCGAGAGGACGTACCGCTGCCATTGGGCGCATAGAGGCCGAGCCTCCTCCAGGGTTCCTCGGGTCATCGAAGGGGCCCGACCCGCGGGAGCGACGGCGCTCGGGCCGCCGGGATCAGCCGGCGCGCGCCTGACGCGAGCGCGTCAGGAGCGTGAGCCCCACCGCGATCAGGCCGAAGCCGGCGACCTCCCACCAGTGGAACGCTTCCGCGAAGACGATCGTCCCGATCGACAGCGCCGCGACCGGGTTCACGTAGGCGACGACGTTCGCCCGGCCGGGCCCGACGTGGTGGTGGAGGTAGAAGTAGAGCGCGTACCCCGCGACCGACGGGAGGGCCACGAGGTAGGCGAGCGAGAGAAGGACGGGGCGCGTGAGCGGGAGGGCCGAGCCAGGCTCGAGGAGGGGAAGGACCGCGGCCAGGAACACTGCCGCGACCGCGAACTGCACGGTGAGCCCCCAGAGGGTCTCGCCCTGCGGGCGCTGCGTTCGCATCAGGACCGAGCCGATCGCGAAGCTCGTGGCGGCCGCGAGGACGAGGATCGGCCCCCAGACGTTCGTCGCGAGCGTGATCCCGGGCGGCGGAGCCACGAGCACCGCGACGCCCGCGAATCCGACGACGAGGCCGACATACCCCCACCGGGTCGGCGCCTCCCCGGGGAGGAGCGGTAGCGCGAACAGCGTCGTGAGGAGGGGGGTCGCCCCGATGAGGATCGACGAGAGACCGCCGGACGTCGTCGCCTCGCCGACGTAGAGGAACAGGCCGTACAGGGCAACGATCGGGAGGCCCAGCAGCGCGGAGACCCCGAGCGACCGGGCGGACGGTCGCGCTAGGGAGGTGGCGAGCGCGATGCCGGCGATCGCGACGGCGCTGATCCCGTACCGCGTTGCGGCGAACGCGATCGGGGTCGCCCCCGCGACGATCCCGAACCGGATCACGGGATAGGCGGACCCCCAGATGAGGCCGAGCGCGATGAGCAGGAGGAGGACCCGCTGGGAGCTCGGCGCCGACCCCTCCGAGGCTGCCATCCGCCGGGGCGGGACTCCCGCGCGCTTATGACACCCGCCGGAGTGGCGTCGCGTTCCCCACGGAGCAGTTCGGTCGATGACGCGAACCCCTAGGAAGCGCCCGTCCGCGGGCGGAAAGAAGAAGCACCGCAAGGTCCGCCAGATGCGAATCGCCGCCCGGCGCCGCCAGGTGCCGTTCGGCGGGAATCGCGCCCGCCGCTGAACCGCGCCGGCTCGGTGGCCCCGCGGGAAGACGCGACCGGCCCCGCTCCGCGATCGCGGGCGAGATGCGCTCGATTCCCTGAGTCAGGGGAGGATAGGAGAAGGGGTTCGAACCGGGAAGGACCGGCTTGCGCACCCTACGGGTGCTTGACCATTTTCATGACCGCGTCCCGGCTGACGTCCTTGCCGTGGCTCTCCGAGACGTGCGTCGGGACGAACGTGACGAGTTCTGGTTCCTTCTTCGCGCGAGCTCAGCACCGTCCTCGCGCGCGACCTTCAACCAACCGCAGCCGATGGTGCCACCGTTCGCCCGGAGCGGGCAAAACCCCTGGGGGTTTCGCCCGCCCTGATCCCGCCGGCCGATGACGAGGCGGTCCCCCTGGACCGCGCTCCCCGCGATGCCGCCGTCCGGGCCGGCTCAGTCGTACCACGGCTCCATGAAGCGGAGCCCGAAGGAGATCCACGCGCCGAAGACGATCGCAGCCAGGACGAGCAACGAAACCACGACGAGGACCGCGCTCTGGAAGAGGCTGAAGGCGTGCGCCCAGAACGCCACGTAGAGGAGGATCGAGCAGAGCCAGCCGACGGTGGCCCCGAGCGTGATCAGCACGCGCCGTCGGATCATCCCGAAGAAGCCTAGGGTCGAGCGGTCGGAGTGGCCGTGCGTGACCGGATTCGCGGACATCAACGGGCGACTCGGTTTCCGCCGTAAGAACGTAACACACCGAGGGTGCGCACCCGGGGTCCGTAAGGGCGCTACCCTCGGAAGGGGTCCCAGGGCCGGTCGCGGGTCCGATCCGCGCGGGCCACTGCCCGATCACCCCACCGCGAGGCCGACCGTCCGGGCGCTCCCGTGCGGCCGCGTCGAACAGGTTATCCGCGGGGCTCGTTCGGCCTTCCCGCCGCCACCCGTGCGACGTCGTACTCCATGGCCGAGATGCTCCCACCGGGGGTCGAGACCCGAGAGCTCCGACACGCGGACCTGCCGTCCTTTGAGCCGGTGATCCTCTCGGGGATCGGAACGCTCGAGCGCGCGATCGGCCTCGACCAGACCGCCGCCCCGATGCTCCGATCGTTGCGCCGCCCCGGGATCTGGATCCTGTTCCGACTGTTCCGGGCGCTCGGCCGCGCGATTCGTATCCTGGTCCGGGTCGAGCAAGGCCGGGTCGTGGGCACGGTGAGCGTGATCCCCCGGAAGACCGTCGGAGTGATCGTCGGGGTCGCGACCGACCCGAGCGCGCGGGGCCGGGGGATCGCCACCCAGCTCCTCGAGGCCGCGCACCGCCTCGTCCGCGCGAAGGGGATCCCGCGGTTGGCCCTCGACGTCGATACCGACAACGAGACCGCCCTCCGGGTCTACCGCCGACTCGGCTACCAGGAGGTCGCCCGGTTTGCGTGGTTCGTGGGCGCCCCCCCCTCCGAGGCGGACCCGAATCCTACAGAGCTCCGCACGGTTCCGAGGTCCCAGCTTCGCCCCCTCCTTCCGTGGATCGATGCCCACCGGCCCCCGGAGGTTCGCGCGCCCTACCCCGCCACCCCCCGACGACTCTCGCACCTGGAGATGCTGTTCTCCCTGCCCGGAACTACCTGGAGGACCTGGCAGCTCTCGCGTGCCGAGGGACCCGTCGCCGTCGTCCGAGCGGCCTATTCGCGGATGAACACCACCGCCTACCTGATCCCGGCTGCCTGGGACCCGTCGCTCCCTTCCGAGGCGTACCGGGGCCTCCTCCTTCCCGGGATCGCGTGGGCCCGATCCGTCGGCGCGAACCGAATCGCCTGCGCGGTCCCGGACCCCCCGGGACCGTGGGAGCCTGCCCTGGGTGCCCTCGGCCTGGGACGGTCCGCCTCCTCGACCATGATGACTCGACCCACGGGTCCCTGATCCCGGGCCCGACGGGGCTCTCGCCGAGCGCTCCGCGCTAGCGGCGCGAGGGCGTCGCGGGGGAGCGGCCTACAAATCCTTCAGGATCTTGTCGATCTGTTGGCTGGCGGCTTCGAGCTCCTTTCCGACGCGCCGGGCGGCCTTCGACGCCGAGCCCTTCGGGTCCCGCGCCGCGGTCCCGGCCTTTGCCAGTAGGTGCTTGGTCAGCCGAGCCGAAGCGACGGCGAGATCCTTCGCAGCGCGCTTGCTCTCGCGGAGGGCCTCCTGGAACTCGCTTTCGGGCATGGTCGAATCGCACTAGGCCGGCAGGGGCTATACGCTCTTTGAGCGGCTCCCCCGGGTCAATCGAAGTGGGACCGACCCCGGTGCCCCGGGGACTCCACGTTGTCGGGGTCCGGCCCAGGAGGAGAAGGCCGGGACCCGCGGTGGGCGTCCGCGTCCCGCTCCCTATCCGTCAGCCCGACCGGAGGAGCGAGGTTCCGCTACGAGACGGTTCGATGCCAGAGGGAGGGCCTAAAGGTCCGACCGCCCCTCCCGGGAACGGATCGATGGCGAGCGTGCGGTCCCGAGTCGGCCGAAAGCCGAAGCGGTTGTACGTCCGGCTCGCGATATTTCGGGATCCCGTCCCCAAGGCCCCGCCCCGACTGAAGAAGCGGGACCGCCACGCGGAGACCCTCGACCTCGCAGGCCGGCTGGTCGCCCGCGGCGAGCTCACCGGTCCCAAGGGGGACATGGTGATCTTTCGCGCGGAGGATCGCAGCAAGGCCGAGTTCCTGCTGCGGACCGACCCCTTGCGCAAGCTCCCGAACGTCGGATACCTCGTTCTGGACTGGAGGCCGGACCGCATCGGCTCCGGCGTGAACATCGAGCCCCCGCCGTCCCTCGGCTCGGGCCGCATCACCCAGCTGCACAGCGCCGCCGTGGTCGTTCGGGACCGCGCGCAGGCGATCGCGTGGTATCGGGACGTGCTCGGCTTCCTGGTTCTTGAGGAGGACCCCGAGAGCGGCTTCGTCCAGTTGGGGCTCGGCAAGGGCTCGACCGCGCTCTCGATCGTGACCCCCCAGCCCTCGTGGGGAGAGCCGCTCTACTCGGAGACCCTCCGGAGGGCGGGCGTGACGACCGGGATCGTCTTTCGGACAGACAGCGTCCGCGCCCTCCAGCTGCGGCTCGAACACGCGGGGGCCCGGGTGACGCAGACGGTGTCGCACGAACCGTGGGGGCGGGACGTGATCCGGTTCACCGACCCGGACGGCAACGAGTTCCTCGCGTTCGAGCTGGAGCCGACCAAGCGAAAGCGCGGACCCGCAGCCGACCCCTCGGTCTGAGGTGACCGACGGCCTCCGGGGGCGGCTGCCCGGCACCTGTCCGAGCGCTCTTTCGGGGGGCCGCCGGGGTGCGGTGGACGGTCGGCTCGGTAAGGGTTAACCGCCGCAGGGGCGATGCGCCTCCGTGAGCGACATCATCTCCGGCCTCCACGCCGTCACGATCCACATTCGAAACCCGGACGCCGCGCGGAGCTTCTACCGAGACGTCCTGGGACTCAAGGAACTGATGTTCGACGAGAAGGCGGGTCGCCTCGTCTTCGCCCTGCCGGGAACGTCGACCCTTCTGACGATGCACGTCCAGGCGCCGGGGGAGGAGGGTCGGGACCCGGGCACCGTCTCGGGCGTCGTCTTCTCCCATCCCGACCCCGCCGTCGCGTGCCGGGAGATCGTCCGGCGCGGCGGGGCGATCACGGTCGAGCCGAAGGTCATCGAGACGTCGATCGGGAGCTTCGTCCGAGCGGCGTTCGCCGACCCCGACGGCAACGAGTTCGTCCTGTCGAACCGAACCGACTGAGTCCGACGGCTATCGCAGGGGGAACGCCCGGAGCGATCCGCCCCGTGGGTCACTCTAGCACCTCCACCAGGCGATTCCGAAATCGACTCCGGCCCACGTTGCGCACCGAGTGCCGCTCGGGTCGGGCCCGCCAGACGACGTCGCCCGCGCGGACCGTGAGCCGTTCCTCCCGCCCCGCCGGGTCGGTCATCACCACGGTGGCGCTCTCCAGCATGATCGACAGGTACGGGTGTCGGTGCGAGTGGAGGGGATAGCTCCCGCCCGGCTCGATGACCATCTCCCAAACCCGGACCTTCCGGTTCTTCAGCAGAAGGCGCTGCGCCGGCGGCACTGTCGTCATCGACGCCCGGCACCGTCTCGGCGCTCAAAGCCTGACCGTCGGGTCCGCGGGCTTCGCGACCGGAGCGCGGGTGGGTCGGCTACTCCTCGGGGCCGACCGGCCCCGGAACTCGACCTCGGGATCGAAGAGGCGACCGTCGCTCGCTATCAGCGAACGGAGCTCTGGATCGACGTGACGCCCCCCGCTCGCCGTTCGAAGAACGACCGGCCTCCGAAGGAGATCGTCCGAGAGGGCTGGGATGCGGTGTCGACCCTGTACCGGGCCGACGGCCGGTCGACCGATATCTTCGACCACTCGTGGGCCGACCACAAGCGCTGGCTCGCCCGTGTGCTGAAGCTCGAGCGAAACTCCAAGGTCCTCGACCTGGGGTGCGGGTGCGGCGTGCCGGACGCTCGGATGCTCGCTCGACGCTTCGAGGTCGTGGGCGTCGACCTCTCGGAAGTGCAGATCGCCCGCGCCCGACGCCTCGTACCGGCCGCGACGTTCCTGCACTCCGACATGACGAAGGTTCGGTTCCTGGCCGGGAGCCTGGACGCTGCTCTGTGCCTCTACTCGATCATCCACGTCCCGGTCGAAGAGCAGCCGGCCCTCCTCGACCGGATCGGTCGGTGGCTGCGGCCGGGAGCTCCGTTCGTCCTCGTCGCGGGCGCGGACGCGTACACGGGCATCGAATCGGGCTGGCTCGGCTCGAAGGCCGACATGTACTGGAGCCACGCCGACGCGGAGACGTATGCCGGCTGGCTCGAACACGCCGGATTCGAGATCCTCCGGCGCGAGCGGATCCCGGAAGGCGCGTCGGGCCACGAGCTCTTCGACTGCCGAAAGGAGCGCACGGCCATCCCCGATCGCCCGTTGGTGGCGAATCTGCTCTGAAGTCTCGGGTCGGGCCGCTCGAGGGATCGTACGATCCGAAGGGCTTCGGGAAACATCCGTGGAACCTTGAAGCGGGAAACATCCCTCCGGGGCCGATTCCGCGGGACCGAGGAGCCGGAAGGAGATCGCATGGAGCTGCCGGAACCGCCGATACGGTTTCGGAAGCTCGCTCGCCGGACCGGTTCCGACGAAGGGAGTCGGTCCGGACCTTCGCGAGGGCGGGGGAAGCGCGGACCTCCCGGGAACGTGCTCGCCCGCCTCCGGGCGGTGATCGCGACCGTCCCCCGCGGGAAGGTCGTGACCTACGGACAGGTGGCGGCCGCCGGAGGCTTCCCTGGAGCGGCGCGGCTCACTGTCTGGGCGCTGCAAGGCGGCGGCGCGCTACCGTGGCATCGGGTCGTAGCGGCGGGGGGCCGGATCGCCCTGCCGGGGGACGAGGGACGGGAGCAGCGTCTCCGCCTCGAACTTGAGAGGGTGACGTTCCGGGGAGACCGCGTCCGCATGGACCGCCACCGCTGGATCCCCAGAGCCCGAGGAGCGCCCCGTCGCGCTCGGTCGCCCCGGCCCAAGGGACGGGTTCGTCGGGCCAGCCCGGTCGCGCGCGACCGATCGCCGCGATGGCCGGTGGGGGTCCCCGTCCCCCCGGTGCCGGCTCGGCCGCCCCAACGAGCGGGTCGGGGGGAATCCTCTCGGGCGCCCTCGTCGGCCCGCGCGCGTTCAATACTCGACCGTGCGGATCGCGGTCATCGTGATCGCGCCCACGCCGATCACGACCGCGATGACGAGCCCCGATAGGACGAAGACCCCGCTGACCGACCATCGCTGGGCGAGCCACCCCGCGAACAACGGCCCAGCGGGCGAGGTCGCCATGATCAAGGCGCCGAAGGTCGCCCCGACCCGCCCGAGCAGGCGTCCGGGGATCTTCGCCTGCATGACCACCGAGATCGGGATGTTCGTCACGGAGAGCGTGAGGCCTGCCCCGAAGAGGAACCCGAGGGCGGGTACGAGCGTGCCCGCGAGTCCGACGAGCAGAACGAACACGCCGATCCCCACTCCGCCCACGAAGATGTACCGGCCCGCGGTTCGGCGCGAGTCGACCCGGCCGATCGCGAGAGCGCCCACCAGGGCGCCGACGGCCACGAACGCACCGAGCGCGCCGTACACCGCCGCTCCCCCGTGGAGGACGAACGCGGCGTAGGGGGCGAAGAGCGCGAAGATGCCGTTCCCGAAGAAGTTCACGATGACGCCGATAACGATCAGTTCGAGCATGAACCGGTTCTTCCGGATGAACGAAAGTCCCTCGGCGAACTCCGCGCGGAACGCTCCCGGGAGCCGCGTCGGCGGAGGCGCGGCACTGGCCCCGCGCGGGACGATCGTGTACACGAGAAGCGCCGCCGCGAAGAACGTGAGCGCGTCGTACTCGATCGGCAGATCGACGCCCAGGAGAGCGACGAACACCCCGCCGATCGAAAGCCCCACGATCTGGTTCATCGACCCGCTGAGCGAGAGGAGGCTGTTCGCCGGGGGCAGGTCCTCCACGGGGACCACCGACGGGACGTACGCGTTCGAAGCGGTTCGCACCGTCGTCGCCCCGGCGCCGAGCATCAGGACGATGGCGAAGACGTCGGGCAGGTTTTCCTTCCCCGCCAGGACCAGCCCGGAGAGACCGGCGACCACCAGTCCCTGAACGACGTTGGTCGCGATGAGGGTCCGCCGTCGGTCCCATCGATCGACGTAGACCCCGACGAACGGTCCGAGGATCACGCCCGGGAGGATCGCGCCGGTGACGATCACCGCGACGGCGAACGGCGAGGCGGTGAGCTTGAGAACGAGCCAGAGCAGCGCGACCTCGAAGATGAAATCTCCCGACTGAGAGATGAGCTGCGCGACCCACAGTCGGGAGAACGCCGGGTTCGCGAGGGCTCTTCCGAAGCTGGGGGGGCGCGCGGTGCCGTCGCTCCCGGCGGTTCCCGATCCCCCGGGGCGAGGATCCGGTTCGGGGAGGGGGCTGGGGGTCGCTGGCATCAGAGTCGGGATTCGGAACTCGGGGGGCAGTTAACTTTCCCGACCGGACTCCAACAGGTGTCGAGAAACCGTACTCCCGGAGAGCGGGCCCAACGCTAAGCGCCCCGGCTCCTTGACGCCTCGGAGCCCGAGGATGTCCGGGGCGACGACTCGACGGGTCGATATCGGTTTCAGCCTCGCTCGCACCCGCCGCGACTTCCGTATCAGCGTAGGTCTCCTCCTCGCAGGGGTCCTGATCGTGGTCGGCTTCTACGGATACTTCTTCTGGAGATTCTCGAGCGCCACGTACTCGGCCACGGTCAGCGACGCGGTGCTGGAGAATCTGATCGGCGGGATCGGCTCCACGCTGCTTCTGGTCGGCGCGATCTTCACGGCGATCAACTGGTCGCTCCTTCGCCAGGCCGATCGACCCATTCTCTGACGGGGAAACCTCCCCGCTCCTCCCGGTCGCGTGTCCGCGGGTCCCCGCTTTCCGCGAATCGGAGCACCCGAAGGGGTAAGACCGGAATACTGACCCGGATCCGACAAGGAGGCTCTCCGGGGTGCTCCTAGGACCGGAGTCGCACGGGGGCCAGCCGCTCTCGTGCCTTCCGGTTGCCGGGACTCGGCGCGATGCTCCGGGCCGGCCCTCCGAACAGCGGCATCCGTTCGCGCACGTCCCGGGCGCCCGCGGCCGGCGAGCCGTCCGTCGTCGGCGGTGCAGCGAGGGTCTCCTCATTCCGCCGGAGTCGGCCCCGGGAAGCCGCGATTGGGGGCGCCGCCTTCATCGGGGGCGGAAACGGTCCGGCCTACATTGAGCGAGACGCACCTGCGGTGACCTCCGGACGTCCCTTCGGTTCGTTTCGCAGCCGGCGCCTCCTCTCGGGCCGGGAGGCACGCCCGCGTCTCCTCGCACGGAAACCGCCAAGCGCTGCGGCCCCTGGGGAGCGCGTGCGGGAGATCGAGATCGACATACCGACGGCCCGGCGGTTCATCCTCGGCAGCCAGGGTCTCTGGCCCGCCCGCCGGTGGAAGGGACGGGAGGGACTGCTGCAGGCGATTCGGCAGATCGGCTCGGTCCAAGTGGATCCTCTGGATGTGGTCGGGCACAACCAGGATCTCGTGCTGTTGAGCCGCGTCGATGGATACCGGCCCGCGCATCTAGAGCGGGCGCTCTACCGCGACCGGACGCTGTTCGAGTGGGGAGGTAACCTCCACATCCGACCGATCGAATCGCTGCCGTACCTCGTCCGGACGATCCGGTCCGCCGACTACCTCGGGCGGCGTGCTCGGTTCGAGCGATCCCACGCCGCGCTGATGGCGCAGGTCCGCCGGGCCGTCGAGGCCCGGGGTCCGCTGGGGAGCCGAGACCTCCCGACCGGGGAACGCGTCGCGAGCTATCGCGCGCGGCGCGAACCGGGACTGGCCCTCTACTACCTGTGGCTTCGAGGCGATCTGATGATCCGGAGCCGCGAGGGCGGAGAGCGACAGTACGACCTCACGGAGCGGCTGGTGCCGCCCCGCCTTCTACGGCCGGCTCCCGAGGACCTCGCCGAGTCGTACCGATTCCGTGCCGCCATGGTTCGATTCGGTCTTCCGAACGCGAGCGAGCTCCTGGCCGTCCAGCGTGCCTCGTCGCCGAGGCGAGCGCGCGTCCAGGACCGGGCCGAGTGGATCGGACGGCAGGAGCGCCGGGGCCGATTGACGCGGGTCCGGGTCACGGGGTGGAGCGGTCCGCGGTGGCTCGACGCGGACGACGAGTCCGTACTCACGGCGCTCGCCGAGGGTCGCGTTCCGAAGGCGTGGACTCCGCGGCCGACCCCCCGCTCGACCGAGGCGATCTTCCTCGCGCCGCTCGAGGAGGTCAGCGCCCGAGGGCGCTCCGCGCGGTTGTTCGACTTTGAGTACCTCTGGGAGGTCTACAAGCCGGCCGCGAAGCGCCGGTGGGGGTACTATGTTCTCCCGATCCTCCTGGGGGACCGCCTCGTCGGACGTATGGAACCCTCGAGGGACCCCGTCACCCGCAACCTCTCGGTCGTGCACCTCTGGTGGGAACCGGGGGTTGACCCAAGGGACCATCTGGCCGCCCTGGCCAGCGGCTTGCTTCGGATGGCCCAGTACCTGGACGCGCCCGGCGTTACCGTCTCCGGGAGCGTGCCGGGGCCGATTCGACGGCCCCTCGTGCGGGCTACATCGGCGCTCCGCCCCCGAGCCCCTTCGGGCCGGCGGTAGATCGCCCACCGCGCCCTGGGGGGTCTTCGTGGCCCCGGCCCGGGAACCCGCTGGATACCTCCTGGAAGAACTGATCCTCAACGGCTGGACGAATCCTGACGCTGCGACCGTGACCCGGCCCGGCGGCAAGCGCTCGTTCTCAGCGACCGACCCATCGGGGAACCCAATGTGCTCCGTGGACTCGAGGGCGCTGTTCCGCGGAGCCAGGCCCACCTGGGCGAACGGGAAAGGCCTCCGAGCGACCGTGCGAAGCGTCCAAGTAGTGGCTCGCGGTCGCTCGGGGCGGTCAGGTCAGCCGTGAGCTCACCCCTGGAGACCCCCCGCGAGTCCGCCGCTGCGGGCGCGGGCCCCGCACCGTCCCCCGGCACGGCTCGTTCCTTCAGCCCGCGCCGCTTCGTTTCCGGGGCCCTCGCCCTCCTGGCCGGAACGCTGGCAGGGATTTCGTCCATCACGGCCTGGTGGACCGAGACGTATGTCTCCGGCGGTTCCCTCGCGGTCGTGCACTTCCTACCGGGAGGGTCCCTCACGGGCTTCTCGGACGGAATGTCCATCACCGCCCCGTACAGCCTCATCGGGGTCGGGGACGTCGGCGATCTGTACGAGACGATCCTGGTGCTGGCGCTGGTCGTGCTCGTGCTTTGCCTCGCGAGCGGCATCCTGGGGGTGATCGGCTCCCTCGTCGGCGGCCGAGCTCCGAACCGTGACCGGCTCATCCGCATCCTTCTGGTCTCCGCTCTCGGGCTCGCCCTCCTCTCGGTGGTCCTCGCGCCCGCGGTCCAGCCCTACGGCCTCTCCCACGCGTCCAGTGGCGGATGCTCGGGGTTCGGATCCCAGTCCCCGTGCAAGTTCTTCTGGGGGAACGGGAGCTCCGGCGCAACTGCCTACGCGTGGGGCGGTGATGTCGGCTACTACCTCATGGTCGTCGTGGACGTGTTCGTCGTCGTGGCCCTCCTGTTCTCCGTTCGCCCGGCGAAGGGCTCGGGGGGTCCCCTACTCCCCGCACAGCTCGCGGTCCCACCGGCGGCTCCGGCAACTCCTCCGCCCGCTCCCGTTCCGCCCTCCCCGTAGGTGGGTCCGCTCGGGGAGTCCCGGCCGCGGTCTCCGGCCGGGTTCCACCCGCCGACGGCCGATGCCTTCCGTGCTCTACGCTGCCTCGAACACGCGGGCCGGATTGCGCCAGGCGGTGCGCGCGGTGACCGCCCCCGTCGCCGAGTCCACGCGGGCGAGCACCCCCGCCGACCGCCCGAACGAGGCCATCTCGAGGGAGTACCAGAACACCTCGAACCCGCCGGCGACCGGCCGCGCGATGCCGTAGTGGTGCGTCTCGCCCAAGATCCAGCTCTCGCGCAGCGCGACGGGATAGCTACAGGAGAGGGCGGACTCCGGGGTCGGGGCGACCGGGGACGGTTGCGGGGTGCGGGGAACGATCATCGCCCGGGGGGTTCCCTCTACCCCCCGCGCGAGGTGGTAGCGCGCGAACCGGAACCGGATCTCCTCCGCCGTTTCCGTGCGGCCGTGGAGGAGGAAGACCAACGGGTTCGCCTGGGGGATCACATCGTCGTAGCCGAGCTGCCTTCGTGCGATGCCGACCCGCCAACGGGCGACCAGGCGGACCACGAAGTACGCCACGGCGGCCGCCAGGAGCGCGTACGTCGTGAGCTCCCAGAGGCCCACGCCGACCCGACCGCGCTCGTAGAGCATGACCGCATAGGAGAACACGGTGAACGACATCGCACCGAAGTTCATGATCCGGTCGGCGTCGAAGTGGTACTCGTGAGGGGAGAACGGGGCGAAGATCGGGACCGACCAGTGGTCCATTGCGTCCAGGAGCACGTGCGACAGACCCCCCACCTCGAGCGCGACGAAGTAGTAGAGCGGCGATCCGTGGCCGAAGCTCGGGCCGAACGCCCACGCGAGCGCGCGGGGGGCCAGGAAGGTGCCCACGACGGCGATCGCCGTGACCCCGAGGATCGAGTGGGAAACTCCTCGGTGCCGAAGCATCGGGAACCGGGACGACAACGGGTAGAAGATCACGTCCGCATCCGGCAGGGCCCCGGCGAACGCCGACGCGACGACGTACGGCAGCCCCTGGGCCCCGAAGACCCCGAACCCGAGGAGATAGGCGAGGAGGATGTGACTGAACGGATCCACGGGGCCTCGCGGTGGGCTCGAACCGGTGTTAGGGACTCAAGCTTTGCTCTGGGGGGAGGTGGACCGGCTCGGATCCTCGGGGCGGGCGGCCCGACCTACCGTGCGCGGTGCGACCGGACGGCCTCGCTCGGTCCACCGAGCGCTCGAAGGGGACGGCAGGGAGGGGCCGCCGGGCGGCCCTCCCCGCCGAGGGGAATGGGTTGGTGGCAGAGTCCGCGCGACGCCGCGGCTTACGCGCCGAACTCCGGAGTCGCGGTGTAGACGAGAGAGAACGCGGCGCCGCCGGGCGTCCCGTCGTCCGATCCCGGAGGAATGTCGACCCCGATGAAGTCGACGACGCTGTGTCCCGGGCTGAGCGTCGCGAAGTCGGCGTAGGAGTAGCTCGAGAGCCCGGCGGTCGGGGAGCCGTCCCACCAGATCCAGCCGTTCGTCTCGATGCCCGACAGCGTGAACACGTCGTAGCAGTCGAGCGCGGCGGTCGTGCAGACCCCGTCGTTCCCGGGCGTGTTGATCAGGGAGCTCACGTTGACCGGGACCGATCCGGTGTTCTCCAGGACGAGCGCCGCGCGGCAGTCGATGCCCGGAGTCAAGTTCGCCACCGTCAGGGTGACCTCGTTCAGGGCAGCGTTCTCGTTCTCGAACGAGATGTTGCCGGGAGCGTAGGACGTCCACGAGTCGTTGTAGTAGCATCCGTACGCGACCGTATTCACGATCTGGAGATCCATCGACGCCGCGCTCGCGTTCCCGTTCACCACAGCCTGCGCCGTGAACGCCGAGAACCCGACGCCCGCCATGCACACGACCGCGATCGCCGCAACCAACCCGATGACCCATCTCTTCGCCATGGTGCGATACCTGAGGGAGAACCCTCAGTATCGCACCGGGCGGGGGCTACAATGAGATTGTGAACAGTCCGCTCGATTGCTCCAGACCAATCCGTCGAATGGTGCTCGGGGGAGACCGGCGTTCAGGTACGCGTGTAGAGGATCCGTCCGCCCCGGACGGTCGCTGCGACGCGGGCGAACGCCCCGATGTCCTGCCTCGGGTCGCCGTCCAGCAGGACCAGGTCTCCGGGGGAACCGATCTCGAGCCTGCCCGTCCCCCGTCCGAAGCGCTCGGCGGGTGCGCTCGTCAGCATCCTCAGGATGGTCGGCCCGTCGAGCCCGGCCCGCTGGAGCGCAAGAAACTCCCCTTCGGTCTCGTAGTCGGTCATGTAGCCGACATCGGTTCCGAACAGCAGCCGCCCGCCCCGGCGATGGAACTCGCGGACCACGCCGTAGATCGGTTCGAGGTAGTCGGGGCTAGGACGCACGGTGGTGGCGAACATCTTCAGCGTGGGGATCATGCCCATCCCGCGATCGATCAGGGACTGCAGCACCTCGGGTTCGACCCCTTCCGTCACGTCGGGCGGATGGGCCAGGACGTCGACCCCCGCCCGGAGCGCGACCCGTACCCCTTCGAGGTTCGACGCGTGGCTGAACACGAGCTGTCCGTGACGATGAGCGGCCTGGGCGGCCGCGCTGGCGATCGCCTCCGGCATCGTCTTCACGCGCCCGCGGGCGACGTACGAACCCGTGAACAGCTTGAGGAGATCCGTTCCCCGCGCCACGTTGCGTGTGACGATCCTCTCAGCCGCCGCCGGGGTTGACGGAGTGGGAATGAACGGCCGGATCCAGAACGGAACGCTCTCCCGAACGTAGAACGGGAGCCCCCGCGGCGGAAACAACCCGGTCCCCGACGTCAGGATCGCCGGTCCGGCCAGCTCTCCGGAGTCGATCCGCTGTCGCAGCGGGAGCGTGGAACGGAGATCCGAGCCGGTGTCGACCACGGTGGTGAAGCCACGGCTCGTCAGCATGCTCTCGAGGTGGACGCCGAGGGCCGCCGACGACTGTCGGGCGGCCGACCGCCACTTTTCTTCCGTGAAGTGAACGTGCGCGTTCCAGAATCCCGCGGTGATCACCTTTCCTTCCGCGGCGAACACCCGGGCGTCCGAGGGAACGGAGACATCTACACCGATGGCGACGATGCGCCCGTCGCGAACGACGACCGTCCCGCCCTCCTCCGCAGAGGCGTCCGGCGACGCGATCAGCCGACCTCCTCGGATGGCGATGGCTCCCGGGGAGATGCCCGCGGAAAGGGGAGGGTGCGGCATCGGACCGGGAGGAAACCACCTCCCGCTCCTTACCCTCTCCGGTCGATGCCACGCTGGACCCTCAGCCGGGGATCGCCCGCCAGCGCTCCGAGGGAGGATTGAGTCGGGCGGGGAGATCGGGCGCCCGCCCCGTGCCGCGACGCGGGTCTACGTCCTGCGGCTGGCCATCTGGGCGTAGAACTCCTTCGACCGGCGTTCCATCTCGGCCGGAGGAACATCCTCCCGGTGCGTGGCGATCGACCAGACGTGGCCGAACGGGTCGCGCACCGTGGCGAACCGATCGCCCCAGAACATGTCCGTCGGAGGCGACACCGAGACGGCGCCCGCCGTGAGAGCCTGCCGATACAGCCCGTCGACATCCGCGACGTAGAGCCAGATGCCGAACGAGCTTCCGCCCAGCGATTTGGGCGATCGATTCCCCATCCCCGGGAACTCATCGGCGATCATGAACACCGAGTCGCCGATCTGGAACTCCCCGTGGAGCATCTTGCCCTCCGGGGTCATCGCGACGTTCCGTTTGGTGGCCGAGAACGCCTTGAGGTAGAACTCCAAGGCTTTCGCGCCGTTGTCCACGGTCAACGCGGGCGTCGCGGTGTGGTATCCGTCGGGGACCGGCTTCACGCTCGGCGTCATGGAGGCGCGCACCGGCGGCCCCACCTTGACTGTTTCGGGCGTTTCGCTCGACGGCCGGGTGCCGGACTCCAGAAGGAACCGTAGACCCCTCCTCGCCCGAAGGGCGACGGACGCGGTTTCGCCGAGGGTGCCGGTCGTCGAGGATCGCCGCCCGAGTAGGGGTCGAGTACGCGGGTTGGGGGACTCAAGTAGCGGGGGGGCGTGGGAGCGGCATGCCGATGATCGACGTGTACGCCGCGGCCGACCTGTTTCCTTCCGGGACCGACCGAAAGCTCGCGGAGGAACTGACCCGCGCGGTCCTCCGGGCCGAGGGGGTGGCGACTCCCGGGCCGTTCCATACGAACAACACCGCCGCGTACATTCACCGCATGGACCCCACGACGGTCCATACAGCGGCCACCGACTCCGCACGCACGGTCCGAGTGCAGGTCATCACTCCTCCTGCGGCGCTGAACCGAGACGGCCAGAAGCAGCTGGTCAAGGAGATCACGGAGATCGTGACCCGGCTCTCCGGGGACCCGACCCAGGGCAGCCGTACCTGGGTGTTGCTCACCGAAGCCGCCGAAGGCGGTTGGGGGTTGGCTGGAACGGCGTTCGGCCGGGAAGAGTTCGCTGCACTGGCGGCGAAGGCGGCAGCCGCGCGCGGAACAAAGTAGCCTCTCCCACCGTGGTCGGCGAGGGTCACAGCTCGGCCGCCCTATCGACCCAACGCCTCTCAGACGCGTTCTCGAGTTCGGTGTCGGTCGAGTTCAACCTCGTCCGTCGTCGGCGCGGAGCCTTTAGGGGCGTTCTCCGCGGCGAGTGCGCTCGAGACGGCCTCACGTGGCTGCGCCTAGCGCCCGGACCCATTGGACCGGCGACGCCTAAAGTGGCGCTGCGGCTGGAGGATCCCGCACCATGCCCGATCGGGAAGGAAGCCTCCTCCATCAACAGGCTCTGACCGCCCTCGGCTTCTTCATGGGACTGACCCTCACCGCGCTCGTCCTCATCCTGAACGCACCCGACGCCTTCCACACCCCGATCGGACCGGTCCCGGGCGTACTGTACTTTCAGACGATCGTGACGTACGTCGCGGTCGTCGGCGGGGTGAGTAGCGTCGGGCTCCTCTGCTTCATCGAAGTCGGGGGCGGACTCTCACAGAGAGGCGGGTTCGTCGACAAGCTGGGGACGACCCTCTTCTTCCTCAGCGTCTTCGGGTTCATGGGGATCCTGCCGCTCCTCCTCTCGCCGTTCACCGAGTGGGGCGCCGTCATCGCCCTCACGCTGGAGGTCGCGCTCTCCACCGTGTACTTCGTCGGTCGACGCCTGTCCGAGTTCAGCGTTCACGCGTGACCGACGCAATCCGACGAACGGCCGAGGCGGGAAGAGCGTCGGCCGCGCCGACTCACGCCCGGAGATTCTCGCCGACGATCCGGTCGAACTCGTGGGGTTTGGCCGGCCAGCCCTCCGTCATGTACCGGAGGAAGGACGCTCGGTCCGGCTGCAGCAGCGCCTCGTTCGTCCGACGCTCGAACCCGAGGTACGTCGAGAACCGCTCGGGGGGAGGAAGCCCGTGGCGGGACCCGTAGTGGGCGGGGAGCACCTCGGTGTCGTCCGGCAACGCGAGGAGCTTGGTCGTAAGGCTCTCCCAGAGGAGCACCGGGTCCCCGTCCCCGAGGTCGGTTCGACCGCAGGATCCCGGTAGCAGGGTGTCCCCGACCAGCACCGCGTTCCCGGCTCGGATCGAAAGGTGATCGCGCGTGTGTCCCGGAGTCTCGAGCGCCAGGAGCTCGAGCGACCCGAGGCGGATCGACTCCCCCTCCGTCAGGGCCCGGTGGGGGTAGCTCGCCGGACTGCGGTGGCAAAGCCAGATGTCGGCAGAGAGCCGGTCGTGGAGACGGGCGTGCCCCGACAGGTGGTCGGCGTGGGTATGCGTCTCGACGATCGCGCGGACGGTGAGGCCGTGCTCGGCGACGGCCGAGAGGTACGGTTCGACGTCGCGTCCGGGGTCGACGATCGCCGCCTCCCGGCCGACCGGGTCCCAGAGGAGATGCGCGAGGCATCCCGTCTCGGATGCGGCGAACTGGTGAATCACCACGCCGGCGGTAGGCGGGTCGGCGTACCGGGGGACCGTGGGGTCCACCCACCGCGAGTACTCGTCGATCCCTCCCTCGAGCACGGAGACCGACGGGTATCCCATCGCCCGCAGCAGATCGGCGGCGCGGGACGCGGTCCCTCCAAAGTGACAGTAGACGACGATCGGCCTCCCGGCCGGGAGCTCTCGTGCACGGGCGGGCAGTTCGTCGAAGGGGATCGACCGGTCGTCCTCCAGCCGAGCGATCGAACGCTCCCCGAGGGGGCGGACATCCAACAGGAGGGGAGGGTCCTCCCCGTGGCGCCAGGCGGAGAGGCGGGTTGGAGACACCCGCCCGAGGCGCGTCGGCTCCTCCGGGCGAACCGTGGGGTCGGCCCGATGGTGGATGTGAGAGGAGGGAGGGCGCCCCTGCATTCAGATCACCGCGACCTCGATCTCGTGGATCGAGTTGCACCCGTACTGGAACGGATTCGGCGTCGGGGCCTCCGGTTGGCTCCCGCCGGCCGCGTCCGCCGCTCGGCACCGGATCCGATGGGGGCCGGTGGTCTCGGGAACCCACGGATACTCCCAGTGGGACCACGCGAACCGCCCGGGTCCCGGTAGGAGCCGCGCCGGCTTCCATCCAGAGCCCGTGTCGACCTCGACGGAGCGGATCGCCTCCCCATCCGACCACGCCTTCCCCCGGACGATACACGGCTCTCCGTGCCGGACGACTTCCCCAACCCGCGGTCGCGCGACGATCGACTTCACTCGGAGGCGTTCGACCGGTAGGGCCCCAGCCCCGTCCCCGTCGGCCGGCCGATAGACGTACCGGGCATTCTGGAACCATCCCTCGAACGGACGAGGGTGGACCTGGATCGATACGAGCCACTTCACCCACGCCATCCCGTACCATCCCGGCACGACCAGTCGGATCGGGCCGCCGTGCTCCCTCGGTAGGGGTTCGCCGTTGAGGCGGCTCGCGAGGATAGTCTCGGACGCCGGGCCGCCGGGAAGCACCGATAGACCTCGCTCGAAGCGGGGGGCGCCCGGATCGTCGCCCTGGTCCGCGCCGAGGAACCAGAGATACGGTGCTCGCGCATCGGGCCTAGCGAGCCGGAGGAGCTCGGTCAGGGGCACACCCGTCCACTCCGCGCAACCCACGGCAGCGTCCCCCCACGCGATCTCGCCCGCTGCGATCGATCGAAACCGGCTGCGGCTGTTCCCGGCGCACTCCAGGGTGGCGACGACCGAGCGCTGGGGAAGGGCGTCGAGCTCAGCCAGGCTCCACGTTCGCGGCCGATCGACGTCGCCCGCGAGCGCTACGGACCAGGCCTCCTCGCGATCCGCGGGAGGCGGATAGTGCGCCCGAACGAACAGGTCGGCCGCTCGAGTCCGATCGGTGTCGATGCCAGCCTCGGTCGTCTCGACGTTGCGGACCTCCCGTCGGGGGGGCAGTTCGGAGACGGTGACGGTCCCGGGTCCTGACCCCATTCGGAAGCCAACCCCCCGTGTGGAGCAGTGAGAGCCGTGCCGGTCAGAATCGCAGGAGGACCTTCTTGCGAAGTTCCCCGTACTCCGCTTCCGAGATCGCCCCGGAGTCGTGCAGCATCTTCAGCTTCCCCAGTTCGTCCTCCGTCCGTGCGCCGGGAGCGGCGCTTGATGGCGGCCCGCCCGCCCCTACCTCAGCCATCAGCCGCGCCTTCAGCTCCTCGAACTCCGCCGGAGAGATCTGGCCGGCGTTCGCCAGCGACTTGGCTCGGAGCAGCTTGTCGACGGGAGTTTCTTGGGTCGGGGCGAGGGCCCCCGGGTACGGCGAGTACACGGTGCCCACCATGGCGCCCGCCGCCGCTCCCCAGGGTGCGGCTCGCGCGGAGCGCCATAGGAAGAGCCCGACCGCGAGAAGAACCGTCGCGACCACCGCGAGGTACCACCCTGCGTCGGCACCCCACGTGTAGGTGTCCCCGCCCCCCGACGAGCTCCCCCAGAAGTCGTTGCACGGGTTGGTCGAGGAGGAATCCAGGGTGCAGAGGGTGGTGCCAAAGGAGGACTGGCGGGTCAGCGCTCCCTGCAACGCGGGCACGACGATCACCAGGAAGAGGCTGATGACCAGGACGATCACGATCAGGTTCCGGAACGTCGCGTAGCGGGCCGGGTTTCCCACCCGACCCAGGGACGACAGGAGGGTGAGCAACCCCCCGATGATCGCGAGGCACCCAACCACGATCGCGATGGCGAGGATCGCCTCGTACAGGCCCCCCACGGGGCCGAGCTCCAGCTGGGCGAACGTCACGCTCTGGGACATCCCACCCGCACTCACCCGGATCGAACTTCCCGGGAGGAAGTTGATGGTGACGTCGCTGCTCCCCGTACCGGTCAGGGTCCACCAGCTCAGAGCCGTGGAGATCGCGGCCAGGACGCCCGACACGAACAACAGGGCAGCCACCACCAGCCGGTGAGTGTTGATGCGCGTGCTCGAAGGAGCGATCGTCGGCATCGGTGCTCCGCCCGGTGAAGCTACCCCTGGGGGGATCGGCGAATTCATCGACTGTCCCTCGCGCGCGCCACGGACTCTCGGTATATGGTCGTTCGCAGCTGAAAGAGCGCTTAACGCGGCGGATGGCATCGCCGAATGCATCGCTCGAGCAGGCCCGGATTCCGAATGCGGCCCGATGGGACTTCCGTTAGCGATAAGACCCGAGGGCGTACCGGGGCGCCATGTGCCACACCGACGAGTCCCGGGCTCCGGAACCGCCACAGCGGGGTCCGGTCGGGCACCACGGCGAACTTGAGCTCAAAGCCGCTGACGGGGCTTCCTTCCGAGCGTACCTCGCCTCCCCTGAGGGACCGGCTCGGGCGGGGATGGTCATCCTGCCCGACGTCCGCGGCTTGCATCCTTACTACGAGGACCTCGCCGTTCGCTTCGCGGAGGCGGGGTTCCAGACGATCGCGATCGACTACTTCGGACGCTCGGCCGGGCTCGCCAAGCGGGACGACTCGTTCGACTACAAGCCGCATATCGAGAAGACCACCCCCGAGGGGATCGCTTCCGACGTGAGGGCGGCGGTCATCCGACTCCGGGAGGAGTCCAAGAATGCGGGCCTGCCGGTGTTCACCGTCGGGTTCTGCTTTGGCGGGGCCAATTCGTGGCGGCAGTCCGGGGACAATCCCGGCCTTTCCGGATGCATCGGGTTCTACGGGGGTCGGCCGATGTATCGCGCCGGTCCTGCTATTCCTCGCATGACAGCACCGCTGCTCATGTTGCTCGCGGGCGACGACAAGGGTACGCCCCCGACCGAGTTCGAGGAGTTCGCGCAACTGGTGCGAGCCCGCGGTCTGGCCGTGGAGGCCCACACCTACCCGGGAGCGCCCCACAGCTACTTCGACCGGTCCTTCGCCGAGCACCGGGAGGCGTGCAAGGACTCCTGGAAACAGATCATAGAGTTCACCGGTCGTCAGATGAAGAGGGTCTGAACACTGCACGGCAGTCGCGGTCCCGGGCAACCATCGGCCGTCCGGCTTGTGGTTGACCGACTGCTCGCGTGAGTGGCGAACGTACTCGAAGAGACTCTGGCCGGTCGAGCCGCAGAAACTTCCCGGATCCCTGGACGCGCCCTCGACTCCTCGTAGGGCAAACCGGTCTCCCCGATCTCACTGTAGGTTCAATACGCGTTGAGCCCACGCACGGCCTAGTGCGTCATCGACGGCCAAATCCACGTCCTCCCCCCTCGTTCGCGCTCTTCGGAACCCGTATCTATAGCCACTACTCCGCCGAGTGCTAAGGGCGACAGGCGATGGAGTGGACGAGCATCTGGCTGGCCATAGTCGCGCTCGGCGCTTCGCTGATCAACGGAGCGATCGGCTACGGGTTCTCCTCGGTCCTCACGCCCATCGCTCTGCTCTGGTACTCCAACAAGGTCCTGAACCCCGCCGTGGTGACCGTCGAGCTCCTCGTCAACGTCACGCTCCTGTTTCGGGAGCGAGCGTACATTCCGGCCACGAAAGGTCGAGCGTCGCCGGTTATCTGGACTCTTCTTCCCGGTGTGTTGCTCGGAGCCGTTGGCCTGAGCTACTTCGCGGTGAACGACGTCAAGTTCGTCGTCTACATTCTCCTGCTTCCGATGGTTCTCGTCCAGCTGCTCGGATTGCGACGTCCGTTCACGAACGAACGACGGAGCGGTGCGGTCATCGGTCCGGGAATCGGGTTCCTCTACGCCCTTACCACGATCTCCGGCCCGCCGCTCGCCATCTTCTTCCGGAACCAGGGATTGTCGCGGAACGAATTTCGTTGCACCCTGGCGCAGGTACGCGTCGCGGAGTCGAGCCTTACCCTGACAACGTACTTTCTGTTCACCGAGTTCCTCGGTGCCAAACTGTACACGGTCCCCTCTCTCGGGCTGATCCCCTACCTGCTCGTTCCCGTCGTGGTCGGAGTACCCGTGGGGACTTGGCTGCTCGGCCGTGTCTCTCGAGACACATTCACGCGGTTCGTGATGGCGATGGACGGCCTGGTTGTCTCGTTCGGCCTATCGACGGTCATGGTGAAGCTGAAGTGGATCAGTTCGACCGTGGGAGACCTGATCTTCGGCCTAGCCGCGGCCGGGGTCCTCGCCCTCTCCACCTACTCGCTCTATCGCCGCCCCGGCGCTCTGAAGTGGGTCGACGCCCCGGGTTCCAAACGCAGTGGGAGCGAGGATCCCGGGACTCCCCCGGGCCTCGCCGCGCCACACAGCAGTGCCGCCGGGACGCCGAATCCGTCCGGCCCCGAAGGTTCTGAGAGGTGACTCGTCAACGAGCCTGCTCCTTTCACGCAATCCGCCCCGCGAGAAAGTTCAACACTAGTTGAACCCAACCCGGCGCGCATTATGCGGCCACTCCGAAGTTTGTGAGCCTTCCGTTCTCAGACTTCACTTTACTTCATATCGCAAGGTGGCCTTATATCAATTGGAATCAATTGGACATTGTGTCATCCTCCCTGTCCCGCCCGACCACGATCACCGTCTCCGAACGGACCAGGCGTCTGCTCGAAACCGTGAAAGGCCTGGGGGAGAGCTTCGATGATGTCCTCCAGGACCTCCTGGAGGACACCTACTTCGATGATGAATTCTACGCGGAAATCGAGCGGCGTTGGCGTACCGAGCGGCGAATCCCGGGCAGCCGCGTCATGCGGAAGGCGGGGCTGGCGTGAGCCCGTATCGCTACAAGTTCCTCGAGTCGGCAGAAGTGGAGTTTCTGGCCCTTCGCGCGCCCCTCCGAGTTCTGTTTCGGGAGAAGCTGATCTACCTCCTGCGCAACCCCTACAAGTCCTACCCATGGCTCCGAGTGCGCCAAGGGCCCCGACACCCGGAGGAGTGGAGATTCCACTTGGGCGAGTACCGGGTCTTCTATCGGATTGACGGATCGGTGGTCGTGTTCACAAGAATCGTTCCTCGTCCGAAGGCGTATCCTCGACGTCCGCCTAAGCAAAGGAGCCGATCCAACAAGTAGTCAAGCGCGACGGCACCAGCCTCGAAGACCCCCCGGTCGCGGGCCCCGCGGGACCCTGCAGTGGGCACAACAAGCATTGAGCCTGGACCGCGCAGGCAGAGTCTGTACCTCTACATTTGAGCACAACTGTTAATAAATCGACAATATGTAGAGGTACGAATGTCCGCCGTACGAACGCTGGTCCGTGGTGGTAGCAGGTACTACTACCTGGTCCAGACCTACCGCTGGGGCGGGGAAGTTCGACGGAAGGAGAGGTACCTGGGAACCACTCCTCCGATCAATCTCGACAGGGAACGGGAGTCACTGGAGCGTGAGGTTTGGCAGGAGACGTGGCTTCGTTCCTTTGACGAGATTCGTGTGGCCTATCAGGCACGACTTCGATTGATTCCGCCGAGCGTCCGGGAGCAGGAGCGTGAAGAATTCATCGTGGATTTCACCTACGATACGAATCGGATTGAAGGCTCAACCCTGACCCACGCGGAAACGTCCGCCCTGCTGACGAGAGGAATCAGCCCTCCGTCGCGTCCGATGCGGGACATCCGTGAAGCGCAGCTTCACGCCGACCTTGTGCGGAAACTTTTGGCAAAGCCCGAGCCTTTGGACTTGCCACACTTACTCTCGTGGCACCGCTCAATCTTTGGGGAAACTAAACCGGACATAGCTGGGCGAATTCGGGATTTTGAGGTTAGGATTCGCGGCAGTAAGCACGTACCCCCAAGTGCGTTGGAGGTTCGCCCGATGCTGATCGAGCTCCTTCGCCGGACCAATCGGCAGTCCAGGGCGATCCATCCTGTGGAACAAGCAGCGACCTTTCACTTCCTGTTCGAGCAGATCCATCCTTTTGGCGACGGGAATGGCCGGGTTGGTCGCCTCGCGATGAATCTACAGCTGTTCGGGGCGGGTTATCCGATGTTGAATATTCGTTACGGGCGTAGGGGCGGATACTATCGCGCGCTGGAGAAATCTAGCTTGAGCTTGAAGCCGCGTCCGTTTGTGCTCTGGTTCTTCCACCGCTATCACCGAGATCAGAGAGTATGGCTCCGGCTTACTCCTGGGAAGGGTCAAGGCCGCAAGGCCTGAGACGATTGCACCGATAGACCTTAGGCCGCCCCTCGTCCAGCTCAAGGATTGGGTTCAACAGGGATTGAGCATAGTCCCGATAGAAGCCGAGAAGTACCGTTTCCATCATCATCACCATGATGCCGGCAGCCGACTCAGTAACGAGTATCCCCGTTCATCGATCCACCCTGCGCGTTTTGCAGCAGGTGAAGGGCGCCGCTGAGAGTTGGGACGAGTTCTTGATCACAATCACCGAGGATTATCTGTCCCCCTCTCTCCGGTCAAAGCTTGATCGCCGTCTGAAGGCGGACCGGGTTGTGACCGGAGAGGAAGCCCGCAGGGTTTTCCGGAAGACCAGAAGGCGTGCCAGTTAAAGGGCACCCGAGTCGGGACTGGCCCGACTTCACCGAAGCTGCCAGGCGGGAGTTTCTCTCTCTACCGAAGGAGGTTCAGGTTGCCTTGGTGGCGGTCTTCCCTGAGTTTTTGAAGCACCCTACCCGACCTTCAACGTCGCTCGATGTCGTACCTGTCCGAAACGACCCTGCACGGTGGCGCCTCAAGATCCCAGGGTGCCGGGCCCTGTTCGAGGTGCTGTAGGGCCGGGTCCTCATCCAGGAGATTGAACCGTGTACGGGATTGACGCACGTCTGTTTTGGGCGGTACTCCGAACAAATCCTCCACGGCGCTGACGTCGGCGGGTGTGCTCAACAAGGATTGTGCCGACTGTGTTTGAGACTCGGTCGCGCCTCCTAGTAGCCGCCATGAAGGCTCTCACGGAGCATAGCGCCCCGCCTCCTTCGCCTAAACGCGGGAAAGATCATTGGCCGGGTCACAAACCCGGTTCGCCACTTGATTCGATCGACCTCGGGGTTGGACGCGAGCCAGGTAATCAGTCTCCTCCTCGGGTCTGACCGAAGACGATTTCTGATTTTTTTCGCCGCTGAGTCAACGCGTTTGATCTCTCGCGTCCTAACCCAGGTAACAAGCAGATTATCGAGATTGTAAATCTCGTAGGAAGCAATGCGCTGGAGTACGCAAATGTTCGGTTGCCTGGCTGTCCACATGCCCGTGAGGATCGATGCTGTCAGTCTGTTGTCCGTCCTTAGATGGACTGAGTTTGCCCCAAGTGTGCGTGCAGCATGAATCCCATGTATCGCGGAAATGAACTCTGAGTGATTCGGCCCTTCTCCACCCCGGTCAGCCATGCTTCGCAATGCGAGGAGTTTTCCATCTCTCCTCAGTTCCCACGAAATGGCGCGAATGTGCGTAGGGTAGTCGAACGAGGAATCGGCATCCACCTCGATGGTGTTACCGTCGTGGGCGGCAGATAGGCTCCCCTTAGCAACTACCGTGCTACCCTGTCTAGGGTGTTCTGCCAAGGTCCGAGCCTTCTTTCTGACCACTCAGGAGAGGTGGCCACGGACGATTAGTCTTGCCACCAGCGAACCCCAGTCCGACCAGATGTCGTTCGACTCGGGTCACTAACACGACCACACGACGAGCTGCGCTCCGTGGTTCGACAACAGTACCGTGCCAAACTCGTAGAATCTCACGGGGCCAGTCCCGAACTCAGCTGCAATCCGTCCAAATCTCTGCAAGCGTTTGGAAAACGCGATCTACCTTGCCCCTAATGCCTCATGAGTTCGGTCAGTGTGGGCCAAGCCTAGCGGCACCAGGTTGAACATGGATTCCGAGGTTCCAGCTCCCAATTCGCCCCTGTCGAAGCACCTTAGGGATCTACCCGCGCATCCCTACCGCAGTCAGATTCCGGTCCTTACCGGATTCTTGGTGGCACTTCTCGTCTGGGGAGTCACTGCATCCACTTTGGACCTCGGTTACTCGCTTCTCGTACTTTGCGCCCTCGCGGTAATCTGGGAGGTCGTCGTACTACTGGCGCAGAATCACGCAGTTAGTAGACCATCGCCGGAGCGAGTTGAGGAGCACAACTGGCTTCGCGGCAGGGCGATTGCATGGTCGATTGTGGTCATTGCCCTTTCAGGGGCAGTACTGACTGCTGGCCGCCTTAACGGCGGCATCTCCTCCGCGCTGATCCCGAACAACAGTTTCTCGCTCACCGAGATCGTCATCCTGGCGCTCTCGATTGCAATCCTCGCTGTTCTTACTCGCTATAGCGCGATCTCTTCATACGTGGAGTCTAGCCGAACAACAGCCGAACTCGGCGGAGTTCTAGGCGAGGTCCGAGACACACTCCAGTTACTCAAGGCAAGCATTGAGGGGCTTTCCGCTGAGGTGGGCCGCCTTAGGACTGCATCGGCGGTCCATCCCCGAGTTCAGGGTTCGGTGTTTCACATTAGCCCCGACAAGTCAAACCACCAGATCGCGTGGAGGGTGACCGCTGCTGAAGCTCTCGCTAAGGACGTTAAGGTGACAGTCACCGTTGATGGTACCCCTCGCGCCGAAGTCGGAATCGGAGACGTCCCAGCAGGGGCGCACAAGGAGGGGTCAGTGGGAAGGATCGCCCCTCGGACTCAATCCGGTTCCGTCTCTCTGGAGATCAGTTACTCAGATTCCTCGGGACGTCGGTACACAGACTCCTTTGATTACGCGTATACTGTACTGACGGGGTTTTGGGGCGGAATCAAATCGGTTAGCGTTACGCGGGCATAAGCGGTAGTCACAAGAGAGTGTGTGCAACAAGAGTCGAGTCTTCGGGGTCGTTTTCTGCTTCCTATGGGTCTCTAAAGATCACTATGCCTCAGTGATGATGCGCACAGCGCCCGTATGGAAGTTCGAAACTATCTGTGAGCTGTTTGATATCGAGCGACTCGTATTGCCTCAACGTACAAATCGGGTTCACGACGGTACGGCCTTACTTGAACACCGAATTTGTCTAGTATCTCCCAAGCCATCTGTGAGAGTTCGACCCCTTCATGTTTGAAAAACCAAATGTGAGCGGCAGAGGACCTGTCGGACCCTATGAGAAACGCCAACTCGATGTACTCCCCTCCCCGCGTAAGCTCGATGTGCCGGACGAGAAAGGCTGCTGACATTATGTTCGCCAGCTCCGCTACTTTCTCGAAAATGGGCAGCTTCAATGTAGTGCCACCGAGTCGAGTCTTGGCGAACTCGGCAATGTAGTCGTCCGCGGTCCCAGTGGTAAACCTAGCGTCGTGGGCTTCGATCAGTCTGCCATTCCTAGAGAGGTAGGCCGAGACACCGCCGACGACGCGCTCGGAAATGATGCTGTAGGTTTCTGTAGATCCCGGCGCGTCTACTTTGTACAGATCAACATCATCGACTAGCAACACTAGCGCCACCCATGATTCAGACATGAGGCCCGCCGCTAGCTCGGCTTTGAGATTCGTAAGAACTTGCTTGGTTTCCGGATCGAAACTGCCAATGATGAGAATCACCCTGAACTCGAGTCCCTGGCTCGAGTCACCCTCGGACATGCCGGCCAGCCCTACGCTTCGGTAAGAAGCTAGGCCGAGATGCTCGGTCTTCCCGCGGGAGAAATCCTCACTCTGATTGGATTGAGACTAGTCCTGTCGAGTGTTATCTCGTATGAACCTCTCTCGCCGATTGCGCCCAACAAAGTTCGATAGACGTACTCCCCTTTGACGACAATCTTACGGTCGTCGGCGTTAGACTCCTCGATTTGAACTTCGGAATCAACTAGTGTGTTTAGGCTCCGATACTCCTTCAGAATCCTGACGATTGATGACTTCAGAGATGGCGGCATATGATTCGGCTCGGCTCAGCTTGCCCTCGTCGCTCGCCCCCCAAGCTTGGGGATCGATTCGAGAACAGTCGTCGGAAGATTGGAAATCGAGTAACGTGGCGTCTGCTCGCTTCCCGAGCGCTTGATCCAGCCGGCTGCAATCAGGACCTTCATGTGAAACTGGAGGGTGTTCGGATTCACTGGGCCAATCTCCTTCTCTAGAAATGCGAGGAGTTCCGACCAGCTTGACGTTCCGTGACTCTTGAGAAACGCCAGGATTAGGACCCGTCCTGCGTTGGAGGTGATCCGCGCCTCCTCCGCCAGTTCGTTCGCCGCGACGGTTACATTGCTCACAAATGTGCTAGACCCTGGGCGTAGATTAACTTAACTGCAGCTAACTCGCTGCTTCTAATCGGGCGTAAAATCTGTACACCGCTGCCGAGGATGGACCTGGTTCTGTGGCAGAAACTCTACGTTCAACAGGAATTGTATTCACGAATCGGCCCGGTCGGAGGTCACGGGCAGGATTCAGCATTCGCTGGGCTCCCATCAGTTCTTATCTGACACGCAATTAGGCGCTCGATGGTCCGGCAGCTTACCTCGGCTGACCTCTTCTCGGGAGCTGGAGGTCTGACCGAGGGCTTCCGTCAATCTGGTTTCGAGGTACTTGCATCACTCGACAACTGGGGACCTGCCGCAGAGACCCATCGCCGTAACTTTCCATCCACAGAGACGTTCCATGCAGACATCCTAGAGTTCGATCCTTCTGAGATACCGCGGGTGGATGTCCTGATAGGGAGCCCGCCCTGCACGGAGTTCTCCTACTCAAACCGGGGGGGCCACGGCGACCTGGCGCTCGGGATGAGGTTCGTTCTGCGGTTCTTGCGGTTCGTCCATGACGTGAAGCCGAGATACTGGGCGATGGAGAACGTGCCGCGGCTCGCACAGTCGCTACCGCCGCGGATTCATCTAAAGAGGCTCGGCCTCCGTGGGGACGGGTTTATAGATATCCCGGTTCGCAAGGTCCTCAATTCAGCCGACTATGGTGCCCCGCAGAAGCGTCTTCGCCTGTTCTCAGGCAAGTTCCCTGTTCCGGTGCCCACTCACCACCAGGTAGGCTCACTGGACCGTGTTTTGGGGGGGCTTCCGTGGGTCGCCGCCCAGGATGTGCTGAGGATTCTTCCCGACCCACTGGAGAGGTCAGCAGCTCCGGCTGAGGTGACCGATCCCAATTTTGGGTTCAGAATCCCGGTCGCGGACTTATCTGACCATTTCATGGACACTGTGCTCACGCCCGAGGAGGTACTCATCAATAGGAAGGCGAAGACAGACCACTCCTGGTACGGTCGTATGGCCTTCCCTGACCGCCTCGACCGGCCCGCCCGGACCGTCATGGCAACTCAGACAGGGGTTTCCCGAGAGACCTTGGTCATGGAGTGGCAGAGGAAGGGGAAGACAGTCTACCGTCGCCCCACCATCCGCGAGTGCGCTGTCTTCCAGACCTTCCCCATTACCTACCAATTCTGGGGACCCACAGCCGAGGCCCGTTACCGACTAGTGGGGAACGCAGTACCCCCTGTCCTATCGGGGGCGGTCGCACGGGCGATCGCGACGAAGGCCGGGGCCGAAGTACCGGAGAACCCTGTTTTGGTCACGCGTTGCGTGGAGCTTCCCCCACCGGTCACAATCGCACGCCGTCGAGAGGGGTTCAGCCTCCGCAGGTTTCCCGTCGACCGGAAGTTCCGTGACCACCTACCTGGCTCGCGGACTCGCGGATTTCGGGTTGACGTCGATAATGTCGGACCGATTGGGCTCGCGGGAGCCCAACGTGGATTCTCCCGGGAAGTTCCCGCACATCTCCGAACGTGGACGGCTAGGCTCTACGTGGGTTCCGGGAAACACCTCTCATGCATCGTACCCACATTTGAACAGTCAATCGACCAGCTCGCGGCTTGTGCGACCACGGTTGACCTCCAGAAGCGGGCGGGACGCCTAGGGGCCGAGCTCGAAGAGAATCTAGCGCTATCTGTCCCTGATGCGACAACCCTTCAAGCCGTGTGGGCCGGGAAGGTTGCGCGTCGCAGATTAGGTCCTCAAGACCTCCTGTGGAAGCTCTCCACAGTTGTCGACCGACACTTCCCCCCGGACCGCTTCGAGAGGGTCCTAGGGCCGATATCGCCAGGGTTCCCTCGCACCGGACGTACCGAGATGCCGGTCCGTACGGCGGCCTTCCTATTCGCGGCACTCTTCGCAACAGAGGTAACGAACAGGAGATCCCCTGGGGAAACCCTAGGGTCGACCGCCCTCGAGCAATTCGCCGCTCAATCGGGGTTGGTGCTGGATCACGGCCGAGCGAGGGTCGAACTTCCCCGAGCGGGATCCCTGATTGCCGACGCTATCAGCAATCGCGTCAATAGGGAGTCCCGGCACGCGTCCACTGCCCTAGACGTGACCTAGCCATTTCCAGTGCTGCGAGGACGCGGTCCGCGGACCTAGCGGGCGAGTCTCGGATTTCGCACTCCCAAAGGGTCAGGACATTCCACCCAGCCCCCCTGAGCGCGCTTCTCTTCGCAACATCTCGCTGCCGGTTCGCCTCGAACTTACCTTCCCAAAACTCAGTATGGGTCCGGGGGAGCGGCATTTGGCACTTGGGACAACGATGCCAGAAACAGCCGTTCACGAAGACTGCAAGCCTTTCCCGGCCGAATGAGACATCGGGCCGTCCCGGGACCTCGGGTCTATGCAACCTGTACCCTAGGAGGCCTCGAACACGCAGTTCGTGTCGAAGCGCGAGCTCTGGCTTTGTGTTCTTCCCCCGGTTCGCGCTCATAACACGCGAGGTGATCTCGCAGTCCGGTAGCGGCGCCCTGCCGTCTCGGAGGTAGGTCCGCCTAAGCTCGGTCGGGCGGGCTGGCATCGAACGACGAACTCCGTTCCGATACTAGTCACCACGGGTTGGGGGCGACCTAGAGAGTGCGTTGTCGGGGCGCCGCGGCGCCCTGGGACCCGTCAGCATCGTGTTTCCTCACGAGGTTGCCGATGAAGGACTTGTTGAGCCAGAAACACTGCTTCGTTACGAAGTTCTCGAGAGGATCTAGGTACTCGTCGCGGGCATTCCGTCCGTGGGGTCGCATGTGGATCATCTCGGTCTCGCTGGCAGGGGTGAGGGAGTTGTTTCGCCTGCCATCAGGACCGACTCGGTAAACCGCCCTCCCCGCAGCCACCTCATCCCGGAGCATCGTCCATTCCCGCTCGACTACCGATAACTCTTGGAGGGACGGGCTCCAGAAGAAGGCCCGTCCCATACGGCGGTCCATCGGCAGGGTCTCCCTATCGGGGGAGTAGGTTGGCACGAAGAGAATGCGATGGAGCTGTCCAGCCAGGTCGGATTCTTCCCACTCTTGAGAAGCGAGCTCGACGAGGTCGACCGTGGGGAAGGAGACTGCCTCGAACGGAATCCGATCTCTCGAACGCAGCCACAGCACACGGACCTCGATACCCAGTTGGTCGAACTCCCGAATCCTAGAGTTCACGTTTTTGAACCCAAGCATCCGCTTGATGATGTTCGCAGCAACATTCTTGCCGTCCCCGGGATCGATCTCGAATCGTTCAAAGATCTGGCGCAGGGTAAGATCGACCAGTTCGTTCAGCCGTCCTACGATGTGACTCTCGGCCGCATTGAAACCCCTCGACCGGACCTCGGGAAGTATCCTTTCGATTACCGACTCGGACTTGCTTTTCCCGAGAAGCTCGCTAAACACCCAGGAGGTGAAGCAGGGCTTGAGCGTGAACGCTCTCCGAAACGCCGGGACGTCGCTGAAGGGTTGATCTACCCGGTCACTCTCGTTGCCTGCCCCCTTCCTTGAAGCTGCCAGCGCCCACGAGTCCGCCTCACTGAGCTTGTGGGCCTCACCATGAACGACACGGTCGTGGGTCCGGTTCCAGTCGATCTCGAAAATGGTCTCGTCGGTCTCGTCCGGGTGCCACAATCTCGAGTCAATGAGTTCGGAACGAGCTGGGACATCCGAATCCATCAATACGAAGACGAACAGGATGGCCGCGAGCTTCCGTCGGATGCTCGCAGTGGGCCACGACTCACGGGCAAGCTGTCCGTAGTCGATCATCGCGACCGACGTGCGTTCCTTCACTCTGAGCTTTGCCCCGGTCCTGAGAAGGGGAAGCGTCTTGAGCTCGACCCCGCAGTTGGGAAAGTCCGGTTCGGGGGTCTGGTTGGGGGGGATTCCGAAGCACGCCTCGACTATCAGACCTGCACCGGACTTTCCTCGTCCCTCCAAGAAGTTCCGGGAAAGAACCGCATCGCCCAATCCCTCGAGAATTCGACCTATGGATAGCCCCCTCAGACCGGTTGCATGGGCCAAAATCTCCGCAATCTCATGAGAGTAGCGAAGATCCTTCTTGACCTCGACCGCCATTCCACTACATCCTCACCGGAGGCAGGGCTCCCCACCCGGTCCCCTCACCTAACTCTTGCCCGGGTAGGGACAGATAGGTGCAATCGGGCACACCCCGCATTCGGGGGTCGAATACCGGCACAAATTCTGTCCGTGCTGGACCAAGACTGGGTTCAGGAGCTTCCAGTATCGACGAGGAACTGCTAGGGCCAGTTCTCGTTGTGCCTCTGGGATAGTCGTACCACGAACGACTCCGAGCCGGCGGGTCACCCGCAGTATGTGAGAGTCTATTGGGAGTCCCTCCTTCTCGTGCCCGAATACCAACACGGCGTGGGCGGTCTTCGGTCCGACCATCGGGAGGGTTCGCAGATCCGCCTCGGTAGAGGGAACAACCCCTCCGAAGCGGTTTACCAATGATTTGGCACATTCCTTGAGAGCCTTGGACTTAACATCTGAAAGTCCCACCTCTCCAATCAGCGACCTAATCCGGGCAGGGGAGGCTCGGGAAAGGAGAGTTGGTGTAGGGAACACCGATAGAAGCCTGATCGTGGCGCGCTCGGTGACCTCATCTCGTGTCCTCTGGGAGAGGATGGTCGAGACGAGAACGAGAAATGGGTCGGCACCACGAGCCCTCAGTACCGGGACCCGCCAGTTCCCTTGACGGTAGAACTCTTCCAAGAGCCGCAGAAGACGGGACCAAGGAATGCGATGAGATGACTTATGTCGCGTTGCTAGCAGTGTGGTCACACCATTCCTTAAAGCTCGAAGTGCGCTTCAGCATGGCGAGTGGGTGAGCGAAGAGTCTGGGTTCAATAACCAGTACACACCTCGCACCCCGGCGGGTCCCCCTACTTGGACATCTGATTCGCGTCGGCGCCGAGGAGATTATCAAGGTTCGCGCCAGTCCTCGCCCGATGGCAGTGCCAGCCCAGGCTGCGGGACCTGGCCGGCTAGGCGGCCGCTCTCTCAAGCCAGAGAAGCTCCGCGAGACCGGTGACACGGATCTGTTTGAACGCCTCACTAGAATACTGCTAGACTCGCTGCTCAACACCCTCACGAAAGGTTCGGTTGCGTGGTCCAGGTCTGTACTGGGGCTGCCGGGTCGACCCAAAAGAGTCGCTGTCAAGATGGACTGGGTGGCGTGGTGTAACCAAACATTTGACGAGGCAAATGTCGCCGCTCCGCTCTTCCTTGACGTCGAGGCGACAATCCATGATGTCGCATCTAATCCATCGTACGTAACCGGAAAGATAGCCATCCTCGATATGATGAACCAGGCGGCCGGTGGATTGCCGGGCTGCGTCCAGCGCCTTAGGCAGGACCCCCGTTTCACTCGTTTTCCTGACCTCGACCCGAACCCCCGAATCGTTCTTCTCTTTGCTTCTAACAAGAGTGAGCACCTCCCGGAGCCATCCGTTCTCGAGGCGTGGCTTAGGGGCTCAACTGGTAGCTTCGAGCGCCCTGACGTCAGGTTCATTTGTCGACGACCTGCGTCTGATCCGGAATCGCGTGAGATAGAGCTCCCAGGGGGGCAGAAGGTGTGGATAGGCCTCATCCACCGTCAGAAGCTCACAGAGCTCGCTGCCCTGTCAATCGCCCTTAACAACGCGAAGCGGCACCAGGAAGTTGATGAGCGCTTCCTATTCGAGTTGACTGGCCTCGCCGGCCATCCCTTACTGCTTGACCCGCTACCATTTCGCGTCGGAATCCAAGCGCCTACTACAGGTCAACACGTCCGCGTAGAGAATCGATCAGTTACGTTCCACAAGTTTACGGTGCACCCCGCCGACTTTCTCAGATTCTCAACCGTTCTTCGTCTGGTCAGCGACTACGACTACCTGCAGAGGCTTCCAATCGGTTCCCACCTGGAAGCCATGGCACGAGAAGTGGAGGCTGGAGGGAGGTTCCCCACTCCGGTGCTATGTATCCCCCCTCATGGGACCGTTATCGACGCCAATGCCTCCCAGATAAGTCAGCATGGCGGCATCGCGATGCAACCATATTCGTGGCATATCGTCGACGGCCAGCACCGACTTTTCTGCTACTATTTTGTAGACCGGGGAGCGCGTGTTGAAGATGTCGACGTAAACTCCTACGACCTGGCAAATCAGGCAGAAAAGCCCGCTGTCGCGTCGGGGCTCTTCCTCAGTGTGAACTACAAGGCCCTCAAGCCGCCCATCGATCTCGCACTTACGCACCATGCGCTCTCGGCTGCCTGGCCAAGGGACCATTGGGTCTGCCCCAAGAGGCGGGTCGGGTGTGTCGACGTCGACTCCAATCTGTACTCAGCAAGGATTCTCGCGACCAGGCTTATCCTTGAACTCAATCTAAAGAGCTCTCACTTCCGAGACTACTTCCGCTACACGGGAACTCAAGAACGGGGGAAAACTTCCCTACAATCAATCACCACATACCTCAGCCCCGATTTTGATATCAGACACCCTGCCGATGCCCGAAACCCAATCGCCAGGCACTTCGGCATGGTTCCCGGGGGGACGGGAGTTTGGACCGCTCCCGATCCGCCTCCAGGTTCCTTGGCGACTGTGTTCGAGACCCTCGTACGTGAGTTTGATGCCTTTGTTTCGGCAGTTTGCCTGAACTTTGTGCCACCGGGAGGCGGGTCCGGTTCCCAGGTGCTTCGAGAGTACGTCGACGCGAACAACAATGTCTTTGTGGCTCTCTGGCGACTCTTCTTCAGATATAGATTCTGGCAGCTACCGCCGAGTGGAGCGGCTTTGCCCTGGCCGGCTACGCAATCTAGGGTTGACAAAGTCCTTCCTGCCTTGAAGGCCCTCGCCGATGGGGGGACTCTCTACGGAGCCGGAAATCGCTTCAGATCCGCGTCTGGGGTCTCTTCCCTTACGACTGCACTCATCGCGGCCTTTGACGACGGCATCACGCCGAGTCAGCCCCTCCTCTCATCTGCAGTCGAATCGATTTGAGCTCGAACAGCGGTACAACTACCCGCCGATTCTCGTCACTTTCGGTTCAAGAGTGCAAGTGGGACTGAGCTGACTTTTGTGGGGTTCAATGCCTCTTGTGCCCACAAGCGTCGATGGTTTGAGAAGGGTCTCGACGACGTCGAGGTCGAACGCCTGTCCTTCTCGTCTGTCCTTGGGAGATACCGAATTCGATGGCGTCAGTGGATGTCGAATTCGTTGCCTTCAGGATCCTGCATCGCTACGGCGTAGTGGTCGATGCCCTCCTCATACAACGTCTCCAGTCGAGTCGCCCCGAGCCCGACCAAGCGTGCAGCCTCTGCCTCCACCCGTTCCTTACGGACTTCAAACGGCACATGACTAATCCCGCCGGCATGGCTCGCACTAGCGTCAATGTCGAAGTGTAGTCGGTTCTTGCAGATCTTGGGTTCTGGGACGACGTGGAACCAGATTCGCGGTCCGGCCCCGGATGGGTCCATGATCCTATCGGTTTCGCCCGTCATCTCTTCCTCCGGTACGCCGAGACTCCGGTAGTAGTCATCCCATGTTGCAAATCCACTAGGCGGCGGCGCGAGTTCGTACCCTAGGGCCGCGGCCCAGAACCTAGTTTCCAGTCCAGCGTCTTGAACATCGATCACCACTTGAAATCTCACTGGCATGCTTTCCTCCCGCCGAGGCGAGGAAAGGGGCCCACCATAAGTCTCTGGCTCAGGTTGCCGAGGTGACAGGTGCGTGCTCCCAATCCTCTTGTTCGACTCCGAACCGTCGTTTATCGAGGGGATTGTCCGGCCCCTCCCTCTCTGACCGGGCGATCCTTGGTCTCGATGGGGGGTGTGATCGCGGGGAGACTGGGTTCACGTGGATTTGTCCGCAACTCTCCGCTTCCAGGCAATCCCCTGTCGGTGAGCCGCGATTGGGAGCGGAGCTACGACGTAAGTATCTTTTATTACTTAGCCTGTGTTTGTCTGGATCGTGACCAACCTACTCAAGCCTGACGGACTCGCGGGTTGCTTCCGATGCGCCTACGTCTGGCGCCCGCGTTCCAAGAGCCCGTCACGCTGTCCCCGATGCAAGTCTGCTCTGTGGGACGTGCCTAAACTCAGAGCAATGCAGATTGGGAATGGACAAGGAGTCGAGGAGGTGATCGGGCGTAAGCGCGATCGACTCTTCGACGCCCTGCGAAAGAACAAGGCTAGGAACCCGCGGGTGTTCGGCTCTGTGGCTAGAAGGCAGGCCACGCGGCAGAGTGATCTAGATCTTATCGTGGACTTCGACCCGGAAGCCTCGATCTATGACTTGGTCGGTCTGAAGATAGATCTCGAGCGAGTGCTGCATCGAAAGGTGGACGTCGTCGAGCCGAGGGGCCTTCACTGGCTGATGCGCCCGCAGATCCTGTTCGAGGCGACACCCCTGTGAAGGCGGGGCGCGTCGATTCGGCTCGGCTCAGTGACATTCTCCAATCGGTGGAGCGACTGGAGGAGGTCTTTCGAGCTGGCTATGACGAGTTTGCATCGTCCTGGTTGAGTCAAAGTGCCGTGGTGAGGGAGCTTGAGATCATAGGAGAAGCTGCCGGCCATCTTTCAGCCGGCCTTCGCGGGAAGCACCCCGAGATTGCCTGGGCAAAAATGCGAGGATTCAGCTCGTTTGCGAAACACAAGTACTGGAAGATTGATCCTGCGTTGGTTTGGAAGGCAATGGCCGAGATGCCCGCGCTGAAGGATATGCTCGTCCGGGTGATCGGCTCGACCAGCTAGTAAACCGATTGAGTGGTGCTCGAGATCCGGTCGCGAATCTGCTCGTACGTGCAAGTCGCGTTGAACCAATTCCGGGTCGATGCTCCATCACGACCCCACTGACGGTCCACGCCACGCAGCTGACCTCTGCTGAGAAGACAACCCAGTGGGGACGGAAGCAGAACCGGACACCCCCAACGGCGATCATGCCGTTGAGCCAGGTCCACGTATCGTGACGCTCGAGGTGACCCTTCCCAGCTGAGCTTTGCCGAAGGCTCCTCGAGGGTCGCCCGGGATGGAGCGTTGGGCGGCCCTCGCTCGCGAAGGGAGGAAGGGCTCGAAACGAACTACGGCGATGAGGCTCGGCCGCGGCGAAGAAGGAGCGCCGTGCCCGCGATCGCGACCGCGGCCAGCGCCCCGACGCCGCCCCAGAACCACAGCGGGATCGATGCGGGGGCACCGCTACCGACGGTCGGGGCCGGGGCGCTCACCGACACGGTCACGCTCGCGTGGGTCGATCCCCCCAACGAGTCGTTCACGTAGACGGTGAGGGTGTGGGATCCGACGTCGGTGAAGACGGCGATCGGCGACGCCGTGTGCTCGACCGTCCCGTTCCCGAAGACCCAGGAGTACGTGAACGGACCGACGCCCCCCGTGACGACGGCGGCGAGCCCGACCGGCGAGCCGGTCGTCGGGTCGTTCGGAACCACGTGGATCCCGACCCCGATCGCCGGGCGCACGACGACCAATACGGTGGCGTTCGCAGTGCCGCCGAGAGAGTCGGACGATTCGACGCTCGCGCGGAACGTCCCGGCGGACCCGAACGTATGGCTCGTGGCCGCTCCGGTGCCGATCACGGCGTCCCCGAACTGCCACGCGTAGGAGTACGGGCCAGCGCCTCCGGCCGCCCCCGCGGTAAAGCCGACCGGCAGCCCGACCTCCCCCACCGACGGCAGGGCGCTCGCGGTGACCGACGGACCGGCGAGCAGGTGGACGGACGCCGCGGTGGCGGTCGCCCTCACCCCGACCGAGTCGGTCACCGAGAGCGAAGCCGCATAGCTGCCGCTCGCGAGGTAGGCGTGCGAGAAGGAAAACGAGGGACCGGCCCCTGCGATCGAGAGGTCGCTGCCGTCCCCGAACGCCACGGTGAGCGCGTACGGTCCGGTGCCGCCCGTCAACTCCACCGTGAACTCGATCGGCTGGTTCGTCTCCGATGCGTTCGCGGCAGCGCTCACGGTCGCCGAGAGCCGGGGTTCGAGCACCCAGGTATCGTTCTCCGACGGTCCGGCCGTCAATCCGCCGACGAGCAGCGGAACGTCGCCCGCGGGGTCGAGGGCGAGCCCCGCATCGAAGCGGGGGGACGGCGCCGCGCTCGGGCTCAGGAGGGACCACTCGCCGCTCTGGAACGTGTACGTGGCGTTGAACGGGACGAACGACTGGTTGCTCCCCCCGAACAAGATCATCTGATCGAGGCTCGGGTCGAACACCATCGCCGATCCCGAGAGGTCCCCGGGCGTTACGGTCGGGTTCACCTCCCACCACTGGCCTCCGTAGAACACCCAGGTGGCATCGCTCACCCCGAGGCAGAGCACACCGGAGCAGCCCCCGTAGAGGACGAGCTCGCTATCGATCGGGTCGTACGCCATCGCGGCGAACCCCACGGCCGGTCCCGGCAGGGCGGTCGCCCACGGGACCCACCCCGACCAGCCTTCCCATACCCAGGTCGCATTGGAGCAAACGACCGAGAAGAAGTCGGCGACGCAGCCCCCGGTGAAGACCGACCCGTTCACGTCCGGCGCGGGGTCGAATGCGAGAACCCCTCCGTACTCGCCCGGAGGAGCGGCCCCCAGGGCGCTCAGGTTCCGCCACGAGCCGTTCGCGAACATCCACGTGTCGTTGAGGTCCGACCCGGAGGCGCTCCCCCCGAAGAGCAGGAACCCGTGCATGTTCGGGTCGTAGTCGAACGCGGCGTCGTACCGCCCCGGGGGCGACCCCGCGGTCGAGGTAAGGTTCTCCCAAGAGCCGTTCGCGAACTCCCAGGTCTGGTTGCTCGGACACTCGTTCGTGAGGCATCCCCCGAAGAGGAGGGTGACCCGATCGACAGGATCCGTGGCCACGCTCTCCCCGTATCCGGGCGCGGGCGCAACCCCCGCCCCCGGCGCCGTTACGTTGATCCAGGTGTCCGCGAGGATCGACGGCCGGACCGGAGCCTGGGGAGGAGGCAGGGTCGCGAACGCCTCGTGGGGAGGGGTCGTTCCGACCTCCGCAGCGGGGCTCGGGCCGTGCGCGATCGACGGAATCACGCTCAGAACGAGCACCGATCCGAGGAAGAGGACGGCCGCGAACGTTGCGCCGGAGCGGGCGTGCCGGGACCCGAGCGCGCTCATCCGGTCGGGCCCCCCCCGCTGGGCGGGGTCGGCGGCGGAGAGTCGGGCGAGGACGGAGCATCGGGACTCGGGGTTGCCGAGACCGGCGATTTCGGAGCTCGGCGGGTAGTGATCGCCACGCCGGCGAGGATCAGAGCGACCGCCGCGGCGCCCGCGCCAAGGTACTCGGCATACGTCGTCGTGCTCGCGCCCTTCCCCTGTCCGGTCGTCCCCGGGGAGGACGCACCGCCCACGGGGGCCAGCGAGGCGCCGACCTCCACGAACCGAAGCGTGACGATCGGTTGGCTCGAGTTGCCGGCGGCGGTAAGGGAGTAGACGAGGATCCCTCCGCCGTCCTGGGCGAGAGCGTAGGAGGTGATCCCCGGCTCGGAGATGTTGGTGAGGTTCGTGAACACGCCCCCGGTTTCGGACCAACCGACGACGCCACCGGTCGTTTCGACGAACGCGTAGACGGTGGAGCCGTTCGTGATCGCTTCGGCCTGGCTCGCGTCGGGGCCGAGGTTGGTCGAGGAGACCGGCTGGTCGGTCGCGAGGTCGTACAGGACGAGCGTGGTGCCGCTTGTGCCCTGGTAGAGGAGCACCACGGTGTCCGAGGAGCCGGCCACGAACCCGGCGGAAGTGACCAGCCCGCCCCGGGGAGGAGCGTAGGAAAAGGGGGTGGCTGAGCCGCGGGTGAGCGAGACCGTCGTGTAGTTGCCGTCCATCTCCTTCACGATCGCGTCGCCGAGCCCTCCCCGGATCGATTCGATCTCGGAGAGGCCGGAAACGCTCGAGTTGTCCCGCAGCGTCCCGGAGGCGAGGTCAAAGTCGAGGAGGTGCTCGGGGGCGGAGGCGCCCGTCAGCAGAGCGGAGCTCGTGAGCACGGCGACGGACGGAGACGACCCCGTGGGGTCGATCGCGAACGACTGCGCGAACCCGCCCGACGTCCACCGGTGCACCGGGCCCCAGGTCCCCCGGGCCGTGGAGTACTCGGCCCCGTGGAGGGCGATCGAAGTGAGGTCGGTCGGGCTCGCGACCGACTCCTCGGCGATCGGGAGGGCGTTCCAGAGGACGTAGACGTTGCCGTCCGGAAGGGTCGTCGCGCGGGGGTGGAAGACGAGGAACCCAGGGTCGCTCGGAGCGGGGACGCTCCCGAGACCGTTCGACGAACTGTTCAGGAAGAGGCCGGAGATCCCGAGCCCCTGGTCGACGGGCCGGTTCGTCGCGTCGTCCGTGTAGTACAGGTAGGTGCCGTTCGGCCCGGCGGCCGCCGATACGTCGGTGGACGGGTAGATATCGGAGATCGCCGGGCCGCTGGCGTTGGCGCTGTTCCAAACGGGAGCGTCGTAGCCCGAGAGGTTGTAGTACCGGGAGTGCGGCACCCAGGTCGAGCCCGAGCCGTTGTCGTACGCTGGGCGACCGCCGCCGGGGGCGGCGGGCATCGCCGGCGGCGGATTCGTCCAACTGTAGATCACGCCGCTCGCGAGATTCCACTGGTCCGACCACCAGAGGGCGGTCGCGCTCACGAAGATCGAGCCGTTGACCCACCCCGCGGTGATGTAGAGCCCGGTGTTCGTGGCGAGGCTCAGGGCGACCGAGATCTGCCCACCGATCGCGATCGATGCGATACCGATCCCGAACGAGACGGCGACCGACAAGGGGAGGGTGATGCCCCCGACGAACTGCTGTATCTTGACCGCAATCCCACTGATGAACTCGTCAAAGCCGGGCGTCGTGGGCGCGAGCAGCATCCCGATCGTGACCGACGGGTTGACGTTCACCTCGAGGGTGAACCCGACCTTCACGCCGAGGATGTCGAAGCCGTAGATCGGCACCGAAACGCCGAACTTCCCCTGGACGGTGACCGACGCGACCGCCGATTGCCACTTGACGCCTGTGATCTGGCCCTGGACGATCCCGAGCGAGAACGTCCCCTTGAGGGAGAACGTGGCGGAGAGGCTGAGCTTCGCGATCCCGAGGTTGATCGACGGTGGGGTCAGCGAGAGCGTCCCGGTGAGGGTCAGATTCCCCGCGGAGGTCGCCGTCAGCGAGATCTTGATCGCCGGGATCAGCGAGACATTCCCGCTCACGAACGGGAGCTTGATGTTGAAACCGAGGGCCTTGTCGAGCGACCAGGAGAACGCCTCGGAGATCGAGAACGTCTCGTTGTACGGACCCGTCCCCTTCTTCGAGATCGTCTGGGTGACCTGCGGGTACTCGATCACGCTCTGAAGCCAGGACGGGGTCTCGACCACGGTCACCGAGTACGTCGCGTTGAGGGTCCAGTTCCCCCCGAACTGGGCGGTGGCCCGAAGCACGAGCGGACCCGGGGGAAGCCCGCCCATGTCGACCGTCGCGTCCCACCACAAGGGATCGCTCCCGCGCTGACTGAACGTCAGCGGCGCGCCGGTGAGGGTCGCCGAGAGCGAGAGGGCCGGGAGCCCGGCGACTGACGCGAGGACCCCGAACTTGTTCGGGAACGAGATGTTGGAGTAGAAGTAGCCCTTGAACTGCGAGTAGATCGCCATCGACTCGGGCGGGCTGACGGTGAAGGTCCACGACGCCTTCGCGAAGTCGGAGAGGTTCTCGTTGTCGACCACCGTCACCGAGAGCCGGTAGCGGTTGTAGCTGGTCGGAAGCGGGGTGCAGGTCACCTTGGAGAGGCCGTCGTACGGGAGCGCCGAGGACGCCCCGTCCGTCAGGTTCGCGCACCCGGTGCCGACGAGGGTGTTCGTGTTTCGCACCCCTTTGATCGCGAAGGTGTACGAAAGGTTCCCGGTGCCGCCGAAACCGGTCACCTCGAACGGAACGTTGAACGATAGGGATCCGTTGGTCTCGATGTCCGACGGCCCGGACAGCCTCGCGTGGACCTGCTCGAAGAACCGCCAGGTCTCGTTCAGTCCTCCGTCCCGCCCGTCCCAACCTCCGAAGACCTCGAAGTAGCCGTCGGAGTAGTCGCTCGCATAGGCGATCTGCTCCCGGGCCGAAGGGTCCCCCGCATCGGTCGCATTGTACCAGACGAACCCGCTCCCCGGTGGGTTCGCGTACGTCCACGTGTCGTTGAGGAAGTTGTAGAAGCCACTGCAGGTAGCGGAGGTCTGGATCGACGGCCCGAAACCTCCGTAGAGGACGAACCGTTCGTTCTTCGGGCTGAACCCGAGCGCGGCGTCGATCCGGCCGCAGGGGGGGAACGTTCCGTTCGGGAGGGCCGCGCTGGAGTGGATGACGTCGATGCACGCCGGCTCGCCCAGGTAGTGCCACGCGTTGTGGTAGAACCACCAGGCGACCGTCGACGAGCCACAGTTCGGATCGAGGATGATTGTGCCGTTGTCCTCTCCCCCGAACAATAGGATCCAGCCCGACGGGGAACCGGCGATAGCGGCCCCCGCGCGCGCGACCGGATGCAAGCTCTCGGAGGCGGTTAGGTTCGTCCATCGGCCGTCGAACGTCCACGTGTCGCCGAGGGTCGTCCCGGTGGCGAGAGAGCCCCCGAAGAGCATCACGTCGTTGTCGTACGTGTCGGAGACCATCGCCGCCTCGAAGCGGGGCGACGGAGAGGCCCCGAGCCCGGCGGCCGTGAGGTTCGTCCAGGAGCCGTCCGCGAGCAGCCAGGTGTCGTTGAACGGAACGAAGGTGATGCTGGGGGAGTAGACGTAGCCGCCGAACAACAAGAGCCCGTGGTCCGCCGGGTCGTACGCCAGCATCGCCCCGGCACGGCCGTGGGGACAGGTGCTCGGGGTGCACGAGGAGGAGGGGATCAGCGCGGTCCAATGGCCGCTCGAGAACAGCCATGTATCCTGGTAGAAGACCCAGGGACCCAGTCCCACTTCCCCGTACCCCCCGAACAGGACCACGCCGTGAGCAGCCGGGTCGTACGCCATCGATGGGAGGAAACGGACGGTCGGGTTCGGGGTCCCGTTCGGCGGGGTGATGTTGGTCCACGACGAGGGCGGATCCACGTCGGGAACCGCGGATGCGGCCAGTGTTCCGTTGGCGCCAGGACGACAGTCCGGGTCGACGCCCAGGAGGCACAGCGACGGAACGTTCGGCGCGGAGGAGGCCGGAGCGCGAGGGGGGGCGGTCGCCGGGTGCGCCGTTGGCATCAGAGGGGCCTTCGCGACCGCCGGCGGAGGCACGATGGCCGGGGACCAGACCTCGGAGGGGACTTCGGAGAGGATCACGAGGGCGACAAGCGCGACCAGGATCGCAGGCTGGATGACGCGCTGGAGTCTGGAGTTCCGACGTGAGATCATCCCAGGGTCGTGAGGGACCCGGGAGGGGTTCGAACCATATCGACGTAGACTCAGCGGTACGCCACCCCCTGGCGGAAGCGCGCCCCCATCGCCTTCCGGTCGATAAAACCCGCCGCCGCGGGGGTGTCTGCTCCCCCAGAGTTCAGGGCCCCGAGCGGTAACCCCTCCGGTGCACACGGGAAGATTGATCCTGCGTTGGTTTGGAAGGCAATGGCCGAGATGCCCGCGCTAAAGGATATGCTCGTCCGGGTGACCGGCTCGACCAGCTAGGAAGCCGATAGAGTGGTGCTCGAGATCCGACCGCGAATCTGCTCGTATGTGCAAGTGGTGTCGGATCTCAAAGCGCTGAACGTGAGTCCCTGTAGCCTGGATCGTACCTTCCGACGGTCGATCGACTCGTTGCGGTAAGCTAAGTTGAAGCCTATCGGGGTCAGTCGGGGGACGTGAATCCAAACTTCAACTCGCCACTCACCTGTGCGGCATGCGGGACCACGAATCCGCCGACAGCGTCCAACTGCACCTATTGCGGTCGACCGCTGGTGCACGCCGAGAAGCGCGCACTCTTCGTGCCGTTATCCCCGGAGGTCAGAGAGGAGTTCGACTCGCTCCACCGACAGAGCCCCCGCCGGTCTCCCGCTCGGATGATCACCGTAGGAGTGCTCGTCCTCTTGTTCGGGATGCTGCTGATCGTCGTTGGTGGATTGACCCACCAGTCTGTTCAGCAGTCCAACCAAGGTTGCTCGCACGTTCCCTCTTGCACTCCCGAGGCCGATCAGAGCGGGAGGCTCTACGCCGCGGGGGGAGTCGTTGCGGCGATCGGGGTCAGCCTCACAGTTATGGGCGCGATCCGCTCGGGTCGCGAACCGGCACGCACGAAGGCCAAACCTGACTAGATCCGGAGGGGCTCACGGACCGCCCAGCGGCACGCAGAGCGCGCTCTCCTCCGCGGGGGGTCTGACGGGGCATCGAGGGCGCCGCTAGGGTGCGAACTGTTTTGTCCTTCGTGCTCTTCAGCAAACCCAGACCTGGGCGCGCGCACCTTCTCGGAGTTCGGACGATGGGAGAGCCATCGACTCCCCCGTCTGTCGAGTAGGTCCCCCCTCGGTCGCGGAGACACCATGAGCCCCATCGGCGAGTTCGGACACTGTGTCGGAACGCTCACCGGTGGCACGGAAGGTTCGAGAAGGTTCCTCGGTGGCGAGAGGACGGTTTACGGCTCTCTCTGTGCGCCTGGGACCGCGCCCGATGAGATGCGCTCAGGGAGGTTTCTGTGATCGCCCTGCCGCCGGCGGGTACTCTGTACACCGTGCTCCTGGCCACCCTGGTTGTGGCCTCGATCGTTTGGGTAGTGCCTCTCCTCCTCGTCCGCCGGACGACGTGGAACCCCGCTGTTCGCGCGACGGTCCTATCGATCTTCCATGGCCCCGTCGTTGCGTTCGTTCTGGGGGTGGCGGGCGTGGAGGTCGACACTCTGTTCTGGAATGCTAACATGGGGATGCTGCCAACTCTCCTCGCGCCGACGGCCGTTCTCGTCATCGCTGAGCTCGCGGTGATTTGGACGGTGGTGGGCGCGGCGGCGTTTGCGGTCCGTCGCCACGTGCTCTCGGAGCAAGAAAGGTCCGGTCGGTTTCTGCTCTACGGCATCTATCTTGCCGGACTCCTTGGTGTCGTCGTTGCCCTCCTCACCTCACCCGAGGTTCCTCGCCTCGCCGGAGGGATCTGGGCGATCGTCGGATTCGGCGCGGGGCTCCTGGTGACGTACCTTGCCGTGCACATCGTGGACGTCGTGGCGCAGAGATATTTCGAAGCGCTGGCAAGAGGTCGACCCCACCTCGACACGATCTACCGGTTCCTCCGCCGCGCGCTGCTCGGCACCATCGTCCTTGTCGGTGTCGCCGTGTCGGCGTATGCGAACTTTCCGACGGCCGCGGCCGGAGTGACCTCGCTGCTCCTCGCCGCTGGCTTCCTATCGATCGTGATCGGCCTCGCGGCCCAGTCCACGCTCTCGAACCTCGTCGCCGGCGCCATGGTCTCGCTCGCCCAACCGTTCGAGATCGGAGATGCCGTGGTCTTTCCCTATCCGAACGGCGACTGGTGCTTCGTCGAAGACATACGCCTCACCTACACCGTCCTCCGGACATGGGACCTGCGCCGGCTGATGGTCCCGAACTCGATGTTCCAGTCGAACGTCGTCGTCAACTACACTGCGGTCGACCCTACGATGCTGGTCATCGTATCCCTACAGATCAGCTACGAATCCGACGTCGACCGGGCGCGCGCGGTGATGCTCGACGAGGCCCGGCATCACCCCGCCTTCCGCCCCCTCGGAAACCTTCCGGAGACCCACGTCATGGAGTATGCCGACAACGGTGTCCAACTCCGCCTGCTGGCCGCCGCGAAGGACCAGCCCACCGCGTTCCAGATGGAGAAGGACCTGCTCTACACCATCCGCAAGCGGTTCTCCGAGATCGGAGTGCAACTCCCGTACCCCACCCGAAGGGTCATCCTCGAGCAGTCGAAAGAACGGCGAGCAGGTCGGTCACCCCGGCAAGATCCGGCCGCCTGACCGGGCGCCCGATCAGACTCGGTGTCCGCTGTAGGTCGAAGCAGTTAGAGGGCAGGCGCCAGGCCGGCGCACCGGGGTGCCACTCCTCCGGCGCGGCCGCGAGGGCTCCGGAAACCGGGGTAATGCCAGTCGGCGAGGTCGCGAGCGGGCTCACGAGGGCTGACGGACAGGGTGCTCGCTTCCCGCAGGCTTAATTCGAGAGATGTATCGGTCGAGCGTGGCACCGGGTCGCCGCCTCGCCGCGGTAATGTTCACCGACACCGTCGGTTTCACGGCATCGACCCAGGCCAACGAGGGCCGGACCCTCCAGCTGCTTCGGGAGCAGGCGGACCTGCTCCGTCCCGTGGTCGCCCTCCACCAGGGCCGGGAGATCAAGTCCACGGGGGACGGCTTCCTGGTCGAGTTCGACAGCTCCCTCAAGGCGGTGCAATGCGCCGTGAACATTCAGCGCCGAATCTTCGAGCGGAACTCGGAGGGCGGGCACGCCCCGATCCGAGTCCGAATTGGGGTCCATCTGGGGGATGTGGTCCAAGAGGGCACCGACATTCTTGGAGACGCCGTGAATCTCGCCGCCCGAATCGAGCCCCTTGCGGAGCCCGGGGGTATCTGCGTCTCGGGTGCGGTCTACGAGCAGGTTCGCACGAAGATCACGGATAAATTTGAGAAGCTCGAACCCCGGGCGCTGAAGGGCGTGGAGCTCCCGATGGAAGTCTACCGGGTCCTGCCCACTTGGGAGGGGAATGGCGCAAGCCCGACCGAGCAGACTTCCCATCCGCTCGACAGAACACGGATCGCCGTGCTCCCGTTCGCCAACATCAGCCCCGATCCGAACGACGAGTACTTTGCGGACGGACTGACCGAGGAGCTGATCGCGAACCTTTCGCTCGTCCCTGGCTTGAAGGTGATCGCCCGGACCTCGGTCCTCGGCTACAAGAAGGGAGAGAAGAAGGTCGCGGCGATCGGCCGGGAGCTCGACGTCGGGACCGTGGTGGAGGGCAGCGTTCGCCGGGCCGCGAACAAGATCCGGGTCACCGTTCAGGTCATCGACGTCGCCACCGAGGAGCACCTCTGGACCGCGAAGTACGACGACGACCTGGACGACATCTTCGCGGTGCAGAGCGAGATCGCCACCAAGGTCGCGTCGTCCTTGCCCGGGAGTCTGGCCAAGACCAAGGTGACCGTCCCGGAGCTGGAGCGGCCCAAGGAGACCCAGGCCTACCTTTCATACCTGCAGGGACAGGCGTTGATCTGGCAGAGGGACGAGCCTTCCCTTCGGAAGTCGCTCGAACACTTCCAGAAGGCGATCGAAGGCGATCCCACGTTTGCTCGAGCCTATGCCGGGGTTGCCCGGGTCTACATCAACATGGGCAACGAGGGGTACCTGACCTGGACCGGCTCGATCGAGATGGGTCAGGCGGCGGCCGAGCGCGCGGGCCGGTTGGATCCGGATCTCGCCGAGGCGCACGTCCTGCTGGGCGAGCTCGCGTTCATGGCGGACGACCCGGCCGAGATCTTGGACCGAGAACTTCGACGTGCGTTGGAGATCAACCCGAATCTGGCGACCGCCCACAGCATTCTGAGTTCCCTGGCGGGATCGTTCGGCATCGTGGAGTCGTACGTCCTGCAAGCGGAGGAGGCCTACCGGCTGGATCCTCTGTCTCCTCCGATGATTCGACGGCAGGGCGAGGCGTACTTCAACTCGGGAAGACACGAGGAAGCCATGGCGCACTGGAAGACCCACATCGAATCGGATCCGATCGATGCGTACCGTGGGCTCGCGGAGGGCTACATGCTCGCGGGGGACTTTGAGCAGGCCGACGCGATGGTTCAGGAGCTGGAACGTGTCGCGCCGAACAGCGACTCGGCGCTGCTCAGCCGAGGCTATCTGGCGGCGCTGAAGGGCGATCGGGAGACCGCCCTTAGCATGATCTCCAAGATCAACGAGCTCTTCAAGAAGGGCACGTCCCGCCAGTCCTCGACCGGGTACATCTACTACGCTCTCGGCGAACTGGATCGGTTCTTTGAGTCCATGACCGCCTCGGCAAAGAACCACACGCTCCAGGCAGTGCGGGTCCGTCTCTCTCCCCTGTTCGCCCAAGCCCGCAGGGACCCACGGTTCGTCATGCTCGTGATCCAAGCCGGCCGCCCGATGCAGGCCCACAAGTCTACCGGCTAGCACCTGGCGCTGCCTCTCACGCACATTCGGCCGGCTGGCCATCTCTCGAACGGCCCGCGGTGCGCCACGCGGTCCTTGCCGATCCCTCCCTTTCAGGCGCCTGCGCTCCCGGGTCGGACAGACCCTTCACTCGCCCGGTCGTGGGGCTAGGGGCCCGAGGATGGAGCCTGGACCCTCCCGTTCAGTCGCGCGGCGAGCGAATTCGCGATCTCGTCCGCCAGGTCCTGGGCGACTTCAATCCACGTGTACGCGGAAGACCACCCCACCCACCCGGAAAGAGCGGGCCAGCCGTAGAGCGACGACTGGACAATCGAGATCGAGATCTCGGTCTGATCCTGCCGCCGACGAGCACGGACGCGTATCGCCAGCGGAACGACGGAGATCCAGATGGGACCGGTCTCCGCGGGACGGATGGCGTGCACGCCGCCGAACGGGTCGTTCCCTACTCGTATCAGGCCGAGGCTCGGTTGCGCAAGGACGTCTAGCGCAGCTGCCAGTGCCGATTCGGGAGGGACGTGGGTCACGAGGGACCGGGTAGTCTTCCCGAGAAGGCTGCGCTCCGCCCTCCACGGAACTCCCCGCTCGCGAAGTCGGGCTTCCCCCCGCGAGACGGTGTTCAGTAGGTAGGCTCCGCTGGCAGCGAAGATTGCGGAGATTCCGATAACGAGTAGGCTGACGAGTGAGCCCCTTCCGGCGGGGAAGGCTCCGAACGCCAGTACCCCCCCGAAGCACGCAAGGAGCACGCCCGCGACCAGCAACATTACTCCGTTGCGCCACTGGAGCGTCAGCCAAGCTCGGGAACCTCGGACCGGTTCTTCGCCCATCTCCCCGTCCCTCGAGTCCCTTGAAGTTTCTAAGTGTCATGCCTTGCGCGGGAGTGGTGGTAGGGGAGGCAGCGTTCGAGTCTGTGTCACCGATTTACCCTCGATCTCGTGCCCCCGTCAGACGACGAGATCTAGGGAGTTTGTTCACATCTCGGCACGGGCATGACCCAGGCTGACCGCGACCGGCGCTGAGAAGCGAGCTAGTCGGTTCAGCAAACAGTGGGACGCGTGAGCCGAGACTCTTCCCGCGTTCACGAGTCCCTCCCGAGGGGAGGACCACCCACCCTATCCGGCTGGCTTACCGCCGCGAGGGTACAATCGGAGTTGAACCAACGCGCCGACGACGCAACGACAACCGGACGCAGCGTCGTGGTAAGTTGGCCCGACGTACTGGCACGATCCAGACGATCCGCCGGAAATCTGGAACTGCCGGGGAACCCAGCGAGTCGGAATCCTTTCAGTATTACACGTAATACATGTGATGGATGGCCAAGGAGGTCCTCGACAGCCACCATGCGCGTCAAAGGATGGTGCTTCGGGGAATCTCGACTGCGGAGGTCGAAATGGCCATCGACCGTGGGTCCAAATCCAGGCAGGATGATCTAACTGTTGCCGCGTTCAGGTACTTCGAAGTCGTCCATGTCGTCCGGGGCGAGCGAATCTACGTAGTTGCGGTGAAACCAAGATGGCGAAGATGAGCACGAGTTGCCCTGCTTGCGGTAAGGGAACCCTTCGATCGGGTGCTGTCCGCGAGGAGATGTTTGGTGTCGATCTCGGAACTTATCCCGGTGAGATTTGCAATCGATGTGGGGAGTCCTTCCTAAGCAGCGAGGACACGGACAAGGTTGCTGAGCGGGCCAAGGAGCTCGGGATCTGGGGTCTCGCTTCTAAAGTCAAGATCGCGCGATCCGGAAACTCGCTGGTTGTGCGGATCCCTTCCCCCCTTGCTCGATATCTCAAGATCAAGAAGGGGCAAGAGGTGCTCGTTTCTCCCGAGAAGGAGAATCGACTCGTGCTCGAGATTGCCTGACCCTCGAGGCCGCTCATTCCATCTCGGAGCCGACTGCGTTCAAACGGGGTTGTGCCTACCGCCGTGGAGTCGTCGGAATGATAAACGCCTGGAGGGACATTGCCCGACTCGCCTAACATGCCTTCCCAGTCCAGAAGCGCCGTCGTTCAGACACTCGAATTCACGAAGCACATTCGTGCACCGGCCCGCTTCGTGTTCCGTTGGTGTACTGACTACCGGGACGACGACGACCGAATCACCAACTCGATCTATCACTATCGTGCCAAGATCGTTCTTCGCGAGCCGAATCGCATCGTACGAGTGATCACCGTCCCCGGTAAGGATCTGAATCGCTCCACCGACGTGGAGATCATCCAGCTGAGACCTCCGGATCGATGGCGTCTGACGAAGCTCAGTTGGACGGACGACGAAATCGGGAGCTATCAGTTGACGGCGACCGGAACCCGAGATACCGTCCTGAAGATGAGATTCCGGAGAACGTGGAAAGACGGCCACCCGCCCGATCTGCTCCGTTACCGGCGGCTCTTCCACCGGGTTTGGGATCGCTACGTAGCCGTCATCGAGGAAGAGTTCCACCGAACACAGGCCCGTATCGTAGGGACCAGGACTGGTTCACCGCGCCCCCGCCGTCATTGAGAGCAGGTCCCGACTGAGGTGAAATCTCTCCCAACGGGTTTCTCCTCCTTGACTTCCGAGCCCCCAACCATTGGGACTTCGTGCGTTCCCAGCGGGAACGGGACCTACCGTGGGTCCGCCACATCCCTCGAGGGAGTGCGTCGGCGTCCTCACCCGGGTCCGTCGTCGCGTTCCAGGCGTTTCCCCATGCTGACCACGTCGTCCGTGGCGTACCCCAAGCGCCGATAGAACTCAATCACGCCTAGATTGGTGGCCCGGATCTGCAAGTTGATCTTCGGGCACCCGGATTCAATGAGCCGACGCTCGGCGGCGGCGACGAGCTCTCGCGCCAGGCCCCTCCGTTGATGCGCCGGGTCGACCGCGAGATAGTTCATCCATCCGCGGTGCCCTTCGTATCCCGCCATCACAGTCCCGACCACGTGCTTGTCCAGAACCCCGACGAGGAAGAGGTCGGGTCGGACGTTGAGCTTGCGTCGAATGTCCTTTCGGGGATCGTTCTGCGGCCGGACCAGGCCACATCGATCCCAGAGTGAGACCACCGCGTCTTCGTCCTGAGGCTCGAATGGGCGGATCTCCATGCTACCAGAACCCTCGCTGTGACTGGACTTAGGGAGTCATGAATTCAGCGCAGGATCACGTATCGAGGGCCGGGTCTGCCTTCCGCGAGAGTCCCCCCTCTTAACGATCTTCCGGCAACGTTGTGAAGGCAGCTGATCCTCCTCTGCCAGGATGATTGCAGTTCAAGCCCCCAACTGGATCTGTAGTGCGGGAGGCAATAGTTCGGTAGGTGCAACGCCTCTTGAACGTTCGACCCCGGTTGATGGAGGGAATGCCCTGATCCCTCGGCATTACGCCGCCTCAGCGCATCTGGTCTCTACAGTTGAGAAAGGGGGGGCGGGTAGTAGCACCGTTATCTCGCAGAAAGGGCTCAAAAGAGCGTGCCGTTCGACGAAGAACTTGCCCGACGGTTACGCAAACTTCTACCAAAGGCCACTGAGAAACGGATGTTCGGCGGAATGGGCTTGATGGAGCGAGGGAACCTAGTTGCGGGCGTGTCGAAAGGCGACCTCATAGTGCGGGTCCCTCCGGAAGAGACCGTTAGGTGGCTCGCCGAGCCCGGAGCGCATGAGATGATGCCCGGGAAGCCGCTGAAGGGCTGGCTGAAGGTCTCGTCAACAGCTCTCGTGGGAGACGGTCGACTGGTTCGTTGGGTGAATCGTTCGCGGTCGGCCGCGAAGAAGCTTGCGCCGAAGTAAGTTGGAATCAATCTGTCTCCCGAGGCATCACCACGGCCGGTGCCTGAAGGAGTCCGAGAGGGCGGCTTTTACGCCACTTGACGGGACTGATGCCGTCACTTGAAGGTGAGGAAGAATCCAGCGCCGAGGAAGCTGACTCCGACGAAATCGGTGTATGGGAGGAACTGAGGGAGAAGCGCCGTGGCCAGGATGCCGCCGAACGCGGCGAGGGCTGAGCCTATAGTGATTAGGAGCGCATAGAGGCGCCTCGTCTTCACGAAGCTGTAGGCCGCTCCACCCACGAAGGTGAACAGCGCGGGCGTGTTCACGACTGCGGCGACTAGGCCTACGTACGCTGACGTGATCGCGTTAGCGCCGACCACGGCCGTCTGGAGCGCAGCCTTGTTCACCGGCGTAGTTACAAGGAGTATGGCCAGGATCACCGCGCACGCAACGTTGAACCAGAAGTAGTACGTGGAAATGCGATGGCCCGGAGCCACCAGGTAAAGGGTGCCCGCCCCGAGTAGCCCGGCCAGCATTATCGAGCAAAGGAAGTAAAGCAGATACACGGGGACATTCCAGCTGACGACGAGCGCGTAGAGCTGAGTGAAATCCGACGCGGACCACAGAACCATTCCCACGGCCCAGAGCAGGTGGTGTACCTTCCTCTTGATCAGATAGACCCTGAAGACCGTCAGCGCCACCGCCAGCGCGATGATCCCAGCTACCAGGGACAGGACCGATTCAAGATTCATGTGCGATAGTCGTCGGACGGTCGGACTAAGCGATGCGGCTTAAGGACCAAGTACGAGTTCTCCAGCTTCGTAAGAATCGGGAGCGACAGTTCCTGTCACTCTGCGCTCACCTCCGAGGTCCAGGGCCCCGAAGCCGACGCTCCGCTGGACAGAGTGCCCGAGAGCAGCACTCGATTTCTGTTGGAAGTTCTAATCGGGAGTCGGCGATTGGGGCCAGACCTTTACCGGCACTTCCCGACCCACGACAAATCCTCTAAGGGCCCCTCGCATAACAGAAATGGATGCCGCTATCGGACGGTGTGCGACTCGGACACATCAATCTGGAAGTGACTGACCTCCGAAGGGCTCGGAGGTTCTACGACCGGTTTCTCACCGTGTTGGGGTTCCCCCGGATCCCTTCCAGCGACCCGTACTGGTTGGGCTACCGTAGAGGGCGGATGACCATCTGGATCACTGTCAGCCGGCGGCGGAGGATAACTCGGAAGAGCCCCCACGTACCGACCGACGGGGCGAAGGATCCGATCTCGGATCACATCGCGTTCGCGGCACCATCCGCAAAGCGAGTCGCGGAACTGGAGGCCGCACTCCGTCGCAAGGGACTCCGACCCGTCTACCCTACGCATAAGCTGCGGATGGCAAGCAGCTGGTACACGTCGAGCGCGTGGAGCGACCCTGATAACAATGTTCTCGAGGTTTACGCCGTCACGCGGCGGCGGCCGGGAATCCACGGCTAACCGACGGACCCGCAGGCAATTGGGGAGTGAACTGCGGCCGTTGGGGTCGAGGGCTGATTCACTTCCCGTGCGTCAGAGTTCCGTCTCCGGGCTCTGGGTTCAATCGGGATTGGGCACACCGACCCAACTCAACGCCTCATGAACATTGGGCCGGCCCGCAAAACTAGACCGTCTACGCCTTCAATGAACCCCGGGGAGCAGCCATCCCGAGGATCTAAGTGAAGGTGGCCCCGAGATTGAATATGGGTCAGAATCGCTTCGAATAGATCTCGGCCAGGAACCTTGTCCTAAGCCGATACCTGCGTCCTCTCTTCTCACCCCGTGCTTCGAGAACGCCGGCGGCCTTTAGTTCGTCAAGCGCGGACCACAGAGCAGGTTGGCTGTAGTGTGCCGGATTGGGATAGTCGCTTCGGCTGAACCATTCGCCCGACCCGGAGAGTACCCAGCGTAGCACGGTGCGAGTGCTCTCCCGAGAAAATCCAGAGACGACTGGGCTGAGGTTCGCTTGCTTCTCGGCCGCCTTGTACGCTTCTCTGGTTTCCCGTACAAAGTACCTCGTCCAGTGGTAGTAGTCAGTACCCGCATTTGTCGTTCCAAGAAAATCGTAGTAGTGATCACTGGTCCGGAAAAACCGGGTGTCTAGCGGGATGAGTGGAGCCTTTGTGCAGCCGAGGTCCGCCAGCACTGCGATGTTCAGGAGACGACCGACCCTGCCGTTGCCGTCCATGAATGGGTGGATCGCCTGAAACTCCGCGAAGAATAGTGCGGCCACGACCGGCGGCAAGAGACTGAACCTTTCCTCCTGATACCATCTGAGGAGTTCCTCCAACTCGCGCTCGGTGCGATTGGGCGGAGTCGGGGTGAATCTAACCGAGCCGGAGCCCGAGTTAATGAGGTAGTTTTGCTCAGGCTTGAGTACGCCCGTCCAATCGGACTGAAGGATGCCCTCGAAGAGACCGCGATGTAGTTTCAGGAGTCCGGCAACCGTAAAGTCGGGGAGTTTTCCGCGGCCCAACTCGGCGTATGACTTTGCCAATCGGAGAACGCCGAGCTCTGAGGGACTGCCGGGCGTTTCTCCCTCGATAAGCTTCCGCGCGCGGTCGAGTTCTACTGTCTCGCCTTCGAGGCGAAAGCTGCTGACGGCATTCCTAATCCGCGCCATCCCCAGGAGGATATGGTGCAGCTGCGGGGAAAGCAGACGCGTTTGGAGGACTCCATCGAGACGAAGGCACTCAGCCGCGGGACGTCCGATATCCTCCCGAGGATGGATCTCGGGTTTGAATCCTCCAGTGGTGTCCCTCTTCGAAACAGGCATCCAGCTTATCAATTATTAGACATATATTAGGGTATCATTAACGAACTTTCATATTCCAGTTTCGGGCCCGGGGTCTCCGCAGCCCCCTCTCCACGTCTCGAGGGAATCTCGAGTAGGTTCAATCGGATTTGAACCGACTGACCAACTCTCAGTGCCTACCCGTGCTTCTAGAGTAGAGTGATTCATGGCCTCGCCGAGCTAGCAAAGAGCCGTTATTCGTGGGTCGCTGTGGGCGCCCGCACCTGGAACCGGTTCGACCTCAATGCTTTTGCCACCACTCGAGCGGCTCGCAACTTGTTACGAGTCAAGCGGCTTGGGGAAGCGGACGACAATTCCCTGGTAGGCTGTTAAAGTAGGTACAGGCTTGTCCCGCCAGTGTGAGCGACCAACTCGTTGAGTGCCCGAAATGCGGCAACAAGTTCCCCTTGGCCAATGTACTTCGGCACGGAATCGAGGACGATGTTCGCAAAGATTTGACACGAAGATTTGCTGAAAAGGAGAAGGGTCTGATCGCAGATTTCTCGAGGAAGGAGAAGGAACTTGCGAAAAAGGAGCGAGAGTTGGACGATGTTCGGGAGAATCTCGACGAACGTGTCAAGGCCAAGGTAGCGGCTGAGGGAGAACGGCTCAAGGAGAGGGCCTTGAAGGATGCACAAGAGGAATTTTCCTCGAGGTTCAGAGAACAAGGGGAGAAGCTCCAGCGCACACAAGACAAACTGAAGGAGGCCCAAGAGAAAGAAATCGAAACTCGGAAGTTGAAGGAAGAAGCAGAGGAAGCCAAGCGTGAGGTCGAGCTAACCATAGGGAGAAGGTTAGAGGAAGAGCGTGGTCTGATTCGGGAGAAGGTCGCAGTCGAAGAGGCCGAGAAGTGGGAAGCTCAGGTAAAAGCGAAGGAAGAAGAGATAGCTCGAATCAAGAGGGATCTTGACAGGGCCCAGCGGGTTGGAGTGTCAGGTGAACTTGCGGGCGAAGTGGCGGAGAAGACCCTAGAGGAGCGACTCCGCTCGACGTTTGACGAAGACCAAGTCGATCCCATCGGGCGCGGAAAAGAAGGCGCGGATGTAATCCAACTGGTTCACGGAGGTGGATCCTTACTCTGGGAGTCCAAGGACCGCTATCCGCATTGGTCTAAGGAATGGATTCCCAAACTCAAGCGGGATCGCGACGAGTCAAAGGCGTCGGTGGGGCTTCTCGTCTCGACCGTTGGACCCGACGGTAAACCGCTTCGAGGTCCGGTTCACGAGGACGGGGTGGTCATAACACCCCCTTGGGCCGTCGTAGGGGTGGCCTCCATGCTTAGGCCACATCTGCAGGAACTCGCTCGACAGAGGCGCCTCTACGCCAAGCAGGAGACCCTCCAAGCTGCCGTCTACGCTTGGGTAACTTCCGAGGATTTCCAACGCGGAGTCTCTGCGATTCTAGAGAATTTGGCAAGGATGCAGAACCGCGTCAGTCGCGCTAAGGTGAATGTTTCAAAGTGGTTCCGTCACATGGGTGACGATGTGGACGAAACGATGCGTTCGCTTGCGGAGTTCTACGGCTCAGCCCAGAGTCATGCACGACTCCCGGACCTTCCGGCCCTAGCTCTAAACGCCGAGCACGATGAAGGGACTGAAATCACCGATGACCGGGATACCTGATGGGTAAGCGAACTCGCCCGAGAGACTAGATTGCCCTCACGGAGCAGCCCGTCGGTCAGACGGTTTAAGCGGAGAAGGGGTTCTGATGAGTTGAACAGTACCTCCAGACAGTGGCCTGCCTTTCGAGCGCCCAGCGGATCCGTTCCGAATCCGAACTAGGTGCACCATCCCACCAACCCCCCGGTCCCGGAAGGCCCCTCGGGTGGGGTTCTCTTCGGGTACCCGCCCTCACGATCACCGAGGAGAGGAAGACGTGTCCCAGGACTTTCTCGCAATACTCGCTCAAGATGCCGGCGAACGTGGCAACGCTCCGAGGGCCTCGGTGATTGAGTCCGAACTCCCGGGCAAGCGGTAGGTACTCTATTGTCTCCCCCGCCGCCGCAATCTCCCACAATCGATGTCCAAGGGCGGAGAGACTTCTCTTTCCACGGTCATTCATCCACCTTTCCGCACTCGCGTACCATGCTCGGACTTCTTCCGGGGTCTTCGGCCACCCTTGGGAATCGAGAGGGTAGCCTCCGCGCATCGAACACCCGATACTATTGCGATTTAAGAGGTTGTGAACCGGGAATCAGGATGGAACTCCCCGGACTCCTGTAGGGTGTGTCACTCTCGAACCGCTCTACGGCTAGTTTCCAAGTAAGCTCCAGGGGCACAATCGGACTTGAGCACTTGTTTCGAGCTGCAGCACGAGAATCTTCCGAGGGACGTTGGGGCGGGGCTCAGTTAAGGTGGACGATGCGGATCAGGACCGAACGACCTACCGACTCCCAACTCACTCCGACTAGGGCCTCTATCATACCTAACGAGATGGTGACCCTGACAAAATCAGCTCGATCCCAACATATTGTCGCGCACCCCATGTCCCTACCTGCTCTCGCCCTCCCCGCCGCGGGCAGCATCTATATCTGGAAGTGCTCGGGTCTGAGGCGACCTGCGGGCCTCGCAAGTGGATTGGGAAGAGTTATGGCGGTCAACACCACCCTAAAAACTGCACTCATCGACGAGCTACACCTAGATCCGAGAAACCCTCGGCTCGGGGGCCGGTTTGCTGAGACATCGTACGATGAAGAGGCCATTCTTTCGGAAATGTCAGACTGGAACCTGGAGGAGCTTGCCACCTCGTTCATTGAGAACGGGTTTTTCGTGCAAGAGCCACTTATTGTTGTGAAAGAGCGCGTGGGCCGATCGGATTTGTTGCTCGTAGTCGAGGGGAATCGCCGCCTAGCAGCTCTCAAACTCGTTGATCGAGCCGCGCGAGGTCAACCCGTGCCAAAGCGCTGGATGGAACTTATCAAGGGGGTCGAGAAGGCGAGACTCGAAGACCTCAGAGGAGCGCCTTATCTCCTTGCTGATAGCCGGGACGATGTAATCCCGTATATAGGGTTCAGGCACGTCACTGGGATCAGGGAATGGGAGCCGGGCCAGAAGGCCGGGTTCATCGCCTACATGGTCGATGAAAAGTCGATGTCATTTGACGAGGTCAGACGGACTATAGGAAGCAAGAATCCGACGGTCAAGCAGCACTATCTCGCATACAAGATCGCGAAGCAACTCGAGGACGAGGACGAGGTCGATTCATCAAAAGTCTCGAACCGGTTCAGCGTCATGTACCTCTCGCTGCGGACCGCAGGAGTCGCCAATTACCTCGGAGTTGACTTTCGTGAGGTGAAGGAAAAGACCGACAAGCCGGTGGCAAGATCCAAACTCCCGCGTCTCGTCAAACTCGCGCACTGGCTGTTTGGCCATGGGAGTGTCGCTCCGGTCGTCAGCGACTCCCGGTTGGTCGACAAATTCGGTGAGATTCTTGAGACGCCAGAGGCGCTTGAATATCTAGAGCGAACTGAGGACCCCGCATTCGATACCGCCTACCGGTACGTTCGTGGGACCACTGCGGGCTTGGTTCGCGTCATGTCTCAAGCATGCGACCTTCTGGAGGAGGCAATCGGTGTGATCCACTTCCATCTTGTGGATCCCTCGGTGAAGAGTGCAGTCCAGCGTCTGTCGCTAGACTATGCCCAGCTTGCTGCACGCTTTCCGGAACTTGCAAAAGCCGCTACTTGAGGCGTATGCTCGAACTTCCTGCGGCGCCGGTAGCTTCGTTCCTTCACGATACAGCCTCGCGGACAAACGCGCTTTGCGACTGGATCGAGGGCTGTGTCGCATTCGTTGATCCCGAACTTGGCCAAGAGGAGGTCAAGGATGCACTCGTAAGCGAACATGTAGTAACCAGCTCCGACGCGGCACAGAATGTCGTGCGTGACGTCTGGGAAGAGCTTTCGAGGCGGAATCGGATGCTCGGGGCGGCGTCGCTTTACCGGATGCGTGACCGGAAGATCGAGTCAACTGGGACCTGGACGCGAAGCCCAGGGTACGCCTTTTGCCTCTATCTGAGTCTCGAGAACTTCTATAGAACCTCTAAGCGCCGAAAAATCAAGTCGGAATATTCCGTGCAAGGCAGGTTGTTTGAGTCGTTGGCTTACGAATCATTAAACAGCTGGGGCTGGTCAGCCGAGAAGGTTGGGTGGAGTCCGCGTCACGCGGTCCGGCTTCGAGAATTGCTCCCCGGGCTGGCTGCGACCCTCGGCGAGGATGGCGCGACCGACTTGGACTTCCACATCCCTACCTGCGCCAACGACGGCGGCCTTGACCTCGTGCTCCACCGTTCCTTCCCAGACGGATGGGGCGCTCGTCCGGTGCTTCTGCTGCAGTGTGCCAGTGGTTGGTCAACTTGGGAAGGGAAGCTCGGTACCCCGCATCCGAATCTGTGGGACAAGCTGGTGCGCTTTCCATGGCCGCCGATGACAGGGATAATCATCCCGTTCGCTCTGACAAAGAAGGGTCTCTACCAGGTAAGCGAGGTCCAAGCGGGTGTGGTTATCGACCGTCTGCGCCTCCTCAGCGCTCTTCATCGAGGATCCGGTGGAATCTCCCGCTCTCTCCAGCGAGAACTGTCTGCTTGGCTCCGCCCCCGCATCGCATGGCTCAAAGGGTTGTCAACGTAATCAGGTCGCAGACTTCTCCGCCACTTGGCCCGCATTCCGGTTCGCACAACCCGTTCGGCTCAAACAATCACATGTCACGTTTTGGGAGGGAGTGAGACATTTTCGAGTAAACCCCGTTTTGATAGGGATCGGTACTTACCCATCTCTTGCCGAGTCCGCTCGATCGCCACATGTACACCCCCGCGGTCATGGAGCGGAATCTCGGAGTCGGGAACATCGGCGAAGCGTGCTTCCGCGCTTGGTACGACCGCCGAGTCGCCGGCGTCGCCCCAGCAGCTACCCTCGAGCATTACGGCTACAATCCGGATGGGATTGTCGTCGGCCGGGACAAGGTAGAAATGCTCAAGGCCCTGACAAAGAGCCCCGACTACGTCCTACTGTCCTCAAAGCCGGGTTCCGTTCGCGTCCCGCTGCTGGGAATCTCAGTTAACGGGCAGAGTTCTCGCTACACTATGCACGATGCCAGAGCGCCGTGGCTTTGCTACGTCTGCGCCCGGAAGGCTCAGCAGAGATGCTTTGACAAGGAGATTGGCAATCTCTGGTTCAACCGTTACAACATCGAGAACGACTACAGGGGTTTCGTCGCGGCCTTCGGGGTTGACGTTATCCTTGTTACAATAGAGGCGGGATGGTTCGGACGCATCTTCAAGCAAGTCAAGGACGAGGGCCTCGAATCTGTTGCCCTACGCTACATCAGGAACGGACAGCCCGCGATCGGTGACGGCGTTCAAGAGGGGCAGGGTGAGATGCAAAGATTTCTCTCGCTCGTGACGAAAGAGCGGCGCGGGACGAAAGACAGGCGGATCAAGATTGAGTGGCTATCTTACCAGAGCATCCTGAATGGCGAGGTGGCCTTCTCGATAGCGGGGGGTCAGAGCCAGTTCGGCCGTCCGAGGGAGGTCGTGTGTATTGACTCATCCACTGCACAGTCCGAAGATTCACTAGTCCGGATCCTTCAGTCGCCAATTCCCCACTTAGTCAAGCTGCGGGGGGGAGAGGCTGCGCCCTGAGGGCTGCTGGCCCTCGGCGAGTTCCGGGGTGGGCGGCGTGTTTTCCGACCAACTTTAGGTACATGCTCGGTACCGCGGCTACATGCTCCGGAGGGGGAGTCGAATTCTTGAGAGCAAGACCAAGTTTGAGGGCTCCGGTAGAAACCTTCCGCGTTAGGGCGGTGTGAATGGCCCTCCCTAGTACCTCTCCCATGAGAGATGGAACGGCATTCCCAAGCTGGCGCTGGACCGACGCTCGCCCCCCCACGAATCGAACTTTCCCCGGGAACGTCTGCAGCGCACTGAGTTCCCGTTCCGAGAGATATCGATTCGCCCAGTGGAAGGGTCCAATTGCTGGCCCGGGCTGTGCAGGGATGGTCCACGAAGGCTGGTTCTTCGCAAGCTTTAGCAGAAAGCTCCAATAGCGAGTTCGCCAGCCGAACAGCGGCAACCCTCCTCCTCGATCTGTGTGCCAGAGGTAATTGCTACCTTCCGGAATCGAAGGTAGTAAGTCCTTCCAGTAACCCTTGGGCGAGAGATCCTCGTCGGGATCTGGCTGTATCTCCCCAATCGCGTCCCAAGCGCTGGCGAATCGCTTCAGTCGCGGGGCGTTGGGCAGCGTCTTCTGCCCGGGTGGACCAGAGGTCGTCCCGTGGGTCGCTTCAGGGAAGTGGAATGATTTTCCATCCTTCAGGCCCACCAAGAAGAACCGGCTCCGGTGCTGGGGCACTCCAAACGCGGCGGCATCGAGAACCCTCCACGAAACGGAGTAACTCGAGCCGGTCTCCCGATTTATTGCAAGAGTCTTGCGGTTCAGGAGGGCGAATCCCTCCTCCTTGCCAGAGTATGCGATTCCGTGTACGTTTTCTAGAAGGAACGCGCGCGGCTGAAGGTCTCTGACGAATCGCATGTAGTCAATGAGAGTGTTAGCACGCGGATCCTTGAGGCGGCGCGCGTCTCCTTTGGTCCAGTACGACGCCTTGGAAAAGGGCTGGCAGGGCGGGCCCCCGACGAGGAGGTCGATTTCGCCTGTTTTGAGGCCGGCAGCGTCCAGTAAATCCTTTCCGGAGAGTTTACTCGTGTCCGCCTGAATCACCGGCCATCTGGTATTCGCATGGAGAGTCTCACAACAGTCAGACTCCAGCTCGACGGCGGCTCGAACCTCGAACCCGGCAGCCTCGATTCCGTAATCGAGTCCGCCAGCCCCGCTGAACAAGGATACGACGCTGAGAGTCATGGCTGAGGGCTCGTTGATGCGAAGCCGAGCAGATATCGCTGCGCCGCGTGGCGGGTGATGAGACTTGCTACGAAGGTCATCTGGGGTCAGGCGGTTGCTTCATAAGGTGACACCTGAAACAATTTCAAGGTAACTAACTCAAGATGGGCAGGCGAGTCACGTCCCGCATGGGCCTTCTTGCGGCGGACGAACTGAAGATCCGGGTCATCAAGCGACTTGTCAGGGCTTCGGAGCTGACACTTAATCAACTGAGAGTCGATACTGGATTTGTGAATTTCCAAAGCCTCAAGCGGTCATGCCTGTTCTTGGAGAAGCTGGGAGTGATTACGATTGAACAGCGGCCGGTTGGTCGCCGTCGTTACAGCTGGGCCAGGATTACAGATCTGGGCAAGATTGTCGTAAAGCAGCTCCACTAGGGAAGCCGCCCACCTCTCCAGGTCTTCTAGATGCCAGTTGGCGCTTCTAAATCACTCGGATGGGTCACGAGCGCGACTAAGAGAGAAGTCGGTGTCGTTAGGCTGTAGGGGACCCTAAGGCGGGACTCGTGTGTGCGCATGTCCCGAGAAGTACTACTGTGACTACTTCTTCCTGCAAGGCCAGGGGCTCCTTCAAGATTGTAAGACCGCCAAGCACCGGACAGGACAGAGAAGCCCGTTCTTTCCCTACGATGTCAGGACCCTACGAAATCCTGTCCCCTCCCCCTAAGGACCGTGGGTGGGATGTCGCGGAGCTCACGTACGGCCTCAGGGTGCTTCATTCAGAAATTCAACGCTGCCATAGATGTCCCGGCCTCAACGAGCCCGGTGTTACCGGCTCTGCACCGGGGCGCGGACCCGTAAACGCCCCGATTGTGCTGGTCGGACAGAGTCTTTGTCGAAGGTGCATGGAGACTCAAGTCCCGTTCACGGGAGGTTGCGGTCGCCTTCTGGATGAGGTCTCGAGATCCTCCAACCTCTCCAGAGCGGAAGTCTTCGTAACAAACGCCGTTCACTGCCATCCACCTGGCAATCGACCATCACTCCCTCAGGAACGACTCAACTGCCGATCTTATCTGCGGCGTGAATTGATACTTGTTCATCCGACCCTTGTCGTGGGATTGGGGAAAGACGCGCAGCTCTCTATCGAGGAGATTGTTGGGGCCAGCTCAGCGAGATCTGAGACCGAAGAGGCTGGGCTTGCTCGGAACTCCTGGCAACTCTTCAGTCTCTACGTTAAGCATCCTTCCCATATGCTTCGAAGGCCTGAGAGAGAAAGGAAAACCTACATTTCGTTGCTCTCGGGCGCGCTTAGATGGGCTGCGTACCAGCACAGCCTTCCAAGTCGTATTGAGGATTAACGATGAAATTCGTGAACGTCACCGGTGCGATTGGTGCTGGAGCAACAACACTTACGAAGATGCTCGCCACTCGAGCAGGGTGGCAACTCGCCCTTGAGTCCGACGTGGAACGACGCAGTCCATTCCTCGAGCTATATTACCGTGATCCAACCCGTTACGCCCTCCACAACCAATTGACATTTCTTGTCGAAACGATCGAGAGTGATGAGTCGATTCGAACGCGTCATCGAGGCAACGAAACTGTGATTAGGGACTACTGCGCCTTCGAACACATCGAGGTCTATGCTGAGTGTCAGCGGGCGCTCGGCATGCTATCTCCTCCAGAGTTCGCCCTCCTTCGACGGATAGGTGACGTAATCGCAAGTCGCTTCATTCGCCCTGACCTACTTGTATACCGCCGAGTGCCCCTGAACATTGTGTTGGAACGGATTAAGGAGAGAGGACGCCCAAGCGAACGATACGCGGATGCCCGGCTAGTGGAGAGCGTGTTTCGCCGATTCGAGGACTGGGTCCAAGACTGGACTAGGTCGCCGAAACTGATCATTGATTCGAACGCCGACTTCCTCAGAGACGGGGGGGCGGTCGATCGTGTCCTCGACCACGCGCGAAAGGTAGTTTAGACGGGGAGCACGGGTCGTTGAACACTCATAGCCAAACTAGCAAGTCGTTTCCTGGTGGGTTACTCTTCGGATGGATCTGCGATGGCCTCTTCCGCACGCTTGACACCCCTCTGTTCTTCGCCCCGGGATACAGCTCGGAGCAATCTGGCTACTTCGATAGGGCAGTCGGACCGGTTGGTGTACTCGAGGGTGTGGCAGTTAGCGCAGTCACGCAGTAGGCCCAGGACGAACCGAGAAGGATGTTCGCCCTTCTTCCAAATCCCAATCACTGGGACCCCTCTGCTATGGGCTATTCCGATTTCCGCACCTGCACCACTCGATGGTTGACCGATGACCGCGATCAAGATCTCTGCCTGAAGCAAGGCGTGCATATCTCTCCGAAAGACCTCCTTCGTCGTCAGCTTGGCGTGTAGCTCTGGGTCAGACCACTGATGAGGCAGGTAAGGTTCCCACCCCGCATCCGTGCAAGCCGCAGCAATACTCTCGTAGAGGTCTCTCGCCTCAGTCAAGTTCG